>Ga0209564_1000019_pt1 | contig 573686 bp, 544 predicted proteins | sample AraplaCol_mMF_r2_FD_184272 | JGI IMG/M metagenome (GOLD analysis project Ga0209564, IMG submission 184272) | Arabidopsis root microbial communities from North Carolina, USA - plate scrape MF_Col_mMF_r2 (SPAdes) (version 3) | ecosystem: Host-associated > Plants > Roots > Endosphere | place...
GCTTCACACCTTCGGTGACCTCGTTGTTCGAGGACGAGATCAGGCTGGAGATGTCCTTCGCCGCCTCGCCCGAGCGCTGCGCCAGCGTGCGCACCTCGGAGGCGACGACCGCGAAGCCCTTGCCGGCATCGCCGGCACGCGCCGCTTCGACCGCGGCGTTGAGCGCCAGCAGGTTGGTCTGGAAGGCGATGTCGTCGATCACCCGGATGATGTCCGAGATTTTCTGCGAGGCGTCCTCGATGCGGGCCATGGCGGCGACCGCCTGGCCGGCGATGACCCCGCCCGACTGCGCCGCGCTCATGGCGTCCTCCGCGATCTCCGTCGCCTGGCGAGCGGCCTGGGCCGAAGCCTTGACGGAAGCCGCGAGCTCCTCGGTCGTGGCGGCGGTCTCTTCTAGCGAGGAAGCCTGCTCCTCGGTGCGCTTGGAGAGATCGTCGGCACCCATGTTGATCTCGCGGGCCGCGAGGCCGACATCGGCCGAGGTGGTCTGGATGGTCGAGACGGTATCCGACAGACGGTCGACCGTCTCGTTGATCGCGCCCTTCAGGTCGGCGAAGCGGCCGCGATAGGCAGTCTCGACACGGTTGGTCAGGTCGCCACCGGCGATCGCCTTCAGCGTCCCCGCGAACTCCGTCGTCGCGGAATCCACCACGGCGTTGATCTCGTTGATGCCGGCGACGAGGCGCTGCATCTGTTCGTCGGCATCCTTGATCTCGAGGCGGGCGGAGAAGTCGCCGGCCGCAGCCGCCGCGACGACCTCGCCGACATCGGAGACCACCGCTTCCATCGACTGGGCACGGGCGAGGCGAGCGGCAGCTGCCGCTCGCTCTTGTTCCTCGAGGGAACGCGCGCGCAGCAGACCTTCGCGCAGCACCTGCAGGGAGGTGGCCATCTGGCCGATCTCGTCGCGGCGATCGGTTCCATCGACATGGCTGTCGAGATCGCCATCGGCGATGCCCCGCATCGCATGATTGAGCTTGCGCAGAGGCGACATGACGCCATAACGCGCGACGAAGAAGCTGAGTGCGAGGCCGGCCACGATTCCGAGCAGCGCGACCAGAATCTGGGCGGTCAGGAAGGTGTCGGTCGCGGCAAACGCGGTCTTCCGCGTGCCTTCGATCTGCTTGCCGGAATAGGTCGTGTAGGCCTTGACCGTGTCCGTCACGATCTTCTGCGCGTCGAGGGCGCCGGCGAGGCCTGTTTCCATGGCGGACGCGTTGCCCGCAGAAGAACGGGCGACCGCCAGCATGCCGCGAATCCGTTCGAAATAGGCTTCGAGCCCAGCGCGGACGTCGCCGAGAAGGCGCCTCTCCTCCTGGTCGGCCCCAGCCTCCAGGATCGGCAGCCGGGCCAGCATCTCCTTGGCGCGGCGCTCGGCCTCGACGGAGAAGTCGGCATGCTTGGCGGGCTCGCGCGCCAGCTGATAGGTCATGCGGCTGATGGCGATGATGTCGATGCGCAGGTCCATCGCCTCATAGGAGACCCGCCCGGTCTGCTCCACCGACAGCATCGATTGCTTGAGATGCGAAAGGCCGATCCAGCCGGCGACGGCGATGGCTATGGCCGCCACGCCCATCGCGGCGACGACGCTCGTGAATTTCAACATGATCGACGCGTGCTTCAGCATCGTGCAGATAACCTCTGAAAAGCCGGATGGAAGGCAGCACGCGAAGTCGAGCTGCCGGGCTCAGACGGTTCCTCTGCCGAAGCGCGGGGCCAAAGGCCTCCGGTGGCGGTTCAGGCCCGCATGGAGGCCCTGCCCGCTCTTGTCGTCTCGACACACAACACGCTAAACATTCATCTTTAACAAAGCCTTGACCGGGGTCTCTCTCCTGGAAAGGCCTTGAGAGCGAGTGCGCGACCGTCTTTCTGACATGGCGCGTCGCCGCGCCAGCCCTCCGTCAGAACTCTTCCCAGCCAGCGTCATGAGCGCGGGCGTTGGCGACCTTGCGCGGCACGGGCGCCTTGGACTGCACGAAGGCAGCCTTCGCCAGCTCGCGCAGGCGCTCCGGTTCGGACCCCCTAGCTGCCGGTATGCTGGCACGCGGCGCGGCAGGCGCGACCGGGGCCCGCGGCGCCGGGGCGGCATAGGCCGCCATCGGCGCGGCGACAGCCCGACCGCCCGTCGCCTCGCGGCGGGTGCGGAAGGTCGCGACGAGGTCGTTGAGTTGGCCGATGCGGCCCGACAGCGAACCTGCCGAGGCGGCGCTCTGTTCGGCCAGCGCGGCGTTCTGCTGGGTCATTTCATCGAGATGGGCGACGGCCTGGCTCATCTCGTCGATGCCGTTCGCCTGTTCGCCGGAGGCTGCCGAGATGTCGGCGATGGTGGTCGAGACCTTCTGCGAAGCCTCCATGATACGAGTCAGCGATTCACCCGCCTGCCGTACCAGCTTCACACCTTCGGTGACCTCGTTGTTCGAGGACGAGATCAGGTTGGAGATGTCCTTGGCGGCCTCGCCCGAGCGTTGCGCCAGCGTGCGCACCTCGGAGGCGACGACGGCGAAGCCCTTGCCGGCATCGCCGGCGCGCGCGGCTTCGACTGCCGCGTTGAGCGCCAGCAGGTTGGTCTGGAAAGCGATGTCGTCGATCACCCGGATGATGTCGGAGATCTTCTGCGAGGCGTCCTCGATGCGGGCCATGGCGGCGACCGCCTGGCCGGCGATCACGCCGCCGGACTGAGCCGCGCTCATGGCGTCCTCGGCGATCTCCGTCGCCTGGCGAGCGGCCTGGGCCGAAGCCTTGACGCTGGCCGCGAGTTCCTCGGTCGTCGCGGCGGTCTCCTCCAGCGAGGAGGCCTGCTCCTCGGTGCGCTTCGAGAGATCGTCGGCGCCCATGTTGATCTCGCGGGCGGCCAGCCCGACATCGGCCGACGTCGTCTGGATGGTCGAGACGGTGTCGGAGAGGCGGTCAACCGTCTCGTTGAAATCGGCACAGAGCTTGGCATAGGCCTCGGGGACCTGAGTCTCGATGCGATAGCGCAGATCGCCATTCGAAAGAGCCGAGAGGCCCTCGGCGAGGATCTGAACCACACGCTCCAGCTCCTGCGCCTGGTCCAGCTGCCGCTGCGCCGCGGCCTGGCGCTGCGCCTCGGTCTGGCGGCGGGTCTCGTCCATCAGGCCCGCCTGCGCAGTGGCGTCAGCCTCCAGCCGCACCTTCTCGATCGAGGCCTGACGCAGGACATCGACCGCCTCCGCCATGGCGCCGAACTCGCTGCCGGCACGGAAGGCGGGGACAGGTGTCTTGAGATCGCCTTCGTTGAGGCGGCCAAGCGCCTCCCTGAGGGAGCCGAGCGGCTTCATCATCCGACGGACGAGCACGAACAGCAGCAATCCCGCGACCGCCGCGATCGCCAGGCCGGCGATGACGTTGCCGCTGATCATGTCGCCGATCACGGTGAGGAATTCGTCCTGCCGGATGCCGACATAGAGGATGCCGATCACGCTGTTGTCGGATTTCTGGATGATCGGCTCGTAGATCGTGAAATAGGGCACGCCGAGGATGTCGGCGGCGCCAGAATAGCTCTTCCGCTCCTTGAAGATGGCATCATAGGCCGGTCCCTGCGCCAGCTGGGTGCCGACGGCGCGCCCTCCATCCGGCTTCTGGACATTGGTGGTGACGCGGGTGTCACCCATGAAGACCGTCGCGGTGCCGCCCGACAGCGCCTTGACCTTGTCGACGGCCGCGAAATTGCCGTTGACGACCTCCTGGCCGAACAGGAGCCTGCCTCCGTCCAGTCGCGGCTCGCCCTTCGCCTGCAACATGTCCCGCAGCAGGTTGATGTTGATGATCAGGCTGGTTTGGGCGCGCTCGCGCATCGCTTTGTCCGCAGCGCGAATCGATACGACGACGGAGGCGGCGACCGCGAAGCCGACAATGAGCACCGCAACAACAGCCAGACGGGTCGCGATCGGCAAACGCAAGGAAAAGTGATTGTGCATCAAACAGCCCGTTCTGCGTGCCGGCTATCCGCCGGCGCGTAGTTGAAAGATCAGCGCGCCGGAACGGCACGTAGGCATAGGCAGTAGAGATCGCCGATCATCGAAGCCTTCGGACCGCGACCGGATTCATGGTCGGATCATGCATTTGAAGGCCGCTTTCCGCGCGATTTGCCTCAACTTCGCGGGGCGCCGTGAAAAAAGGCTTAACCTTGCGGGAGCCGGCGCCGATCGCTCCGGCCAAGAGATTCACGAAACTGCGAGCGGGTTCTGGCGCGCTGCAAGACCTGCGCAAGGCAAACACGTCATGTTGCCGATGAGCAACAACCGCCCACCGACACATTTCCGCCACACCGCGTTCACCCCGTGGCCACGGCGGGAACCTTGAACGGAGGCGCGCTGTTGCATACAGCGACACCATTCCTTCCCCGCCCGCCACCGCCCGCATTGCAGAGCTCCTGATGTCCCCCCGCCCCGATGCCTCTCCCCTCGCCCGGCCGACGCGCCGGACGTTTGCAGCTCTGTCCCCGCTCTTCTTGGCGGCCTGCGTGAGCCAGGTGCAGCAGCCTTTCGAGGTCGCACATCAGGGTCCGCATATCAGCGCCGAATATCTGGCGATGTATGGCGAGCGGCCGGACGAGGCGCATCCGATGCCGGCGACGGATCTCTCCGAGGTCGATCCGCAGTTCCTGCGCCGTATCGTGACCTATCCGACGCCGGAACGGCCCGGGACGATCGTGGTCGATACCGACAACCGCTATCTCTATCTGGTGATGGAAGGCGGGCGCGCGATCCGCTACGGCATCGGCGTCGGCAAGCAGGGCATGTCCTGGCGCGGCCGCGCGACGATCAAGCGCAAGGCGCAGTGGCCAAGCTGGACGCCGACGGCGTCGATGATCGCCCGCGAGCCTGAGCGCAACCGCCCTTGGGCCGGCGGCATGCCCGGCGGGTTGGAGAACCCGCTCGGCGCCCGCGCGCTGTATCTCTACCAGGGTGACCGCGACACCATGTACCGCATTCACGGCACCTCGGAGCCGTGGTCGATCGGCAAGTCGGTTTCGAGCGGCTGCATCCGCCTGTTCAACCAGGACATCATCGATCTGTTCAGCCGCGTCCCGACCGGGACCACGGTGGTCGTGCTCAACCGCGGCACGCTGCAGGCGCCGGAGCCCGGTGAAGAGGGCTTCGACGAAATGCCGCCTCCGCCGGACGACATCTGACGTCCGGTCCGGTTTCGGCATCGAATCCTTTCGAAAAGTGCCCCCCACTTTTCGGTTCGATGCCTTGATACCGTCATAGGGCAGTCCCACCTCTGGGAGGCGACGCAACCGCGCCGCCTAACCAAAGGAGATGACGATGACGCCGCAAGAACGCGACGTGATCGCCGGGATTTTCGATCGCCTGAAACAGGCGGCCAACCAGCCCCGCGACCCCGAGGCTGAGAATTTCATTGCAGAACGCCTGCGCGAGCAGCCCTACGCGCCCTATGCCATGGCCCAGGCGGTCTATGTGCAGGAGCAGGCGCTCGCCAATCTGAGCCAGCAGGTCGAGAGCCTGCAGGCGCAGCTCAAGGAAGCAGAGGCCCGCGCCGGCGCCGCGCCGCAGGCGCAGCCTCAGAGTGGCGGGTTCCTGTCCGGCATCTTCGGCGGCGGCAGCCAGCCGCGGGCCGGCTCGGTGCCGTCCTTCCCGCAGCGCTCCGACGCTCCCCAGCCGTCCTCGGCTTGGAACACGCAGCCGCAGGGCCGGCCCATGCAGGCTCAGGCCCAGCCGATGCAGGAGTCGGCACCGCCCGGGCCGTGGAGCAACCAGCCGCAGCAGCGAGCTGGCGGCGGCTTCATGGCCAGCGCACTGACGACGGCCGCAGGCGTGGCCGGCGGCATGGTGGTCGGCAACATGCTGATGAACGCGTTCAAGGGCGAGTCCGGCACGGCACAGGCTGCCCAGGCCGCTTCAAGCCCGAGCCTCGCAGACAGCGTCACGGCCGAGAATGCCAAGGCGCAGCCTGCCAGCGACACGTCCGCCAGTGACACCTCTGCCGGCGACGCATCCGACGACAGCTCGCCAAACCAGGCCGACTACCAGCAGGCGAGTTATGACGACGCCAGCTACGAGGACGATCCGGGCTTCGGCGACGGCGGCGACGACGACAGCTGGGTCTGAGTTCTCCTGCCGCATGATGAGCCCGCCTCGCAAGAGGCGGGCTTTTTTGTGCCCCGGCCTTTCCAATAAAGGGCAGAAGCCATAGATTGGAATTGTTCTAATCTAAGAGCTGCCCATGAAACGTGTCGACGAGCTCGGCGAAGCCGAAATCCTCGCGCTGGCCATCGCCAGCGAGGAGGAAGATGCGCGCATCTACCTGTCCTTCGCCCAGCGGCTGCGGGCGAACTATCCGCATTCGGCGCAGATGTTCGAACAGATGGCGCGCGAGGAGCACAGCCATCGCCACAGCCTGCTGGACCTCTACGAGGACCGCTTCGGCAAGGAGCTGCCGCACATCACGCGGCAGGACGTGAAGGGCTTCCTGAAACGCAACCCGGTCTGGCTGCATGAGGACCTGCAGCTCGACACGGCGCGCAAGCACGCGGCGCTGATGGAGCTCGAGGCCGGCCGATTCTATGCGAGTGCCGCCGAACGTGCCTTCGACACCGGCACGCGCAAGCTGCTCGCCGACCTCGCCGAGGCGGAGCGCGGCCATGAGAGCCTGGCGGAACGGCTCGGCGAGGAGCTGAAGAGTTCGGGTGCGGCCGATGACGAGGAAGAGACGCGCCGGCGGCTCTTCGTGCTGCAGATCGTCCAGCCCGCGCTGGCAGGGCTGATCGACGGCTCGATCTCGACGCTGGCGCCGATCTTCGCCGCCGCCTTCGCGACGCATGATTCCTGGAACGCCTTCGTCGTCGGCCTCGCGGCTTCGATCGGCGCCGGCATCAGCATGGGGCTGACCGAGGCGCTGTCCGACGACGGCGTGGTGACGGGGCGCGGCCACCCCTGGGTGCGCGGCGCCGCCTGCGGCATCGCGACTGCCATCGGCGGGCTCGGCCACACCCTGCCCTATCTGATCCCGGATTTCTGGCTCGCAACCGGCGTGGCCGGCTTCGTCGTCGCCTGCGAGCTTGTGGTGATCGCCTGGGTTCGCTGGCGCTATATGGAGACGCCTTTCGCCTCGGCGATCGTGCAGATCGTCATCGGCGGCCTGCTCGTGCTGGCCGCCGGCGTGCTCATCGGCAGTTCCTGACGGCCCGCGTCAGATCACCAGAACCTTGGCTCCGACGCGCACGCGTCCGTAAAGGTCGGTGACGTCGTCATTGGTCATGCGGATGCAGCCGGAGGAGACCGCCTGGCCGATGGTGTTCGGCTCATTGGTGCCGTGGATGCGGTAGAGCGAGGAGCCGAGATACATGGCGCGCGCGCCCATCGGGTTGTCGGGGCCGCCCTCCATGAAGCGCGGCAGGTCCGGCCGGCGCTTGAGCATTTCGGCGGGCGGGGTCCAGCTCGGCCACTCGGCCTTGCGGCTCACCGTCTTCATGCCGGCCCAGGAAAAGCCCGGCCGGCCGACGCCGATGCCGTAACGCAGCGCCTTGCCGCCCGGCTGCACCAGGAAGAGGAAGCGCTGCGGGGTGTCGATGATGATCGTGCCCGGCTTGTGCGGGCCGTCATAGGCGACCTCCTGCTTGAGGAAGCGCGGATCGACGATGTGCTGGACGCCCTGACGCGGCGCCGCAGGCTCGCCGAGCGCGGCCATGCGACGACCGGGCTGCTGGCGCGCGGCCTCGAACGGATCGGCCTCGTAACCGGCGGGAGCGCCGACCCGCTGGCCATAGGCGTATCCGCCCGGCCGATTATAGACCACCCCGCCCCGCGGGGAGGGATCCCGGCCGGTCATCAGCATCTCGATGAAACCGCCGCCATAGTTCGGGCGCCTGCCCGCGGCTGCCATGGGGTCGTTCGGCGCGGCATACCCATAGCCCTGCGCGAGGGCGGGGCCGGCGAGGGTCAAGCTGCCTGCAACGGCGAGCAAGGGAAGGAAGATCTTTCGACGCATGACGCAACTCTTTCGACATCGACTGCCGAAAACCCTGGAAGGCGCCCGCCAAGGAATGGTGAATCGTTGACGTTTCGGAATGGGAACTGCCGCTTTCGAGGCGAATTCGCGGGATTAACCTTAGTGGCCCGTCAAGCGACAGGGTGAAGGAAGCGTTGCCGGCCGGGTGACGCTCCTGGGCGCCCTGCCCCGGCGGCATTGGGGAGATGCCGTCGGCCCGTCTATACGGCCGGTCGATTTCGCCCTAGATCGCGGCCATGACCACGCTTCCGCCGATCCGCCCTGCCCGCGACGCCGATTCCGAGCCGCTCGCCGCGCTCATCGCCGCGAGCTTCGCCGAATATGAGAACTGCCATTTCGTCTGGGAGGAATTCCCGGAATTGCGGCAGCCGGCGACCGCCTTCGCGGCCAAGGGTGGCAAGCTCTGGATCGCCGATAGGCCGGATGGCGGCATCGCAGGTTCGCTGGCCGCGACCCCGCTGCCCGAGCAGAACGCGGTCGAGCTCACCAAGGTCTATGTCGATCCCGCCTTCCGCGGTGCCGGGCTGGCGCAGGCGCTCTTCGCCGAGGCGCTGGCCTTCGCCGAAGCGGGCGGCTTTGCCGAGATGATGCTCTGGTCGGATACGCGCTTTGCCCGCGGCCATCGCTTTTACGAGAAGCTCGGCTTCCGGCGCTGGCCGGGCGAGCGCTATCTCGCCGATGTCTCGGCCACCTGGGAATATCATTTCCGCAAGCCCCTGCTCCGCAACGCTTTGCCCGTCGCGCCATGACCTGGTCCGTCGCGCTGCGCGCTGCGCTTGGCATCGCTCTGCTCACCGCAATGGATGCGGTGATCAAGGGGCAGATGCACCAGCACCCGTTCCTGCTGGCGCTGTTCATGCGCTTCCTGATGGGCGGTGTCTGCGCGCTCATCGTGCTGGCGATCGTGCGGCCGGCAAGGCCGACGCGGGAAAGCCTCGTCGGCAATCTCGCGCGCATTCCGCTGGTCGTGATGACGGCCGGGAGCTTCTTCTATTCGATCTCGGTTCTGCCGCTCGCAGAGGCGCTGACGCTCTCCTTCCTTGCCCCGGTCTTCGTCGCCCTGCTCGGGGGGATCCTGCTCAAGGAACGCATCGACGGACGCATCCTGCAGGCGCTGGCCTTCGGGCTCGCCGGCATGCTCGTGATGGTCTGGCCGCGGCTGCAGGGGCATGTCAGCGGCGCCAGCCTCGGCGTCGCGGCCGCCCTGTTCGCCGCCGTGAGCTACGCCTTCAACCTGATCCTGCTGCGGCGCATCGCGACCCGCGAGCACCCGGCGGTGATCGTCGCCTTCCAGAACATCGGGCCGGCGCTCTGCCTCGCCATCCCCGCGGCCTATGTCTTCGTGCCGATGGGGCTTTCCGACCTCGCCGCCTACCTCGCGGCCGGCGTCCTGGGCGTCGCGGGCCATCTGACCCTGACCTCGGCCTATGCGAAGGCCGCCGCCGCACGGCTGGCGGCGATCGAATACACGGCGCTGATCTGGGCGAGCCTGCTCGGCTACTTCTTCTTCGGCGAAGTGCCGCTCTACACCACCTATGCCGGCGCGGTCCTGATCGTGGCGGGCGCCGTCGCGGTCAGCCGGCGCTAGGCCGGCTTTTTCGCCGGGAAGACCAGGCAGGTCTCGGTGCCGTGGGAGAGGAGCTTGCCGCGCTCGTCGACGAGCCGGCCCTCCGTGGTGATGACCGAGCCGCCACGATGGATCAGCTTGCCCTCGCAGCGCACCGTGCCAGTGTCCGGCATGACCGGGCGGACATAGTTCAGCTTCATCTCCAGCGTGGTGTAGCCCTCGCCCGGCTTCAGCGTCGAATGCGCTGCGCAGGCCATCGCGGAATCGAGGATCGTCGCGGTCCAGCCGCCATGGATGGTGCCGAGCGGATTGAAGAAGCGGGCGGACGGCCTGCCGGTGAAGACGACGCGCCCCTCCTCGGCCTCGACCAGATCGAAATCCATCGCCTCGGCGAAGGGTGGGGCCGGCTGCGTGCCGTTGATGATCCCGCGCAGGAAGCTCAAGCCGTCGCCAGCCACGAGAGCTTCGCGGGACACCACTCCGAACGTGCGATCCATCTGATACCCTCAACCGTGTATCTGCACGATACGAGGAGATCTGCGTGCCCGTCAATTATGCGGCACGCCAGCGGCACACACCTAAGCTCAGCGCGGCTCGCGCGCCGCACGGCGCAGCGCCTTCAGGCCGTCGCGGGTTTCCCGCCAGCGCTCGGAGCCGAAGCCCCCTTCGATCTTGTCCTGCGCCGCGCGCCAATAGGGGATCGCGGTCTCGATCGCCTCCCGGCCCTTCTCCGTCACTGCATAGACAGAGGCGCGCCCCCGGCACTCGACAGGCTCGACCATGCCATCGGCCGCGAGCAATTGCAGGTTGCGCGTCAGCGAGGTGCGCTCGAGCGCAAAGCGTTCCGCCAGCTCCGTGACCGACTTCCAATGGCCGGTGCTCAGCGCCGACAGCAGGACGAACTGGGTGATCTTGAGGCCGCTCGGGCGCATCGCCTCATCATAGGCGCGGGTCACGGCGCGGGCCGTCATGCGCACATGCAGCGCGACGCAGGAACGGGCGATGTCGTCGAGGCGTGGGTCCGGCGTGGGTGTCGTCATTCGGCCATCTTAGCGTGCTCTAGCCGCGCTGGCAGCAGCCCGAGGGATCGCTGCGACATTGCCGACGCCGGCGTTCACTTTATCGGCGGAGCGTTTCTTGACTCTCCGCAGGCTCGCGCCTATCTCCGCGCCATCTGTTAGCACTCTCATTGCGTGACTGCTAACAGCCTCCCCCGGGGCCCATCAGCGGCACCCGAACCGAATGTGACCGAGAGGAAGACAGAACCATGAAGTTCCGTCCTTTGCATGACCGCGTTGTGGTCCGCCGCCTGGATGGCGAAGAGAAGACCAAGGGTGGCATCATCATCCCCGAGACCGCCAAGGAAAAGCCCCAGGAGGGCGAGATCGTCGCCGTCGGCCCCGGCGCGCGTGACGATGCCGGCAAGCTCGTTGCCCTCGACGTCAAGAAGGGCGACCGCGTCCTGTTCGGCAAGTGGTCGGGCACCGAGGTCAAGATCGACGGCCAGGATCTCCTGATCATGAAGGAATCCGACATCATGGGCGTCGTCGGCTGATAGCCGCCTGACTTCTCCCTTCCGTTTTCATTTCAAGGAGTTGCTCTCATGGCAGCCAAAGACGTCAAGTTCTCCTCCGACGCCCGCGACAAGATGCTGCGCGGCGTGGACATCCTCGCCAATGCCGTGAAGGTCACGCTCGGTCCGAAGGGCCGCAACGTCGTGATCGAGAAGTCGTTCGGCGCCCCGCGCATCACCAAGGACGGCGTCACCGTCGCCAAGGAGATCGAGCTCGCCGACAAGTTCGAGAACATGGGCGCCCAGATGGTCCGCGAAGTCGCTTCGCGCCAGAACGACCATGCCGGCGACGGTACCACCACCGCCACCGTTCTCGCCCAGGCGATCGTCCGTGAAGGCGCCAAGTCGGTTGCGGCCGGCATGAACCCGATGGACCTGAAGCGCGGTATCGATCTGGCCGTCGAGGCCATCGTCGCCGACCTCAAGAAGAACTCCAAGAAGGTCACGTCCAACGCGGAAGTCGCGCAGGTCGGCACCATCTCGGCGAACGGCGACGAGTCGGTCGGCAAGATGATCTCGACCGCGATGCAGAAGGTCGGCAACGAGGGTGTCATCACCGTCGAGGAAGCCAAGACCGCTGACACCGAGCTCGACGTTGTCGAGGGCATGCAGTTCGACCGCGGCTATCTCTCGCCGTACTTCATCACCAACTCCGAGAAGATGATCGCGGAGCTGGACGACCCCTACATCCTCGTCTTCGAGAAGAAGCTCTCCTCGCTGCAGGCGATGCTGCCGATCCTCGAGGCCGTCGTTCAGACCGGCAAGCCGCTCCTGATCATCGCCGAGGACGTCGAGGGCGAGGCTCTCGCCACGCTCGTCGTCAACAAGCTCCGTGGCGGCCTCAAGGTCGCGGCCGTCAAGGCTCCGGGCTTCGGTGACCGCCGCAAGGCCATGCTCGAGGACATCTCGATCCTGACCGCCGGCCAGATGATCTCGGAAGACCTCGGCATCAAGCTCGAGACCGTGACCCTCCAGATGCTCGGCCGCGCCAAGAAGGTGCGCATCGAGAAGGAGAACACCACGATCATCGACGGCGCCGGCAAGAAGAAGGACATCGAGGCCCGCGTCGGTCAGATCAAGGCGCAGATCGAGGAGACCACCTCGGACTACGACCGTGAGAAGCTCCAGGAGCGTCTGGCCAAGCTCGCTGGCGGCGTCGCGGTGATCCGCGTCGGCGGCGCGACCGAGGTCGAGGTCAAGGAGAAGAAGGACCGCGTTGACGATGCTCTGAACGCCACCCGCGCTGCGGTGGAAGAAGGCATCCTCCCGGGTGGTGGCGTTGCGCTCCTGCGCGCTCTGGCTTCGGTCAAGTCGATCAAGACCCAGAACGATGACCAGAAGACCGGCGTCGAGATCGTCCGCAAGGCGATCGCCGCTCCGGCCAAGCAGATCGTCGAGAACGCTGGCGATGACGGCGCGGTCGTGGTCGGCAAGCTGCTCGAGTCGAAGGACTACGCCTGGGGCTACAACGCCCAGACCGGCGAGTACGGCGATCTGGTCAAGGCCGGCATCATCGACCCGACCAAGGTCGTTCGCACGGCGATCCAGGACGCGGCTTCAATCGCGGGCCTGCTGATCACCACCGAGGCGATGATCGCCGAGGCGCCGAAGAAGGACGCCCCGATGCCCCCGATGGGCGGCGGCGGCATGGGCGGCATGGACTTCTGATCCAGCCACTCAGGCAAGACTACGGGAGGCCCGGCGCAAGCCGGGCCTTTTCCTTTTGGGGCGCTGTCTGTCGGGAGAAGGCGCGGGCAACCCCTCTCCTGTAAGGAGAGGGGCAGGGGTGAGGTGTAGGCCCCTGGACCAGTGAGATGCCAAACTAACGGCGGCGGCGGTCAGGTCACAGCCACGGCGTCCAACGGCCTACCCCTCACCCTGCCCTCTCCCTCCGGGAGAGGGTTCCCCGCGGTTCCGGGCGCCGCCATGCATCCGCGAGGTCCCGCTCGCGAGCCGAAACGATGTCCTCGCCCTCCCTCCTCGCCTATAAAGGAGGCAAGCGCCTCCGAAATGGACGCGTGCAAACCCCAAGAACTGATCGGGAGAGGTCCATGAGAACCTCCGCATTGCTTTCCGGCGCAGCCGTCGCCGCCACGCTGTTCTTCTCGGCGCAGGGCGCCCGGGCCGACATCACGATCGGCCTGATCGCGCCGCTGACCGGCCCGGTCGCGGCCTATGGCGAGCAGGTCAAGGCCGGTGCCCAGACGGCCGTCGACGTGATCAACAAGAATGGCGGCGTCCTCGGCCAGAAGCTGGTGCTGAAGCTCGCCGACGATGCCGGCGACCCGAAGCAGGGCGTTTCCTCCGCCAACCTGCTCCTCGGCGAGCAGGTGCGCTTCGTCGTCGGCCCGGTCACCTCGGGCGTCGCGATGGCCGTCTCGGACGTGCTTGCCGAGAGCGGCGTGCTGATGGTGACGCCGACTGCGACCTCTCCGGCGCTGACGACGCGCGGCCTCAGCAACGTCTTCCGCACCTGCGGGCGCGACGACCAGCAGGCCGAGGTGGCCGCAGCCTATGTGCTGAAGAACCTGAAGGACAAGAAGATCGCCATCGTCCATGACAAGGGCACCTACGGCAAAGGTCTCGCCGACAACTTCAAGAAGGGCATCAACGCCGGCGGGGTGAACGAGGTCGTCTCGCTCACGGTCAACCCGGGCGACAAGGATCTCTCGGCCGTCGTGACGCGCCTCAAGGCCGCGAATGCCGAGCTGATCTATTTCGGCGGCTACCACCCGGAGGGCGGCCTGCTCGCCCGCCAGCTCGCGGATGCCGGCGTGAAGGCGGTCATCGTCGGCGGAGAGGGCCTGTCCAACACTGAATTCGCGGCGATCGGCGGCGACCACGCCACCGGCACCCTCTTCACCAACGCTACCGACGCGCTCAAGAACCCAGCCTCGGCCCAGGCCGTCGCGGCGCTCAAGGAAAAGAACATCCCGCCGGAGGCCTTCACGCTGAACGCCTATGCGGCGGTCGAGGTGCTGAAGGCCAGCATCGAGAAGGCGGGCAAGGCGACCGATGCGGCGGGCGCGGCGAAGGCGCTCAAGGCCGGCCTGGCGGTCAACACCGCGATCGGCACGCTGACCTATGACAAGGCCGGCGATCTCTCCTCTCCGAGCTTCTCGATGTTCAAGTGGGACGGCGGCAAGATCGTCGCCGCTGAGTGATTTAATGGAGGCGGAGCGGGCCAAGGCTCGCTCCGCACCTGCCGATCGCCGCCTTTCCTGCGGATGACAATTTGCTCATCCGGGCTGATCGCCATTGAAAGGCCATTTCGGCTGCGACATGGTCCGAATCTGCAGGGCCGTCCGGCCCGGATCAGCCGTGCCCAGGAATTCCCCGATGCGCCCCTTGAGTTTTGCCGTCGCCGCGCTCGCCCTATTGGCGCTCGTCACCGGCCAGCAGATCGGCAATGCCGGCGCGATCGGCATGGGCGTCATCGGGCTAATCCTCGCCTTCGTGACCTTTCGGGCGCCGACGTTGGCCTTCTTCCTGCGCATCTTCTGCGCAGTCTTCGCCGTCGAGTACGTCCTCTTCGGCGGCTGTGCGCTGCTCGGCCTGACAGGCTACTGGCCGACGGGAACGGGAATCCCGCCCTTCCCGACCAGCCTGCCGACGACGGTCGGCGTGTTCAGCATCCTCGTCTACGCGATCTCGTTCGTGCCGGCGATCGCGCGCATCGCCCGGCTGGCCTCGCCCTATTTCGAGTCCGACCAGATCGCCACAGCCAATCTCTGGCCGATCGGCCCCTTCAATATCCGGCTCGGCACGCTGGCCGTCTCGCTCTTCGTCTTCCTGATCGTGCTCAACCAGGTCCAGGTCGGCATCACGCTGCGGCTCTCCTTCTTCAACCGCGACATGTACGACGCGCTGCAGAACAAGGATGCGGCGGCCTTCTGGTACCAGCTGTTCTGGGTATTCTGCCTGTGGGCGGGCATCTGGGTGGTCTCGAACCTGATCGAGATGTTCGCGAACTACACGCTGCTGATCCGCTGGCGCCGCTTCATGGCGGAGGAATACAACGCGCGCTGGCTCGGCCGCGGGGTGCATTACCGGATCGCGCTCGCCGGCACGGTCGATAACCCCGACCAGCGCATCGCGGAAGACACCCGCTCCTTCGTCAACTCGACCTATGGCTTCGCGCTGCCGCTGCTGACGCAGGTCTCAACGCTGGTCTCGTTCTCGATCATCCTCTGGAACATCAACGTCGCGTTCTCGCTGCCTGGCACCAGCATCGAGATCCCCGGCTACATCTTCTGGGTGGCGTTCATCTACGCCGTGGTGGCGACCTGGCTGACGCATATGATCGGCCGGCCGCTGATTCCGCTCGAGTTCGAGCAGGAAAGGCGCGAGGCGAATTTCCGCTTCTCGCTGGCCCGCCTGCGTGAGTACTCCGAGCAGATCGCGCTGATGTCGGGCGAGCGCACCGAGCGCGCGCATCTCTCGCAGCGCTTCGGCGAGATCGTCGAGAACTTCTACCGCCTGGTCTGGCGCCGGCTGAAGCTGACCACCTTCACCCTGTCCTACAACCAGGTCAGCGTCGTGCTGCCCTACATCATCCTGGCCCCCTACTATTTTGCGGGCACGATCACGCTGGGCGTGATGATGCAGGTCGCCGGCGCCTTCGACCGGGTGCAGACAGCGCTCTCTTTCATCATCAACAGCTACTCCTCGATCGCATCCTATCTGGCCTCGATCGCCCGTCTGACGACATTCGAGCACGAGATCGAGCAGGCGCGCGACGACGCCGCCGACGCGACGCTGCTGCGCGTGAAGGGCGCGGCCCAGGACGTCACGGTCTCCGACACGACGCTGAAGCTGCCGAACGGCCAGCCGATCGTCCGCGTCGGCGGGCTCGACTTCGGCAAGGCGCGCTCGACCCTGCTGGTCGGCCCCTCGGGCTCAGGCAAGTCCACGCTGTTCCGGGCCATCGCCGGGATCTGGCCGTTCGGCGACGGCAAGGTCGGCATCCCCAAAGATGCCGAGATCATGCTGCTGCCGCAGCGCCCCTACCTGCCGCAGGGCTCGCTGCGCTCCGCGCTGGCTTATCCGTCCGAGGGCGAGGCCTATTCGGAGCAGGCCATCCGCGAGGCGATGGGGAAGGTCCGACTAGGCCATCTCGCAGACCGGCTCGACGAGGTCGATCTCTGGGGACAGCGCCTCTCCGGCGGCGAGCAGCAGCGGCTGGCGGTCGCACGCGCGCTGCTGGCGAAGCCGGACTGGCTCTTCCTCGACGAGGCCACCGCCTCGCTGGACGAGAAGCTCGAGGTCGAGATCTACGACGCCATCGCGCGGGAGTTGCCCGAGACCCGCATCGTCTCGATCGGCCACCGCTCGGCACTGCGCGGCATGCATGAGGCCATCGTCACGATGGAGCCGAACACCGACGGCACCTTCACGCCGACGCCGACAGCAAAAGCGCCGGCTGCCTGAGGCAGCCGGCGCGGAGATCGGAGCGGTCATTCCCGGGCGAAGCAAAACTTCTGCCCGGGAAACTCATGACAGGATGGAACTGGTTTCCGAGATGCCCGGGTCAGGCCCGAGCAAGACAGAGGATCAGCGCGCTCAGAGCGAGCGGCTGAGCGTCACCTCGCCCTGCGCGCCCTTGAGCACGAGCCGGCCGTTGACGAGATCCCATTTGTTGGCCGTGCGCAGCGCCATCAGGAAAGCGCGCTCGAAATCCTGCGCGCCCTTGTCGCAGGCGCGCTTGGTTACGGCGATGGGGCCGACCGCCAGCCCCTGCTGACGCAGCGGATAAGCGGAGGCCGAGAAGGTGTTGCAGCCGCCGAAGCCGGTGCCGCGCAGGTTCTGGTCGATCAGCAGCGTCGCGCGCCGGTCGTAGACCGGCTTGCCATTGAACTGAACCACGCTCCAGCTCGCGCCGAGAGGGAAGGTCTTCTCCTGCTGCGCCGCCGGAATCTCGACCTTCTGCTCGCCGAGCTCACTGCGGGAAGGCATCTTCTGCCGCTGCTGAGCCGCCGCTTCGTTCGACATCACGATCGGCGTCGCCAGGGCAACAAGGACGGCCGCGAGGCCAAGGCATCGGGTCATGGTGCGTATTACCTGCATCTCATTCGCGCGGCGGCAGCGCCGCCAACTGCCGGACGGTAAACGCCTAGTGCTCAATTCGTCCGGGATCAAGGCTGAACCGGGGCCAGCACCGTCATTCGGTTGCGGACAACGCCCCTTCAGATGCGGGCATTGAGCCGCTCCAGCAGCCGGTTCGAGCGGCGGAAGACATAGGTCGGCGCACTGACGGTGACATCGTTGGCACCGAGCAGATCCAGCTGCTCGACCAGCGCGAAGACCGCCTTGTCCGGGCAGTGCAGCGTCAGCGGCGCGCCGGGCGCAGGCGCTCCAAGCGGCAGACGCGCACCGAAGGCCCGCTCCAGCGCCACCAGCGCCTCGGGCGAAAGCTCCAGCAGCGCGCGCACCTCCCGCAGCGTCCGGCCCTCCTCCTCCGCGGCGATACGGGAGAGGATGGTCTTGGCGGCGGCGCGGGCGCGCTCGCCCCAGGGGGCCTGCATCGAGGCGACGAGATTGGCTTCCGACGCCAGCATCACGCCGTCATCCAGCACCTTCAGCGCATTGGCGGCGAGCGTCGCGCCGGTCGTGGTGATGTCGACGACGATCTCAGCCGTGCCGGCGGCAGGCGCGCCTTCCGTGGCCCCCAGGCTCTCGACGATGCGATAATCGGCGAGGCCGTGCTCGGCGAAGAAGCGGCGGGTCAGGTGGATATATTTCGTGGCGACGCGCAGCTTGCGGCCGTGGCGCGCCCGCATGGTCGAGGCGACATCGTCGAGATCGGCCATGCTGCGCACGTCGATCCAGGCCTGCGGCACCGCGACGACGACATTGGCGTGGCCGAAGCCCAGCGGCGTCAGCATCTCGACGGCGGCATCGGCGTCGGAGAGCTGCTCGCGGACGAGGTCCTCGCCGGTGATGCCGAGATGGGCCGCGCCCGAGGCGAGCTGCGCCACGATCTCCGAAGCCGAGAGGAACGCGACCTCCGCGCCTTCCACCCCGGCGATCTTGCCGCGATAGCCGCGCTCGCCGCTGGCCTTAACGAATTTAAGCCCGGCGCGGCCGAAGAAAGCGGTCGCGTTCTCCTGCAGGCGGCCCTTGGAGGGCACTGCGAGGACGAGCGGGGCGTCGTTGCTGGACGGCTGGCTCATGCCGCGTCTCCCGTCAGGCGGTCGAGCCAGAGCGAGGCGCCCACGGCCGCGATCGAGCGGCCGGCGCCGAGGCGCCCGAGCAGGTTGTCATAGCGCCCGCCGCCGGCGACCGGCTTGCCGTCGCTGCGCGCGCCGTCATGCAGCTCGAAGATGAAGCCGGTGTAGTAGTCGAGATTGCGGGCGAAGCCGGCCGAGAAGCGGATGCTGCCGACCTCGACGCCGCGCGCGGCGAGGAAGCCGGTGCGCTCGTCGAAGGCGTCGAGCTCGCGGCTCAGATCCAGCGAGGCCTGACCGGCCAGGGCCCGGAGCGAAGCGGACGCCGTATCGGGGTCGCCCGAGACGGCGAGCACGCGGCGCAGCAGCGCCTTGACCTCGCCATTGACCGGGTTTTCGCGCTCGGCCGCCCGCGCCAGGAAGCGCTCGGCGATGTCGCCGGCCGACCGCCCGCCGACGGTCGAGATGCCGGCGATGGAGAGAATGTCCTCGACGAAGGCGCGCGCGGCCTTGGGGTCCTGCCCTTCGAGCGCCTTGAGCAGGCCGGCATGAGCCGCCTCACCCTCGGCAGCCGGGGGATCGAGCGCGTCGACGGCATCGACCCCCTTGCCCTGCACGATGGCGCGCACGAGGCGCCGGCGCGCACCCTGCGGCACGTTGAGCGCATCGAGCAGCGCGCCGAGCAGCGCGACATCGCCCATCAGGATGCGCGGCTCCTTGAGGCCGAGTGCGGCGGCGGCCTCGATGGTGAGTGCGATGACCTCGGCGTCAGCAGCGGTGACGTCCTCGCGGCCGAAGGATTCCAGGCCCGCCTGCTGGAACTCGCCCGGCTCGCCGGCGCGCATGCGGAAGACGGGGCCGGCATAGGCATAGGCCGCCGGCTCGGTCGAGCCCGAGGCGATGTGATCGAGCGCGACGGGGATGGTGTATTCGGGGCGCAGGCACCAGTCGCGACCATCGGCATCCTGCGTCATGAAGATGCGGCGGCGGATGTCCTCGCCCGAAAGATCGAGGAAGACGTCGGCGGGCTGGAGAATGGCGGGCTCCGCCCGCGCATAGCCCTCGCCCGCGAGGAGCGCGATCACGGTCTCGATGCTGGCACGGCTGGCGGGCACGGCTCGTCCTGTCCTGTTGCGAGCGCCGTCCTAGCAGCCGGGCCGGTGATTTTCGAGGGATTTGAATGAAATGGGTGAATGGAAATCCCGTCAGGAATGCCGCGCGAGCACCTTCTTCACCCCGTCCACCAGCTCCGCGACCGACACGGCGAACTGCGCCTCGGCCTGCTTGGCCTTGTGCTCGGCCGAATCCTTGACGTCGCGGCTGGCGGCGGCGAGCTCCGCGCCGAGGATCAGGTCCTTGATCACGACCGTGCCGGCATCACGTTCCGAAGAACCTTGAATCACGGCACAGATCGCGCCGCGCCGGTCGGCATATTTCATCTGGGCGTTGAAGCCGGAGGAACCGAGATAGAGGTCGGCGCGCAGCAGCGGCTTGCCCTCGACGTCCTTCGCCTGGCGCAACGCCGAGACCATCGCCTGATAGCCGGGCATGAACTCCGGCGACTTGTTGTCCATCGCAGTGACGACGACCAACGGCAGCTCGTTCTTCGCGTCGACGATGGGGGACTTCACAGCTTTCAGCGCAGAAAAGAGTCGCGAGACGCCGATGGAGAAGCCCGTCGCCGGCACGGGCTCGGGCCGGAAGCGGCCGACGAGACCGTCATAGCGCCCGCCGCCCGCGACCGAGCCGAAGCGCACGACCTGGCCGTCATCATTGGTGACCGGGAAGGTCAGCTCAACCTCGTAGACCGGGCCGGTGTAGTATTCGAGGCCACGGACAACGGAGGGGTCGATGATGATCCGGCCAAGATAGCCGGCCGCAGTGATCAGCTCGCGAATCTGCTCCAGTTCCGCGATGCCGGCCTGCCCATTCTCGGCGCCTTCGACGAGTCCGCGCAGATCGGTAAGCGCCGCAGCGGAAAGCTTCGCCGAGCCTTCACTGTCCGCGGCATTCGTCTTGCCCAGTTCGGCAAGCTTCTGGCCAAGTTCGAGATAACGCAGGATGCGATCGGACTGCGTGTCAGAAAGCCCCGCACCCTTGGTGAAATCGCCGCTCTCGTCCTTGCGGCCTTCGCCGAGGAGCTTGCGGACCTCTTCCAGCGGGAACTTGTCGGCCTTGTCGATCGCGCGCAGCACAGTGAGGCGGGCAGCAGGGTCGATGCCGGCCGCATCCATCACGCCATCAAGCACCTTGCGGTTGTTGACCTTGACGACATAGTCGCCGCGCTTGATGCCGAGCTTCTCCATCGTGTCGGCGGCGAGCATGCAGATCTCGGCATCGCCCGCGACGGTGCCCGCACCGACGATGTCGGCGTCGAACTGCATGAACTGGCGGAAGCGGCCCGGGCCCGGCTTCTCGTTGCGGAAGACGTAGCCAACGCGATAGCTGCGATAGGGCTTCGGCAGCGCGTCGAAATTCTCCGCGACATAGCGCGCGAGCGGCGCCGTCAGGTCATAGCGCAGCGAGAGCCACTGCTCGTCATCGTCCTGGAAGGAGAAGACGCCCTCATTCGGCCGGTCCTGATCGGGCAGGAACTTGCCGAGCGCATCGGTGTACTCGACGAAGGGTGTCTCGACCGGCTCGAAGCCATAGACCGAGAAGCTCTCGCGGATGACGGAGAGCATGCGCTCTGTGGCGGCGACATCGGCCGGGCCGCGATCGACGAAGCCGCGCGGCTGGCGGGCTTTCAGCTTGGAGGCGGGCTTTTCGGCGGACATGGCAATTCGCTTCGTATTGTAGGGCGTTGTCTGGCTTTGTCTGGCGCCAAACCAAACATTGGCGTTCGGTAGACTGCCGAGACGGTCGGAGCAAGCGCGCCCTTCTCCCCTCGGAGGAGAAGGTGGCCCGGCGACGCCGGGTCGGATGAGGGCAGCGCGGCGCCAAGCACCCTCATCCGCCTGCCGGCACCTTCTCCCCCGAGGAAAGAAGGAAGCTACTCGGCGGCCGCGAGCACCGTCACACGAAGCGGCCGATCCTCAATGCCTGCCCGCGCCAGCTTTTCCGGCAGCGGGCCGCCCGTCGCCCAGTCGAGCAGCTCGGCGGTATGAACTACCGGCGTCGCCGCTCCCTTGTCGGCGAAGCCCTTCGCGAGCTGGGTCATGCAGCCGATATTGCCGGTCGCGACCAGCACCGGCTTGGTGCGCTCGATATTGCCGATCTTGCGGTCCCGCAGCTTCCCGGCGATCTCGGGCTGGAGGATGTTGTAGACGCCGGCCGAGCCGCAGCAGATATGCCCCTCCGGCACCTCCTTCACCTTGAAACCGGCGCCGGACAGAAGCCGCTTCGGCCCGTCCTTGAGCTGCTGGCCGTGCTGCATCGAGCAGGCGGAGTGATAGGCGATCGACATAGCGACATCGCGGACGACGCCGAGCTCCAGCGTTTCCAAGAACTCGGTCACGTCCTTCGCCAGCGCGGAGACCTTCGCCGCCTTCTCGGCATAGGCCGGCTCGTTGCGGAACATGAAGCCGTAATCCTTGATCGTCGTGCCGCAGCCCGAAGCGGTGATCAGGATGGCGTCCAGCCCCTCGCCGTCCACCTCCGCCATCCAGGCGTCGATGTTGCGGCGCGCGAAGGCGTGGGCGTCGTGTTCCTGCCCCATATGGTGGACGAGCGCGCCGCAGCAGCCCTCGCCCTTCGGCAGCACAACCTCGACGCCATGGCGGTTCAGCAGGCGGATCGTCGCCTCGTTGATAGCGGGATCGAGCACCGGCTGGGCGCAACCGGACAAGAGCGCGACGCGCTTCACCCGTGCGGCCGGCGGCGGGAAGCTCTGCGGGCCCTCCATCGTGGAGCGCGTCGGCAGGCGGGCGGGCGCCAGCGCCAGCATCGCCTTCAGCCGCTGGCCGACGACCGGCACGAGGCCGGCGAGCGGCGCGAAGGGCTTGCCCAGAAGGGCTGCGAGCATCGCCGCGCGGAAACGGCCGGGATAAGGCAGGATCGACGCCAGAACCTTGCGCAACAGCCTGTCATGCCAGGAGCGCTCATAGGTCTCCTCGATATGGGCGCGGGCATGGTCGACAAGGTGCATGTAATGCACGCCCGAGGGGCAGGTCGTCATGCAGGAAAGGCAGGAGAGGCAGCGATCGACATGCTTCACCACCTCGGCGGTGGCCGGCTTGCCGTTCTCCAGCATGTCCTTGATCAGGTAGATGCGCCCGCGCGGGGAATCGAGCTCGTCGCCGAGCAACAGATAGGTCGGGCAGGTCGCGGTGCAGAAGCCGCAATGCACGCAGCTGCGCAGGATCTTCTCCGAGGCCGGCATGCGCGGATCGGAGGCGAGGCGTTCGGGCGTGAAGTTCGTCTGCATCGTTCAGGCTCCGCCCTGCCAGGCTTTGATCCACTCCATCGGCCAGAGCAGCATGATGACATTGAGAGTGAGGTTGTCGCGGATCAGCCAGCCAACGACCAGTTCCATCGTCAGCGCGCTCGTGACCGTCAGCCAGACCGGCGCTAGTCGGGCGATGAGGAAGCCGAGCACCATCGCGAGGATGTCGCAGACAGAGTTCAGAACGCTGTCGCCGTAATAATCCAGTGAGATCGTCGCCGAACGATAGTGGTTGATGACGGCGTCAGTGTTCTCGGTGATCTCCCATGCGCCTTCGAGCAGGATCGACAGAAGCAGAGCCAGACCGAATGAGATCGGCAGGCCCGTGAGGCGTCGCACCAGCCAGAACAGGCCATAGAACAGGAAGCCGTGGATGATGTGCGAGAAGGTGTACCAGTCTGCAATGTGCTGGGAGTTCTCGGAAGAGATCACCGTGCCCTGCCAGAGCTTGATGTTCCCGCACTTGCAGATCGGCTCGCGACCCATCCAGAGCAGGATCGCTGCAAAGCCCGCAATCAGCAAGGCAGCCAGCAGGACAAGCGCAATGCGATCAAGCCGATTGGGCGCCCAGCTATCGCGGGTTTCGGCGGGAAGCGTGTCTGCTAGCGCCATCAGATCCCCGCATACATCCGCCCGGGCTCAAGAATGCCGGCCGGGTCGAAGCTCTTCTTGATGCCGACTGTGACCCGCATCAGCGGCTCGGCCAACGGCTGGAACACATTGACGATGGCGCGCACCGCATCGGGCGCTCGCACGAGCGTAGCATGGCCGCCGAGCGGGCGGAGCGCATCGCGGACCGCGGCGGCGCCAGCATCGCCCTCGGGCGGGACCGCGAGCCAGACCAGCCCGCCGCCCCAGTCATAAAACCAGCGGGCGCCCGGCAGGCTGCGGGTGATGGTGGCGACGGCCTTCGGGCCGTTCGTCGGCGCGAGCGAGAGGCGCCAGACCGCCTCGTCCGTGCCGGCAAAGAAGGCAGCATCGCGGATCAGGTTCCAGAGTTCCGCCGGCGTCTCGCCTTCGAAGCGCTCCGGCAGGCCGAATTCGCCCAGCAACAGGGCGAGCTCGCCGGCGCGATACTCGATCGAGTCCGAGAAGTTTTCCAGCCTGAGCAGAGTATGAGCCTGATCGCCTACGAGGCCCGCGGGCAGATGGGCGGCGGCCATGGGCTCGAAGGGCGACCCGAGCGCCTTCGACAGCAGCGCGACGCCCTGCTCGTCCGAAAGGCCGCTCCACTGCAGCGTAACGAGGCGTTCCGGCCGCGGCAGCACGCGGAAGGTGACCTCGGTGAGGAAGCCGAGCGTGCCGTGGCTGCCGGAGACGAGCTTCACCAGATCGAGCCCCGTGACGTTCTTCATCACGCGCCCGCCGGACTTCACCAGCTCGCCGCGGCCGTTGACCATGCGAATGCCGATCAGCGAGTCGCGCGCCGCGCCGGCATTGATGCGGCGTGGGCCGGAGATGTTGCAGGCGGCGACCGCGCCGATGGTCGGGTCGCCCTCGCTGCCGAACAGGGCGCGATGGTCCATCGGCTCGAAGGGCAGCATCTGGCCGCGTTCGGAGAGCGTCTCCTGCACCAGGGCCAGCGGCGTGCCGGCGCGGGCGGCGATGACCATCTCGGCCGGTTCGTAGAGCGTGATGCCGGTCAGCCCTGCGCTCGAGATCGTGCTCTCGGCCTGCGCGGGGCGGCCAAGCCCGGCGCGCGTGCCGCCGCCCCGGATCGAGAGGGGCGTGGCGCTGTCGATGACGGATTTCACGACGGCGCAGGCCTGCGCCTCGGTGGTGGGGGTGTGGATGGTCACGCCGCGATCCGCCCTTCGAGCGGGAAGACCTTGGCCGGGTTGAGCAGCCAGCGCTCGTCGAACACCGCCCTCACCCGCATCTGCTGGGCGAGGTCCTCCGGATTGAACTGGTAGGTCATCAGGTCGCGCTTCTCGATGCCGACCCCGTGCTCGCCGGTCAGGCAGCCGCCGACCTCAACGCAGAGCTTCAGGATGTCCATGCCGGCATCCTCCGCCTTCTGCGCCTCGACCGGGTCGTTGCAGTTGTAGAGGATCAGCGGGTGCAGATTGCCGTCGCCGGCGTGGAAGACGTTGGCGACGCGCAAGCCATAGCCCTTCACGATCTCGTCCATGCGCCTGAGCACGTAAGGGAGCTGGCCTGTCGGGATCGTGCCGTCCATGCAGATATAGTCGGCGATGCGGCCGGTGGCCCCGAAGGCGGATTTGCGGCCCTTCCAGATCGCGGCCGCCTCCATCGCGGACTTGCTCTCCTTGACGGTGGTGACGCCGTGCTCGCGCGCGATCGCGACGATGCGGGCGAGCTGCGCGTCCATCTCGTCGTCCGAGCCTTCGACCTCGATGATGAGCAAGGCCTCGACATCCATCGGATAGCCGGCCTTGGCGAAGGCCTCGCAGATCTCGATCGCCGGCTTGTCCATGAACTCCATCGCGACCGGAATGATGCCGGCGCCGATGATCGCCGCCACGGCCGACCCCGCCTGCTCGCTGGTCGGGAAGCCGAAGAGCACGGGGCGCGCGCCTTCCGCGGTGCGCAGGATGCGCACCGTCGCCTCGGTGATGATGCCGAGCTGGCCCTCCGAGCCGTTGATCAGGCCGAGCAGGTCGTAACCCGGCGCATCGAGGTGGCTGCCGCCGACTTCAACGATCGAACCATCCAGCATCACCATCTTCGCGCCCAGCACGTTGTTGGTGGTGACGCCATATTTCAGGCAGTGCGCCCCGCCGGAGTTCATGCCGATATTGCCGCCGATCGAGCAGGCGAGCTGCGAGGACGGGTCGGGCGCGTAGAAGAAGCCCTCGGCCGAGACGGCGCCGGTGACCGCGAGGTTGGTGACGCCAGCCTGCACCTTCGCAACGCGGTTGGCGTAGTCGATCTCGATGATGCGGTTCATCTTGGAGACGCCGATGACGACGGCATCCTCCTGCGGGATGGCGCCGCCCGAAAGCGAGGTGCCCGAGCCGCGCGGGACGACCGGCACACCCTGCTCGCGGCAATAGCGCAGCACGGCGGCGACCTCCTCGGTGGTCGAGGGGAGCACGACCGCCAGCGGCATGCGGCGATAGGCCGTCAGCGCGTCGGTTTCATAGGGACGGCGCTCGTCATCGCTGGTGATCAGCGCGCTCGGCGCGACGAGGGCGGAGAGCCCCGCGACGATCTCGTTGCGGCGGGCCAGGATGCCGGCGTCCGGCGCCGGAAAAGCGATGGCGGACATGGCTGCTCCCTCCCTTCGATCACATCGTCATTGCCGGAAAGCTAGACCAATTCCAAGCCGCTTGCAGCGTTGGGCGCAACCATGATTATTTCCGAAACGGAAAAGATGGCTGGGGAAACGCAACGCGCATGGACAGGTTCGGCGATCTGGACGTCTTCGCCCATGTCGTGACGGCGCGCAGCATGTCGGCAGCCGGACGGCAGCTCAACCTGTCGCCTGCCGTGATCTCGAAGCGCATCCGCCGGCTGGAGGAGCGGCTCGGCGTGCGCCTGCTCCAGCGCACCACCCGCCAGCTCGCCCTGACCGAGGCCGGACAGGGCTTCTACGAGCGCGTCGTCTCGATCCTCTCCTCGATCGAGGAGGCGGAGGCATGGGTGGCGAGCGGCGCGGGACAGGTGCGCGGGACCTTGCGCGTCTCGGCGCCGACCTCCTTCGGCCGGCTGCACATCGCACCGCATCTCAAGCACTTCCTCGACGCCAACCCGCTCGTGACGGTCGACCTCGTGCTGGGCGACGCCTTCGTCAATGTCGTCGGCGAGGGCTTCGACCTCGCGATCCGCATCGCCGACCTTCAGGATTCGAGCCTCGTCGCCAAGCGGCTGGCGCCTAATCACCGGGTGCTCTGCGCGACGCCGGGCTATCTCGCGGAACACGGCACGCCGGACGATATCGCTGCGCTATCGCGCCATACGCTGATCGCGCACAACGCCGATCACTGGCGGCTCGACGGGCCGGAGGGTCCGGTCTCGGTGCGGGTCAACGGCCCGCTCAGGACCAATTCCAGCGAGGTGGTGCGCGAGGCCCTGCTGGCGGGTGTCGGCATCGCGCTGCGCTCGACCTGGGATGTCGGGCCGGAACTGAAATCGGGCGCGCTGCAGCGCGTGCTGCCGGCCTATGCGGTCGGATCGCGCGTCGCGGTCCATGCGGTCTATCCGAGCCGCCGGCATCTGGAGCAGAAGGTGCGCGCCTTCGTCGATTATCTCGGCGATCTCTACGGCGCCACGCCCTATTGGGACGCGGGTTTGACCCTGTAAGCCAGAAGTCACTGGCGCCATTGCGGTCATGCCCGGCAGCCACAACCTGCTGAGCATGACCGCGATCGCGACACCTTACGCGATCAATTCCAGCCGGATTCGCGCTCGCAGGCGCGCCGGGCATTGGGATTGGCCTTTTCCCATTCGGTGATCGAGCGGGTTTCGTTGTCGCTCATCTTGTTGTTCATGCAGCCACAATAGGCGGCGACGACAGCGGCCGAGGCCTTGGCGTCCTTGTTGTCGACCAGGCACTGGCTGATCCACTTCTTGTCGTCCGCGCTCTGAGCGAAGGCTGCACCGCCCATGCAGAGGCTGCCCAAGAGAAATGCCGCCAGAAACTTGAATTTCATGATGCACCTTTTAGTCAAACCGCTTCCCGCGGCGCAAAGGTGCATAATTTCAAGACAGAGACAGTCAATATTCGACGCGGCCCAGATCAGCGCGTTTCAAAAATAGTCACATGTCGATCTTATCCCACGTCAAAAATAGTCATTTACTTTGACACAACCCTGTCACTCCGCGATTGATTTTCAAGAAATCACGGATCATCCGGCGTCGGATTCTCGCGCAACGGCCGACCCGCCGCAAAGCATCAGAATGCCGAGGCCCACGGCATGCAGGTGCAGAAACGGCCCCGTCAGAGGCCATGCAGAAGCGCCAAGCTGCCCGCGACCGCCGATCCTGGCTTTGCAGACTCCCGGCGCATCGCCTAAGCAGGGCGTGCATTCTCGGCTTGATCAGGAGCGGCGATGTTCGGCGTGATCGAAGGCACGGGGGTCGAGGTTTTCGATCCGCGTTTTCACCGCATCATCCCTGGCTCGGCACGGGTGGAGCGACTCTGGACCGGCGCGCGCTGGTCTGAGGGGCCGGCCTGGTTCCCGGCTCACAACACGCTGGTCTGGTCCGATATCCCGAACGACCGGATGCTGCGCTACGATGCGCTGTCCGGCCATGTCGGCATCTTCCGCCAGCCGGCGCGCAACTCCAACGGCAACACGGTCGACCGCGAAGGACGGCTCGTCACCTGCGAGCATGGCGGGCGGCAGGTGACGCGCACCGAGCATGACGGGCGCATCACCGTTCTCGCCAGCCACTATGCCGGCAAGCGCCTGAACTCGCCGAACGACGTCGTCGTGAAATCGGATGGCTCGATCTGGTTCACGGATCCCGATTACGGCATCGCCAGCGACTACGAAGGCGATGCGGCGGAGAGCGAGATCGGCGCCTGCAACGTCTACCGGATCGACGGGCAAAGCGGCGAAATCTCGCTGGTGGCCGATGATTTCGTCAAGCCGAACGGCCTCGCCTTCTCGCCCGACGAAAGCATCCTCTACATCGCCGACAGCTATTCAGGCGCGTCACCGGATGACGGGCGGCGCCATATCCGCGCCTGCGCTGTCGGCGCGGACGGCGCCACTCTGGGGCGCACCGATATTTTCGCGACGTGCGCGGCCGGTGTCTTCGACGGCTTCCGGCTGGACCGCACGGGCCGGCTCTGGTCGAGCGCGGCGGACGGCGTCCATGTCTTCGCTCCCGACGGAGACATGATCGGCAAGGTCGCGATCCCCGAGATCGTCGCCAATGTCTGCTGGGGCGGGCCGAAGCTCAACCGGCTCTTCATCTGCGGCACGACCTCGCTCTATGCGGTGATGACCCATACGAACGGCATCGGCGCGTCAGGGGCCTGACGCTTCACGAAGCCGTGCTTCGCCGCCGCTGCGGCTGGCACATCGCTTGCTGCTCTGCATGCCTTTTCTGGCGAAAGGTGCATGCATGCTCAAACGACTGGTTATTTCGGCCGCACTGGCCCTTTCCGTAATCAGCGCGGCGCAGGCGGAGACCGTCGCCCGCTACGGCATCTCGATGGCGGACATCCCGCTGACCACCGGCCAGCCGGATCGCGGCGCGGGCGCCTACAAGTTCACGGGCTACACGCTCTACGACCCGCTGGTGGCGTGGGAAATGGACATCGCCGAGAAGCCCGGCAAGCTCGTGCCCGGCCTCGCTACCGAGTGGAAGGTCGACCCCGCCGATCAGAAGAAGTGGCTGTTCACGCTGCGCGAGGGCGTGAAGTTCCATGACGGCTCGGCCTTCGATGCCGATGCGGTGATCTGGAACCTGGAGAAGGTGCTCAACGAGCAGGCGCCGCATTACGACAAGCGCCAGGCGGCGCAGGTGAAGCCGCGGCTGCCCTCCGTCGCCAGCTACCGCAAGGTCGATGCGAAGACGGTCGAGATCACCACCAAGGTGGTCGATTCCTTCTTCCCCTACCAGATGCTCTGGTTCCTCGTCTCGAGCCCGGCGCAATACGAGAAGGTCGGCAAGGACTGGGATAAGTTCGCGTTCCAGCCCTCGGGCACGGGGCCGTTCAAGCTCGGCAAATTCGTGCCGCGCGAGCTCGCTGAACTGATCAAGAACCCCGATTACTGGGACAAGAAGCGGCTCGCCAAGGTCGACAAGCTGGTGCTCGTGCCGATGCCGGAGGTGCTCTCGCGCACCAATGCGCTGATCTCCGGCCAGGTCGATCTGATCGAGACCCCTGCCCCCGACACCGTTCCGCAGCTCAAGGCCGCGAAGATGCGGATCGTCGAGAACGTCACGCCGCATGTCTGGAACTATCATTTGAGCGTGGCGCCCGGCTCGCCCTGGGCCGATATCCGCCTGCGCAAGGCGCTCAACCTCGCCATCGACCGCGACAGCGTGGTGGCGCTGATGAACGGGCTGGCGAAGCCCGCCATCGGGCAGGTCGACCCGGCGAGCCCGTGGTTCGGCAAGCCGAGCTTCCAGATCAAATACGATCCCGAAGCGGCGAAGAAGCTCGTCGCCGAAGCCGGCTACTCGCCGCAGAAGCCGCTCAAGACCACCTTCGTCATCGCACAGGGCGGCTCAGGCCAGATGCTCTCGCTACCCATGAACGAGCTGATCCAGCAGAACCTCAAGGATGTCGGCATCGAAGTCGAGTTCAAGGTGGTCGAGCTCGAGGTGCTCTATACGCGCTGGCGCAAGGGCGCGAAGGACGAGATGAACGCCGATGTCACCTCGAACAACATCGCCTATGTGACCTCGGACCCGCTCTACGCGATCATCCGCTTCTTCCATTCCAGCCAGGTCGCGCCGGTCGGCGTGAACTGGGGCACATGGTCGAGCCCGGAGACCGACGCCCTGCTGGACGAAGCGATGAAGACCTTCGACGTCGCCAAGCAGGACGAGCTGCTGGCCAAGGCCCACTCGCTCGTGGTCGACAACGCCGTGCTCGGCTGGGTCGTGCACGACACCAACCCGCATGCGCTCTCGCCGAAGGTGAAGAAATTCGTGCTGGCGCAGCACTGGTTCCAAGACCTGACCACGCTCAGCATGGACTGACCTGCGATCGTGGCGGTCGGCCCTCTTTGGGGCCGACCGCCCGTCCTGTAGCTCTAGCGCGGTGGCGCGTCCTTCACGCGGCTCAGCACGATCGGCATGGCAAGGCCGACGATGACGAAGCGGACGAGATGGTGGGCGCCGACATAGAGCGTGTCGAGCCCCATGGCGAAGGCCAGCATCGCCATCGCCTCCAGGCCGCCCGGCGCGAAGGCGACCATGCCGCTGGCGAAGGAGACGCCGGCCAGCCAGGCTGCCGGCCAGGCGAAGAGGAAGGCGACGCCGAGCGAGACCGCGAAACCGCCAATGGCGAGCGGAAACAGGCTCTTCAACTCGGAGCGCGGGATATGGGCGATGCGCCCGCCGATGGTCGAACCGAGCAGGACCTGCACCGCCACCTGGATCGGCATGGGCAGCGAGCCTTCGACCATGCCGGTGCCGTGCAGGATCGAGCTGGCAAAGGTCGCACCGAACATCAGCGGCGCCGCCATGCCGAAGCGTTCGAAGGCCAGGCCCAGAGCGAGGCCGGCCATGGTGACGCCGAACATGGTGCCGGCCGAGACCGATAGAACGGCCGGCCCCGACGACGCCCCCGCCGACACGCCGGTGAGTTGCATCGCACTCGGCAGGAAGGCCACCAGCACGAGCAGCCGGAAAAGCTGGACCACCGAGATGCGGCCGATATTGGCGCCCTTGTCCTGGGCCACCGCCAACACGGTGCCGAGCGCGCCGGGCGCCGCCGCAAGCAGCGCGTCGATCCAGGGCCAGCGGGCGACGTAATGCAGATAGGCGCCGGTCGCGAACATGATCGCCGCGATGCCGACGATCATGATGACGAGAGAGAGCGGGTAATGCGCCGCAGCCTGCAGAGCCTCCGGCGTCGCGGCCGAGCCGAGGATCGTGCCGGAGAGCAGCATGGTCGAATCGAACCAGGGCCGGCGCAGGGTCGGCAGCGGCCGCAGGCAACCGACCACCGCGCTCACCACCATGGAGCCTGAAAGCCAGGCTGCCGGCATGCCGAACGAGGCGAAGACCGCGCCGCCGGCCGTCGCGAGGGCAATCACGAGGATTTCCCGCCAAAGGAGCGCCAGCCGCGACGTGGGATAGCCGAAAGGTTTCATCATGCTCCGGGCACGCCGGAGGAAAGGGCGGCGCCGGGCGTTCTTTGGCGGCGGGCAGTCGACGGGTCAACGGCCTTGCGTCCTGCAGGGCGCAAGGCCGTGTTGCGCCGCCGTCGCGGCCGGAGGCTCAGATGGTCGCGAGCGCCTTCTGCAGCCTCGCGACCGCCTCGGAGAGATCGGAGGAGCGGCGGGCGAAGCACAGGCGCAGACCCGTCTCGCCGCCGGGGCCGAAGGCGGTGCCCGGCGCGAGGCCGACATTGGCGGTGTCTACCAGCTCGAGCGCGAGCTTGCCCGAATCCGGCCGGCCATCGACCGAGAAGAACTGGTAGAAGGCACCGACCGGGGCGGAGAGCGAGACGCGGTTCGTGGCCTTGAGGCCCTCGAAGATGATGCGCCGCCCTTCGGCTGCGCGTGCGATCTGCTCGGCGACGAAGCCCTCGCCCTCGTCGAGCGCCGCGATCGCGCCGCGCTGGACGAAGACCGGCGAACCCGACGTCGAGTACTGCACGAGGTTCTCGATGACCTGGCCGAAGGCTTCCGGCGCCTCGATCCAGCCGAGCCGCCAGCCGGTCATCGCCCAGTTCTTCGAGAAGGTCTGGACGAAGACGACACGGTCCTCGGCATCCATGATGTCATGGAAGGAGGGCGCGCGCAGCGAGCCGTCATAGACGAAGCGGCCATAGATCTCGTCGGCGATGATCCAGAGGCCGTGCTTGCGCGAAAGCGCCAGCAGCGCCTCCTGCTCGGCCCGCGTCGCGGTCCAGCCGGTCGGGTTCGAGGGCGAGTTGATCAGGATGCCGCGCGTCCGCGGCGTGATCGCCGCTGCGAGACGATCAAGGTCGAGGGTGAAGCGGCCCTCGGCATAGTCCATCGGCACGCAGACGGTCGTCGCCCCGGCGACGCCGACGGCGGCGGCGAAGTTCGGCCAGGCCGGCGTCGGGATGATGAGCTCGTCGCCCGGCCCCGCGATCATCCGCACCGCGATCTGGACGGACTGCATGCCCGAGCCGGTGACGAAGAAGCGCTCGGGCGAGAAGCTCTGGCCGTAGACGCGCTCATGGTAGCGCGCCAGCGCCTCGCGCAGCTCCGGAATGCCGCGCTGCCAGGTGTAGAAGGTCTCGCCCGCCGCCAGCGAGCGCGCCGCCGCATCCGCGATGAAGGATGGGGTCGGCAGGTCGCCCTCCCCGACCCAGAGCGGAATCAGGCCCGGCCGCAGCCGGCCATAGTTCATCACCTCGACGATCCCGCTCTCCGGAGCGTTGCGGGCTTCGGGGCGAATCTCGGCGAGGAGCGTGCTGCCGGGCAGGATGGCTTTGTTCATCGCGATCGACCTCACGAAAAAGGATGCCTCCCTTTAGCCGATAACGGCGCGGTTAGGCATGAAATCGCGAGATCGGGTCGATCGGCGGCGGTGATGAGTCGCCGCAGCCGATGAGCAGCGCTCAGGCCTTCGCCTTGAGCAAATCGCGGATCTCGGCGAGCAGGACGACGTCCTCGGCCTTCGGCGCCGGCGGCGCCTCTTTCGTCGCTTGCTTCGTCTGCAGCTTGTTCAGGCCCTTGACGACCAGGAAGAGCACGAAGGCGATGATCAGGAAGTTGATCGCGGCGGTTGCGAAGGAGCCATAGGCGAGGACGGCGCCCTGCTTCTTCGCATCGACCAGGACCGGAGAGGTGACGCTGCTGTTGAGACCGAAGAAATAGTTGGAGAAGTCGAGCCCACCCAGCGCGCCGAAGAACGGCATGATGATATCCGAGACGAGCGAATCGACGATCCTGCTGAAGGAGGCACCGATGATCACGCCGATGGCGAGATCGACGACATTGCCCTTCAAAGCGAACTTCTTGAATTCCTCGAGCATGCTGCACCCCTTGGTCACGCGGCTTTCCCACCGGCCAGTGGAAAGGCTAGACAACCGGAGGAACAAGGGAAAGCCCGACGGCTGGCGAAAAGACGAGGCAAAGGCGCCGATTTCGACCTGCACGAAGCCCTACGCATTGCTGAGGCCGCCCCCGGCCCGCCGCTATAGCTTGCGTGGAAACCGTTCGATAAACTGCCGCAAAGCCCTGAAACGGAAGCCATAGTGCCCGAACGCACGCGCAAGAGGACGGAAAGGACAGCGGCATGATTCCCGCCTGGTCCGTCATACTGGTCGCGCTAGCCTATCTGTGCGGGCTCTTCGCCGTCGCCCATGTCGCCGATACGTCGGGCCGCAAGCTGATGACCGGCCGGGCGCGCACCACGATCTATGCGCTCGCGCTCGGCGTCTACTGCACCTCCTGGACGTTCTACGGCTCCGTCGGCTTCGCCAATCGCGCGGGCTTCGACTTCCTCGGCATCTATGTCGGGCCGATCCTCGTCATCGGACTGGGCCACCGGTTCGTCGCCCGCATCGTCGAGATCGCCAAGTCGCAGAACATCACCTCGATCGCAGACTTCGTCGGCGCGCGCTACGGCAAGAGCGAGCGGGTCGCGGCGCTAGTCTGCATCGTCGCCGTGATCGGCGCGCTGCCCTATATCGCGCTGCAGCTCAAGGCCGTCGCCAATTCGCTCTCCGTCTTTCTCGTCGCGGTCGGTGGCTTCGCGCCGACGCTGAACCTGCCGTTCCTGAGCGACCTGCCGTTTCTGGTGGCGCTCGTACTCGCGGGCTTCGCCTGCGCGTTCGGCACGCGCCACATCGACGCCACGGAGCACCAGGACGGCCTTGTGCTCGCCATTGCGGTCGAGTCGCTGATCAAGCTCGTCGCCTTCCTCGTGCTCGGCTTCTTCGTCGTCTACGGGCTGTTCGGCAGCCCCGGCGAGCTGCTCGCGCAGGCAGCGAACCCACCGGCCGGGCAGCTTCCGATCTGGGAGCGGACATCGAGCTGGCCGAACTTCCTGACACTCACGCTGCTGTCGAGCTGCGCGGCCCTGCTGCTCGCGCGGCAGTTCCACATGACGATCGTCGAGAACCGCGATGTCCGCGACGTGCGCCGCGCCGCCTGGATGTTCCCGCTCTATCTGGTGCTCATCAACCTCTTCGTGCTGCCGCTGGCGGCGGCCGGCGAGATCCTGATCCCGGGCAGCGGCATCGACCGTGACATGACCGTGCTGCTGCTGCCGCTCCAGCGCGAGGCGGGGGTCATCGCGCTTCTCGTCTTCGTGGGCGGGCTTTCGGCTGCGACGGCGATGGTGATCGTCGCCTCCGTCGCGCTTGCGATCATGATCTCGAACCATCTGGTCATGCCGCTGCTGCTGCGCGGCCAGCGAGGCCTGAGCGAGCCGGGGCTGCTCAGGCAGCGCGGCTCCGAAAACAGCAATCTCGGCGGCGATCTCGGCTCCCGGATCGTCATCATCCGGCGCCTCAGCATCTTCGTGGTGATCCTGCTCGGCTATGTCTATTACCGGGCTTCGGGAGAGGCCGCGCTCGTCTCGATCGGCCTGCTCTCCTTCGCGGCGACGGCGCAGATCGCGCCCTCCTTCTTCGGCGGGCTGCTCTGGCGGCGCGGCACGGCGCTGGGCGCGGTCGCGGGGCTCGCGGTCGGCACGCTGGTCTGGGCCTACACGCTGCTGATGCCGAGCCTCGCCATTCCCGGCGGCTGGTGGAGCGGGATCGTGACGCAGGGCCCGTTCGGGATCGGGGTCCTCAGGCCGGAAAGCCTGTTCGGGTTGCAATGGCCGGCGCTGACCCATGGCGTGTTCTGGAGCCTCGGGCTCAATATCCTGGCCTATCTCGGCTTCTCGCTGCTCAGGCCCGCGAATCCGATGGAGCGGCTGCAGGCCAACGCCTTCGTCACCTCCGAGCCCGCGACGATGGCGCAGAGCTTCTCGCTCTGGCGCACCAGCGTCACCGAGGGAGAGCTGCAATCGACCATCGCGCGCTATCTCGGCCATGAACGCACGGAACGTGCCTTCGAAGGCTTCAACAGCAGCCGCGGCGAGACGCCGGACCCCGCCCGCGACGCCGACATCCATCTGCTGCGTTTCGGCGAGCATCTGCTGTCCTCGGCCATCGGCGCCGCCTCTTCCCGGCTCGTGCTGTCGCTGCTGCTGAAGCGGCGCAATCTCTCGACCGAAGCCGCCTTCAAGCTGCTCGACGACGCCTCGGCGGCGCTGCAGTACAACCGCGACATCCTGCAGCACGGCCTCGACCATGCCGGCCAGGGCATCACCGTGCTCGACCGGGACCTCAGGCTGCTCGCCTGGAACCAGGCCTTCATCCAGCTCTACGACCTGCCGCCCTCGCTGGTGCGCTTCGGCACCGGCCTCGACGAGGTCGTGCGCTTCAACGCCGCGCGCGGCGCCTATGGCGACGGCGCGAAGGACGAGCTGATGGCGGCGCGGCTCGAGAGCTTCGTCAACGACCGCGAGCCGGTCCGGCTCAAGCTCTACCCGTCGAAGAAGGTCATCGAGGTCCGCACCAACCCGCTGCCGGATGGCGGCTTCGTCACGACCTATACCGACATCACCGAGACCGTCGCCGGCGAGGAAGAGCTGGAGCGGGCCAATGAGGGCCTGGAGCGGCGCGTGGCGGAGCGCACCGAGGAATTGCTGCACGTCAACGCCGAGCTCCAGCGCGCCAAGGCCGAAGCCGAAGCCGCGAACGCCTCGAAGACGCGCTTCCTCGCCGCTGCCAGCCACGACATCCTGCAGCCGCTCAATGCGGCGCGCCTCTATGCCACCTCGCTGGTGGAGCGGGACCGCACCGCGGGCCAGCCCGACCTCGCCGAGAACATCGACGCCTCGCTCGACGCGGTCGAGGAGATCCTGACCGCGCTGCTCGAGATCTCGCGGCTCGATGGCGGCGCGCTAAAGCCCGAGCTCTCCTCCTTCCGGCTCGACGAGCTGATGCGCCAGCTCCAGCGCGAATTCGAGCCGAGCGCGCAGGAGAAGGGCCTGAAGCTCGTCTTCATGCCGACGAGCCTGGCATTGCGCTCCGACCGGCGGCTGCTGCGCCGCCTGCTGCAGAACCTGATCTCCAACGCGATCAAATATACGCCGGGCGGAAAGGTGCTGATCGGCTGCCGCAGGCGTGGCGCGCAGGTCGCCGTCGAGGTCATCGACACCGGGCTCGGCATTCCGCAGAGCAAGCAGAAAACCGTGTTCCGCGAGTTCCAAAGGCTCGACCAGGGCGCCCGGGTGGCGCGCGGACTGGGCCTTGGCCTCTCCATCGTCCAGCGCATCGCACGCGCGCTGGACCATGGGCTCACGCTCGATTCGGCGCCCGGCCGTGGCACGCGCTTCTCCGTGCTGGTGCCGCGAGCAGCACCCCTGCCCGCGATGGCAACGGGTTCCGCGCCGCGGACGAGCCCAGCCGGCCAGCTCGCCGGCATGCACCTGCTCGTCATCGACAACGAGCCGGCGATCCTCGACGGCATGAAGCGCCTGCTCGAAGGCTGGGGCTGCCGCGTTACCACCGCGCCCGGGCTCGACGAGGCCGTGCAGCATGTCGGCGGCAAGGACGAGCCCGACGTCGTGATCGCGGATTATCATCTCGACCATGGCAACGGGCTGACCGCGATCACCGCGCTCAGAACCCGGTCACGCACGCCCATGCCCGCCATCCTGCTCACGGCCGACCGGACGCCGCATGTGCGCGAGGCTGCGAGCGCGCTCGACGTCCATCTGCTCAACAAGCCGCTCAAGCCCGCGGCGCTGCGGGCGCTCCTGGCGCAGTGGCGGGCGACGCGGCTCGCGGCGGAGTAGCCGCTTTTCAGCCGGCAGCGGCGGCGGCGCTTCGCATGACTTCCTCGGCAGCGAGAAAGGCCGCGACTTCCGGGCTCGGCTCCGGGCTTTCGGCTGCCACACCGATCTCGCCGAGCAGGCGCGCGATCGGGACGAAGCCGCGGGCGCGCTTGTCGTAGAGCCCTGCCCTGACCAGCGCGACGGCCGCCACGATCTCCGCGCCGTCGCGCCCGCGCATCAGCATGCGATGCTGCATCACCAGCCAGTTCTCGCTCCAGCAGAGGATCCGGGTTTCCAGCCGGAACGGCCGGAAGAGACGCATCTCGCGGCGGAAGCGGATGGTGCCAGCATTGACGACGGGCAGCCAGCGATGGCGCAGCACCGACCGCCACAGCCCGCTGCGCAGCATCAGGTCGAGCCGGCCGAGATCCATCAGTGACCAGTAGCGGCCGTTGTTCATGTGCAGGCTGGTGTCGAGATCGTGGAACCAGACCCGGAACGGCAGGACGGAGGCCTCGCCGGGCATGGCGAGCCGCGGCCGGAAGCGTGTCGTCAGCAGCAGCCAGATCAGCCGGAACCAGAGATTCATGGGGAGCTCGGCCTGTACGGGTCGATGGATCGCGGCTTCCATGTCATGCAGTCGGCGCGATTGTCGATGATACTATCCTCTGCCTCGTTGGTTTCGCGCCGAGATACCGGAGCCGTGCCGTGCCGAGCCTTCATGTTTCCTCCCTGTCCCGCCTGTACGAGACCGTCGCCGCGGTCCGCGCCAGCCATGTGGTGACGCTGATCAATGTCGGGACGGTGGTGGAGCGGCCGCCGGGCATCGCCGCCGAACGCCATCTCTTCCTCGGCCTGTCGGACATCGCAGCGCCGCTGGACGGGCACATCCTGCCCGCCGAGGAACATCTGCAACGCTTCCTCTCCTTCGTTGGCGCTTGGGACCGGCAGGCACCGATGGTGGTGCATTGCTGGGCCGGCATCAGCCGCTCGACCGCGGCGGCCTATATCGCGGCCTGCGCGCTCAAGCCTGACCGCGACGAGGAGGAGGCTGCCGAGGCGCTGCGCCGCGCGGCCCCCTCCGCCACGCCGAACATCAGGCTCGTGACGCTGGCCGATGCGGCGCTCGGCAGGCGCGGGCGGATGATCCGCGCCATCGAGCGGATCGGGCGCGGTGCGGACGCCTTCGAGGGCACGCCCTTCGCGATGCCTCTCGGCTGAAGGGTACCTGCATTTTCATGCACGCATTTCGACGTAGCGGAGGATAATCGCCGGCCGATCCGAAGATCGTTGCAGAAAATTGCTTGCCTCAGGCGAATTTTGCGACGATGTAGCCCGGAGGAGATTTTTCCAGCCGTGGCCATGATCGAACTCGACTCGCGCGACCGCGCCATCCTGCGGATTCTCCAGCAGGACGGGCGGATCACCAATTCCGACCTTGCCGAGAAGGTGCATTTGTCGCCCTCGGCCTGCCTGCGGCGGGTGCGCCAACTCGAGGAGAGCGGCCTGATCCGCGGCTATGCGATGATGCTCGACGACCGGATCGCGGGCTTCCCAGGCACGGCCTTCGTCTTCGTCACGCTCGACCAGCAGGGGCGGGCCTCGCTGGAGAGCTTCGAGCAGGCCGTGCAGAGCCTGCCCGAGATCCTGGAATGCCACCTGCTCGCCGGGGCGCATGACTACATGATGCGCGTGATCTATCGCGACAGCGCCGATTTCGAGCGCATCCACACCGACATCATCACCCAGCTGCCGGGCGTCACCCGCGTCCAGTCGACGCTGACGCTGCGCACCATCAAGAAGACCTCGGCGCTACCGGTCTGAGGTCGAAAGCGGGTTGCGGCCCGCGGCGAGCCAGTCGATAAGCTTGCGGCAAAGAGGAATCGGTCCGTGAGCCAAGACAAGTCTCAAGACAATCCCAACGCCGATATCGCCGCCCTGCCCTTCGAGGCGGCGCTGAGGGAGCTCGAAGGCATCGTCGCGCGGCTGGAGCGTGGCGACGTGCCGCTCGAGGAATCGATCGAGATCTATACGCGCGGTGAAGCGCTGAAGGCGCGCTGCGACGCGCTGCTGAAGCAGGCCGAGGCCCGCATCGAGCGCATCACGCTGAGCGCCGACGGCAAGCCGACGGGCGCAACGCCGCTCGACGTCGACGGCTGATCGATCCCGGCTCTTTGGTGCCGCATCGGATCTTTCCGAAAGGTGGTTTCCACCTTTCGGTCCAATGCTGAGGCGGCGGCTGTGGGGTTGCTCTGGCGCCAAAAGTCTGTTGCAGGCGGCCGGCTTGCCCGGTGCGGCAAACGGAATACCCTTCCTCGCAACCAAGGAGGCCGTCATGTCGCAACTTCCCGCCGACGATCCGATCATGGGCGATGCCCGCTCCTGCGAGGCGATCGAGAAGGTCATCGTGCCCCGCACGCATGATCTCGGCGGCTTCCAGGTTCGCCGCGCGCTGCCGGCCATCGGCAAGCGGATGGTCGGCCCGTTCATCTTCTTCGACCAGATGGGGCCGGCCGAGTTCCATCTCGGCGAAGGGCTCGACGTGCGCCCGCACCCGCATATCGGCCTCTCGACCGTGACCTATCTCTTCGACGGCGAGATCATGCATCGCGACTCGCTCGGCACCGCGCTGGCGATCAAGCCGGGCGCCGTGAACCTCATGACCGCCGGTCGCGGCATCGTCCATTCCGAACGCACCGGGATGGAGGCGCGGGCCACGGGCCCCAAGCTCTACGGCATCCAGGCCTGGCTTGCCTTGCCGAAGACCCATGAGGAGGTCGCGCCGGAATTCATGCATCACGGCGCGCAGGAGCTTCCCCGCATCGTCGAAGGCGGGAAGCGCATCAGCCTGATCATGGGCTCGGCCTATGGCCAGACCTCGCCAGTCAAATTCCCCTGGGACGCGCTCTATGCCGAGGCGGTGCTCTCGCCCGGCTCGATCCTGCCGCTCGATCCCGACTATGACGAGCGGGCGGTCTATATCGTCTCCGGCAAGATCGACATCGCCGGCGAGGAGTTCGGCGCCGGCCAGTTGCTCGTCTTCAAGCCGGGCGACCGCATCTCGATCCTCGCCATCGACCAGAGCCGGGTGATGCTCGTCGGCGGCGAGCCGATGGATGGCCCCCGCAACATCTGGTGGAACTTCGTCTCCTCCTCGAAGGAGCGCATCGAGCAAGCCAAGCAGGAATGGAAGACCGGCCGCTTTGACACGGTGCCCGGCGACGACAAGGAATTCATCCCGCTGCCGGAGGGCTGAGCGGCGCCCAGCCCATGCGTATTCTCGTTCTCGGCGCCTATGGACTGATCGGCCAGGAGATCGCGCGATGGCTCTCCGCGACCGGTCATGAGGTTACCGGACTCGGGCGCTCGGCGCGGCTCGGCCGGCGTCTGATGCCCGGAATCGGCTGGATCGAGGCCGATCTCGCCCGCATGCGCGCGCCGGCCGACTGGGTGGCGCATATCGAGGGCTTCGACGCCATCGTCAACGCCGCTGGAGCGTTGCAGGACGGCGCCAAGGACGATGTCGCGGCGGTGCAGCAGCACGCCATTGTCGCCCTGATCGCGGCCTGCGAGGCGGCGAAAGTCGGGCGTTTCGTCCAGATCTCGGCACCCGGCGTCGCGCCCGATTCCGACACCCCCTTCATGCGCACCAAGGCCATCGCCGACGCGGCTCTGCGGGCGAGCCGTCTCGACTGGACGATCCTGCGGCCGGGGCTGGTGATCGGGCCGAATGCGTATGGCGGAACCGTCCTGCTGCGGATGCTGGCCGCCATTCCGTTTGCGCAAATCCTGGTGCTCGGCAATCGGACGGTGCGCATCGTCGGCCTCGGCGAGGTGGCGCAGGCGGTGCTGGACGCGATCGCCGGCGCAATCCCGTCGCGGCAATCCTTCGACCTCGTCTCCAGCGAGCGCTATCGCCTGAGCGAGGTCGTTACACAGATGCGGGCCTGGCTCGGCCTTCCGCCGGCGCGATTCTCGCTCTTGCTGCCGGACGGCGTCGGCTTCGCGCTGGCGCGGCTCGCCGATCTGACTGGCTGGGCCGGCTGGCGCTCGCCCCTGCGCAGCACTGCGCTGAAGGTCGTGGCGCGCGGCATCGACGGCGATCCCGAACCTTGGGCCGAAGCGACGGGGCGGCGCCTGCCCGGCCTTGAGGAAACGCTCGCCACCATGCCCGCAACCCGGCAGGAGCGCAGCTTCGCCAAGACGCAACTCGTCTTCCCCCTGCTCGTGGGAACGCTTGTGACGTTCTGGCTGGTCTCCGGTCTGATCGGGCTCTGGCAGCTGCGCGAGGCGATGGTCGTACTACCGGGCTGGATCCCGCCATGGGTCGCCGCAGCACTGGTCATCGGCGGGGCGGTGATCGACATCGCCATCGGCATCGGCTTCCTGCTGCGGCGTTTGCTTCCGGCGGCCGCCGTGGCTTCGATCGCGGTTTCGCTGTCCTATCTGGCGGCCGCGACGTGGCTGACGCCCGGCCTCTGGGCCGACCCGCTCGGGCCGCTCGTCAAGATCTTCCCAGCTATGGCGCTCGCGCTCGCCGTCCTGGCCCAGAGCGACGAACGCTGATGGATAGGCTGCTGCTTCTGCGCTGGCTGCATGTGATCGGCGCGGCCGTCCTTCTCGGGACGGGGGCCGGCATCGCCTTCTTCATGGTGATGGCGCATCGCACCAGGCAGCCGGGCTTGATCGCCCATGTCGCCAGCACCGTCGTCATCGCCGATCTGATTTTCACGGCGACGGCGGTGATCGCCCAGCCAGTCACCGGTGTACTGCTGGCCTGGGCGATCGGCTGGCCGCTCACCGAAGGCTGGATCCTGCTGTCGCTGGCGCTTTACGTGCTGACAGGCCTGTTCTGGTTGCCGGTCGTGTGGATCCAGCTCCGGCTGCGTGATCTGGCGCGCCATGCTGCGCGCGTCGGCGCACCGTTGCCGAAGGCCTATTTCACGCTCTACCGAAGCTGGTTCGCCTGCGGGTTTCCCGCCTTCTTCGCGGTGCTCGCAATCGTCTGGCTGATGTTGGCGCGGCCCTCGATCCCGCTTCCCGGCCTCTGAAGACCGGGCAAGGGGTTGCAGCCGACGCGCTGGAGCGCCTGGCGATTGCCGGCCCCGGTGGCCTGTCCTGGCTGACCCGTATCGCCAAAGCGGGGTTCGGTTTGCCAGCGAGGACCACAGGCCCTATTTGAGAACACTGTTTCCATGGCCATGGACTGGTTCGTGCCCCGCCCTGCGACACCTCTGCTCGATACGATTCGCAACCCCGCCGACCTCAGGGCTCTCGACGATGCCAAGCTGCGGCAGCTCGCCGATGAGCTGCGGCTGGAGACGATCGATGCCGTCTCCGTCACCGGCGGGCATCTCGGCGCCGGGCTCGGCGTGGTCGAGCTGACGGTCGCACTCCACCATGTCTTCGATACGCCGCGCGACCGGCTGATCTGGGATGTCGGCCACCAGGCCTATCCGCACAAGATCCTGACCGGCCGGCGCGACCGCATCCGCACGCTGCGCCAGCCGGGCGGGCTCTCCGGCTTCACCAAGCGCACCGAGAGCGAATACGACCCCTTCGGCGCCGCCCATTCCTCGACCTCGATCTCGGCCGGGCTCGGCATGGCCGTGGCGCGGGATCTCGATGGCGGCGGCAACAACGTCATCGCCGTGATCGGCGACGGCGCCATGTCGGCCGGCATGGCCTATGAGGCGATGAACAACGCCGGCGCCCTCGGCTCCCGCCTGATCGTCATCCTCAACGACAACGACATGTCGATCGCGCCGCCAGTCGGCGCCATGTCCGCCTATCTGGCGCGGCTCGTCTCGGGGCGGACTTATCGCTCGCTGCGCGAAGTCGGCAAGTATCTCGCCGAGCGGCTGCCGCGCTTCTTCCACGACAAGGCCAAGCGCACAGAGGAATATGCCCGCGGCTTCTGGACCGGCGGGACGATGTTCGAGGAGCTCGGCTTCTACTATGTCGGGCCGATCGACGGCCATAACCTCGACCATCTGCTGCCGGTGCTGCGCAATGTCCGCGATGCCGGGAACGGGCCGATCCTCGTCCATGTCGTGACGCAGAAGGGCAAGGGCTACGGCCCCGCCGAAGCGAGCGCCGACAAGTATCACGGCGTCGTCAAGTTCGACCCCGTCACCGGGCAGCAGGCCAAGGCGCCAGCGAATGCGCCGAGCTATACCGGCGTCTTCGCCAACGCCCTGATCAAGGAGGCGCGGGAGGACGAGAAGATCGTCGCCGTGACCGCGGCCATGCCGTCAGGCACCGGGCTCGACAGCTTCGGACAGATCTTCCCGGAGCGGACCTTCGATGTCGGCATTGCCGAGCAGCACGCGGTGACCTTCGCCGCCGGCCTCGCCACCGAGGGCTACAAGCCCTTCGTCGCGATCTATTCCACCTTCATGCAGCGCGCCTACGACCAGATCGTCCATGACGTCGCGATCCAGAAGCTGCCCGTCCGCTTTGCGCTGGACCGGGCCGGCCTCGTCGGCGCGGACGGCGCGACGCATGCCGGTTCCTTCGACATCGCCTATCTCGCCTGCCTGCCCGACATGGTGGTGATGGCGGCCGCCGACGAGGCGGAGCTGACCCATATGGTCGCGACAGCCGCGGCCTATGACACGGGGCCGATCGCCTTCCGCTATCCGCGCGGCGAGGGCGTTGGCGTCGATATTCCCGATGTCGGCGTGCCGCTCGAGATCGGCAAGGGCCGCATCGTCCGGGAGGGCACGCAGGTCGCGCTGCTCTCGCTCGGCACGCGGCTTGCCGAATCCCTGAAGGCGGCGGATCTGCTGGCGCAGCGCGGGCTCTCGACCACCGTGGCCGATGCGCGCTTCGCCAAGCCGCTCGACGAGGCGCTGATCCTGAAGCTCGCCCGCGAGCACGACATCCTCATCACCATCGAGGAGGGCTCGGTCGGCGGCTTCGGCAGCCATGTGCTGCATCTGCTGGCCGGCAGCGGCGCGCTCGACAGGGGGCTGAAGGTCAGGGCGCTGACGCTGCCTGACGTTTACCAGGACCACGACAAGCCCGACGCGATGTATGCGGCGGCCGGGCTCGACGCCGCCGGCATCGTGGCGGCGGTCGAGGGCGCGCTGGGAGCGCCGAGCGCCGTGAAACTCGCCTGAAGGCGACGTGATGAAGGCCAGGGCCGACCAGCTCCTCGTCGAGCGCGGCTTTTTCGAGAGCCGGGCGCGGGCGCAGGCCGCCATCGCCGCGGGCCTCGTCAGTGCCAACGGCTCGGCCGTGCGCAAGGCCTCCGAGATGGTGGCGCGGGATGCGGAGATCACCGCGCAGGCGCCGCATCCTTACGTCTCTCGCGGCGGCCTCAAGCTGGCGGGCGCGCTCGATGCCTTCGGCCTCGATCCGACGGGGCTAACCTGCCTCGATGTTGGCGCTTCGACGGGCGGCTTCACCGATCTGCTGCTGCAGCGCGGGGCGCGCCATGTCGTCGCCGTCGATGTCGGCCGCGACCAGCTCCATGCCTCGCTGCGGGACGATCCGCGCGTGACCAGCCTGGAGGGGCAGGACATCCGCACGCTCGCGCCCGATTCACTGCCGGCGCAGCCGCAGCTCGCGGCGATCGACGTCAGCTTCATCTCGCTGAAGCTTGTGCTGCCGGCCGTCGCCGCGCTGCTGGCGCCCGAGGCCGCCATCGCGGCGCTGATCAAGCCGCAGTTCGAGGCTGGGCGCGCCGCGCTCAAGAAGGGCATCGTGCGCGACGAGGCGGTTCAAGCCCAGGTCTGCACCGAGATCGTCGCGGTGCTGGAGGAGCTCGGGTTCAAGGTGGAAGGGCCGATGCCTTCCCCGATCGAGGGCGGCGACGGCAATCGCGAGTTTCTGGTCGCGGCGCGCAGAAGCGGCTGATCAATCTTCCAGAAGCGCGTCGATCTCGGCCTGGACGGTGATGTCGTCGAAGAGCGCGATGTCGATCTCGCCATTGGCGTTGATGAACTGGATCAGTCCGGCGATCAGCCGGCGCACGGCCGCGCTGGCGCCCGCGATGACGATCGGCAGCTCCGGCGGGCGCGGCTGTTCTTCTAGAAGCGCCGTGACGGCATAGATCAGCCGGTCCATCGACCGGCAGGCATCCTCGAAGGCCCTGGTCCGGGCGGGCTCGATCCGGTCGTAGGCGGCGAGCGCGGAAGCGGCGACGCGCAGCGAAGAGGTGGCGAAATGTTCGCGATAGGTGCGGCTGCGCCAAGCCTTGAGGTCGGCGACGACGCTGTCGTCCACGGCCGACATCTCGATCAGCATCAGCGCTTCGTTGTAGCGGTTCAGGAAATCGGTCGAGAGGCGGGGTCGTTGGCCGCCTGCGACCCGATCCGCCGCCGCAGCAGACGGCGCTTTCATTGCTTTGGCGGTCATACGTAGGCCCCGGAACAAGCCGACTATGCGCCCCAACCGCAAATAAAGTGTTGATTAAACCGGTCTTTATCGCCGTAAACAGCGACATGTGCGGACGCTACGCCATCACCCTGCCCCCGGAAGCCATGCGCGCGGCCTTCGGCTATCGCGAGCAGCCCAACCTCCCGCCCCGCTACAACATCGCGCCGACGCAGCCGGTGCCGGTGGTGCTGCCGCATAACGGAGCCCGCAGCTTCCTGCTGATGCGCTGGGGTTTCATTCCCGGCTGGGTCAAGGATCCGAAGGATTTCCCGCTCGTCATCAACATCCGCAGCGAGAGCGCGGCGGAGAAGCCCTCTTTCCGCAATGCGCTGACCCGCCGGCGCTGCCTGATGCCGGCCGACGCCTTCTACGAATGGCGGCGAAGCGGTTCCGGGAAGGAGGCGCGCAACGAGGCTTTCCTGTTCCGACGGGCAGATCGCGGCTTCTTCGCCTTCGCTGCGCTTTGGGAAACCTGGATCTCGCCGGATGGATCGGAGATCGACACGGTCGCGATGATGACCGGCCCCGCCAACGGCACCATGGCCGGCATCCACCATCGCTGCCCGATCATCCTCGATCCGGCGGATCACGACGCCTGGCTAGACCCGCAGGCGACGCCGCAACAGACGGGCCGCCTGCTGAAGCCGCCGCCCGACGACCTGCTAACGCCTCTCGCCATCGGGCCTGCGGTCAACAAGGTCGCCAATGACGGGCCGGAGGTGCAGACGCCGATGGCGGAAGCGCCGGAGCCGGCCACTCCCGCGAGCCATGCGCGCAGGGCGGCCCGGCCGCGCGCCGATGATGGGCAGGGCAGCCTGTTCTGAGCGCCTTTTCATGCTCTGATCTTCTGGCAGTAACGAGGAGAGACGAGCATGACCGGCCGCCGGCCCACCATCACCTCCCGCCACGGCATGGTCGCCGCTGCGCATCCGCTGGCGGCGCAGGCCGGAGCGCGCTTGCTGGCGCAGGGCGGCAACGCGTTCGATGCCGCGGCCGCGACCACTGCCGCGCTCAACGTGGTCGAGCCCTTCATGTCCGGGCTGGCGGGCTTGGGCCTCGCGACGATGTGGGTCGGGGCGGAGAAGCGCGTGCGCGTGCTGGATTTCGTGCCGCCGATCCCGGCGAGCTTCCCGGCCGGACGCTTCAGCCAGAGGGCCGAGCTCGAGCGCGGCCCCTTCGCGATCGGCGCGCCGGGCAACCTCGCCGGCTGGTGCGAGCTGGTGAAGACCTATGGCCGCAAATCCCTGCCCGAGATCTTCGCGCCCGCCATCGCCCTCGCGCGAGACGGTTTCGCGCTCGCCGAGTTCGGAGCGGTGGAATTCACCGAGCAGGCGCCGATCATGCAGGCGCAGACCGCGCTCTATCCCGCCTGGGCGAAGACCTATCAGCCGGACGGCAAGCCGATGGGCCTCGGCTCCATTCTCGTCCAGCCCGACCTCGCCCGCACGCTGACAGAGATCGCCGAGAAGGGGCCGGAGCATTTCTATCGGGGTGCGCTGGGCGAGCGCGTCGTGGCGCATATCCAGTCGCTCGGTGGGGCGATGACGATGGCGGACCTCGCGGCGGTGAAGGCCGTCTGGCGCGAGCCGCTCGCCGCCGCCTATCGCGGGCTTCAGGTGAACGTGCCGCCGCCGCCCTGCGAGGGCTTCCAGTTCCTGCTGACGCTGCGCATCCTCGACGGGCTCGACCTGGCCTCGCTCGCCAAGGATGGGCCTGACCATCTCGACCTCGTCTACCGCGCCATCAGGCTCGCGGCCGGCGAGCGCATCGCCCACAACAATCCAGCGCCCGAGAAGCTCGCCGAAATTCTCTCGGACGCCAGCGTCGAGCGGCTGCGCAGGCGCGTCACGGACGGCGAGCCGATCACCGGCCCGACCGAGCAATGGGTGCCGCAGGAGAGCCCGGACCCGGCCCACACGACCTCGCTCTCCATCGCCGACAGCGAGGGCAACCTGATCTGCCTCACGCAGAGCCTCGGCAGCCCCTTTGGCAGCGGCGTGGTCGTGCCCGGCACCGGGCTCGCGCTCAACAACTTCCTCTACTGGGCGGATGTGCAGCCGGGCAGCCCGAACCTCTCCAAGCCCGGCGACGCGCTGCCGATCTGCATGGCGCCCTCGCTCTCGACCCGGGACGGCAAGCCGGTGCTCGCGCTTGGCACGCCGGGCAGCTACGGCATCCTGCAGACGCAGGTGCAGGCCATGGTGCAGCATCTCGACTTCCACCTGCCGCTGCAACAGGCGATCGAGGCGCCGCGCGCAAGGCTCTGGGACGGCCGTGCCGTCCAGATCGAGAACCGCGTTACGCCCGAGACCATCGCCGAGCTGGTCCGCCGCGGGCATGAGGCGCAGGCCTTCGATGTCGGCTGGACGATGTTCTGCGGCGGGATGCAGGCGGTCTCGATCGACCCGGTGACGGGCCTGTTCACCGGAGCGGCCGATCCGCGCCGCGACGGCTACGTCGCGACGCCGTAGCTCAGGTGACGATTTCGCCGCGGAAGGCCCAACGGGTCATCCGCCGCTCGACCAGGGCGCAGAGCGCATAGAGCGCGATGCCCATGATGGCGATGGAGAAGAGGCCGGCGAAGGTCGTTGGCGCGTCGTTCCGCGCGCCGGCCGAGAGCATCAGGAAGCCGATGCCGCGATTGCCGCCAACCGTCTCGGACAGCACCGAGCCGATGAAGGCGAGCGTCACCGCGACCTTGAGGCTCGCGAAGAGATAGGGCATCGCGCGGGGTACGCCGACCTTGGTCAGGATCTCCCATTGGCTCGCGCCGAGCGAGCGCATCACGTCCCGCATCTCCGGCTCGATGGTAGCGAGGCCGGTCGCTACGTTCACGACGATGGGGAAGAAGGAGATGACGAAGGCCGTGATCACCGCAGGCAGGGCGCCGACGCCGACCCAGATCATCAGGATCGGCACGATGGCGACCTTTGGGATCGCGTTGAAGGCGATCAGCAGCGGATAGAGCCCCGAATAGATGAAGGGCGAGGCACCGATGGCCAGCCCCAGCAGGAGGCCGAAGCCGATCGCCAGCGCAAAGCCGATGATCGTGGTCCAAAGCGTCTCCAGGCAGAAGCGCAGCAGGATGTCCCAGCGCTGGATCATCGTCTCGATGATGCGCGTCGGGCGCGGCGCCAGGATCTCCGGCACGTCGAAGACGATGCAGGCGGCCTCCCACAGCAGCAGCAGGCCCGCCATGGCGAGCCAGGGCATCGCGATGAGCAGCAGGCGCTTTTGCGTCTCCGTCATGATCTTTGTCCTGCCGGGGGCCGCATCACGCATGCTCCATATGGATGCGCTCGCGCAGCTCGTGGACGATGTCGACGAACTCGACCTGGAAGGTCGTCTCCAGCGTGCGCGGGCGCGGCAGCTCGATCTTGCGGATCTTGACGATCTTTCCGGGGCGCCGGCTCATCACATAAACGGTGTCGGCGAGATAGACCGCCTCGCGCAGATCATGGGTGACGAGCACGGCGGTGAAGCGGCGCTCCATCCAGAGCTTCTGCATCACGCTCCAGAGTTCCTCGCGCGTGAACGCGTCGAGCGCGCCGAAAGGCTCGTCGAGCATCAGGATCTCGGGTTCGTGGACGAGCGCGCGGCACAGGCTGGAACGCTGCTGCATGCCGCCTGAAAGCTGCCAGGGATACTTCTCCCCGAAGCCGCCGAGCCCCACCGAGGCCAGCAGCGCTTCGACGCGCGCGACATATTCGGCCTTGTTGGCGCGGAAGCGGCGCTTATGCGGCTCGACCACCTCGAGCGGCAGCAGGATGTTGTCGAGCGTGGTGCGCCAGGGCATCAGCGTCGGCGCCTGGAAGGCCATGCCGACACCGCGGATCGGCCCCTTCACCACCTGCCCATGCACCCGGACCTCGCCGCCCGTCGGCGGCAGGAGGCCGGTGACGAGCTTCATCAGGGTCGACTTGCCGCAGCCGGAGGGCCCGACGACGGCGATGAACTCGCCCTTGGCGATGGAGAACGTCGCGTCCTCCAGCGCCAGCATGCGGGAGACCCCGCCGCCATAGGCGAGGCTGACCTGGCGCAGTTCGACGAGGGGCGGTTCGGTCACGGACATCCGGGCGTCATTCTCGGGCTCGACCCGAGAATCTCGGGAAAGGGTTCTCTCGGCAGAGATGGCCGGGTCCAGACCCGGCCATGACGGCGAACGGTCAGGGCGCGACCATCCGCTCCGCCTTGGGCGGCAGGAACTTGGCGGTGAACACCTTGTCGGGCTCCGGCGCCGCCGGCAGGCTGAACGCCTCGGCGACGTCCTTCACCGAGCGGGCGAAGCGGGCCGGGTCGACGCCGCCCATGCCGTTCTCCTTCACGAAGGGGGTCAGGATGTTCATCTTGAGCGACATGTCGAGGCGTTCGGCCTCCAGCTTCTCATCGATCAGCGGATCGCGCTTCTTGGCCGCGGCGATGCCGACGGCCGGGTTGGCGGCGACTTCCTTCCAGGCCTTCGCGGTGGCGCGCAGGAAGCCGGTGACGGCCTCCGGCTTCGCGGCCAGGGCCGGCGAGACGATGATGCCGTTGCCGTAAACGTCCATCTTGAAGTCGCTGTAGTTGAAGGAAACGATGTCCTCCACCTTCACGCCGCGCGCCCTCAGGTCGAGGATCGACGAGAAGTAGTGGCCTGAGATGAAGTCGACCGTGCCCTGCACCAGCGACTGCTCGCGCAGCTGCGGCGTCAGGTTGACGTGCTCGACCTTGGCGGCGTCGATCCCGACCTTCTTGGCGAAGGCGGGGAAGAGGCGGAAGGAGGCGTCGAAGACGGGAGCGCCGAGCTTCTTGCCCACGAGGTCCGCCGGCTTGGTGATGCCGCTCTTCTTCAGCGCATGCACGCCGAAGGGCGGGAAATCATAGGCCATGAAGACGCAGAGGATTTCCTTGCCCGCGTTCTTGGCGTTGTACTCGATCAGCGAGTTCACATCGGCGAAACCGATGTCGTAGGCGCCGGTGGCGACGCGCTGCACCGCGCCGGCCGAACCCTGGCCGGGGTCCATCGTGACGTCGAGGCCCTCGGCCTTGTAGTAGCCCTTGTCGAGCGCGACGAGGAAGGGCGAGGTCGGACCCTGGAAGACCCAGTCCAGCGTGAACTTGAGCGGCGTCTGCGCTGCGGCGGGCAGCGCGGAAACGAGCGCGAGAGCGCAGCCGGCAGCGGCCGCAGCCAGCGCCCGACGCGTCATCGCGCTCCCCTTCGAGGCCGCATTCTTCGAAACACCACGCGCCACGCCGATCATGTGAGCCGATCCCCGGTTTCTGATTGTCATTCAGACGCTAGAGAGGGGCTAAAGAGCGGTCAATTGGGCGCACGGGGTGTCCTGCCAGTTTTTTAGGCAGCAACGCGCGTCATTCTCCGGCGGGTGCCGTCGCAGGCGCGGAACCCCTCTCCCTCTGGGAGAGGGGTTCCCGCGTTTCCGAGCCTACTTGCTTGGCACCATCGCGCCGGGGTTGAGCACGCCCTTCGGGTCCAACGTCTGCTTGATCGCGCGCATCAGGTCGAGCTCGACCGGGTCCTTCACGCCCGGCAGCAGGTCGCGCTTGAGGCGGCCGATGCCGTGCTCGGCGGAGATCGAGCCGTGCAGCTCCGTGACGATGGCGTGGACCGCCTCGTTCATCTCGACCCAACGGGCGAGATAGGCCGCCTTGTCGGCGCCCACGGGCTGGCTGACGTTGAAGTGGATGTTGCCGTCGCCGAGATGGCCGAAAGGCACCGGCCGGCAGCCCGGCACCATCGCCTCCACCACCGCAATCGCGCGCTTCAGGAACTCCGGCTGGGCATGGACCGGCACGGAAACGTCATGCTTGATCGAGCCGCCCTCATAGGTCTGCACCTCGGACATCATCTCGCGCAGCTTCCAGAAATCGGCGCGTTGCGTCAGCGAGCCGGCGAGCGCCGCGTCGGTGACGATACCCTTCTCCAGCGCCTCGCCGAGGAAGGCCTCGACCGCGTCGTCGAGCCCGGCGGCGGACTGGGCGGAGACCTCCATCAGGACATACCAGGGCGAAGGCTCGGAGAGCGGGTCGCGCGCGCCGGCAGCATGGCGCAGGACGAATTCGAGGCCGATGCGCGGCATCAGCTCGAAGGTGGTCAGCGTGCCGCCAGCACCGGCCTTGGCGGCGTTCAGCAATTCGAGCGCGGCGGCGGGCTCCGGCACGGCAAGGAAGGCGGTGGCGCGTGCCGCCGGCAGCGGGAAGAGCTTGAGCACGGCGGCGGTGATGATGCCGAGCGTGCCCTCGGCGCCGATGAAGAGGTCCTTCAGGTCGTAGCCGGTGTTGTCCTTGCGGAGCTGCCGCAGCCCGTTCCAGATGCGCCCGTCAGGTAGCACCACTTCGAGGCCGAGGCAGAGCTCGCGGGCATTGCCGTAGGCGAGCACGGCGGTGCCGCCGGCGTTGGTCGAGAGGTTGCCGCCGATGGTGCAGGAGCCCTCGGAAGCGAGCGAAAGCGGAAAGAGCCGGCCCGCGGCTTCGGCGGTATCCTGCGCGCGCTTCAGCGTGACGCCGGCCTCGACGATCATCGTGTCGCCGTCAGTGTCGACAGCGCGGACCTTGTCGAGTCGCTGCAGCGAGAGGATGACCTCCTTGCCCTCGGCGATCGGGATCTGGCCGCCAACGAGCCCGGTATTGCCGCCCTGCGGCACCAGCGTCGTGCCGGTCTCGGCGGCGAGCTTCACCAGCTCCGCGACCTCGGCCGTCGAGCCGGGGCGGACGATGCCCTGCGCCTTGCCGCGGAAGAGATCGCGCCACTCCTTGAGGTAAGGCACCATGGCGTCGGCATCGGTGACGATGTTCTTCGCGCCGACGATGCCGGCCATGCGTTCGAGAATTGCGCTCATCTGAACCTCGTCTTCAGCCCTTGCGACCGCGCCGGAACAGGCCGACGAGCTCGATATGGGCGGAATAGCGGAACTGATCGACCGGCGTCACGGCCTCCAGCGCATATCCGCCCGCAACCAGAGTCGCAGCGTCGCGCGCGAAGCTGCCGGCGTCGCAGGAAACATAGATCACGTCCCGGACCTTGGATGCGGCCAGCCGCTTGACCTGCGCCTCGGCGCCGGCGCGCGGCGGATCGAGCACCACGACGTCGAAGCCGTTGAGTTCATGCTCGAGCAGCGGGCGGCGAAACAGATCGCGCGTCTCGGTGGCGATGGGCTTCAGCCCCTGGGTGGCGGCCATGCCCTTCGTCAAAGCCAGCATCGCCGCCGCGTCGCTCTCGACGGCGAGCACCTGCATGCGCTCGGCCATACGGAAGCTGAACGGGCCGCAGCCGGCGAAAAGATCGGCGGCGCGCTTGCCCTTGGGCAGAGCGTCCATGACGAGCCCGGCCAAGGTCTCCTCTCCGGTCGCCGTCGCCTGGAGGAAGCCGCCGGCTGCGGGCGCGACGAGCGCCTTGCCCATGCGCTGCAGCGGCGGGCGGCGCTCCACCACGACATCGCCATGGATCGAGAGCCTCGCGAGGTCGAGCCGCTCCGCCAGCTCGGTCAGAGCGAGCCTGAGCTTGCCGCCGAGCGGGCCATGGCCGCGCACATCGACATCGAGCCCCGCCTCGGAGGCCGTGAGCTGGATGTCGAGCGGCTTGTTCGCGCCGCCGAGCCGGTTCGCCAGCATCTGTGCGACGGAAGGGGCGCGCGCGAGACCCGGCGCGAGGACCGGGCAGGCCTCGACCGCAACCAGATCATGGCTGCGCGCCGCCATGAAGCCGACGACCATCGCCTCGCCTTGCGCGTTCTCTTGCCGACGGGCGTGGAAGGTAACGCGGCGGCGACCCACGCCATGGGCATCGACGAGGTCGCCGACCGGCGCCTCGACGCCGGCACGGCTGAGCGCGGTGACAATCTGCTGGCGCTTCCATTCGCGATAGAGGCCGGGCGCCATGTGCTGGGCCGCGCAGCCGCCGCAGCGGGTGAAGAGCGGGCAGATCGCGGCGATGCGCGATTCGGCGGGCGTGATGATCTCGACGAGCTGTCCCCGATCGCCATCCACGACGGCACGGACTGTCTCGCCGGGCAGCGTGTAGGGGACGAAGACCTGCCCCGACGCGGTCTCTGCGATGCCGTCGCCTTTCAAGCCCAGGCGCGCGATAGCGAGCGTCTCGTTCATGGCGAGACGGGGAGACGGTTCATTCCCTGTACTGGAGCGGGCGGCGGACATTCTTCCAACTTCGAGCGCCAAGCGCGCTTGCTGATGACCTCTGCAAGGCTTTCGCCTATCAGGTCAGGGACGAATTGGGAAATCTCGCCATGACTATCCGCGACGGCGTCATCGAAGCCATCGGCAACACCCCGCTCATCAAGCTCCAGCGCGCCTCGCAGGCCACCGGCTGCACCATCCTCGGCAAGGCCGAGTTCATGAATCCCGGCCAGTCGGTGAAGGACCGCGCCGCGCTCGCCATCATCCGTGACGCCGAGGCGAAGGGGCGGCTGAAGCCCGGTGGCGTCATCGTCGAGGGCACGGCGGGCAATACCGGCATCGGCATCGCGCTGGTCGGCAATGCGCTGGGCTATCGCTCGGTGATCGTCATCCCGGAGACGCAGAGCCAGGAAAAGAAGGACATGCTGCGGCTGGCGGGAGCGACGCTGGTCGAGGTGCCGGCCGCGCCCTACGCCAACCCCAACAACTATGTGAAGGTCTCCGGTCGTCTCGCCGAGGCGCTGGCGCAAAGCGAGCCGAATGGCGCGGTCTGGGCCAACCAATTCGACAATGTCGCGAACCGCCAGGGCCATCTCGACACCACCGGCCCGGAAATCTGGGAGCAGACCGGCGGCAAGCTCGACGGTTTCATCTGCGCCGTCGGCTCGGGCGGCACGCTCGCCGGCGTCGGAATGGCGCTCAAGGCGCGCGATCCGAAGGTGACGATCGGGCTCGCCGATCCGCTGGGCGCGGCGCTCCATTCCTTCTACACGACCGGCGTGCTCAAGGCAGAGGGCTCATCGATCACCGAGGGCATCGGTCAGGGCCGGATCACCGCCAATCTGGAAGGCGCGCCGGTCGACGTCTCGTTCCAGATTCCCGACGCGGAAGCCGTACAAATTGTCTTCGATCTTCTGGAGCATGAGGGGCTCTGCCTCGGCGGTTCGTCCGGCATCAACGTCGCCGGCGCGATCCGGCTGGCGAAGCAGATGGGGCCCGGCCACACCATCGTGACGATCCTCTGCGACTATGGCACGCGCTATCAGTCGAAGCTGTTCAATCCCGATTTCCTGCGCTCGAAGGACCTGCCGGTGCCGGGCTGGCTGGAGCGCGACGAGACGGCGCTGAAGCAGGTCGTGGCCAAGGTCCTGAGCTAAAGACGCCGCTCACGCCGACAGGGCCAGGAGCCGCGCAAAGCGTGCAGCTTCGGTCTTTTGGAAGCTGGGATTTCCGCGGAGAGCGGCGATGGCCCGTACAGCATGGGCCTTCGCGGCAGCAGCGTCGCCGCGGGCTGCGTGGCATTCGGCCAGTTCTTCCTGGACGAATGGAGCGTCTTCCCCGTCGGCATCGGCGATCGCGATCACGCGCTCGCCCAGCGCAATCGCCTCGTCGAAGCGCTCCAGAGCCCGCAAGGCGCGGATCACGGCATAGCGCGCGATTCTGAGCTCGCGCGGCTGGCCCAGCGCCTCCCTGATGCTGACGCCCTGCTCGAACATCGCGAGGGCCTCATCGAATTTGTCGGCCTCGAACAGCGTCCAGCCGAGATTGTTGTAGAGCGGACCGCGCCAATGCTCGGTGCCGGGATGGCCCGCGATGTAGTCGAGCGCGACCTGCGTCCATTTCGCCGCTTCATCGACGGCGGAGACGATGGCGAGCATATGCGCCGCATCGACCGCTAGGCCGTGGCGACCGGCGCGCTGGGCTTTTTCCCAGGCCTCGTGGAAGAACGGCAGGGCCAGCGTGGGCGAACCGGCGGTATTGTAGAGGCGCCCGCGCTCGATCGCGCAGGCGGCCAGGTCGCCATCATCCGTTCCCGCGAGCTTGCCGGCCTCGTTGAGCAGCGCATGCGCCGCCTGAAAATCACCGACGAGCCCGAGCCGGCGAGCGCGCCCCGCCAGCGTGGTCACGTTATCCGCTTCAGCCATTCAGATCCCCAGTCTCTGCATCCGGCGCCGGCCGGATGCCATCTCATACGCCCGGACCACATGCGTTCGCTCGGGCAAGAGCGCATCATTCATCTCCATGACGCGCCCGGGGATCGCGGCGCGGGAGGAGCCGCTACAGCCACCGCTTCCAGCGGAAGAACAGATAAGGCAACACAGCAAAGAGGATCATCAGGCCGATCGCCAGCGGATAACCCCACTGCCAGTCCAGCTCCGGCATGGTCTTGAAGTTCATGCCGTAGATCGAGGCGATCAGCGTCGGCGGCATCAAGGCGACCGAGACAACCGAGAAGAGCTTGATGATCTTGTTCTGCTCGATCGAGACGAGGCCGAGCGTCGCGTCCAGCATGAACTGCAGCTTGTTCGAGAGGAACGTCGCGTGTTCCTCGATGGCCTGCACGTCGCGCACGGCCGAGCGCCATTCAGCTGCGAAATCGCTCTGCGCCTTCTTCGGCCTTGTATAGTTGGCCGAGAGGAAGAGCAGCACGCGCTCGACCGAGACCATGCTCTCGCGGACGTTGGAGATGATGTGCTCGTGCTGGCCGATCTTCTGGATCACCAACTGGTAGACGCCGCCGCGCTCGACATCCTGCCCGCGCCCCGCGAAGACGCGACGCGACGAGATATCGATCTTGTCGCCGACGCCGCGGAGCACCTCGGCGGCGCGGTCCACGATTGCCTCGATCAGCCCGTCGAGCACCGCCTCCGGCTGCTGGGTGCAGCCGCCCGGCTTGGTGACGCGGTTGAGAAAGATGTTGAAGGCGCCAGGCTCGTCATAGCGCACCGTCACCAGCGCCTTGTCGGTCATGATGAAGGTGACGTCGGCGAGCTTCGGCACCACCGTATCGGACTGGCAGATGACGCGCGCCGTCATGTAGCGCGCATTGTTCTCGGTATAGATGATCTCGGACGGCTCGAGATCGTGCATCTCCTCCCGCGTCGGGATCGAGATGCCGAGATGCCGTTCGACCCGCTTGTCCTCCTCCGGCGTCGGATTCAGCAGGTCGATCCAGAGGGCGTCGGGCGGAAAGGCGCCGTCCGATGCGCCCGTGGCGTTCCGGAGCCTGTCACCCGTATCGGGGCAGATGCCGTGGATCATCAGCATGGGCGCGAATCCCGCTCACCGGGCCAGACGGAAGCCGGCAGAAGCGCCAATCCCGGCCGGAAGTCAAACGCCCCCGTCAGACGCCGCCCTCGACGCCCTGAGGCGGCTTGCTGTCGGCCGGCACGAAGAAATCGGGCATCAGCGGCACCGACGGATCGACGCGATAGGACGTGAAATCGGTGACGCCCTCGCCGGCCATGAAGCTGTCGTCGATCAGGAAGTTGCCCGAGAATTCCCGCGACGGCTTCGAGAAGATCATGTGCGCCGCGTCGGCGATGATCTCCGGCGTGCGGCTCGCCTGCACCATCTTGTCGCCGCCGAGCAGGTTCTGCACGGCCGCCGTCGCGATGGTCGTGCGCGGCCAGAGCGCGTTGACGGCGATGCCCTTGGGCGCGAGTTCGCCGGCCAGCCCCAGCACGCACAGGCTCATGCCGTACTTCGCCATGGAATAAGCCAGGTGCGGCGCGAACCAATGCGTCTTCATGTCGAGCGGCGGCGACAGCATCAGGACATGCGGGTTCTGGGCCTTCTCCAGATGGGGAATGGCGTATTTCGAGACCATGAAGGTGCCGCGCGTGTTGATCTGATGCATCAGATCGAAGCGCTTCATGTCGGTCATCTGCGTGTTCGTGAGTTGGATCGCGCTCGCATTGTTCACGACGATGTCGATGCCGCCGAAGGTCTCGGCGGTCTTGGCGATCGCCTCGGCGACGCTCTGTTCGTCGCGAACGTCCACCATCAGCGGCAAGCATTTGCCGCCGGCCGCTTCGATCTCGGCGGCGGCGGTGTAGATCGTGCCCGGCAGCTTCGGATGCGGCTCGGCCGTCTTGGCCGCGATGGTGACGTTGGCGCCGTCCTTTGCCGCCTTGATCGCGATGGCGAGCCCGATGCCGCGCGAGCCGCCGGTGATGAAGAGCGTCTTACCCTTGAGCGACATCGGCGCCTCCCTGCGCATTGGTTATGAGGTAGCGGCCCGGCTGCGAGCCGTCCCTGTCCGTGAAGCCGTATTCCCGTGCGAGATCGGCGACATGCAGCACCTGCCCGGCATGGCGGGCCACCTCGGCGTCGGCCGCGAGCGCCGCAACCGCGCGCCCGGCATAGGCCGGCGTCTCACTCGTCTGGTCGCCCAAGCCCGCATCGCGGACGCGCTCGGTCAGGGCATAGCCGGGCGACAGGCCGAGCGCGGTGACGCCGAAGGGTTTCAGCTCCTGCGCCATGACGAATGTCAGCCGGTTCGTCGCGGTCTTGGCGAGATCGTAGAAGGCATCGCCGAGATAGCCGGGGGCGGTGTCGAAGCTCACTGTGACGATCAGCCCGGAGCGCATCTGCACCATAGCCGGGGCTACGGCCCGCGCGAGCAGCAACTGGGCATAGACGCTGCTCTCGAAGCTCTCGCCCAGCCTTGCGACCGGGCGACGCCAGAAGGGCGTGCCGAAGCTGGAGCCATCCGGATAACGCTCGCCGTCATAGCCCTCATTGCCGCCCCAGACCGCATCGACGACGCAGTCGAGCCTGCCGAAGCGGCGCAGCGACCAGGCAATGAGGCCGTCGACCTCGCGCTCGCTGGTGTGGTCGCAGCGATAGGGGTGGCCCTTGCCGCCGGCAGCCTCGACCTCGCGGGCCGCATCCTCGAAGGTCTCCGGGCGATTGTCGGTGCGCGGCCCGGCCTCGCTGGAGCGCCCGGTGACGATGACGGTCGCGCCCGCCTCGCCGAGCGCCCTGGCGATGCCGCGCCCGAGCCCGCGCGAGGCGCCTGCTACGAGGCAGATACGGCCGGTGAGCGTCGGCACGGCAGCGTCGTCGTTCATGCGTGCTTCGTCTCCGCCTCGACTAGCCACGGCAGGCCCGCTGCTCTATAGCCCCGCTCCCCTCGCGACGGAGCAGCACCATGGACCGGGCGAATGTCGCCGCATGCTGGGAAGCCAATGCCGAAACCTGGACCCGGCATGCAAGGGCCGGCTACGACCTCTATCGCGACGCGCTGAACACGCCGGTCTTCCTGGTGAACCTGCCGCCGATCGCAGGCCTCGCCGGGCTCGACATCGGCTGTGGCGAGGGCAGCAATACGCGCAAGCTCGCCGAGCGCGGGGCCAAAATGACGGCGGTCGATATCGCGCCGACCTTCATCCGCCATGCGCGCGAGGCCGAGGCTCAAGCGCCGCTCGACATCGCCTATCTCGAGGGGGACGGCACTGCCCTGCCCTTCCCGGACACGCAATTCGACTTCGCCACCGCCTTCATGTCGATGATGGACATGCCTGCTCAGGACAAGGCGTTGGCGGAAGCCGCGCGCGTCCTGAAGCCCGGCGGGTTTTTGCAGTTTTCCATCCTGCACCCCTGCTTTGCCCCGCCCTATCGCAAGGTGCTGCGCGACGACGCGGGGCATATCCGCGCGATCGAGGTCGGCCGCTATTTCGACGGCGTCGACGGCGAGATCGAGACCTGGCGCTTCGGCGCCGCGCCGGCCGAGATCAAGGCCAGCGTCGAGCCGTTCCGTGTGCCGCGCTTTCACCGCACGCTGAGCGAATGGGTCGGAATGATCGTCACGGCTGGCCTGACGATCGAGCACATGGCCGAGCCGCATGTCGATGCGCAAACGGCGCAGGCCGTGCCTTATCTCGCCGATACGCATGTCGCGCCGCTGTTCCTGCATATCCGCGTCCGCAAAAGCGCGGCTGCCTGAACGGGGCGCCGCCGCGCTCACGCCGCGAAGACCGCCGCCGCGTCCGCGATGGCGCCGGCACCTTCGGTCACCGCGAGCTCCAGCGCCGGGGCCTCGGTGGCGAGGCACTCGGCATAGAAGCGAGCCGTGGCGAGATCGGCGGTGCCTTCGGCTTCAGAACGTGTGGCGAGCGCCTTCTTCGCCAGCCCCGTGCCGCCCTGCGCCAGCGCGAAAAGCTTGAGATAGGGCGTCGCGCCCGCCAGCGCGTCGGCCTGGCTGGTGCCGAGCGTCGCCAGCATCCAATCGGTCGCGCGCTCCAACGCATCGACCGCGGCGCCGAGGCGGGCGGCGGAATGGCCGAAGCCCGGCGTGTTGGCGCGCTCCACCTCGCCGACGACGGCGCGCATCTCGGCAATGAGCGCCTTCACCGCCTCGCCGCCGGAGAGCGGCAGCTTGCGGGTGACGAGATCGATGGCCTGGATGCCGTTGGTGCCCTCGTAGATCGCGGCGATGCGGGCATCGCGTAGGTGCTGGGCTGCACCGGTCTCCTCGATGAAGCCCATGCCGCCATGAACCTGGACTCCGGTGGAGGCGACATCGATGCCCATGTCGGTGGCGTAGGCCTTTGCCACCGGCGTCAGGATCGCGGCGCGCTCGGCCGCGACCTTCTGCCTGCCGGCATCGGTCTCACGATGGGAACGGTCGAGCGCCTCCGCCACCAGATAGGAGATCGCGCGGGCGCCTTGGGTCTTGGCGCGCATGTCCATGAGCATGCGGCGCACATCGGGATGGACGATGATTGGGCTCATCGGGGCGCCCTTCGGCGCGTCGAGAGCCGCGCCCTGCTTGCGGTCATGGGCGAAGGCGAGCGCCTGCTGATAGGCGCGCTCGGCGATGGCGACGCCCTGCAGCGCGACGTTGAGCCGGGCGTTGTTCATCATCGTGAACATGCAGGCGAGACCGCGATTTTCCTCGCCGATCAGCCAGCCGATGGCGCCGTCCTTGTCGCCGAAGGCCATGGAGCAGGTCGGCGAGGCATGGATGCCGAGCTTGTGCTCGATGCCGGAGCAGCGCAGGTCGTTATGAGCGCCCAGCGAGCCATCGGCATTGACCAGATATTTGGGCACGAGGAAGAGCGAGATGCCGCGCGTGCCGGGAGGCGCATCGGGCAGGCGCGCCAGCACGAGATGGACGATGTTGTCCGTCAGGTCGTGCTCGCCATAGGTGATGAAGATCTTCTGGCCGGTGATGCGATAGGTGCCGTCCCCGACGCGCTCCGCCTTACTGCGCAGCGCGTTGAGATCCGAGCCCGCCTGCGGCTCGGTCAGGTTCATCGTGCCCATCCATTCGCCGGAGACGAGCTTGGCGAGATAGGTCTGCTTCAGCTCCTCCGAGCCATGGGCATGGAGCGCCTCGATAGCACCGACCGTCAGCAACGGGCCGAGCGCAAAGGCGAAAGCGGCCGAGTTCCACATCTCGATACAGGCCGATTGCAGCAGCGTCGGCAGGGCCTGTCCGCCATAGGCCTCCGGCGCCGGCAGCGCGTTCCAGCCGGCCTCGGCCCAGGCCTTGTAGGCTTCCTTCCAACCGGGCGGGGTGGTGACCGCGCCATCCTTCAGCTTCGAACCATGGGCGTCGCCGATGCGGTTGAGGGGAGCGAGGACATCTGCGGCGAACTTCGCCGCCTCCTCCAGCACCGCCTCGGAGACACCGCCCTCGAGCTCGGGCGCCAGCCCGTCTGCGATCAGCCGGTCGAGACCGGCGACGTGGCGCATGGTCGCCAGCATGTCCGAAACCGGGGCGCGATAGCTCATACTCGTCTCCCTGAAGCCTCAGGCGCTGCCGCGATGCGGAGCCGAGGCCCGTTTTTACCGTTGCCGCGATGGTAGCGAGGAACTATCGCCTCTACCAAATGCGAACCAGCGCGACCTTCGTTTCGTGACGCGTCACGGATCCCGAATAGTTTATATCTAAACCATACCCGGTCAATCTCGCCTTGAATCAGCCCCTCGCCCCTTCCCGCCAGACCAAGCTGCTGAGCCCCGACGCCGCCGGCATCAACGAAGCGGCGGCGCTGCTGCGCGCCGGCGGGCTTGTCGCCCTGCCGACCGAGACGGTCTACGGGCTCGCGGCCGACGCGACCTCGGGCACCGCGGTCGCGGGCATCTATGCCGCCAAGGAGCGGCCGAGCTTCAACCCCCTGATCTCGCATCTGCCTGATGTCGCGAGCGCGCGCCGGCAGGGGCTGTTCGACGCCAATGCGCTGGCGCTGGCGCAGGCCTTCTGGCCGGGGCCGCTAACACTGGTGGTGCCGGTTTCCTCCGGCTGCACGGTGAGCGAGTTGGCGCGGGCGGGCCTGCCTTCGGTCGCGCTGCGCGTCCCGGCACACCCGGTCGCCCATGCCCTGCTCGAGGCGGTTGATCGGCCCATCGCCGCGCCCTCCGCCAATCGCTCCGGCCGAATCAGCGCGACCAGCGCCGCCCATGCTCTGGCGGATCTCGAAGGGCGCATCGACGCCGTGCTCGATGCGGGCCCGACCGAGGTGGGCGTCGAATCGACCATCGTCGCCTGCCTCGACGGCGCGCCGCGGCTGCTGAGGCCTGGCGGTGTGCCGCGCGAGGCAATCGAGGGGGTAATCGGCCGCCCGCTCGTGCTGGCAGGCGAAGCGGGACACGCGCCGCTCTCGCCGGGGCTGCTCGCTTCGCATTATGCTCCCGTCGCCCGGATGCGCCTCGACGCCGAGGCTCCACGGGCGGGTGAGGCCTGGCTCGGCTTCGGCCCTGGGCAGGACTATCCGGCTTCGCTCAACCTGAGCCAGGCCGGTGATCTGCGGGAGGCCGCCAGCAACCTCTTCGGCCATATGCGCAAGCTCGATGCGCTCGGGCACGGCACGATCGCGGTCGCCCATATCCCCGACGAGGGGCTGGGCGAGGCCATCAACGATCGGCTGCGACGCGCCGCGGCGCCGCGGTAAGACACGGGCGCAGTCCGTCTCCCCACGCCCCGGCTTGCATTCCTGCAAGATATTCGCTTGCCTGCGCGCGGGAGGAACGCCTGCGAATGCATGCAAAGCTTGCCTGGGACGATTTCCGGTTGGTCAAGGCCATTGCCGACCATGACGGGCTAACCGGCGCCGCATCGGCGCTGGCCGTCAACCATTCCACCGTGTTCCGCAGGCTCGGCCAGATCGAAGAGCTCGTGGGCATGCCGCTCTTCGAGCGGCGCAAGACCGGCTATGTCGCGACGGTGGCCGGTGCCGAAATGGCGGCGCTGGCGAGCCGGATGGACGAGGACGTCACCGCCTTCTCCCGCCGTCTCGCGGGCCGCGACGTCGCTCCTTCCGGCGAGTTGAGGATCACCACCACGGACACGGTGTATCTCAACGTGCTGCTGCCGATTTTTGCCGCCTTCAGGACGGCGCATCCGCTGATCCGGCTCGACGTCGTGATCGGCAACCAGGCGCTCAACCTCTCCAAGCGCGATGCCGACATCGCCATCCGGGCGAGCGATACGCCCGGCGAAACGCTGGTCGGCCGGCGCATCGCGACGATCGCCTGGGCGATCTATGGGCGCACCGGGCACGGCCTCTCGGCAGAGGAGGAGGCAGAGCCGGCGCGGCTCTACCAGCGGGATTGGGTCGCGCTCGGCGACCAGCTTTCCCATGTGAAGGCGGCCCGCTTCGTGCGCGAGCATGTCGCGCCGGAGCGGATCGCGCTGAAGAGCTCGGCCGTGCTCGGCATGGCGGAAGCCGTCGAGCAGGGCCTCGGGATAGGTCCCGTGCCCTGCTTCATCGCCGATCAGCGGCCGGGGCTGGTGCGGCTTCTGCCGCCCAATCCCGATTTCGCGACGGGTCTATGGGTGCTGACCCATCCCGACATCCGCCATGTCCCGCGCGTGCGGGCCTTCATGGATTTCTGCAGCAACGAGCTCGCCCGGCAGCGAGCCCTGTTCGAGGGAACGGGCTAGAGCATCGCCCCGAAAAGCGGATCGCGGTTTTCGGGTAAAGCCGATGCGAAATCAAAGAGCTAGATCATCGGACGAAATACGATGTTCGGTCCGATGATCTAGGCCCGGATCAGGCGACCCTGGGCACACCGAGCAGCGCTGCATCACCTGCGCCGCGCCGCGCACTTCCGTAGAACTGCGTCACGGCCTCGACCCGGCGGGTCAGGCGCGGATAACCCGAGAAGGCATTGAGCACGAAGCCCGCGATGCCCGGGACCATGCGCTCCTGCTCCTGGAAAGCGTCGGGGTTCATCTGCGCGTTCAGCTTGGCGCTGCCGCAGGCGAGCATCTGCAGCGCCGAACGCGCCGCCGGCAGATTCTGCGCCGTGAAGCCACCGATGCGGTCGCAGGTCAGTTCGCGGGCCCGGGAATAAGCCGGCCCGAGGAAGGGAATGAACAGGGCCGGCAGGCGCAGATAGGACCACGGCTCGTCGAGATGACCCGCCACATGGTGGCCGAGCTCATGGCCGACGACGAAACGGACCTGATCGTCATCGTCGCAATCGATGAGCGCCGAAGTCAGCCAGACATAGCGGCTGCGCCCGACCAGCCGCAGCGCCATCGCGTTCATGACGCCATTGGAGTTGTAGACGAAGGTGGCCGGCACCTCCTTGAGCCTGACACGCTGCGCCCCCTCGACCACCATCTGGTGCAGATGAGGAAACTGCTTCGGCCCGACCATGACGAAATGGCCGAACATGTAGGCCCGCGTCAGTGCGCGAACGATAAAGGAAAACAGCCAGAAGGCACCGAAATAAAGAAGAAACACCAGGGCGACGTGGGTTTCCCCATCCATCAGCGCGATCACCGGAATGGACAGGACGGCGACCCAGATTAGAATTCCAATAACCAACGTCAACGTGCCGTAGAATTTCTCCTTGCCGTGCCTGAAGCGCGAAATATCGAAGCTCATCGCAATCTCCTGAATCCAATCAAGACTTCTGAATTATTCCGAACACTGAAAATTGATGTGACAGGTTGCATGATTCTTGAGCAGGGGCCAGCAGTGCCGCGTGCAGAGCGGCGTCCAGCAGGGCGCACGCCGGGAAACGGAAAGCGCCTGGGCAACGACGACGCAGCCCCCAGCCAGACACGGCGCGAAGGGCGCCCGGCGCCGGAAAAAGCGAAGGCCGACGCCGTCACAGCGGCATTCCGCCACCACGACCCGTCGGCCTTGTGCAGTGTCGTCCTGCGTATCAGGCCGGCTGTGCGGCCGGCCGCTCCACGGGACGCTCGACGATCGGCAGGTTGATCAGCGCCGAGGCGACGCCGAGCGCGACCGAAAGCCACCAGACGAACTGGTAGCTGCCCATCGTCTCGTAGAGCACGCCGCCCAGCCAGACGCCGAGGAAGCCGCCGACCTGATGCGAGAAGAAGGCGAAGCCGTAGAGCATCGCCATGTATTTCGTGCCGAACATCAGCATCACCAGCGATGAGGTCGGCGGGACGGTCGAGAGCCAGAACAGGCCGATCGTGATGCCGAAGAGGATGCAGGTGACCGGGCTCGCGGGGATCAGGATGAAGGCGGCGATGGCCACGGCCCGGCCGAGATAGATCCAGGCGAGCAGGTGGCGCTTCGGCATCCGCGTCGAGAGCCAGCCCGAGGAGAGCGAACCGACGGCGTTGGCGAGGCCGATGACGGCGAGCGTCCAGCCGCCGACCCAGGCGGGCAGGCCGGCATCCTTCAGATAGGCAGGCATATGCACCGTGATGAAGGCGAGCTGGAAGCCGCAGGTGAAGAAGCCGAGCACGAGCAGGACGTAGCTGCGGTGACGGAAGGCTTCGGTCAGCGCCTGCCTGACGGTCTGATTCGGCAGGTTCGCGGCGGCCTTGGCGGAGCCGCCGAGCTTGCGCGTCGACAGGAAGATCGAGATCGGCAGCACCGGCAGCAGAGTCAGCGCGAAGACGACGAGCGCCTGATGCCAGCCCATGCTCTCGATCAGGATATTGCCGATCGGCGGGAAGAGGAACTGGCCGAAGGAGCCGGCTGCGGTGCCCGCGCCGAAGGCGAGCGGGCGCCAGTTCTCCGGCAGGAGCTTGCCGAAGGCGGCCAGGACGAGATTGAAGGAACAGGCCGAGAGGCCGAAGCCGATCAGCACGCCGGCGCCAAGGTGAAGCTGCAGCGGCGTGGAGGCATAGGCCATCGCCACGAGCCCCGCCGCATAGAGCAGCGCGCCGGTGCAGAGCACCTTCACCGTGCCGAAACGGTCCGCGATCGCGCCCGCGAAAGGCGCGCCGAGGCCCCAGAGCAGGTTCTGGATCGCGAGCGCGAGGCCGAAGGTGTCGCGCCCCCAGCCGAACTCGACCGTCATCGGGATCTGGAACAGCCCCGCGCTGGCACGCGGCCCGAAGGTGATCAGCGCGATCAGGCAGCCGGCGGCGACGATGATCTCCGGGGCGTAGCTGCGCGTCGGCGCGGCACTCGCTGGCGTGGCGTTCATGGATTCCCCGAGGATTCGATTGTGTGGCTACACGTTAGCGGCCTGCCCTGGCGTCAACCAGCGCGATTTCGTGACACGACGCATCACGGGAAGACATGGAAGGCAAGGAAAACCGCGATCGAACGTGCCCTTATCCTGAAGAGCGCCTCGCAAGAGCGCGCCTCGAAGGATGAGGGCTGACGGCAATTCCACGCTCCGCGTTAACCGCTGCTCAACCTTACCGTGACGATAACGGAAGGGTACGGGACAGGTGTGTCGCTTTGAGTCATCGGTGTCAGCGCAGACATGGGCGAAACATCCGCCCCCTCGGCTTCAAGTGGGCGGCAGCGACCGTCGCCCCCTGGGCGCTGTCGGTCGGGCTGCTGGTTTCCTTCACCGCCTCAGCCGGCCAGAACTTCGGGCCTGCCGGCCTGCCGCTCAGCGCCGCGGCGCGCACGGCACCCGGCCCCGCCTCGGAACTGGCCGAGGGTCCTTCCATGCTGGTAGCCGCCAGCGCCTTCCGTCTGCCGGGCCTTGCGCTGACATCGGCGATCGTGAAGGCGAAACTCTCCTTCGACGATCCCGAGCGACGCATCGTCGTCGACCCGCGCGCGCCGCGCGAGGATCTGAAGCGCACGGCCGCGAATTTTCCCGAGGTCGACCGCAGCGCCAAGGGTGACCTGCTGCCGAGCCTGAGGCCGGGTCTCTCATCCCGTGATTCCAAAGAGCTCGAGAGCGTCGTCTTCGGCGACACCCAGCCCAAGCTGATCTCGGGCGGCTTCTCGATGGACGCGCTCTACGCGGCCGAGGCCGTCGACGGGCCGCAGACCGGTTTCGAGCCCTATGCCGCGGAAGAAGGGCTGACCGACCCGGCGCTGTCGGAGTCCTCGCCAGTCTCGCTGCTCAAGCCGAAGATCGTGTCGGCGCGCCAGGCCCTGCTCTATCTCGACAGCATCGACGGCTCCTCGCCATCGGTCGCGCGCGCCAATCTGGAATCCTCGACGACGCCGCTCGTCGGCTCGATGTTCGGCTCGCTGACTCCGTCCGCCCTGCCCAGCCATGGCGCGCCGCAGCAACAACGCGGACGGATCGCGCTCGCCTCCGCCCCTTCCGGCCAGGATCTGCGCTTGGCCGAGCCGGGCACGCGCCAGAGCTATACCGGGCTGATCGCGCCGGAGAACATGGTTCGCGAGCAGCGCTGCCTCGCCGAAGCCGTCTATTTCGAGGCCCGCTCGGAATCGGAGCTAGGCCAGGCCGCTGTGGCGCAGGTCGTGCTCAACCGGGCCAAGAGCGGGCTCTATCCGAGCACGGTCTGCGGCGTCGTCTACCAGAACGCCAACCGCCACCTCGCCTGCCAGTTCACCTTCGCCTGCGAGGGCAAGTCGCTGCGCATCACCGAGGCCGGGCCGTGGCGCGACGCCGTCAGGATCGCGCGCGAAGTCTACGAGGGCACCACCTATCTCGTGGAGGTCGGCGCCTCGACGCATTATCACGCCAATTACGTCCGGCCTTACTGGGCGAAGAGGCTGAAGAAGATGGACACGATCGGCCAGCACATCTTCTATCAGCTGCGCCCGGGGCAGACCTGATCGCTAAAATACGAATTCTTTCATTCACTTGAACACAAAAGGTATGAACAAAGCGCCGCTTCTGACGGCGCCTGACTTTACCTTAATTCCGTGTTTACCTTGCGTCTTAATCCCTAAGGGCGCTTGCTGACCTCAACAAACGGCGCATGGTCGCCGGAACCAACAGGTCAGGCTCCCATGGTGCGCGCACCTTCCCCATCCCGGCTCATCGCCGGTGCGGCTTTCGCTGCCGCGATTCTGCTGGGCGGCACCGCCGCCGAGGCCGGCGGCTGCCGCGGCGCCGGCTGCTATCAGCTCGTCAAGACGCCGCCGGTCTATAAGACCGTCACGAAGACCTACAAGGTCCGGCCGATCCAGAGGCGGCATCGCGTCGTGCCGGCGAGATACGAGATCCAGACCGAGTCCGTGATGGTCCAGCCCGAGACCCGGATCGCGCATACGCGTCCCGCCGTGCTGGGATCAGTCACCGAACAGGTGATGCTGAGCCCGGCCACCCGCCGCTGGGAGGTCACCAAGGACGCCTTTGGCCAGACCGTCGGCTGCTGGGTCGATGTCCCCGCGCAGTACGGCTATCAGAGCCGCGTCGTCGAGATGGTCGCGGGCTCCACCTATTACGAGGTGGTGCCGGCGGTCTACGAACAACGCCAGCGCAGGGTGATGGTGCGGCCGACCTATGTCGTCAAGGAGGAGCGCCCCGCGGGTTACCGGACGCAGACACGTCAGGTTCTGGTAAGCCCCGGCAGCAAGTATTGGGCGCCGCTCAACTGAGAGCCGGCGACGGCCACGATCTTCAAGCAGAAACGAGTTTCACGCAGACCTTTTTTCAACCACGGAAACACCGACTTTCACCCCGGCCTCGCGCCGGGGTTTTTTCTTGGTCGGGGCTTGTGGTCGAAGGCTGCGCCTTGGGCGGCAAGGGGCCCCTCAACACGACGCTTCTGGAGTCTGGCGGGACGCGAACGTCATCCCGGCCGTAGCGAAGCGCCGGGATCCATCGTAGGGAACTGCGCTCTACGATGGATCCCGGATCTGCGCGGCTAAGGCCGCTTGTCCGGGATGACGTCGCGGTTCAGTAGCGAATAATCGATTCTGGAAAAGCTCAGGCGAATTTCGCGCCGAGCAGGACGACGCAGACGCCGACGAAGAAGGCAAGGAAGCGTGCCGGCATGCCGACGAGGGCGCCCGGCGGGCGGCCGGCGGCATAACCGACCAGCAGCTCGACGATGCCGAGCCCGAACAGCACGATGACGAAGGGTGGGAAAGCCCCGTCCTGCTGGACGAGGCCGGCCTTCACGCCGCAGGCGACCAGGACGCCGAGCACCGCGCCGAACGCGATGAAGAGAAACTCATTTCGCGAAAGGCGCATCGCTCGGCCGGTATCTCAGCGGCGGCGGAAATTCTGCCGCGGCGGAGCGCCGGGGCCGGGGCCGGCTGTCTTCTGGCGGAAGTTGATGCGACCGCGATCGAGATCATAGGGCGACATCTCGACGATGACGCGGTCGCCCGCGATCGTCCGGATGCGGTTCTTCTTCATCTTGCCGGCCGCATAGGCCAGGATGATATGCTCGTTGTCGAGCTTGACCCGGTAATTGCCGTCCGGGAGCACCTCGACCACGGTGCCGTCGAATTCAAGCAGTTCTTCTTTCGCCATCTGTCGTCCTTCGTGAGCCCTTTGGCGCGGGGAGCGGGCCGTCGAGAGGCCCGCCCTGTTCTGGCCGATCGCGCGTCAGTTCGCGCGCCGCCGGGCGCCGTTGGTGCGTGGTTGTGTTCTTTGCTGCAAGAACGCGACGCCGCCAAGCCCTTCCTTACCGGAAGCGCCGTCTTTTCTTTGCTGCGACTGCTCACTGCGCGGCGCATTGTCCTGATGCCGGGGCCGCTCGTGGCGATTCTCCTGGCGTCCGTCGCGGCGCTGATCCTGACGCGGCTCGTGGCGCTCCGGCCGGCCTTCGCCGCCGGACGCGTGGTGACGCTGACCGCCCTGATCGGGCTTGCCGCCATGGCGGGGTTGCTGGCCCTGCGGACGTCCCTGCTGGCTCTGCTGCCCCTGTGGGCGGCCCTGTCCACGCCCGCCGCCGTTCTGCTGCGGCTGGCCACGCCCGCCGCCGCGCTGGTTCTGCGGCGGCTTCTTCGGGGTGCGGCCGTCCCAGTAGGGAACGTCGCCGATCGGCGCCGGCTTGACGCCGGTCAGCTTCTCGATAGCCGCCAGATCGCCGCGCTCCTCGGGCGAGCAGAAGGCGATGGCGAGGCCGCTGGCCCCGGCTCGCGCCGTGCGGCCGATGCGGTGGACATAGGTCTCGGGCACGTTCGGCAGGTCGTAGTTCACGACATGGCTGATGCCGTCGACATCGATGCCGCGCGCGGCGATGTCGGTCGCGACGAGGATGCGAAGGCTACCGTCGCGGAAGGCGCCGAGCGCCCGCTCGCGCTGGCCCTGGCTCTTGTTGCCGTGGATCGCCGCAGCCTCGATGCCGGACTGGCCGAGCTGACGCACGACCTTGTCGGCGCCGTGCTTGGTGCGGGTGAAGACGATGGCGCGCTCGAGCTCCGGCACGTTCAGCGTCTTCGCCAGCAGCGCCGGCTTCTCGTTCTGGCCGGTGAAGATGACGCGCTGGTCGATCTTCTCGGCTGTCGTTGCGACCGGCGCCACCGCAACCTCGACCGGATTGGTGAGGTAGGCCGAGGCGATGTCGCGGATCGGCTTCGGCATGGTCGCCGAGAAGAGCAGCGTCTGGCGCTCCTTCGGGATCAGCGTGGCGATGCGGCGAAGCGCGTGGATGAAGCCCAGATCGAGCATCTGGTCGGCCTCGTCGAGGACGAGGAACTCGATCTCGCGCAGCGAGACGGCACGCTGATCGACGAGGTCGAGCAGGCGGCCGGGCGTGGCGACGAGGATGTCGACCTTCTCGCCCAGTGCACGAATCTGCTTGCCTACCGGCACGCCGCCGAAGATCACCGTCGACTTCACCGAGGTGAACTGGCCGTAGCCGCGGATGTTGGCCTCGATCTGAGCTGCGAGTTCACGCGTCGGCGAGAGGATGAGCACGCGCACGGCGCGCGGCGAGAGGCGCCGCGGCGTCGCCAGCAGCCGGTGCAGCATCGGCAGCGCGAAGGCCGCCGTCTTGCCGGTGCCGGTCTGCGCGGCGCCGAGCAGGTCGCGGCCCTGCAGGATTTGGGGGATCGCCTGCGCCTGGATCGGCGTGGGCGTTTCATAACCTTCGGCCGCGAGCGCCTTGAGGAGCGGCTCGGCGAGACCGAGATCGGTGAATTTGGTCAAGAAAAGTCTTTCCGGACGCCGCGATGCAGGGGGCGCATGTGGAATTCGGCTGCGCCGCAGGCCCGCATCCGGCCTGATATTCTAGGAAGTCGGACCCGCCGGCGAACCGCTAGCCACAGCGCCGGCAGGCTTGTCGTGGACCGGGCACCCGAGGCGCCCGGTCTTAAGGTATTACTCGGCGACGAGGTTGCCGGCCGAGGTCTTGCCGGTCTTGCGATCGGCGACCATCTCGAAGGAGACGACCTGGCCCTCGCGCAGCTCGCGCAGGCCGGCGCGCTCGACAGCGCTGATGTGGACGAAAATGTCCTGTCCGCCGTTCTCAGGCGTGATGAAGCCGTAGCCCTTGGTGGCGTTGAACCACTTCACAGTGCCCTTGTTCATGGGGTGTGTCCTTACGTTTCAGATCCCGCGTGTCTTATGGAGACATGACGGGACGCGCGGACGCCTCGTCATGGTCTTGTAGCGATGTGTGGTGGATCTGATTCGTTCCCGCTACCGGCGACGCCGGCTAGCGGAGGAGAGGCCAGAACCCGGCCGCATCTCGTCTTACACTCGCCCAAGTAGCACAAACGGCAGGGCAGGTCCAGTAAGGGGAACCGGGACGGCGAAAATCATCACTCCGCGTCGTGGATTCCGCCGAGGATCGGCGCCAATCCGCCGAGGTCGGCGATCTTGCGGTAGCGCGCGTGATCGGCCGGTTCCTCGGCATGTTCGAGCACCCAGGTGAGGTGATGCGGCACATGGACGGCCCATGAGCCGGCCTGCAGCGCGGGCAGGATGTCCGACTTCAGCGAGTTGCCGACCATCATCGCCCGCCCTGCCCCGTCGCCGTGACGGGAGAAGGCACGCTCATAGGTTGCGGCGTTCTTGTCGCTGACGATCTCGACGGCGCGGAACAGGTCGCCGAGGCCGGACTGAGCAAGCTTGCGCTCCTGGTCGAAGAGATCGCCCTTGGTGATGAGCACGAGCCGGTAGTCATCGGCCAGCGCCTCGAGCGTCTCGCGCACATGCGGCAGGGTCTCGACCGGATGGGCGGCCATCTCACGGCCGGCGGCGAGGATCTCCCCGATCACGGAAGCCGGCACCTGCCCCTTCGTGATCTCGATCGCGGTCTCGATCATCGAGAGCACGAAGCCTTTGATGCCGAAGCCGTAGAAGCCGAGGTTGCGCTTCTCCGCTTCCAGCAGGCGTCCGGAAATCTCGGCCGCCTCGCCATGCTCGCCGAGCAGCGCGACGAAGCGATCCTCGGTCATGCGGAAGAACTGCTCGTTCTGCCAGAGCGTGTCGTCGGCGTCGAAGCCGATGGTGGTGAGTTTCGACGCCGCCATGGATCTCAGCCTTCCTTTGCTTTGACCGCGCCCAGCGCCGCCTGTGCGGCGGCGAGCCGCGCGATCGGGACGCGGAAGGGCGAGCAGGAGACGTAATCCAAGCCTACGGTCTCGCAGAAGCCGATCGAGGCCGGATCGCCGCCATGCTCGCCGCAGATGCCGAGCTTGATATCGGAGCGGGTCTTGCGGCCGCGCTCGGCGGCGAGCTTGACCAGTTCGCCGACACCCTCCTGATCGATGGTGACGAAGGGGTCGGCGTCCAGCAGGCCCTTGGCCGTGTAGGAGCCGAGGAAGGAAGAGGCGTCGTCGCGGCTGATGCCGAGCGTCGTCTGGGTCAGGTCGTTGGTGCCGAAGGAGAAGAATTCGGCGCTTTCGGCGATCTCGGCCGCACGCAGCGCGGCGCGCGGCAGCTCGATCATGGTGCCGACCTGATAGTCGATCTTGGCGCCGCTCTCCTGCATCACGGCCTTTGCCATCGCATCGATGCGGGCCTTGACCAGATCGAGCTCGGGCTTGCCCATGACGAGCGGGACCATCACCTCGGGGATGACCGGCTTGCCGGTCTCCTTGGCGGCGATCGCCGCCGCCTCGAAGATGGCGCGGGCCTGCATCTCGGCGATCTCGGGGAAGGCCACGGCGAGGCGGCAGCCCCGGAAGCCGAGCATCGGGTTGAACTCGTGCAGCTCGGCGGCGCGGTGCTTCAGCGCATCGGGCGTGACGCCGAGCGCGGCGGCCACCTCGGCAATCTCCTTCTCCCCATGCGGCAGGAACTCGTGCAGCGGCGGGTCGAGCAGGCGGATCGTGACCGGCAGGCCGTTCATGATGGTGAAGAGCTGGACGAAGTCCTGCCGCTGGACCGGCAGGAGCTTGGCGAGCGCGGCGCGGCGGCCCTTGTCGTCCTGCGCGAGGATCATCTCGCGGACGGCCTGGATGCGGTCCCCTTCGAAGAACATGTGTTCGGTGCGGCACAGCCCGATGCCCTCGGCGCCGAACTCGCGCGCGGTCTTGGCATCGTCAGGCGTCTCGGCATTGGCGCGGACCTTGAGACGGCGGACCTTGTCGGCCCAACCCATCAGCGTCGCGAACTCGCCGGCGAGCTCCGGCTTCTGCATCTTGACTTCACCCAGCAGCACCTGGCCGTTACCGCCGTCGATGGTCAGGACATCGCCAGCCTTGAGCGTGTTGGGCCCGACCGTCAGCGTGCCCTTGGCGTAGTCGACGCGGATCTGGCCGGCGCCGGAGACGCAGGGCTTGCCCATGCCGCGCGCCACAACCGCGGCATGCGAAGTCATGCCGCCGCGGGTCGTGAGGATGCCCTCGGCGGCGTGCATGCCGTGAATGTCCTCCGGCGAGGTCTCGACGCGCACGAGAATGACCTTCTTGCCGGCCTTCCGCGCAGCTTCGGCATCGTCCGAGTTGAAGACGATCTCGCCGGCGGCGGCGCCGGGCGAAGCCGGGAGGCCGGTGGTCAGCACGCGGCGCTCGGCCTTGGGGTCGATCGTCGGATGCAGCAGCTGGTCGAGGGCGGAAGGCTCGACGCGGCCGACCGCCTCCTCCTCCGTGATCAGACCTTCCCTGGCGAGCTCGACCGCGATCCTGAGCGCAGCCTTGGCGGTGCGCTTGCCGGAACGGGTCTGCAGCATCCAGAGCTTGCCCTCCTGGATGGTGAATTCCATGTCCTGCATGTCGCGGTAATGCTTCTCGAGGATGCCGTAGATGCGGCAGAGCTCCGCATAGGCCTCCGGCATCTCCTTCTCCATCGAAGGCTTGTCGGAGCCGGCTTCCTTCTTCGCGGCCTCGGTGATGTCCTGCGGCGTGCGGATGCCGGCGACGACATCCTCGCCCTGGGCGTTGATCAGGAACTCGCCATAGAGCGCGTTCTCGCCGGTCGAGGGGTTGCGGGTGAAGGCAACGCCGGTCGCGGAGGTGTCGCCCATGTTGCCGAACACCATCGACTGGACGTTGACCGCCGTGCCCCAGCTCGCGGGGATGCTGTTGAGCTCGCGATACTTGATGGCGCGGGCATTCATCCAGGAGGAGAAGACGGCGCCGACCGCGCCCCAGAGCTGCTTTTCCGGATCCTGCGGGAAGTCGGAGCCGAGCTCGCGCTTCACGATCTCCTTGTAGCGGCCGACGAGCACCTTCCAGTCGTCCGCCGAGAGATCGGTGTCGAGATGCAGGCCCTTGCGCTCCTTATAGGCCTCCAGCGCCTCCTCGAAGAGGCCATGGTCGATGTCGAGCACCACGTTGGAATACATGGTGATGAAGCGGCGGTAGCTGTCCCAGGCGAAGCGAGCATCGCCCGAGGCCTTGGCCACGGCCTCGACCGTCTCGTCGTTCAGGCCGAGGTTGAGGACGGTGTCCATCATGCCCGGCATCGAGGCGCGGGCGCCGGAGCGGACCGAGACGAGCAGCGGATTGGCGGGGTCGCCGAAGGTCTTTCCGGTGAGCTTGCCCATGCCGGCGAGCGCGGCCTTGACCTGCCCGTCAAGCTCGGCCGGGAAGCTCTTATCGTTGTCATAATACGAGGTGCAGACCTCGGTGGTGATGGTGAAGCCCGGCGGCACGGGAAGGCCCAGATTGCTCATCTCGGCGAGGTTGGCACCCTTGCCACCGAGCAGGTTCTTCATCCCGGCCTCACCCTCGGCCTTGCCGTCGCCGAACGTGTAGACCCATTTCCCAACAGCCATACCGTCTGCCTCTCTGTTCGACCGGCCGCAACAACGTCGGGCCAGCCCGAAAGTTTCGTGCTGAGCCGCCGGATGCGCTCGCGCGGCCGGCGGCGGGGGCCCCGCGGTCATGCCCAAAAGCGGCTGAACAATCAATGACGGGCCGGTAAAATCGTTGCAGTGCACAAGAGCTTGAGGCCGCGCGCGAGACGGTCTATTCAGGAGATCGGGCGAGACGAGACGCCTCCGGACCCGCGGAAAAAGGTCTAACCTGCTCGCATTGCGATAAGCTCTTCCGTCTGCCCCCGTGCAGCCGATTGCGGGTCTTCGGCCTCATGCACTGGAGGCATCATGTCGCGACTTCCCGCATCCCCCGATCTCGACCATCTGCGCAAGCAGGCCAAGCGGCTGCTGCGCGCCCTTCGCGCGGCCGACAGGGAGGCGCTCGCGCGCTTCGGCAGCGCCCTGCCCGCCGCCCGCGGCCTTTCTCCCACGGCGATCGCCGACCTGCCCTGCCGGCTGCACGACGCGCAATCGGTGATTGCGCGCGAATACGGCTTCCGTTCCTGGGCGGAGCTGAAGCGCCATGTCGCCTGGACCCGCAGCTCCGAGGCGGAGCGGCGCGCGACCTGGCTCGGCCTGGTCTTTTCGGAGCAGGCACGTCAGCGCACCCTGGCGCTGCGCATGCTGCGCGACGAGCCCGGCCTCGCCGTGGGCGACCCTTGGCTCGCCTGCATCATCGGCGATAGCGAGAGGCTGGCTGCGGCCATCGCGGCCGACCCTGAATTCGCCAACCGCCCCGGCGGGCCGCTCGGCATGCCGCCGCTGGCAGCGGTGGTGGCCTCGCAGCTGATCTGGGAGCCGGGCTTCGAGGACAGGCTGATCGCGAGCGCGCGGTTGCTGATCGCGGCCGGCGCCGATCTCAACGGACGCTGGATCGACCCGCGCTTTCCCGAGAACCCGCTCCCGGTGCTCTATGGCGCGACCGGGCGCACCCATCATCCCGGCATGACTCAGCTCCTGCTCGAAGCCGGTGCCGACCCGAACGACAATGAATCGCTCTATCATTCCATGGAGAGCCGCGACCCCGCCTGCACGCGCCTGCTGTTGGCCGCAGGCGCGAAGGTCGCGGGCACCAACGCGATCGGCCGCGCGCTCGACTACGACCGCATCGAGAGCCTCAAGCTCCTGCTCGCGCAGGGCAGCGACGGAGGCGAAAGGCGCTGGCTGCATCACGCCATCATGCGCGGCCGCTCCGCCGCTCATGTCACCGCGCTGATCACTGCGGGGGCCGATCTGCAGGCGACGAACCGGCGCGGGCGCAACGCGTATCGGGTCGCCAGACTGCAGGGGCGGGAAGATATCGCGGCGCTCATCGCGGCGGCCGGCGCTGCCGAGCCGCTCTCGGCCGAGGAGGAGTTCGTTGCCGCCTGCAGCCGCGCCGATCTGGCTGCAGCGCGCGCCATGCTCGACGCCGATCCCGGCCTGCTCGGCCGGCTCGACGACGGTCTTCTCACGATGATGCCGCAGCTTGCGGCGATCGGCCGGATCGAAGCGGTGCGGACCATGCTCGCAATGGGCTGGCCGCGCGAGGTCAAGACGGCCTGGGAGGCGACCGCGCTCAACCTCGCGATCTTCGTGGGAGATGCCGCGATGACATGGCTGCTGCTGGAACAGGGCGCCGACTGGCGTACCAAACACGGCTATGGCGACAACGCGCTCGGCACGCTGTCCTTCGCCTCGCAGGCCGAGGATGTCGGCGAGCCGGCGCCGCGCGACTATGCGGGCTCTGCGGCCGCGCTGCTCGACCATGGCGTGCCGCTCGGGGAGTTCCGTCGCTATGGCTTCTCGGACGATGTCCAGGACCTGCTCGACGCCCGGACCGCGTCGGACGAGGTTGTGGCCGACTAAGCCTTGCTGGGCTTCGCGCCTCTCGGCCAGCGCAGCGGCCAGTTGACGATGCGCTCGGCCACCTCCTCCTCCGGCAGCTCGTCCTCATTGGCATGGACGCGTCCGCGCACGGAGACACCCGCTGCAACCACCGTCTCCGGATCTCCGGAGACGAGCGGGTGCCACCAGGGCAGATCCCGCCCCTCTGCGACGAGGCGATAGCCGCAGGTCGGCGGCAGCCAGGGCAGCTCGCGCACATCCTTCGGCGTCAGCGTCACGCAGTCGGGCACCTCGCGCGAGCGGTTCGTATAATTGTGGCAGCGACAAGTGCCGGCGTCGAACAGGCGGCAGCCAACATCGGTGGCGAAGATGCGGCCCGTTTCCTCATCCTCCAGCTTGACGAGGCAGCAGCGGCCGCAGCCGTCGCAGAGCGATTCCCACTGCTCGGCCGTCATCTGCTCCAGCGGCGTGGTGCGCCAGAACGGGTCGGATTTCGGCAATTTTCCGGTCATGGCTGGCTTATGCGCGCCTCGGCGGCGAGATGGAAGGTGCTTCCGGCAGCCATTTTCGTGCCAGCGTGGAACAAATCCCGATGGCGCGGTTTGTGCTGCCTGCGTGAGATTTCTCACAGACGCCCTTTAACGGGCCGTCAAGCTTAACCATATGCCCCATTCCGGGCGCAAACATGTTGCCAAGGCGGCGACCGCGCGGCACGACTGCGTCGGGGGCCCTTCAGGACGTCTGGAACGGCCATGGAGTTTAAAAAGGCAGGCTGGACGACGCGGCTGAAGCGCTTCGCGCTCGCTGTCGATTCATGGATCGACGCCGGGCTGTGGGGCGCAGGGCGCCGCGCCGGCGAAGTCCATGAGCGCATCCGCAGCCTGACCGACCGCCTCACCGTGACCGGCGGCAAGCGGATCGCGGCCGAGTTCGCCAGCGAAGGGTTGAACATCGGCATCGTCGGTGCGCTCTTCGTGGTGATGCTGGCGCTGCCCGCATTCCGCATCGGCAACGAGGAGGCGTTGAGGAACCAGGTGCTCGCCGTCACCTTCCTCGACCGCTACGGCGCGCCGATCGGCCACCGCGGCGCGCGGCATGACGATTCCCTCAAGCTCGAGGAAATGCCGGACCACCTGCTCAAGGCGGTGCTGGCGACCGAGGACAGGCGTTTCTACGACCATTTCGGCATCGACCTGATCGGCACGTCCCGTGCCCTGCTGGTCAATACCCGGGCCTCGGGCGTGGTGCAGGGCGGCTCCTCGCTGACGCAGCAGCTCGCCAAGAACCTGTTCCTCTCGAACGAGCGCTCGCTGGACCGCAAGATCAAGGAAGCCTTCCTTGCGCTCTGGCTTGAGCAGCGGCTGACCAAGAACGAGATCCTCAAGCTCTATCTCGACCGCGCCTATATGGGCGGCGGCACCTTCGGCGCGGCGGCGGCGGCGGAATACTATTTCGGCAAGTCGGTGAGGGACGTCTCGCTGGCGGAGGCGGCGATGCTGGCGGGGCTGTTCAAGGCGCCGACCAAATTCGCGCCGCACGTCAACCTGCCGGCGGCGCGTGCGCGCGCCAACGACGTGCTCAACGCCATGGTCGACGCGGGCTTCATGACAGCAGGCCAGGTCGACAGCGCCAAGCGAAACCCCGCCACGCCGATCGACCGGCGCCGCGACGCCAGCCCCGACTATTATCTCGACTGGGCCTTCGATGCCGTGAAGGCGCTGGCCGACGAAGGCAAGCTCGGTCCCGACCGCGTGCTGGTGGTGAAGACGCCGCATGATTCCGCGATCCAGGAGCGCGCCGACGAGGCGATCGAGGCGATCCTGCGTCAGCATGGACCGGCCTACCGCGTGCGGCAGGCGGCGACCGTGATCATGGAGCCCGACGGAGCCGTTCGCGCCATCGTCGGCGGGCGGGATTATGGCGCGAGCCAGTTCAACCGCGCGACCGCCGGCCAGCGCCAGCCGGGCTCGTCCTTCAAGCCCTTCGTCTATGCCGCCGCCCTGTCGGCCGGGCTCTACAAGCCCAACACTGTCGTCACCGACCGGCCGGTCTGCATCGGCAACTGGTGCCCGAACAATTACGGCCGCTCCTATGCCGGCTCGATGCCGCTGACGGTGGCGCTGGCGAAGTCGATCAATACGATCCCGGTGCAGATGTCGATCGCCATCGGCAAGGCCACCGGCGAGACGCATGAGGCGCGCGCCGCCGCCATCGGGCGCAAGAAGATCGTTGCGACGGCCCACGCCATGGGCCTGACCACGCCCCTGACCGATACCGTCTCGCTGCCGATCGGCGCGGCGGAGGTCACGGTGATGGACATGGCGGCCGGCTATGCCGTCTTCGCCAATGGCGGCAGGCGGGCGCAGCCCTACCCTGCGATCGAGATCACCAACTCCCAGGGCGAAATCATCTATCGCCACGACCGCGACGAGCCGGCACCCAAGCAGGTGCTAACCCCGCAGGTGGCGCAGGACATGAACTTCATGCTCTCGAAGGTGCCGACCGAGGGCACCGGCCGGCGCGCAGCACTCGACGGCGTCGTCACCGCCGGCAAGACCGGCACGACCAACGGCTACAAGGACGCCTGGTATGTCGGCTATTCCGGCAACCTCGTGGGCGCCGTCTGGTTCGGCAACGACAATTCGGCCGAGACCGCGAACATGACCGGCGGCTCGCTGCCGGCCATGACCTGGAAGGAGATCATGCAGTTCGCCCATCAGGGGCTGGAGCTGAAGCCGATCCCGGGCGTGCCGGCCGTCGATCCCAAGGCGCCGGCCGTGGCCAAGGCCAATGCGCAGGCTCCGGGCCTCGATGTCGCCAGCGGCCCCGGCGCCGGGCATATGCCGCGCCAGTCCTTCGAGGTGCTCTCGGCGGTCGGAGCCATGTTCAAGACGCTCGATCCAGCCCGCGCGGGCGGCAAGCCGATCCAGGTCGGGATCCAGGATGTCGCGACCAGCAGCATCACGCGGCTGCGGTAACGGCTGGCAGCGGTTGACGACCGCCAAGGCGACGGGTCAATTCGACCAGGACCCATCCTGAAGGGATTCTCGCCAAGGCGAGCAGCAGACGTGCGGATTCTCGATCTCGCCTACATCCTTGCGCTCGGCGCCGGCCTCGGCCTCGGCTCGGCGCATTGGGCCGTCGCCGGGCGCCCCGTCCTCGGCAAGGTCGAGGTCGGCCCCTGGGCGGCCTGGCCGCGCAGCGGCAGCCGCGAGATCGATCCCTATATGCGCGCCTATCTCTCGCGCGGCGTGCATCTGCCGCTGGGCTCCGGAGAGGGGCTCGAGCTGATCGCCGAGCGCGACAGCGAAGGACAGGCGCTGGACGGACGCTGCCGATATCAGCTGAGCGGCGTGACGCCGACGACCCGCGGCTGGACGATCGGCATCACCGATGGGGATGGGCTGCCGTTCCGTCTGACGCTGGAGCGGACGAGCTTCACCGATTCGCAGATCGTGCGGCCCGAGGATGGGCAGATCTCCATCATCGCCTCGTCGACGCCAGAGCCCGGCAACTGGCTGCCCCTGCCGGCGAGCGGGCGGTTCCAGATCCGCCTGCGCCTCTACGACACGCCGATATCGAGCCAGACCGGCGAGACCCGCGCGACCAACCTGCCGCGCATCACGCGGACCGACTGCCGATGACCGCGATCGACCAGGAGCTGGACAGGCCGGCCGCCGAGAGGCCGCAGGATGTACCGGCGCGCTCGGCCCCAGCGGCGCCGCGCCGCGGCTGGCGGCAGCGCCTGCGTTCCGGGCTCACCCGCTTCCTGATGACGACATTGGCGGGGCTGCTACTCGCCGGAATCGTCCATATCGTGACGGTCCTGGCCATCCCCACCCTCTCGCAGCGCGACGCCGCCCATGCCTATCGCGAGCTCGGCGCTGAGGGGCGCGCGGAACTCATGCCGGTGTCGGGAAGCGCGCGCGGGCTGCCCAGTGTGCGGGAGAACGATACCAACACCGTCACCGCCATCTGCAGCTATGACCTCTCGGCCGGCCCGATGCGGATCGTGGCGCGGATCGGCAACCTGCCGCTGGGCCTGACCGTTCATCGGCAGGGCGGCGGCGTGATCTACGCCATCACCGACCGGGCGGCGATCCGCGGCGTGCTGGATTTCCTGGTCATGACCGAAGAGCAGCGCGACGAGCGCATTGCGGCGGACGAGGAAGGCGAGACCAATCGCGAGCTGCGCGTCGTCTCGGACACAGAGAACGGGCTGGTCGTGGCGCGCGTGCTGGTCCGCCTGCCGTCCGACCGGGGCGATGCGGAAGCGCTCGCGACCGGCGTCGAATGCGGGATGGCGAACTGAGGGCGGGCTCAGCCCTTGTAGATCGCCGGTCGCTTGTCGCCGCCACGGAAAGCGCCGTTGAGCGGCATCTGGTAGCAGAGCGGGCCGGCCTCGGCCTCCAACGCCATGATGGCCCGTTCGGCCCGCACGCCCTCGCGCGAGGGAGTCTCGACGATGAGATTGGTCAGCGCGTAGCGATAGCTCTTGATCCGGAACTCGACGCGCTCGCAGACCCAGAGAATGAGACCTTCATTCTCAATGACGCGCGCCTGAGCCGCCTCCTCCTTGCCGGCAACGGCTTCCGGAGCGGCCTCGGCGGCGCGCATGCGGACGCGATCCATGCTGACGACGCGGTTGGCATTGGCGCGGAACGGGCCGATCAGCAGCCTGTCGGCATTGGCGTCCTCCGCCAGGCGGTTGTAGCGCGAGGCCTGCGAGGAGAAGGCGCCCGAAGTCAGCGCGTTGAAATAGTCCGATACGCTGCCGGCGGCCGCGGCGGCCGGGAGGATGCGGAAGGAGGCTAGGTTCGAAAGCTCGCCCTGGAACGTGCTCCGCTCATGGCCCGGCATGATGAAGCGCCAGGCGCGGTTGCGCATCTGCTCCTCATCGTCGGTGTAGCGAAAATAGGAAGCATGCTCGCCGCGCGCAGTCGCCGATGCGAAGCCGGCCTGCGGCGCCCAAATCTGCGTCCAGACCGTCGGGCGCGGACGGCCAAGGTCGCCATCCGTCGACAAGCAGCCGGCCAGCCCGACGCCAGCCGCGAGAGCCAGGACAATGCTGGCCGCCGCGCGCCGGAACCGCGCCGCCTGCGTCGCCGGAGCCTTCACGCAGGCTGCCTGCGGGGCGCCTTGCGGCTCACGAGCTTGCGCGGGCGCTGGCCGGACGGAGTCTTGGCTTCCTTCGGCCGGGTCTCCTGAGGCCGCTCATAGCGGACGCCCGTGTAGAACAAGATGTCGGCAGACCGCTGCGGAAAGGGGCAGGAGCGAGCCTGCGAGCGCCTGTGCAGCGCGAAGGGGATGACGTCGGCCATGAAGCGCCTCCTATCCAGCGCCGAAGTTGCGATCGCGAAAGCCACGCGACGGTGCTCTTGAGTCGCAGGCCCTCAACACGCATCAGGCCCCACCATGGTTAACGTGCCCTTAAAACCTCGGGAGTAATTTGAGGTGAATCACAGTTCACGGTCCCGACAGCCATGCGTGCTCACATTTCCCAGGAACTCGCCGACCTCGCCCGCCTGGCGCGTGATGGCGGCCTCGATCTGAGCCAGGTGTCGCTGCGCGTCACGGCGGACCTCCTGATGTCGTCGCCGCAGCCCCCCCGGGAAGATCTCGCCGCCTTCGGCGAGATGGCGACCGCGCTGATTCCGACGATCGACGAGCCGACGGCGCTGGTCCTCGCCCGCAAGCTCGCCGGCTGGTCGCATGCGCCGGTCCCGGTTCTGAAGGCGCTCGCGGATCGTGGCGGCGCCGTGCTGGCGGAGCTGGCGCGCCACGGCATGCCGCTTTCCGGAGCCGAGATCGAGCATTTCGCCGAGACGGGCGACGAGGCGATGCAGCTTGCGCTCGCCGCTCGCAGCGACCTCACCCCCAGATCCGTCGTGACGCTCGTCTCGCTCGGACGACGGGCGCTCGACCTCGCGCTGATCGGCAATCCGCGCGCACCGATGCCGCGCGACGCCATCGAAATCCTGGTCACGCGCGCCCGCACTGAGCCGGCCTATCAGCCCGGCCTGCTGGCCCGCGACGACCTTTCCAATCTCGAGCGTGCGCCACTCTTCCTGCGTGCCGGCACCGAGCGGCGCGTCGCCATCCTGGAATCGCTGCTGGCGCGGGAGACGCTGCATCCGGGCGACAAGCCGCCGCTGGCCTCCGCCCAGACCTTCATGGGCTGGCTCGCCATGGCCGGCGATGATCGCGCCGGGGCCTTCGGCGCGATCGCGGCCCATCTCGGCGGCGGACAGATCCTGGCGAGCGCCATCGCGCGCGATGTCTCCCGCGAGTTGGCAGCGCTCAGCCTGATCGCGAGCGGCGCCAGCGTCGAGGAAGCGACGCGCTTCCTGATCCGGCTCGGCGACGAGGCGGCCCATTCGGTGGAGCGCATCTTCGCCCTGGTCGCGCTGATGCGCTCGGTCAGGCCGGCCATCGCCTTCCGCCTCGTCATTCAGATCGCCGGCCTGCCGGCCGCCACCTTGCAGCGACAGGGTCGGCACCAGCCTGCCATGGACCCGAGCGGGACGCCGAACCGCGCCGGCGCAGCGCGCCCGGATGCCCAGCCGGCGATGTCGGACGTGCTCAACCGGATCGGCGCGCGGAAAGAGCGCGGCTAGGTCTCGACCAGCACGAGCCGCGGATCACCCGCGCGGTTCTCGATCTCGACGAGCCAGAGGTCGCTGTCGAAGCGCAGCTCGCGGTCAACGCGATCCTCGACCGCGAGTGGGTCGGAATCGAGCAGGAGCTGGAAACGGCGTTCGCCATCGTCATCGGCCAGCGCTTGCGGCGCGGGGCCGTAGAGTGCGGCGGTGCCGTCGAGCCGGTCTAGCTTGACGAAGATCGCACCGGCCTCGCGCGCGCCGCGGCGGCGCAGCACGGCGACGAGCCCTTCGAGCGCCGCCTGACGCAGATAGGCCGACACCCAGAAATCGCTGGTCAGGCGCGCCATCAGCCGGCGCCGCCCATCTCAGTTTTCCGCCGTTTTGCGCGGCGCGGCGGCGGAGCGGCCCGCGGCACCCCTGACGTCCGCCGGCGGGCGCAGGTCGCCGCCATTGATCAGGTCTGCGATCGGGTCCCGCGGCGCAGCGGCCGCGCGCGGGGCGGGAGCCGGTGCCGGAGCGGGCTGGGCCGTGCGGGCCTGTGTCGGCCCGGCCACGGGCGCGGGCGGGCGCGGCGCGGCTTCGCGGGCACCCAGCAACTGCGAAATGCTGTCAGGGCGGGCGGGCGGCAGCAGGGGCTGGGAGGCCGGCGCGGGCGTGGTTCCGCCAGCTTGGGCGGGGACGGATTCGGCGCGCCGTTCGGCGGCGGCGCGAGGCGGAGAGGCCGGCGCGGCCGAGAGCATCGGGGCCGGATGACGCATCTTCTGCATCATCAGCGCATTGGCGACGATCGCGGTCGAGACGGCACCGAAGATGAGCAGCAGCAGCGCGCGGCCCGGACGACGCTCGACGGCGCGAACGACGCGGCCGAGCCAGGAGCTCTGCCGGCGCGCAGGAGCTTGAGGCTTCCGGCGGACCGGGGCCGACAGGGAGGCGCCGGAGTTGGCGCGGGCAGCCATGGTATAGGACATGGTTTCAGCTCGTCTCAGGCGGTCAGGCGAAGAGGTTCTTTGGCTTCGAGGCCACGGCGCGGGGCCCGCGCGAAGGTGACGATCTTGGCGGGCTGCTCGATGCTCGCGGCGCCGGAGACCGGCAGCCTGACCGAGACGCGCGTGCCGACGCCCGGAGCGCTTTCGACCGTGAGCCGCCCACCATGCAGGCCGACGAGGCCGCGCACCACCGAAAGCCCGAGGCCCGTGCCTTCATGGACGCGGTCGTAGGGGCCCTTGACCTGGAAGAAGGGGTCGCCCAGGCGCGGCAGATCGTCGGCGGAGATGCCTATACCGGTGTCGGAGACCGAAAGATCGACGGTGTCGCCGTCGCGCACGATGGCGAGCGTCACGCGTCCGCCAGGCGGGGTGAATTTCACGGCGTTCGAGAGCAGGTTCAGCACGACCTGCTTCAGGGCGCGCCTGTCGCCTTCGACCATCGGCAGAGCGGGGCCGGCGATGCGCTCCAGCGTGATGTCTCCGCTTTCGACCCTGAGCGCCATCAGCGCGCAGCAATCGCGGGCAATGGCGGCGAGATCCTGCGGCTCGCGCTCGATCGCCATCGCACCGCTCTCGATCTTCGAGATGTCGAGCAGCGTGTTGACGACATCGAGCAGATGATGGCCCGATTCATGAATGATGCGGGCGTATTCGAGGCGCTTCTCGGCGTCGATCCAGCCGTTCTCCTCGCCGCTCAGCATCTCGGAGAAGCCGATGATGGCGTTGAGCGGCGTGCGCAGCTCATGGCTCACCGTGGCCAGGAAGCGGCCCTTGACGTCGTTCGCGCGCAGAGCCTCGGCGTGGCCGCGCTCCCGCTCCTCGTCGAGCACGCGGCGGGCCGTGACGTCGCGCATCACGCAGACGATCGCGGCGCCCTCAGTGCTGCCGGTGGCATCCGCCCGGTAGGCCTGCATCTCCAGCCAGAGCGAGACCGGCAGCCGCGCCTCCCCGTCCTGCGGGACGAAGAGCGTGCGGAAGCAGGCCGTGGCTGCGCCCTCGCCATGGGCAGCATCGTTCAACGCCTTGAGGAAGAGCGGACGGTCGGCGATGTGGACACGGTCGAGCAGCCCGCGCCCGAGCAGATCGCGCGGCTCCGCGCCGGCCAGCGTACGCGCCGCGGCATTGGCGAAGACGACCGCACCGGTGGCGTCATGCCAGGTGACGAGATCGCCGACATGATCGAGCAGGAGCTGCGCGCGAGCGTCGGAGGCGCGGTGCTCGCGCTCCTCGACGTGGCGCCGGCGCAGCAGGACGGCCGTCGCGACCAGGGTCTGGCAGAGCGCGGCGAGAACCAGCATCGACATCGATTCGCCCGCCCAGCTTCCGGCCGCGGCGAAGAGGCCGAGCTGCTGCAGGCCGAGCGCCGCCAGCAGCGCGGCCAGCGCCACCCAGCCCGCCCGGAGCATGAAGCCACGCCCGCCGAAGAAGGCGGCCTCGACTGGGACGACGGCGAGCCAGAGCAACAGCGGCGAGGAAAGACCGCCGGTGGCGCCGGCAAGCGCGATGACGAAGAGCGACAGCGCCGCGGCAGAAATGGCATGGGCGATGTCGAGGCGGCCGGTGCGCGAGAGCAGGACGACAGCGAGGACCGGCAGGGCAGCGGCCACGATCATCGCGGCCTCGAACGCGCCGGTGGCGCCGCGCCAGGCGAGATAGGCCGGGGCGAGGCAGAGCGCGCCGCCGCCGACGACGAGGCGCGACAGCACGAAGCGCTCGTGCTGCAGCCGCTCGCCGACATCCGCCCGCACCGATGCGTGCACCAGTGCGGCGGCTTGTGTCCTCAGTGCCGTCATGATCGCCATACGGAACGCAACACCCAAACTCTTGCGGACAAACCGCCCGCCTGCACATCACGCCACGCGCGGTTTAAGCGGGCCTTAAAGCGATCACGGACCAGCGGGTGCGTCTGGGGATGAACGCTACAATTTTCGATTGTTTCTCATATGTTTATATCGGAACCATCGGTGTTCCGCCTGGTCGACCGATGTTCGCAGCAGGGTGAACGGAACCTGAAGATCGCCGCTCCAATTCGACTCGCATTTGAGCATTTGAAATGACGCGATTTTTTCAGATCCGGGTCTAAGTTCGCCTTCATCCGGCTGGGCAGAACGCCCCGGAAGGGAGATCGAGATGGCTTATTTCCTGCGCAAGGTCGCGATCATCGGCCTCATCGCGTGGAACTCGCCGGTCCACAGCGGCAAGCCCGCGGAGACGGCGATGCCGCAGAGCATCCAGCAGGCGGTCGAGACCGTCGAAGCCAGCGCGCGCAACGTGACCGGCAGCCTGACGGCCGCGCGCGAGGCTGCCCAGATCCTCGCGGGGCTCGACCCGGAGATCCGCGACCGCATCCTGAACGGAGCCATGTCTGCAGCAACCGGCAAGGCGGCTGTGCGTTGAGACCTTGACGCAGGCCATTGCCAGCGGGAAGACGGCGCGATCCGCTGCGAATGGCAGGATCGACCAGGCAGGACATGACAACAGCTCTCGACGAAATCGTCGCCAATTTCGAACTGCTCGACGAGTGGGACGACCGCTATCGCTATCTGATCGAGCTCGGCAAGAGCCTGGCGCCCCTGTCGGAAGAGGCCCATAACGACGCCAACAAGGTGCGCGGCTGTGCGAGCCAGGTCTGGCTCGACGTCAGCCGCGAGGGCGGGCCGGGACCGCAGACGCGGCTACATTTCCGCGGCGACAGCGATGCCCACATCGTCCGCGGACTGGTGGCGCTGGCGCTGGCGATTTTCTCCGGGAAGCAGGCCTCCGAGATCGTCACGACCGACGCCTTCAGGATCTATGAGAGCCTCGGGCTCGCCGCCCATCTCACGCCGCAGCGCTCGAACGGCGTGCGCGCGATGATCGAGCGGATCAAGAGCGACGCCCGGGCGGCAGCGGCAGGCTGAGCGTCTTCACGCCGACCCGGCCGGGAACTGCACCGGCCTCGCACCCTCGCCCCGCCACGTGCGGACGCCGGTCGGGCGCCCGGGACGATCCATCCCGTAATGCGCCACCAGGGCAGCAAGCGCCACGCGCAGCACGACCTTCGCCGAACGCGCCGGCCAGCGCCGCTCCTTCTCGACCCAGTCGAGCTTCTTGAGGAAGCCGCAGACATCGATGGCGAGACCGGAAAGCTCCGGCCCCAGCCGCTCGCAGGCGAGCCTGACGCGCTGGCGGGCCGCCAAAGCCGTATCCGAAGCGTCCGCAAAATCACGCGGCCCCGCCCCGCGCTCCTCCGGCGTCAGCGCCGCATCCCAGTTCATCGTCGTGCGCGGCAGCATCTGCGCCAGCGTGATATCGGCGCGGAAGCGTTCACCGGCCGCGAACTCGGCCTCGCTGATCTGGGAACGACCATCCCTGCCCGCTCGGCGATAGAGCCAGAGCAGGGGGCTCTCGCGCTCGTCCATCGATCGCGCGGGCAGAGCCTCCGCCGAGGGGCTCGTCTCCGTGATGGCGGCCGTGGGGCAGGTGGCCGGGACGAGAGCAAGCCTTGCCCCCTCCCCCGCTCCCGACCAGGTAACGAGCCCTTCCCGCACCATGTCGTCCACGAGTTGCGCCGGCACATAGCCCGCACCGAGGCTCGTGCCGTTGACCGCGCGGTAGAGCGAGATGCGCCCGCAGCCGAGGGGCGAAAGGATGCCGTAGCATCCCTCTCCCGCGAGATGCCGCAGCAGGCGGGCCCTGTCCTTGTCGTGCTGTCCCGTCGTCATCGGCGAGCCTCCTTCGCCTTGCTCTCCAGCTTCTTCATGAGCGCCAGCAGCCCGCGCTCCAGCGCAGCGAGCCCGAACTCGATCTTCGGATCGTCACGTCGATCTTCCATCCGGGCGCAAGCGTAACGGACCGTGGTGCGGTCCCGACCGAAGCAGATCCCGACGCGCGTCAGGCTGAGCCCGAAGGCGACATGGGCGAGGTACATCGCCGTCTGCCGCGCCAGCGCCACCGGCTGCCGGCCGCGCGTCGAGATGCGCAGCCGGGCAGGAGGAAGCCGCGCCACCGCCGCGATGGCCGCCTCGGAGAGCCGGGCGGCAGCCGTCGCCCGCAGGGTCTGATCGTGTTGGGTATCGATACTGTTCATGATATGTTCTCACGCCCGCCCGGCGGAAGCGCCGCCTGCCTCATCTCGATATAAGCTTATATTCCTACGTTCGGAGCTGACAAGATGCATGGCCGGCTTATCCCCGCGCCAGCCGCTTGCTCCGGCCATAGATTGTCAGGAGATGACGCGCCCCGAAATGAGGAGCCCTCTCCCGAAAAAGAGGGAAGCGTAAGGATATAGTCTGCTGGTTTTCCGGCGGAACCGCGCTGTCATCCCGGACTTGCCTCGAGAGCCACCACAAGGCTCAGCGCTACCTGGACCCGGATCTGCACGGCTAAAATCGCTGGTCCGGGATGACGCGAGGTTCCGTACCAAATCAATACCGGGCTATCGGCGATGTCCGGCTACGCGCGCCTTCTTCCACGTGGCGCGCATGAAAAAAGCCGCCGAAATCTTCGGCGGCTTCTTTGGATACTTGTCCGAGCCCGAAGGCCCGAGGATACCTCAGCGGCGCTTGCGGCGCTGCTGGCCGAGGCCCATCTTCTTCGCAAGCTGCGAGCGCGCCTCGGCATAATTCGGCGCAACCATCGGATAGTCCGGCGGCAGGCCCCACTTCTCGCGGTACTGCTCGGGCGACATGTTATACTGGGTGCGCAGATGCCGCTTCAGCGACTTGAACTTCTTACCGTCCTCAAGGCAGATCAGGTAATCAGCCGTGATCGACTTCTTGACCGGGATAGCGGGCTTGGGCGCCTCGACCTGCACGACCGGGGCGACGCCGCCGATGACGCGGTTCAGAGCCGAATGCACTTCGCTGATCAAGGCCGGAAGCTCGGACGCAGGCACAGAGTTATTCGAAACATAAGCAGAGACAATATCCGCCGTCAGTTCGATGAAATCCGACCCCTCGTTCTCGGTCATGGCCATGTTGCTCCTTATCGTCCTTGGCAGCGGCTTTCGCCGATCGTCCGTTTCTTCGTGATCGATGCCTGGTCAATCTTGCCGGTAGCTTGTCAAGCACCGTAGCCAGAATCGCTTCAGGCGGACTGATCGGACAATCGTGTAATCGATACCGTCTATTCACGCAAGCGAGCAATTCGCAACAAATAGGAATATGAAAGCACAATAATTCGAGCAGGGTGCCGCTGGTTTCCACTACAAAGAGTAATCAAATCCCTGACGCGCGCTGCCATCTTGCCAGTCGCTCCCGGCGTCTCTACCTCTCGGCGCCGTCTTCGGAGGAACCTTATGCGCCCGGATCAGGATCGTTCCACACGCAGCACCGCATCGCGCAGCCGCCGCAGCGGCGCGTCATTGGCGCCGAAGGCGGAGAAGCGCAGCAAGGAGACGCTCGTCCACGGCGTGACGCTGCGCGACGACTATGACTGGCTGCGCGCGGAAAACTGGAAGGATGTCCTGCGGGATCCCGACGTGCTGCCGCAGGAGATCCGCAAGCATCTCGAGGCCGAAAACGCCTATTGCAAGAAGCTGATGGCGCCGACACGGCAGCTTCAGCGCGAGCTCGTCAAGGAGATGCGCGGCCGCATCAAGGAGGATGATTCCAGCGTTCCTCAGCCGGACGGCCCTTTCCTCTACTATACGCGCTTCCGCAAGGGCGCCGAGCATCCCCTGGTGTGCAGGCGCCCGCGCCGCGAGAAGAGCCGCGAGCAGATCATGCTCGACGCCGACGCTTTGGCGGAGGGCAAGGATTTCTTCGATCTCGGCGACGCCCAACACAGCCCGGACCACAAGTTGCTGGCCTGGAGCGCGGACGAGGCCGGATCGGAACTCCATGCCATTCGCGTGCGCGATCTCGCCACGGGCGCCGACCTGCCCGATCTCGTTCAGGACACGACCGGCGACATCGTCTGGGCGAATGATTCGCGCTCCTTCGTTTATGTCGCTGTCGATGCCGACCATCGCCCGTCGCGGGTGCTGCGTCATCGGCTCGGCACATCTGCGGCGCAGGACGAGTTGCTGCACGACGAGGCCGATGCCGGGATGTTCGTCGATATCGACGAGACGCAGTCTGGCCGCTTCCTGCTGATCACGATCAGCGATCACGAGACGTCGGAGACCCGCATCCTCGATCTCGACGCTCCGGACGGCGTACCGGCTCTCGTCGCGGCGCGGCAGGTCGGCCGGCAATATGGGCTGGAGCACCATGGCGAGAATTTCCTGATCCTGACCAATGCCGACGGGGCGGAGGACTTCAAGATCGTGACCGCGCCGGTCGCCACACCGGGGCCGGAGACCTGGCAGGACCTGATCCCGCACCGCTCCGGCCGGCTGATCATCAGCCATCTCTGCCTGAAAGGGCGGCTGATCCGACTCGAACGGGAGGAGGGCCTGCCGAGGATCGTGATCCGCGATCTCGCCAGCGGGGCCGAGAGCAGCATCGCCTTCGACGAGGAGGCCTATGGACTCGGCATGGATGGCGGCTACGAGTTCGACACCGAGACGCTGCGCTTCATCTATGCCTCGATGGCGCGCCCGGCCGAGACCTATGATTACAACCTCGCCACCGGCGAGCGGACCCTGCTCAAGCGGCAAGAGGTGCCGTCAGGCCATGATCCGGATGCCTATCGCGTGCGCCGCATCTTCGCGACGGCGCAGGACGGCGAGCGCGTGCCGATCTCGATCCTGCACCGGGCCGACACGCCGCTCGATGGCTCTTCCCCCTGCCTGCTCTATGGCTACGGCTCCTATGGTTCGGCGATGTCCGCCTCTTTCCGCACGCGGCCGCTCAGCCTCGTCGATCGAGGCTTCATCTACGCCATCGCCCATGTGCGCGGCGGCACCGACAAGGGCTGGCGCTGGTATCTCGACGGCAAGCGCGAGAACAAGCGCAATACCTTCACCGATTTCATCGCCGCCGCGCGGGCGCTGATCGATGCGCGCTTCACCGCCTCCCGCCGCATCGTCGCCGAGGGCGGCAGCGCCGGCGGCATGCTGATGGGCGCAGTCGCGAACATGGAGCCGGAGCTCTTCGCCGGCATCGTCGCGGAGGTGCCCTTCGTCGACGTGCTCAACACCATCCTCGACGAGACCCTGCCGCTGACGCCGCCGGAATGGCCCGAATGGGGCGACCCGATCAGGGACCTGCAGGCTTTCGAGACGATCCGCAGCTACTCGCCCTATGACAACATCACGCCGCAGGCCTATCCGCCGATCCTGGCGATGGGCGGGCTGACCGATCCGCGCGTGACCTATTGGGAACCGGCGAAATGGGTGGCGAAGCTGCGGGACACGATGACGGGCGGCGGACCGGTGATGCTCCACACCAATATGGATGCGGGCCATGGCGGCTCGGCCGGCCGCTTCGATTCGCTGAAGGAGACGGCGCTGGCCTATGCCTTTGCGCTCCACGCGGTGGGTGAAGGCTGGCCTGCGGCAGCGAAGGGCGCCTGATCAGGCGCCCAGCCGGCTCTTCTCGCTGGCGAGATAGACCTTGAGCTCGTCCATCGAGGCGAAGCTGTACTCGCCGTCAGGCGTGCGGGCGCGGATCGAGCCATCGGCATAGATGGTGAAATGCGCGTCGCCGACCTGATAGGCGCCGACGACGCCCTCTTCGGAGGCCGCAGGCTCAGGCGCCGCGGCCGTCTCCTCGGTCTCTGCTTTTGCCTGATCCTCCGTCGGCTCGACGTCGGGCTCCGACTTATCGGGTTCGGCGGCGGGCTCTTCGGCATCGAAGGCGGGCGCGCCCTCGAGGGATGCAGCCGCCTCCGGCTCGTGCACCTGCGGCGTCTCCTCGAAATCCGGCGTCTCCGTGCGCGGAGGCCAGAGCGACGCAGCGGGCTCAGCCGGCGGGGGCTCGGACTCGTTCACCGGCGGCGGCGCGTCGAACCAAGGCTCCCTGCGCGGCGAGGCCCGGTCCATCCAGGATTCGGCGACGGCAAAGGGGTCGGCCTCAGGCTCCAGCGCAGGCTCGATGCGCTCGTCTTCGCGGGAGGATTGCCGCAGGTGGCCCGTCAGGCTCTCGCGGAGTGCGCTGAATTCGTCGAGACTGCTGGACGGCGCAGCCTTGGCGGGCTCTTCATCGGCCGGCGCATCGAGAGCCGCCTCGACGGCGTCGCTGCGGTGATCCTCCGGCTCCGGCGCGGGATCTTCATCCTCAGCGGGGACTTCCTCATTGACATCGACCGGCTCCGGAGCCGCGGCCGGACGATCGCCATGAAGCACATAGTCGTGCGCCAGCTCGTCGGAGTGAGCGAGCGCTTCGTCCTCGCCGATCGGCTGCACCTTGGCGGAGACGATCTCGGCAGGTTCGTGGCTCTCGGTCGCGACGGCAACAGGCAGCTCATTCGCCTCCTGCGGCGCGGCGAGCTGGTCTGCCAGCATGCTCTCGAACATATCCGGCAGCGGTGGCGTTTCAGCTGCCGGCGTCTCGGCCACGGCCTCTTCATCCGACTCGGGCGCGGAATCGCGCAGGCGCCGTGCGACGAGGTCGCCGAACAGATCGATATCGGCTGCGGCCGCAGGCTTTGGAGCGGCTTGAGACTCCTCGGCGGCCGGCGCGGAAAGCGCATTCGCCACGGCGCCGGCAGCTGCGGCGGAGACGGCGGCAGGCACCAGCCCGGGCATCGACGCCGGCATGGAAGTGGGCGGCATCCTGACTTCGGGTGCGACGCGGACATCCGCGGCAACCGGCGCCGGCGCTGCAGAGCGTGTCTCTGCGCGAGCCTCGATGGCGTCGTAGAAGGCTTCGCGGAGCCCCCTCACCTCCTTCAGCACCCAGGCCAAGGACAGCAAAATCAAGCCCGCCGTACTGGCGATCGAGCCGATGATGACCTGTGTGAAGCCGCGTTCCAGCACGAGATAGGGCCAGCCATCGATGATGGCATAGGCGCCTCCGCCGAAGAGAACGAGCCCCAAAACGCTGAAGATCGCGATCAATTCCCAGGTCCCCAATATGGCCAGCGACAGCGTCTGCGATGACGCAATGCCCCGGTATTATCTAACGTATTGAATAAGAGAGAGTTTCCTATGCAGACGGCTTAGGGTGACGAATCTGGCGCGATTGTGGCCGCCTGTCGAGAAGACATGAACCTTTCGCAGCCGGGGCGGTTGTCGAGGCCGACGGGTAGGCTTAACTATCGCGGGGAATGGCAGGGCTTCCGAGGCTCGCCCTCCCCAGTGGCAAGCCATTCTCATTCAAGCGATTTCATAGCCTAAGGAGAGGCCTCATGTCCTTTACCCTTCCCGATCTGCCCTATGCCCATGATGCGCTCCAGCCCTTCATGTCGAAGGAAACGTTGGAGTACCACCACGACAAGCACCACCTGGCTTACGTCACCAACGGCAACAACGCGATCAAGGGGACCGAATTCGAGGGCAAGTCCCTCGAGGAGATCGTCAAGGGCTCCTACGGCAAGAACCCGGCCGTCTTCAACAATGCCGGCCAGCACTACAACCACCTCCATTTCTGGAAGTGGATGAAGCCGAATGGCGGCGGCAAGATCCCGGGCGAACTCGAGAAGGCGATCGTCGATGCCTTCGGCTCGGTCGACAAGTTCAAGGAGGACTTCGTCGCGGCGGGCGTCGGCCAGTTCGGCTCCGGCTGGGCCTGGCTCGAGGTCAAGGGCGGCAAGCTCGCCGTCAGCAAGACCCCGAACGGCGAGAGCCCGCTGGTGAACGGCGCCACGCCGATCCTCGGCGTCGACGTCTGGGAGCACTCCTACTACATAGACTACCGCAATCGCCGCCCCGACTATCTCAAGGCCTTCCTTGAGAGCCTGGTGAACTGGGAGTACGTCGCGGAGCTCTACGCCAAGGCGTGAGCCGGGCGTCAGAAGCGCATAAAGAAACGGGGCCTCGCGGCCCCGTTTTTCGTTTGGCGCAGATGTTCCGCCGGAAGATCAGGCAGCGACGTTGCGCAGGAACTGTTCCACCGTCGAATCGAGCCGCTGGGCCTGGGCGGTGACCTCGCCGGCCGAGCCGCGCACCTGCTCCGCCGAGCGTCCCGTCTCCTCGACACTGTCGGCGAGCACGCTCAGATCGCTCGATACGGAGAGCGCCGAAGAGCTCGCCATGGCGACGCCGCTGGCGATTTCGCCGGTGGCGATCGCCTGCTGCTCGATCGAGACGGCGACCGCATTGGCGAATTTCTCGATCGCGTTCATGCGCTCGGCGATGTTCTGGATCGCCCCGACGACCTGGCCGGTGGCGCCCTGGATGGCCGCAACCTGGGAGACGATGCGGTCCGTGGCATCCGCCGTCTGTGCCGCGAGCGACTTGACCTCGTTGGCGACGACCGCGAAGCCGCGGCCGGCTTCGCCCGCACGGGCGGCCTCGATGGTGGCGTTCAGAGCGAGCAGGTTGGTCTGGGCGGCGATGTCGCGGATCAGGTTGACGACCTCGCCGATGGCGCGCGCCGTCGCATCGAGATCGCTGACCGAATCAGCCGTGTCGCGCGAGGCCGAAGCCGCCTCGACGATCTCGGTGCGGACACGCCGGACCTGGAACTCGACCTCCCGGATCGCGGCCCCCATCTCCTCGGCCGCCTGGGCGGCGCTTTCGACATTGCCGGAGGCGCCGTGGGCGTTGTCGGCGGCGCGGGCCGCGCGCTCGGCGGATTCCTGCGCGACGCGGGCCAGGCCGTCGGAGGCCGAACGCATCCGCTCCGCGTTGCTCTTGAAGGCTTCGAGCGCGAGCCCGACCTCGCTGCGGAAGGAGGTGATCGCCGTATCGACGGCCTGTTGGTGGGCCAGGCGCTCCACCTCGGAGGCGCTCTGGCGAGCCTCCAGCGTGGCGCGCTCCCCGAGACGCACCTTGAGCACACCGAGCGCACGCGCGATCGACCCGATCTCGTCCGCCCTGTCGAGCGCATCGATCGGCGTATCCAGCCGGCCGTCGGAAATCGCGACGATCGCCTGGGTCATGTTCCGGAGCGGCCGCATCGTGCGCGAGAGCGAGAACCACAGCACCGGGCCGAGCACGACGAGGATCAGGATGCCGAGGCCGATGGTGACGACCTGCTCCCAGCCTGCGCGGGCGACGAGGCGCGTCTTGTCGAAGCGGATCGCGACATAGCCGATCTTCTTCTGCTGGGAGCCAACCCGAACCGCGTGGATCTTGGTCAGGAAAGTGCCGTCTTCGATGTCGATCTCGTTGCGGCTTTCGAGCGCCTTCCATGGCTCTTCGCCGATGACCTTGGCCAGCCAGCGCGGCGTCAGCGAAAGCCGGGCCTCTTCGCTGCGGCCGGCCGAGGCCATGGCCGCCAGATCGTCTCCGACCAGGCCGGCATCGAAGTCCGGGTCGCGGCGCAGGGAGGAAAGGATGTAGCCGAGGGTATTGGTGTCGCGCGACAGGATGAGAGAGGGGGCCGCATTGACCACCATCAGGGTCAGCGCCGAGACCTTCTGATCGAGATCGGCGCGTGTGCGGGTGTCGTTGTAGCGGGCGATCGCCAGCACCACCAGAACGATCGCCACGGCCACGATCGCCACGGCGGAGGCCGCGATCTGCCGGCTGAGGGAACTGGACCCCCGCATGCCCGGCTGCGCCTTAGCGTCAGGGCCGGCCGCTCGCCTGAACCACTTCATCAAGCCGATGATCTCCGAAACCGGCGCAGCCCGCTCGCTGAACGCGGCGCCACCTCAATCACGCATGAGCTTCGCCGATCCTGGTAAACAATCGCTTGCCCTGCGGAAGCTTCAGGCGATCAAATCGCGGAAGCGGCGCATCGCCATACCGGGCGGAGGCGCGAAGGCGGCGAGCGCCGCGTGCTCGACCGGCCGCGTCGCCACCACGGGATCGAGCGTGCGGAGTTCGTCGTCGACGAAGCCCGGATGGCACATCACCAGATGGACAGGCCCGGGCGCGATCAGGAAGCGCGTCATGTCCGCGCCGAAATCGCGCGCCGGATCGAAGGGAGCGACGCCGGAGAAGCCCCGGTTGACCGGGAACTCCCGCCTCAGTGCCGCGCGCCGGAAGCCGGTCGCAAGCCCCGCGATGACGAACGCCTTGGTGACGGCGATGCCGCGCGCACGGATGGCGGCCGGCCGATCCGCGGGATCACGCAGATAGAGCGAGCCCGGCTTGTAGCGGCGGGCCAGCCGATCGAGCAGCGCGCGCCGCACGCCCGGCAGCACATGGACGTGCTGGTGGCCGTCGACGAAATCGGGCTGGCGCCCCAGCGCATCCTCGAATGCGTCGAGCTGGCGGTCGATCTCGATGGCGATCTCGGCACGCACGGCGCGGGAGGCAATGGCGGCGCTGGCAAGGCCTTTGAGGTCGGGCAGCGTGCCGCCCGGGGCCAACCGCGGCATCGCGGAAAGCGGCGCCGCGCAAGTGAGGTTGAGATGCAGGCCGAGATCGGCCCTGCCGGCAAAGGCAGCGAGCTCGGGCGCCATCCCGCGCCAATGCGGACGGTTCGTCATCGCCCCCGTCGCCGAGAGCTTGCCCGCGCCGAGCAGATCGAGAATCGAGCGGCTGACCCCGTCCGTCAGGGCGAAATCGTCGGCGCAGAGGATGAAGCCCGTCGCCATCGCGTCTTGTTGTCCCTCGTTCAGCTTGCAACCGCTATAGGCCGTCAGGCTTGTCGGCCGGCAAGCTTTAAGGTTCTGTGCGCCGCGCGTCATCCTGTCGGAATCGCGCCAAGAGGTCGTTCGTGTCGGACATTGCGTCCCATCCTGCTCCGCGCCCAGCCGGGTCCGGCGAAAGCCATCCGGAACTGTCCATCGTCGTGCCGGTCCATAACGAGGCGGAGAACCTGCCGCTGCTCGTCGCGCAGCTTCAGGCCGTTCTGGAGACATGCGTCTCCTCCTGGGAACTCGTCGTCGTCGACGATGGCAGCCGCGACGACACGCTCGAGGTCATCCGCCGCCTCAACGCATCCGACCCGCGGATCAGCGCCGTTTCCTTCAGCCGCAATTTCGGCAAGGAGGTCGCCATCGCGGCCGGCCTCGACCACGCCATGGGCGATGCCGTGATCATCATGGACGCCGATCTGCAGCATCCGCCGGAGACGATCCCCGCCTTCCTGGAAAAGTGGCGGGCGGGCTACCTCAACGTCTACGGTCAGCGCACCGACCGCGAGGACGAAACCCGGCTGAAGCGCAACTTCGCGAAGATCTTCTACCGTATCTTCGCCTATTTCGCCGAAACGCCGCTGCCGGAAGGCGCCGGCGATTTCCGCCTGCTCGACCGCAAGGCCGTCGATGCGCTCAGGGCCCTGCCGGAGCGGGCGCGCTTCTCCAAGGGCCTCTACGCCTGGGTCGGCTTCCGCTCCATCGGCGTGCCCTTCCATGTCGCCGAGCGCGAGCACGGCCAGTCCAAGTTCAAGTACCGCAAGCTGTTCTCCTTCGCCTTCGACGGGCTCTCCTCCTTCTCGACCGTGCCGCTCAAGGTCGCGACCTGGTCGGGCGTGCTGATCGCGTTCATCGCGACGCTGACGGCCGGCTACTTCCTGCTGCGCACGCTGTTCTACGGAACCGATCTGCCCGGCTTCCCCTCACTGATCGTCTCGATCATGTTCTTTTCCGGCATCCAGCTCGTCTCGCTCGGCATGATCGGGGAGTATGTCGGGCGCATCTTCGCCGAGGTAAAACGCCGGCCGCTCTACCTGATCGGGGAGCGCGTCGGCTTCGACGCCCGCACCGTCGACCATCCGCGTGGCGACGCCCTGCCCCCGCTGATCCGCTGAGCCGCACACCGCGCGGCGCCCGGGCGCGATCCGATCATCGCCCGGTTGCATGTTGCCTGCTTCCGGGCTCATTGCTTGGCGATAATCCGGAACATGGCGTGATTCCCAAGGCTCGCGGACGCTAGATGCTCAAGAACATCCTGTCGGTCGGCGGCTACACGCTCCTCTCCCGCCTCACCGGATTCGTGCGCGACATCGCGCTGGCGGCCCTGCTGGGCGCCGCCGGGACGATGGACGCCTTTGCCGTGGCGTTGCGGCTGCCGAACCATTTCCGCGCCATCTTCGGCGAGGGCGCGTTCAACCAGGCCTATGTGCCGGCCTATACCCATGTCGCGGAGAAGCTGGGGCCTGCGGCTGCGAAGCTCTTCGCCGACCGGCTCTTCACGGTGCTGCTGCTCGTCCAGATCGTGCTGCTGGCGCTGGCGATCCCGCTGATGCCCTGGTTCCTGCTGGTGCTCGCGCCCGGCTTTACGAGTGACCCGGCAATCTTCGACCTTGCCGTCGCCCTGACGCGGATCACCTTCCCCTATCTGCTGTTCATGACCATGACGACGTTCCTCGGAGCGACCTTGAGCGCAGTCGAACGTTTCGCCGCTTTCGCCGCGGCGCCAATCCTGCTGAACATCTGCGTCGTGGCCGCGCTCGCAGTCGCCTTCCTGTTCCCGAGCGCCGCCCATGCCGCCGCCTGGGGCGTCGCGGTGTCCGGCGTCGCGCAATGGATCCTGCTCTATGTCGCCGCCAAGCGCGCCGGCGTGTCGAGCACGATCGTGCGGCCGCGCATGGATGCCGGTGTGCGACGCTTCCTCGTGACCTTCGGACCGGCCGTGATCGGCTCGGCCGGGCAGCAGATCGCGATGTTCGCCGACACGATCATCGGCTCGATGCTGCCGCGCGGCGGCAATTCGGCGCTCTACTATGCCGAGAGGCTCTACCAGCTGCCGCTCGGGCTGATCGCCATTGCCGTCGGCACCGTCGCGCTCTCCGCCATGAGCCGCGCCATCGCGCGCGGCGACGAAGCGGCCGCCAACCGCGCCCAGAACCATGCCGTCGCGATCGCGCTCGTCGCCAGCGCGCCCTTTGTCGCGGCCTTCGTCGCGGTGCCCGAACTCGTCGTGGCGGCCCTGTTCCAGCGCGGCGCCTTCGATGCGCAGGCCAGTGCTGCTGCCGGGGCCGTGCTCTTCGCCTATTCGCTCGGCCTACCGGCGATGGTGATGATCCGCCCGCAGGTCTCCGCCTTCCAGTCGCGCGGCGACACCAAGACACCGATGCTCGTCGCGCTCGCCTCGATCGCCTGCAACCTCGCGCTGAAGCTGCTGCTCTGGCGCGACTGGGGGGCTTCCGGGCTGGCGCTGGCGACCGCGGCGGGGGCCTGGATCAATCTGGTGGCCCTGTTCGTGCTGGCGCGGCGGCGCGGTTTCACCGAGCCCGACCGGCGCTTGCCGGCCTTTGCGGGCATCGTCTGCCTCGCGGCGGCAGCCGCGGGCGCGCTGGCCTGGTGGGCGGCGCCGTTCGCGCTCAGGCTGACCGCCACCCTGCCCTTCGAGCCGATCCTGATGGGCGTGCTGCTGCTGTCGGCGGCGGTGGCGGTGCTCTACGCCGTGCTTGTCGGCGGGGGGCTGAAGGCGACCGGGCTGCTCAGACTGCTGCGCTAGGGGCTCAAGCGAGGAAACGCCCTGCCTTGCTAAGCAGAGCCACAGCCTCGGCAACCACACGCTCGACGATCTCAGCGGCGCTCGGCACGTCGCTGATCAACCCGGCGGCCTCGCCGAAGATGACGGCGGCCTTGTCGGGATCGCCGGCCATGAAGGCCTCGCGATAAGCCGGCGCCTCGGCTTCGATAGCAGCCTTCAGGTCGTCGTTACGGCCCGCCCATTTCGTGATGAAGGCGTTGTCGGCGACGCGGATGTCGAAGGGCTTCGGCCAGTCGAGCTGGCGGGCGATGTCCGGCAGCGAGGAGCGCACCGTCTCGTCGCCGGTCGCGGCGACAGCGACCTCGTGATGGCGCTCATGCACCAGCGCCTCGCGGCTCGCCCAGAAGCGGGTGCCCATCAGCACGCCATCAGCGCCGAGCATCAGCGCCGCCGCCAGCCCGCGCCCATCGGCGATGCCACCGGCTGCGAGAAGGAGCGTATCCGGGCTTTCGCGGGCAATCAGGTCGGCCGCTTCCGGCACGAAAGGCATGGTCGCGCGGTGCTGGCCATGGCCGCCGGCTTCCGCGCCCTGTGCGACGACGATGGCCGCGCCGGCATCGAGCGCCTGCCTGATATGGTCGAGCGACTGGCATTGGCAGATCAACGGAACGCCAGCCGCCGCGATCTCCGCGGCAAAGGGGCGCGGATCACCGAAGGAGAGCATCAGCGCCGCCGGCTGGTGCGCCAGGGCTTGCGTCAGCACTTCGGGCTTCTTCGCCATCGACCAGGTGATGAAGCCGCAGCCGACCTGCGTGTTGCCGGCGGCTGCGAATTGCTGTTCGAGCCAGCCGGCGTCGCCATAACCGCCGCCGACGAGGCCGAGCCCGCCGGCCTGCGTCACGGCCGCGGCGAGCGCCCCGCCTCCCGCCAGCGCCATCGGCGCCGACAGGATCGGATGGGCGATGCCGAGCCGCTCGGTGAGGCGGGTGGCTAGCCTCGTCATGGTTGCTTACGCAGCCTTGGCCTTGCTGTGCGCGAAGTCCATGTAGAGCTCGCGAGCCTTGCGGAAGAGCGGGCCGGGCTGCAGCACGCGGCTGTCGATGCGGTTCACCGGCATCACCTTCGAGTAATTGCCGGAGATGAAGATCTCATCGGACTGCTCGAAGTCGCTGTAGCGCAGGCTGCACTCCTCGACCTTGATGCCGTCCTGACGCATGAGGCCGATGACGCGCTGGCGCGTGATGCCGTTCAGGAAAGTGCCGTTCGGGACCGGGGTCTTCACCACGCCGTCCTTGGCGAGGAAGATGTTCGACGTCGCCGTCTCCGCGACATGGCCGAGCATGTCGAGCACCAGCGCGTTGTCGTAGCCGGCGGCCTTGGCGGCCTTCAGGATGCGGGCATTGTTCGGGTAAAGGCAGCCGGCCTTGGCGTCGGTCGGCGCAGTCTCGAAGGTCGGGCGGCGATAGAGCCCCTGGGTGACCGAGAAGCCGTTGGTCGGCACGCCCATCGGCGCCTCGAAAAGGCAGAGCGCGAACTGGGTCGAGCCGGGATCGGGCATGATGGTGGACGGGCCGTCGGCCTCAGCCCAGTACATCGGCTTCACGTAGAGCGCTGCGCCGGAGGTGAACTTCTTGGCGCCCTCGAACATCTTCTCTACGATGAATTCTTCCGTCACCGTGGGCTCGAGGCCGAGCGCCAGAGCCGAACGGTTCACGCGCGCGGCGTGCAGGTCGATGTCGGGAGCGACACCGTCGAAATAGCGACCGCCGTCGAAGACCGAGGAGCTCTGCCACAGCACATGGCTACGCGGGCCGACAAGACCGGGGTTGCCTTCGTGCCAGGCCCCGTCGAACCAGGTCCACGTCTGAGAATACCATGCCATGACGGCGCTCCGCTTGAGTGAATTATTCCGTGGCGCACCGTCGTCCCGCGGCTGCCCGCCGTCAACACGTCGCAACGACAATCCCGATGACGGGATGTGATGGAAACAATCGGCCGGAGTGATGGATCAGAAGCCGAAAGCGCGCAGGGCCGAGATCGCCGCCATGCCCGTCAGCAGCGCCAGCAGCTCGCTGCGGCGCAGGATCATGGTCAGGAGCGCGACCAGCAGCGCGATGCCCGCCGCAACGCCCAGCCGCTCGATCAGCGGCAGCACCGTCGCGACGACGATGGAGCCGGGCAGCGCCGCAAGCCCGCGGCGGACATGCGGCGTCAGCGGGATGATGCTCATCAGCGCCACGCCGGAGATGCGGCAGAGATAGGTTGCGAGCGCCATCGCCAGGATGGCGAGCATGGCGCCCCAGGTTCCGGGATCAGGGATGGTCATCGCGGAACGCCCCCGTGATCGCGCCTGCGAGCGAGCCGACGATGATGAAGGCATAGCCGTCGAAGAGCTTGGCCGTGACCAGCGCGACGAGCCCGGCCACCACCCAGGGCACCACGCCGCGCCGGCCGCGCCAGAGCGGCACGATCATCGCCGCGAAGAAGATCGGCATGACGAGGTCGATGCCGTAGCGGCGCGGATCGGTCACCAGCGCGCCGAGTCCGTAGCCGAGCATGGTCGCGACGACCCAGACCACCCAGAGCGCGAGCCCCGCGCCGACGAGCACGCCGAGGTCCCGGCCGCCCTCGGCCCGGTAACGCGTGCCGATCAGCCAGTTGGCATCGGTGTAGAAGAAGAGATGGAAGGCGTTGAGCGTCTTCGAGTATTGCGCGAACCACGGCTGTAACGCGGCGCCCTGCAGGATCATCCTGGCATTGACCGTAGCGGTGACGATGGCGAGCCCCGCAATGGCGCCCCATGTCCATTCCGGGCGCCACAGCTCCATCGCGACGAGCTGCGAAACGCCGCCATAGACCAGCCCGCTCATCAGCACGGTTTCGAGGAGCGACATGCCCTTGGCCGCGGCGGCGGCACCAAAGGCGACGGCGAAGACGACGATCCCCGGCATCAGCACCGAGACCTTGCGCAGGCCGAGCAGCATGCCGCCCATGGTGATGGGGGCAGCCTCGACAACGGACTGGCCAGGCGCTTGAGGCTTCGGTTCGGGCGACATCGCCTCCCAGAAGCGGAAACCGAGGCCCAGCGTCAACGCGCACGGATGGTGCGCCTGCATGTGTTCGGCGCAAGACGCAGCTCTCCCGGCGGGATCGGGGCCGCATCACGAAAAACGGCGGCCGGGATGCCCGGCCGCCGCTCATGCTTGTGGGACGTGACCGATGGCTCAGCCGGGCTGGTCCACCGGCTTGCGCTTCAGAACGTAGGCGACGACGATCACGAAGAGAGCGCCGAGCACGGCCGCGCCATAGTGCGGCAGATTCGCGGGCCCGAGGCCGAGCGGGCTAACGTCCGTCGAGACCGGTACGACCCAGCTCGGCCAGTTGGCCTGGAGCCAGCGCAGCACCGCGATGTCGCCGAGGAGCATCTCAGCCGCGATCCAGCCGAGCAGCGCCGCGCCGAGCCAGACCAGCAGCGGGAAGCGCTCGATGATCGAGGTGAGCAGCTGTGCACCCATGATGATCAGCGGGATCGAGAGCAGAAGACCGAAGATGAAGAGCTCGGGGTGTCCGCGCGAGGCCGCCGCAATGGCGATGACGTTGTCGAGGCTCATCACCGCATCCGCGATGGCGATGGTGCGCACGGCCTTCCAGAGGCTTTCGCTGGCCTCGATGTTGCCGTGCGATTCCTCCTCGCCGACCGCTAGCTTGATCGCGATCCAGAACAGCAGCACGCCGCCGATGACCTTCAGATAAGGCACCGCGAGCAGGTAGCTGACGACCAGCGCGAAGATGATGCGCAGGCCGACGGCCGCGCCTGCACCCAGCCAGATGCCGATCTTCTTGCGGTTCTCCGGCAGCGAGCGGCAGGCGAGCGCAATCACCACCGCATTGTCGCCGGAAAGCAGCAGATCGATCCAGATAATCTGGAGCAGCGATATCCAGAAGGTCGATGAGCTGAAATCCATCTGTCGATCCCGTTCCTGTTCAGTGCGCCGGGTCTGGCTGACGCGATTTGATGAAGTAGCCGAGGCCGAGCACGAGGAGCGCACCCAGGATCGCGGCGGGGTATTCGAGCTTGTGCAGCAGTTCGGCGCCGAAGTGGTTGGCGAGCCAGGGGTCGCTGTCGAACATCTCTCCTGCGACCCAGCCCAGCAGCGCCGCACCGGCCCAGACCAGAACCGGGAAGCGCTCGAGCAGGCTGGTGATCAGCGAAGCGCCGAGCACGATCAGCGGGATCGAGATGACGAGGCCGGCGATCAGCAGCGGCATCGAATCCTTCGCGACGGCGGCGATGGCCAGCACGTTGTCCAGGCTCATGACGATATCGGCGATCGCGACCGTCTGCACCGCTTTCCAGAGCTTGCTGCTGGCCGCGATCGAATCCTCGTTTTCACCGCCGTCCTCGACGACCAGCTTCACCGCGATCCAGATCAGCAGGCATGCGCCGATGATGTGCAGGAAAGGCATGTCGAGCAGCGAGGCGATCAGCACCGTGAAGAGCACGCGCAGCACCACCGCGACGCCGGCGCCGAGCGCGATGCCCACCGTCCGCTGCCGCGGCGCGAGCGCGCGGCAGGCGAGCGCGATCACGACCGCGTTGTCGCCCGAAAGTACGATGTTGAGCAGGATGATCTCGGCCAGCTTCCCCCAGACGAGGGGATCGACGATGGAAAGCGAAGACAAATCCATATCCTCAAATCCTCAGCTGAAAATTCTCAAAGTGCCTGTTCGACGGCCTTGCCGGCCGCTTCCGTGCCCAACTCGCCACCGAGATCGCGGGTCCGGGTGCGGGCATCGCCGAGCGCGCGCTCGATCGCGGCCTCGATGCCCTTGGCCGCTTCGTGCTCGCCGAGATGATCCAGCATCATCGCGCCGGACCAGATCATGCCGACCGGGTTGGCGATGCCCTTGCCGAAGATGTCCGGCGCCGAGCCGTGGACCGGCTCGAACAGCGAGGGATGGTCCCCCGTCGGATTGATGTTGCCGGAGGGCGCGATGCCGATGGTGCCGGTGCAGGCGGGGCCCAGATCGGACAGGATGTCGCCGAAGAGGTTGGAGGCGACGACGACGTCGAAACGGTCCGGGTTCAGCACGAAATGCGCGGTCAGGATGTCGATGTGATACTGCTCGACGGCGACGTCCGGATAGTTCTTCGCCATCTCCTTCACCCGCTCGTCCCAATAGGGCATCGTGATCGAGATGCCGTTCGACTTGGTGGCAGAGGTGACCTTCTTGCGCGGGCGGCGGCTCGCCAGCTCGAAGGCGTATTTCAGCACGCGGTCGACACCGACGCGGCTCATCACCGTCTCCTGGATGACGATCTCGCGCTCGGTGCCGGCATACATGCGCCCGCCGACCGAAGAGTACTCGCCTTCGGTGTTCTCGCGGACGACGAAGAAGTCGATGTCGCCGGGCTTGCGGTTGGCGAGCGGGCCGGGCACGCCGGGCATCAGGCGCACGGGGCGCAGATTGACGTATTGGTCGAATTCGCGCCGGAAGAGCAGCAGCGAGCCCCAGAGCGAGATATGGTCCGGCACCTGCTGGGGCATGCCGACAGCGCCGAAATAGATCGCGTCATGCCCGCCGATCTTTTCCTTCCAGTCATCCGGCAGCATCTTGCCGTGCTTGGCGTAGTAGTCGCAGGAGGAGAAATCGAACTCGTCGAGCCTCAGCTCGAAACCGTACTTCTTAGAGGCCGCCTCTAGGACGCGCAGGCCCTCGGGCATGACTTCCTTGCCGATGCCGTCGCCGGGGATGACGGCGATGCGATAGACGCGATTGGTCCCGGTGGTCATGCGACTTCTCCGAAAAACGTCTTGAACTCGGCGGCAACGAGATCCGGAACCTCTTCCGCCAGATAATGCCCGCCCGGCAGCGCCCGGCCGCGCACATCCTGTGCACGCAGCCGCCAGAGCGCCAGCGGATCAAAGCATTTGCCAATGATGCCGTTCGCGCCCCAAAGCGCAAGCAGAGGTTGCGTCAGCTTGCGCCCGCCATCCTCGTCGTCATGGCGGATATCGATGGTAGCGGCGGCGCGATAATCCTCGCAGGAGCCGTGGATCGCGGCGGGCTCGGCGAAGCAGCGCAGATAGTGCGCCAGAGCTTCAGGCTCGAAAGGCTTCAGGCCGGCGGAACCCGAGCCGCACTTCTTGCGCCAATAAGCCTCCGGATCCGCGCCGATCATGCGCTCCGGGAAGGGCGCGGGCTGGATCAGAAAGAACCAGTGCCAATAGGCGCGGGCGAAGGCGTCGGTGGTGCTGGCGTACATCTCCCGCGTCGGGGCGATGTCGAGCGTGGCGAGGCGGATGACGCGCTCGGCATGGTCGAGCGCGAGGCGGTGCGTCACCCGCGCGCCACGATCATGGGCGCCGACGAAGAAGCGCTCATGGCCGAGCGCCGTCATCACCTGCGCCATGTCGAGCGCCATGGCGCGCTTCGAATAAGGGAAATGCTCGGAATCGGACGGCGGCTTCTCGCTGTCGCCATAGCCACGCAGATCAGCGCAGACGAGGGTGAAATCGTCCTTCAGACGCGCCGCGACCTTGTGCCAGAGGACATGGGTCTGCGGATAGCCATGCAGCAACAGGAGCGGCGGCCCCTCCCCGCCCGTGCGGACACGGATACGCGCGCCCGACGTCTCGACATCGAGCAGGCGAAAACCGGGGAACAGATTGTCCGTGACGGGACGTTCAGTGAGGCTCATCAGACCGCAGCGGTGCAAGAATACGCCTGCCCTAGCCCGAAAGCGCGGCGATTTCTGCTGCAGATTATTACATAATCCTGATCAATGGTCGGCAGGCGGCAAGGCCGCCAGCCGTCATTCTCGGGCGGCGCAAAGCGCTGACCCGAGAATCTCAGGACGAGAGAGGCACCGGAGCTTCGCCCTGCACGAGATGCTCGGATCGAGCCCGAGCATGGCGCGCTCTCGGGACGCAGCCTTAGCCGCGCAGCGTCGCGCCGTAGCGTTTGCCCATCTCGGCGACGATCTTGGCGCCGACGGCCTCGATCTCGGCCTCGGTCAGCGTCTTCTCGGTGGGCTGGAGCGTGACTGCCAGAGCGACCGACTTCTTGCCGGACTCGACACCCGCGCCCTCATAGAGATCGAAGACCCCGACATTGGCGATCAGTGCCCGGTCAGCGCCCTGCGCGGTCTTGACCATGTCGCCGGCGGCCACCGCCTGATCGACGATGAAGGCGAAATCGCGCGTCAGCGGCTGGAAGTCGGACAGGACGAGCTTCGGCTTGACCTTGGTCGGCTTGGCCTTGGGCAGCGGCAGCACATCGAGATGGATCTCAAAGGCCACGAGCGGTCCCTTCACGTCGAGCGCCTTGAGGATCTTGGGGTGAACCTCACCGAACGCGCCGATGACGCCTTTCGGGCCGAACTGGAGCGTCGCCGAGCGGCCGGGATGAGCCCAGGCCGGGCCACCCGCCAACATCTGCAGGCCGCCGGTCGGCACGCCAAGTCCCGCCAGCAAAGCGAGCGCATCGGCCTTGGCGTCGAAGAGATCGACAGATTTACCGCCGCCGTCCCAGTGGCGGCCGGTGCCGTCGAGCCGGGCGGTGCCGCGACGCAGGCCGGTGGCAGCGATGAGCTGACCTTCCGGCTCGTCGCTCTTGAAGACCTGGCCGACCTCGAAGAGCGCGACATCCGGGAAGCCGCGATCGGCATTGGTCTGCGCGGAGCGGATCAGCCCCGGCAGCAGCGAGGGGCGCATGTCGGAGAGATCGGCCGCGATGGGGTTGGCGAGCGCGAGCTTGGGCGAGCCGCCGCCGAAGAGCGTGGCCTGATCATGCGGGATGAAGGACCAGGTCACGGCCTCGACCAGCCCGCGGCTGGCCAGGGTGCGCTTGGCGATGCGCGTCCGCTTCTGCAGCACGGTCAGGACCGGCTTGACGACCGCGTCCTTGATGCGCGGCAGCGGCGTCGAGGTCACGCGGTCGAGACCGGCGATGCGGACGATTTCCTCGACCAGATCGGCCTTGCCGCCGACATCGGCGCGCCAGGACGGCGGCGCGACAGTGGCCCGCTCGCCCGTGCCCGAGACATCGAAGCCGAGCGCCGTCAGCGCCGCCTTCATCTCCGCCTGCGGCAGCTCGAGCCCGGTGAGGCGCTTGACCTCGGACCAGGGGAAGTCGATCGCGCGCGGGTTCTCCGGCAATTCGCCGGCGAAAACGATCTCGGAAACCTCGCCGCCACAGAGTTCGAGCACCAGCGCCGTGGCCAGTTCGAGGCCGGGTTGGGTGAATTCGGGATCGACACCGCGCTCGAAGCGGTAACGCGCATCCGAATTGATGCCGAGCGCGCGGCCGGAGCGGGCGATGTTCAGCGGGTCCCAGAGCGCGCTCTCGATCAGCACGTCGGTGGTGTTCTCGTCGCAACCGGAGGCCTCGCCGCCCATGATGCCGGCGAGCGACTCGACATTGTGCGCGTCGGCGATGACGACCTGCTCGTCGGTCAGCGTATAGGTCTTGCCGTCCAGCGCGAGGATCGTCTCGCCGGCCTTGGCGCGGCGCACGGTGAGATCGCCCTTCACCTTGACCGCGTCGAAAACGTGCAGCGGGCGGTTGCGGTCGAGCGTCATGAAATTGGTGATGTCGACCAGCGCATTGATCGGACGCAGGCCGACGGCGCGCAGCCGCGCCTGCAGCCAGTCCGGCGACGGGCCGTTCTTGACGCCGCGCACGAGACGGAGCGCGAAGGCCGGGCAGAGCTTGCGGTCTTCCGCCGCGAAGTCGAGCGTCACCTTGACCGGGCACGGGAAGCTGCCGGGCACGGGCTGGATCGGCGCGCTCTTCAGCTTGCCAAGGCCGGCGGCGGCGAGGTCGCGGGCGATGCCGGCGACGCCGAGCGCATCGGCGCGGTTCGGCGTCACGGCGATCTCGATCACGGCGTCGTCGAGGCCGGCATAGGTGGCGTAGGGCTGGCCGACCGGCGCATCGGCCGGCAGCTCGATGATGCCGTCATGATCCTCGGAAAGCTCAAGCTCGGCTTCCGAGACCAGCATGCCGTTGGATTCGATGCCGCGGATCACGCCCTTGCCGAGCGTGATCTTCTTGCCGGGGATGTAGCTGCCGGGCGGGGAGAACACGCCCTTCATGCCCGTGCGGGCGTTCGGCGCGCCGCAGACGACCTGCACGGGCTCGCCCGCGCCGGTATCGACCATGCAGACGCGGAGGCGATCGGCATTGGGGTGCAGCTTCGCCTCGATGACATAGGCGATGGTGAAAGCGGAGAGCGCGGCGGCGCGATCCTCGATCGCCTCGACCTCAAGGCCGACGCGGGTCAGGGTCTCGGCGATCTCGGCGACGGAGGCGTCGGTGTCGAGGTGCTCTTTGAGCCAGGAAATCGTGAACTTCATCGTCTCGTCAGTTCGGTATCGGGCTGTATCGGTTGGAATGCGTCACAGCGTCTTCTCGGCGGACCGTGCGGTCGTGGAGAGGACGGGTGCCGCGTCGTTCAATTCGTTCGCGCCGTCGGTGCGGATCTTCATGGCATTGCCGCGCCAGCTGACCTCGCCGCCGACGAAGGCATAGGCCCAGACGGCAGGGAAAGCGATGTCGCGCACCAGCATGGCGAAGGGCGTGCGCCAGTTCACGAACCAGCCGACGCCGGCCGAGAGCGCGATGTCGCCGGCATACCAGACGGTCAGCACGGCGAGCGGGCCGAGCCAGAGCGGCCAGCCGAAGGCCGCATCGGCGAAGGCGGCCAGCACGGCCGGCAGCAGCGGCGCGGAAAGGATTTCCACCGCGAAGAAGGGCAGGAAGGTCACGCGCCGCAGCCGCGCCCAGCGGAACTGGCGCTGCACGGCATCCCGGACGCGGCGCCGGCCGAGCGGTTGCTCGAAGGGCTGGCCGACGAGATGGACATGCTTGCCCGCGTCGCGCACGAGCTTGGTCGCGGCAGCGTCCTCCGCGATCTCGGCGCCGAGCGCGGCGATGCCGCCCCGTGCATCGAGAAACGGCTTGTTCCAGAGCATCGACTTGCCCTGCGCGAAGCCGAGCCCCAGCGCCTCACCGAAATACTGCCAGCGCGCCTGAAAGGCGTTCAGGAAGGCGCATTCGACCTCGGCACCGAAGCAATGAGGCCGGGAGCCCTGCGGCATCGAGCAGACGAGGCCGCTGTCGGGGCGCCAGGCGGCCAGCATGCGCTGGATATAGTCCTTCGGCATCAGCACGTTGGAATCGGCGAGGATGACCCATTCGGTCGGCGCCGCATCCCAGCCCCGGACGCAGTTGTTGAGCTTGGGATTGGCGCTGACGGCGACGTCCCCCACGATCAAACTGACCTTTTCGGCGCCGTAGAGGCCGATCAGCTCCTCGATCATCGGGATGATCGGATCATCGGCATCGGCGACGCAGAAGATCGTGCTGTAGCGGGGATAGTCGAGTTCGAGCCCGGAGATCGCCGTCTCGCGGCTGAAGGCCTCGATGCCGCGCACCGGGCGCACGATGGTGACGGCCGGCATGGCCTCGAGCAGGGCCGAACGGACGAGCGGGCGGCGCAGCCGCCAGAAGGCGACCGCCTGGCTGAACAGGTTCATCGCGACCAAAAGCACCGCGAACAGCGCAGCCCAGCCCGCCGCCGTCATCACGCCCTCCCCTGCCGGCCGTGGCTGCTCATGTGGACAGGCCGCCCGTCAGCGTCGGCAGGTCGAGCGGGCGGAAGCCGTAATGCGACAGCCAGCGCACATCGGCCTCGAAGAAGGGGCGCAGATCCGGCATTCCGTATTTCAGCATCGCGATGCGGTCGATGCCCATGCCCCAGGCGAAGCCCTGATAGACCTCCGGGTCGACGCCGCAATTGCGCAGCACGTTCGGATGGACCATGCCGCAGCCTAGGATCTCCAGCCAGTCGTCGCCCTCGCCGAAGCGGATCTCGCCGCCCTTGCGCGAGCACTGGATGTCGACCTCCATCGAAGGCTCGGTGAAGGGGAAGAAGGACGGGCGGAAGCGCATCTTCACGTCGTCAATCTCGAAGAACGACTTGCAGAACTCTTCCAGGATCCACTTGAGGTGGCCGAGATGGGCGCTCTTGTCGATGACCAGCCCCTCGACCTGATGGAACATCGGGGTGTGGGTCTGGTCGGAGTCGTTGCGATAGGTCCGGCCCGGGCAGATCACGCGGACAGGCGGCTGCTGGGCGAGCATGGTGCGGACCTGCACCGGCGAGGTGTGGGTGCGCAGCAGCTTGCGCTCGCCATTCTCGTCCGGCGCGAAGAAGAAGGTGTCGTGCATCTCGCGAGCGGGATGACCGACCGGGAAGTTCAGCCTGGTGAAGTTGAGGTCATCGGTCTCGACATCCGGCCCTTCGGCGATGGCGAAGCCCATATCGCCGAAGATCGCGGTGATCTCGTCGATGACCTGGCTGATCGGGTGGATGCGCCCGCGCGACTCCGGGCCTTCCTGAACCGGCAGCGAGACGTCCACGCGCTCGGAGGCGAGCCTGGCCTCCAGCGCGGCCTCGCCGAGCGCTTCCTTGCGCGACGTGATCGCGCCCTGCACGCGGTCGCGCAGGCCGTTGATCTGCGGGCCCTTCTCCTTGCGCTCGTCCGGCGTCATGGAGCCGAGCGTCTTCAGCAGCGCCGAGATCGAGCCCGACTTGCCGAGCGCGGCGATCCGCAGATCCTCGACGGCGGCTTCGTCGGCGGCGGCATCGAGCGCGGCGAGAACGTCGCGTTCCAGAGTGGCGATATCGGTCATGAACGGGTCGCAAACGTTGAAAGCGTGGGAACGGGCGCGTTCTAGCGGGAACAGCCGGGTTATGCCAGAGCGAAGCGAAGGTTGGCCGCTTCGGCGAACCGTCTCTTTGTTTGCGCGTCGGAATCGCCTGGGAACGGGAACCCGTTTTGCAGCCCGACGCCGATTGAGGACCATGCCATGCCTGACAATACCGCCCAGAAGGAAGCCCCCTCCTACCGGCTCGCCGCGCTCGACCGCGACTTCGTCCTCGGCGATTCGACGCGCGGTGTGCGCTTCATGCTCGAATACCAGAAGGCCGAGGACCATCTGCGAGCGCGGGGCGTGGTCTCGACCATCGTCGTCTTCGGCTCGGCGCGGGTACGAGAGGGTGAGCCCTGGTATGAGGCAGCGCGGCAGTTCGCCCGCATAGCCTCCGAGCGCGGCGGGGCGCTACGCGATGGCGAGGCCGGGCGCCACCATGTCATCGCCACCGGCGGCGGGCCCGGCATCATGGAAGCGGCCAATCGCGGGGCGGTCGAGGCCGGCGCGCTCTCGATCGGCTTCAACATCACCTTGCCGCACGAGCAGGAGCCGAACGCCTGGTCGACGCCGGACCTGACCTTCCTTTTCCACTATTTCGCGATGCGCAAGATGCACCTCGCCATGCGGGCGGCCGCGCTCGTGGTCTTCCCCGGCGGCTTCGGCACGCTCGACGAGTTGTTCGAGATCATGACGTTGAAGCAGACCGGCAAGATGGGGCCGGTGCCGATCGTGCTCTACGACAGCGCCTTCTGGAAGAAGCTCATCAACCTCGACACGATGCTGGAGGCCAGGTTCATCCGGCCTGAAGATCTCAAGCTGTTCCACTACGCCGACACGCCCGAGCAGGCCTATGAGTGCATCGTCGCGGGCGCAGGAGAGAGCTGGAACCCGCCGAAGAACGGTAGCGTGCAGACGTGAGGACAAAGAAAAAGGCCGGCGTCACCGCCGGCCGTTTCCAATTCAGCGATGCCGTAAGGCTCAGGCGGCCTTGGCCTCGGTGCCCAGCGCGCCCTTGACCGTCTCGACCACGGCAGCGAACGAGGCTGCATCGTCGATGGCCATGGCCGACAGGGTCTTGCGGTCGAGCTCGATGCCCGCCTTGATCAGGCCGCCGATGAAGACCGAATAGGTCAGGCCGTGCTCGCGCACCGCAGCGTTGAGACGCTGGATCCAGAGAGCGCGGAAAGAGCGCTTCTTGTTCTTGCGGTCGCGATAGGCGTACTGCATCGACCGATCGACGGCCGCCTTGGCGGCGCGGATCGTATTCTTGCGGCGGCCGTAGAAGCCCTTGGCGGCCTTGAAAGTCTTCTTGTGCTTGGCGTGGGACGTTACGCCCCGTTTCACGCGAGCCATATCATGATCTCCGGAATGTCAGGTGGCGTCAGCCGTTGGGGAGGAAGTACTTCTTCACGTTGGCAGCATCGCCCTCGAAGAGGGTCGTGGTGCCGCGGTGATTGCGGATCTGCTTGTTAGTCCGCTTGATCATCCCGTGACGCTTGCCGGCCTGGGCGTAGAGCACCTTGCCGGTTCCGGTGATCTTGAACCGCTTTTTAGCGGCCGACTTAGTCTTGATCTTGGGCATTTCAGCTCCTCATAGGTCAAGGCAGCGCCGGAGCACCGCCAAATGTCTTGCTTTCAGGAAGCAAAGCACGATCGCCACGGCAGCCCTTATCAGCCGGGCGATCGAAGGCCGCGCGTATGACAGAAAAGGACAAGGCTGGCAAGGGTTATACCCCACCTGCGATGCGACACCCTTGCGGACGCGGCCTCAGGCCGGCTCGCAGACCGGCTCCGAGCCGCGGCCGCGGTCCGCCGAGAAGGCGCGCTGGCCAGCCAGCATGATGGCCAGAGCCCCGACGCCGGAGCCGATCGAGATCCAGAAGCCGCTCGACGCCCCGTAGAGGTCGATCAGCCAGCCGGAGGACAGGGAGCCCAGTGCCATGCCTATGCCGACCCCGGTCATACCCCAGGTGATGCCCTCGGTCAGCTTGGCCGGCGGCACGGCCTGCTCCATCAACCCCATCGCCACGATAATCGTCGGCGAGACCGAGGCCCCGGCCAGGAACAGCACGATGGCGAGCGAGACGAGATCACCCACCACCAGCAGCGGCAGGGTCGTCAGCATCGCGAAAGCGACCGCGAGCCGTAATTGCGCAACCAGTGGCATCCGCAGCCGCAACGCTCCGAACAGCAGCCCTACGACCAGAGATCCGGTCGCATAGCTAGCGAGCACAAGGCTCGCCGCCGCCTTCTGCCCCTGCGCTTCGGCAAATGCCACGGTCGCGACTTCGGCCGTGCCGAAGATCGCTCCGATGGCGACCATGACGAGAAGGATGACGCGCACCGGCCAGAGCCCGATGGCAGACGTCCACGCCGCGCACTCCCTGTTCGTGGATCAGCGGTTCCGTTGCACGCTGCGTGATGAAAGCCGCGGCCCCGACTGCCAGCAGGACCGCCGCTGCGACCGGCCCCGCCTCCGGGAAAAGCGAGACGCTGAGCCCGATGGCGACGATGGGGCCGACAATATAGACAGCCTCGTCTACGACCGATTCGAAGGCGAACGCCGTCCGCAGTTTGGCCTGGCCCCGGTACAGCTGCGTCCATCGAGCCCTGACCAACGCCCCGAAGCTCGGCATAAAACCCACCAGTGCCGCCGCGGGGAAAAGCAACCAGACCGTCGCCTCTAAGCGCGTCGCAAGAATGAGCGCCATCAAGGCCGCGAACGCCACGCATGTCGCTGGGAGGGCGATGCGCCGCTGCCCATGACGATCCATGAGGCGCGACAATTGCGGCGCGATCAGCGCGTTGGCAAAAGCGAATGTGGCGGCAACGGCTCCGGCCACCGTGTAGTCCCCGCGCGCCTGGGAGAGCATGGTGACGATGCCGAGCGTCGTCATCGCCCAGGGCAGGCGCGCGACGAAACCGGCAGCCGAGAAGCCAACGGCGCCGGGAGCAGCGAAAATCTCGCGATAGGAATTCGGCACGGCGACCTCTTCAAACCACATTGACATACATGACGTATGCCAAATTGCTATTTGCATACATGACGTATGTCAATTAACATACACAGCGTATGTGAGAGTCTTTTGAATGACGCGCAGGCTCCGTGCCGACATGATCGCCGAGACCCGTGCCAGCCTGATTGCGGCGGCGCGCAAGGCCTTTGGCACGGTTGGCTATGCCGAGACTGCCATGGACGACCTGACCGCCGCCGCGGGACTGACGCGCGGCGCGCTCTATCACCATTTTGGAGACAAGAAGGGCCTGTTCGCGGCAGTTCTGGAGCAGATCGACGCAGAGATGACGCAGCGGCTGCAGGCCGTTGCCGCTCAGGCGCCGGATCGGTGGAACGGCTTCCGCAACGAGTGCAGCGCCTATCTCGCGATGGCTCGGGAGCCGGAGATACAGCGCATCGTTTTACGCGACGGACCTGCCGTTCTCGGTGATCCGTGGCAATGGCCGATCCAGAACGACTGCATCCGGATGATGAGCAGCGGCTTGGGAGCGCTCATGAGCGAGGGGCTACTGAGACCGCTGGACCCGGAAGCCGCGGCGCGGCTCGTCATCGGCGCGACCCAGCATGCCGCCCAATGGATCGCGCATGCGCCGGACCCGGATGCCGCACTAAACGGGGCGACTACAGCTCTGGACGCGATGCTCAGCGGACTGCTGCGCGAGCTGCCCTGAAAGGCGCACCAACTCGTTCGCGCAGCCCTACCTTCATTCCGCGGCGCGGACCAGTTCCTGCCCGTGCTCGCCGGTCATGCTCGCGTCCAGCCGGTCGACGTCCAGCAGCACCAGCATGCCGCCCGGAGCGCCCGAGGCGTCGCGGGTCGCCACCACGCCGAGAGCGGGCACCTCGGCCTTGTGGGTCACGTCCCGCAGCGGCTGCAATTCGGCGGCTGCGATTTCGGGAATCGGCCCCAGAGAATCGACGATGAGCCCGAACTGCCGCGAGCCGGTCTGGACGATGACGATCTGCGCCTGCTCGGTCTGAGCATCGGGAACACCGAGCAGCCGGTCGAGCCTCAGCACCGGCACGGGCTGGCCCTGATGGAGCTTATAGCCGGCAAGCAGCCCGTCGCTGGCCTTGCGGGCCGAGGGCTTCAGCCCCTCGACGTCGACGGCCTCGATGACGTCGCGCGCCTTCACGCCGAGCCAATGGCCGCCGATATGGAAGGTCGCGACCTCGAAGGCCGAGACGCCGTCCGGCACGCGCCGCGAGGAGAGCGTGCCGGTGCCGCTGCCGGAGGGCGCGGGCCTGGCGACGATACCCTCGGCGACATTTCCGAGCGGGACGGCGCAGATGGCGGTGACGTCCGATTCATGGCCGTCGCTGGTCTTGTATTCGCGATAGCCCTTGGAGAAGGCGGCGCCGACCGCGCCGTATTTCCCGTCGAAGCTGCGGATCCAGGCGACGTCACCATCGCGCTGCAGCAACTCGGGATTGACCGGGAACGGACTCTGGCTGCCGACGGGAAAGCGCTCGTCGCTGGAAGACAGCACGCGCCCATCCTTGCCGACGAAAAGCGCGAAGGCGCCGGGCAGGGCCAGGCCGGCCTCATCGGTCGGCAGGGCATCCTTCAGGATCGCAGCGAATTGCGGCGTCGAGTCGAAGACGATGGCGATGCCACCAAGCGCTCGCCCGATGCCCTCCCCCTGGACGGCAGCGGTGTAGATCAGCGTCGAGGCGTCGGCATAGAGTTCACTCGGCTCGAAGCTCGAGACGGCATAGTGCTGCCCGGTGCGCAGTGAGAGCGTGCGCTGGACCCATTCGGCCTCCAGCACCTGCCCGACCCGATGCGCCTCGTCCGGCTGCGACACCGCGACGACCCGGCCGTTCGCATCGAACAGGATCAGGTTGCTGTAGACCGTGTAGAGCGCATTGATCGTCGCCAGGATGTCGGCGCAGATTCTGGCGCCTTCGGCGGAAGGCGCCGCCAGCACGCGGGCGAAGGTCGCGTTCAGAGCCCACCAGCGGCAGTCATTGGCGCGCTCGTAGAGATTGCGGTCCATCACATCGATGGCGAAGGCAGCGCAGGAGCGGCACTTCTCCATGATCGCGGCCACCACGGTGCGCTGGAGATCGCCGATCGAAGCGTCGCAGACAGCCTGCGTCTTGCGGCCGGCGTTGGAGATCTCCCAGAGTAGGATCTTGGAGAAGGCGGCGTTGGCTTCGGTCGAGCCCGCCTGGCGGATCGAGCCGTTCCAGACCGAGCGGTTGAGGTCGCTCTGGATCACCGCCGCCTGCCGCGAGACGCTGCGCAGCTCGGCCGAGAAGAGCTGTGAGTTCCGGGTCGCGGAAGCCAACAGCGCCTCGCCGATATCGGCGCCAAGCTCGCCGTCGCCGTGGTCGAAGGCTCCCTCCAGCGGCACGAGGCCAAGCCCGATCCAGCCGGGGCCCATATAGCCCTGATAGCCCGAGGGCTGGCAGGCCATGGCGAGATACTGGCGCCCGCCGAGGCGCAGGACGGGGTTGCGACCGGTCAGGGCCGAAGGCGCGATCCTCAGCCCGGCCGGAAGCTGGATGGGGCAGGAGCCCGCCACGACATGGCCTTCCGGCGTGACGCAGCCGAGCACCGTCCAATCGTTTTCCGGAAGGAGCTTGCGATAGATGCCTTCCATCTCGTCGGCGAGGCGGAAGACCAGCACGAGCACGCCGAGCGGGCGACGCGCCGCATCCTCCACGCGCCAGGCGTAGACGAGCGCATCCTGCTCGGAGACGAAATCGAGCGTGCCGTAGTGCTCGACATAGGCGCCGGTCGAGCTCAGCGCCTCGTCGACGACGGCATGCCGGGCCGTCGTGGCCGGATGCGACGCGAGACGGGCGCGGATGTCGCCCTGCCGGTCGATGAGGATGATGTCGGAATAGACGGAGTATTTCGCGACATAGTCGCGGAAGCGCGCCTGCATCGCGGCGCGGGCCTCGTCACTGGTCTCGGGCTGCTCCAGCAGCTCGCGGATGTCGGTGTCGGCGGCGAGGAAGCCGATATCGGCAGTGCGTTCGAAGAGGTTGCGGACCAAGACGTCGATGGCGTTCTGCGACTTGGTGCGCAGGTCGGTCATCGCCTTGTCGCGCGTCTCGGCCGCCAGGTGAGCGACGAGGCTCGCGGTCAGTTTTTCGAAGGCGGAGCGCGTGCCGGACATTTCGGTCGCGCCGCCGGAGAGCTGCCCCAGCAGCGTCAGCGTATCCCATGATGCCTGAAGACGGTCGAAGATCTGACGATAATCGTCGATCGCCCTCATATGACGGATCAACCCCGCCAGCGCAGGGTCGACTTCGATCCCCTTGTGCATCGTCTGCAAGCCCGGACGCTCTCGAATAGTCCCGCGGCCGCGCCCATGCCCCAGCATCGGAAGCACGCAGGTTTTACGCGCGGAAGAAGATCATCAAAGGCGCTGATTCGCATCCGGGCCGCGAATGCACATTAGCTCAAATTTTGCGCAATTGCCGAACTGTGAGTCGCCCTGTCGCGGCAAAGGAAAAGGCCGCGCCCCGGAGCACCGGGGCAGCGGCCTTTTGCGTGTTCAGAGCGACGCTCGGAAGCGCTCAACGCGGCGCCAGCACCATCACCATCTGGCGGCCTTCGAGCTGCCAGTCGCTCTCGACCTTGGCGACCTCGGCCGTATCGACCTTGACGCGCTCGAGCACCTTCACGCCGAGATCCTGGTGCGCCATCTCGCGGCCGCGGAAGCGCAGGGTGACCTTCACCTTGTCGCCTTCCTCGAAGAAGCCGTGCATGGCCTTCATCTTCACGTCGTAGTCGTGCTTGTCGATGCCGGGACGCAGCTTGATCTCCTTGATCTCGATGGTGCGCTGCTTCTTGCGCGCCTCCGAGGCCTTCTTCTGCTCAAGAAAGCGGAAGCGGCCGTAATCGAGAATCTTGCAGACCGGGGGAACGGAGTTCGGGGCGATCTCGACGAGGTCGAGGCCGGCATCCTCGGCGAGCTTCAGCGCATCGAAGAACGAGACCACGCCACGGTTGGCGCCGGTGTCGTCGATGAGCTGAACTTCGCGAACTCCGCGGATGTCGCGGTTCGAACGGGGGCCTTCCTTGGTCGGGGCCGGGGCAGCACGGTAAGGGCGACGAATGGGGCATTCTCCTGAATTTGGCGCGTGTCGCGCCGCTGGTTGAGACACATTGCATAAAGAAGCGCGTTGTCAATGCATGACGCCGCTGCAGCAGGCATTCGCGAAGGCCTGGAGCAAGCGCCCTCAGCGCCCTAGCAGGGCGCAGTAGACGTCCAGGGTTTCCGCGACCATCGCCTCGAGCGAGAAATGCTGCTCGACATGGAGGCGGGCCCGCCGCGCCAGCGCATCCCGCGCCGAGGGGCGAAGCGCCAGAGCCTCGCCCAGCCCCGCGGCCAGCGCCGCAGCGTCTTCCGGCGGCACATGCCAGCCGGTGCGCTCTGCGCCTGAGACCTGCGGCGGAGCGAGCACCGTCTCCGGCACAGCCCCGAGATCGGAGACGACGACGGGGGCGCCCATCGCCTGCGCCTCGACCGCGACGCGGCCGAAAGCCTCCGGCTCCGTCGACGGCACGGCGACAACCGCCGCCGAGAGCATCGCGGCGGGCATGTCGGTGCAATGGCCGACGCGGCGAACGCGCCCTTCCAGCCCGGCCTTGGCGATGAGCTGGTCGAGCTCCTTGACGTAGCCGTCCCGCCCTTGCGCATCGCCGGCGAGGATGAAGGCGGTCTCGGTGTCGCCACCGTCCCGCATCAGCCGCGCCGCCTCGATCAGGACGCGCTGCCCCTTCCAGCCTGTCAGCCGGCCGGGCAGCAGCACGATGCGCTGATGCGGCTCGACGCCCCAGGCCTTGCGCAGCGCCTGGACCCGGTCGGCGCCGACCGCGCCGGGTGCAAAGGACGAGAAATCGGTGCCGCGGTTGACCACTCTGACCCGGTCGCGCGCCATCGGGTGCTTCGCCAGGATGAGCCCGGCCGTATAGGCGGAGTTCGCGATGACGATGTCGCCGCGCGCCATCACCGAATTGTAGAGCGTCTTCACCGAAGAGCGGCTGTTGTAGGAGCCGTGATAGGTGGTGACGAAGGGCAGCCGGAGCTGCCGCGCCGCGCCGAGCGCAACCCAGGCGGGAGCACGCGAGCGGGCATGGATCAGTTCGACGCCCTCCTGCCGGCAGAGCAGGACGAGCTTGCGGACGTTGAGCGCCATCGCGATCGGGTTTTTCGAAGCCGCCGGGAACGGCAGCCAGACCCCGCCCTTGGCCTGAAGCTCGGCGACGAGGCGCCCACCTTCGGTGGCGACCAGTGCGCGGGCACCGGCGTCTGTCAGGCCCTTGGCGATGTCGACCGCGGTACGCTCCGCCCCGCCCGCCTCCAGCTCCGGAATGATCTGCAGGATCGTTCGCCCCGCCAGCGGATGCGTTTCGGTGGACGGCAGCGAAAGATGGGCACCCGGCTTGAACGACATTCTTCTCGTCTGGACTTTCGTAAACGAGGGCGAATATGCCCCTATCAGATGGTGGCCGCAGCCCTTAATCGCCACGGCCAAGCGATTCGTCACAGGAGATTTGCCTTGGAGCGCCAGCCGCCGCAATGGCTTGAGGTCGGCGAAGGGCCCGCCCGCCGCCGCCTCGCCTATCTGAAGCAGGAGGGCTCAGGCGCTCCGGTCGTCTGGCTCGGCGGCTTTCGCTCCGACATGCGCGCGACCAAGGCCGAGGCCCTGGCAGACTGGGCCCGAACCAATGGGCGCGCCTATCTGCGCTTCGATTATGGCGGCCATGGCGAGAGCGACGGCGATTTCGGAACCTTCACGCTGAGCGACTGGCTCTCGGACGCGCTCGCCGCCATCACCGCTCAGTGCGGGCAGCGCCCGATCCTCGTCGGCTCGTCGATGGGCGGCTGGCTAGCCCTGCTCGCGGCGCGGCGGCTGCTCGGAACCTCGATGCAGCCCGCGGGCCTCGTGCTGATCGCGCCGGCCGTCGACTTCTCCGAAGAACTGATGTGGGCACAGATGCCCGACGCGATCCGCCGGACGATCATGGAAGACGGCGTCTGGAACCGGCCCTCTGAATACTCACCCGATCCGACGCCGATCACGCGGGCGCTCATCGAGGACGGGCGCAAGCACCTGATGTTCGGAGGAGAGATCAAGGCCGGCTGCCCTGTCCATATCCTGCAGGGCATGCGCGATCCGGACGTGCCCTGGCGGCAGGCACTCAAGCTGGTCGAGCATCTGAGCGGAGATCCGGTCGTGCTGACGCTGATCAAGGACGGCGATCATCGCTTGTCCACGCCGGAAGACATCGCCCGGCTGCAATCGGCGGTCGCCGGGATGGCGAACGCCGCTTGAGCCTCGGGCCGGTCACAGCGTCAGTGGACGCTGACCATCTTCAGGTCGTGTTCCCAGGCGTTCGCCGTCGCGGCTTCGCGCGTGTCGGTCACGAGGATCGGCGCGCCATCGGCCGAAAGCAGCGTGAACAGGCGCAAGCCGGGCTCGATCTTCGGGGCCTGCGGAAAAATCCGCATCAGCTCGTCCGAAGTCATCGGCTTGACGTAAGCGACCTCGCCCGTGCCGAGCGCGGCGAATTCCGCAGGCGTCAGCGGATTGGTCTGAATAAGGCTTCTATCTTGTTTCATCGCGCCCTCCTTCAGAGCAGTGCGAATGTGGTGCGGGTGCCAGGCTTCGGTGGTCGTTTTCTAGGCAAAGCGCCTGCGCATCCCACGAACTCCATCATCTAGTCCCGGCTCACGATATCGATACGCCGGATGAGCCGTTCCGGTTCCGGCCTGACCAGGTCGATGGCTAACAAACCGTTCGACAGGTCTGCACCGAGTACCTGCATACCCTCGGCCAGCAAGAAGCTGCGCTGGAACTGCCGCGCGGCGATGCCGCGATGCAGGAACTGCCGGCTCTTGTCCTCGCTCTGGCGGCCGCGGATCGTGAGCTGGTTTTCTTCCAGCGTGATCTCGAGCTGCTCTCGCGAGAAGCCCGCAACGGCCAGGGTGATCCTAAGCCGGTCGGGCTCGTCCTCCGTCCGGGGCAACCGCTCGATGTTGTAGGGCGGATAACCCTCGCTCGCGCCTTTCACGACGCGATCGAGCGCACGCTCAATATCGTCGAAGCCGAGCAGGAACGGGTGGGACAGGCTAGGCGTACGCGTCATATGTCCAGGCCCCCGAAAGGCGCCTCAAGGTCATCGGGACCCGCCAGCTGGCAGCATCCCGCGGGCGAAAGGCGAACCCTTTCGCTTGCTCAAGATATGGCGAAGCCCAAGCGGCGCTTCAAGAGGATCGGAATGGGCGGGTTAACGAACGCTTCAGGGGTTCGTATAGTTAAGGATGGTACAGCCACCCCGGCTTGAACGGGGGACCTCTAGATCCACAATCTAGCGCTCTAACCAACTGAGCTATGGCTGCCCGTACCTGGGCTTTGCGACCGGCCGCCACGGCGGGGGTCACCAGCGGCGCGGAACCTAGTGCCGCCTTTCCGCTTTTGCAACCGCGTAATTCAATTCCGGCTCAGGAAATTCGGCGCGCCGGCAAGCGCGCCGGAATCGCCGCTCAGTCCTTGCGCAGGGCGGCATTGGCGACGCGCGCCAGTTCCTTGAGATGCTCGGCGTAGGATTCGTAGCTGCGCCGCACGGCCTTGGCCTGGAGCGTGATCGCCTCGGAGGCGCTGCTGCTGCGGGCGAGCGTCTCGGCCTCGCCCAGCGTCGCCTTGAGCTCCGCGCAGGCGTGGTCGAGCATGTGCGACTGCAGGGCGCCGAAGGCGCGCGCCATGGTCAGCGCCTGGCTCATCATCGTCGCTGTGGCGACAGTGGCCGCCTCGGGCGGACGCGGCAGCGGCAAAGCGCCGAGCGAGACCGAAGCGGGCCCGGGCTTCGGAGCGGGCGCAGGCTTGGGTTCCGCGGCAGGCTTAGCCTCGACGGCAGCCTTGGCCTCGACGGCAGCCTTGGGCTTCGGCGCCTCGGCCTTGGCGACGGGGGCGACAGGTTCGGCAGGCTTGAACACCGCCGCCGGAACCGGCTTCGGCTCGGGAGCCTTCGGGATCGTCGCCGGAGCGGCCATCTTGGGGGCTTCAACTTTGGCTGCTTCAACCATCGGAGAAGCAGGCTTCGATTCAGCAGCCTTCACCTGCGTCTTCGGCGCGAGGACCTTGGCGACGGGCTTTTCGACCCGGACCTTTCCGGAAGGAGCCTTCTTCGCCGCCTTGGCGCCAGGCGCCTTTCGAGCCGGTGCGGGCTTCTCGACCGGAGCAGCCTTGGCCGGAACGGTCGGCGCAGGCGCTGCCGGCGCGGAAACGGTGGCGGCGGGAACTGTGGCCTTTGCCGCAGCAGGGAGTGTGACAGCTGGAGCAGAAGGCGCCGGGTTTGCAGCAGGATTCTCCGCCTTCGGAGCCGGCACGTCGCCTTCGACCGGGGCCGACAGCGCCCTCACGGGAGACAGGCTGACCGGAACCTTGGACTTGGTCCGGGTCGGAGCAGGCTTGACCATGGCAGCTCTCCTTCAGCGGCAAACAGCGAAGGCCGGACATGGCAGCCCGGCCGCTAGAGCACGCGCCGATCAGGTGTTCCGATCTGATCGGATCCGGCTCATGCGACAACGGCGCCTCGCGGCGCCGTCGGTTAGCTTTGCTGCGTCAGCGGGCCTTCGTCGCCTTGCTGACGGTGTCCGCGGCCTTAGCCGCGACATCCTGAGCCGCGGAACCGAGCTCCTTGAGCTGGTTCTGGAAGGTCTCGACCTGCGACTTCAGGAAATCGGACTGATGCTGCATCACCTCGGTCAGGTCCTTCGACTTCACCAGCTTCTGGGCGAAATCGAAGGTCGCCGCGATGTTGCTCTCGGCATAGGCGATGGCCTTCATCGTGGCGTCCTGCGTGCTGGCGCGGGCGCTTTCGGCCGAGCCATGCGCGCTATCCACCGCTTTCTGGGCCGCGCCGATGAAGCCGTCGAAGGCCTTGCGGGCCTGCTCGACGCTGCGTTCGGCGAATTCACGCATCTCGGTCGGAACTTCGTAAGGCAGCTTGCCGTCCATGGTGGCCTCCTGTGATCGCGTTTCCGAACCCTGCCATCATTGTGCAGTGCAATATCACTGATGTGCCGTAGTGACAATCGCGTGAACGTCCTGAGCCGATGTTAACGCTGTTTCCACGTCAAGCGGGAGAACGAAGTTCGGTTCCTTGGATTCGTCGCCGTTTGGGGGCTATTAAGTGTTTGTTAGCTATAATAGCGCGGATTCGAACGAGCGAACGAGATGAGCGAAGCCGGACACAACTGGGCGCGAAGGGGCGCGGTGGCGACTGAGGACGCCGCCCTGACCGCCTTTGCGTCCGGCGGCGCGCTCCTGCTTTGGGACGCCACGGCCGGCCGCCCCGGTTTCGCCAACGCCGCGGGCCAGGCGCTTCTCGGCGGCGATGCGGCCGAGGCCAGCCTGCCGGCCCAGGCCCGGCAGCGGCTGGATGCACTGGCCGGGGGCCTCGCGTCAACCGGCGGCATCCGCCTGGAGCGGCTGCGACTGACCGCGGGCTTCGCCGCCCTGCCCGTGACCTGCGGCTGCAAGCTGCTGGCGCTGCCGGACGGGGAGATCGTTCTTGCCATCGCCATTGCCGCGACGGAGCTGCGACGCCTCGGGATCGTCGTGCCGCCCGCCACGGAGGCTGCTCCGGCGATCACCCGCACCCAGCAAGCGCCTGAGGCGCCGGCTCCCGACGCCAAGCCCGCCACCGTGCGCTTCCTCTGGCAGAGTGACCGCGACGGCCGGTTGACTTCGGTTTCCGAGAACATCGCCCTGCTTGCCGGCTCCCAAGCTGCGGCCGCGCTTGTCGGCCAGCGCTGGCGGGACCTGATCGGCGCGACGATCCTGGACCGTGACGGCGGGCTCGGCGAGCGCTTCGACGCGGGCGCAACCTGGAGTGGCCATGCCCTGCTCTGGCGCACAGAGGCGCCTGAGGAAGGCGCCAAGGTCGATCTTTCCGGCATGCCGGTCCTCGACGCACAGCGCGCGCTGACCGGCTTCCGTGGCTTCGGTCTGGCGCGTCTCGAAGAGCGTGAGCCTTTCCCCGCGGCTGAGCCTGTCGTGGCGGAGCCCGAGCCCGTTTTGGCTGCGGCCGAGGCCATTGCGGCACAGCCCGAGGCCGCAGCAGGCAGCGCGGACGAATATGCGGAGATCGCGCCTGCCGCGCTTGCGGAAGCCGTCTCCGACGCCCCTGCCCCATTGGATGCCCCTGCCCCGCCGGCCGAGGAACAGGTGCCGCCGCCCAGCGAGACGCCGGTCGTCGCGCGGGACGTGCTGGGACTGTCGGAGAAGGTACCGGCGGATGCCGAGGCCACATCTGCCGAACAGGCCGAGCCCAGCGAACCCGCGGCCGAAAAGCCCCGGCAACCGAGCGAGGCGGAAGCCAGGCCGGTCGCGAATGGCGGCAACAACATCGTACCCCTGCGCAGCGAGACCGGCCGGCTGACCATGCTGCGGCCGGTCCTTGAGCCGTCGAAACCGCCGCTGAGCTCGGCCGAACGCAACGCCTTCCGCGAGATCGCAAAGGCGCTCGGCGCGCGGCTCGCCGGCGACGATGAGGCCGCCACAGTCGCTGCCCCGCCGCCGGTCGCTTCACAGCCGGTCAAGGCCAGCGAGGATGAGGCTGCTCCTGTGGCGAAGCCAGCTGCCGAGTCCGAGCCCGCCGCCGCGCGTCAACGCAACTCCCACGCCGATGTGCTCGACAAGCTACCCGTCGCGGTTCTGGTCAACCGCGGCGAAGAAGCGCTCTACGCCAACCGCACCCTGCTCGACCTGCTCGACTACGCCGATCTCGCCGATCTCAAGGCCGGCGGCCATGTCAGCCGCCTGATCAAGGAGGCCACGCGCGCCGGCGGCGGCGCGATGACGCTGATCGACCGGCTCGGCCATCTGGTCAGTGTCGATGCGGTGCTCTCCGGCGTGAACTGGCAGGACGAGACGGCGACGCTGATGGCCTTCCGGCATCCCAATGCTGGCGGCGGCGAGGTGCCGGTGCTCACCCCGGAAGAGGCAGAGGAACGGGCGCTCGAAGCCGAGTTCGAAGCCGAGGAGGCCGAAAGCGCGGCGCGCGTCGAGGCGCTCAGGCTCGATGCCGACATGCGCGACGGCCGCATCGCCGAACTCACCGCGATGCTCGATACTGCCACGGACGGCGTCGTCACCGTCGATGATCGCGGCCGCATCCTCTCGCTCAACAAGGCTGCGGAGGCCCTGTTCGGGTACGACCAGCGCGAGGTGACCGGCGAGCTGTTCACGCTGCTCTTCGCCAGCGATAGCCATGCCCCGGCGCTGGATTATCTCGAAGGCCTCAAGGGCGGCGGCGTCGCCTCGGTGCTGAACGACGGCCGCGAGGTCATCGGACGCGTGAGGCAGGGCGGCCGCATCCCGCTCTTCATGACCATGGGCCAGATCGCGCATGGCTCAGAGCCGCGCTTCTGCGCTGTGCTGCGCGACATCACCGCCTGGAAGAAGACCGAGGGCGAGCTTGTCGATGCGCGCAAGGCGGCCGAGATGGCGAGCGCCCAGAAGTCGGACGTGCTCGCCAAGATCAGCCATGAGATCCGCACGCCGCTCAACGCGATCATCGGCTTTGCCGAGGTGATGGCGGAGGAGCGCTTCGGGCCGATCGCAAACGACCGGTACAAGGAATATCTGCGCGATATCCACCAGTCGGGCGGCTACGTCATCAGCCTGGTGAACGACCTGCTGGACCTCGCCAAGATCGAAGCCGGCAAGCTCGAGCTCGACTTCGCCAGCGTGAACCTGAACGAGATCGCGCTCTCCACGGTCTCGCTGCTGCAGTCCGAGGCGCAGCGCGGGCGCGTGGTGCTGCGCTCCGGCCTCTCGCCCAAGCTGCCACCGGTGGTCGCCGACGAGCGCTCGATCCGCCAGATCGCGATCAACCTGCTCTCCAACGCCGTGAAGTTCACCGACGCAGGCGGGCAGGTCATCATCTCGACCGCGCTGGGCGATCAGGGCGAGGCGATCCTGCGCGTTCGCGACACCGGCATCGGCATGGACGACGACGAGCTCAAGCTCGCGCTCGAACCCTTCCGGCAGGTGCCGACGACGCGCCGCGCCGGCGGCACGGGCCTCGGCCTGCCGCTCACCAAGGCGCTCGTCGAGGCCAACCGCGCCGCGATGTCGATCACATCGGTCAAGAAGGAAGGCACGCTGGTCGAGATCACCTTCCCGCCCCAGCGCGTGCTGGCGAGCTGAGACAGCGGCCGCTCGGCCTTCGCCACCCTCACCTGCGACCTCCTGCCGCAGTCCCTCGCACCGAAACAGAGCCCGGTTCCGCAGCCTGACGCTGCGTGATATGGCGCGGTGAAATGTTACCCACCCGTTGCTTCGGCAACCGCTGGGCTTCGAGGGGCGGATCATCATTTCTCGCGTCGGACGCGCCCGCGATATTTCGCTGAACCAGGCCTTTCTTGTGGCGATCAGCCTCATCCTGGCCTGCACGCTCGCACTCGGCCTGAGCCTGCTCAGCCTGTACCATCGCGCCTTGCGAGACAGTGAGCAGGATATCAAGCGGCTCTACTCGTTTCGAGACGTACTGGCCGCCGCGACCCGTGTCTCCGCCGAGCGGGGCCCCACGAATGCGGCGCTCGGCCGCGACTTCGTCGCGAACGACCCCGTGCTGGAACGGCTCGGCAGCTTCCGTGCGGCCAGCGACGAGGCGATCGCGCTCATCGCGCCCGGCCCCACGCTGGCGATAGAAACAGAGCGGCTGCGTGAGCGGCTGGCCCAATCGCGCGGCATGGTCGACGCCTTGCTGGCACGGCCCCTGGCCGAGCGCAGCGACGATGAGGTCCAGCAGGCGATCTTCGCGATGTTCAAGGCCTATGACGCCACGCAGCCGGTCGCCGGAGCCGCCGTGACCGAAGTGCTGGAGAGCGATGCGGACCTGGTCGGACAGGCCTTGATCGCCCGTATGGTGGCGGAATTGCGCGACTATGCCGGGCGCCTCGGCTCCTACGTCGTCATCGCTATCGCCAACGGCGCGCCGCTCTCGGGCGCCAACAGGACGGCGTTCGAGCAGACGCAGGGACGGATCCTGGAAATCCGGGACATGATCGGCCGGCACATGGCCGCTCATCCGGCAGCCTCGGTGCGGCAGGCACATGCCGCCACCGAACAGGCCTTCTTCAGGGACGGGCTGCGCCTGATCAACGAAACTCATCAGCGCCAGGGCGGCCCCGGGAGCTTGGACACCCCGGAGAGCTTCACCGACATGATCGTGCCGGGCTTCGCGCCGATCGAAAAGCTGCGGGATGCGTTCTTCGATGCGGCGTTCGCCCAGCTCGAGGATGTTCGCACGGACGCACGCACGGCGCTCGTCTTCGCCTCCGCCATCACGGCGGTGATCGTCGGCCTCGTGCTCCTGTTGCTGCTGGCGAGCCGCAGCCTCCTGTTCGCGCCGCTGATGCTGGCCCGAGAGCGCGTCATCGACCTCGCGGAGGGGCGTCTCGCGCAGCCCATCGACAAGCGCGGGCTGAAGCGCGAGATGCTGAACCTGTTCCAGGCGCTTGCCATCCTGCGGAGCCGGCTGATCGAGCGCGAGCAGCTCGATGCCGAGCGCAGCCGCCTCACCGCCGAACTCAGGATGCAGGCCGACACCGACGGGCTGACCGGCGTGCTGAACCGCGGTGCGCTGGAGCGGACCGTCAAGCAGCTCGCCGGTGGGCCGCAGCCTCCGTCCTGGATCGGCCTGATCATGCTCGATCTCGACCACTTCAAGGCCGTCAACGATCGGCATGGCCATGCCGCCGGCGATGCGGTTTTGCGCATGACGGCGGCGCGGCTTCGCAGCGTTCTCCGTCAGGGCGACATCGTCGCTCGCTTCGGCGGCGAGGAGTTCGTTATCGTCGTGCCCGAGGCCGGCGATGAAAGGCTTGCCGAAATGGCCGAGCGGCTGCGGCGCGCGATCGGAGGCATGCCCTTCCCGATCGAGGACGGCCGTTCGATCGAGCTGACCGCGAGCCTCGGCGTCGCCCGCGTCGCCGCCACGGCCGATGTCTGGCCGCAACTGCTGAAAGCGGCCGACGGCGCGCTCTACGAGGCGAAGCGGCAGGGGCGCAACCGCGTCGTCGCCCGCTCCGCCGCCGGCTGACAAGGGCGCGGCATCTACAGAAGCGAGCCGCTGAGGATGACCGCGGCGATGCCGAAGTAGATGACGAGGCCGGTGACATCGACCAGCGTCGCCACCAACGGGGCGGAGGCGCTGGCGGGGTCGAAGCCCAGCCGCTTCAGCGCGAAGGGCAGCATCGAGCCCATCAGCGAGCCGAAGGTGACGATGCCGACCAGCGTCGCGCCGACGGTCGCTGCAATAAGCATCCAGTATTGGCCGTAGTCGTAGAGGCCGGCGAGCTGCCAGACCGCAATGCGCGCGACGCCGATCAGCCCGAGGATCGAGCCGAGAACGAGCCCGGAGGGCAGCTCGCGCAGCACGACGCGCCACCAGTCCTTGAGCGTGAGTTCGCGCAGCGCCAGAGCCCGGATGATCAGCGAAGTCGCCTGAGAGCCGGAATTGCCGCCGGAGCTCATGATCAGCGGGATGAATAGCGTCAGCACGAGCGCCTTCTCGAGCTCATGCTCATAGTGCTGCATCGCGGAGGCGGTCAGCATCTCGCCGAGCAGCAGGATCGAGAGCCAGCCCGCCCGCTTCTTGATCATCGCGAAGAAGCCGATCTCCTTGTAGGGCTCGTCAAGCGCCTCCATGCCGCCGAGCTTCTGCACGTCCTCGGTCGTCTCCTCGATCATGGCGTCGATGACGTCGTCGAAGGTGACGATGCCGATGAGCCGCTCCTCCTCGTCGATGACGGGAACGGCGAGCAGATCGTATTTGGTGATCAGCCGGGCGACATCCTCGCGATCGACCTCGGGCGTAACAGTGATCGGCTTGTGCGCCGGCACGACCGATTCGACCGGCGCTTCCGGGTCTCCGCTGATGAGGCGCCGCAGCGAGACGGCGCGCACGAGTCTGCGCGTCTGCGCATCGAGCACGTAGATCGCATAGACGGTCTCGCGCGAGCGCTCGACCCGGCGGATATGGTCGAGCGTGCGCTGCACGGTCCAGTTCGAGGGCACGCTGACGAACTCGGTCGTCATGATCGAGCCGGCGCTGTGCTCGGGATAGGCCAGCAGTTTCTTGAGGTCGGACCGCGTCTGCGAGTCCATGCGGCCGGCGAGGCGCTGGCGGACCGGTTCCTCGAGCTCCTGGAAGACGTCGGCGGCGCGGTCGGCCGACATGCCCGAGAGCAGCGCGCCGGCGCGCGCATCCGGCAGCAGGGCGAGCGCCTCGGACGCGGCCGTGAACTCGGATTGGTCGAGCACCTCGACGGCGCGCTCGAAAGGCAATTCGTCCAGGACATGGGCGATCGTGGCGCTGTCCTGGTCGTTCAGCGTCTCGACGATGTCCGCGACATGCTCTTGCGCCAGCGTGTGGGCCAGCGTCACGGCAAGGAGATCCGTCTTCTCGGCGGTTTCATTCATGGCTCTTACTCTGCGATCGGGCCGTCATGGCCGGACCGCAGCGAGCCGGAGGACCCGGTTTACGCGCGCGAGACGGCGGCAGACGGCTTCGACTGTCGGCTGGGACTGTCGCTTGGCATCGGGTCGGAGGTTCCTGTGAGCGACCGGCCGCGCGGGCCGGAAGCAGGCAGGCCAATGCACCCGCATCGCGCCGGCGTCAAACGGTTTCTCGCGCCGCGGCCGACGCCGCATCATTCGGATTGCCAAGGGCCGAGCGGGGCCTATTGTCGCGGCGACGGAATCGGCCTTGAACCGGCTTGCGTCGCGAACCGCTCTCGATTCGCCCTCCTGGTCCTTCCTGCTGCAGGAACCCGCCGATGCCCCTGACAATTTACGGCTGCTACCGCTCGCGCGCGACGCGCACCATCTGGCTCGCCAACGAGCTCGGCCTGCCCTTCGTGCATGTGCCGGTGATCCAGGCCTACCGCCTGCCGGACCCGAACGCGCCGGACGCGCCGCTGCATACCCGCAGCGCCGAATTCCTCGCGATCAATCCCAATGGCCATATTCCCAGCATCGACGACGACGGCTTCAAGCTGCACGAATCGCTGGCGATCAATCTCTACCTCGCGCGCAAGCATGGCGGGCCGCTCAGCCCGCAGAATGCGCAGGAGGAAGGCCTTGCGGTGATGTGGGCACTGTGGGCCGCCACCGAATGCGAGAGCCATGCGCTCAACCTGCAGTTCCATATGGCCGCCTATCCGCCGGAGAAGCGCAAGCCGGAGCTGGTCGACGCGGCGCTCGCCGCCCTGCCCGGCCCCTTCGCGGTGCTCGACAAGACTCTCGCCGAGGGCAACGGCTATGTGATGGGCGGCCGCTTCACCGTCGCCGACATCAACGTCGCCGAGATCATCCGCTACGCGAAGCCGGCGACGCAGCTCTTCGACGCCAACCCGAATGTGAAGGCCTGGCTCGACGCCTGCCAGTCGCGGCAGGCCTTCAAGGCGATGTGGCAGGCCCGCGACGCCGAAGCCGCCTGACGACAGGAAACGGGTGGAGAAGAAGCCGGGGCGAGCCTATCGCTCCGGCGATTTCTTTTTGGGTGGTCCGACTGAAATCCGAGCCTGATCTTTCGAGACGCTGCTGACACGGCCCGACGGGATTGACCGCCAAGCCCACACACCGGCTTTCACAGGTTGCCCATGTCATCCACCTCGACGACCTCCGTTTCGGCCGTTCAGGCTCCGCCGACACCTCAGCCCGCGATGGACCTGAGTGACTGGCTGCTGCTCCTGTTGCTCTCCGTGCTCTGGGGCGGCGCCTTCTTCTTCGGCAAGATCGCCGTCTCCGCCTGGCCGCCGCTCGCCGTCGTGCTGGCGCGCGTGGCGATGGCCGCCGCTGCGCTGCTCCTGGTCGTCCGGCTGTCGGGCCTGTCGATGCGGGTCGGCCCGCAGATGTGGCTCGCCTTCTTCGGCATGGGGTTGATCAACAACCTGATCCCGTTCGGGCTGATCTTCTGGGGTCAGACCGGGATCGCGAGCGGGCTGGCCTCCATCATCAACGCCACCACGCCCCTGTTCGGCGTCGTCATCGCCCATCTCTTCGGCCGCGACGAGAAGGCGACGCCGCTCAAGCTCGCAGGCGTCGCCGCCGGGATCGTCGGCGTCGCCATCCTGATGGGGCCGGATGCGGTGCAGGGTTTCGGCGGGGCGCTGCTGCCGCAGCTCGCCTGCCTCGCCGCCGCGCTGTCCTATGGCTTCGCTGCGCTCTATGGCCGCCGCTTCCGCGCCCTGCCGCCGCTGGTCACCGCCGCCGGGCAGGTCAGCGCCACGACGATCATGGCCGTGCCGCTGGTGCTGGTGTTCCATCCGCCCTGGCTGCTGCCGGTTCCCGATGCCAAGGTCGTGCTGGCGCTGGTCGGCCTCGCCCTGCTCTCGACGGCGCTGGCCTATGTCATCTTCTTCCGGATCATGCGGCGGGCCGGCGGCACCAATGTCACGCTGGTCACCTTCCTGATTCCCGTCAGCGCCATCCTGCTCGGCTGGGCCTTCCTGGGAGAGGCGCTTTTGCCACGGCAGCTTGCCGGCATGGCCGCGATTGCGGTCGGTCTTGCCCTCATTGACGGGCGCATCGCCAGATTCTTGCGAATTAGGTGAGTTTGAGCAAAAAAACTTTATTGCCAAAAAATTATGAATGGCTCTAGGGTCGCCCCCGTCTAAAGCCTGCAATGCAGATGTCGCAACAAGCGGCACGGGGAACGGGGAACGGTCATGGATGTGCGGCAACTGCGATGTTTCATCGCGGTGGCAGAAGAGCTGCATTTCGGCCGCGCCGCCGAGCGGCTCGGCGTCGCGCCCCCGGCTTTGTCGCGGCAGATCAGCGCGCTCGAAGATGAGCTCGGCGTCAGCCTGCTGACACGCACGACCCGCCAGGTCGCGATGACGCGCGCCGGCCTCATCATGCTGGAGGAAGCCAAGAGCATCCTCGTCAAGATGGAGCACGCGTCGCGCGCCGTGCGCGAAGCGTCGCTCGCCTCGGGCAAGGTGCTGCGCGTCGGTGCGATCGATGCGGCATCGTCGAGCTTCCTGCCTGAGGCGCTCGTGACCTTCCGCGCCCGCTTCCCCGGCATCGAGATCAAGTTCGTCGAGGCGATGACGGCCGGGCTGGTCCAGATGCTCGAATCCGGCAAGCTCGACATCGCGCTCTCGCGCCCGCCACGCAAGCCGACCGACTGCGTCTTCGAGATCCTGCGGGTTGAGCGGCCGATCGTGGTGCTGAACGAGGAGCATCCGCTCGCCGCCCGCGAGAACCTGACGATGCTCGATCTCGTCGGCGAGCCCTTCGTCGTGCCGTCGAAGCGCATCCGGCCCTACGCCTACGATCTCGTCATGGCTTATTTCGAGAGCGTCGGAGCCGTGCCGAACGTCGTCATCGAAGCGACGGAGAAGCCGGCGATGATGTCGGCCGTCGCGGCTGGTCTCGGCATGGCGCTCGCGCCGGACTGGGTCTCGCGGCTCTCCTTCCCCGGCGTGACGATGCGACGGCTGCGCGGCGCGCTGCTGGACCCGCCGCCGCCCGGTGCGCTGGTCGGCGTGGCCTGGCGGCCGCAGCAAAAACTGCCCGCGCGCGATGATTTCCTGGCGATCCTGCGGGAGAGCGTCACGCTCCTCGACGATCGCCACGTGCTCGCATTTCCCTCATCCACCCCATCACAATTAAGGACGGCCCGGAGCGGGACGTCAGCCGGAGGAGCCTGATGAGTTTGAACCAGATAGAGCGGGCGCAGGGCCTGCGCGTGCGATCCACGCAGGATCTGGCCGGCGGATTGTTCATGATCGTGCTGGCCGTCGGCGCCTTCGCCTTCTCGTGGGACCTGCCGAGCGGCACGCTGCGCCAGCTCGGCCCCGGCATGCTGCCTAAGGCCTTCTCGGTGATCTGCGCCGCGCTCGGCGCGATGCTGGTGCTGGCCTCGCTGCGCTACAACGGCGAGAAGCTGCAGGGCTGGTCGTGGAAGGGCATATTCTTCGCGCTCGGCGGCGCCCTGCTCTTCGCGCTGACCATCCGCGGCTTCGAGATTGGGCCGATTCGTGTCCCGGCGCTGGGCCTGCTCGTCTCCGGGCCGCTGCTGATCGCCTTCTCCGGCCTCGCCGCCGATGATCGCAAGATCAAGGAGCTGCTGCTCTTCGCCATCGGCATGTCGGCCGCCTGCATCCTTCTGTTCAAATATGCGCTGAGCCTGCCGATCCCGCTCGCGCCCTGGCTTCTGGGTATCTGAGCGATGATGGAGACCTTTGCCCACCTTTCGCTCGGCTTCGGCGTCGCGCTGACGATGAAGAACATCGCGCTGTGCTTCGTCGGCTGCCTGGTCGGCACGCTGATCGGCGTGCTGCCCGGCGTCGGCCCGATAGCGACGATCTCGATCCTGCTGCCGATCACCTTCGGGCTCGACCCGACGGGCGCGCTCATCATGCTCGCCGGCATCTATTACGGCGCGCAATATGGCGGCTCGACCACCGCGATCCTGGTCAACATCCCCGGCGAGGCGACCTCGGTCGTCACCACGCTGGACGGCCACCAGATGGCGAAGCAGGGCCGCGCCGGCGTCGCGCTCGGCACCGCCGCGATCGGCTCCTTCTTCGCTGGCTGCGTCGCCACCGTCATCATCGCGGCACTCGGCGCTCCGCTGACCAAGCTCGCGCTGCTGTTCGGACCGGCCGAATATTTCTCGCTGATGGTGATGGGCCTGTGCTTCGCGGTCGTGCTGGCGCGCGGCTCGATCCTCAAGGCCTTCTGCATGATCATGCTGGGCCTGCTGTTCTCGACCGTCGGGACCGACCTTGAGACCGGCCAGGAACGATTGACCTTCGGCGTCGCCTCGCTTTCGGACGGCATCGACTTCTCGGTGCTGGCGATGGGCGTCTTCGGCTTCGCCGAAGTGCTGCGCAACCTGGAAGCGCCGGAGGCACGCGACGTCGTCAAGGGCAAGATCGGCCGGCTGCTGCCGGGCTGGGACGACATCAAGCAGTCCATCGCCCCCGTGCTGCGCGGCACCGCCATTGGCGGCATCCTCGGCATCCTGCCGGGCAACGGCGCGGTGCTCGGCCCCTTCGCCAGCTACACCATGGAGAAGAAGCTCGCCAAGGATCCGTCCCGCTTCGGCAAGGGCGCGATCGAGGGCGTGGCGGGGCCGGAATCGGCCAACAACGCCGGTGCGCAGACCGCCTTCATCCCGCTGCTCACCCTCGGCATTCCGCCGAATGCCGTGATGGCGCTGATGGTCGGCGCGATGACGATCCACGGCATCATCCCCGGCCCGCAGGTGATGACCCGCAATCCGGAGCTGTTCTGGGGCATGATCGCCTCGATGTGGGTCGGCAACCTGATGCTGCTCGTCATCAACCTGCCGTTGGTCGGCATGTGGGTGAAATTGCTGCAGGTGCCTTACCGGCTGATGTTCCCGGCGATCCTGATCTTCTGCTGCATCGGCATCTACTCGGTGAACAACCAGCCGCTAGACGTCGCCTTCACGGCGCTGTTCGGCCTGTTCGGCTACCTGCTGATCAAGCTCGGCTTCGAACCCGCCCCGATGCTGCTCGGCTTCGTGCTGGGCAAGCTGATGGAGGAGAAGCTCCGGCAGGCGCTGATCATCTCGCGCGGCTCGTTCTTCACCTTCATCGAGCGGCCGATCTCGGCAGGCCTGCTGGTCGTCGCCGTGCTGGTCTTGGCGATCGCCCTGCTGCCCTCCATCTCCAAGAAACGCGACGAGGTGTTCACCGAATGACGGGGTTGCCGCTCCGGCGGCACCTCGCCAGTCTGAACCCCGAACATGCCTCAAAAACCGATTAAGCCTTTGGAGGAATACGCATGAAGAAGCTCATTCTCGGATTTGCCACGGCCGCGGCGCTGGCCGTCGCCGGCGGCGCCCAGGCCCAGGGCTATCCGACGAAGCCCATCACCATGATCGTGCCCTTCGCGGCCGGCGGACCGACCGATATCATCGCCCGCATCGTCGCCGACAACATGTCGAAGACGCTCGGCCAGCAGATCGTGATCGAGAACGTCGCCGGCGCCGGCGGCACGACCGGCATCGGGCGCGCCGTCTCCGCCACGCCGGACGGCTACACCATCGCGATGGGCCATCTGGGTACGTTCTCGGCGGCGCCCGCGACCTATCCGGGCCTGAAGTACGATCCGTTCAACGGCATGCAGACGATCGGCCTGGCCGGCGGCACGCCGATCCTGATCGTGGCGCGCAAGAACTTCGAGCCGAAGGACCTGAAGGACTTCGTCACCTATGTGAAGGCGAACGCCGACAAGGTGAACGAGGCCCATGCCGGCCTCGGCTCGGTCTCCTGGACGACCTGTACCCTGCTGAAGGGTGTCCTCGGCACGCCGAAGATCAATTCCGTCGCCTATCGCGGCACGGGCCCAGCGCTGAACGACCTCGTCTCCGGCCAGGTCGACTTCATGTGCGACCAGATCGTCTCCGTCGCCGAGCAGGTCCGCGCCAACACGATCAAGGCCTATGCCATCGCCTCGGCCGAGCGCTCGCCGGCTCTGCCCGACGTGCCGACGACCAAGGAAGCCGGCCTGCCGGACTACCAGATCGAGGCCTGGAACGGCATCGCCGGCCCGAAGGGCATGCCGAAGGAGGCCGTCGACAAGCTCGTCGATGCGCTGAACAAGGCACTCAACGACGAGGGCACCAAGAAGCGCCTGCTCGATCTCGGCACCGTGCTGCCGACCGCCGAGGAGCGCACCCCGGCCGGCTTCGCCGCCCTCATCAAGCGCGACGCCGACAAGCTGACGCCGGCGCTCTCGGCCGCGCCGAAGCAGTAAGAATCGCCCCCGACGGGGCGTGTGAGCGGCGGGCCTCCGGGCCCGCCGCTTTCGTTTGCGAGGGGTGGCACGCCGCGCGAGCGTCTCTCCGCTGAACCGGCAAACAGTTGAAGGCACGGCGTTTTCCGGCCCTGGTTTCACTCCGTTAACATCTCGTGACGTGATTCCACGGGAACCGTTTCACGAGCCGCGCTGTTGTCTCGCCGAAGTTCACTTCGAAAGGAGAGACGATCATGCTCAAGAAGTTCATTCTCGTTGCGGCCATCGTTGCTACCCCGGCCATCGCTTTCGCCCAGAACCAGCCCAGCGGCGGCGCCACGGGCGGCGCGGTCAGCGGCGCGACCTCGGGTGCCATCGGTGGCGCCATCGTCGGCGGCCCGGTGGGCGCCGCCGTCGGCGGCGTCGGCGGTGCGGTGGTCGGCGCGATCATCGGCGACGCAGCGGAGCCCAAGTTCCGCACCTATGTCGTCGAGCAGCGCGTACCGTCCTATCGCTATTCCGAGAATCTCGCGGTCGGCACGGTCCTGCCCGAGCAGGGCGTGGTCTATCGCCCGCTGCCGGCCGAGTACGGCTCCTCGCAGTATCGCTATACGGTCGTGAACGACCGCGCAGTCATCGTCGAGCCGCAGACCCGTCGCGTCATCCAGGTGATCGACTAAGCTATCGAAGAACCGAAGGCACTGCGCCGCGAGACCCGTCTGCCTTCGGACGAGGCCCGCCCCTACAGGGGGCGGGCCTTTTCTTTTGCCTTCGCGGTCGCCACGGAACCCCGCCGATACGGCCGCGTTCTTGAGGCAACCCGTATCTATTGGAGGTCATTCAAGATGAAGCGGATTCTGTTAGCCGCAGTCCTCGCTGCCCTTCCCGTCGCTGCCTTTGCCCAGAGCACCGGCGCCGTCATTCGGGATCCCGCAACCGGCGGCGCCATTCGCGACCCGGCCCTGCCCGGGCCTGAAGATTTCGTCGCCTCCCCGCCGCTGGTGCGAGACCCGGCGGGTGGCGTGATGATCAGCGACGAGGCCGGCTTCCGCACCTATGTGATGGCACGGCCGATGCAGTCCTACAGCTACGGCCAGCCTGTCGTGATCGGCGTGATCCTGCCGCAGCAGGGCGTGGTCTATCGCGAAGTGCCGGCTGAATACGGTGCCACGGGCTACCGTTATACCGTCGTCAACGACCAGCCGGTGATCGTCGAGCCGCGCACCCGCCGCATCGTCGAAGTGATCGACTGACGGCTACGCAGGAACGGTGGAAGGTCCGCGCCTGCGCGGGCCTTTTTTCGTTGCTCAACGCGTGCCGAACATACGGTCGCCGGCGTCGCCGAGGCCCGGCACGATGTAGCCGTGCTCGTTCAACCTCTCGTCGATCGCCGCCGTCCAGATGCGGACATCGGGATGGGCGGCGCGCAGGCGAGCGACGCCTTCCGGCGCCGCGAGCAGGCAGACGAAGCGCAGATCCTTGGCGCCGCGCTCCTTGAGCCGGTCGACGGCGGCAACCGCCGAATTCGCGGTGGCCAGCATCGGGTCCATGACCACGACCATGCGATCAGCGATGTCGGACGGCGCCTTGAAGTAATACTCGATGGCCTGCAGCGTGTCGGGGTCGCGATAAAGGCCGATATGGGCGACGCGCGCGGCGGGCACGAGCTCCAGCATGCCGTCGAGGAAGCCGACGCCGGCCCGCAGGATCGGCACGAAGACGAGCTTCTTTCCGGCTATCAGCGGCTGCATGGTCTTGGTCAGCGGGGTCTCGATCTCGACTAGCTCGGTCGGCAGGTCGCGCGTCACCTCGTAGCAGAGCAGCATGCCGATCTCGTTGAGGAGCTGGCGGAAGCTCTTGGTGGAGCGGTCCTTCTCCCGCATCAGGGTCAGCTTGTGCCGCACCAGCGGGTGGTCGACGACGGTGACGCCGTCCTGGCTCGAAGTCATGCTCTCTAGATCCCCTCGTCTTTTTCTCGCGCGCCAGCCGTCTACGCCACCGTCCAGGGGAGCGAAGCGCAACCCGGGGTGACGGCGATGTTCACGCGCAATTCCGGATCAGAATACCGTTCCGTCGCTGATGATCGTCAAGGGCGGACCGCCATCCACGCGTTTTTCGCGCGCGATGCGCCGGCCGGCGGCCCAGGTGCCGCCTTCCAGCACCTTGGCGAGCGGCAGTTCGTCGCGCGAACGGCCGAGCCGCTTGCGGATCAGGGCGCCGACCTCGTCGAGCAGCGCGACCGTGAGCGCCCGCCATTCCACCACCAGCGGCGAGGAAACCTCATGCGCACGGCTGCGATCCGCCTCGTTCTTCAGGCCGATGACGCCGAGATCGAGGAAGAGCCCGCCATTGCGGTATTCGGGCAGGCCGGTCATGTCGTCGATGTCGATGACCGCGATGCCGGCCCATTGCAGCGGCTCGATCAGCGAATAGGTCAGCCATTGCGAGAGCTTGTGGAAGGGCACGAGCCCTTCCGCGGGTTCGCCCTGCGCGATCAGGGGATGGCGCCAGGTGTCGCCCAGCGGCACGCCCGCGATCGTGAGCCGTGACGGCCAGATGCCGCCAAACGTGGCCAGCACCTCGCCGAGCATATGCGCGGCCCGCAGCGTGCCCGTTTCCGCCGCCGAGGCAAAGCGGTCGAAAAGCTGGCCCGGGCGATTGAGCCCCTGCCTTTCCAGCTCCTCGCCCAGTCGATTCAGCAGTGCCGAGCGGCCTTCCAACGCGAGCAGGGGATTGCCTGCATCCGCCTGGAACCCACGCGCGAGCGCCGCGGCGTCGAGCCGCTTCAGGGCCGTCGCATCAGCCTGCAGCGGCTTGGTGGGGTCGCTGGAGAACAGGCCGGCGGCGAACATGTCGAGCGAGGCCAGCGCCAGCCCTTCCGAGCGCCCGATGACCTGCCCGGTGAGCGGATCGCGATAGCGCCAGTCCGGACCGGCGCCAGCGTCGAGCAGGACGCTGACCACTGCGAGATCATAGGCGGCGCGGCCGCGCATGCCGGCATCACGGAAGCCCGCCGACTCGTCGAGCCGCTTCCAGCGATCCTCCCCGCCCACGACGAAATGGCGCCAGCGCGCATGGAAGGGGATATCCAGCGTGGGGTAGTTCGCGCGGATCGCCTCGAGCACATAATCGGCGCAGGCCTCGAGCCGCCCCGGCAGGACGCCAAAATGCAGCAGCCGGCCGGCAAGGCCGAGCTCCAGCATCTCATGCGCGCGGGAACGGATCGCGGCAGGCTTCAGCAGGGCGCGGAACGCCTCGGGGTCGAGAACGGGCATTTTTGTCAGCTCAGTGTCAGAACTTGTCGAGGTCTCGCCCGACGGTCGTTTTCAGCGTGTTGTCGCCGGGCTTGCCCTCGGGCGCATAATAGCCCGCAGCCTTCTTCGCTTCGATCTCGACCGAAGCGTCCTGCGGGATCAGTTCGGGCGGAATGGCGACGCGCTCGCCGATCTCGATGCCGCTTTCGACCATCGCGTCGTATTTCATGTTCGACATCGACATCAGCCGGTCGATCCGCGTCACGCCCAGCCAATGCAGCACATCCGGCATGAGCTGCTGGAAGCGGGCATCCTGCACGCCCGCGACGCATTCGGTGCGCTCGAAATAGGTCGCGGCGGAATCGCCGCCCTCCTGGCGCTTGCGGGCGTTGTAGACGAGGAACTTGGTCACCTCGCCGAGCGCCCGGCCCTCTTTGCGGTTGTAGACGATGAGGCCGACGCCGCCGCTCTGCGCCTCGCGCACGCACTCCTCGATGCCATGGATCAGATAGGGCCGGCAGGTGCAGATGTCGGAGCCGAAGACGTCCGAGCCGTTGCACTCGTCATGGACGCGGCAGGCGATGCGGCTGCGCCGGTCGGAGAGCGCGGAGACCTCGCCCATGACATAGGCGGTGATCGAGCCGATCGGCGGCAGGAAGACCTTGAGGTCCGGACGCGTCACCAGCTCCGGATACATGCCGCCGGTCTGCTCGAAGAGCGTGCGGCGGAGTTCGTTTTCGGTGGTGCCGAAGCGCTCGGCGATGCCCGGCAGATGCCAGACCGGGTCGACGGCGATCTTGGTGACGCTGATGTCCCCGGAGGCGTGCAGGATGTTGCCGTCCGCGGCAAGGCGATGGGCGCCCATCGCCGCCAGGATCTCCGGCAGGTTGAGCCGCGCCTTGGTGACGGCGATCGTCGGGCGGATGTCGATGCCCTCGCCGATCAGCCTGCCGAAATCGTCGGCGACGGTGTGCCCGAACGGGTCGAGCGAGACGATTTTCTTCGGATCGCCCCATTGCGGCTGCGGCCGGATCTCGGCCGTCGGATGGGTGTTGGTCAGGTCCGGCCGCTGCGAGGGGTTCATCGCGCGGGCGGAAATAGCGAGCGCGCGATAGACCGAATAGGAGCCGCCATGGGCGCCGATCACGTTGCGGTCGGCGGGGTTGGTGGTCGAAGCGATGATCGGGCCGCGCTCTGCCGGTGTCGGAGCGCCCCATCGGATCGGGAAACGCGCGGCAGCGCTGCCCGGCTCGGGATGGGAGGTGAGCCTGATATGGCCCGTGCGGTTCGGCGCGTTCATGGCGTTATCGCCCCGGAATAGGAAAGGGCCCCGAGACGGATGTCCGGGGCCCTCTGGACCTCACCAATTGTGACGCAAGCGCGATTCGGCGTCAATCGGCTCCTTCAGTCGCGGTTTAGAGGTGCTTTCGTCATGGTCGGGTTTGTCCCGACCATCCACGCCTTCGCTGGCCGAAAGCCGTGTTCAAGACGTGGATGCTCGCCATAGGGACGAGCATGACGGCGGGCCCTCAGAACACCGCGAGATAGCGCAGCAGCGAGATGATGCCGATCACGATGACAATGATCTGGACGACGTTCTTGATCGCGCCGTCGAGCGGCAGCATCCGCACCAGATACAGCACGAGGCCGATGACCAGGACGGTGATCAGCAGGGAAATCAGGATGCTCATTGAAAACTCCGTGTCTCGGCCGGAGAACCGGCCCCCCTGGGAGCCCGCCGCGACGCATTCGCAGCATGTCAGCCCGGAGGACAGAACGTCGCAGATGGACACAGGTTCCGATGGGTGATGCGCCGGCGAAGCGCTGAGACGCAGGAGCAAGCGTCATTCTCGGGCTCGACCCGACCATCTCGTCATCCAGCGGTCTCAGGTCACGAGATGAACTCAGGAGGCGCAAACGCAGAACCCCTCTCCCGGATGGGAGAGGGGCAGGGGTGAGGGAAGGCCGGAAAACCAGTTAGCGCTGAAAAATGGCAAGCGGCGAGCGCGAGCCTCCCATGCCGGCGGCAGGCCCTCACCCCTACCCCTCTCCCACTCGGGAGAGGGGATCCCGCGCTGTCCTCGCGTTATCCCGCAATCCGGTCGAAATCGGCCACAGCGCGGGTTGCCTGACGGAGCTGGTTCAGCAGCTTCAGGCGGTTGGCGCGCAGCGCCGGGTCGGGATCGTTGACCGTGACCTTGTCGAAGAACGCATCGACCGCCGGGCGGATCTCGGCGAGCGCGGCCATGGCGCCCTCGTAATCCTCGGCTGCCACAGCGGCCTCGGCCTTCGGCGTCGCCTGCGCCAGCGCCACCGCCAGCGCCTTCTCCTCGATCAGCCCGGCATCGGCGATGAGCTGCAGCTCGGGCGCGGCGGCGAAGGCGCCCTCCCCGTCCTTCTTCTCCTCGGCCTTGAGGATGTTGGCAGCGCGCTTGTAGCCCGCGAGCAGATTCGTGCCGTCCTCGGTCTCGAGGAAGCGGCCGAGCGCTGCGACGCGGCGGGTGATGAGCAGGAGGTCGTCATTCGACGAAGCGCCCTCGCCCAGCACCGCGTCGACCAGATCATGCCGTGCGCCCTGGTCGCGAAGCATGACCTTCAGGCGGTCGTGGAAGAAGGAGAGAAGGTCGGAGTCCTTCGCGAATTGCGTCAGCGCCAAACGCACTCCGTTTTCCACCACCAGCCGGATCACACCCAACGCCGCGCGGCGCAGCGCATAGGGGTCCTTGCTGCCAGTCGGCTTCTCGTCGATGGCCCAGAAGCCAACAAGCGTGTCGAGCTTGTCGGCGAGCGCCACCGCGACCGAAACCGGATCGTTCGGCACACGGTCCGACGGGCCGAGCGGCTTGTAATGCTCCTCGACCGCCGCAGCGACCGAGGCGTCCTCGCCCTGCAGTTCAGCATATTTGCGGCCCATCAGGCCCTGAAGCTCGGGGAACTCGCCGACCATCTCGGTCGGCAGATCGGCCTTCGCCAGCTTGGCGGCGCGCTCGGCCTTGGCCGGATCGGCGCTAACGATGGGCGCCAGTTCCTTGGCCAGCGCGGCGATGCGCTGGACGCGCTCGCCTTGCGTGCCGAGCTTGGCGTGGAAGACGACGCCAAGCTTGTCGAGCTTGGCCATGCGCTGGTCGAGCGGCTTGCCGAGATCGAGGCCGAGCTTTTCAGCGCTCTCCTTGAAGGTATCGAGGTCCGGCAGCGAACCGCGGTCGGTCTGCCAGAAATAGGCGGCGTCCGAGAGGCGCGCGCGCACGACGCGGCCGTTGCCGGCCTTGATCGCCTCGCCGCCGTCGCTGGCGATCAGGTTCGAGACCAGGACGAAGCGGTTGGCGAGATTGCCGCTCGCCGGATCGCGCAGCACGAAGCATTTCTGGTTGGCGCGGATCGTGGCGCGGATCGCCTCGCCGGGAATGTCGAGGAAGCGCTCCTCGAAGGAGCCCAGCAGCACCACCGGCCATTCGACGAGGCCGGCGATCTCCTCCAACAGCCCCTCATCCTCGACCAGCTCCAGCCCTTGCGCCAGCGCGAGGTCCTTGGCATCGGCGAGGATGATTTCCTTGCGGCGGTCGGCGTCGAGCACGACCTTCGCCTTCTCGAGCGACGCGACATAGTCGTCGAGCCGCTTCACCTTGATCGGGCCCGGCGCATGGAAGCGGTGGCCATAGGTGGTGTTGCCGGAGACGATGCCGTCGACCTCGAAGGGCACGACCTCAGGCTCCTCCGTCTCGGCGCCGAAGGTGCAGAGGATGGAGTGGAGCGGGCGCACCCAGCGCAGGCTGGCGCCGGCGGCGGAAGCCTTGCCCCAGCGCATCGACTTCGGCCAGGGGAAGGCGCGGATCACGGCCGGCACGATCTCGGCGATCGCCGCGACGGTTTCCTGGCCGGGCTTCTCGATGAGGGCGACGTAGGAATCGCCCTTCTTCGGATCGCTGACGATGGTCGCCTGGTCGAGCGAGGTTAGCCCCGCAGCCTTGAGGAAGCCCTGGATGGCGGCATCGGGCGCGCCGACGCGGGGGCCCTTGCGCTCCTCACGCACGTCGCGGCCGCGCACGGGCAGGCCGGCGATGTGGAGCGCGAGCCGGCGCGGCGTGGCGAAGGCCTTGGCGCCCTCATAGACGAGGCCGCGCTCGACCAGTGCATCGGTGACGAGCTTCTTCAGGTCCTCCGCCGCGCGACGCTGCATGCGGGCGGGGATTTCCTCGGAGAAGAGTTCGAGCAAAAGATCGGGCATCACGCAGCTCCCCCGCCCGCGGTCTTCAGCCAGGCGGCGCCGCAGGCCTTGGCGAGCTCGCGCACGCGCAGGATGTAGCTCTGCCGCTCGGTGACCGAGATCACGCCGCGCGCATCGAGCAGGTTGAAGATGTGGCTCGCCTTGATGCACTGGTCATAGGCCGGCAGCGACATCAGATGCTGCGGGCCGTTGGCGCCGGAGGGCGCCTGGCCGGCCGCGAGCAGCGCCTTGCACTCGGCTTCCGCATCCGAGAAATGCTGGAACAGCGTCGCCGTGTTGGCGTGCTCGAAATTGTGCCGCGAATATTCCTGCTCGGCCTGCAGGAAGACGTCGCCATAGGAGATGCGGTCCTCGCCGTCGAGGCCGTTGAAATTCAGGTCGTAGACGTTCTCGACGCCCTGGACATACATGGCGAGACGCTCGAGCCCGTAGGTGAGTTCACCAGCGACGGGCGCGCATTCGACGCCGGCGACCTGCTGGAAATAGGTGAACTGGCTCACCTCCATGCCGTCGCACCAGCATTCCCAGCCGAGGCCCCAGGCGCCGAGCGTCGGGCTCTCCCAGTCGTCCTCGACGAAACGCACGTCATGTAGGCCGAGGTCGACGCCGATCGCCTTCAGCGAGTCGAGATAGAGCTGCTGCAGATCCGGCGGGGACGGCTTCAGGATGACCTGGAACTGGTAATAGTGCTGCAGGCGGTTGGGGTTCTCGCCATAGCGGCCGTCCTTGGGGCGGCGCGAAGGCTGGACATAAGCCGCCTTCCAGGGCTTCGGCCCGAGCGCACGCAGCGTCGTCGCCGGGTGAAAGGTGCCGGCGCCGACCTCCATGTCGTAGGGCTGCAGCACGACGCAGCCACGTTCGGCCCAGAAGCGCTGCAGCGTCAGCAGCAGCCCCTGGAAGGAGCGGGTCGGATCCATGGCCGGCGAGCCGGCGGCGGGGAGCGGAGCGAGGGCGGACAAGAGCCGGCAGCCTTCCGAGTGAAAAAGGGGTGGCCGGGTGATTAGGATCAGGTCTCGTCAGGGTCAAGCGCGGGCGAGGAACCGGAGGCCGACAGATTTCGTTCATATCCGGTCTGATATCGACTGAAGCCACCGTATGGCCGGCAGTGTTCGGGGCGAGCATCCGGGCCGCGCCAGCGGGGAGACGACAAGGAGTAGCCTATGCTGACCAATCGCATCATCGCCGCCGCTTTCGGCGCTGCAACCCTGCTCGGCGCCGCCATGAGCACTGCCCCGGCTTCGGCCGCCCCGATGTCCGCCGCGCCCGCAATGGCCTCAGGCGCCGAGACCGGCTTGGTCCAGCAGGCCTGGCACCGTGGCCGGCCGCATTATGGTCCGGGTCGTCCGCATGTCCGCCGCTGCTGGACAGAGAGCCGTCGCATCTGGAACGGACGTCGCTGGGTGATCCGCACGCATCGCGTCTGCCGTTGAGGCACTGAGCCGCACGTGAAGACAGGCTGAACGGCATGTTTCCATGCCGTTCAGCCGCCGGAGCACAAACCTGTATAGGGACGACTCCTAGGCCATCCACGGAAAGGCGATGGCACAAGTTACGGAGAACAGCATGTTCAGGACAATGCTAATCGCCGCCGCCGCGGCCGGCGCCTTGGGCGGCGCCATCCTGACGACCGCCCCGGCTTCCGCTGCGCCCGTCAGTTCGGCCGCTCCCCAGACCGCGCAGGCGGGACCGGGTCTCGTCGAGCAGGCGCAGTATTACTATCGCGGCCCGCGCCGCTATTATGGGCCGCCGCGCTACTATGGGCCGCGTCGCTATTACGGCCCGCGCTGCTTCTGGTCCGACCGCAGGGTCTGGAACGGCTATCGTTGGGTGATCCGCCCTGTGCGGGTCTGCCGCTGAGCTGAAGATTGGCTGAACGCCGCCGTCCGGCGCCGTTCAGCCTCCGAGGCTCAGGCTTTGATCCAAGGGGCGTTCGTCAGGCGGCAAGTGCCGTCGACGCTCTATCTCATGGAGGATGTCATGGTCCGGCCAATGTTGTTTTCTGTTTTCACCGCCGGGGCGCTGGGCTTGGCCGCCCTCGCCGCGCCTTCGGCGCAAGCCGCACCGGTTTCCGCCGGGCCACTGGCCGCGCCTGTCGTTGACGGCAGCGATCTCGTGCAGCCGGCGCAGTATTATTATTACGGCCCGCGCCGCTTCTACGGCCCGCCGCGCTATTATGGCCCGCGCTACTATGGTCCGCGGCGCTATTACGGGCCGCCCCGCTATTACGGCCCGCCGCGCTATTATGGGCCGCCGCGTTATTACGGCCCGCGCCCCTACTGGTAATCAGCCGATCGCGGCCCGGCCGCGATGGACCGCGTCGCTTTGAGGCGTAAGGCGGCCATCCGAATCGTTGATCACGAAAGCCGGCAGCAGCTCTGCCGGCTTTTTGCTATTCAGGACGCCGAGGACGATCACTCGGATCGCCGGCCTTCCGGCAAAACCGTGAATGGGGCGGATCGAGAGCCCGCCGAAACCGGTGGCGAGATCGGCCAGCAACTCAGGCAGGGCCTCGGCCCGGTGGATGATCGCGACAAGCCCGCCCGGCTTGAGCAGCCGTCGCGCCGTCTTCAGCCAGGGAGCGAGGCTGCCCTCGGCGACATGGGCCGCCTTGCGATTCGGCGTCGGCGAGGCGCGGGTGCCGCCCGGCGGATAGAAGGGCGGGTTGATCGCGATGGCATCGAAGGAGGCAGGCCGCAGGCCTGCGGCCGACAACATCGCCACCTTTGCCGCGACATCGCCGGCGATCACATCGACGCGCTGCGCCATGCCGTTGAGCGCTGCATTCTGCACTGCGAGGGAGGCGAGCTCCGGATCGCGCTCCATGAGCGTAACCTTCAGCTCTGGCTGCGCCAGCGCCGCCGCAAGCCCGATCGTGCCGACGCCGGCGCCCATGTCCAGCAGCGAGCCCGCGCCGAGTTGCGGCAGGGCCGCGGCGAGCAGGATTGCGTCGCTGCCGGCGCGGTGACCCTTGCGCGGCTGGCGCAGGAGGAGGCGCCCGTCGAGCAGCCTGGCCTCGACGATTTCGCCGAGGCCAGGCAGCGACTGCGCTTCACTCATCGCGCAGCTCGGCGCCGTAACCCGCCTCGATCAAGAGTGCGCGAGCCCGGCGCTTGTCATCGTCCTGCACAAGCAGGCGACGCGGAAAGGCACCGATCATGCCTTCGAGAGCGCTCATATGCTGATCGGTGATCAGGCAACCGATGCCGGCCGAGGCCAGCAGCGCCTCAATGGCGCCGAGAAGGATAAGATCATTGGTCCGAAGCAGCTCATGCATCGGGCCATGGAGCCCGAGCGCGCCCGTTCATGCAAGGGTCCGAGCGGCGCTGCGTCGTCGCGGCCGCTCGCAGGGGCTGGCGCGGCATGCGCCGGTTGTGGCATGGCTTGCGGGCGCGCGCCGCGTTGGCGCGGGCTTGAGCCGGAGTGCGTTCAGTGGGTGTCGTCCTATCCTTCGAGGAACGGGAAGCGAGCCAGGCGAGCATTGAGCCGCTGGTTGCGCTGACGCGCGAAGATATGGAGCGCGTCAATGCGATGATCCTGTCGCGGACAGGCTCGGACGTAACGATGATCCCCGAGGTCGCCAACCACCTGATCTCGTCGGGCGGCAAGCGCCTGCGGCCGATGCTGACGCTCGCCATGGCCAATCTCTGTGGCTACCAGGGCGAAGGGCACGTCAAGCTCGCGGCCTCGGTCGAGTTCATGCACACCGCCACGCTGCTGCATGACGATGTCGTCGACCAGAGCGACATGCGCCGCGGCAAGCTCGCCGCCCGCATGCTCTGGGGCAATGAGGCGAGCGTGCTGGTCGGCGACTTCCTGCTCGGCCAGGCCTTCCGGATGATGGTCGAGGTCGGCTCGCTCAGGTCGCTCGACATCCTGTCCACCGCTGCGGCGGTGATCGCCGAGGGCGAGGTCTTCCAGCTCTCCGTCGCCAAGAACACCGAGACGACCGAGGACGAATATCTCGCGGTCATCCGCGGCAAGACGGCAGAACTCTTCGCCGCGGCCTGCGAGGTCGGGCCCGTGATTGCCGACTCGTCCAAGGCCAATGCAGCGGCCTGCCGCAGCTACGGGCTCAATCTCGGCATCGCCTTCCAGCTCATCGACGACGCGCTCGACTATGGCGGTGTCGCGGCGAAGCTCGGCAAGAACACCGGCGACGATTTCCGCGAGGGCAAGATCACGCTGCCCGTCGTGCTCTCCTTCCGTCGTGGCGACGAGGCGGAGCGCGCCTTCTGGAAACGCACCCTGACCGATGCCGATATCCGCGAGGGCGATCTGGAGGAGGCGCAGGCGATCATGCGCCGGCACCGCGCGCTCGACGACACCATCGCCCGTGCCGAGCACTACGCGAACATGGCCAAGGATGCGCTCGGCCTGTTCCCGTCTTCGCCGATGAAGCAGGCGCTGAACGCCGCGGTCGATTTCTGCGTGGCGCGCGCGCACTGAAGCCGGGCGTCAGCCCAGCAGCGTCGCCTTCACCCACCAGCCCGGACGGGCCTTCGCCAGCGCCTTCGCGGCAGCAGCGCTGGCGCGGCAATCGTCGAAGAGCGCAAAGCAGGTCGCGCCGGAGCCGGACATGCGGGCGAGCCGGCAGCCCGGCAGCGCGGACAGGCTCTCCAGCACCTCGTCGATCACAGGCGCGACGCGTCGCGCGGGCGCGGCCAGATCGTTTCCGGATCGGATCAGGCGCGGCAGGAAATCAGGCTCCTGACCGCGCCCCTCCTGCCCTCGCGAGGCAGCGCGGCGCTCTCCATGTGCCAGCCCCAGCGCGCGGAAGACGGAGACCGTCTCCACCGCCACGCCCGGATTGACCAGCACGGAGAACAGTTGCGGCAAGCGCAGACTCGGGCCGAGGCGCTCGCCGATGCCGGCCATCAGACGGGCGCGCGAATCGAGGCATACGGGCACATCGGCACCCACTCCGGCAGCAACCTCTTGCAAGACCGGGGCGGTCGAGGCGATGCCGTTCAGCCGCGCGAGCAGACGCAACGCCGCCGCCGCATCGGCCGAGCCACCGCCGATGCCTGCCGCGACCGGCAGGCGCTTGACGAGATGGAAGCGCCCGGAGCGCAGCCCCGGGATCGCCTTTTCGAGAGAGCGGGCAGCCCGCAGCACGAGGTTGCCGTCATCGGCCTCGAGCCCCGCCGCGCGCGGCCCGGTCATAGACAGCGAGAGCGGCTCGCCGGGAACGAGCGTCAGCGTGTCGCCGACACCCGCAAAGGCCACCAGGCTTTCGAGCTCGTGATAGCCGTCCTCGCGGCGGCCGAGCACCTTGAGATCAAGGTTGACCTTGGCGCGCGCGCGCGTCGTCAGCGATGGAGCCACCGGCAGTCCCGACTTTAGAGGGGCGCGGCGACGCGCGAAGCGTCAGCCGCCGTCCTTCTTGGTCTCTTCGGTCACGTTGGCAGAGGGCTCCTCGAGCCCGCGCTCGATCTTGCGCAGGATCTTGGGCAGGTCTTCCGGCTCGGGCTTGAGATCACGGGCGTGGTTCCACTGGAACTTCGCCTCGAGCTGCCGGCCGGTGCGCCAGTAGACGTCGCCGAGATGGTCGTTGATCACCGGGTCGGACGGGCGCAACTCGGCCGCGCGCTCGATCTCGCGAGAGGCGTCCTCGTAGCGGCCGAGCCGATAATAGGCCCAACCCAGCGAATCGATGATGTAGCCGTCACGCGGCCGCAGCTCGACGGCCCGGCGCAGCATGTCGAGCGCCTCGTCGAGCTTCAGATGCTTGTCGACCAGCGAGTAGCCGAGATAATTCAGCACCAGCGCGCGCTCGCGGCCCAGCGGGTCCGGCAGCAGCTCAAGAGCCTTGCGCAGATCAGCTTCGGCCTCCGGCCAGCGGTTGGTGCGCTCACGGGCGATACCGCGGAAATAGAACAGGTCCCAGTTGGCGCGGCCCGGCGAGGCGAGCTTGTCGATGGCCTTGTCATAGGTCGCCGCGGCCTCAGTGAACATCTTGCGCGAACGGTAGATGTTGCCGAGCGCCGAGAGCGCGTCGACATCGTTCGGCCGCTCGGAAATGACCTTGTCGAGGTGCTTCACCGCCTCTTCGGGCTTGCCGAGGTTCTCCAGCGCGAGACCCGCCTGGATCTCGGCATTGGGACGCAGCGGCGAGGACGCCGGCATCTTGTCGTAGACGGCGACGGCGTCCTCAGGCTGGCGCGCGCGCTCCAGGATGTCGCCCAGCGTCAGGATCGCAAGGTCGTGGCCGGGATCGAGATAGATCGCCATGCGCAGGTAGAGCAGCGCCGCGGCTTCGTCGCCCTGGCGATTGCCGGCGCTGGCGAGGCCGTAGAGCACTTCGGCTGCGCCCTGCTGCGCCGTCGCGATCTGGCGCGTCGGAGCGTCCTTCTTCGCCACCAGCGCCATGCCCTCGCGGATCACCGGATGGTTCGGCAGCAGGCGGTCGAAATCGGCATAGGTCGAAGCGGCGGCATCGAAATCGCCGCTGCGGGCCTGGAAGCGAGCCCAGAGGTCGACGAGGCGCAAAGTCGTCTTCTCGGCGTCATAGGCCGCCTTGAGCCGCTTCTCGGCGTCGTTGCGGCGCCCGGCCGCGTCGAGAATCAGCCCTGCGTGATAATCGCGGAAGAGGTTGTAGGAGGGCTCGCCCTTCAGCCGCTCCAGGGTCTCGATGGCGCGCTTGGAGTTGTTGGAGCCGAGATAGGACCAGGCCGAGAGCAGCGTCGCCGTGATGTCGGCCGCCCGGCCGCGCCCGCCGCGCTGGAGATGGTTGCGGGCCGTCTGGTAGTTCTTCTGCTTGATGGCGCGGATGCCGACGACCAGCTGCGCCAGGCCGTTGCTGGGATCGAGCTGGATCAGCCGGTCCGCCGCACGGAAGGCATCGGGCATCGACCCGTCGGCCAGGAAGGCGACGAAGGCGCGCTCCAGGAGGTCGTTGTTGCCGGGATCTTCCCGAACCGCCTCCCGCAGATAGACGGAGGCCGCGCCGAGATCGCGCGAGGCGCCGGCAACGATGGCCGCGAGGTAGTTCCCTTCGAGGCTGTCGGCCGGCTCGAGCGTATCTGTGGAGCGGGGCGCTGTGGCGCCCTGGGCGGCGACCGGCAGGACCATCAACAACGACAACGCGGCGGCCGTACCGGAGGCACGCAGCTTCTTAACAAATGTCACGACGGCCATTCTCCCTCGGTCCGCTGCCTCACCGGAGGGCGCGCATCCAGCAGACCGTGATCACTTCGCGTTAAGCATCCAAGATGGCGGTTTCCGGGCAAGCCGGCAAGCGGGCGACCATGCGAATGCGCCAGCTTCGTAGCAGCCGCGCAACAGTCCCCGAAATGCGCCTGACGATGGGGAGCCGCGAGATGATTGCAGTCATGACGTCAGCGGAATGACGCTATATCCGGCTCGTCTGCAGATCACGCAGCGATTCTACTAGGATTATTCCAATGAAGAAGATTGCCCTGAGCATTACCGCTGCTGTCCTTCTCGCCAGCTTCGCTGCCGGATGCGCAACGACCGAGGTGAAGGAAGCCCCGAAGGTCGTGCGGAAGGGCTGATTGCCCTTTACGAACGAAGAAGGGCGCGCCTCGCGGCGCGCCCTTTTCATTTGCGGCAGGCAGCAAGCGGCCGCCTGCCCCGATCACATATTTGCGTAGCCCGGCCCGCCGCCGCCTTCGGGCACCGTCCAGGTGATGTTCTGGGCGGGGTCCTTGATGTCGCAAGTCTTGCAGTGGACGCAGTTCTGCGCGTTGATCACGAAGCGCGGATTGGTCTTCGCCTGCGCGTCGTCATAGACCACCTCGTAGACACCGGCCGGGCAATAGAGGCGCGCCGGCTCGCCATAGAGCGGCAGGTTCTGGGCGATCGGGATCGAAGGGTCCGTCAGCTTCAGATGCGCCGGCTGGTCTTCCTCGTGATTGGTCGAGGAGAGGAAGACCGAGGACAGCTTGTCGAAGGAAATCTTGCCGTCGGGCTTGGGGTAGACGATCGGCGTGACCTCGGACAGCGGCTTGAGCGTGGCGAAATCCGGCTTGCCGTGCTTGAGCGTGCCGAAGGGCGACCAGCCGAAGAGCTGGTTCAGCCACATGTCGATGCCACCGAGCCCGATGCCGATGAAGGTGCCGAACTTCGACCAGAGTGGCTTGACGTTGCGGACGAGCTTCAGATCCTTGCCGATGGCGCTGTCGCGCCATTCGTTCTCGATCTCGACGACCTCGTCGTGGCTGCGCCCGGCCTGGAGAACCGGCACCAGCTTCTCCGCCGCCATCATGCCGGAGAGCACGGCATTGTGGCTGCCCTTGATCCGCGGCACGTTGACGAAGCCCGCCGCGCAGCCGATCAACGCGCCGCCCGGGAAGGTCAGCTTCGGCACGGACTGGAAGCCGCCCTCGGTGATGGCGCGCGAGCCATAGGCGATGCGCTTGGCGCCCTCGAAGGTGTCGCGGATCAGCGGATGGGTCTTGAAGCGCTGAAACTCGTCGAAGGGCGAGAGCGTCGGGTTGTCGTAGTTGAGATGTACGACGAAGCCGACCGAAACCAGGTTGTCGTCGAAATGGTAGAGGAAGGAGCCGCCGCCGGTGCGGTTGCCGAGCGGCCAACCGAAGGAGTGCTGGACGCGGCCCTTGTGGAATTTCTCCGTCTTGACCTGCCAGAGCTCCTTGAGGCCGATGCCGTATTTCTGCGGCTCGCGGCCGGCATCGAGGCCAAATTTCTTGATCGCGATCTTGGAGAGCGAACCGCGCGCGCCCTCGCCGAGCAGCGTGTAGCGGCCGCGCAATTCCATGCCGCGGGTGAAGCGGTCCGAGACGGTGCCGTCCTTGGCGATGCCCATATCGCCGGTGGCGATGCCGGCGACCGAGCCGTCCTCGTTATAGAGCAGCTCGGCGGCTGCGAAGCCCGGATAGATCTCGACGCCGAGCGCCTCGGCCTGCGCCGCCAGATATTTGGCGACCAGCCCGAGCGAACCGACGAAATTGCCGTGATTGTTCATCAACGGCGGCATGGCGAAATTCGGCAGGCGGATGCCGTTGGGCTCAGTCAGGAAATAGAAGACGTCTTCCTCGACTTCGGTGGTGAGCGGCCGCTCGGGATCCTGGCGCCACTCCGGCAGCAGCCGGTCGAGGCCTACGGGATCGATCACCGCACCGGACAGGATATGCGCGCCGACCTCGGCGCCCTTCTCGACCACGACGACGGAGATGTTCTCGTCGAGCTGCTTCAGCCGGATCGCCGCCGCAAGGCCCGCAGGACCGGCGCCGACAATGACGACGTCATAGTCCATGCTCTCGCGCGGTTCGCTCTGCGCTTCGTTCAGATCCATCCTGCCCTCCGCCGGCATCCCCGCCCCAGAGCGGTTAGTTTACATATGAACAATATGACCGACTCGTTCAACGCCCGGCTTCTGTCCAGTCTGGAACCCCTCTATCCAAGCGCACGTTCCAATTTGCAACCACATCGGCTCGCGAAGCGGCGTCGCAGTGTATAGGATGGCGGCATGAGCCTGTCCGACGCAGCCTTTCCCGACGAGCCGTCGCCCTACGAGCTGCTGAGCTGGTACGCCGAGATGGGCGTGACGGAAGCGCTCGACGAAACGCCGCACAATCATTTTGCCGAACCTGCCCCACCGGCCGGGGAGCGCCCGGCGTTGCGCCCGCTGCCCGGCCGCGCGCCTGTTGCCACCCGGCCCATGCCCGCAGCGGCGACCGCACCCGACGATGCCGCCCTGACGGCCCGGGCGATGGCCCGCGAGGCGCGCACGCTCGACGAACTCAAAGAGGCCCTCGCCAAGTTCGAGGGCTGCGCGCTGAAGGCCACCGCCAAGAACCTCGTCTTCGCCGATGGCAACCCGCAAGGCCGCGTCATGATGGTCGGCGAGGCTCCGGGCGCCGATGAAGACCGGATCGGCCTGCCCTTCGTCGGCCGTTCGGGCCAGTTGCTCGACCGGATGCTGGCCGCGATCGGCCTGTCGCGGAAGGAAGACGTCTACATCGCGAACCTCCTGCCCTGGCGGCCGCCCGGCAACCGAACGCCGACGCCGCAGGAGGTCGCGATCTGCCTGCCCTTCATCCAACGCCAGATCGAGCTCGCCGACCCCGACATCCTGATCTGCGTCGGCGGCCCCTCGGCGCAGGGCCTGCTCGGTTTCACGGGCATCCTGCGTTCGCGCGGCCAATGGGTCGAGTACGATACCGGCGCCCGGCGCATCCCGGCGATGGCGACGCTGCATCCCGCCTACCTGCTGAGGCAGCCCTTGCAGAAGCGGCTCGCCTGGCGGGACCTGCGCGCGCTCAAGGCTGCGTTGGACAAGAACGCCTGACACAACCTGTCACCATTCCGAGCGCAGCGAAGCAATGACGAGCGCTTTGCGGGAACCACAGCGGTCACACGCCGTTCAGACGACGCCTGCAATCACGGCTTGAGTTCACCGCGCCTCTTGGCGAGATTGCGGAAAGTGTCGTCGGGGGACCTGACCATGCAGTGGGAAGATTACCGTCAGTCCGAGAACCTCGAGGACAGGCGCGGCAGCGGCGGCGGCTTTGCCGGCATGCCGGGCGGCCGCGGCGGCGTCGGCATCGGCACGATGGTCGTGCTCGGCCTGCTCGGCTGGGCGCTGGGCATCGACCCGCGCCTCCTGATCGGAGGGGCCGAGATGATCGGCGGCATCGGCGGGCGCCCGCAGACGCAGGAGACGCGCCGCTCGTCAGGGCCGCCGGCGGACGAGATGGGGCGGTTCGTCTCCGCCGTGCTGGCGCAGAACGAGGATATCTGGTCGAAACTGCTGCCGCAGCAGGCCAACACCCGCTACCAGGCGCCACGCCTCGTGCTGTTCTCCGGCGTCGACCGCTCGGGCTGCGGCACGGCGCAGGCGGCGATGGGGCCGTTCTATTGCCCGAACGACCGCAAGGTCTATCTCGACACCTCCTTCTTCCAGGAGATGCAGCGCAAGCTCGGCGGCGGCGGCGACTTCGCTTATGCTTATGTGATCGGCCACGAGGTCGGACATCACATCCAGAACCTGCTCGGCATCCTGCCCAAGGCCAACCAGCTCCGCGAGCGCGGCTCCGAGCGCGAGAGCAACGCCATCTCCGTTCGGATCGAGCTTCAGGCGGACTGCTTCGCCGGAGTCTGGGCGCACAACATCCAGGCGATGGGCCGTCTCGACCAGGGCGACGTCGAGGAGGCGATGCGGACCGCCTCCGCCATCGGCGACGACAAGCTGCAGAAGGCGTCGCAGGGCGTCGTCGTGCCGGACTCGTTCACGCATGGATCGGCGGCGCAGCGCACGCGCTGGTTCAATATCGGCCTCCAGTCCGGCTCGATGCAGAGCTGCGACACCTTCCGGAACCAGGTCTAGCAAGCGCCCCCGGTCGCCAAGTCGGGAGAGGCGCGGTCCTTCGCGCTTCCCGGATTTTTTGCACCACGGCTTGAACCGCTGAGGCGCGGTCCGCGACCAATAGCTGGACACACACTTCGGTTGCCTGTTCCGAGACCCCTCCTCGCCCCGCCGGCCCCTTCCGGCGGGGTTTTTTCTGAATAGGCAGGAGTGTGACGTCGCTCACGGACGAACCCTTCACGCCTTTGCGACCACGATATGCGTCATTCCTGTGTCACAAGAAGCTCGACAGATGTGCGTCCCGCTCGACGTGGCCCACTCAAAAAAACTAGAATATGCCTCTGCCTTGACCTAACGTTCACGTATGGAGTGCGACCATGCTTGAAAAATACGACGCCACCCTTGAAATCCCCGGCAAGGCTTGGTTGACAGGAAAGGCCCACGTCATCGTGCCGCCCTGCGACAGAGTTTCAACGACCTGCTCCTACGCGCTGAGCACCTGCGGCGAATACTATACTGGATTTGTTCTAGGCAGGTTCGGATCACTCATCAACGGCCGCGGACCACTCGCCATATCCTGGCCGGGTGGCATCCTCTGCTATGTGACGATCACGACCTTCAGCGAACAATCGGTCTCATTCCGCGTGCCGCGCTCGGAGTGGCTTGGCGACGATCCGCTGCGCTGACGCGCCGGCCCGTTCCGGTCAGAACGCCTCGTCAGGCCTCCGCCCGATCCCGCCGCGCCGGCAGGCGCTGCGGCGGGCGGCCGAGGCGGCCGGCCAGCACTGCGGCCTTGGGCACCACGAGCCCGGCCCGAAGCCGGCGGGCGCCGAAGGAGATCGCGGCGCGCTCCCGCAACGAACCGGCCGCGCTGCGCAGAGGGATCAAGGCCGGTCTCTCCGGCGCAACAATGAGATGCCGCTCCACCGCCTGCGCCCAATGGGCCTGCGGCACGTCCCCTGCATCCAACAGCAACAGCCATTCGCCGCGCGCGGCGGCTGCACCCTGGCGCCAGGCCTCGGCCGGGCTGGCATGCAGATAGCTCGCGCCCGTGGCATCGGCGATGCGTTCGATTTCGGAAGCGCCGGCTGCATCGACGATCACAGCATGGCCGAGAAAGCCTTCGGCGACCGCAGGGATCAGGATGGAAAGCGTCGCGGCGAGAGCGCGCGCGGAATGGTCGGCCCGGATAACGGCAGTGAGCATGCGCAATGTCTTATGATGCGGCGCAGCACGTCGCAATCCTGTCACTTGCAATATGTTCTCTATTTGTTCACTATCGCGAGCAGCAGAAGGTGTCGATTCCCGGCGCCGAGCCCGGTTCAACGAGCATGGCACAGGCAAGACCCATCGATCGGCCCATGACCCGGCAACTCCGCCGGCAGGACCGGGAGCCTTCGATCTCCGCTCCCGCCGTCGCGCCGGCGGACCCGATGGCCTATGTCGGCAACCAGATCGACCCGGAGCGCCGTCGCGGGCGCGGCGCCACGATCAACCCCGGCGGACGCTACGAAGCCGAGCAGCGCGTGGCGGAGGATGACGGCTGGGGCTCGCTGGGCGATCTGCCGGATTTCAAGACGGAAATCGCCTATGAGAAGGCGCGCACCATCATCACGCGCAACGACTCGCCGGACATTTCCTTCGACCGCTCGATCAACCCTTATCGCGGCTGCGAACATGGCTGCGTCTACTGCTTCGCCCGCCCGACCCATGCCTATCTCGGGCTTTCACCGGGGCTCGACTTCGAGAGCAAGCTGACCGCCAAGCCGGAGGCTGCGGCCCTGCTGGAAAAGGAGCTCTCGGCGGCCTCCTACCAGCCGCGCACCATCGCGATCGGCACCAACACCGACCCCTACCAGCCGATCGAGAGGAAGCTGCGGATCACGCGGTCGGTTCTGGAGGTCCTTGCGAAGTTCAACCACCCGGTCGGCATCGTCACGAAGTCGGCGCTGGTGCAGCGGGACATCGACATCCTGGCGCCGATGGCGGCGAAGGGTCTCGCCAAGGTCGCGCTTTCGGTGACGACGCTCGATCCCAAGACCGCGCGCGGGATGGAGCCGCGCGCCGCCTCGCCCGCGAAGCGGCTGGAGACGATCCGCAAGCTGACCGAGGCGGGGATCCCGGTGACGGTGCTCGTGGCGCCGATCGTCCCGGCGATCAACGAGCACGAGATCGAACGTATCCTGGATGCGGCGAAGGCCGCGGGCGCCGAGAGCGCCGGCTATGTGCTGCTGCGCCTGCCGCTGGAAGTGCGCGACATCGTGCAGGACTGGCTGCTGACGCACCATCCCGACAAGCTGCGCCATGTGATGTCGCTGATCCGCTCGACACGTGGCGGCAAGGACTACGATTCGCAATGGGGCCAGCGCATGGTCGGGTCCGGGCCCTATGCCTGGATGATCGGCCGGCGCTTCGAGATGGCGGCCGAGCGCATCGGCTTCAACGCGACGCGCCGGAAGCTGCGCACCGATCTCTTCCTCAAGCCGGAGAAAGAGAAGGAGCAGTTGAGCCTGTTTTGAGGTGGAGCAGGCAAAGGCCGCTCTGGTCTGGGACAACGCACTGCTGCATAAGCCTCGGATGCCCGCCGATTTCAGCCGAGAGACATTGGCCATCACCGAAGGCCGCTGGCCGCTGGCCGGCATCGACGAAGTCGGGCGCGGGCCGCTTGCCGGGCCGGTGGTGGCTGCGGCGGTGATCCTCGACCCAGCCCGCGTGCCGGACGGGCTCGACGATTCCAAGAAGCTCTCCGCCGCGACCCGCGAGGAACTTTTCGCCGAGATCATGGAGCGGGCGCTCGCTGTCTCGGTCGCCAGCGCCACCGCCGTCGAGATCGACGCGGTCAATATCCGGCAGGCGACGCTGCTCGCCATGCGCCGCGCGGTGGCGGGGCTGCCGCTGGCGCCGCTGTACGCGCTGGTCGACGGCAACGACCCGCCGCAGCTCAGCTTCGGCTGCGAGGCCATCATCCAGGGCGATGGCGCGGTCGCCTCCATCGCTGCAGCCTCGATCGTCGCCAAGGTCACGCGCGACCGGATGATGGGGCGGCTGTGCCGTCGCTACCCGGCCTATGGCTTCTCGGGTCATGTCGGCTACGCGACGCCGCAGCATCGCCGGGCCATCGCGGAAAACGGCCCCTGCCCCGAACACCGCTATTCCTTCGCGCCGGTCAAGGGCGTCTGGTTCCGGTAGCATTCGGCGCCCGGCCGTCATTGCGAGCGTAGCGAAGCAATCCAGGAGGCTGGGCCGATCGGTCTCACCCGGTCCCTGGATTGCTTCGTCGCTGGCGCTCATCGCAATGACGACGAGGTACGGGCATCCTGGCCTCCAACCTCTCCCAACGGCACCCGGCCGTTAACGCCCGATTAGGAATTCTCCTGAAACGCCAATGGCGTAGGCAAAAACTGCAGCCCCAAAACGGGACGCATTTTTTTCAATGCGGAAACCCGGCTTTTACCCTGACTGGCCAATATCGCCCTCATTGAAGTTGCGTAACGGTCTTTGAGTCATGGGTATCTCGCGTACCGGGACCGCCAGCGCTCCCGTCCGGATTCAGGTTTCGCGTACCGGACGGCCAGCGCTGGGGGCCCGGATGAAGGCTGCAAGCCTTCCTCTGGAACTGCCTCTCGATCAGGTCCTCGTCGGCGACTGCGTCGCGGCGATGAACGCCCTGCCTCCGGCGAGCGTCGACCTGATCTTTGCGGATCCTCCCTACAACCTGCAGCTCGGCGGCGATCTGCGCCGGCCCGACGACAGCCTCGTCGATGCCGTCGACGACGACTGGGACAGGTTCGCCTCCTTCGCCGATTACGACCGCTTCACCCGTGACTGGCTTGCGGCTGCGCGACGCGTGCTGAAGCCGGACGGAGCGCTGTGGGTCATCGGCTCCTATCACAACATCTTCCGCGTCGGCGCGACGCTGCAGGATCTCGGCTTCTGGGTGCTGAACGACATCGTCTGGCGCAAGGCCAATCCGATGCCAAATTTCCGCGGCCGGCGCTTCACCAACGCGCATGAGACGCTGATCTGGGCGGCGCGCGGCGAGAACACCAAATACACCTTCCATTACGAGGCGCTGAAGGGCGGCAATGACGACCTGCAGATGCGCTCGGACTGGTATCTGCCGCTCTGCACGGGCGAGGAGCGCCTGAAGGACGAGAGCGGCGCCAAGGTGCATCCGACGCAGAAGCCTGAAGCCCTGCTCGCCCGCGTGCTGCTCTCCGCGAGCAATCCCGGCGATGTCATCCTCGATCCGTTCTTCGGCACGGGCACGACCGGCGCCGTCGCCAAGGCGCTCGGCCGCCGCTTCATCGGGCTCGAGCGCGATCCGGTCTACGCCAAGGCGGCGCGCGAGCGCATCGCGGCGGTGACACCGCTCTCGCCGGAGGCCTTCGCCGCAGCGCCCTCGAAGCGCAGCGAGCCGCGCGTGCCGTTCCTCAGCCTTGTCGAGGCCGGGCTGGTGAAGGCCGGCGAGACCGTCCATGACGAAAAGCGCCGCCACAAGGCGATCATCCGCGCCGACGGCACGCTGGTGCTCGGCCCGGCGGTCGGCTCGATCCACAAGGTCGGCGCGCTGGCCCAGGGCCTTCCCGCCTGCAATGGCTGGACCTTCTGGCATGTCGAGCGCAAGGGCTCGCTTACCGTGCTCGACGCGCTGCGCGGCGAGATCAGGGCGCAGATGGCGGCTGCCTGAGAGCTTTCAGGCCCGCCTCGACCACCTTCAGCATCACGCTCGGCAGCGGCTCCTCTGCGAGCCGCGCCGGGGCTGTGAAGCGCATACCAGGCGGAGCCTGCGTCGCGGCGGGAACGCGGCCGACCAGAACAGACAGCTCCAGCGGAAAATGCGTGAAGACGTGGCGCACCGGCTGCGGCAGGCGCTGCCAGTGCAGCGGCAGGGGCGCGTCCTGCGCTGCCCCGTCCAGCTCGTAATCGGGGCGCCATTCGCTCGTCGGCACCTCCGCCATGCCGCCGAGCAGCCCCTTGGCCGGCCTCGTGCGCAGCAGGATCGCGCCGTCTGCCCGCGCCAGCACGAAGGCCGCGCCGTAGCGGGTGACGCCCGCCTTCTTGGGCGCCTTGCGCGGGAAGCTCTCCTGCGTGCCCTCAGTCCGCGCCACGCAGGGTTCTCGCCACGGGCAGAGCCCGCAGGCCGGGTTGCGCGGGGTGCAGATGGTCGCGCCCAGATCCATCAGGGCCTGCGCGAAGTCTCCCGGCCGATCATGCGGCAGCAGAGCCAGCACCTTCTCGCGGATCAGCGGGCGCGCACCGGGCAACAGATCCTCGATGGCGAAAAGGCGAGTCATGACACGCTCGACATTGCCGTCGACAGCCGCGGCCGGCCGATCGAAGGCGATCGCCGCCACCGCGCCCGCCGTATAGGCGCCGATGCCAGGCAGGGCGCGCAAGCCCTCTTCCGTATCGGGAAAGCGGCCACCATGGCCTGCCATGACCGCCTGTGCGCAGGCATGGAGGTTGCGGGCGCGGGAATAGTAGCCGAGCCCGGCCCAGGCCTGCATGACCTCCTCGGAAGGCGCTTCCGCAAGGTGCCTCACCGTCGGGAAGCGCGCCATGAAGCGCTCGTAATAAGGCTTCACCGCCGTCACGGTGGTCTGCTGCAACATGATCTCGGAGGCCCAGACCCGATAGGGATCGGGCCGCTCGCCCGCCACGGCGCGCCACGGCAACGCGCGGCGATGGCGGTCGTACCAGGCGAGGAGGTCAGCGGCGGCGGGCGCGGTCATCATGCCGGTGTAGCGTCTCCGGCCGGCCGGGCAAGCCGGAAGACGGGGCGTCCGATGTCAGCCGGTTGCTTCCGGCCAGGCTCGCATGGCGTTGCGGGCGACGGCCTCCAGTTCGGACCGCTTGGCGCCGTCTCGCGCCAGGATCGACATGCCGCTCTGCACCGCGACGAAGAAGCGCGCCAGGCCCGGAATATCGACATCTCCGGCCAGCTCACCCTCTGTCGCGGCGCGGGACAGGCGGACCTCGATCCGGGTCACGCCCTCGGCCCGGGCGGCGCGCACGCGCTCGCCGAGCTCGGCATGGCCCTCGCTGCCGACAGCGGACAGGGCCACCATGCAGCCGAGCGGAGCGCTCGGGCCGCAGGAGCGAGTCAGGCTTGCCGCTGAATCCATCAGGAAAGCCGTGAGCGCCTCGCGCGCCGTGACGGCGGCACGAAAATTCCCCCAGACGAGGGCATCGTAGCTCTCGCCATAATGGCGCAGCGCCTCGGCGTAGAGCTCATCCTTGGAGCCGAAGGCGGCATAGAGGCTGGGCGAACCGATGCCCATCGCCTCCGTCAGGTCGGAGATCGAGGTCGCGGCGTAGCCCTTGTGCCAGAACAGCTGTGTCGCCTGCTCCAGCGCCGCATTGCGATCGAAGGCCCTTGGGCGACCGCGCGAGCGCGCCGCCATCCGCTCCTCCGAGCTGCTCTGATTCTGTCCACCCGATTTCTGCATCGATCGATAGATAATTCTCTTGACGAGGGATGGCAACGTTCCTAGCTATTTCTGTATCGATCAATACAGAAAGACCTGATCATGACTGACCTCACTGGCAAGCGCGCCCTCGTCACCGGCGCTTCCCGTGGCATCGGCGCCGCCATCGCGCTGGCGCTGGCCGAGAAGGGCGCGGATGTCGCCATCACCTATGAGCGCTCGGCCGACCGCGCCGCGGAGGTGGTGCGCGCCATCGAGGCCAAGGGCCGGCGCGGCTTCGCGATCCAGGCCGACAGCGCCGATGCTGCTGCCGTCAAGCGCTCCGTCGACGAGGCTGCCGGAAACCTCGGCGGGCTCGACATTCTCGTGAACAATGCCGGCATCGCTCGTGGTGGTCCGGTAGCGGATGCCCCTCTCGCCGATATCGACGCGCTGCTCGCCGTCAACATCCGCGCGGTCATCCTGGCCTCACAGGCCGCGATCCCGCATCTGCCGGACGGTGGTCGGATCGTCTCGATCGGCTCAAACCTTGCCGATCGCGTGGCCTTCGGCGGCATCACCATCTATTCGATGACCAAATCCGCACTGCTCTCGTTCACCCGGGGGCTGGCTCGCGAGCTCGGGCCGCGCGGCATCACCGTCAATCTGGTCCATCCGGGCTCGACCGACACCGACATGAACCCCGCCAATGGCGAGACGGCGGATTTCCAGCGCGGCATGAGCGCGCTCGGCCATTTTGGCAAGCCGGAGGACGTCGCGGCGGCGGTCGCCTTCCTCGCCAGCCCCGCTGCGCGCCAGATCACGGGAACCGGCATCACCGTGGATGGCGGGACGAACGCCTGATCTTAGCTCCAGGCTGCGAGCCCTAGCGATCGCCTTGCCCATAGCGCGGCAAGGCGACACAATACGGCCATGGCCGCCAAACCCCTCGCCGAACTGATCGACGACTGCATCGCGCCCGCGCTCGCCGCGCAGGGCTTTGCGGGGCGTACGATCGTGGCGCTCTGGCCGGAGATCGTCGGGGAGCGGCTGGGCGCGCGCTCGCGGCCGCTCAAGATCGACTGGCCGCGCCGCAGGCCCGCTCCCGGCGAAGCGTCCGAGCCGGCAACGATGGTGGTGCGTGTCGAAGGCGCCTTCGCGCTGGAGATGCAACAGCTCGGCCCGCTGGTGATCGAGCGGGTCAACACCCATCTCGGCTGGCGCGCGGTCGGCAAGCTCGTGCTCAAGCAGGGGCCGGTCGCGACCGTAGAGGCCCGCAAGCCCGCGCCGGTGCTCGACGCCGCCGCGGCTGCCCGCGTCGAGGAGCAGGTCGCCCCGATCGCGGATGAGGGCCTGCGCGAGGCGCTGGCCCGGCTCGGCCGCGCGGTCGCGCTCGAGGCAAAGGCGCGCCGCCACGACACGGCTTCGTGAGCGGCGCTGGATAGGCGCCGATGCGCTCTTGCCACAATCGCGCGGGCCTCTATAGGTCCGAACCGATTTCGACCTTTCGAGGAATTTCTGTGATGACCAACAGGCGACAGCTTCTGACCGGCGCGGCCGGGATCGCGGCCGTTGCGCTCGCCGGCTCGGGTGCCGCGCGGGCCCAGTCCGCCCTCCCCGCCCCCGGCCCGCTGGGCGATGTCTGGCTCGGCCCGGCCGACGCCAAGGTCACCATCATCGAATACGCCTCGATGACCTGCAGCCACTGCGCCCATTTCCACGAGACGACCTGGCCGGAGCTGAAGAAGAAGTACATCGACACCGGCAAGGTGCGCTTCACGCTGCGCGAATTCCCTCTCGATCCGCTGGCTACGGCCGGGTTCATGCTCGCCCGCTGCAACGGCAACGACAAGTACTACCCGATGACGGACCTGCTGTTCGCGCAGCAGAAGAACTGGGCCTTCACCGACAAGCCGGTCGATGCGCTTTCGACGCTGGTGAAACAGGCCGGTTTCACACAGGAATCCTTCGAGGCCTGCTTGAAGCGGCAGGACATTTATGACGCCGTTACGGTGGTGAAGGATGGTGGAGCCAAGGCTGGCGTGAACTCGACGCCGACCTTCTACATCAACGGACAGAAGCGTAACGGTGCGCTCTCGATCGAAGAGTTCGACAAGATCCTGCAGCCGCTCCTCGGCAACTGAGCGGGCTGCACCCTTACGCCTGAATCACGGCATCATTCCCGGCGAAGCTGAGCGCAGACCGGGAATGATGGGCACGGATGATGCAGGGACGCGCCGATGCACCTGACGCGCCTCAAGCTCACCGGCTTCAAGACCTTCGTCGAGCCGACCGAGTTCTCGATCCAGCCGGGGCTAACCGGCATCGTCGGGCCCAATGGCTGCGGCAAGTCCAATCTCGTCGAAGCGCTGCGCTGGGTGATGGGCGAAAGCTCGTTCAAGAACATGCGCGGCTCGGGGATGGACGACGTCATCTTCGGCGGCTCGGGCGAGCGCCCGGCCCGCAACATGGCCGAGGTCTCGCTGACCCTCGACAACAGCGACCGCAAGGCGCCCGCGGCCTTCAACGAGGCCGAGGTGCTGGAGGTGACGCGCCGGATCGAGCGCGAGGAGGGCTCGACCTATCGCATCAACGGCAAGGAGGTGCGTGCCAAGGACGTGCAGCTCCTCTTCGCCGATGCCGCGACGGGCGCGCGCTCGCCGGCCCTGGTGCGGCAGGGGCAGATCAGCGAGATCATCTCCGCCAAGCCGCAATCGCGCCGGCGCATCCTGGAAGACGCCGCCGGCATCGCCGGCCTGCACAGCCGCCGCCACGAGGCGGAGCTGAGGCTGAGAGGTGCCGAGGAGAACCTCGTCCGGCTGGAGGATGTGCTCGGCCAGATCGACGGGCAGATCGAAGGGCTTCAGCGACAGGCGCGGCAGGCCGGGCGCTATCGCAGCCTCGCGGCCGATATCCGCCGGGCGGAGGCGACGCTGGCGCTGATCGCGCTGCATGACGCCCGCGCTCAGGAGGCGCAGGCCGCACACGCGCTTGAAGAAACGGTCAAGGATGTCGCCGCGCAGACCGGCATCCAGGCCGAAGCCGCGCGCAAACAGGCCGTCGCCGCCCATGAAATGCCGACCTTGCGCGAGGGCGAGGCCGCGGCCTCCTCCGCGCTTGTGCGGCTGAAACGCGGCCTCGACGAGCTGGAGGCGGCGAATCGGCGGGCCCGGCAGCGGGCCGAGGAACTCGGCCGGCGTCTCGACGAATTGCGGGGCGATCTCGCGCGTCAGGAGAACGTCGGGAAGGATGCGACCGACAGCCTGACGAGGCTGGCGGAAGAGGATGCGGGCCTGGCGGGCGAGGCCGATGGCGGCGGAGAGCGGGCGCAGGCAGCGGCGGCTGCGCAACAGCGGACGGAAGCCGCGCTCGCCGCCGCCGAGGCCGAGCATACCGCGGCCCAGGCAGCGCTCTCCGAGCTGGCGGCGCGGCGCGGCGCCCTCGAACGCGCGCTGAAGGAGGCCCGCGATCGCGAAGGCCGGGCCACGGCCGAGCGCGAAAAGCTCAACCGCGATCTCGCCGCCCTCGCCTCGACCGACGCCGAAATCGAGCTCGCCCGGCTGCGCGAGGCGCTGGGCGCGGCGGAGAAGGCGGCGCGACAGGCCGAAGCCGGGCTCGCCGCCGCCCGCTCGACCGTGAACTCCGCGCGTGATCGCGAGGCTGCCCAGCGCGGCCCGCTGGCGGAGGCTGATCGACGCGCGCAGCGGCTCGACGCCGAGATCGGCACGCTGCGCAAGCTGCTCGCGCCCGCCGTCGGCGACCGCTGGCCGGCCGTGCTCGAAGCCGTCAGCGTCGCCAAGGGCTATGAAGTCGCGCTCGGCGCCGCGCTCGGCGACGACCTCGACGCGTCCAGCGACACCACCGCGCCGGCCCATTGGGCGGATGCCGGGGACGGGGCCGGCGATCCTGCCCTGCCCGCCGGCGCAACGCCGCTGCTCGACCATGTCCAGGCACCGGCCCCATTGCGGCGACGGCTCGCCCAGATCGGCGTCGTCGCGCGGGCCGAGGGTGCCGCACTGCGACAGCAACTGAGCCAGGGCCAGGTGCTGGTTTCGCGCGAAGGCGATGTCTGGCGCTGGGACGGCTTCGTCAGCGCAGCCGACGCCCCCTCTCCTGCCGCACGTCGGCTGGCCGAGAAGAACCGGCTCGTCGATCTGGAGCGCGAAGGCGTCGCTGCGCACGAGGCGGCGGGTGAGGCTCGCAAGGCGCTCGAAGCAATCATGGCCGAGGCCAAGCTCGCCGCGCAGGCCGAGACCGCGGCGATCGAAGCCGCGCGGCAGGCGCGGCGCGTCGTCGACCAAAGCCGCGAGAGCTTGGCCGCGGCCGAACGCAAGGCCGCCGACACGCTGGTGAAACGCTCGACGCTGGCCGAGGCGATCAAGCGGCTTGGCCAGGCCGTCTCAGAGGCGGCCGCGCAGGCCGCGGCGCATCAGGACGGCCTCGCGGCGCTCAGCCAGCCGGCCGAGCTGGAGAACGTGCTGCTGAAAGCGCGCGTGCTGCTGGGCGAGTGCCGAACCGCGGCCTCCTATGCACGGGCGCATGTCCAGACATTGGCGCGGGAAGCCGAAATGCGTGCGCGCCGCCGCGCCGCTATCGCCGCCGACATCGCTGCCTGGAAAGAGCGCGCGGCGGCGAGCCTCCAGACCGCGGAAGAGACCAAACGCAGGATCGAGGCCACTGGCGCGGAGCGGAACGCCCTGCTCGAAGCGCCCGATACCTTCCTCAGCGAACGGCGCCGGATCGTCGCGGAGATCGAAGAGGCCGAGGCGGCGCGCCGCGCTGCGGCGGACAGGCTAGCGCTCGGCGAGGCGGCGCTGGCGGAAGCGGATCGGCAGGCGCGGCTTGCGCTCGAAGGGCTTTCCGGCGCGCGCGAACGCCGTGCCTCGGCCGAGGCACGGCTCGAAGGCGCACGCCAGCGGCTCGCCGACATCACTCGCGAAATCCTCGACCGTCTCGAAACCCGGCTCGACGGCCTGCAGGAGATCGCCGGCGTCAAGCCGGGCGACGAATTGCCGGAGCCGGACGCCGTTGAGCGGCGGCTGACCAATCTCAAGAGCGAGCGCGAGCGGCTCGGCGCCGTCAACCTGCGTGCCGAGGACGAGCTCTCGGAGGTGAAGGCACGGCGCGAAGGCCTGTCGGGCGAGCGCGACGACCTGACCGAGGCGATCAGGCGGCTGCGCCAGGCCATCGGAGCGCTCAATCGCGAGGGCCGCGAGCGGCTGCTGGCCGCCTTCGAGATCGTCAACGGCCATTTCCAGCGGCTGTTCGGCGTGCTCTTCGGCGGCGGCGAGGCCGAGCTGAAGCTGGTCGATTCGGACGATCCGCTCGATGCGGGGCTCGAGATCTTCGCGCGCCCGCCCGGCAAGAAGCCCCAGGTGATGACCCTGCTCTCCGGCGGCGAGCAGGCTCTGACCGCGACCGCGCTGATCTTCGCGGTGTTCCTGACCAACCCTTCGCCGATCTGCGTGCTCGACGAGGTCGATGCGCCGCTCGACGACGCCAATGTCGAGCGCTACTGCGACCTGCTCGTCGAAATGGCGCGCAATACCGAGACGCGCTTCATCCTGATTACCCACAATCCGATCACGATGGCGCGGATGGAGCGGCTCTTCGGCGTCACCATGATGGAGCGCGGCGTCAGCCAGATGGTCTCGGTCGACCTCGCCACCGCCGAACGCATCCGCGACGCCGGCTAGGCCTCGCCTGTCATCGCGAGCGCCGCAATCCAGCGGGACCGGGTGGAGGCGCTCACGCAATTGCCGTGGATTGCCTCGTCGCTTCGCTCCTCGCAATGATGGCGGCAGGGCGTGACTGACCGAACGAAGGGGCGCCGGAAAGCCCGTCCAGCCGGCTGAAAAAATGCCACAATCGGCGCGGCATTACGGCAAGAATGTCGCACTTAGTCCGAATTTCCAAACATTCCAATGTGTTAGGTGTTATCCACCCGCCTTGACAGGGCGGGGGGCTGTCAATAAAGGAGGCCGTGCTGACGACGGCTCGATGCGCGGGTTTGGACGGGGTTATAGTGGTTTTTCGCTGGATCGCGGCGTGATCGCGATCAGGACGGAGCCTCGAAGACCATGACCGAACCCGACCCAAACGCCTCAGATTCGGAGTTGCGCGCAAGACTGGGTTCCCTGAAGTCCGCCATCCAGCGGGCCGAGGCGAATGATAAGCCGGGCGCGAGCCCGGCTGGAGAGGACAAGGCGCTCGCGGGCGCGATGTCCTCAGGCTTTCGCGCCGCGACGGATCTCGCAGGCGGCATCATCGCAGGCGCCCTGATCGGGTACCTCGGCGACCGGTGGCTGGGAACGTCCCCGTTCCTGCTGATCGCCTTCCTGGTGATCGGAACCATCGCGGGCTTCAGATCCGTCTACCGGCTCGGTTCGCGTCCGACCTCCGGGTCGAGCGGCGGCCCGAAGGCGAATTGATCGAAGGGCGGTCCGCGAGGGCCGCACGATAGGGAACGGAACCATGGCGGCCGGCGGCGGAATCGATCCGATCCACCAATTCCACATCACTGAGATCGTGGCGCTGAAGCCTTTCGGCCTCAATCTGTCCTTCACCAACACCTCGCTGTGGATGGTGATCGTGCTCGCCACCGTCTCGGCGATCATGATCTACGGCTCGAGCCAGCGCGCGGTCGTTCCCGGCCGGCTGCAGTCGCTCGCCGAAATGATCTACGAATTCGTGGCCTCCACCCTCACAGGCGTGATGGGCAAGGAAGGCATGAAGTTCTTCCCCTTCGTGTTCTCGCTCTTCGCCTTCGTGCTGGCGAGCAACATGCTCGGCATGATCCCCGGCTCCTTCACCGTCACCAGCCAGATCATCGTCACCGCCGCCTTCGCCGTGCTCGTCATCTCGGTCGTGCTAATCTACGGCATCGTGAAGCATGGCAGCCATTTCTTCGGCCTCTTCGTGCCGTCGGGCGTGCCCGGCTGGCTGCTGCCCTTCATGGTGCTGATCGAGGTCGTCTCCTTCCTGTCGCGCCCGGTTTCGCTGTCGCTTCGTCTGTTCGGCAACATGCTCGCCGGCCACATCGCGCTCAAGGTCTTCGGCGGCTTCGTCGTGGCGCTCATCGCCGCGGGCGGCGCTGCGACCATCATCGCACCGCTGCCGCTGCTGCTGGCGGTCGCGCTCACCGCGCTCGAGTTCCTCGTCGCTTTCCTGCAGGCCTATGTCTTCGCGATCCTGACCTGCGTCTATCTCAACGACGCGCTGCACCCCGGCCACTGAGGCCCGGGCAGCGCTCGCGAGAGTTCATCCCACCCGTCAAAACGTTCCACACTGGAGAAAGACCATGGATCCTGTTGCAGCCAAGTTCATCGGCGCCGGCCTCGCCTCGCTCGGCATGGGCCTCGCCGCCATCGGCGTCGGCACCATCTTCGGCAACTTCCTCTCGGGCGCCCTGCGCAACCCGTCGGCCGCTGACGGCCAGTTCCCGCGCGCCTTCATCGGCGCGGCGCTCGCCGAAGGTCTGGGCATCTTCGCGTTCGTCGTCGCGCTCGTGCTGCTCTTCGTGGTCTGACACTTTCTGTCGACCGCATTCTCGTCGCGCGCCTCAGTCCTAGCGGCCAGCGCGCGACGGTTCCGTATCCCAAGCGCTGAAAGGCACCCCATGCCGGTTCGATTCCCAGGGTTCGTCGGACAAAGGTGGCCGGTCGCCGCCGCTTCGTTCGCCACTCTGCTGGCGGGTGCGGCGCAGGCTGCCGAGCAGCAACACGGCCTGAGCGGCGAGAAGGCCTCCTTCCCGCCCTTCGATCCCGCGCACTTCGCCAGCAATCTGTTCTGGCTCGCGGTCACCTTCGGGGCCCTCTACTGGCTGATGTCCAAGGTTGCCCTGCCGCGCCTCGGCTCGGTCCTTGAGGAGCGCGCCGAGACGATCGGCCGCGATCTCGACCAGGCCACGCAGATGCAGGCCAAGGCCGAGGATATGGCCCAGGCCTATGAGAAGGCCCTGGCCGAGGCTCGCAAGAACGCCCAGGGCATCGCCCAGGCGGCCCGCGAGACCGGCGCCAAGGAGAGCGATGCCAAGCGCCACGCCACCGAGGCGGAGCTCGCCAGCAAGCTCGCCAAGGCCGAGGCGACCATCGCCAAGACCAAGACCAAGGCGATGGGCAATGTCCGCGACCTCGGCAGTGACATCGCAGTGGCGATCGTCACCAAGCTGACCGGCCAGGCGCCCAGCACCACGGAGGCGGCGGACGCCGTCGACCAGGCTCTGACTCAGGGCTGAGGAGAGGTTCTATGGATACTGTCTGGGTCGGCGTCGCCCTCGTCATCTTCCTGGCGATCCTGGTCAAGTTCGGCGTGCCGAAGATGATCGTGAAGGGGCTCGATGCCCGCGGCGAGAAGGTCGCGCAGGAGCTGGCGGAAGCCCGCCGCCTGCGTCAGGAGGCCGAGAAGCTGCTCGCCGAGTACGACGCCAAGCGCAAGGCCGCCGAGGCCGAGGCTGCCGGCATCGTCTCCGCCGCCAATGAGGAGGCCAAGCGCCTCGCTGCGGAGGCTGAGGCCAAGCTCGCCGACTTCGTCGCCCGCCGCACCAAGTCGGCCGAGGAGAAGATCGCGCAGGCCGAGAGCCAGGCCGAGGCCGAGGTTCGCGCCGCGGCTGCGGAGGCTGCCACCAAGGCGGCCGAGACCATCCTGCGCGGCCAGATGGCCGGCAAGGCCGGCGAAGCCGCCTTTGCCGCCGGGCTGGGCGAGGTCAAGGCCAAGCTCAACTGAGCCTTTAGCCGGATCGCAAGACATCAACGCCGCGCCTCAGGGCGCGGCGTTTTTCGTTTTAGCTGGACGGTTTCGAGTCCCGTGCTCTCGGGCGAGAGGAAACCGGCGTCGATGAAGAGCACGGGGAACCCCTCTCCCGGATGGGAGAGGGGCAGGGGTGAGGGACCGCCGCTCATCATCGAAGCTCGACGGCACCGCATTCGCCCTTATCGTCTAGCGCAGGCCCTCATCCCTGCCCCTCTCCCACACGGGAGAAGGGTTCCCCGCGCATGCTGAATGCGGATGCACCTGCTGGAGTCGCACTCCGCCCGAGAATGACGGCAGGGGCGAGCCTCAGTTGCTGGCGGTCGCCGTTGGGCTCGGCGCATTACCCGTGGCGGTCGCGACCGGCGCAGCGGCCGGCCTCGCGGGCGGCAGCGCGGCCGCCTTCGGCTTGGGCTTGCGCGGCTGGATCGTCGAGGTGACGATGCCCTGCGGCGTGTCGAGCCCGTAGATGTCCTCGCGGAACTGGACCTGTCCGTCCGCGCCCTGCCAGCCCGTCAGATAGACCCAGGCGACCGGCACCTGCTTCTTCAGCGGGATGTTCTTGCGCTCGCCCTTGGCGATCTCCTCCTCCAGTGAGGCGAGCGTCCATTCCGAGCCTTCGAGCAGCCAGGCGCCCAGCTCGCGCACGCCCTCGACACGGGCGCAGCCCGACGAGTTGAAGCGGACGTCGTTGCGGAACAGCGTCTTCTTCGGCGTGTCGTGCAGGTAGACCGCCTCGCTGTTCGGCATGTCGATCTTGAGCTGGCCGAGGGAGTTCGTCGGGCCCGGCTCCTGCCGCACTGTGAAATAGGGATTGTTGATCGTCGCCCAGTTCACGCTCGCGGGGTCGATTTCCTTGTTCTCGGCGCCCAGCAGCTTCATGTTCGACTTGGCGACGAAGCCCGGATCCTTGCGCATATGCGGGATGATGTCGGCCTTCACGATCGAGGTCGGCACCGTCCAGTAGGGGTTGACGTTCACGGAGGTGATGTTGGCCTGGATCACCGGCGAAGGCCGGTCCGGCCGGCCGACCACCGCGAGGTGGCGCTGTGCGACCGCCCCGTTCTCGACCGCCTCGACGCTGGCGCCGGGAATGTTCACCACGACATAGCGGCTAGCGAAGTTGAAGCCGTTGCCCTTGAGCCGCTCCAGCGTCGCCGTCAGCTGGTTGAGGCGCGTCTCAACCGGCACGTTCATCGCCTTGAGGGTAAGGCGCCCGACCGTGCCGAGATCCGACAGGCCGTGACGAAGCTGGAAGCGCTTCACCGCCGCGACGACGGCCGCGTCATAGACGTCGCCAGCGAGGGCATCCGGCGCGAGGTCGCCAGAGGCGAGGAGACGCTGCTTGAGGGCGACGACATCGGGCCCCTGCGAATCGAGCTTCAGGGCTGTGGCGCCGCCGGGCACCTTGGGCCAGCCGCCACGGCCGGCGACGTCCTCATGAGCAATCAGCGCCTCGAGCGTGCGGTCATAGGTATTGGGGCCGTAGCTCGGCTCGTTCGCACGCACGATCGCCGTCGACGCCAGCAGAAGAGCAGCCGCAGCAGCCAGGATTGAGGGACGAGCAGACATGAAAACCCCCGGGCCGCACAGAGCGGCACCGGGGGATCATTCCGCCACATGGTCAAGGAATGCTTAAGAAGCGACGCAACGACATTCACCATGCTGACGAATGCCGTCAGCATGGTGCGAGGCCGCCTACTCGGCCGCCTGGGCCGGCGCCGGCTTTTCCCATTTCAGCACCGGCTGGCGGGCGGCGCGCGTCTCGTCGAGGCGGCGGATCGGGGCGTGGTGCGGGGCGCTGGTGAAGCGCTCCTTGTCGTTGCCCTTGGCCGCCATGGCGAGGTCCCGCAGCGTCGCGATGAAGAGGTCGAGCGCCGCCTTCGATTCCGACTCGGTCGGCTCGATCAGCATGGCGCCATGGACGACGAGCGGGAAATAGACCGTCATCGGGTGGTAGCCTTCGTCAATCATCGCCTTGGCGAATTCGAGCGTCGAGACGCCCGAGCCCTTCAGCCACTCATCGTCAAAGAGCACCTCGTGCATCGACGGATGGTCCGGGAACGGCAGCGACATCAGGTCGGACAGGCCGGCGCGGATGTAGTTGGCGTTCAGCACCGCATCCTCGGAGGCCTGCTTCATGCCGTCCGAGCCATGGCTGAGCATATAGGCGAGCGCGCGGACATACATGCCCATCTGGCCGTGGAAGGCGGTCATGCGGCCGAAGGGCTGGTTGCCCGCGGGCGCTTCCTCGCGCGTCTCGATCAGATGCGGCTTGTCGTTCACGACATGGATGAAGGGCACCGGCGCGAAGGGCGCCAGACGCTCGGAGAGCACGACCGGGCCGGCACCGGGACCGCCGCCGCCATGGGGCGTCGAGAAGGTCTTGTGCAGGTTGATGTGCATGGCGTCGACGCCGAGATCGCCCGGACGCGCCTTGCCGACGATGGCGTTGAAGTTGGCGCCGTCGCAGTAGAAATAGGCGCCAGCCTCATGCATCGCCGCCGCAATCTCGACGATCTGCGGCTCGAAGATGCCGCAGGTGTTCGGGTTGGTCAGCATGATCGCGGCGATGTCCGGCCCGAGCAGGGCCTTGACGTCCTCGACCGCGACCGTGCCATCCGGACGGGCGGGAACCGCCTTCACCGAGAAGCCGATCAGCGCCGCCGTGGCCGGGTTGGTGCCGTGGGCCGATTCGGGGACGAGCACGACGTTGCGCGTCGCGCCCTCGCCCTTCGCCTCGATGGCGGCCTTGATCGCCATCATGCCGCAGGCCTCGCCATGGGCACCGGCCTTGGGGGAGAGGGCCACCGCCGGCATGCCGGTCAGCGTCATCAGGTAACGGGCGAGCTCCAGCATCAGCTCCAGCGCGCCGGGCACGGTGGAGAGCGGCTGCAGCGGATGCACGTCGGAGAAGCCCGGCAGCCGCGCCACCTTCTCGTTGAGGCGGGCATTGTGCTTCATCGTGCAGGAGCCGAGCGGGAAGAGCCCGGTGTCGATGCCGTAGTTCTTCTGGCTGAGGCGCACATAGTGGCGCATCGTCTCGGGCTCGGAGAGGCCGGGCAGGCCGATCTCGCCCTTGCGCGCATGCTTGCCGAGCCGCGCCTTGAAGGGCGCCGGCTTGTCGATGTCGACGCCCGTCGCCTCATGATGGCCGATCTCGAAGATCAGCGGCTCGATCTGCTGCAGCGCCTTGTTGCCGGTGAAGGTGGCGTGGTCGGCATGAGCGGCCTCGCCGGCCTGAGTGGGACGTCCCTGACGGTTCAGCATCACAGCACCTCCACGAGCGCCGCCACGAGGGCCGCCCGGTCTTCATCGGTATTCACCTCGGTCGAGGCGATGATCAGCAGGTCGTCCAGCCCGGCATGCGGCAGCAGCCGCGAGACCGGCACTCCGGCCAGGATGCCCTTGGCGGCCAGAACCTCGACGACCTCGGCGGCCGGCTTGTTCAGCTTCACCGTGAACTCGTTGAAGAAAGTCTCGTTGAGCACGGTGACGCCGGTCACCCCGGCGAGCAGATCGGCGAGCTTCACCGCATTGGCGTGGTTGACCTCGGCGAGGCGGGCGAAGCCTGTCTGGCCGAGCAGCGTCATGTGGATGGTGAAGGCCAGCACACAGAGGCCGGAATTGGTGCAGATGTTCGAGGTCGCCTTGTCGCGGCGGATATGCTGCTCGCGGGTCGAAAGCGTCAGCACGAAACCGCGCTGGCCGGTCGAATCGACCGTCTCGCCGCAGAGCCGGCCGGGCATCTGGCGGATATATTTCGATTTGGCGGCGAACAGGCCGACATAGGGACCGCCGAAGTTCAGCGCATTGCCGATCGACTGGCCCTCTCCGACGACGATATCGGCGTCCTGCGCACCAGGCGGCACGACGGCACCGAGCGAGACGACCTCGGTGAAGACCGCGATCAGCAGGGCGCCATGGGCATGGGCCTTCTCGGCGATCGGCTTCAGGTCCCGCAGGTTGCCGAACACGTCCGGCGACTGGACGACGACGCAGGACACGCTGTCGTCGATCTGCGAGAGGATGTCCTCATTGGCCGAAACGTCGGGCTTCAGCGCCACGACCTCGTCATTGGCCATGTGCGAGAGCGTCCGGACCACGTCAGTATAGTGCGGGTGCAGGCCGCCGGAGAGCACCGCCTTGCGACGCTTGGTGACGCGGTGCGCCATCAGCACCGCCTCGCCCGTGCCGGTCGAGCCGTCATACATCGAGGCGTTGGCGACCTCCATGCCGGTCAGTGCCGCGACCTGCGTCTGGAACTCGAAGAGATATTGCAGCGTGCCCTGCGCGATCTCGGGCTGGTAGGGCGTGTAGCTGGTCAGGAATTCCGAGCGCTGGATCAGGTGATCGACCGTCGCCGGAACATGGTGCTTGTAGGCGCCCGCGCCGACGAAAAAGGGCACGGCCGAGGCCGCCGCGTTCTTGCCGGCCATCTTGCCGAGGATGCGCTCGACCTCCAGCTCGCCCTTGGCGCGCGGTAGGTTCACCGGCTCCTTGAGCAGCTTGCCTGTGGGCACGTCGCTGAACAGCGCGTCGATGTCGGAGATGCCGATCCGCGCGAGCATGTCCTCGCGGTCGGTATCGGTGAGCGGGAGATAGCGCATGGAAATGTCCTTCGTGTTCCGTCGCGGCTTCCAACCGGCGTCATGCTCGGGCTTGCCCCGAGCATCTCGGAAACCAGTGTCTTCTCGTCCCGAGATTCTCGGGTCGAAGCTTCGCTTCGCCCGAGAATGACGGCGCAGCGGTCAGAGCGTCTTGACGTAGTTCTGGTACTCGGCCTCGTTCATGAGCCCGTCGAGCTCAGCCGTGTCCTTGATCTTGATCTTGAGGAACCAGCCCTTGCCCGCCGGATCCTCGTTGACGGTGCCGGGCGTGGCTTCGAGCTCGCCATTGACCTCGACGACCTCACCGGAGACCGGCGCGTAGACCTCGGACGCCGCCTTGACGCTCTCGACCACGGCGGCCTCGCCACCCTTGCTCAGCGCCTTGCCGACCGACGGCAGCTCGACGAAGACGACGTCGCCGAGCTGGCCCTGCGCGTAGTCGCTGATGCCGACGGTGCCGGTGTCACCCTCGATGCGGATGTACTCGTGGTCCTTGGTGTAGCGGGTCTCGGCCATGGTTTCCTCCTGGCGTTCGATCAGAATTGGCGTCAGATGTCTGGAAAAAGGGGTCAGCGCTTGTAGCCGTTCGGCACGAAGGGCATCGGCGCCACGACGGCCGGCAGCGGCTTGCCGCGCACGATGAGATTGAGCTGGGTGCCCGGCGCCGAATGGGCCTTGGCGACGTAGCCCATGGCGCAGGGGCCGTTCAGCGTCGGGCCGAAGCCGCCGGAGGTCACAGTGCCGATCACCTCGCCTTCCGGCGTCGCGATCTCGGTGCCCTCGCGGGCAGGCGCACGGCCTTCCGGCTTGAGCCCGACGCGGATGCGGGAGGTGCCCTCGGCGAATTCGCGCTGGATGCGCGCGGCGCCCGGGAAGCCGCCTTCCTCGCGGCGGCGCTTCTGGATCGACCAGTTCAGCGCGGCCTCGACCGGCGAGGTAGTCGTGTCGATGTCGTGGCCATAGAGGCAAAGCCCCGCTTCGAGCCTGAGCGAATCACGCGCGCCGAGGCCGATCGGCTTGACGTTGGCGTCGAGCAGAAGCGTATCCCAGATCTCGCCGATCTTCGTAGCCGCGGCGGAAATCTCGTAGCCGTCCTCGCCGGTATAGCCCGAGCGGCTGACATTGGCCTTGATGCCGGCGACCTTCATGGTGCGCGAGGTCATGAAACCCATCTCGGCGGCTTCCGGCGCGATGGCGGCGAGGGCTGCCTCCGCACCCGGCCCCTGCAGGGCGATGAGGCCGCGATGCTCAGCCCGGATCAGCTTCACATTCGGCGGCAGGCGCGGCTCGATATGGGCGTAGTCGGCCTCCTTGCAGGCCGCATTGACGACGAGATAGAGCGCGCCGTCCTCGTCGGGATCGGCGGAGCGCGTCACCATCAGGTCGTCGAGGATGCCGCCCTCCTCGTTGAGGAGCTGCGAATAGCGTTGCTTGCCGGGGGCGAGGTTCAGGATGTCGGCAGGAATCAGCGCTTCGAGCGCCTTCGCCGTGGTCTCGTGATCGGGGCCGACCAGGAAGGCCTGGCCCATATGCGAGACGTCGAAGAGCCCGGCCTTCTCGCGCGTCCAGTTATGCTCGGTCAGGATCCCCATCGGATACTGCACCGGCATGTCGTAGCCGGCGAAAGGCACCATGCGGGCACCGAGCGTCACATGCCGGGCATGGAGCGGCGTCTTGAGCGGCGCGGGCGCGCCGGCATCGGTCGTGTTGGCTTCAGCCTCGGCAGCCATGGCATGCCCCTCCCAGAATCGAGCGCAAGCCCCGGACGGTAGCGTCCGGAACGCGCCCCCTCTGTCTCGGGACCTGAGAGATTTCCCCGCCGACCCATGAGGCCGGACGAGTTACACCCGTCGGTGGGCGGAATCGCTTCCGCCTCTTTCCAGAGCGCCAAGTCCCCAGCGGTCCTTTTGCCTGAGCGTTTCCGGGGCGGTTGCGCCTTCGGCGCCGGGCCTGACGGATCAGTCCCGGTCTCTCCCGCGGGGATATGCGGCTAGGGGCAGAGATACAGAAGGCGCCGGCCCAGTCAATCCGGGCGGCGCCTCCTTTAACGGCAAAGCTGCTTTTGAGCGGCTCTTATCTGCGGCGCTGGCGCGCGGGAGCGGCGCCGCCCTGGCCGAGGCTGACGAAGACCTCGACATCTCCCCCACCAGCCGGAACGGCGATCCCGTCCTCGACATGCGAGAAATCGACACCGCCCTGGCCGGCGGGAATCGTGCCGCCGACGCGGGACGCGCGGCGCGCGACGACCGTGGTGCCGCGCATGACGGTGGTGGTCAGCGTCGCGCCATAGCTGCCGGGGCTACCGGCCGGTCCGAGCAGGATGCGGCCTTCGACGCCAACCTTCAGGCGGAAGGAGCCGTTGCCCGTGGGCGTGCATTCGCGCGCGACGTTCGCGATCGAGATCTGGTTGCGCAGGCTGCCGCTATCCGGCCCCGACTGGGCCCGAAGCGCCGCACCGCCTTCGGAGATGATGACCTCCGGGCAGATCACGTCCTGCACATCCGAATCCTTGGGAATCTGGTCCGGCGGCGGCGGCCTCGTCGACTGGAACATCACCACGTTGCTGAGCGTCTGCATCGTGCTCGGCTGGCCAGACGAGGAAGACGAGGACGATCCGCATCCGGCAAGGGCCAGGCACAGCAACGGCAGCGCGAGCAAGCGGCTCGCGCGAATAGTCTGATCGATCACGGAAGCGCCTCCACGCCAGGTCCGAAGCCGTTGAGCGAGACGGGCACGCCCACCCCCTCTTCCGGCGTCTGGAATACAATGAATGTCGCGCTCTTGCCGCCCTTGAGCTGGCCGAGCAGGGTTTCGTCCATCACCACCTCGGCGACGCAGCCGGTGGTCAGGCAGCGCACGAAGCCGGCGCGGCCGATGTCCTTGTCGTCGATCTTGAGGCCGAGGCCGGAGGGCAGCAACACGCCGAGCGGCGCGACCACGCGCAGCAGCCGGCTCTTCTGGTCCGCGGTCTTGAGCACGATGACGAGCAGCGTGAGATTCGGCCGGTCCTCCGCCGCGACGTTCTGAACGAGCGCGCATTGCTCGGCCTTGGCGCCGGGCGGTACCTCGCAGCGCATCTGCCAGTCGCCATGTGTGGAGCGCACCGCCCCCTGCGCGAAAGCGGAGCCGGCGGAGAGGCTCGTTCCCATGAGCGCCAGCGCCAATGCGCCGGCCGCCCCGATGATCCTCATCATCCCTGCCATCCTTCCAAAGCGGACATGAGCCGCAGCAGGAACGCAGAATTCAGGCAAAACGCCGGCTGCGCCAGAGAATCCCGCGAACCCGTCAACATAAAAAGCGTTGGGACCATGCAGACCGCCCCCTGTCAAGGCGCGGCCGCGAGCGCCATGCGTGCCGTTACGCGAGCGCGCAAGGCCTCGCGTGCTTATGCCGCATGACGGAGGTGGGCAGTCTTCATTGCCCCACTGGCGCAAGCGTGATCTTTGATTTATCGCAATCCCGAAGAACGAGGCGGCCTCACGGTCGCCCGCTCGTGCGTGGGGCCGGGACAGGGATCGAAGCCGCCTCCGCGTAGGTCGATTGAGGAGCATGTCGGATCGATGCGATTTCTGAGCAGGACCTTTGCAACAGCGGCCGCCACGGCCCTCGGCCTCGCCGCGCTGGCGATCGTGCCGGCCGTCGCCGGCACCGGCATGCCCTCCCCCTGGCAGATGAACCTGCAGGGTGCCGCCACGCCCGTCGCCGAGTTCATCCACTGGTTCCATGACTGGCTGAACATCATCATCGCCATCGTCACGCTCTTCGTGCTGGCGCTGCTGGTCTATGTCGCCTTCCGCTTCAACGAGAAGGCGAATCCGGTCCCCTCCAAGACCACGCACAACGCCCTGCTCGAGGTTGCCTGGACCGTCATCCCGGTCCTGATCCTCGTCGTGATCGCGATCCCCTCCTTCCGCCTGCTCAAGCTGCAGCTCGAAGTGCCGCAGGCCGACATCACCATGAAGGTGACCGGCAAGCAGTGGTACTGGTCATATGAATATGCCCAGGAAGGCGGCGCCTTCGGTTTCGACTCGCTGATGCTCGACGAGAAGCAGCGCGCCGAGGCAATCGCTTCCAACAAGATCGCCGCCGCGGAGGCCCCGCGCCTGCTCGCCGTCGACAACGAGGCGGTGGTGCCGGTCGGCAAGATCGTCCGCGTCCAGGTCACCGGTGCCGACGTCATCCACAAGTTCACGGTGCCGTCCTTCGGCGTGAAGATCGACGCCATCCCCGGCCGCCTGAACGAGACCTGGTTCAAGGCAGAGCGCGAGGGGATCTATTACGGCCAGTGCTCGTTCATCTGTGGCCAGAACCACGCCTACATGCCGATCGCGTTCCGCGTCGTCAGCCAGGAGCGCTACGCCGCCTGGCTCGCGGAAGCGAAGCAGAAATTCGCCAATGCCGAGGACGCGGGCTCCAAGCTCGCTGCCGCGTCCAAGTAATTCGCCGAGGAGACTAGACGATGGCAACCGCGGCTCACGACGCTCCCGGCCACCACGACGACGCCCATCACGATCACCCGACCGGGTGGCGCCGGTGGCTTCTGTCCACCAACCATAAAGACATCGGCACGCTCTACCTGATCTTCTCGATCATGGCGGGCCTCGTCGGCGGCTTCCTCTCGATCATGATGCGCATCGAGCTGCAGCAGCCCGGCCTGCAGATCTTCGCGAACGGCCAGAGCTACAACGTGTTCGTCACCGGCCACGGCCTGATCATGATCTTCTTCATGGTCATGCCCGCGGTCATCGGCGGCTTCGGCAACTGGTTCGTGCCGCTGATGATCGGCGCGCCGGACATGGCCTTCCCGCGCATGAACAACATCTCGTTCTGGCTGACGGTCGCGGCCTTCATCCTGATGATCATCTCGATGTTCGTCGAGGGTGCTCCCGGCGCGCACGGCGTCGGCACGGGCTGGACGGTCTATCCGCCGTTCTCGACCTCCGGCCACCCCGGCCCATCCGTCGATTTCGGCATCCTGTCGCTGCACCTTGCCGGTGCGGCCTCGATCCTGGGCGCGATCAATTTCATCACTACGATCCTGAACATGCGCGCGCCTGGCATGACCATGCACAAGATGCCGCTGTTCGCCTGGGGCGTGCTCGTCACCGCCTTCCTGCTGCTGCTGTCGCTCCCGGTTCTCGCCGGCGCGATCACCATGCTGCTGACGGACCGCAACTTCGGCACGACCTTCTATGATCCGGCCGGCGGCGGCGACCCGATCCTCTACCAGCACCTGTTCTGGTTCTTCGGGCACCCCGAAGTGTACATCATGATCCTGCCGGCCTTCGGCATCGTCAGCCACATCATCTCGACCTTCTCGAAGAAGCCCATCTTCGGCTATCTCGGCATGGCCTACGCCATGGTCGCGATCGGCGTCGTCGGCTTCATCGTGTGGGCGCACCACATGTACACCGCCGGCCTCTCGCTCAACACGCAGCGCTACTTCGTCTTCGCGACGATGGTCATCGCGGTGCCGACGGGCGTGAAGATCTTCTCCTGGATCGCGACGATGTGGGGTGGCTCGATCCGCTTCACCGCGCCGATGGTCTGGGCGATCGGCTTCATCTTCCTGTTCACCGTGGGCGGCGTCACCGGCGTCGTGCTGGCGAATGCCGGCGTCGACCGCTCGCTGCACGCGACCTACTACGTGGTGGCCCACTTCCACTACGTGCTGTCGCTCGGCGCCGTGTTCGGCATCTTTGCGGGCTTCTACTACTGGTTCCCGAAGATGAGCGGCTACGTGATCCCGGACTGGATCGGCCGGCTGCACTTCTGGGTGGCCTTCATCGGCGCGAACCTGCTGTTCTTCCCGCAGCACTTCCTCGGGCTGGCCGGCATGCCGCGACACTATGTGGACTATCCGGACGCGTTCGCGGGCTGGCACTTCTGGTCCTCGATCGGCTCCTACATCTTCGCCTTCGGCCTGCTGATCTTCTTCTACGGCCTCGTGGTCGCCTTCACGAAGAAGCAGCTCGCCGGCGACAATCCGTGGGGCGAAGGCGCGACGACGCTGGAGTGGACCCTGTCCTCGCCGCCGCCCTTCCACCAGTTCGAGACGCTGCCGCGCATCACCGGCTCGGACCACTGAGAATACAGGCGGCGGGCCTCACCGGCCCGCCGCCGCCCTTCCCCCGAGCGCCTCGCGACAGGCGTTCCGGAGACGGGCGGCGGAAACCCCGCTGCGAACACCCTGCGCCCCGGAGCTTTCCTCCATGGGCGCCGTTGCAAGAGTACGAAGACGATCAGATCGATGTCCGCCGCGTTCGAAACCCGCTCCGATGCCCTGACCGCCTCCACCGGCGAAGCGCGTGATTTCTTCGCGTTGCTGAAGCCGCGCGTGATGTCGCTCGTCGTGGTGACCGCGCTGACCGGCATGATCACCGCGCCGGGCTCGGTTCACCCGGTGCTCGGGCTCGCCGCGCTGCTGGCGATCGCGGTCGGCGCAGGCGCCTCGGGCTGCCTCAACATGTGGTACGACGCGGATATCGACGCGCTGATGAGCCGCACGGCCAAGCGCCCGATCCCGTCCGGCCGCGTGCTGCCCTCGGAGGCGCTGGCCTTCGGGCTCACGCTCTCGGTCGGGTCCGTGCTGGTGCTCGGCCTCGTGGCGAACGCGCTTTCGGCCGCGATGCTGGCCTTCACCATCTTCTTCTACGCCGTCGTCTACTCGATGTGGCTGAAGCGCTGGACGCCGCAGAACATCGTCATCGGCGGCGCGGCCGGCGCCTTCCCTCCGATGATCGGCGAAGCGGTGGTGACGGGCGATTTCGGCTGGCACTCGCTGGTGCTGTTCGCGATCATCTTCCTCTGGACCCCGCCGCACTTCTGGGCGCTGGCGCTGGTGAAGTCCGGCGACTATGCGCGCGCCGGCATCCCGATGATGCCGAATGTCGCAGGTCCCCAGGCGACGCGCCGGCAGATCGTGCTGTATTCGCTGCTGATGGCCCCGGTCGCGGTTCTGCCCGCCCTGATGGGCTTCGGCGGCCTGATCTATCTCGCCGTCTCGGTCTCGACCGGCCTCGTCATGATCGGCCTGTCGATCCAGGTCTGGCTGCGGACGGAAGGTCCGGCTGCGACCAAGGCCTGCTGGTCGCTGTTCGGCTTCTCGATCGTTTATCTCTTCCTGCTCTTTGCGGTGCTTATCGCCGAGAATGCCTTCGGGCTGATGTGGGCCCTGCCGAAGGTGCTGGGATGAGCGAGCAGCCCCCCAAGCAGGTCACCCCGGCCCCGTTCTCGCCAGAGGACATGGCACGTCGACGCCGGCGTTCGGTTGCGCTCGCGCTCGTGCTGGGCGGGCTCGTGATCTTCTTCTTCGTGGTGACGCTGGTGAAGACCGGCCCCGCGATCCTCAATAGGCCGCTGTGATGACCGGCGCCGTTCCTCCTGCCCCCTCCGCGAAGCACGGCCGCACCGCGCTGATCTGCCTCGGCGTGGCCTTCGGAATGCTCGGCGCCTCCTTCGCGGCGGTGCCGCTCTACGACCTGTTCTGCAAGGTGACCGGCTTCGGCGGCACGCCGATGGTGGGTACGGCGGGTGCCGGCAAGATCCTCGACCGCGAGATGTCGGTCCGCTTCGACGCCAATGTCGCGCCGGGGCTGGGCTGGAAGTTCGAGGCTGAGAGCCCGGAGATCAAGGTCAGGGTCGGCGCGACCCAGACCGTTTTCTACAAGATGACGAATCGCTCGGACCGCACGGTGACCGGTATCGCGACGTACAATGTCGCTCCGGACAAGGGCGCGGCCTATTTCGTCAAGATCCAGTGCTTCTGCTTCACGGAGCATACGCTCAAGCCGGGCGAGAGCTTCGAGGCGCCGGTGGTGTTCTATATCGACCCCGAGATCGCTCAGAATCGCGAGCTCGACGGCGTTCACGCCATCACCCTGTCCTATACCTATTTCGCCTCCAAGTCGGGCCAGCCCGTCGCGGAGGACAAGGCCGGTTCGCCGAAGGGTGACGCGGGCAATTCGAAACTGTAGAACGCGCTGAAGCAACAGCGCGGACAAGACGTCGCGGAGACTGAACACGATGGCCGGGGCCCATACGAAGCACCACGACTACCACCTCGTCGATCCGAGCCCGTGGCCGCTCGTCGGCGCCGCCAGCGCGACGATCATGGCGATCGGCGCGGTGATGTGGATGAAGGCGATGCCGGTCGGCGGCATGCATCTCGGTCCGCTCGTCTTCGGCGCCGGCCTGCTCGGCGTGCTCTACACCATGCTGTCCTGGTGGATGGACGTGGTGCGCGAGGCGGAGAAGGAAGGCCATCACACCCGAGTCGTCCAGATCCATCACCGCTACGGCATGATCATGTTCATCGCCTCCGAGGTGATGTTCTTCGTCGCCTGGTTCTGGGCCTATTTCGACTCCAGCCTCTTCGCTGGCGAGCACATCAACTACCTCCGCTACGATTTCACCGGGGGGCACTGGCCGCCGAAGGGCATCGAGACCTTCGATCCCTGGCACCTGCCGCTGCTCAACACGCTGATCCTGCTGACCTCGGGCACCACGGTGACCTGGGCGCATTATGCCCTGATCAACAATGATCGCGCCGGGCTGAAGCAGGCGCTGTGGCTGACCGTGATCCTGGGCACGCTGTTCAGCATCTGCCAGGCCTACGAGTATTCGCACGCCACCTTCGCCTTCTCGGGCAACATCTACGGCGCGACCTTCTTCATGGCGACCGGCTTCCACGGCTTCCATGTCATCATCGGCACGATCTTCCTGGCGGTCTGCCTCTACCGGGCCTATCTCGGCCACTTCAAGCCGGACCAGCATCTCGGCTTCGAGTTCGCTGCCTGGTACTGGCACTTCGTCGACGTGGTCTGGCTGTTCCTGTTCGCCGCGATCTACGTCTGGGGCGCCGGCGTCCCTGCCGCCGGGCACTGACGACGACGCTTACCGCGCCCTCGCGGTCAACGTCTGAAAGGCGGCCGCGAGGCCGCCTTTCCTGTTTATGATCCTGCATCGGCTTTTCCGAAAACCGCGTGCCACTTTTCGCGCCGATGCTCTAGGAGGAAGCCATGGCCGGTTTCGAGCCCACCCCGCCCTCGCCCTATTCGACCGGCCTCGCCGGGCGCTGCCCGCGCTGCGGCGAAGGCGCGCTGTTCGACGGCTTCCTGAAACTCCGCCCCAGCTGCAGCGCCTGCGGGCTCGACTACAAGTTCGCCGACTCTGCGGATGGCCCGGCCGTGTTCATCATGCTGATCGCGGGCTTTATCGTGCTCGGCGCGGCGCTCTTCGTCGAGATCAGCTATGAGCCGCCGATCTGGCTGCATCTGGCATTGTGGCTGCCTCTGGCCGTCATCGTCTGCCTCGCGCTGCTGCGTCCGATGAAGGGGCTCGCGGTCGCGCTGCAATATGCGAACAAGGCCGAGGAAGGCAGACGACAGCAGTGACCACGCCGTCCGCCCCCACTCACAGACCTCGTCTGCTGTGGCCGGCGCTGCTGACCGTCGTCGGCGCGCTGGTGCTCTGTATGCTCGGCACCTGGCAGCTCGAGCGCATGGCCGAGAAACACGCCTATATCTCCCGGCTGCAGGCCCAGGCCGCCGGCGTGCCGGCACCGATGCCGCCGAGCGCCGACTGGACGAAGCTCGACACGGCGGCGCTCGATCTCACCCATGTCGTCGCCAGGGGCACCTATGTCGACGGGCCCATCGCAGGCGTGCGCACCACCATCGCCGCCGGCCCGCCGGGCTCGCGCCAGCTTTCAGGCTTCGGTCGCTGGGTCTTTCAGGGTTTCCGGCTGGAGGATGGCAGCACCATCCTGGTCAACCGGGGCTTCGTGCCGGAAAGCCGCATCGGCCAGATCAACCCCGCCAGCGGGCCCGACACGATCGAGGGCTTCCTGCGCGCGCCCGAGAGCCGCAACAGCTTCACCCCGCCGGACCTGCCGGCGATCCGGGAGTTCTATACGCGCGATCCCGCGGCCATCGCCGCCTCGCTCGGGCTGCCGCCGGTCTCGTTCTATCTGGAAGCTAGTCGTGAGGGCGATGGGCTCACTCCCCCCGCCGGCGTCGATGTGCGCGAGCTGATCGCGCGCATTCCCGACAACCACCTGCAATATGCGCTGACCTGGTTCGGACTTGCGCTGACGCTGATCGGCGTCTTCGCGGCTTATGTCTGGCAGGTGCGCAAGGGCGTCGCTGCCGCCTGACATCTCCAACCTTTTGCCGAACGCGCCGGACCGGCCTATAGCATTCGGCAAAGATCATCGAGGCCAAGATCGTGCTGCACGTCTCCACCCGGGGTGAAGCCCCGGCGCTCAGCTTTTCCGACGCCCTGCTGACCGGGCTCGCCCGCGATGGCGGGCTTTATCTGCCGCAGAGCTGGCCCCAGCTTTCCACGACCGAGATCGCAGGCTTTTCGGGCAAGCCCTACACCGCTGTTGCCGAGCGCGTGCTCGGCGCGCTGAGCGACGGCGACATCGAGAGCGGCGCGCTTTCCGGCATGATCCGCGCGGCCTATTCGGGCTTCCGCCATCCCGCCATCTGCCCGCTGACGCAGATCGGCGACAACCTCTTCGTGCTGGAGCTCTTCCACGGCCCGACGCTCGCCTTCAAGGATGTGGCGATGCAGCTGCTCGGCCGGCTGATGGACCATGTGCTCGGCCAGCGCGGCCAGCGCGCCACCATCGTCGGCGCGACCTCCGGCGACACAGGCAGCGCGGCTATCGACGCCTTTAAGGGGCTGAAGAGCGTCGACGTCTTCATCCTCTATCCGCAGGGCCGCGTCTCGGACGTGCAGCGCCGGCAGATGACCACGGTCGATGCGCCGAACGTCCATGCCATCGCCATCGAAGGCACTTTCGACGACTGCCAGAACCTCGTGAAGGCGATGTTCAACCATCACGCCTTCCGCGACGAGATCGGCCTGTCCGGCGTGAATTCGATCAACTGGGCGCGCATCGCGGCGCAGGTGGTCTATTACTTCACCTCGGCCGTCGCGCTCGGCGGGCCGGGGCGGAAGGTCTCCTTCTCGGTGCCAACCGGCAATTTCGGTGACATTCTCGCCGGCTGGGTCGCCAAGCAGATGGGCCTGCCGATCGAGCGGTTGATCATCGCCACCAACAGCAATGACATCCTGACGCGCACGCTCGAGACGGGCGCCTACGAGATGCGCGGCGTGGCGGCGACGACCTCGCCCTCGATGGACATCCAGATCTCCTCGAATTTCGAGCGGCTGCTGTTCGAGGCGCATGGCCGCGACGGCGCTGCGGTGCGCCGCCTGATGCAGTCGCTGACGCAATCCGGCCGCTTCGAGATCGGCCCCGAGCCGCTCGCCCGAATCAAGGGCGAGTTCGACGCGGCGGCGCAGACCGAGGACGAGGTCGCGGGCGGGATCCAGAAGAGCTGGACGGAAGCGGGCTATCTGCTCGATCCGCATACCGCGATCGGCGTCGGCGCCGCCCGGCAGGCGCTGAAGCGCGACCCGGCGACGCCGATGATCGTGCTCGGCACCGCCCATCCCGCCAAGTTCCCGGCTGCGGTGAAGGCTGCGAGCGGCGTCGCGCCGGCGCTGCCGGAGCATCTCGCCGATCTGATGGAGCGCGAGGAGCGGCTGACGCTGCTGCCCAATGACCTCGGCAAGGTCGAGAACTTCGTGCGCGAACATGCCCGCGCCGTACGTGGGGCAGCGGCGTGAACGTGACCTCGCCGGTCGAGGCCACCGAACTTGCCGCCCCCGCGCGTCCGGAAGGAAAGCATGATCCGGACGTTGCGCTGACCACCCTGCCCTCGGGCCTGCGCATCGTTTCGCAGCGCATGGACCACGCCGCGACGGTCTCGCTCGGCATCTGGATCGGGGCCGGGGCGCGCGACGAGCAGCCGGATGAGCACGGCATCGCCCATCTGCTCGAGCACATGGCTTTCAAGGGCACGGCCCGGCGCAGCGCGCTGCAGATCGCCGAGGAAATCGAGAACATCGGCGGCGATCTCAACGCCGCGACCTCCGTCGAATACACCTGCTACACCGCCCGCGTACTGGGCTCCGATCTCGCGCTCGCCGTCGATATCCTCGCCGATATCCTGACCTCGCCGGCGCTGACCGAGGAGGAGCTGAAGCGCGAGAAGAGCGTGATCCTGCAGGAGATCTCGGCGGTGCAGGACACCCCAGACGACCTGGTCTACGACCGCTTCCTGCAGGCGGCCTTCCCCGACCAGCCCATCGGCCGGCCGATCCTCGGCACGGCTGCGACGGTGAAGAGCTTCACCCCCGATGCGATCCGCGGCTATCTCGCGCGGAACTATCACGCCGGCAACATGGTGCTCGCCGCCTCCGGTGCGGTCGATCACGACGAGCTGGTCGCGCTCGCCCGCCAGCATCTCGCGGATCTCCCAGCCAAGCCCGCCGAGCCGCCGCAGCGCGCATCCGGCGAATATCGCGGCGGCGAGGCGCGCATCGGCAGCGACGAGGAACAGGTCCATCTGGTGCTCGGCCTGCCCGGCCTGCCCTTCACCGGCGGCGCGCATTACGCGCTGCAGATCTTCGCTTCGGTGCTCGGCGGCGGGCTGTCCTCGCGCCTGTTCCAGGAGGTGCGCGAGCAGCGCGGCCTCGCCTATGCGATCGACGCCTTCCATTGGCCCTTTTCCGATTGCGGCGTGTTCGGCATCGGCGCCGGCACCGCGCCGGAGGATGTCGGCGAGCTGATCGAGGTGGCGCTCGGTTGCCTGCGCCAGGCGGCGGAGGATGTCAGCGAGGTCGAGGTCGCCCGTGCCCGCGCCCAGATGAAGGTCGGGCTTCTGGCTTCGCTGGAAAGCCCCGGCGGCAAGCTGGAGCAGATGGCGCGGCAGGTGCTGGTCTTCGGCCGCGCGATCCCGCGGGAGGAGCTGGCGGCGCGGCTCGACGCGGTGACGCTGGAGGATGTACGCGCGGCGGGTCGTTCGCTGCTCGGCCACCAGCCAACCATCGCGGCCATCGGCCCGATCCAAGGCCTGCCCCCGGCCAAACGGCTGCGGCAGGCGGCCCGCGCGGCGGACTGAACGGCCATGGCGCTCTTCCGCTTTCCGAGCGAGCCGCCGAGCCGACCGCTGATCCGAACGCAGAACCTGTTCCTGCGCGCGCCACAGGCCAGCGACTTCTCGGCCTGGGCGGTGCTGCGCATGGAGAGCCGCGAGTTCCTGACCCCCTGGGAGCCGAGCTGGAACGAGGACGATCTGACGCGCACCTCCTTCCGGCTGCGCGCCAAGCGGGCGGCTCGCGAGATCGCCTCCGACGAAGCCTATTCGCTCTTCATCTTCGAGGCGCATTCCGAAGCCCTGCTCGGCGGGCTGACGCTCGGGCTGATCCGGCGTGGCGTCGCCCAGGCCTGCACGCTCGGCTACTGGATGGGCCGGCGGCATGCCGGCAAGGGGCATATGACGGAGGCTGTGCGCGGCGCCGTCCGTTTCGCCTTCTCGGACCTCGCGCTGCACCGGGTCGAGGCGGCGTGCCTCCCCAATAACGAGCCGTCGCGGCGCCTGCTGGAGCGTGTCGGCTTCAAACATGAAGGGCTGGCGCGCGCCTATCTCAAGATCAACGGCATCTGGGCGGACCATCTGCTCTACGCCATCCTCTCGAGCGATCCCTCGGGTGGGGACAGGCCGTGAGCAGCGCGCTCCATGCCTCCGCTTCGCCTTGCCCTCGCCACGAGGCGCCGGTAGGGATGGTTCAAATACGAAGTAAATTTTTACGCCTGACAGCCGAGCACCGCTTGTCCATTTCCGAGCGCATTCTCCGGATCGGCCTTGCCGTTGCCGGCCTCGCCCTGTGGCTGAGCCTCGGGGCGGTCACGCCTGCTGCGGCCGTCGATGCCGTGCGCGTGCCGGTCGATGTGCCGGTGATCGACCTCACCAATGTCGTCGAACGCAACAAGTCCGATGGCGACGTCATCCAGATTTCGACCGCGCCCGGGCCGGACGGCATCGTGCGCCGCATCGCGGTCAGGGCGCGCGAATCGGGCGCGAGGCCGGACTGGATTGTCTTCGCGCTCACCAATGATTCCGATGAGCAGATCGACCGCCTGCTGGTCGCGCCCTTCCACCGGCTGATCGGCTCCGGCGTGGTCTGGCCCGATCTCGGCGACCGGCGCATCGAGGCGGTGACCGCGAGCCAGGGCCTCTCGCCGGACCGGGAGCCCAGCCCCGATGCTGACGTCTTCCTGATCACGCTCGACCCCGGCACCACGGTAACCTTCGTGGCGGAGCTGAAATCGCCAAACCTGCCGCAGCTCTATCTCTACGAGGCCGAGGCCTACCGCCAGAAGACCAACGGGCTGACGCTCTACAAGGGCATCATCATCGGCATCGCCGGCCTGCTCGCGCTGTTCCTGACCATCATCTTCGTGGTCAAGGGCGCGGTGATCTTCCCCGCGGCGGCCGCTCTGGCCTGGGCGGTCCTCGCCTATGCCGGCCTCGATTTCGGCTTCTTCCAGCGCCTCTTCCCGCTCACGCCCGCGATCGAGCGTATCTACCGGGCGGGCGCGGAAGTGGTGCTCGCCGCGACGCTGCTCGTCTTCCTCTTCGCCTATCTCAACCTCCAGCGCTGGCATGTGCGCTACGGCCATGTCACGGCGATCTGGATCCTCGGCCTCGTCGGCCTGATCGGGCTTGCCGTCTTCGACGCCCCGATGGCGTCCGGCATCGCGCGCATCTCGATCGCGGCCGTGGCGGCCGTGGGCTTCGTGCTCGTCGTGCATCTGGCGACGCATGGCTACGAGCGGGCGCTGATGCTGATCCCGACCTGGTTCCTGCTGGCGGTCTGGGTCACGGCGGCGAGCTTCACCGTGACCGGGCAGTTCCAGCGCGATCTGGTCGCCCCTGCCCTGCTGGGCGGGCTCGTGCTGATCGTGCTGCTGATCGGCTTCACCGTCATCCAGCACGCCTTCGCGGGCGGGGCGATCTCACAGGGGCTGGTCTCGGATACGGAGCGGCGGGCGCTGGCGCTGTCGGGCTCGGGCGATCTCGTCTTCGACTGGGACGTCAGTTCGGACAAGGTCTTCGTCTCGCCGCAGATCGAGTCGCTGCTCGGCCTGCCCAAGGGTTCGCTCGAAGGCTCGGCCGCGCGCTGGCTGGAGCACATGCACGTCGCCGACCGGGACCGGTATCGCGTCACGCTCGATGCGGTGCTGGAGCAGCGGCGCGGCAAGCTCAACCTCGATGTTCGCCTGCGCTCGGCGAACGGCGCCTATCACTGGTTCAACGTGAAGGCGCGGCCCGTCATCGGTTCCGATGGCGAGGTCATCCGCGTCATCGGCACGCTCTCCGACGTCACCGAGCAACGGACCGCGCAGGAGCGGCTGCTGCACGACGCCGTCCACGACAACCTGACCGGCCTGCCCAACCGCAAGCTGTTCCAGGACCGTCTGGGCGCGATCTTCGGCTTCACCCGCGCCGACGACAACATCCGCCCGACCGTGCTGGTCATCGATGTCGACCGCTTCAAGCAGGTCAATGAATCGGTCGGCTTCTCGGCCGGCGACTCGATCCTGCTGACACTGTCGCGCCGTCTCGGCCGACTGCTGCGGGCGCAGGACACGCTCGCCCGCATCGGCGGCGACACCTTCGCGATGATCCTCGTCTCCGAGCGCGACCCGGAGCGCATCCTGGCGCTGGCCGAGCTGGTGCGCCGCGCCGTCTCGACGCCGATCACATATGCCGAACGCGAGATCGTGCTGACGCCCTCGATCGGCCTTGCGCTGTTCGACCCTGCTCCCGCCGCCCGCAAGGACGACGCGCTGAAGAATGCCGAGCTCGCCATGGCCCATGCCAAGCGGCAGGGCGGCAACAAGATCGAGGTCTTCGTGCCGGCGATGCGGACCGACCGCAACGACCGGCTGGCGCTGGAAAGCGACCTGCGCCGGGCGATCGAGCGCGGCGAGATCCAGGTCATGTACCAGCCGATCGTCCGGCTGGAGGACCGCACCATCGCCGGTTTCGAGGCACTCGTGCGCTGGGACCATCCGCGCGAAGGCCGGTTGATGCCGCAGGACTTCATCGCCATCGCCGAGGAGACCGGGCTGATCGTCGATCTCGGCGTCTATGTGATGGACCGGACGGCGCGCGAGCTCGAAGCCTGGCAAGCGGCGCTCGAAGTCGAGCCGCCGATCTTCGCGAGCGTCAACGTCTCCAGCCGGCAGTTGCTGCGCCATGATCTGCTGCATGACGTGAAGACCGTGCTCGGCCGCCGGCGCGTGCTGCCCGGCACGCTGAAGCTCGAGATCACCGAGAGCCTCGTCATGGAGAACCCGGAATACGCCTCGCAGATGCTGCAGCGCATCCGCGATCTCGGCGCCGGCCTCTCGCTCGACGATTTCGGCACGGGCTATTCCTCGCTGTCCTATCTGCAGCGCTTCCCCTTCGACACCATCAAGATCGACCAGAGCTTCGTGCGGCAGATGGGCAATGGTCGCCCGCCGGTGATCCTGCGCTCGATCGTGCAGCTCGCGGCCGATCTCGGCATGGACGTGGTGGCGGAAGGTGCGGAGAGCGAGTCGGACGCCATCGAGCTCTACCAGCTCGGCTGCCAGTATGCGCAGGGCTACATCTTCGGCCAACCGATGACGGCGGCGGAAGCGCGGCGCCTGATGGGCGCGGCGGCCGCGGCGGCGACGGAAGCGGCCTGACCATGGCGCCCGTCATTCTCGGGCGGAGCGAAGCTTCGACCCGAGAATCTCAGGACAAGAGAACACTGGTTTCAGAGATGCTCGGGTCAAGCCCGAGCATGACGCCTGTTGCTCAGGCGTGCCCGGCTTCGCGCGAGAGGAAGGCCGGGTCGATACCGATCTTGCCCAGCGCGCGCTGATACTTGGTGTCGGGGCTTTCGTCGAAGAGCAGTTCGGGATCGGCTGCGCAATGCAGCCAGCCGTTCGACTGGATCTCGGCCTCCAGCTGCCCCGCCGCCCAGCCGGCATAGCCCAGCGCCAGGATCGCATTCTCCGGCCCGCTGCCGACCGCGATGGCGCGCAGGATGTCGAGCGTCGCCGTCAGGCAGATGCCGTCGTCGATCGGCAGCGTCGCCGATTCCAGGAAGAAATCCGCGGTGTGCAGCACGAAGCCGCGCTTGGTCTCGACCGGGCCGCCACGCAGCACCTGCATGCGCTCCGCCCGGCTCGGCAGGCGGATCACCTCGTCGGAGGGGATCACGTCGAGCTGGACGAGCAGGTCCGGGAATTTCGTGTCGGCGGCGGGCTTGTTGACGATGATGCCCATCGCGCCATCCTCGGAATGGGCGCAGACATAGACCACGCTGCGGTTGAAGCGCGTGTCCGCCATGCCGGGCATCGCGATCAGGCACTGCCCGTCGAGATAGCTGCGACCACCCAGGCGTGGTTGTGAGCCGATCTTCATCTGTCCATGCTAAGGTCTGTTTGGGATGATCGGCAAGGCATTCGATAGGCGCGACCGTCGATACTTGCCGCAAATGCCTGCGGGCGGACCCGTCGCGCGATGCCGACGCGGGCGATCACATTCCTGTGCGGCCGCTGGGAAGGCAGATTGCTCCTCGCCACCTTCGCGATAGCGCCCCATTTGCACGCGAGGATGAGGCTGGACGCAAAGGCCCGGCGGCGCCGGCAGAGGAGCAGGTTTTGTTCGCATTTCAGGTTGGCAACGGATAAGGCAAGGCGGTGAACCGAGTTTTTCCCTTGCTGGCCGCTCTGCTGTTCGCATGGGCGCCTTTCGCGCCCGGCGTGCCTGCGCACGCGCAGGAGCTGACGGAGGCCGCGACCTCCGGCTGGTCGGCCAGCGAACATGCGAAGCTGCGTCTCATCGCCGGCCCGACCCTGCCCAGCGGCAAGCAGCGCATCGGCGTCGAGATCGTGATGTCGCCGGGCTACAAGACTTATTGGCGCAGCCCCGGCCAGTTCGGCGTGCCGCCCTCCTTCGACTGGTCCGGATCGACCAATATCGGCGGGCTCGACGTGCGCTGGCCCGTGCCGGAGCGTTTCCAGGATTCAGCGGGATATTCGATCGGCTATGTCGGCGAGGTGGTCATCCCGGTCTCGGTGCAGCCGGTCGATCCGACGCGGCCGGTAATGGTCGTGCTGAAGCTCGAATACGCGGTCTGCGACAAGATCTGCATTCCCGCCGGTGGCGAAGCGAGCCTGTGGCTCGAACCCGGCGTCACGAGCGTGACCTCGCCGCGGCTGGAAAGCTACGAGGCGAAGGTGCCGGTCGCGGTGAAGCCCGGCGTCCACAAGGAAAAGGCCTCGATCGTCGAGGCCAAGCTCGACGACACGGTCGTCGACCCCGGACTGAAGATCACGCTGCAGGTCCCGCCCGAGGGCAAGATCGACGACATCTTCGTCGAGGGGCCGGGCATGTGGTCCTTCGGCAAACCGCGGATGACGCCGCAGGCGGACGGCACGCTCGTCGCGCAGGTGCGGATCAACGAGCGGCCGAAGGGCGCGAACGGGCTGATCCCGCTGATCTTCACGCTGCGCGGGAAGCCCAAGCCGGTCGAGACGCGGCTGGAACTCGACATCCCCACCGGCAAGCCGTAATCCGTCAGGCCGGGCGGCGCGGGAATTTGCACCCGGCCGCAAGCTTCACGGAGAACAGGCGCATGACCATCAAGGTGGGTGACAAGCTTCCGCAGGCGACGTTCCGCGTCATGACGGCCGACGGCCCTGCGCCGAAGACCACGGACGACCTGTTCAAGGGCCGCAAGGTCGTGTTCTTCGCGGTGCCCGGCGCCTTCACGCCGACCTGCCACAAGAACCACCTGCCCGGCTATCTGGACAAGGCCGGCGAGATCAAGGCCAAGGGCGTCGACGCCATCCTGGTGACCTCGACCAACGACGTCTTCGTGCTGGACGCCTGGGCCAAGGCCAGCAACGCCACCGGCACCATCGAGTTCCTCTCCGACGGCAACGCCGATTTCGCCAAGGAGATCGGGCTGAGCATGGACGGCTCGGGCTTCGGCATGGGCACGCGCTCGCGCCGCTACTCGATGCTGGTCGAGGACGGCGTGGTGAAGGCCCTCAATGTCGAGGAAGCGGCCGGCAAGGCCGACATGTCCGGCGCCGAGACCATGCTCGGCCAGCTCTGAATTTCATTGCAGTGAAATTCGAGCCCGCGCGGTGCTGCCGCGCGGGCTTTTTGTTGCCCCTCGTGTCACGTCGCCAGCGCCACAACCCGGCGGCTGGCGACCTGCATATTTTTACATCGCGTCGTTGTGGTTTTCCGACAACAGCCTCGCGCGAGCGTAAACTGCTACCGGCTTGACTCTTGCCGAATCACCCGCGGCCGTGGGTTACTTTCGGTTAGCGTCGCAACGATGCGTATACCGGGGCTGACGATCTCTATGCTTGCCGACCTGCCTGTGCCTGCGCCGACCCCCTCGCCCCTTCGCCACGCGCTATTCCGCTCCACGGCTCTCGTCGCCATTTCGTCGATCACCTTGATGCTGGCGGCTGGACCCGGCCGGGCCGGCGGCGGCAGTGCTGACAGCGGCGCCGGCGGTGGCGGCGGTTCGAGCCAATATGGCGGCGGCGGCGGCGGCGCCGGTTCCACGGCCGGCGGGGTTGGCGGCGGCTCGACTGGAGACGGCGGCGGGGGCGGCAACGGCGGTGTCCATGGTCATGTCGGCGGCATCCTTCCGATCTACGCGATCACCGGATCCAACGGCGGCGGCGGCATGTATTCAGAGTACAGCGGCGGCGGCGGCGGCGGCGCAGGCGGCTGGGGCGCTGTCATAACCAGCAGTGGCTGGCTCGGCACGCTGGGAGCAGACATAACGGGCGGAAGCGGAGGGCGAGGCGGCGACTCCGTTTTTGGGGGGGGCGGCGGCGGCGGCTCCGGCGGCTACGGGCTGTATTTCACTTCATTCTCGCCCAAATCTATTCGGATCGACTCCGTTGTTCGAGGTGGCTCGGGGGGGGGATTGGCTCAAGTTGGAGGCCTGGTTTTGCCGGCCCGGGTGGCGTCGGCGTCCGCGGCTCCGACCTTTCCATTGTTTTGAACGGCACGATCGCCGGCGGCCTTGACGGCAACGGTACGCGCGCCAACGCCATCACCTTCACCGCGGGCAGCAACACGCTGACGCTGAACAGCGGTGCTGTCCTCACCGGCAATATCGAGATCTCCGGCTCGCTGACCTTCGACCAGCCCGGCGCCTTTACGCTTTCGAATGTCATCACGGGCAGTGGCAGCGTCACCAAGACCGGCGCTGGAACGCTGACGCTCACCGCCAACAACACCTATTTCAGCGGCACGACGATCTCGGGCGGCCTGATCAATTTCAGTTCCGCGCTCAATTTCGGCCCTAACACCGTCACGCTCAATGGCGGCGGCCTGCAATGGGCGACGGGCACTACGACCGACATCTCCGGCAAGCTGAGCGTCATTGGCGCCAACGGCGCGGTGTTCGACACCAACGGCAATAACGTGACCTTCGCGACAGCGCTCTCTGGCGCAGGCGGAATCGCCAAGGCCGGCGCCGGCACGCTGAAGCTGAACAGTGCCAGTAGCTATACCGGAAACACCACGGTCGAGGCCGGCACGCTGCAACAGGGTGTCGCGGGCGCCTTCGTCAACAATACGGCCTACACCGTGAATGGCGGCTGGCTTGATCTCAACAGCATCGACCTGACCGCCTCCTCGCTCTCCGGCGCCGGCGGCCGCGTGCTCCTCTACGCCGGCACGCTGACCGTCGATCAGTCGAGCAACACCGAATACGCGGGCATCATCTCGGGCACTGGCGGCCTGATCAAGAACGGCACCGGTTCGCTGACGCTGGGGGGCGACAACGTCCATTTCGGCGCAACCACGGTCAACGGCGGCCGGCTTGCGATGAACGGGTACAGCCCCATGTCGGCCGTCACGGTCAATGCCGGCGGCGAACTCGGCGGAACCGGCACGGTCGGCGCGACCACGATCAATGGCGGCACGCTGGCGCCCGGCAATTCGATCGGCACGCTCACCGTCTCCGGCAACCTGTCCTTCACGAGCAGTTCGACCTTTGCCGTCGAGGTCTCGCCCTCGGCGGCAGACCGGGTCAACGTCAACGGCACAGCCACCCTCGGCGGCGCGAGGGTCGCAGCGAGCTTTGCACCCGGCGCCTATGTCTCGAAGCAGTACACGATCCTCAACGCGTACAGCCGCTCGGGCACCTTCGGCAGCAAGGTCGACACCAACCTGCCTACGGGCTTCTCGTCGAGCCTGAGCTATGACGCACAAAACGCCTATCTCGACCTGACGCTGGATTACACGCCGCCGACGCCCGGAGGCTCCGGCTCGCCCGCCGCCTCGCCCATTCCCAACAGCGGCCTGAACCTCAACCAGGGCAGCGTCGCCAACGCGCTGACGAACTCCTTCAACAGCAAGGGCGGCATTCCAGCCCAGTTCGGCGCGCTGACGCCGGCCGGGCTGTCCCAGGCCTCGGGCGAGCCTGCGACCGGCGCCCAGACCGCCAGCAACGACGCCATGACCCAGTTCATGGGCACGCTGGTCGATCCCTCGCCGGAAGGTCGCGGCGTCTCGATCGCGCCCGCGCCCGGCAGTTTCGCCTCCTATGCCGCCTATGGCTCCGGTAAGAGCGCCGCGAGCAAGGGCAGCGACCTGCCGACCCGCACGGCCGTGCTGACCGCCGATCCCGATGCCTGGCGCTGGAGCGTCTGGGGCAGCGGCTTCGGCGGCGCGCAGTTCACCGGCGCGAACGCATCAGCCGGCACCGCCGCCAACACCAACCGCGTCTATGGCGCCGCCGCCGGCGCCGATTACAGGCTCACGCCCTCGACCATCGCCGGCTTCGCGCTGGCCGGCGGCGCGACCAGCTTCAACACCTACGGGCTGGGCTCGGGCAAGTCGGACCTGTTCCAGGCCGGCCTCTTCCTGCGCCAGCATTTCGGGCAGAGCTATCTCTCGGCCGGGCTCGCCTATGGCTGGCAGGATGTCACCACCGACCGCAGCGTCGCCGGCGAGCGCCTCGAGGCCCAGTTCAACGTCAACAGCTGGTCGGGCCGGCTCGAGGCCGGCCATCGCTTCGCGCTCGGGCCGGCCGCGCTGACGCCTTACGCCGCCGCGCAGTTCACCGCGATCGCGCTGCCGGACTATGCCGAGCGGGCGCTGGCCGGCACCAGCCTGTTCGCGCTCTCCTATGCGTCGCGCGACGTCAATACGACGCGCAGCGAACTCGGCCTGCGGGCCGACGCCAGCTTCAACCTCGCCGGGCTGCCGCTGTCGCTGCGTGGCGCGGTCGCCTGGGTCCACAACTTCGAGACGGCGACCAGCGCGCTTGCCAGCTTCCAGTCGCTGCCGGGCGCGACCTTCCTGGTCAGCGGCGCGGCGCTCGACCGCAACGCGCTGCGCACCACCGCTACCGCCGAACTAGACCTGAAGAACGGCCTCTCCATCGCCGCCACCTTCGACGGCGAGTTCGGCGAGAACAGCCGCAGCCTCGGCGGCAAGGGCGCCATTCGCTACAGGTGGTGAGCGGCGGCGCATGTCCCGCTGATCGATCCGATCGCGGCTTGTCATGAGACATGTCGCGACGGCGCAGCTACGTTCTGCGCCGGAGGAGACTACGCCGATGTCCGAGATCACCATCCGCCCGCTCGTCGCGAGCGACCGTGCTGCCTGGCTGCCGCTCTGGCACGGTTATCTGACGTTCTATAAGGCGACGCTGCCGCCCGAGATGGACGACGTCACCTTCGGCCGGCTGACCGGCGGGCAGGAGCCGATGGGCGGCTTCATCGCCGAGCGCGACGGCAAGGCGCTGGGCATGACGAACTGGGTGATCCACCGCACCACCTGGAGCGAGCGCAACATCTGCTATCTGCAGGATCTCTTCACCGTGCCCGAGTCGCGCGGCACCGGCGTCGGCCGCATGCTGATCGAGGCCGTGAACACCATGGCGCGCGAGAAGAACTGCTTCCGCGTCTACTGGCAGACGCATGAATCGAACCTGCAGGCGCAGGAACTCTACAACAAGGTCGCCGACAAATCGGGCTTCATCGTCTACCGCCAGCCACTGGGCTGAGCGGGCGCGGGCCGGGCCCGAGCCCGACGCCTCGATGGCATCGGTGCAGAGACAAGCCTGCATGAGCGCACGCGCGCCTCGTCGCAAACCGCACTATATCCGCGGTTAATGATCGCCCTGGGGCGAGCGCGAGGCGTGGAACCATGAAGAAGATCGGCTTTCTTTCCTTCGGCCATTGGGCGCCGTCCCCGCAATCGGGCACGCGTTCGGCGGGCGATGCGCTGCTGCAGTCGATCGATCTCGCGGTCGCGGCCGAGCAGCTCGGCCTCGACGGCGCCTATGTCCGCGTCCACCATTTCGCGCGGCAGCTCGCCTCGCCCTTCCCGCTGCTGGCCGCGATCGGCGCCAAGACGAGCAAGATCGAGATCGGCACCGCCGTCATCGACATGCGCTACGAGAACCCGCTCTATATGGCGGAGGATGCCGGCGCGGCCGACCTGATCGCAGGCGGGCGCCTGCAGCTCGGCATCAGCCGCGGCTCGCCGGAGCAGGTCATCGATGGCTGGCGCTATTTCGGCTATGAGCCGGGCGAGGGCCAGAGCGACGCCGATATGGGCCGCGGCCATGCCGAGGTGTTCCTCAACGTGCTGCAGGGCCAGGGCTTCGCGCAGCCGAACCCGCGCCCGATGTTCCCGAACCCGCCCGGCCTGCTGCGGCTGGAGCCCCATTCCGAGGGCCTGCGCGAGCGCATCTGGTGGGGCGCCGGCTCCAACGCGACCGCCGTCTGGGCGGCCAAGCTCGGCATGAACCTGCAGAGCTCGACGCTGAAGGACGACGAGACCGGCGAGGCCTTCCATGTTCAGCAGGCCAAGCAGATCCGCGCCTATCGCGAGGCCTGGAAGGAAGCGGGCCACGACCGCGAGCCGCGCGTCTCGGTCAGCCGCAGCATCTTCGCGCTCGTCGACGACCGCGACCGCGCCTATTTCGGCCGCGGCAACCAGAGCGACGATTCGATCGGCTTCATCGACGAAAACACTCGCGCGATCTTCGGGCGCAGCTATGCGGCCGAGCCCGACAAGCTCGTCGAGGAGCTCCGGAAGGACGAGGCGATCCAGGAAGCGGACACGCTGCTGCTCACCGTGCCGAACCAGCTCGGCGTCGACTACAACGCCCATGTCATCGAGGCTATCCTGAAGCATGTCGCGCCAGCGCTCGGCTGGCGCTGACCTTCGTTCACACGAAGACGACGTCGATCCGCGAGTCGGCCCGGTGCACCTTCTGGCAGAGGCGTGAAAAGGAATCGGCTTCGATCGCGAGCTTGAAGCGCTCCGGCACGCCGTCCGTGCTCATCACGGCAAGGCTGGCGCCATGCTCCGAGAGGCGCCGGACAGTGCAGTCGATGACCGATTGCCCGGCGTTGAAGACGATCCGGCCCGCCTTCAGCACGCGCCGGCCGGCCGCCCCCTCGCCGTTCAACGGGGCCTGCGTCGCGACGCAGCGGTTCCGGCCCGTCGCCTTGGCGGCATAGAGCGCTTCGTCCGCCGCCTGCAACAAGGCGTCGGCGTCGTCCCCCTGCCCGTCCAGCGAGGTCATGCCGAGGCTCGCCGTAACGCTGAATGGCCCGGTCTCCCCCTCAAAAGAGAGGGCGGCGATGGCGGCACGCAGCTTCTCCGCCACGCCCAGCGCGGCCTGTCGCCCCGTCAGCGGCAGGAGGATGGCGAACTCCTCGCCGCCGAGCCGCCCGATCGAATCGCTCTGCCGCAGCAGCCCGCGGCATGCAGCGACGCTTCCCGCCAAGACATGGTCTCCGACATGGTGACCGTGGGTATCGTTGATCGACTTGAAGTGATCGAGATCGAAGGTGATCAGGCTGAGCTCATGCCCGTGGCGCTTCGCCAGACCCAGCGTGCGGGCCAGCTCGTCGCGGAAGGCCCGGCGGGACAAGGCGCCGGTGAGCGGATCGGTCGACACCTGCAGCCGAAGCTCGAGCTGCTCCATCGCGATGCCGGCGAGGTCGGAGAGCGCCGCGATGTCCTCCGGTTCCATCTGGCGCGGAACGGTGTCGGCGGCGCAGACCGTGCCGATGCCATAGCCATCGCCGCTGATCAGCGGCATGCCGGCATAGAAACGCAGATGCGGATCGCCGGTCACGGCGGGATTGTTCACGAAACGGCTGTCGAGGCGCGTATCCGGCACGATCAGCATGTCGGGCTGCAGGATCGTGACGCCACAGAAGGCATCGCGCCGGTTGCCCTCGCAATAGGCCAGCCCCTGGCTCGACTTGAACCACTGTCGGTGGGCATCGACGAATGTGACGGTCGCGATCGGCACCCTGAGCAGGCGCCGGACGAGACGCGTGATCCTGTCGAAGCCCTCTTCCGCGGGAGTGTCGAGGACGTCGTATCGATCCAGAGCCTCTAGCCGGCCCTGCTCGACGTCGGGTTGTAGAACGGAAACTGCCATGCCGACCCAAGCCTTCCAGGATCGCGAATCTCGCCGCAAGATCAACCGCGCCACATGAATTGCAGGTTAATCCCTGCCGTTCCGAAAGGCAGCGGACGAGCGTGTGCTCGCACGCAGATGGTCGATCAGCGCCCGCAGCTTCGGGGCCATATGTCGACGGCCGGGGTAATACAGGTAGAAGCCGGGGAAGCGCGGACAATAGGCTTCCAGCAGCGGCACGAGCCGGCCGTCGGCGAGGGCGGGGCGGAAACTCTCCTCCATGCCGAAGCCGATCCCCGCTCCCGCCAGCGCGAGCTTGATCATCAACGCCATCTCATTTGTGGTCACCGTCGGTGGCACAGCGACAGCGAACTCCCGTCCCTCCTCCGCGAACTCCCAGCGATAGGGAGCAGCCTTGGGGGCCGGCCGCCAGCCAATGCAGCGATGGCCGGCAAGATCGCGCGGATGAGACGGTATGCCGAAACGCTCGCGATAGGCCGGCGCGCAGACTGCGAGCTGCCGCTGTTCGGACGACACGGCGACCGCGATCATATCCTGCTCGATAACCTCGCCGAGGCGCACGCCGGCATCGTACCCCTCGGCAACGATGTCGAATTCCTCGTCCGTCACGAGGATATCGAGTTCGATCTCCGGATATGCCGCAACGAAACCCGCCAGAAGCGGGCCGTCGAGGAAGCGCTCGGCGATCGAGGAGACGGCGAGGCGCAGCTGGCCGCGCGGCAGACCACCGAACTCGCCGACGCTCTCCAGCGCCGCGCGCAGATCGATCAGAGCCGGCGCGAGCGAGGCGTTGAGCCGCTCACCAGCCTCGGTCAGGCCAACACTGCGCGTCGTACGGCGCAACAGCGCGGTGCCGAGCGCCTGCTCAAGGCGCGCGATCGTTTGGCTGACGGCTGAGCGCGTCACGCCGAGGCGCTCAGCCGCGGCGCGAAAACTTCTGAGCTCCGCCACCCGGGCGAAAACCGCAAGCGCGTTCAGGTCATGATTCATTGGTTAGAGGAACTACACTAGATGATCATATTTAGATAGCTTATCGCAACAATGGGAGTGCCCTAGCTTCCTGGGAATTCCGGCGCAGCCGGGATTTTTCTCGGGAGAAAGAAGCATGGCCCTCGACAAGGTTGTCCTGATCACCGGCGCATCCAGCGGCATTGGCGCCGGCATCGCCCGCGAACTCGCCAAGGCCGGCGCCAAACTCATGCTCGGCGCCCGGCGCACCGATCTGCTTGAAGCCTTGGCCACAGAGATCGGGGGCGATGTCGCGGTGCGCCACCTCGACGTCACAGACTGCGCCGATGTCGACGCCTTTGCCGAAGCCGCCCGCGGGCGCTTCGGCCGCGTCGACGTGATCGTCAACAATGCAGGCGTGATGCCGCTCTCGCCGATGGCCTCCCTCAAGGTGGAAGAATGGGAGCGCATGGTCGACGTCAACATCAAGGGCGTGCTTTACGGCATCGCTGCGGTGCTGCCGGAGATGACCGCGCGCGGCAGCGGGCACATCATCAACATCGCCTCGATCGGCGCGCTCAGCGTCTCGCCCACCGCCGCGGTCTATTGCGCCACGAAATACGCGGTGCGTGCGATCTCCGAAGGGCTGCGGCAGGAGAACGAGCGGCTGCGTGTCACCTGCATCCATCCTGGTGTCGTCACCAGCGAGCTCGCCGACACGATCACCGACCCGGCCGCAGCCGCGTTGATGAAGACCTATCGCGCCATTGCGCTGCAGCCCGACGCCATCGGCAGGGCTGTGCGCTTCGCGATCGAGCAGCCGGAGGATGTGGACGTGAACGAGATGGTGGTGCGCCCCACCGCAACGCAGTGACGGCGGCGACGATGAAAAGGCTCGCCGCGCTCGCGTTCCTCGCCCTCGGACCTTTCCCCTTCGATGCAGGACCAGACAGGATGACCGCTTCCGCCCAAAATACCCCGCAGCCTACCCATCCCTATGTCGGGATGTGGGTTACCAAGGACGGCCGTATCCGCCACGAATTACTGCCGAACGGCCGTTATGACGAAGCTCGCGGCCTGCGCGAGAGCGCCTATCGTGGCCGCTACGAGGTGCGCGGCAACCATATCGACTACTGGGACGACACCGGCTTCACCGCCGATGGAGAGTTTGTCGATGCGGACACGCTGCACCATGGCGGCATGGTGTTCCGACGCCGGCGCTGAGGCAACCGATGGCCCTTGGCATCAGCGCCCCGGCTTGAACGGCGCCATGCCGGCGCGCGCCAGCGCGTCGGCACCTTCGTTCATCCCGTCGCCGGCGTGGCACTTGACCCATTTCCACTCGATCTTGTGGCGGCCGAGCGCCGCCTCAACCCGCTATCTTCGCGATCATCCAGGCGGCGAGCCGCAGGCGCGGCGGCTCGGGCTCGGTGGCGATGAAGGGGCCGTGGACCTCGAAGACATATTCCTCGCGCAGGATCTGCCCGATCGCCAGACGGCCGAGAAATCCCCTCGAAGGCCGCTTGCTCGGAAGGCTCTCGTCCGATCCTTCGAGGTCCTGAACGCCTTCATGGCTCAGAGTGGTCATTCTGCCCTCCGCGATGAACGCGCGGCCCAAGTGACCGGCGCCGCATTGGACCTGATGACCGGCGAGACCGTCTGTGAGGCGGGTCACCCGAGGCCGAAAGGCCAAATCGAGCCCGCGCACTTCGCGCGGCGAGGCCGGGCGCCGCCCTGCGGCTCGCTCGCAGGCCCGCTACCGTCCTGGCTTGAACGGCGCCATGCCGGCGCGCGCCAGCGCGTCGGCGCGCTCATTCATCTCGTCGCCGGCGTGGCCCTTGACCCATTTCCACTCGATCTTGTGGCGGCCGAGTGCGGCCTCGAGACGCTGCCAGAGCTCGGCGTTCTTCACCGGCTTCCTGTCGGCGGTTTTCCAGCCGTTCTTCTTCCAGCCATGGATCCAGCCGGTGATGCCCTGGCGCAGATACTGGCTGTCGGTGTGGAGCGCGACGGTCACGGGGCGCTTCAGAGCCTCCAGCGCGGCGATGGCCGCCATCAGCTCCATGCGGTTGTTGGTGGTCTGCGCCTCGCCGCCGGAAAGCTCCTTCTCGACGCCGTTGAACGTCAGAATGGCCCCCCAACCGCCGGGGCCGGGGTTGCCGGAGCACGCGCCGTCCGTCCAGACTTCGACCGTGTCGCTCACCGCTTCAGCCCGTAGTCGCGTGCATCGGCGACGCGCTGGTGGAAGGCGAGCTTGCGGTCGTATTCGAGCGGATCATGCGGCTTGACGAGCGCGCCGGGCGGAACGTTGAGCCAGTCGACCAGCCGCGTCAGCAGGAAGCGCAACGCCGAGCCGCGGCAAAGCTGCGGCAGCGCCTCGATTTCCGCCTCCCCGAGCGGGCGCACGCTCTCATAGCCCGCCAGCAGCGCCTGGCCCTTGGTGAGGTTGAACGAGCCGTCGGCCTCGAAGCACCAGGAGTTCAGGCAGATCGCAAGGTCGTAGGCGAAGGTGTCGGTGCAGGCGAAATAGAAGTCGATCAGCCCCGAAAGCTGGTCGCCGATGAAGAAGACATTGTTGGGGAAGAGATCGGCATGGATCACGCCGCGCGGCAGATCCTGCGGCCAGCTTTCCTCATGCACGGCGATCTCGGCCATGATCCGCCGGCTTAAGCCCGGCGAGACCTTGTCCGCGTCGGCGCCGGCCTGCTCGGCCAGCGGCCGCCAGCCCGGCACGGAGAGCGCGTTGACCCGCTCCGTCGCGAAGTCCGCACCGGCCTGATGCAGCAACGCGAGGCCGCGCCCAAGCTCCTGGCAATGGGCGGCGGTCGGCCGACGCACCGAGAGCCCATCGAGGAAGGTGACGATGGCGGCGGGGCGCCCGGCGAGGCGGCCGAGCATCTCGCCGCGGCTGTCCATGACCGGCTGCGGGCAGATGACGCCACGCTTGGCGAGATGCTGCATCAAGCCGAGGAAGAAGGGCAGATCATCCGGATTCACCCGCTTCTCGTAGAGGGTGAGGATGTAGGTGCCCTGCGTGGTGTGTATCAGGAAGTTCGAGTTCTCGACGCCCTCGGCAATGCCCTTGGCGGAGAGGAGATCGCCGATGCCATAGCGCGCGACGAACGCCGCCATCTCGTCATCGGGCACTTCGGTATAAACGGCCAAGATCGGGCTCTCTTGCTGGAATTCATTCCGCCGCAGTGGGCGCCGCCTCGCCGCGCAGCTCGCGCGGCAGCGGGAAGAAGACGTTCTCGTCGGCGGTGGAGACGGTCTCGACACGGACGTCATAGCGCTCGGCAAAGGCGTCGATGATCTCCTCGACCAGCACCTCGGGCGCGCTCGCGCCGGCGGTGATGCCGAGGCTGCGGAGGTTACCGAAGACCGACCAGTCGATCTCGTCGGTGCGCAGCACCAGCCGGGCGACCGGACAGCCCGCGCGCTCGGCGACTTCGCGCAGGCGCTGGGAATTGGAGGAATTCGGCGAGCCGACCACTATCAGACCGTCCACCTGCGGGGCCACGCGCTTCACCGCCTCCTGGCGGTTGGTGGTGGCGTAGCAGATATCTTCCTTGTGCGGGGCGATCAGCTCCGGGAAGCGGGCCTGCAGCGCCTCGACGATCTCGCGGGTGTCGTCGACCGAAAGCGTGGTCTGGGTGACATAGGCGAGCGGCTGGCCGAGCGGCGGCTGGAGCGCGGCGACATCGGCCAGCGTCTCGATCAGGGTGATCGCGCCCTCGGGCAACTGGCCCATGGTGCCGATCACCTCGGGGTGCCCGGCATGGCCGACGAGCAGGATATGGCGGCCGCGCTTGTGATGAACCTCCGCCTCGCGATGGACCTTGGTGACCAACGGGCAGGTCGCGTCGATGGCGAAGAGGTTGCGCGAAGCCGCCTCGGCCGGCACGGCCTTGGCGACGCCATGCGCCGAGAAGATCACGGGCCGCGTCGCATCCGGCACTTCCGACAGCTCGGCCACGAAGACGGCGCCTTTCCGCTTCAGGGATTCGACGACGTATTTGTTGTGGACGATCTCGTGGCGGACATAGACCGGCGCACCATGCAGCGCGAGCGCCTTCTCGACCGCGTCGATGGCGCGGACCACCCCGGCGCAGAAGCCGCGCGGGGCGCAGAGCAGGATGTCGAGCGGTGGCTTGGTCAAAACGCGGGAAACTCCGATCGGTCAGCGTCTTCTTTCGGCGGGAGCGTGGCGATGTCAAGGAAGCGCAACCGCGCCCCGCCTCCGGCGCCTGCCTTGCCCCCTCGCAGGACGGCGCGTCAGCCCCTAGATAGGAGCTACGTCCGCCGCATCGCACTGCGACGTTCTGCCCGGCCCTCCCACTTCCGATCATGAGTTTCGCATGGCCGCAGCCGTTTCGCATGTCAGCTATCTGCCGCCGATCCTGACCTTCTGCGCCGGTGCGGTGATCGCCGTGCCGCTGTTCCGCAAGCTCGGTCAATCGGCGGTTCTGGGGTATCTCGCGGCCGGCATCGCGATCGGCCCCTCGCTGCTGGGCGTCATCAAGGACCCGGACGCGATCCGCAGCACGGCCGAGATCGGCGTCGTGCTGCTGCTCTTCCTGGTCGGCCTCGAGCTGCAGCCCGCGCGGCTCTATTCGATGCGCAAGGACATCCTGGGCTCCGGCATCGCGCAGATGGTGCTGAGCGCGGCCGGCATCGGGCTCGTCGGCTGGTGGCTCGGTCTTTCCGGCACGGGCGCCATCGTGGTCGGCACGGCGCTGGCTCTCTCCGCCACCTCGATCGCGCTGCAGTTGCTCGACGAGCGCGGCGATGTCGGCGAGGTCTATGGCCGGCGCACCTTCTCGATCCTGCTGTTCCAGGACATGGCCATTGCGCCCGCGCTGGCGCTGCTGCCGCTGCTCGCCACCACGGGCCGGGCGAGCGACGCACCGATGATGCCGGCGCTGACGAGCCTGGGCATCGCCCTTGTTGCGCTCGTCGCGATCATCCTGGCCGGGCGCTATGTACTGAACCCGTTCTTCCGCATCCTTGCCAATACCGGCGCCAAGGACGTGATGACGGCCGCCGCCCTGCTGATCGTGCTGGGTGCGGCACTGCTGATGGAGCATGTCGGCCTGTCCATGGCGATGGGCGCCTTCCTCGCCGGCGTGATGCTGGCCGACTCACATTTCCGACACGAGCTCGAAGCCGATATCGAGCCGTTCCGCGGCGTGCTGCTCGGCCTGTTCTTCATGACCGTCGGCATGTCGATCGACCTCAAGCTGGTCGCCGAGAACGCGCTGCTGCTCGCGCTGGTCGCGCCGCTGCTGGTGCTGTTCAAGATTGCGGTCGTCGCCTCGATCATGCGGCTGTCCTGCTCGTCCTGGCTGGAGGCGATCCGGGCGGGCACCCTGCTCTCGCCCGCCGGCGAGTTCGCCTTCGTCCTGCTGCCGCTCGGTGTGGCACAGGGCCTGCTCGACGCGCGGCAGGCGGCGATTGCGACCGCGCTCGCCGCGATCAGCATGCTGCTCGGCCCGATCCTCGCCAAAGTGATCGACAGCGCCCTGCTGGCGCGGGTCAAGCCGGAGACGATGGAGGAGGATTTCGAGGGCGCCGAAGGCAGCCAGGTGATGGTGATCGGCTTCGGGCGCTTCGGCCAGATCGTGACCCAGGCGCTGCTGCTGCAGCATATCGACGTCACGGTGATCGAGTCGGATGTCGAGCGCATCCGCTCGGCGGCACGCTTCGGCTTCAAGATCTATTACGGCGACGGCACGCGTCTCGACGTGCTGCGCGCCGCAGGAGCGGCCAAGGCCAGGGTCATCTGCATCTGTATCGACGACAAGCAGGCCGCGCTGCGCATCGTCGACATGGTCAAGGCCGAATTCCCGAACGTGCGGCTGCATGTGCGCGCCTATGACCGCATCCACGCGATCGAGCTGATGAAGGCGAATGTCGACTTCCAGATGCGCGAGACCTTCGAATCGGCGCTCGGCTTCGGCCGGGTGACGCTGGAATCGGTCGGGCTGACGCGCGACGAGGCCGATCTCATCATCGACCATGTCCGCGACCGCGATGCGCAGCGCATGGAGATCCAGTTCCACGAAGGGCTGGCAGCGGCGATCGACCGCGTGCCGCGCGTCACACCGCAGCCGCTGGTGGTGCCGAAGGGCAAATCCAAAGCTCTCAACGCCGAGACGCAGCAGGTCATCGAGGATGGCGGCGCAGAGGTCGCGGTCGGCGGCGTCGGCGAGCCGGAGCGCTGATCTGCGGCGATTGGCCGGCTATGCCCGGCCTGCTATCGTCCGTTCCGGCGGCATGATCTGCGCCGCCCTCGGGAGGCGATCGCGATGAACCTGTTCGACATCATGCAATCGGCCCAGAACGGCCAGGCGATGCAGAACCTGGCCCGGCAATACGGGCTGACGCAGCAGCAGACCCAGGCCGCGCTCGACGCGCTGCTGCCGGCCTTTTCGATGGGGCTGCAGCGGCAGACGCAGGATCCCTACGCCTTCGGCACGCTGGCGCAGATGATGACGGCCACGCCCTATGCCCGCTTCTTCGAGGCCGGGGGCCAAGGCATCCCCAACGGGGCGCAGACGGCCGGAAACGACGTGCTGGGGCAGCTTTTCGGCTCTCCCGAGGTCAGCCGGGCGCTCGCGGCGCAGGCGGCGGCGAACAGCGGGGTCAGCCAGGCCATCCTCAAGCAGATGTTGCCGGTAATCGCCTCGATGCTGATGGGCGGGCTGTTCAAATCGAGCAGCAATACCGGGCTCGGCGGCATTCTCGGCCAGTTCGCCGAGGCGATGCGCGGCCAGATGGGCGGCGCCCAGCCGGCACCGCCGCCACAACCGTCGCCCATGCCGCAAAACCCGTTCGAGGCTATGCTCGGCGGCATGTTCGGCCAGGGAACGCCGGGCGGAACCCAGGGCGCCGCGCCACCGCAGTCCGATCCGCGCCAGGGCGCGCCGACCGATCCCTTCGGCGGGCTGTTCGAGCAGGTGCTCAAGGGCATGCTGGGCGGCGGCGCGTTTGCCCAGCCCGAACCGGAGCCCGAAGCGCCGCCGCAGCGGCGAAGCGCCCCGTCACGCCCCGCGCCGGAGCCGCAGATGGACGACGAGATGCCACCGCCGTCATCGGGCACCGGGCCGGGCTCGATCGGCCTCGATGCCCTGAACGAGATGTTCAAGACCGGCCGGCAGATACAGGACGACCACCAGAACGCGATGAAGGACATCCTCGACGCGATGCTCGGCGGAGGCCGCGGCCGGCGCTGAGGCACCCGGCGTCAGCCCATAAAAAAGGGCGGAAGCACGAAGCTTCCGCCCAGAAAGACGCTGTTCCCGAGGGGTCAGGCGCAGCGTGCAACGATGACCGGCTTGGCCGATACCACCGATGTCGGCTCGGCGTGGCGCTGGGCGTGTTCGCGCCGGGCGGCAGCGACGCCGGAGCGGGCCTGCGAGCGGGCCGACAACACGGCCGAAGGATCCTCGAGCCAGGAGGCTGCGAGCGCGCCGGCAATGTCGGAGCGGACGAGACCGATGTCCTTCAGCCCGCGCTCGTCGAGCTCGGCGAGAAACATCACCTCGCGGCGGTGAATGAGCGCGCGCGTCAGGCGGACAATACGCTTGCTTCCCACCACGGCGACGCGCGTGGCGCCGGCCGAAACGGACGAAAGCGACTTCGCGGCAACGGTCATGAGCAGCATGACGACCTCCAGGGGGCAGAAAGGAATGACGAACGCGATGAATGACGTCTCCGCCCTGGCCCGGACGCGCCAAAGACCAGCGAAGCGCGGAGAATGAAGAAACCATAGCGAGGCGCTGGTCATCATCCAAACGAATGGTTATGATGTCTCGCAACACGGATATTGATGGACAGCGGACGGGGGATCGTCATGGCCCATGTGCTCGACGCCGATCAGCTCAAGACCTTCGTCGCCATTGCCGATACGGGCTCCTTCACGCGCGCGGCAGAGATCGTCTTCAAGACGCAGTCGGCCGTTTCCATGCAGATGAAGCGGCTGGAGGAGCGCATCGGGCGGCCTCTTTTCGGGCGTGACGGCCGCCACGCCAAGCTGACCGAGGATGGCGAGAGGCTGCTCGACTATGCCCGCCGCATCGTGCGGCTGAACCTCGAATGCGTCGCCTCCTTCGCCGATGCGGATCTCAAGGGCCGCATCCGGCTCGGCGTGCCGGACGATTATGCCGACCGCTACCTGCCGGAGATCCTGGCGCGCTTCTCACACTCCAATCCGCGCGCCGAGGTCACGGTCGTCTGTGAGCCGACGCCCATGCTGGCCGAGCGGATCGCGACCGGCGACATCGACCTCGCCATCATCACCCATGTCGAAAGCCGCGGGCAGGGAGAGATCATCCGCATCGAGCCGCTGCTCTGGGTCACCTCGGCACGCCACGGCGTGCATGAGGAGGACCCGCTGCCGCTGGCGCTCGGCCGGCCGAACTGCAACTGGCGACAGGCCGCGGTGGACGCGCTGGAGGCCAAGAACCGCCGCTTCCGCGTGCTTTATGCGAGCTGGAATTCGACCGCTGTCGGCGCGGCCGTTCTGGCCGGCCTTGCCATCTCGGTGCTGCCGGAAAGCGCGGTCCGGCCCGGCATGCGTATTCTCGGCCCATCGGAAGGCTTCGCCACCTTGCCGTCCTGCAAGATCGGGCTGCTGCGCACGCGCTTCGATCCTTCGGTGCTCTCCAATGCGCTCGCGGAGCACATCATCCAGAGCCTCGACAACCTGGCGAGCTTCAAGACGGCGGCGGAGTAAGGTCTGCTGCTAGCCGCCCAGCCCGGGCAGGATTCCGGCGAAGAGATCGTTGATCCTCACCCCGATCAGGGTGGCGGCCGTCACGATGGCGATAGAGATGATACCGGCGATGAGCGCGTACTCGATCGCGGTGGCCCCGCGCTCATCGCGGACGAACCTGGCAAGGGTGACGTCGAGCAGCTTCATGCCGCTAGGTTAGACGAGAAGTCACTCCAAACCCGTTAATGCAGTCGCCGAAACGCACGGTTGAGTTGCAGTTTCGACAACTCAACCGTGCCGGCGCGCAAAACCGTCAGAGCGCGAGCTCCGTCAGGACCGGCTCGACCTTGCCGCCCCACGGCCCGCGATAGCGCGCCTCGAGCGTCTGGGCGAGGTTTTGCCCGCGCGCCAGGATCTCCTGCAGCGGTGCCAGGAAGATGCTCTCGTCCTGTCCCTGCGTGTTGCGCTTCGCCCGCCGCGACAGGCCGGCCCGCGACAGTTCCAGCACCTCGGCGGCGATCTCCGCGAGCGTCCTGCCGGCGATGGTCGCGGCAAGCCCCTGCTTGGGCACGGCATCGCGCAGCGCCTGGCGCTCGGCATTGCTCCAGCCCTTGACGAGGTCCCAGGCGGCATCGAGCGCCGACTGATCGTAAAGCAGCCCGACCCAGAAGGCCGGCAGCGCGGTCAGCATATCGGCCGGACCGGCATCGGCGCCGCGCATCTCGAGGAAGCGCTTCAGCCTGACTTCCGGGAAGAGCGTCGAGAGATGGTTCGCCCAGTCCGACATCGTGGCGCATTCGCCCGGCAGCTGCTGCAGCTGGCCGGCCAGCAGGTCGCGGAAGGAAGCGCCGGTCACGTCGTGATAGGTGTCGCCGCGCTTCACGAAGTACATCGGCACGTCGAGCGCCCAGTCGACATAGCCCTCGTAGGACATGCCCTCGTCGAAGGCGAAGGCGAGCATGCCGGAGCGCGCATTGTCAGTGTCGCGCCAGATCTCCGAGCGCATGGACTGGAAGCCGTTGAGCTTGCGCTCGAGGAAGGGTGAGGAGGCGAAGAGCGCGGTGGCGAGCGGCTGCAAAGCGAGCGAGACGCGGAGCTTGCGGACCATGTCCGCTTCGCTGCCGAAGTCGAGATTGACCTGCACGGTGCAGGTCCGGAACATCATGTCGAGGCCGAGCGTGCCGACCTTCGGCATGTAGTTCGCCATGATCTTGTAGCGGCCCTTGGGCATCACCGGCGTCTCGGCACGCGTCCAGAGCGGCGAAGCGCCGAGCGCTGCGAAGGCGATGCCATGCGGGGCGGCGACGGCATTGACCTCGGCGATATGGGCGGCGAGTTCGCTATCGGTCTCGTGCAGTGTCGCAAGCGGCGCACCCGAGAGCTCGAACTGCCCGCCCGGCTCCAGCGAGATCGCGCCGCCACCGTCCGGACCGGCGAGGCCGATGATGTGGCCGGCATCGACGATAGGCTCCCAGCCGAGGCGCTGCTGCATGCCTTCCAGCAGCGCGCGGATGCCGCCCGCACCAGCGCGGCCCTCATAGGGCACGGGTGCGAGATCGCTTCGATAGAACGGGAATTTCTCGTGCTCGGTGCCGATCCGGAACGCGGACTCCGGTTTCTCGCCGGCGGCGATCCAGGAGATCAGTTCATCCTTCGAACCGATCGGGGTCGAATCGGACACGTCGCGAGCCATGGGCGCTCCGGCAGAGTAAAAGGCGAGAGCCACCGTCCCACCGGCGAAAGCCGGAAGGTGGCAGCATTGAGGACGACACACATAGGCGAGCGCCGGACGCTCGACAACGACCGGGTCCTTGCATTCGTGAAAGGGCGTCCCGCGGCAGGCGTGGGGCGCGGGCGCGTCCGGCCAGGCCGTTCAGCGCCTTGGCCAGTCTCCGAGGACGGCCTGAACCAGGGCGAGAGCCGCGACCGCGGCGGTGTCCGCACGCAGGATGCGGGGCCCGAGCGAGATCGGCAGGGTGTTCGGCCGGGCGGCGATCAGGCGCCGCTCAGCCTCGTCGAAGCCGCCTTCCGGGCCGATGAGAACAGCGAGAGGCCCGGGAGCGCGGGCGGCCAGCGCCGCGACGGGGCTCGCCTCCTCCATGGCCTCGTCGCAGAAGACCAGGAGCCGCTCCGGCGCGAGCCCGGCGAGCGCCGCTTCCAGCGGTTTCTCCTCGACGACATCCGGCAAATGAAGGATGCCGCATTGCTCGGCCGCCTCTACAGCATTGGCCCGGATGCGATCGAGGTTGAGGCGAGAAACCTGCGTGCGGCGGGTGATGACCGGCTGCAGCAGCCCCGCCCCCATCTCGACCGCCTTCTGGGCCATGTAATCGAGCCGCGCATGTTTCAGCGGCGCGAAAAGATAGTGCAGATCGGAGGCCGGCGGTTGCATCTTCACCTGCCTGACGAGCGACAGGCTCGCCTGCTTGCGCCCCTCCGGCGCGATGGCCGCCAGCCACTCGCCGTCGCGCCCGTTGAAAACGAGCACGGTGCCGCCGTCCCTCAGGCGCAGAACGTTGAGGAGGTAGTTCGCCTGCTCACGCTCCAACGGCAGAAGCGTACCCGGTGCGAAGGGCTGGTCGATGAACAGGCGGTGCCGTGCGAAGTCTGGAACGGACATGAACGCAGGCGCCTCCTCGGGCCGTCGAAAACGTTTGAGAATGATGCGAAAAACGCCACAATCATCCTATAGCAGCAGCAGCTTCCCGACACATCGCGAGTAGACTCGCAAGGGTCGTTGGCGTTAACAGCGCCTGCTGTTAAGGACATGTTTAAGGACCGGCCAGCTCGGCCGGCAATCTGGAGAGGGGACCATGCGGCGCAGGACGGCTTCGGGATTCATCGCGACACTCGGCTTTGCGGCCACGATGTCCCTTGCCATTTTCCTTGGCTCCGCTCCGGCCAACGCCCAGGCGACCGGTTGCGAGCAGCTTCAGAAGCTGCTGACCGAGCGCCAGACGATCGTCCAGCGGCTCACCGCCTCCCAGCAGGCAAAGAAGAAGATGACGCCGCAGGAAGCCTGCAGCGCCTTCGGCCGCCTCTCCAACAATGGCGACGCCGCGATCAAGTTCGCCACCGCCAATCAGGACTGGTGCCAGATTCCGCCGACCTTCATCGACGGCATGAAGGCCGACAACGCGAAGGTAGCGACCTTCCGCGGACAGGCCTGCAACGCCGTGAAGCAGCAGGCCGACATGGAGCGTCGCGCCCGGCAGCAGGCGCAGGGCGCCAACCCCTTCGGTGGCGCGGACTCGATCACCAGCGGCGCGGGCGGCGGCCTGCGCGTGCCTCAGGGCGCGCTCTAAACGCGCGGGCCAGCGATGCCCGCCGCCATGCCGGGGCATGATGGCCCCCTCCCCGACGCCCCTCTGCCCGACGCCCTGACGGACCATTGGGTCGATACGCGCGCGCCACGCGCGGTCAGGCCGTTCCTCAAGCTCGCCCGGATCGAACGGCCGATCGGCTGGTGGCTCTTGCTGCTGCCCTGCTGGTGGGCTGCGGGGCTGGCGGCCATCGCTGCGGGCAAGGCTTATCCCGATCCCTGGCACGCCCTGCTCTTCCTGATCGGCGCCGTCGTGATGCGCGGGGCCGGCTGCACCTTCAACGACATCGTCGACCGCAAGCTCGATGCGCAGGTCGCGCGGACGCGCGGGCGTCCGCTGCCCTCGGGCCAGGTGACGGCGAAGGCCGCCGCGCTGTTCATGATCGGGCTCTCGCTCGTCGGCCTCGTCGTGCTGCTGCAGTTCAACCGCTTCACGATCTGGCTTGGCATCGGCTCGCTCGCGATAGTGGCGATCTACCCCTTCATGAAGCGCATCACGAACATGCCGCAGTTCGTGCTGGGGCTCGCCTTTTCATGGGGTGGGCTACTCGGCTGGAGCGCGGTCTTCGGGCGGCTCGATCCGCCAGCTTTCCTGATCTATGCGGCGGCTGTCGCCTGGACCGTCGGCTACGACACCATCTATGCGATGCAGGACATCGAGGACGACGTCATCGTCGGCATCAAGTCGAGCGCCCGCTATTTCGGCAATCACACGCGGGAGGCGGTCGCGCTCTGCTTCGGGCTGACGCTTCTGCTCTCCGGCATCGCGATCTGGCTCGTCGGCGGAGGCCTCTTCGCCTGGGCAGGCTTCATCGCCTTTGCCGCCCATCTCGCCTGGCAGGTCAAGCGGATCCCGGGCGCGAGTTCGGCGGTCGCGCTCAGGCTCTTCCGCTCGAACCAGTATGCCGGCCTGCTGCTGGCCGCAGGGTTCGCGCTCGACGCGATCGGCCGGGCGCTGCTCTGAGCGTGAATTAATCCGTCAGCCGGTCACCGGCGACGATCACCGGCAGCTGCGCGAGGCGGCCCGTCTTGCGACGGGTGAGGAAGCGCGGACGGCGACCGTTGAGGAAGCCATGACGGCGCCTGATCCGCACCGGGCCCAGCGCGAGGCGGCCGATCTGCGGAAAGGGCTCGCTGACGACGCCATCGGGCGTCTCGAGCAATAGCGGCAAGCCGCTCGTCCGGCCGAAATCACGCCAGAGTGCGACAGCCTCTTCGCGATCGACGCAAGCGACCACGATGGCGCGGCCGTCCCCGGCGGTCAGGGCGAGCTCGAAACGCTCGTCGTCTCCCATCGGCTCGGCAAGGCGAAGTGCCACGCCGCGCCAGCTCGGCGAGCCCTGCAGTATCCGCACCGAACCGACCCGCTCGATCGCGGGCGAGGCCGGGCGAGCCGGCATCGGATTGTGGGAAACGATCGCTGTGTAGGTCGGCCCACCGGAGAGATGCGGCGCAAAACCGCCCTCTCCGGCAGCCGGCGTGACGCTGGCCATCGGTTTTTACGCCTCTTTGATCCCTGTGCAGCGGAGCCCTCTGTGTGGACCGGAGCTCTCGTGCTTGTTGGGTGAGGATGGCGGCAGGCCGTGTCCGAGCGCTTAAAGCGTTCGGTGAAAGACGCCTTAACGAGATCAATGGTTTACGGCTTCTGACTCGCCGAGATCGCATTCGATCGAGCATCTCGGCGCGCTGATCCGAGCCCCCATTTGGGAGGTGCAGTTTTCATCGCAAGCAATTGAAATGAGAGCGCCGAAACGTACCGAGTGCGACCCGTGGCGATCTTCCTCCTCTTGCGCTCTCTGAACGCAATCGACGTCGTGGTCGCCAACGTGCTGCTGGCCGTCACCGGAACGGCGGCCTGGGTTGCCGCCTTCGGCTGGGCCAGCTGGAGGCTGCTTCAGCTTCTATGACGTGCGACGCGTTGAGCTGCGCGGCGGGATTGGCTTCGGAACGAGCCTTTGATGCGCCGCCATATTTTGAGATGCGACGCCGCATTTTCAGCTTGAAACCGCACATTTCGCGGCCGATATCCGAAGTATGAACGCCATCACGCCACCGACCGCCTCCGAACTGCTGAAGGCGGCCGGCGAAAGCTGCCTCGAGGCGGGCGCGCTGGCGCTCGACCTCTTCCGCCCGGGAGCCCGGACCGCGGCGCGAACCTGGTCGAAGAACGGCGGCTCGCCGGTGACGGAAGCCGATATCGGCGTCGACACGTTCCTGCGTGTCAGGCTCTCGGCCCTGATGCCGGAGGCCGCCTGGCTCTCCGAGGAAACCGCGGACGATGCGCGGCGCCTGTCGCACCGCTTCGTCTGGGTGGTCGATCCGATCGACGGCACGCGCGCCTATATGAACGGCTCGCCCGACTGGGCGGTCTGCGTCGCGCTGCTCGATGCGGGCGAACCGATCCTGGGCATCGTCCATGCGCCGGCCTGCAACGCGACCTATACTGCCCTGCGTGCCGGCGGCGCGCAGCGCAGCGGCGAGACGGTCCGAACCTCGCCGGCCGCCGCGCTCGCCGGGGCGCGCATCGCCGGACCGAAGCCGATGCTCGATGCGCTGGCGCGCACGGCGAGCTTCGAGGCGGTCGAGAGGATTCCCTCGCTGGCGCTGCGGCTGGCGCGCATCGCCGACGGCACGATCGATGCCGGCCTGATCTCCTCCGACGCCCGCGACTGGGACCTGGCCGCCGCCGATCTCGTGCTGAGCGAGGCCGGCGGGCGGCTCAGCGGTCCGGACGGCAAGCCGGTAACCTATAATCGCGCGAATCCCGTCCACGGCGTGCTGCTGGCGAGCAATGGCGGGCTCACCGAGCCGCTTCTGCGCGCGCTGGAGCGGCTGCGCGACGGTGAGACGCAGCCTGTCTGAGCACTTTTTTTTAACGTTCGCGGCCCGGCCTGCTCGCATCTGCGAACAGGATACCTTAATTGGCGCCATACAGCCCTTTTGGGAGAGACCGATGAGCGCGGCAGCGGACGACAAACAGCTTCTCCATCTCGTTTTCGGCGGCGAGCTCGACTCGCTCGAAGGCGTCACCTTCAAGGATCTGGCAAAGCTCGACATCGTCGGCGTCTTCCCCAACTATGCGAGCGCGCATCTGGCCTGGAAGGCCAAGGCGCAGCAGACCGTCGACCAAGCGCAGACGCGCTATTTCATCGTTCATCTCCACCGCCTCCTCGACCCCGAAACGGCTGCGAGCTGAGGCAGGAAGCCTCGGCAGCAGGGTCATGGGTTTTTCGATCCTCAAGACGCGCTTTGCGCAGGAGACGCTGGGCCGGCTGCTCGCCGGCTACCTGCGCCTGGTGCAGCGGACGAACAGGATCGTGTTCGAGCCGGCCGACATCTACGATCATGTCCGGCCGGAGCTGCCGCTCATTTTCGCGATGTGGCACGGCCAGCACATCATGATCCCGTTCGCGCGGCCGGACTGGATGCCGGCCTGCTCGCTGGTCTCCCGTCACGGCGATGGTGGCTTCAACGCGATCGCGCTACGCGAGCTCGGCATCGGCGCGATCCGCGGCTCCGGCGCGCTCGGCAAGAAGATCCGCGAGAAGGGCGGCGCCAGCGCATTCATCGCGATGGTCAGGCGGCTGGCGGCGGGCGACACGATGGTGCTGACCGCCGACATCCCGAAGCGGGCCCGCATCGCCGGCCCGGGAATCGTCGCGCTGGCCCGCGCCTCCGGCCGGCCGATCAGGGCCGTGGCGGTGGTGACCAGCCGTCGCATCGACTTCAACAGCTGGGACCGCGCCTCGATCGGCCTGCCCTTCGGGCGCGGGGCGATCGTCGTCGGCGATCCGATCCTGGTTCCCCGCGATGCCGACGAGGCGGCGCAGGAAGCGGCGCGGCTGGCCGTGCAGGCGAGCCTCGATGCCGTCCATGCCCGCGCCTATGAGCTCGTCGGCAGCCGCGACCCCGGGGCGGATCTGCGCCAGCGGCAGGAAGCTGCGGCGAAGCCGGCCATGGGAGCGCCTGCGGCATGAGCGGCAAGGGCTCGATCCTCAGGGCCTACCGCTACGCCACCGGGCTGCTGGAGCCTGCTGCCGCCGGGCTGCTGCTCTGGCGCCGGCGCAAGGGCAAGGAAGATCCCGAGCGCGTCTCCGAACGGCGCGGCTGGGCGAGCGTCAGGCGGCCGAACAAGCCGGTCGTCTGGCTGCATGGCGCCAGCGTCGGGGAAACGGTGACGCTGCTGCCGCTGATCGCGCGGCTGCAGAAGCGCGGCTTCGCCGTGCTTGTCACTTCGGGCACGGTCACCTCCGCCAAGCTGCTGGCGGCGCGGCTGCCGGCCGGCGTGATCCATCAATACGTCCCGCTCGACGTGCCGCGCTACATGCGCCGCTTCCTCGACCATTGGGAGCCGGAGCTCTGCCTGATCTGCGAATCCGAGATCTGGCCCAATCTGCTGATCGAAGCGAAGCGCCGCGAAATCCCCGTGGTGATGGTCAATGGCCGGATGTCGGAGCGCTCCTTCCAGCGCTGGTACAAGCTGCCGAAGACCTCGCGCTTCCTGCTCTCCTGCTTCGAGGCCTGCCTCGCCCAGTCGCATGGCGATGCGGAGCGGCTCGCCCAGCTCGGCGCGCCGCGTGTCAGCGTCGCCGGCAATCTGAAATTCGACGTGCCGGCGCCGCCGGCCGATCCCGACATGCTGGCGATCCTCGACGGCATGACGACAGGCCGCCCGGTCTGGGTCGCGGCCAGCACCCATCCGGGCGAGGACGAGCTCGTGCTCGCGGCCCATCTCGCGCTGAAGCCGCATCTGCCGCAATTGCTCACCATCCTCGTGCCGCGGCATCCCCAGCGCGGGCCCGGCATCGAGGCGCTGGTGGAGGCCAATGGCGTGGCCGTTTCGCGCCGCGCCACCGGCGGCCAGCCCGAGCGCGACGTCGCGCTCTACATCGCCGACACGGTCAACGAACTCGGGTTGTTCTACCGGCTTTCGCAGATCGCCTTCCTCGGCGGCTCGTTGGTGGAAGGCATCGGCGGGCACAACCCGATCGAGCCCGCCAAACTCGGCAGCGCGCTGCTGCACGGCCCCTATGTCCACAACAATTCCGAGATCTTCGAGGCCTTCGACCGGGATGGCGGCTCGCGAGAGGTCGCCAATGCGCAGGCGCTGGCCGAGGCCGTGCATCGCTGGCTGAGCGACCCCGCCAGCGCCCGGCAGGCGGCCCGCTCGGCCGCGCAGACGGCGCACCGGCTCGGCGGCGCGATCAACCGCACGCTGCACACCATCGAGCCGCTCCTGATGCGCGTCGCGCTCGGTCAGCGCGAATCCTGATGCCGGCTTCGCCGCGCTTCTGGTGGCAGCCGCAGCCGACACTTGTCGCCCGGCTGCTGCAGCCCCTCGGCTTTCTCTACGGGCAGATCACGCTGCGGCGGATGCGCCGTCCCGGTGCCGAAATCGGGCTGCCCGTGCTCTGCGTCGGCAACTTCATCGCTGGCGGCGCCGGCAAGACGCCGACCACGATCGCCCTCGCCGGGATGCTGGAACGGCGCGGCGAGAAGCCCTTCGTGCTGATGCGCGGCTATGGCGGGCGGCTTGCCGGGCCGGTCGAGGTCGACCCCGACCGGCACGATGCGGCCGCCGTCGGCGACGAGCCGATGCTGATGGCGCGGCATCTGCGCACCGTCATCTCGCGGGATCGCGTCGCTGGGGCCAGGCTTGCCCGCGGTCTCGGCGCCACCGTGATCGTGATGGATGACGGGCTGCAGAATCCCTCCCTCACCAAGCGCCTGAAGCTCGCGGTCGTCGACGGGCTCGGCGGGGTCGGCAACGGCCTGTGCGTGCCGGCAGGGCCTTTGCGGGCTCCGCTCGCCGGGCAGCTCACTGAGACGGACGCCGTCATCGTGATCGGCAAAAGCAAGCCCGGCGCGCAGGTCGCGAAGGCGGCAGGCGCCCTGGCCAAGCCGGTGATCGCCGCTCGCCTGGAGGCGGACAGATCGGCGGCGGAGCGCCTTCGCGGACAGAGGGTCATCGCGCTGTCCGGCATCGGCCGGCCGGAGAAGTTCACGGCGACGCTGCGGGAGATCGGCGCGACCGTGGTTTCGGAGCGCGCCTTCGGCGACCATCATGCCTATGGCTCTGCCGACGTGGCCGGGGTCATCAAGGAGGCGGCGGAGCTGAAGGCCCTGGTCGCGACGACCGAGAAGGACTGGACGAAGCTCGCCGCGCTCTGGCCGGCAGCGGAAGCCACGCGCCTCGTCGTCCTGCCCGTCAGGCTGGTCTTCGAGGCTCCGGAGCGTGTGGAAAGCCTGATTTCGGCCCTGTCAGGCCCGGCCGGCGCGGCGCAGACGCAGCAGAGCGGCCTCCGGTGAGGCATAGGCCTCCTGCCACTCGATCGACCAATAGCGCAGCTCGTCGACACGGATCGGCGCACCGGTGACGGCGCAGCGGACGAACGCGCCGGGCTTCAGCACCCGGAACTCGCCGGGGCCGTAATCGATGACCGCTTCGGGGCCGCTGGGCGGCAGACGCTCGACGATGTTCATCAAATTCGCATCAAACCATTGATCGGGAACCGGAAAGCCGGAATACTCAGAGGCTTGTGATAATCCTCTGGTCGACAATGTCCAGTCTCGAACGCCTTGTGGCGTCACTGATCTGCCTAGCGTTCCTTGCCAGCCCGGCCGCATGGGCCGCCGGCTATGAACGCGTGTCGATCCCGATCGATGAAGGCAGCCTTGTCGGCATCTTCTATCGGCCGGCGGGGCCGGGGCCGTTTCCGGCCGTGATCGCGCTGCATGGTTGCGGCGGTCTGTGGCGCGAGCAAGGCAAGCTCTCGATACGTCATACCGATTGGGGCGAGCGGCTGTCGGCGGCCGGCTTCGCCGTGCTGATGCCGGACAGCTACGGCTCGCGCGGGCTCGCCTCGCAATGCGGCGTCAAGGACCTGACCGTGCGCGCCGGGCGCGAGCGCGTCGCGGATGCGATGGCCGCGCGGATCTGGCTGCAGCACCGAACGGACATCAAGCCTAACATGATCTCGCTGATCGGCTGGTCCGGCGGTGGATCGACCGTGCTGGCCGCAATCCGCAAGGACCGCAGCCCCGCCGACGGACGCCCCGACTTCAAGCGCGCCGTGGCCTTCTACCCCGCCTGCCGGGTGCAGTCGGAATCGCCGAGCTTCGCGGTACGGATGCCCCTGCTCATCCTGATGGGCGATGCCGACGACTGGACGCCCGCCGCCCCCTGCGGCTACCTCACCAAGGCGGCGCAGGCGCGCCGCGAGCCGGTCGAGCTCGTGCTCTATCCCGGCGTGCTGCATGATTTCGACCATCCGCGGCTGGACGTGCGCGAGCGCGAAAACATCGCCTACTCCGCCAGCGGCACCGGCAAGGTCACGGTCGGCACCAATTTCGCGGCGCGGGAGGATGCGTTGAAGCGCGTCGGCGCGTTCCTGAGCCTGCCCTGAGCCTGAGGACCATCACAGAGCCCGAGGCGCTCGGTGGTCTGTCAGCCGAGGGCCATGGCGGCACTCTCAAGACGCACGCGAGGGCACTCATGGCCGACAGCATTCACGCCCTCGACGCGTCACAGGTGGCCCGGATCGAGCCCGAGGACCGGCTGGTGGTGCTGGCCCGAACGATCCAGGCTGACGACAAGGATGCCGAAGCCGGACTCCAGGACCGCGCCGCCGACGGCGGGCGCCTCGACCAGACCTGCCTCGGCCGAGCGCTCTATCGGCATCGCTCCATCTTTCGGAACGCTTCGGAAGCGCCCGTCTGGAGCCATCTCGAACTGAGCTATTTCCGGGACATCGTTCCTGCCGAGATCATCGACGAGTTCGTGGTCAGGCCTCAGCCGCGCGGGATCCGGCTGCTGCGCGCCGAGATCCTTCTAACCACCCCCTCGGCCTTCGTATTGCCGAAAGACTGGCAAGGCACGGGCGATCGCTCCGACCGGCAGGTTTCGCTCGAGTATATTGACGTGCAGCCGCCCTCTCTCGGCGAATACCGGGAGATCATGCGCAGCTTCATCGGCCCGGCCGCCGCCAAGCTCGTCCAGGCCGACAAGATCGGGACCTTCAGGACGATGGAGACGGCGGCGGTGCTCTACCGCGACCCGGCTCTGGCGACCGACTGGAATCAGATTCATATCTGCGAAGTACAGGCCGAAGGCTTCAACGGATTCGGCCAGGCCTTCGATGCCGCGCTCCGCGAGGTTTCGCCGGATGGTGCCTTCGCGGCCGTCTTCGCCGGCCTCGACCGCATGCGCACGATCCCCCGCTGGACCTTCAATGATCCGGTGGTGGAGGCGGATGCGGCGCTCGCCAAGTTCGGGGCGGAGACGCGCTCCTAGAACAGATCACCCTGCGTCGTCGGGCCGCCGGCTTTCCTGGCCGCGGGGCGCGGCTGCGGCCGGCTGGCTCCGGGCTCGTCGCCGGAGACCGTGACGTCGAAGCGCCCGTCGGCGAGCTGGACGCTGAACGCGCGGCCGGGATGCGCCTCGCCGACGCTGCGCACCAGCGCGCCGGCCTCGTCCCGGATCAGCGCATAGCCGCGCGCCAGCACCGCCTGAGGCCCCAGCGAGCCTATCAGCGCCCAGAGCGAGGCGAGACGGTCCCCGCGACGCTGCAACTGCTGACCGAAGGCGCGGGAAGCGCGTTCGGCCAAGTTTCCGCTGCGGTCACGGCGCTGCGCGAGGCTCTGGCCGAAGGCATGGCGCGCCTGTGCCTCCAGCCTCGCCAAGCGCTCGCGGGCATGGGCAATGCGGGTCCTCTCGGCGGCGATGGCATTGCCGCGCGCCGTAGCGAGAACGCGGCCAAAGCCCGCAAGATCGGCGCGCAGCTTAGCGAGCCGCACCCGCGGCGAGTTGTCCGCCAGACGGCGCGCTACGTTCTGTAACCTCAGTTCGTAGGCACGCGCGTTCCGCGCTAGCGCCGGCGCAAGGCGGGCCGCCGCGAGATCGAGTCGCTGGCGCGGACCGGAGAGCACCGCCTCCGGCCCCGGCAGCGCGCGCGCCAGCGCCCTGAGGTCGCTGCGGCGGCGATCCGACAGGCGGCGCATCGCACCCTCATGGCGGCGCGCCAGGTCGGCGACGAAGCCCATCAGCTCGGCGCGTACCGGCACGACCTTCTCGGCCGCGCCGGTCGGCGTGGGTGCACGAAGGTCTGCGACGAAATCGATCAGCGTCGTATCGGTCTCGTGGCCGACGGCGGAGACGAGCGGGATGTCGGAGGCAGCGGCCGCCCGCACGACAATCTCCTCGTTGAAGCTCATCAGGTCTTCGAGCGAGCCACCGCCGCGCGCGACGATGATGACGTCCGGCCGCGGGATCGGCCCGCCTACGGGCAGCGCGTTGAAGCCGGCGATGGCGTTGGCGACCTCGGCGGCGCTGGTCTCGCCCTGCACGCGCACCGGCCAGACCAGGACGCGGCGGGGAAAGCGATCCTCCAGCCGGTGCAGGATGTCGCGGATGACGGCGCCGGTCGGCGAGGTGACCACACCGATGACCGAGGGCAGATAAGGGATGAGCTGCTTGCGCTCCTCGGAGAACAGCCCTTCCGCCGCGAGCCGCTTGCGGCGTTCCTCCAGCAGCGCCATCAGCGCGCCGACGCCGGCCGGCTCCAGCGAATCGATGACGATCTGGTAGCTCGACTTGCCGGCGAAGGTGGTGATCTTGCCGGTGGCGATGACCTCCAGCCCCTCCTGCGGGCGCGTCTTCAGCCGGCCGAAGACGCCTTTCCAGATCACGGCATCGATTTTGGCGTTGGTGTCCTTGAGCGAGAAATAGACATGGCCCGAGGCGACGGGGCCGCGATAGCCGGAAATCTCGCCGCGCACGCGCACGAAGCCGAAATTGTCCTCGATCGTACGCTTCAGCGCGCCGGAGAGATCCGAGACGCTCCATTCCGGCGCGTTCCCGGCGGATGACTTCGATTCGCTGTCCATGGGCGGACCATAGCGGGCGTGCCGTCCGAGCAGAAGCGTTGCCGCGGGGGCGCGGGGCGGCTATTGCGCCCGTAACAGAGCGGAGACGACGATGAACATTCTTCTGATCGGTTCGGGCGGACGCGAGCATGCCCTGGCCTGGGCGATCTCGGCCTCACCGCTCTGCGACACGCTGTTCGTCGCGCCGGGCAATCCGGGGACGGCGCTGTGCGGCGAGAACGTCGCCGTCGATGTCGCGGATCATGCGGCCGTCGTCGCCTTCTGCAGGCTGCAGGGCATCGATCTCGTCGTGGTCGGGCCGGAAGGGCCGCTCGTCGACGGCATCGCCGACGATCTCAGGCAGGCCGGCATCAAGGTCTTCGGCCCCTCCAAGGCCGCGGCCCAGCTCGAAGGCTCGAAGGGCTTCACCAAGGAACTCTGCGCCGAGTTCAATATCCCGACCGCAGGCTTCGGCCGCTTCTCGGATGCCGCTTCCGCCAAGGCCTATGTCGCCAAGCAAGGCACGCCGATCGTGATCAAGGCGGACGGGCTCGCCGCCGGCAAGGGCGTGGTCATGGCCGAGACGCTCGATGAGGCGAACGAGGCCATCGAGATGATGTTCGCAGGCGGACTGGGCGCCGCAGGCACCGAGGTCGTGATCGAGGAGTGGATGATCGGCGAGGAGGCGAGCTTCTTCGCGCTCTGCGACGGCAATCATGCGCTGGCGCTCGCCTCGGCGCAGGATCACAAGCGCGTCGGCGATGGCGACACCGGCCCGAACACCGGCGGCATGGGCGCCTATTCGCCCGCCCCCGTGATGACGCCCGCCATGGAGGCGCGGGTCATGGAGGAGATCGTGCAGCCGACGCTGGCCGGCATGGCCAAGCGCGGGACGCCGTTCCAGGGCGTGCTCTTCGCCGGGCTGATGATCACGGCGCAGGGGCCGAAGCTGATCGAATACAATGTCCGCTTCGGCGACCCCGAATGCGAGGTCCTGATGCCGCGGCTCAAGAGCGACATCGTGCCGGCGCTGCTGGCGGCCTGCGACGGCGTGCTCGCCAATGTCGACCTGCGCTGGTCCGATCAGGCGGCGCTGACCGTCGTGCTGGCGGCGAAGGGCTATCCGGCCAAGCCGGAGACCGGCAGCGTCATCCGCGGCCTCGACAAGGCACAGGCGCAGGATGCCGTGCTGGTCTTTCATGCCGGGACGAAGCTCAAGAACGGCGATCTCGTCGCGAATGGCGGGCGCGTGCTGAACGTCGTCGGCCTCGGCAAGAGCGTGGCCGAGGCGCAGGCGCGTGCCTATGCCGGCGTGGACGCCATCGACTGGCCGGAAGGCTTCTGCCGCCGCGACATCGGCTGGCAGGCGGTGAAGCGCGAGCAAGGCTGACAGGTCGTATCAGCCGGGGCTATGCTCCCGGCTATGGCGAACATCGACTCCCTTTTCCCCGGTTTCAAGGCTCACTGGATCGACGGGCCTGTCGGCAAGATCTTCGCGCGCGTCGGCGGCGAAGGGCCGCCTCTCGTGCTGATCCACGGCTTTCCGCAGACCCATGCGGAATGGCACAAGATCGCGGCGGAACTGGCGAAGACGCACACCGTCGTCTGCCCGGATCTACGCGGCTATGGCTGGTCGGCGGCGCCGCATGGCGATGGCGGCCGAGAGACCTACACCAAGCGCGGCATGGGCGAGGATATCGTCGCGGTGATGCAGGCGCTCGGCCATCTGCGCTTCGGCGTGATCGGCCATGATCGCGGGGCGCGCGTGGCCTATCGCCTGGCTCTCGACCATCCGGGCCGCGTCGAGCGGCTGGTGCTGCTCGACATCATCCCTACCGTGACGATGTGGGAGGGCATGAACGCCTCGCGCGCCATGCAGGTCTATCACTGGACCTTCCTGGCCCAACCCGAGCCGGTTCCGGAAAACCTGCTCAAGGCGGACCCCGTCGGGTGGCTCGACCACACCATCGCGAGTTGGAGCCGCGCCAAGAAGCTCGACCTGTTCGACCCGCTGGCGATGCAGTCCTATGCGGAATCCTTCAGCGATCCCTCGCGCATCCATGCCGCCTGCGAGGATTATCGCGCCGGTGCGACCACCGACATCGCGCATGACAAGGCCGATCTCACTGAGGGCAAGCGCATCCTGTGCCCGGTGCTCGTGCTCTGGGGCGAGGCCGGCATCCCGGCCAAGGGGGAAAGCCCGCTCGATATCTGGCGGCAGAGCTTCGCGCCGCAGGCCGAAGGGCAGGCGATCGACAGCGGCCACTTCCTGCCGGAAGAGAACCCGCAGGCCACGCTGGCGGCGCTCCTGCCGTTCCTCTCCCGGGCATCAGGCTGACAGGCACGCAATCTGCAGGGGCGCGCGGCAGGCCCAATGGCTCGCCTCAGCGGCGCCCTGCATCGTCACCACGAGCGAGCGGAGTTCTCGATGAAACTGACCGACTTCAAGGCCCTCACCTTCGACTGCTACGGCACGCTGATCGACTGGGAGAGCGGCATGGTCGCGGCGCTACAGCCGCTCGTCGCCAAGGTCGGCCGGCCACTCAGCCGCAACGAGGTGCTGGAGGCGCATGCGCGGTGTGAATCGACGCAGCAGCTTCACACGCCGGGCAAGCGCTACAGCGACGTGCTGGCGACCGTCTACCGGCGCCTCTCGGAGGAATGGGGCGTGCCCGCAAGCTGGGAGGAATGCCAGGCCTATGGGCGCTCGGTCCGGGACTGGCCGACCTTCCCCGACAGCGCCGAGGCCCTGAAGCAGCTCAAAAAGCGCTACAAGCTCGTCATTCTCTCCAATGTCGACAACGAGTCCTTCGCCGCCAGCAACGCGAAGCTCGGCGTGACCTTCGACGCGATCTACACCGCCGAGGACATCGGCAGCTACAAGCCGGCGCAGGCCAATTTCGACTATATGCTGGAGGCGCTGGAGGCCGGCCACGGCATCGGCAAGGCCGACATCCTGCACACTGCCGAAAGCATGTTCCATGACCACAAGCCGGCCAATCAGACCGGCCTTGCCTCCTGCTGGATCTATCGCCGCCATGCCGATACCGGCTTCGGCGCGACGATGAACCCCGGCGCCATGCCGCGCTACGATTTCCGCTTCACCAGCCTGGGCGAGATGGCGGCGGCGGTCGCGGCGGAAGGCTGAGCGCCATGCCCTCCCCGCCCGGCGCGGCGCCCGGCGAAATCGCTCTGGTGCTCGGAGCCGGCGGGGCGCGGGGCCTGAGCCATATCCTTGTCCTCGAAGCGCTCGACGAACTTGGCATTCGGCCCTCGCTGATCGCCGGCAGCTCGATCGGCGCGATCGTCGGCGCGGCCTATGCCGCCGGGCTCTCGGGCAAGGCGTTGCGCGAGCATGCGCTCGGCAGCTTCCGCGACCGGGCGCGGGTGGTGACGAAGCTGCTCGACGCCCGCGTCGGCAAGCTCGCCGACCTCGTGCGCGGGCTCGGCAACCCGGCGCTGATCGACGGCGAGCGCCTGCTCGACCTGTTCTGGCCCGAGGCCGTGCCGGACCGTTTCGAGGAACTGGCGATCCCCTTCACCGCCATCGCGGCCGATTATCACCGCCATGTCGAGGTGGCGTTGAGCAGCGGCCCGCTGACACCCGCGGTCGCGGCCTCGCTCGCCATTCCCGGGCTGGTGCGGCCGGTCGCGCTCGGCGGGCATGTGCTGATCGACGGCGGCGCCATCGACCCCCTGCCCTATGAGCGGCTGCTGGCGCCGGGGCGCATCGTCGTCGCGGTCGATGTCAGCGCGCCCGCTTCCACCGTAAGCGAAGCCCGAATCCCCGGCGCGATGGAGGCGATCGTCGGCGCCTCGCAGATCCTGACGCGGACGCTGGTGCAGCGCATGGTCGAGCGGCAGCCGCCGGACATCCTGATCCGCGCCGGGCTGGACGGCATCGGCGGGCTCGACTTCTTCAAGGCGAAGGCGATCCTCGTAGCGGCGGAGCCGGTGAAGGACGAGGTGAAGCGCAGGCTGGAGGCGGCGTTCGCGCATAAGATCTGACGGCGCAGGCAAGGCTGTCACCCCATGCCTTCCAAGCCACATCCTGGGACTGAAAGCGACACGCGAAGGCTCCGCGACTGAGTTCCGCAGGTCAAACTCAGCTTCCGAAAATCCCGCGCTGCGCCGAACATGACGCAACGGAAGATATGCCGTGCCATTTCTGACACTATACTGCCGCGATCAGAACGCCGCAGACGATATGTCTTGCTGGCGTCAAGTACCGTTCTTAACCATGTCAAGGCGGCGAATCACAGGAGACGCGGCAGTCTTGCCCGCGGGACCTTAGGCCAGCCCGATCTATGCCCCGCATTCGCCGCCGAGATTTCGAGCGGCCCCGTATGTGCCGAAAGCCCCTTCAAACGGGCAAACGGAGCGCGCGGGACATTCAGGATCACGAAGATGCCTATGCCTACGCCTGTGCCGTCCCCCTCGCCCGCACAGGAGCGGAATGAGCGGCTTCTCCGAGGCCGGCCTTCACGGATTGGCACGCTGCTGTCAGGGGCGGCGCTGATGACGCTGCTGGCCGCACATCCGGCTCTGGCCGATGGCGGCGCAGGCGGCACCGGAACCAACGGAACAGGCGGCGCGGGCGGCGCAACCAGCACGTCTGGAGCCGGCGGCGCGGGCGGCGCCAGCAGCGTGCAGGGCACCAATACGACGAGCGGCGGCGGCGGCGCCGGCGGAGGCGCCGGGGTAACCGGCGGCTCCGGCGGAAAGGGCGCCTCCGGTCTCAATGGCGTCGGTGGCGCAGGCGGAGCAACCGCCGGAGCCAGCGGTGCCCACGGGACGAATGGCGGCGTATACGGCGCCGGTGGTGGCGGTGGTGGTGCCCATGGCAGCGTCGGCACGTCTATTGCTTCTGCAACCGGTGGAAACGGCGGCAATGGCGGTGCATCGACCGGCGGCGGCGGCGGCGGCGGCGCCGGCGGCTACGGCGCAATCATCACCCATAGCGGAGCATGGTTAACGGGCGGCAGCTCCTTCACCGGCGGGCGCGGCGGCAACGGCGGCGGCTCCAGGGGAGGCAGCGGCGGCGATGGCGGCATCGGCGTCCAGTTCACCGGCACCGGCAATACGATCGGGTTCGGTGGAACCTTCATTGGCGGCGCGGGCGGCAATTTCGGCGGTGTCGGGGGCGTCTCGGGCAATGGCGGCATCGGCATCGACCTCGGCTCCAACAATAGGCTGACCATCAGCGGGACGGTTACGGGCGGCAATGCCGGCAATGGCGCGGGCGGAAGCGGCGGTGTCGGCATCCTGGCGTCGAATGCCCAGATCACCCTCACAACCGGCGCTTCGGTCGCTGGCGGCGTGGGCGGGACCGGCATCCAGGCCAATGCCATCACCTTCGGCGGCGGCGTCAACCGTTTCGAATTGGAGGGCGGCGTCACCGTCACGGGCGATGTCGTCGCCTCCGGCACCAGCGCGTTCTTTTTCAGCGGCGCCACGAACGGCACGATCGACGGCTCGCAGTATCAGGGCTTCAGCACCTTCGAGAAGACCGGCACGAGCAGCCTGACGATGACGGGCACGAGCAGCTTCACCGGCCCTGTCGACGTCACCGCTGGCACGCTGGTGGTAAACGGCTCGATCGTCTCTGCCACGGGCATCACGGTCGCGTCCGGCGCATCGATCGGCGGTATCGGTACGCTGCCGACGACCGTGATCCAATCGGGCGGCACGATCTCGCCAGGCAACTCGCCGGGGACACTGACCGTCGCCGGCAACCTGACGATGAACCCCGGCTCGACCTATGTCGCCGAGGTGCAGGGCGGCGTCGCGGACCGGATCGACGTCATCGCCGGCAACGGCCAGGTCGGCACCGCGAACCTGGCCGGCACGCTGCGCATCGTGCCGCTCGGCGGCTCCTACACCTTCGGCAGCCCCTATACGCTGCTCTCGGCGGCCGGCGGGCGCACCGGCACTTTCGGCACGGTCAACACGACCGGCTCCTTCGGCGCCGGCGTGACGAGCGCGGTGAGCTACACGCCCAACGAGGTCCAGCTGACGCTGACCGCTGCCCCGCTGGCGCCGGTCGTCACTCCGGCAGCCCCTGGCACCCCCTCCACGCAATTCAGCCCGTCCTCGTCGGCCAACGTCTCCGCGGTCGCATCGGCGCTGGACCGTTTCGTCGCCAATGGCGGGGACGCCTCCGCCTTCTTCAACCTCTACAACCAGCCGGCAGGCGCGATCGCCTCCGCGGTCAACCAGCTCTCGGGCGAGGCGCATACCGGCTCTTCGGCCGTCGGCAGCACCGTCGCCAACCAGTTCCTCGGCAGCGTGCTCGACTCGTCGCTGCCGGGCCGCCTGTCCAATGCGCAGCCCGGTCCGGGCGCCGCCGGCTTCACCAGCAGCGTCTCCAAGGGGCACGACGTGCCCGCCAAGCCGAGCTTCCTCGACGAGCCGCGCTACGCGCTCTGGGGCGCGACGTCCGGCTCGGTCGGGCGTGTCGATGGTGACGCCCGCGCGGGAGCCGCCAAGCGCAACCTCGACGACGCACATCTGTCCATCGGCGCCGATTTCCGCGTGCTGCCGGGCACCATCGCCGGCATCGCCGTCTCGGCCGGCAAGGCCCGCTCCTCGCTCTCGGGCGGGCTCGGCAAGGTCGAGACCGACATCTTCCAGACCAGCCTTTACGGCATGACCCGGATCGGCGCGCTGAACCTTTCGGCCGCCGGCAGCTATGGCCGGCTCGACAATCAGGGCACCCGCGCCGTGCCGGTGCTTGGCAATGCGCTCACCTCCTCCTATGTCAGCACCGTCTGGAGCGGGCGGGTGCAGGCCAGCGCCGCCGTCGCCAGCTGGGGCGGGATGAGCTTCTCGCCGCTGGCGGCGCTGCAGGCGGTACAGGTCCGCAACCCCGCCTTCACGGAGCAGGCCGGCCTCGGCGGCAATGCCGGTGCGCTCACCGTGGCCCGGCGCAACGACAACACCAGCCGCTCGGAACTCGGCCTGCAGGTCGACGGGCAGGCGATGTTCGGCGCGGTGCCGGTCACGGGCTTCGTGCGGGCGGCCTGGGCGCACTACTTCGCGCGCAATGCGGCGATGACGGCGAGCTTCGCCGCGCTGCCGGGCGTCAGCTTCAGCGCCAGCGGCGCGCGACCCGATCGCGACAGCGCGCTGCTCGCGGCCGGCCTCGACGCCAGGATCACCGAGCGCGTCTCGCTCGGCGTCCGCCTCGACAGCGAACTCTCCGCCAACACCAGGAGCCTCGGCGGAACTGCGCAGCTGAGGGTGAGCTTCTAGCCGGTCAGGCTTCGACCGGTTCCGGTATGGCAGTGGCCTGCGATGGCAGCTCCGGCTCGTCGCAGGCGAAGCCCGGCAGCACCGCGGCCAGCGCCGCCCTGCCCGCTTCCGTAACGGTGACGGCGCGGCTGTCCTTGCGCCGCAGGACCCAACCCGCCTCGAAGCAGCGGCAGGCTAGCGCCGCAGCGAGCGAACCCGCGAGATGCGGCCGGCGCTCGCTCCAGTCGAGGCATGGGCGCAGGGCCGCCCGCCGGCTCGCCTTGCCCGCAGGCGTGACGCCGAGCGCGGCGAAGATCGCCTCCCCCGAGCGCGTCAGCCCGTAGCCGCCATCGGCCACAGTGAGATGGCCGCCTGCTACCAGCGCGTCATGAATGCCGATGCCGAGGCGGCCGGCGAAATGGTCGTAACAGGTGCGGGCCTCGCTCAACTCCGCCCCGACGCGCGAGGGCAGGCGCCGGCGCGCCGTTTCCGCGCCCGCCAGCACCATCAGCCCTTCCAGCGCCTGCGCGACCTCGGGGCCGGCCAACCGGAAATAGCGATGGCGGCCCTGAACCGCGACCGCGAGCAGCCCGCCCTGCATCAGCTTGGCGAGGTGCCCGCTCGCCGTCTGCGGCGCGACGCCTGCGAGCCAGGCCAGTTCCTTCGCCGTCAGTGCCCGGCCGTCCATCAGGGCGTGCAGCATGTTGGCGCGGGCCGGATCCCCCATCAGATGGGCGATCTCCGCGAGGTATGGGCCTTGCGTGCTCATGGCCCCATCATGCTCCGGCAGGGCGCGGCTGCAAGCGGGAACGCTACGGCGCGCACCGTAGCATCGGCCCGCGACAAGCCCGGCGCGTGATGCCACAACAGGGGTCATGGATACGAGCCTTCTTCTCTTCATCACCGCGACCTTCGTGCTCGCGGGCTTCGTCAAAGGTGTGATCGGGTTGGGGTTGCCGACGATTGCGGTCGGCGTCCTCGGGGTCATCATGGCCCCGGCACAGGCCGCCGCTCTGCTGGCCATTCCCAACATCGCCACCAATGGCTGGCAGATCGCCACCGGCCCGAAGCTCGGCCGCACGCTGCGCCGGCTCTGGCCGATGCTCGCCGCGGTCTGTGTCGGCACCTGGGCCGGCGCCGGGCTGCTGCAGCAGGAGAAGGACGGGCCGGCGACGCTCTGGCTAGGCCTTGCGCTGGTGCTCTACGCGCTCGTCGGGCTGAAGGCCGCGAAGCTGCGCGTGCCGCCGGCCTGGGAAGGCTGGCTCGGGCCCGTCATCGGGCTCGCGACGGGCGTCGTGACCGCCGCCACGGGCGTGTTCGTGCTGCCGGCCGTGCCCTATCTGCAGGCCCTCGGCTTCGACAAGGACGAGCTGGTGCAGGCGCTCGGCCTCTCCTTCATCGTCTCGACGCTGGCGCTCTCCGTCGGGCTGATCGGGGCCGGGGCGCTCAACCTGACCGTCGCCGGGCATTCGGCCCTGGCGCTCGTGCCGGCACTGGCGGGCATGGCGGCGGGCCAGTTCATCCGCGGGCGCATCTCGGCCGCGACCTTCCGGCTCTGCTTCTTCGCAGGGCTGCTAGGGCTCGGCGGCTATCTCTGCTGGCGCGGCCTCGCCTGAATCCCTCTGCGACCTTTGAACGCGCGGCTGGGGATAGGACAGGCGCGCTTCTTGCTTTAAACGGGCGCGGCGATCGTTAATCGATCGCTAACCCTATCGGCGCAGCCTCGACCATTCAGGAGAGAGAAGCGGATGGATGCCTTCACCATGGTCATCGTGGCCTGCGTCGCCGGCGAGGCGAAATGCAGCTCGACCCGCATCAGCGAGATGGGCTTCACCACCGCCCAGGCCTGTGAAGATCGCATCGACGACATCGCCCGCTCGATGACCAAGGAATTCGCCAAGCGCCCCGAATTCAAGGGCCGGCAGGTGACCTATGACGTCTCCTGCATGGATCGCGCACAGCTCGCCCAGAAATTCGGCATCAGCTCGTCGGACACCTGACGCTCAACGCCGGTCGCGGAAGAAATCCCTCAACAGCGTCGCGGCCTCGCTCTCGCGCAGGCCGCCATAGATCTCCGGCGCGTGGTGGCAGGTCGGGCTTTCATAGAGCCTGACGCCGTTCTCGACCGCCCCGCCCTTCGGATCGCCCGCGCCGAAATAAAGCCGCCTGATCCGCGCGAATGAGATCGCCGCGGCGCACATCGGGCAGGGCTCCAGCGTGACGTAGAGATCGCAGCCGATCAGCCGCTCGCTGCCGATCGCCTCGCAGGCCAGACGCAACGCCAGCATCTCCGCATGGGCCGTCGGGTCCTTCAGCTCCAGCGTGCGGTTGCCGGCGCTGGCGAGGAAAACGCCGTCGCGCATCACCACCGCGCCGACCGGAACCTCGCCCCGCAAGGCGGCGGCCTTCGCCTCGTCGAAGGCGAGCGCCATCGCATCGGGCGCAAGGGACGGTTTCGACTGCGGCATCACGAACCTCTGCTTTGACGCTCGCAGCCGGCAAAGGCCTCTGCTACAAGCGCCGATTAGCGAATAATGCGAGCCAGGCCTCTCCGCAAAGCGGTTATGCTGGGTCGGCTCAGGAGCAACCATGACGGACGACAACAACAACAGAGGCCGCGGCCCACGCAAGGGCGGCGGCGCCGGCGGCCGTGGCGGCGGTCAAGGCTCCGGTGGCAGGGGCCCCGGAGGCGGAGGCTTTGGCGGCAAGGGGCCGGGCAAAAGCTTCGGCAGCAAGAGCTTCGGCAGCCGCAGCGACGGCGAGCGCCGGCCCTTCCGCGGTCAATCGGCCGGGGACGAACGTCCGGCGCGTCGCTTCGAACGCTCTGAGCGCCCCGAGGGCGATGCGCCGCGTGCGCGCCGTCCCGATGGCGAGCGCCCCGCGCGCTTCAAGGCCGAGGGCGAGACGCGGGGCGGTTTCGGCCGCCCGCCGCGCAGCGGCCCGGGCCGCGACGGCGAGAAGCGCTTCAGCCGGCCGCGCCCGCCGCGGGCGGAAGGCGGCGGTTTCGAGGATCGGCCACGCCGCCCGCGCGAGGCCGCGCCCGAACGCAAGCTGATCGAGGCGCAGGAGCCGGAGCGGATCGCCAAGGTGATGGCGCGCGCTGGCGTCGCCTCCCGCCGCGACTGCGAGGCGATGATCGCCGAGGGGCGCGTCAGCGTGAACGGCACGGTGCTGGAGAGCCCGGCGCGGGATGTCAGCCCGACCGACATCGTGCTGGTCGATGGCGAGCCCTTGCCGGCGCGCGAGCGCACGCGGCTGTGGCTTTATCACAAGCCCCGCGGCGTGGTGACGACCAACTTCGACCCGGAAGGCCGCCCGACCGTCTTCGACGCGCTGCCTGAGGACCTGCCGCGCGTACTCACCGTCGGCCGGCTCGACATCAATACCGAAGGCCTGCTGCTGCTGACCAATGATGGCGGGCTCGCGCGCGTGCTGGAACTGCCGGAGACCGGCTGGCTCAGGCGCTACCGCGTGCGCGCCTTCGGCGAGGTGACGCAGGACGTGCTCGACACGGTGAAGGACGGCGTCACCGTCGACGGCGTGCATTACGGCCCGGTGATCGCCCGCTTCGAGCGCCAGCAGGGCTTCAACACCTGGCTGACGGTCGACCTGCGCGAGGGCAAGAACCGCGAGGTCAAGACCGTGCTCGAGCATCTCGGGCTGACGGTGAACCGGCTGATCCGCATCTCCTTCGGCCCCTTCCAGCTCGGCGACCTGCCCGAGGGCGAGGCCGACGAGATCCGCTCCCGCGTGCTGCAGGACCAGCTCGGCACCGAGCTCGCGGCCAAGGCCGGCGCCGATTTCGAGGCTCCGCGCCGCGACGCCCTGCCGGCTGCGCCGCGCCCTGCCCCGGCCGGCGACGACCGCCCGCGCCGCCGCCGCGAGCCCGCCGAGGATGCGCATGAGGATCGGCGCGAGGCGGTGCGCGAGTTGCGCGGCGACAAGCCCTGGACCCGCACCGTCTGGCGCGACGCCGAGACCGAGCCGCAGCGCGAGCGCAAAGCGCCGCCGCGCCGCGGCGCCGACCCGAAAGCGGAACGCCAGAGCCGCGCGGAAAGCGGCGGCGCCGAGCGCCGGCGCGATAAGGCCATCGCCGATCCGAAGGGCCGTCGCGTGCTGGTCGAGCGCGTCGCTGCCGCGCCGCGCGAGGAGGCCGAAGCCCCACGCGAGAGCAAACGCAGGCCCGACCGCAAGCCGCGCAGCGAGCGCGGCGGCGACGAGGCTCGCGCACCGCGTTCCTTCGAGCGCCCCGCCCGCGGCGAGCGGCCGGCGCGGCGCCCGCGCGAGGAGTTCAGCGAGCGGGATCGCGGCGACGACCGTCCTTGGCAGGACCGCGCTCCGCGGGGCGACCGGCCGGAACGAGCACCGCGTGGCGAACGCCCGGATCGCGCGCCGCGCGACGGTGCGGAGCGTCCGGCTCGACGCTTCAGCGAGAGGCCGGATCGTGCTCCGCGTGACGGCGCTGAGCGCCCGGCACGCCGCTTCAGCGAGCGGCCGACCGGCGATGGGCCGCGTGGTCGCAGCTTCGGCAGCCGGTCTGAGGGCGGAGAGAGGCCTTCGGGCGGGCGGCCGTTCGGCGGCAAGCCGGGCGGCGGCGGCAAGCCGGGTGGCGGTGGAAGGCCGAGTGGTGGTGGTAGGCCGGGCGGCAAGGGGCCTCGCCCCGGCGGCAACAGGCGCGGCTGATCGATGCGGATCGTCGGGGGGCGCCTGGGCGGCCGGCCTCTGGCCGGCCCGAAGCCGGGGATCGGCAGCATCAGGCCGACCTCGGATCGCCTACGCGAATCGCTCTTCAACGTGCTGGCCCATGCCTATGACGACGCGATCGAGGGCGCACGTGTGCTCGACCTCTTCGCGGGCACCGGGGCCATGGCCTTCGAGGCGCTTTCGCGTGGGGCCGCCTTCGCGCTCTTGGTCGATGACGGCACCGAGGCGCGCGGGCTGATCCGCGAGAACCAGATGACGCTCGGGCTCGCCGGCTTCAGCCGCGTCTTCCGTCGCGACGCGACCAAGCTCGGCCCAATCACCGGCATGGCGCCGTTCGGCCTCGTCTTCTGCGACCCGCCCTATCGCAAGGGGCTGGGCGAAAAGGCCCTGATCTCGGCCCGCGACGGCGGCTGGCTGGAGCCAGGCGCGCTCATCGTGCTGGAAGAGGCCGCGGATGCCGAGATGGCCCTGCCGGAAGGCTTCGAGGAGCTGGAGCGGCGCGACTATGGCGAGACGCAGGTGGTGGTGCTGCGGGCCAGCTGAGTTCGACGGCCATCCTGTCATTGCGGGGCTTCGCGCAGCGAAGATCCCGGCCCCCACGAAGACGAGGCTGAACCAGAACGCGCGGGCAGCGCGGGGAACCCTCTCCTCATTCTGAAAAAGAGCGGCGCCCTGCCCGTACCTAAAGCTCCGTCCAGGCCTCGCCTGCGGAGTTTCGGGCTCATTACATCCAAGGGGATGCGCGGGGTCCGGGCGACGCGCGGCGTTTGCCGCGTGCCGAATGTCGATGTCGAATGTCGAAGTCGATGCGGCGCCTGCCGGCCCCGCCCGAACCCCGCGCGCGGTTCTCTTGTGGTTCTGCTCGCCAAGGCTTTCACCGGGCCGGCCTGTTCGGCCCGGCGGCGAGAAGACCCTCCGGGCCTCATCACCAGCGACGAGAATCCCGAACACCGCATCCCACCCGGCCGCACGACGCCTCGCGAAGCCCCCTTGGTCGGGTGAGACGGGGAAAAGATAAGCCGGGGCGAATGGCGCGGGGATAAGATTGCGGTGAGCGAGCGCCTCCCGGCCAACAACGGATTCCCTCGCGCCTAAATGTCCACCTGCAGCCAGCGCGGCCCGGTATGCACATCGATCGTCTGCAGGCGCCCCGGCCCCAGATTCTCGAAGCGGTGCGGAACGCCCGCAGGTCCCAGCACCACATCTCCCGCCGTTGCGTCGATGACCGTGTCGCCGACGAAGAAGCGCGCATTCCCGGCCACGACGATGAACATCTCGTCATAAGGATGGACGTGGAGCCGCGGCCCTTCTCCCGGCGTCTCATTACCATAGGCCAATACTGTGCACTGCCCGTTCAGCGTCTGGCCCTCGACATTCCCGCGCCACGGCCCGCCGGCTTCAGGGTCGAAAAGCCGCGCCTTGGCGGCGCTGCGCCCGTCCGGGCTTATCGCCGTGAGATCGAAATCCTTGCGCATCCCGCCATCTCCTGATCGTCATCGTGAGTGCTGGTTGACCAAGCCCAATCCTATCGAGGCGCCCGACCGGAGCATAACGGCGAGAACGCCAAGCTCATCCACATGCGCGCAAGGGACTGCGTTGGAGCAGTCGTCCGCGCGCACGATGATCGTATGGCCTGTGTTAGGCAGAGGTTGTCAGGACAGGCAATTTTTTGTCCGAAACCGCCCGCGCGAACAGGTACCACCGGTTCCGCCGGAGGGAGTGCGGCGATCACGGAAAGGCTCGGAAACAGGCTTCGCCTCCGCCTCGCAGTCTCCCGAGTAACCGGCGTGATCCAGCCTTTGGAGCCTCTACTTCGAGGCTGCGTGCCGCGTCGCGGCGGCCAATGCGACACCGCTGAGAGCCAGAGACATCGCCAGCAGTTCCTTGGCGCCGATGGTGTCGCCGAGCAGCGCAGCCGCCGACAGGCTGCCGACGACAGGCACGATCAGCATGCCGGTGGCCGCCACGGATGTCGGCAGGCGCCGCAGCGCCGCGAACCATGTGAGATAGCAGAGCGCCATCGGCCCGGCGGCCATGTAGAGCAGGCCGCAAGCGCCCGCCGGCGAGAGGGCGAGAATACGCGGCTGCTCGAACAGCAGGCTCAGCACGACCATCGGGAAACAGCCCAGGCCGACCTGCCAGGCCATGAAGGCTGTGAACGGCATCGGGACGGGTTTCCGGCCTCGCACAGCGCCCGTCGCGAAGAGCATGGCTGCCGCGAGCGCCAGCCCCATGCCAGGGAGCTTCTCGCTGCCAAAGCTCGGGCCGCCCATCAGAACGGCTATTCCGCCGATGCCGAGCGCGACCGCGAGCACGCTGCGCGATGTCGGGCGCTCGCCATTGACGGGCCAGGCCAGCAACATGGCCCAGATCGGCATGGAATAAGCGATGAGCGCGCCTTCCGTCACCGTCAGCCAGTTGAGAGACAGCGCGGTGAAACCCATCCAGGCGAAGACGTTGACGCCGGCTCCGATGGCGAGGCCCAGCCGAGCCTCGGGAGGGACGCTGAGGCTCTCGCGCCGAAGCCAGGCGAGGGTTGCGAGCGCCGCTGCACCGACCAGCCCTGCGGTGCCGCGGGCGAACAGCGCCGGCCAGTCCTGCAGGACGAACTTCAGGATCGTCCAGTTGACGCCCCAGCCGCACGCCGTGACGACCAACAGGACGAGAGCACCCCGGTCCGCCGCAGCGGCCGTCGTCGCATTGGTGCTGGACAAGGGAGCGGCCGGCATCAGCGGAGCGCCGCGATCAAGGCTCGGCCGCGCTGGAGATAGCTCGGCGCGCGCCTGAAAAGCGGCCGGGCCTTGCCCCTCGCTTCGGTGGCCCTGCGCGTCATCCGGTTGCTCGTATCCACGGCCGTCTCCGGGAAACGCCCTCGGGTGAGCCTCGGGCACCCGGATATCGTGGCCGAAGCGGCCTGTGCGGTTTCGCCGAACTTCGCTATCTATTGGTCAAATTCGCCGATCTTGGATACCTCCATGACCAAACCAGCCGAACTCGACAGCTTCGACCATGCGCTGCTGCGGGAGGTGCAGATCGACAACCAGACCCCGGCGCGGATCCTGGCAGAGCGGGTGGGGCTGTCGACCAGTGCGGTGCTTCGGCGGCTGCGACGGCTCAGGGCCGAGCGCATCATCACGGCCGATGTCGCGATCGTCAGCCCCGAGACGCTCGGCGTGCCGGTCACGGTTCACGTGCTCGTCTCGATCAATCAGGGCTCGCGGACCTATAGCGACTTTTCCCGCAAGATACAGAACAGGCCGGAGGTCCGGCAGGCCTCCTATGTAACGGGCGGGGCCGACTTCGTGCTGCATCTGCAGGTCGCGAGCATGGCCGCCTATGCCGCCTTCACGAAGGAGGTCTTTCACGACGACCCGACGGTCGCGGAATTCCGGACCTTCGTCGCGATGCGCGAGGTGGTCGGGCCGACATCGAGGCGCTGATGCGCGGTCGTCGAGAGCGCTATGTGGGGGAGGTCTGCTCCGGGTCGGGAGCGGACCTCCAAACGCGCGACAGCAATCCGGCTCGTCGGCGCGACAACGGTCAGCCTGGAACAAATCTCAGGTTGGCGGGCTCGAAACAGAGCAGCCGCTTCCATTCGTGCAGACCTGCCCCGCCATGCTCCATGGTGCCGTACATTAGCCAGCGAAGGCCTTGGGCTCTGGGGTCTTGTCTATCCATGAGCCAGCGCGCCACCTCGAGGAAAAGGAGCTTCACGCCCCCCGTTTTGAGGTAGTCACCGTGCCCCATGATTTGGTGTGTGCGGCACAGATTGCCGACGCGCCTCAGCGAAATATACGCGATGAGCCGCTCACGGCCCTCTTCCTGAATGAAGGCGCCCCATGTCAGCGTCCAATGCGAGGAGCAGGGCGGCACCGAGGGTGGAGCAAGCGTATCGACGAGACGGGGGCCGCCGAGCCAGGCGGACAGGACTGGCCCCCCGGAACGGAAGCGTTTGGACGCGGCAATCGCTGCGATGCTGGCGGCATAACTTTCCGCTTGAATGGACGTGCAGCGGACTCCCAGGCGGGCGGCCTTCTTGCTCGCACGCACGATGTTGCCGTGGGAGCGCTTCGAAACGGCACGGATGTATGCGTCCGATGTCGGAAAGCGGTCCATATCCAACAACATGGCCGTAGGAACCATCCAGCGCCGAAGGCCTGACCGAGGCGCGTTTCGCTCATGGAAGCGACGCGCATCGGCAACAATATGGTTGCACAGCGGGTGCAAGCAGCAACGCTGCGTATCGGGCTCCAGATGCGCGATCGGCAGGATTGCATTGGGCTTCAGCCCGAAATCGCGCAGCCGTGCTTTTCGCGTTACCGATAGCCAAGGATCCAGCGACTTATGAACTTGGTTGGTAAGCGACTTCGCGAGTGTCATGGCGAGCTTTTTTGACGGTCCTAAGCCGAGAACCGACCCTGCGTTCCAGATAGAGAACAGCTCGCGACATGGCGAGTAGTAAATGGCGACTGCTGTCGCAGCGGCACTCGGCACTGGAGTCTAGATCGCCGCGCGTCCTGTCGGACGCAGAGTGACGATCTAGCTCTTTGTTTCAGCATCGGATTCTTCCGAAAAGTGGATTCCACTTTTCGGTCCGATGCTCTAGCCAAGCCATCGACCCAGTAGCGTTCTCGGCGATGTAAAAAGCAAAAGCACTTCAAGACTCAGCAACGGGTCGATTTCAGCAGCGACGCGCCCCGCAGCCCCTCGCCCAGCCACCCCTCACCGTCTCCCGAACAGCCGCTCGATATCCGACAGCTTCAACTCGACATAGGTCGGGCGGCCGTGGTTGCACTGGCCGGAATTGGGGGTGACCTCCATTTCGCGCAGCAGCGCGTCCATTTCCTCGGGGCGCAGGCGCCGGCCGGCGCGAACCGAGTTGTGGCAGGCCATCGTCGCCAGCACATGGTCGAGGCGCCTTTCCAGCGAGCCCGGAACTGACGAGACCTGGCCCTGCTCGGCCAGCGCATCGGCCACATCGCGCACCAGCTTCTGGAGATTGCCGCCGGCGAGCTGGCTCGGCGCCTCGCGCACCAGCACCGCGCCGGGGCCGAAGGGCTCGATGACGAGGCCGAGGCCTTCGAGCTCGCCCGCCGCCGCGTTGAGGCGATCGGCATCGACGGGGTCGAGCTCCACCACCTCGGGTAGGAGCAGAGGCTGGCGGGCGATGCCCGTGCGGGCGCGCTCGGCCTTCAGCCGCTCATAGACCAGCCGCTCATGGGCGGCGTGCTGATCGACGATGACCACGCCCTCGCGCGTCTGGGCGACGATATAGGTCTCGTGGACCTGGGCGCGCGCGGCGCCGAGCGGCCGATCGAGCGCATCGGACGAGGGCTCGGCGAGATGCGCGCGGGCATCCGCCGAGGGGGCGGCGAAATCGGAGAAGCCGGATTGGAGCGCACTCGCTGCCATCGGCGCCGGAGCGCTCCAGCCGGGCGCTTCCGGGAAGCTCGGGCGGGGGATGCTGGTGCCGCCGCCGCCCATGGAGAGCACGGCGCGGAAGGCGTCGAGCGTGCGGGCGCCGCCCGTCGAGGTGGCACGGTGGCCGGCGGCCGCGAGCGCAGCCTTGAGGCCCGAGACGACCAGGCCGCGCACCAGCGCCGGATCGCGGAAGCGAACCTCGCTCTTGGCCGGATGTACGTTGACGTCGACCGAGCGCGGATCGCAGCCGATGTCGAGGAAGAGCACGGGATGCCGGTCCGAGGGGATGACGTCGGCATAGGCGCCGCGCACGGCGGAGAGCAGCAGCTTGTCGCGCACCGGGCGGCCGTTGACCGAGAGATGCACGCCGGCCGAGGTGCCGCGATGGAAGGTCGGCAGGCCGGCGAAGCCAGAGAGGTGGAAGCCCTCGCGTTCGGCCTCGATTCTCAGCGCGTTTTCGGGGAAATCCCGGCCGAGCGCGCGGCCGAGCCGGCGCAGCAGCCCGTCCTCGCCGATCGGCTCGGCCGGCCAGTCGAAGCCGCCCGCATGCTCGCCTTCCAGCGCGAAGCGGATATCGGGATGGGCGATGGCGAGGCGCCGCAGCATCTCGGAGACGGCTTGTGCCTCGGCGCGGTCGCTCTTCAGGAATTTGAGGCGGGCGGGCGTGAAGATGAAGAGGTCGCTGACCTCGATGCGCGTACCAGGGGCCGCTGCGACCGGACGGACCACGCCCTTCTCGCCGGCCTCGACCACCAACCCCGAGCCCTGCGGCGCATCGCGGCGGCGCGTCGCGATGGAGAGCCGGGCGACCGAGCCGATCGAGGGCAGCGCCTCGCCGCGGAAGCCGAGCGTGCCGATGGCGAAGAGGTCGCCATCCGGCAGCTTGGAGGTGGCATGGCGCTCGACGGCAAGTTCGAGATCCTCCGGCGTCATGCCGGCGCCGTCATCGACGACGCGGATCAGCTCGCGCCCGCCGCCGGCGATGGTGACGGTGATGCTGCGGGCGCCGGCGTCGATGGCGTTCTCGACCAGCTCCTTCACGGCCGCAGCCGGCCGCTCGATCACTTCGCCGGCGGCGATGCGGTCGACCAGAACAGGATCGAGGCGGCGGACGGTCATGGCGCTTTCGTCGTTACGATAGATCGCTGTCCTCTCCCGTCATTCCGGGGCTTCGCGTCAGCGAAGAACCCGGAACCCAAGACTGGGTGAGGACATCTCCAAGCAGCGCGAAAGGCCTCACCCAGTCGTGGGTTCCGGGCTCGCCTCTGCGAGCCGCCCCGGAATGACGACAGGGTGGTGCGACTCAGGCGCGCCCCTCGGCAAGATACTGCTTGGCGAGGATCTTGGCTTCCTCCACCGCGGGCTGGTCGAAGGGATCGACGCCCATGGCATAGCCGGTGAGGATCGTCTCCAGCATGAAATGCATCAGCATCTCGCCATGGATCGTCTCGTCGATCTCCTCGACATGGAAGCGACGCACCGCGCAGCCGTTCTTGGCGAAGGTGTCGATCATCGCCACGCCCTGCGCCGCAACGAGATCGCCGATCGTCTTGCCGGCGAAATCGCCCTGGCCGATCGTCTCTGCCAGCTTGGCGTCGATCTTCGGGCCCCGGCCCTTCACGCCGGTGGTGACCACGGTGAAGAACTTGTCCTTAGGGCCGGCGAGATAAAGCTGCTGCTGCGAATGCTGATCGACGGGGCCGAGCGCGCCGACGGGCTGCGTGCCCTGCCCGTCCTTGCCCAGGCTCTCGGCCCAGAGCTGCATCCACCAGCGCGTGAGGAGCGCGAGCTTGTCGGCATAGGGCATCAGCACGGCGATGTTCTTGCCCGAGCGCATGGCCGCCAGATGCAGCGCCGCGCCGACGGCGGACGGCGTCGCGCGCACATCCTTGCCGGAGAACAGCGGCTCGACCGCCTTGGCGGCGCCCGCCCGCAGCGCCTCGATGTCGAGGCCGAGCACGGCGGCCGGCAGCAGGCCGCAATTGGTCAGCACCGAATAGCGCCCGCCGACATCGGTGTGGTGCTCGAGGAAGGGCGTGCCCAACGGCTCCAGCAGCGCCCGCAGCGGATGCAGCTTGCCGGGCTTGGCCGGCTCGGACAGGCCCTGGAAATGCTCGCCAAGCGCGGCTTCCGGGCAGCCAGCGGCCCGCAGAGCCTCGATGGCGGCGATGCTCTGCAGCAGGGTCTCGCCGGTGCCGCCCGATTTCGATATCGCCACGAACTTCGTGGTCTTCAGCGGCAGCTTGGCGAGCAGCGCCTCATAGGTGGCGGGGTCGAGATTGTCGATGAAGTGGACGCGCGGGGCGGCGACGAACTGCGAGAGGCCGGAGATGCCGTAGCCTGTGAGCTGCGCCAGCGTCTGGCCGCCGAGGCTCGAGCCGCCGGTGCCGAGCACCAGGATGTCGGTGGCGCCTTTCGACTTCAGCCGCTCGGCGGCGGCCTTGACCGGGGCGAGGTCGGCCGTGTCGCTCGGCAGCTTCAGGAGCGGCAGAGAGCCATCCTTCGCCTGGCCCTGCAGCTTCGCCAGCGCGGGGGCGAGATCCACCAACGCCTTCTCGAAGGCCGCATCGGGAATGCCTCCCTTGCCGACCTTGGATTCGAGCGCGAGTTCGAAGCTTTGCTGCAGCATGGAATAATTTCCGTATCGTCAGAATAAGTATGAGTATTTCAAACCAAACCGACGGGTTTGCCAACTGCCTGCACGAGCAAATCCGGTTTGCCGAAAAGGCGCTGCGCGACGCGCCTGACATCGTCGAGCGTCACCGCCGCGAAGAGGCCGTTGCGCCTTGCGAGATAATCGGGCGTGTCGCCGCGGATGGCGAGATGCAGCAATTCGCCGGCGATCTTGGGCGAGGTGTCGAAGCGCAGCGGGTAGGAGCCGATGATGTAGCGCTTGGCTTCCTCGACCTCGTGCTCGGTCGGGCCATCCGCCGCCAGCTTGGCCATCTCCTCGCGGATCACGGCCATGGATTCGGCAGCGCGATCGTTGCGGGTAGCCGTGCCGCCGACCAGCATGGCGCCCTCGCGCAGCGGGCTCAGGCTCGACGAGACCCCGTAGGCGAGGCCGCGCTTCTCGCGCACTTCCATGAAGAGGCGCGAGGTGAAGGCCGAGCCGCCGAGGATGTGGTTCAGCACGCTGCCGGCGATGAAGTCCGGATCGTGCCACATCAGCCCGGGTCCGAAGAAACGCAGCACGGTCTGCGGCACGTCGAGATCGATGATGTGGGTCTGGCCGAGGCCCTGGATCGGCAGGGCTTCCGTCGGCTGGGTGCGCGCCTCGCCTTTCGGCAGCGCGCCGAACAGCGCATCGAGCCGGCCAGCGAGTTCATCGGCGGTGATGTCACCGACGACCACGATCTTGAGGCCAGCTCGGTCCAGCAGCGTGGGCGTCAGCGCCTTCAGGGCCGCGGAGTCCAGCTTGGAGACGCTGTCGATATCGCCCTTCTCCGGGCGTCCATAGGCGTGACCGGGGAAAGCCGCGGCGAAGAGCGCGTTGCGGCAGAGCACATCCGGGTTCTGGGCCTGACGCTGGAGGCCGGCGATGATCTGGGCGCGCACGCGATCCACCGCATCGGCGTCGAAGCGCGGCTTGTTGAGCGCGAGCGCCAGCAGCTCGAAGGCCGTGTCGCGATGAGTGGATAGGGTCTGGAGATGGCCGTGGAAATCGTCGCGGCGGGCATCGAAGCCGAGGCTGATCGCATGGTCGGCCATGCGGCCCTGGAAGGCCTCGGCATCGAGGTCACCCGCGCCCTCGTCGAGCAGGCCCGAGATCAGATAGGCGCTGCCGGCAGCGTCCAAGGGGTCGCGAGTGGTGCCGCCGTCGAAAGCGAAATCGACCGCGATCAGCGGCAGGCTGTGTTCCTCGACCAGCCAGGCCTCGACGCCGCGCGGCGAACGAACGGTCTGGACGGTGATGGCGGGGCCCGCCGTGTTGAGGGCCGGGGTCGGAATGGGCGCGTTCATGTCGCTTCCTGTCGGCGGAATTTTGGGCGGCGGGACTGGGAGCCCCGCCCGTTCGAAAGGATGGACCGGCCGCGTCAGGCCGGCAGCAGCAGGCCGGTGACGCCGCGGTCCGGCCTCAGATAGCGGCGTGCGGCCTCGACGACGGCGTCGCGGCCGACAGCCTCGATGCGCTGCGGCCAGGCGATGACGTCCTCGACGGTTTCGCCGACCGCCAGCGCCGAGCCAAAGATGCGGGCAAGCGAGGACTGGCTGTCACGCGCGAAGACCGTTTCGGCGACGAGACGCGTGCGGGCGCGCGCCATTTCGAGCTCGCTCGGCCCGTCAGCGAGGAAGGCCGCGAGCGCGGCATCGAGGCCGGTTTCAAGCGCCGCCATGGTGACGCCGGGGCGCGGGCTCGCGGAGACCTGGAGGGCGGCGCGGTCGACCATCGAACTCATGAAATAGGCGCTGGCGCCAGCCGCCAGCTCCTGCTCCACGCAGAGCTTGCGATAGAGCCGCGAGGTCGTGCCGCCGCCGAGGATCTCGCCTACGAGTTCCAGCGCCAGCACTTCCTCGCGCACGCCGCTGGTATAGGTCGGCGTCAGCCAGCCGCGACGCAGCGAAGGCTGCTGCACGCGCGGATCGTTCAGCGAAACGCGGCGCGAGGCGCGCGGATCGGGCTCGGCCGGCCGCTTGCGGACCGGGGCGGCACCGCGCGCGGCGATGCGGCCATAGCTCTCTTCGGCCAGGCGGCGGACCTCGGCGGCGTCGGTGTCGCCGGCGACGACGAGGATCGCGTTTTCGGGCGTGTAGAAGCGCTGGTAGTAGGCGAAGGCATCGTCGCGGGAGAGCCCCTCGATCTCATGCTCCCAGCCGATGATCGGCGTGCCGTAGGGGTGATGGACGAACAGCGCCGAGGAGAACTCCTCGCCGAGTTGGGCCGCAGGATCGGAATCGACGCGCATCTTGCGCTCTTCCAGGACGACGTCGCGCTCGGGAGCGACGACGCTCTCGTCGAAGGAGAGGCCGGTCATCCGGTCGGCCTCATAATCCATCATCGCGCGCAGATGCTCCTTCGGCACGCGCTGGAAATAGGCGGTGTAGTCGAAGGAGGTGAAGGCGTTCTCCTGCCCGCCATAACCAGCGACGATCTTGGAGAACTCGCCGGCCGGCCAGCGCTGCGTACCCTTGAACATCAGATGCTCGAGGAAATGCGCGATGCCGGACTTGCCCGCCGGATCATCGGCCGAGCCGTTGCGATACCAGACCATATGCGTGACGACCGGGGCGCGGCGGTCGCTGACGACGACGACGTCGAGGCCGTTGGCCAGCCGGAAGGATTCGACGGGCTCGGCCTGCTCCTGCCGACGCGCATGGATATTCACGTGATGCCGTCTCCATGATCTACAAAAAGGGCGGATCGACGAAAAAGGGCGAGCGCGACGCGCCCGCCCTGAAAGACAACTTGGTCAGGCGTTGCCGGTTCGGCAAGGGAGCTTCTGCAAGTGAAGCGGAGCGCGCGCCTTCGGCGCGCGCGTTTGGCCTCACTGCTGAACCGGGACGCGACCCGTCGCGAATTCGCGCTCGCCGGAAGCCTGCTTGTCTTCCTGCGGGCCGTTGCGGCCCGGGCCGAGCGGCGCGCTGCCGACAGGCAAGCGGTAGCCGGTCGGCGGCTCCGACAGCAGCTTGCGCGGCGGCTCCTGGCCATAGGTCAGCTGGTCCGTCGACGTCTGATTGCGCCGGGCGGCGATATCGCGGCCGATGCGGATCGGCTGGATCTGGTTGGTGTAGTTGGTCTGCTCCTCCGGCGCGCGCGGAGCGATTTCCTGCTGGCCGGTGCGGCCGCGACGGATTTCCTGCGCCGACATCGTCGGGTTGTTGCTCAGGCCCAGGGCCGGCACGTAGGGAGCGGGGTTCGCTTCCTTCCTGCGGCGCTCGACATCCGGGTCGTTCGGCCAGGCGGCATTGCGGGCGCTCGCGGGATCCTGCGGCTGCGGCAGCGCCGAGTTCGGCGGCACGACCAGCGGGGCACGGGCGCGATAATCGATATCGTCACCGAGGTTCTTGCCGGTGCCCCACACGCCTTCCATCAGGTTCTTGAAGAGCATGCCTTCCTGCGCGAGCGCAGGCTGTGCGGCCAATACGAGCCCGCCGGCGAGCAGCAGATGCGTCACGCGGATGCGTTCAGCCATGTCGGTCTCCTTCGGACAAAATCCACTAACAGCGTATGAGCCTCTGATTAAGAGCCTCTAACCCGACACGAACGGCAAAACGATGGCGCGAACCATCTCATGCTGTCTTTTCGGTTTCGGGGCGGAAGGACTCATACAGCAGACCGAGCACTCCGACAACGATCGCGGCATCGGCGATGTTGAAGATGTACCAGCTGAAGTCCCCCCAGTGCAGATGGACGAAGTCGACTACCGCACCGTAATAGGCCCGGTCGAGCCCGTTGCCGAGCGCTCCGCCGATGATGAGGGCGAGGCTTAACACGGTCAGCCAGCGCTCACTGCGCCACATCCAGCGCCAGAGCCAGATGGCCGCGCCGAAGGAGAGCACGACCAGGATCCAGCGCCCGAGATCGGTGCCCTGCTGGAACAGGCCGTAGGAGATGCCGCGGTTCCAGGCGAGCACGATCGTCATGAAAGGCGTGACGGCAAAGGGGCCGTTCTCGGCCAGGCCAGCCCCGTAAAGCAGCCAGATCTTGAGCGCCTGATCGGCCAGAAAGACGATCAGGACCGTGGCGAGGCCGAAGCGGCGGGCGGGCGTCATCAGGCGCGCGCCCCCAGTTCCTTCAGTGCCTTCGCGTCGCGCGGCGTGACCTGCGGATAGGCCGGATCAGCCGTCCTGGGATCGAAATACTTCCAGGAGCGGGCGCATTTGATGCCGTCGGCACGATGCGGCACCACGGCGACGCCCGGCACATCGGCAAGGCGGAAGGCGTCAGCCGGCCCCTCCCCGCTCTCGATGCGGATGTCGGAGGTGATGCTGACTTCGGCGAGGTCGAGCCCCGAGAGCGCGGCGAGGAGATCCGAATCCGAAACGAAGACCTGCGGCGCGGCTTCCAGCGAGGAGCCGAGACGCTTGGCGGCCCGCTCCAGCTCCAGCGCGCCGGTGACGACGCGGCGGACGCGACGGATCTTCGACCAGCGCTCGGCGAGCTCGCCATCGAGCCAGCTTTCCGGCGCCGTGGCGAAGCGCTCCAGATGCACCGAGCCCTCGCTCTCCTTCTGCGCGGGATAGCGCTCCAGCCAGGCTTCCTCGGCCGTAAAGACCAGGATCGGGGCGAGCCAGGTCGTCAGGCAGCGGAAGAGATGGTCGACGACCGTCAGCGCGCTCTTGCGGACATGGCTCGACAGCGGGTCGCAATAGAGCGCGTCCTTGCGCACGTCGAAATAGAAGGCCGACAGCTCCGTGTTCATGAACTGCGAGAGCAGGAACACGACCTTCTTGTAGTCGTAGGTGCGATAGGCTTCCTCGACCTGCGGGCCGAGCTCGGCGAGCCGGTGCAGCATCAGCCGCTCGAGCTCCGGCATGGCCTGCGGATCGGAAACGCGGACGTCCTCGCTGAAATGGGCGAGCGTGCCGAGCATCCAGCGCATCGTGTTGCGCAGCTTGCGATAGGTCTCGACGAAGGTCTTCAGGATTTCCTTGCCGATGCGCAGGTCGTCCGAATAGTCGGCCGCCGCGACCCAGAGGCGCAGAATGTCGGCGCCCGAGTCCTTGATGATGTCCTGCGGGGCCGTGACGTTGCCCTTTGACTTCGACATCTTCTCGCCCTTCTCGTCCAGGCAGAAGCCGTGCGTCAGCACGATGTCGTAAGGTGCGCGGCCGCGCGTGCCGCAGCTTTCAAGCAAGCTCGAATGGAACCAGCCGCGATGCTGGTCCGAGCCTTCGAGATACATCACCTTGTCCTTGCCGCCGTCGACGACGCGATGCGTCTTCAAGTCGGCGCGCTTCTCCAGCGTGAAGGCATGGGTCGAGCCGGAGTCGAACCAGACGTCGAGCACGTCGGTGACGCGCTCGTATTTCGCGGGGTCGTAGCCAAAGGGCTTGAGGAAGCGGGCGCCGTCCGTGTCGGTGAACCAGGCGTCGGCGCCTTCGGCCTCGAAGGCCTCGGCGATGGCCGCGTTGACCTTGGCGTCGACGAGGATCTCCTTGGTCTCCTTCTCGACGAAGACCGTGATCGGCACGCCCCAGGCGCGCTGACGCGAGACGACCCAATCCGGCCGGTTCGCGATCATGCCATTGATGCGGTTCTCGCCGGCAGCGGGAACCCATTCGGTGTCCTTGATCGCCTTCAGCGCGCGGTTGCGCAGCGTGTCGCTATTGCCGCCGGCGACGGGCTGCGGAGCGGCCGCGTCCGGCGCGCCGGCTTCGCCGATCGGCTTGTCCATGGCGATGAACCATTGCGGCGTGTTGCGGAAGATGACCGGCTTCTTCGAGCGCCAGCTATGCGGATACTGATGCTTCAGGCGGCCCCGCGCGATGATGTTGCCGGCCTCGACCAGCGCCTTGATGACGACGTCGTTGGCGTTGCCCTTGTCGCCCTTGTCGGTGATGACCTGCGCGCCCTCGAAGCCCGGGGCTTCCTTGGTGAAGCGGCCATCGGCATCGACGGTGTAGGGGATGCGCGTGTCGATGCCGCGCTCGGTCAGCTGGCGGCCATTGGCCATCCAGACGTCGAAGTCCTCGCGGCCATGGCTGGGCGCGGTGTGGACGAAACCGGTACCGGCATCATCGGTGACGTGGTCGCCGTCGAGCAACGGAACGACGAAGTCGTAGCCGTGGCCGCGCAGCGGATGGGCCGTGGCCAGGCTGGCGAGCTGATCGGCGGAGACATCGGCGACCAGCTCGAAAGCCTCGACCTTCGCCGCCTTGAAGACGCTCTCGGCGAGGTTCTTCGCGAGGATGTAGGTCGCGCCGACCTTCGCCCAATTGTTCTCGGGCGCAGCCGTGACCTTGTAGAGGCCGTAGGCGACCTTGCGGCTGTAGGAGATCGCGCGATTGCCCGGGACCGTCCAGGGCGTGGTCGTCCAGATGACGACCGACGCGCCTGCGAGCGCCGCAGGAGCATTCAGAACCGGAAACGCCACGAAGATCGTGTCGCTCGTATGTTCTTCGTACTCGACCTCGGCCTCGGCGAGTGCGGTCTTCTCGACCACCGACCACATCACCGGCTTGGAGCCGCGATAGAGCTGGCCGGTCTCGGCGAACTTCATGATCTCGCGGGCGATCTGCGCCTCGGCAGGATAGGCCATCGTCAGATAGGGATCGTCCCAATCGCCCTCGACGCCGAGGCGCTTGAACTCGGCGCGCTGGACGTCGACCCAGTGCTCGGCGAAGGCGCGGCATTCCTTGCGGAACTCGACGACCGGGACGTCGTCCTTGTTCAGCCCCTTGGCGCGGTACTGCTCCTCGATCTTCCATTCGATCGGCAGGCCGTGGCAGTCCCAACCCGGCACGTAGTTGGAATCGTAGCCGAGCATCTGCTGCGAGCGGGTGACGAGGTCCTTGAGCACCTTGTTCAGCGCGTGGCCGATATGGATGTTGCCGTTCGCATAGGGAGGGCCGTCGTGAAGGACGAACCGGTCGCGCCCCTGCCCGGCTTCGCGCAGCTTGCGGTAGAGGTCGATCTTCGCCCAGCGCGCGAGCAGCTCCGGCTCGCGCTGCGGCAGGCCGGCGCGCATCGGGAACTCGGTCTGAGGCAGGAAGAGCGTCTGGGAGTAGTCGACTGCGTCTGTCTTGTCGTTCATGGTCCGGCTCGGGCGATCGGGACATGCGGCCCCTCGGGCCTCAGGCACGTCCACGCTTGTAACGGGAAAAGCAATCTTCAACCCGGACTGCGCAAGCGCCCGCGCCTTGTCTAGCGCGAGGCGGCAGCCGGGCCCGTAATTCGCCGGGCGAGATCGATCAGCATGGCGACCATGGCAGGGCTTCTAGCAGGCGAGGCTTACGGAAGGAAGGGCGGCGTCTTCGTCAGGATGTCGCGCGCGCGCAGGCTGTCGGCATCCATCTGCACGATCAGTGCCTCGAGCGAGTCGAACTTCGCCTCCCCGCGCAGCCAGGAGACGAAAGCGACATCGACCTTCTTGCCGTAGAGATCCCCGGAGAAATCGAAGACGAAGGTTTCCAGCCGCGGCGCACCGTCGTCGAAGGTCGGGCGGCTGCCGAAGCTCGCGACACCGTCATGCCAGTCGCCATCGATCCGCATCCGCACGGCATAGATGCCGTAGCGCAGGCGGCAGTCGCGCGGCAGGGTCATGTTGGCGGTGGGGTAGCCGAGATCGCGCCCACGCTTGTCGCCATGGGCGACGACACCCCGGACGAACCAGGGCCGGCCGAGGAAATCGGCGGCGCGGGCGACATCGCCCTCCTGCAGCGCGGAGCGGATCAGGCTGGAGGACACCGCCTCGCCGCGCCAGGAGAAGGGCGGCACCACCGCGACCGGCACATGCTCCTTCAAGCCATGGGCCTGCAGCATCTCCGGCGATCCGGTCCGCCCCTTTCCGAAATGGAAGTCGTAGCCGCAGACGAGGCCCACGGCGCCCAACCGTTCGACGAGCAGCTCGTCGACGAAGCGCTCCGCATCGATCGCGGCAATGTCGCGGTCGAAGGGCAGGACGAAGACCCTCGCAAAGCCGGCAGCGGCCAGCAGCTCGAACTTGAGCTCGGGAGGCGTGAGCCGGAAGACGGGCTCCTCCGGGCGGAAGACGCTGCGCGGATGCGGTTCGAAGGTGAAGGCAGCCGGCACCGTCCCGCGCTCGCGTGCCAGGGCGCCGGCGGCGCGGGCGAGCTCGGCATGGCCGCGATGGACGCCGTCGAAATTGCCCAGCGCCAGCACGGCGCCGCGCAGGGCATCGGGAACCGGCCTGTCGGGGTCGAGGACCACGGCCGCCGGCTCGATGCTCGGCGGCACATCGGGTTGGGATGGCATTGCTAAAGAACGTCCGTCTGCCCGGCAGGCCGGGCGATGGAGCGTCTTTGCGACCAAGCCGCGCGAGGCGTCAAGGCGGCAGGGGCGAAACGGGGTCGCTCAGCGCTTGGCCGCCGGCGGCATGGCGACCCAGGCCTCGCCCTCCATCACCGCCTTGCCATCGACGAGGCACTCGCAGAACAGCCGGGCCCGACGGCGCTCCGCCACCAGCTCGACCACCTCGACACGGGCGGTGACGACGTCGCCGATCTTGACCGGGGCCAGGAACGTCAGGGTCTGCGACAGATAGACCGCGCCCGGCCCCGGCAGCCGCGTGCCGAGCAGCGCGGAGATCAGGCTGGCGGTCAACATGCCGTGAGCGATGCGCTGGCCGAATTTGGTGCCGGCGGCATAGTGATCGCAGAGGTGGATCGGATTGGCATCGCCGGAGAGCTCGGCGAAGAGCGAGACATCGCGCTCCATCACCGTCCGCATCAGGCTCTCGCTCCGGCCGACGGCGAGATCCTCGAAGGCGTGGACGGTGTAGAGCCCGCCCGGCATCGGTTGAACTGTCATCAATCTGTCCTCACGCCGAGCATCTCGCAGTCGCAGCATGAGGGCAATTAAACTTTGGTGCGGCGCAACGATAACCCTGCGTCACTTCGCGATCAGATTAACCGCTTCGCAACGCGCTGCGAGTATCACTCGGCTCCAGTGGAGGCCGCCATGAGGAGCGGCACGGCGCCGGTATGTCCCAGCGCCGGAACCGCCATGCCCGGAGCATCAGAATGGCTCTTGATCCGTCCATGCCGATTTTGGTGGTCGACGACTACCAGACGATGGTCCGTATCATCCGCAACCTCCTGAAACAGCTAGGCTTCGAGAATGTTGACGATGCCGCCGACGGCAGCAGCGCGATCGCCAAGATGCGCGACAAGCGCTACGGCCTGGTGATCTCGGACTGGAACATGGAACCGATGAGCGGCTTCGAGCTGCTTCAGAAAGTCCGCGAGGAGGACACTCTGTCCGAGACGCCGTTCATCATCGTCACGGCCGAGTCGAAGACCGAGAACGTCGTCGCCGCCAAGAAGGCCGGCGTCAGCAACTACATCGTCAAGCCGTTCAACGCGCAGACGCTCAAGACCAAGATCGAAGCGGTCTGCACGACGGCCTGACGGCAGGCCTCAGCGCCGTCATGCTCGGGCATGACCCGAGCATCTCTTCAACCAGAGCCTTCCCGTCCTGAGATTCTCGGGCCTGCGCTTCGCTCCGCCGAGAATGACGGCGGCTTTTTCTTCACCAGACCAGATGCGGCATGGCGTAGGCGGGACGATGGCTCTGCTGGCCGAACCAGCCGTGGCGCGCCTCCCACGAGGCTTCCATCAGATCCTGGGCGTGGATGCCGGCCAGCACCATGATGCCGGCCGCGCCGAAGGCGTCCGCGCCGGCGATGTCGGTGCGGATCGCGTCGCCCACCGCGCAGATGCGGCTGCGATCGATTGCCGAGCCCCGCTTCTCCTGTGCTGCCGACAGCGCCGCTTCGTAGATCGGCCGATGCGGCTTGCCGGCGTAGATCGCCTCTCCGCCGATCTCCTCATAGGCCAGCGCGACCGAACCGGCGCAGGGCACGATGCGCCCGCCACGCTCCACCACGAGATCGGGATTGGCGCAGATCAGCGGCAGCCCGCGTCCCGCGAAGCCCGCGAGCAGATCGGCATAGGTCGCGGGCGTGTCCTTCTCGTCGTCGAAGAGGCCGGTGCAGAGCACATAAGCCGCCTCCTCCGGGCCGGTCTCCGGCGCGTCGAGGCCGGCGATCAGCGGCAGATCCCGGTCCGGGCCGAGCCGGTACATCGGCTGGCCGGCGCGGGCGCGGATCAGCGCGCGGCAGACGTCGCCCGAGGTCACGACGGCATCCCATGCCTCGCGCGGAACGCCGAAGCCGTCGAGCTGACCAATGATGACATCGGCCGGGCGCGGCGCATTGGTGACGAGAACGACGTTGATGCCCCGCTCGCGCATCCGCATCAGCGCAGCGACAGCGTCACGATAGGCGGCGATGCCGTTATGGACCACGCCCCAGACATCGCACAGGCAGAGATCGAAGCGATCCGCGACCTCGGAGAAGCCCGCGAGCGGGATGGTTGAAGCGGTCGCCGATGGCACGGTCTGATCTCCGGCTGCAGTTGGTGCCGGCAGGTCTAGACGGGATTCGCCCGGAGAGGAACCGGGGTGGGCTGCAAGGGCTCGCGCGTCAGGCGCGGCGCAGCACGGCGCGGAAAGGCAGCCGCACCGGCGGGCGGTTCTCCGCCAGCGGCGCAGCCGGGGCGGCCGTCGGCGGCGCGTTCAGCCCGAAGACGCGCGCCAGCACGGCCCCGGTCGCGGAAGCCCGCCCCTGCAAGGGCGCCGGCTCCGGCTCGTCCTCGGCTTCCATGGCGAAGGCGGGCAGCGGCTGCTCGGCGGGAGCGGCAACAACCGAGGGGACCGTAACGCCGGCAGGCGCCGGCTCGGCGAAGACATCCGGCTTGACCGGGCGCGGCGGCGAAAAGATCTTGCCCTGCCCCATGCCGACGCCGAGCTCGATCATGTCGGCAGCCGTCGGGTTGTCCTCGACATTCTCGGCCACGAGCATGATGCCGGCGCGGGACAGCATGGCGGCCAGATCGCCCGGCGCGACGTCGCTGGTCAGTCGCCCTTCGGCAAGATCCTGCAGCAGCGCCGCCGGCGCCTTGACGAAGCGGACACCCCTGTCCGCGAGGGCGCGCGGATCGAAGCGCAGGTCCGAGATCTGGTCGAGCGCGAAGCGCACGCCATTGGCCGACATCGAGCCGAGCAGGCCGAGGCTCGCCGGATCGAGCGAACGGAAAACCGCCTGCGGCATCTCGATGACGAGGTGGCCGGTGTGCTCACGGTACTTGTCGAGGATGCGCGTCAGCGTGGCCAGCGCGCGGGCCGACTCCCAGGTCGCCGAGCTGAAATTGCAGGAGACGAAGATCTCGCCTTCCTTGGAGGCGAGATGACGCGCGATGGCAAGCGCCCGCGTCAGCACGAGCGCGTCCAACGTCGGCCCGAAGCCGCGCTCCTCCACGGTGTCGATGAACTCGTGCGGCAGAAGAAGCGTGTTCTCGTCCAGCCGCAGCCGCGCCAGGGCCTCGTAGCCACGGGCGCGGCGCTGTGGCAGCGAAACGACCGGCTGGAGATGAACCTCGAGCCGCCCTTCGGTCAAAGCGGAGCTGATGAGGGCGGCGCGCTCGGCCTCCGCCTCCTCCGCGGCTTCGCGGGCCGCCAGGGCCCGCTCCTCCGCGAGCCTTTCGGCCCGCGCGCGGCGAGCGGCATCCGGGTCGAGATAGACCTCGGGAGCCTCGTCGGGATCGATCGGAGACAGCTCCGCGAACATGGTGTGGCCCTGGGACCGGGCGACGATCTTGTCCGGCAGGCGCGCCAGCGCCGTCTCGTGATCGGCGAGCGTGGTCGCCACCTGGTGGATCAGATCCCCGAGCAGGCCGACCTCAGCGGTGAGTTCATGGATCGCGGCGCGCGCCGGGGCGGCATCGACATCGCGCATCGGCATCTGCTCGACACGTTGCGACAGCGCATCGAGCCGGATCGCGTTCGTGGCGAGACGGACCTTGACCTCGCCCAACCCCGCCAGAGCCTGTTCCTGCCGGGCGAGAGAGCGCTTCTCGGCCACGTGCATCGCCACCATCAGCCCTGCCCCGCCGGCCAGCAGGCCGAGCGCCGCGCCGAGAGAGCCCGGCAGCAGGATCGCGACAGTCGCGCCAGCCGAGAGGCCGATGATCGGTCCGGTGAGAGGATGCAGGGCTTTTAGGCTCGCAGTGGCCACGGCAGTGTTCGCGCTACGGGATGGATCGGGACTGGAAACGAATCACCACACTTCCGGCAGAGTAGAACATCGGCCTGCAAAACGGAATCCGCCCTCGACCGAAAGCCATTTCAGAATCAAAGCTCTAAGTGATTCCACCCGAAGCGATTCGCATGGGGTGGAGCGCAACCTCCACGTGTCCTCCCGCAGCTGAAGCGGCGGCCTAGCGCCTTGTTTCGGCGTCACTTTCTTCCGAAGGCGGATTCGCCTTCTGGACGGACGCCCTAGCGCACCGGAAGCCCGAGGGTGCCGAGCAGCCGCGCCGCGACATCTTCGCTGAAGCCTCGGCCGATCAGAAAGGCGTGCGGGTCCCGGCCAAAGAGCGGTGCCTTCGCACCCAGTTCCTTGATCGTCCTCGCCAATATCTGCTGGTCGTCCTCGGCCGCGGCCAGAAGCGCCTGACCGAGCAGGTTCAAGGGCGCGCGATCGGCAGCCAGCGTCGAGGCATAGGTCTCGATGCCCTTCTTCGAACCGGTGAGATAAGCGGCGAGGAAGGCATAGAAATCATAGCGTGCAGGCCGGCCGACGCTGAGCGAGATCGCCCGCTCGAGCAGCGGCAGACCTTCCGCCGGGCGGCCGCGGCGCACGAAAAGCGCTCCGAGATCCGCCATGATGTCGGGATCATACGGGTTCCGCGTCAGCGCTTCCCGGCCCATATGGATCGCTTCTTCCGTCGCGCCGCGTGCCAGCAGCACCTTCATCATCGCCTGATAGGCGCGCGCGCCTGAAGGGGCGAGCCGAATGGCCGCGAGCGCCGCGGCAAGGGCGCGTTCAAGGCGCGGCTTGTCCTCGCGGCCGACGCTCACACCCTCTTCGCCCAACAGCAGCAGAGCCAGATGCGCCCAGGCCGGGTAGAAGCCGGGGTCCTGCTCGACGAGATGCTCGAGGCAGAGCTGGGCCGCAACGCGGTCCTCGGGCAGCATCGTCCGCCGCAGATCGAAGGCCCGCAGAATGCAGCGCGAAGCCGGCGAAGGCGGGGCCTGACGCGCATCGGCGGGTATGATGCCGAAAGGCTCCACGAGCTTCGTGGCCAGCCGGCGCGCCATCTCGGCGAGGCCGGTCTCGGTCACCGTGTCGCCGGAGGGACGCCCCGAAGAGGTCGTCCAGACGATGCGGCCGTCGCGAACGGAGCGCAGGCGACCGAAGCCCTCGGCCCCTCTATCGGCTGCCTCGACGCTCATCTCGAAGAGGTAGTCGACATCCTCCCCTCCCGTGGCGCCGGGCGGCGGCGCCTTGATGGTCACCAGATCGTCGAAACGGGCCATGGCATCGACGAGCAGATCGGAGAAGCGCCGCAGCAGATCGGCGAGCTTCGGATCCGACGGAGAGTTCGGTATCGTGATCGCGACGCGCAGGAGCTGCGGCGCATGCAGCATCACCGGCTGCACCCGGGCCGCGAGCTCGGGTTCGGCGGGCCGGCGCGTGGCGGCGTCGGTCAAGGCCTGCGGCGGCCACAGATACCAGGCAGCGAGAGACAGGAGCGCCGCGCCAAGAGCGGCAAGAGCCACGAGCGGCCAGCGGCGCGCAGCCGCGGCATCCTTCGCAGGGGAGACCTCGAGCTCCGCCGGATCGGTCGGCGCTTCCGGCTTCTCGTCCGCCGCAGGTGCCGCCGCCACCGGCGCTCTGGCCGGATCGGGGAAGGTGAAGACCGGGACATAGGCGCCGACCGGCATCGAGAGCAGCACCGGATCGGCATGTCCCTCGCCCAGATAATACTGGGTCAAGGCGCGCCGCAGCCGCCCGGCCTCGACGCGGACGATCGGATCGATCTGCGGGTTGAAGTCGGCCGGCCTGCCGAGTGCCTCGACGGCGATCGTATAGCCCTTCAACTCCGACGCGCGCCCCTCGACGGTGCGCTCGACAACGAAGCTCAAGAAGGACGACAGCTGGGGAGCGGCGCGGAAGCCATCGGACGACAGGATTCGGCCGAGCCCTGCGCGGATGATCGCCGCGGCCCGTTCATCCAGCCGTCCAGGATCGTCGCCGCCGTCCGTCATCGGGGTCCGTTCAGTCTGCGCCCCATGGGGTATTTTACGCTATCGACGACCATACGTCATCTGCACGCCCGCCATCCCTCAGGCGCAGCCGTGGCTCATCATCATGGCGATTTACAGAGAGGTGTCGCCTGCTACCTTGCCACTAAAGTTAATCCACAGGGGACCGTCGATGACTTCCGCAACTTCCACCGCCGTGCCGAACGACCTTGAAGCCTACTGGATGCCGTTCACGGCCAATCGGTCGTTCAAGAAGAACCCACGGATGGTGGTGCGCGCCGAAGGCATGTTCTACTACACGCCCGACAACAAGCCGGTCATGGACGGCACCGCCGGCCTCTGGTGCTGCAATGCCGGCCATTCCCGCGAGCCGATCATCCAGGCGATCCAGGCCCAGGCGCGCGACCTCGACTACGCCCCGTCCTTCCAATACGGCCACCCGAAGATCTTCGCGGCCGCGGCCCGCATCGCGGCGCTGGCGCCGGGCGATCTCGACCACGTCTTCTTCGCCGGCTCGGGCTCGGAAGCGGCTGACTCGGCCCTCAAGATCGCGCTCGCCTACTGGAACGTCTCGGGCAAGGCCAGCAAGACCCGCCTGATCGGACGCGAGCGCGGCTATCACGGCGTCGGCTTCGGCGGCATCTCCGTCGGCGGCATGTCGAACAACCGCAAGTTCTTCGGCTCGCTGCTGACCGGCGTCGACCATATCGCCCACACTTATGACCGCGAGAAGCAGGCCTTCAGCAAGGGCGAGCCAGAATATGGCGCGCATTTCGCCGATGACCTCGAACGCATCGTCGCGCTGCACGACGCCTCGACCATCGCCGCTGTGATCGTCGAGCCGATGGCGGGCTCGACCGGGGCGCTGCCGCCGCCGAAGGGCTATCTCAAGCGCCTGCGCGAGATCTGCGACAAGCACGGCATCCTGCTGATCTTCGACGAGGTCATCACCGGCTTCGGGCGCCTCGGTTTCGCCTTCGCCGCCGAGCGCTACGGCGTCATCCCGGACATGATCACCTTCGCCAAGGGCGTGACCTCCGGCACGGTGCCGATGGGCGGCGTGATCGTGCGCAAGCACATCTACGACGCCTTCATGGGCGGCCCGGACAATGTGATCGAGCTGTTCCACGGCTACACTTATTCCGGCCATCCGCTGGCGGCGGCGGCCTGCCTCGCCACGCTCGACATCTACCGCGAGGAAGGGCTGTTCGAGCGGGCGCGCGGGCTGGAAGACAAATGGGCCGATGCGGTGATGAGCCTCAAGGGCGAGCCGAACGTGGTCGACATCCGCACGCTCGGCCTGGTCGGCGCGGTCGATCTCGCGCCGCGTGCAGAAGGCATCGGCAAGCGCGGTTTCGAGGTGATCGACCGCGCCTTCCACGAGCACGGCCTGATGATCCGCACCGCCGCCGACACGATCGCCTTCTCGCCGCCGCTCATCATCACCGAGAGCCAGATCGAGGAGTTGATCGGCAAGCTGCGCGCAGTGATCCGCGCCGTGGCCAACTGACACATCTGGGTCATCGGCTCGGGTCCTATTCGGGCCGATGATCCAGAGACAGGGCTTCACCATGAACCGACGTACCTTCGTCGCCGGCGCCGGCGCGGCGCTCGCAGCGGGCCCGGCAGCGGCGCAGGCGCCGGTTCGTGCATGGGAAACCCTGTCCCTCACCGAGGCTGGGTTTCGGCCGGATGCCAATGAGCGCATCGCGAAGGCCTTCGCCGACGGCCAGCTGAAAGGGCTCCACGGGCTGGTCGTGCTCCGGCACGGCAAGATCGCGATGGAGCATTATTTCGCCGGCGAGGACGAGATCTGGGGGGATCGCCGCGGCACGATCGCCTTCAACGCCGACGAGCTGCACGATTTGCGCTCGGTGTCGAAGAGCATCGTCGGCCTGGTCTATGGCATCGCACTCGCCGAGGGGCTGGTGCCGAAGCCGGACGCGTCGGTGCTGGCGAGCTTCCCGAACTATCCCGATCTCGCGGCCGACGCGGACCGTCAGCGGATCAAGGTCGAGCATGTGCTGACCATGAGCATGGGCCTCGAATGGAACGAGAGCCTGCCCTATACTGATCCGCGCAACAGCGAGATCGCGATGGAGTACGCCCCCGATCGCTATCGCTTCATTCTCGAGCGCACGATTGCGCGGCCGCCCGGTGAGCTCTGGACCTATAGCGGCGGCGCCACGGCCTTGCTGGGCGGGCTCATCACCAAGGGCTCCGGCCAGCGGTTGGGAGAATTCGCATCGAGCCGGCTGTTCGCACCGCTCGGGATCAGCACGTTCGCCTGGACCAGAGGCCCCAACGGCGAGGATGCCGCCGCCTCGGGCCTGCGCCTGCGCCCGCGCGACCTGGCCGCGATCGGACAGCTGGTGCTCGACAAGGGCAGCTATGGCGGCCGAAAGCTCGTCCCGGCCGATTGGATGGCCCAGAGTCTGTCCCGCCGCACGCAGCTGCCCGACGGCCTCGGCTACGGCTATCAGTGGTATGTCGGCAGCGACCGCGCCAGCGCTCCCTGGTACGGCGCCTTCGGCAATGGCGGGCAGCGCCTGCTCGTGTGGCCGAGGCTCGGGGTCGTCATCGCCATCACCTGCGGCAACTACAACCAGCCGGGCAATGGCAAGATGCCGATGCAGCTGGCGAACGAATTCGTCCTGGGAGCGCTGGCGCCGTAGCCGGTGCCCTAGCCCCGCCGCAGCTTGTTGTAGCGCGCGATCACCCTGTCGCGCTTGAGGCGGGACAGGCGGTCGATCCAGAAGATGCCGTCGAGCTGGTCGATCTCGTGCTGATGGCAGACGGAACGGAAGCCTTCCGCTGGCTCGATATGCTCGGCGCCGTCGAGGTCGCGATAGCGAATGGTCACGCGCGCCGGGCGCTCGATCTCCTCGACCACGCCCGGCATCGAGACGCTGCCCTCGGTCTGGCGGATCGTGTCCGAGGACGCCTCGACAACCTCCGGATTGACATAGAACCCGACCTGACCGGGCTCGAGCTCCAGCACGACCAGCCGCAGGGCTAAGCCGATATGTGGCGCGGTGATGCCGAGGCCGGGCGCTGCGCGCATTGTGTCGAGCAGATCCGCGGCGAGCGTGCGCAGATCGGTATCGAAGCGCGTGACAGGCTCGGCCGCCACGCGCAGACGCGGATCCGGGAAGCGGATAATCGGCCGGACAGCCATGCTCCGCCGCTCAGGCCGCCGCCTTGTCCGCGGTCTTCTTGGCAGCGGCGCCGTAGAAGCTTTCGCCTGTCTTCGCCATGCGCTTGAGACCGCGGCTCGGCTTGAAACGCTCGCCATGCTTCTTGGCGAGCTTCTCGCAGAGCTTCACGAAGGCGGCCGCACCCATATTGTCGATGTAGGACAGCGTGCCGCCTGAGAAGGGCGCGAAGCCGAAGCCGATGATCGAGCCGACATCCGCCTCGCGCGGATCGGTGACGACGCCCTCCTCGAAGGTGCGCGCCGCTTCGAGCGCCTGCGTCACCAAGAGGCGCTGCTCCAGTTCCTCCATGTCGACGCTTTCGGGATCGAGCCGCTTGCCGGCGAGATCGGCGAGCCCCGGCCAGAGCCGTTTCGGCCCGGCCTCGGGATAGTCGTAGAAACCCTTCTTGTTCTTGCGGCCGAGGCGGCCGTGCTTCTCGACCATGTCGGCCAGCAGCTTCTCCTGCGCGGGATCGACGGCGCCCTCGCCGAGTTGCGCCTTGGTCGCTTTCAGCACCTTGTAAGCGAGATCGACCGCGACCTCGTCATTGAGCGAAAGCGGGCCGACCGGCATGCCCGCCTGCTTGCCGGCAGCTTCTATCATCGCCGGCGGCACGCCTTCCATCAGCATCAGATGGCCTTCGCGGATGTAGTTGCCGACGCAGCGATTGGCATAGAAGCCGCGCGCGTCGTTGACGACGATCGGCGTCTTCTTGATGGCCCGGACGAAGTCCAGCGCCATGGCGAGCGCCTTGTCGCCGGTCTTCTTGGCCATGATCACCTCGACCAGCAGCATCTTCTCGACCGGCGAGAAGAAATGAATGCCGATGAAGTTCTTCGGGCGCTGGCTGGACTGGGCGAGGCCCGTGATCGGCAGCGTCGATGTGTTGGAGCCGAAGATCGTGCGCGGCCCGACCACGGCCTCGACCTTGGCGATGACCTCGGCCTTGACCTTCGGATCCTCGAAGACGGCCTCGACGACAAGGTCGCAGCCCTTGAGATCGGCATAGTCGGCCGAGGCCTTGATGCGGCCGAGCAGCGCGTCGCGATCCGCGGTCTTGGCGCGGCCCTTCATGATCTGGTCGGAGACCAGCTTGTGCGAATAGGCCTTGCCCTTCTCGGCAGCCTCGACGTCCTTGTCGACCAGCACGACCTCCAGCCCGGCGAGCGCGGTGACATAGGCGATGCCGGCGCCCATGAAGCCCGCGCCGACGACGCCGACCTTCTTGAGCTTGGACGGCGGGACATCGGCCGGGCGGCGCGCACCCTTGTTCAGCTCCTGCATCGAGACGAAGAGCGAGCGGATCATCGAGGCCGCTTCCTTCGTCCGCAGGATCTTGGCGAAGTAGCGACTCTCGACCTTCAGCGCGAGATCGATAGGGAGCTGCAGCCCCTCATAGACCGCCGAGAGGATGGCGCGGGCGGCCGGGTAGTTGTCGTTGGTCTCGCGGCGATAGATCGCATTGGCGGGCGGCCAGATCTGCATGCCGGCCGGCGAATGCACCTTGTTGGAGGGCAGCTTGTAACCCTGCTGATCCCAGGGGGCCGCCGCCTTGGGGTTGGCCTTCAGCCAATCCTTGGCGTTCTGGAGGATGTCGGCACGCGGCGCGACCACATGGACGAGGCCCATATTGCGCGCCGGAAGCGCCTTGAGCTGCTCGCCCTTGAACATCATCTGCAGCGCGTCGCCGGTCTGCATCAGGCGCGAGACGCGCTGCGTGCCGCCGGCGCCGGGGAAGAGCCCGACCTTGATCTCGGGCAGGCCGACGCGGGTCGCGGCATCGTCAGAGACGACGCGATACTGGCAGGCGAGCGAAAGCTCGAAGGCGCCGCCGAGGCAAAGGCCGTGGATCGCGGCGGCGAAGGGTTTCCCGCAGGTCTCGAGCTTGCGGTAAAGCAGCGAGAGCTTGCGGCTCTCGTCGAAGAAGCTCTGCAGCGCGGCCGCCTCGCCCTTCTCCTTCGCGAGCTTCACATACAGATCGCGCAGGCCCTGCAGCATGGTGAGGTCGGCGCCGCCCGAGAAGCTCTCCTTGCCGGAGGTGACGACGCAGCCCTTGATCGCCTCATCGGAGGCAACCTTGTCGACGATCTGGTTCAGCTCTTCCATCACCTCGGGGGTGATGACGTTCATCGAGCGCTCCGGCATGTCCCAGGTCGCGACGGCAATGCCGTCGGCGTCGGTCTCGAAGCGGAAATTGGTGAGGTTCATCATGTCTCTCCCTGCCCGTCCGCTCACACCCGCTCGATAATCGTCGCGACGCCCATGCCGACCGCGACGCAGAGCGTCACCAGCGCGGTCTGCTTGTCCTGCCGCTCCAGCTCGTCGAGCACCGTGCCCAGCACCATCGCGCCGGTCGCGCCGAGCGGGTGGCCCATGGCAATTGCGCCGCCGTTGACGTTGAGCACCGCGTCGTCGATGTCGAGCGCCTGCTGGTAGCGCAGCACGACGGAGGAGAAGGCCTCGTTCAGCTCGAAGAGGTCGATGTCCGACTTCTTCATGCCGGCCTTCTTCAACACCAGCTCGGTGACGTCGACCGGCCCGGTCAGCATCAGCGCGAGGTCGGAACCGACGGTCGCGAAAGCCTTGATGCGGGCGCGCGGCTTCAGGCCCGCCGCCTTGCCGGCCTTCTTCGAACCGACGAGAACGGCGGCAGCGCCATCGACGATGCCGGAGGAATTGCCGGCGTGGTGGACGTGCTTGATGTATTCGACATCCGGATGCGCGGCGGTCGCGACCGCATCGAAGCCGCCCATCTCGCCCATCTGGACGAAGGAGGGCTTGAGTGCGGCGAGCGCCTGCATGTCGGTGCCGGGCCGGATCGTCTCGTCACGGTCGAGGAGGATCAGGCCGTTAACGTCGGTGACGGGGATCACCGAATTCTTGAAGCGCCCCTCTGTCCAAGCCTTGGCGGCGCGCTGGTGGGAGCGGACGGCAAAGGCGTCGACATCGTCGCGCGAGAAGCCGTACTTTGTCGCGATCAGATCGGCCGAGACGCCCTGCGGCATGAAATAGGTGTCGATGGCGACTGATGGGTCGACCGCGATGCCGAAGCCGGAGGCGCCCATGCCGACGCGCGACATCGACTCGACGCCGCCGCCGATCGCCATCTCCTTCTGGCCGGACATGACCTGCGCTGCGGCGAGGTTCACGGCATCGAGGCCCGAGGCGCAGAAGCGGTTGATCTGCACGCCCGGCACTTCCTTGCCGTAGCCGGCCTTGAGCGCGACGGTGCGTGCTATATCGGCAGCCGCCTCGCCGACCGGATCGACGCAGCCCATCACCACATCCTCGACGAGGCGTGGGTCCAGCCCGTTGCGGTCCTTGATGGCGCGCAGCGCCTGGGTGCCGAGCTCGATCGCGGTCACCTCATGCAGGGCGCCGTCCGCCTTGCCCTTGCCCCGCGGCGTGCGGACGTGATCGTAGATGAATGCGTCTGCCATTTGGTGGCCTCCCGAGGGCGCCGTCGGACGGCGCGTTCTGGTGCCGGACGTCATGGTCGGGCTTGACCCGACCATCTCGTCATCCAGCGAGTTCTGCAAGAGATGCCCGGGTCAAGCCCGGGCATGACGGCGTTTTCGTCAGAACTGTTCGGCGCTCAGCGCCATGGTGCTGTCAGCCCCGGCGGTGATCCGGGCCAGATGCGCCGCCGTCTCCGGCAGGCTGCGCTCCATGAAGAAGCGCGCCGTCACCAGCTTGGCGTTCATCCGCTCGGTCGCGCCGTTGGCGCCGGCCTTGAGCTTCTCCTGCGCCGCCTTCGCCATCCTGACCCACATGTAGCCGAGCGAGACGAGGCCGAGCAGGTGCATGAAATCGGTCGCGCCGGCGCCGGCATTGTCCGGCTTGGCGAGCGCGTTGTTCATGAACCACATCGCCGCCTGCTGGAGATGGCCCAAAGAGACCTGGAGAGGCCCGAGCAGGGGCTTCAGCGCCTCGTCCTCGGCGTTCTCCTTGATGAAGCCGCCGACCTCGTTGAAGAACGCCATGATGCCTCGGCCGCCGTCGCGGCCGAGCTTGCGGCCGACGAGGTCCATCGCCTGCACGCCATTGGCGCCCTCGTAGATCATGGCGATGCGGGCATCGCGCACGAACTGCTCGACGCCCGTCTCGGCGATGTAGCCATGCCCGCCGAACATCTGCTGCGCCTTCACGGCATTGTCGAAACCGACATCGGTCAGCACGCCCTTGAGCACCGGCGTCATCAGGCCGAGTTGGTCGTCCGCCGCCTGGCGTTCGGCGGCATCGCCTGAACGATGAGCGACGTCGGACTTCAGCGCGTTCCAGAGCACGAAGGCGCGGGCCGCCTCGTTGAAGGCGCGGATCGACATCAGCGTGCGGCGCACATCGGGGTGAACGATGATGGGGTCGGCCGCCTTTGAAGGCTCCTTGGCGCCGGTCAGCGCGCGGCCCTGCAGGCGCTCCTTGGCGTAGACGACCGCGTTCTGGTAGGCGACCTCGGACTGGGCGAGGCCCTGAATCGCGACGCCGAGGCGGGCCTCGTTCATCATCACGAACATGGCGTTGAGGCCCTTGTTCTCGGCACCGATCAGCCAGCCCTGCGCGCCATCGTAGTTCATCACGCAGGTGGCGTTGCCGTGGATGCCCATCTTGTGCTCGATCGAGCCGCAGGACACTCCATTATTGGCGCCGACAGAGCCGTCCGCACCGAGCTTGTTGCGCGGCACGACGAAGAGCGAGATGCCCTTGGTGCCGGCTGGTGCGCCCTCGATGCGGGCGAGCACGAGGTGGATGATGTTCTCGGTGATGTCCTGCTCGCCGGCCGAGATGAAGATCTTTGTGCCGGTGATGGCATAGGAGCCGTCGCCATTCGGCACGGCCTTGGTCTTGAGGAGGCCGAGATCGGTGCCGCAATGCGGCTCGGTCAGGTTCATCGTGCCCGACCAGGCGCCCTCGATCATCTTCGGCAGATAGGTCCGCTTCTGCTCGTCCGAGCCGTGGACGTAGAGCGCGGCGATCGCGCCCATGGTCAGGCCCGGATACATGGCGAAGGCCATGTTCGCGGCGGAGGCATATTCGTTCATTACGGCGCCGAGCGTGTAGGGCAGGCCCTGGCCGCCATATTCGGGGTCCATTGCCAGCCCGATCCAGCCGCCGCCGGCATAGGCTTCATGCGCTTCCTTGAAGCCCTTCGGCGTGGTCACGCGGCCGTCCGGATGACGGGTGCAGCCTTCCTGGTCGCCGGAATGGTTGATCGGCTGGAGCACCTCCTCGCAGAGCTTCGCCCCTTCGCCGAGCACGGCCTCGATCAGATCCGGCGTCGCATCGGCGAAGCCCGGGAGGTTGTTGTAGCGCTCGATGTTGAAAACGTCGGTGAGCAGAAACAGCGTGTCTTCGACGGGTGCCTTGTAGACCGGCATCGGGCCCTCCCTCTCGTCGCTTGACGGCCACGGCTTCAGCCGCGGGAATTTGGATAGTTCATATATAAACAATCTGATTGCAGTTGCAACCGTTACACCACCTCTTTGTCGGTCTGCGGACAGTCGAGCCAACCTGGGCAACAAAAAACCCCGGCATGGCCGGGGTTTTCATCAAGGGTCATCACGCTCGGGCCCGGCCCAAGCATCTCCGACCCAAAGAGGCTCTCGCGACTTCCCGTCACGAGATTCTCGGGCCAAGCCCGAGAATGACGTCCCTGGCTCTCAGGCCTTCAGGCGCGCCAGCGAGGTCTCGAGCTCGGCGATCGCGCTCTCGATCTCGGCGCGCTGGCTGCGGAGCAGCTCGAGCTGCTCGACGATCTGCGGCCGGGTGAGCTGGAGGCCGCCGACGGAGGCCGCCTTCTCGCCCATGGCGCCCTTCTTGTCCTCGTTGGCAAGCATGGCCCGGATCTCCACGAGCGTGAAACCGAGCTGCTTGCCCTTGAGGATGAGAGCGAGGCGGGCGCGATCCCGCGCCGAATAGATCCGCGTCGTGCCCGAGCGGGTGGGCGAGATCAGGCCGCGCGATTCGTAAAAGCGCAGGGTGCGCAAGGTGACGCCGAAATCGCGAGCGAGATCGCTGATCGTAAAGTCCCCGTCGGTCTCGCCGGCGAGGGTAGCAGAGCGGGCTTCATGATTCGAAGAACCCGCCATGGCCAGGTTGTGGCGTGGCATGGAGGTCTCGTTCCTTGGTGAGGTGTCGATGTGTCAAGCTAGGGCAAAACAAGCCCAAAGCATGGCGTACTGCAGATAGGTCTAGATAGGGAAGATGCTCTCGTAGCGTCAGGTAATGCGGTCTTTTGCCGGGGTAAGTTACCGTTACCCGCGCCTTATGCGTGCCCTTTCGCGGCACCCTCGACGAAAAAGCGTAGCCGTTTCGGCGGTTTCTTAACCTGCTGTTTACCATGTCGGCGAATTGTCAGGGCAGCTCGGCGGCGTGCTTCCGTCAACGCCATCTCCAGGATCGGCCGAGCCTCGAACGGAGAGCTGCGGCATCGGGGGCTGCGCTCACCATACATTAAAGGCCCCGTAGGCGAGCGAAACATGGCGAACAGCTTGCCCTGGAGCGTCAAGGGCGTCGATCCCCGGACACGCGATGCGGCGAAGGCGGCGGCCCGGCGCGCGGGCATGACGCTGGGCGAATGGCTCGACCACAAGATTCGGGACGAAAGCCAGGCTTCGACACCTGCGCCGGCTCCCACTGCGCCGGCTGCGGCGCCCGTTCCCGCTCCAATGCTCAACGTGCCCGAGCAGCTCGACATCGCGGCTCTTTCCGATCGGCTGGCGCGCCTGCTGTCGCAGGGGCTGGCCGAGACGGCTCCGCGCCAGGGGCAGACCGCCCCTCAAGGCGGCGACATTGATGCCTTCGCCACGCAGACCGCCAATCTCGAACGCCTGACGCAGGAGGCGAACAGCCGGACCGCGGGCGCACTCGATTCGATCACCCGCTGGATCGAGAAGACCGAAGAGCGCCTGTCGTCGAGCGAGCGCGGCACGGCCGAGCGGCAGGAGCGCGCGACCGGCGTCATCGCCGATGCGATCAAATCCATGAGCGAGCGCATCACGGAGATGGAGCGCCGCGGAACCGAGGCCCGGCCCGAACGGGCCGCGGCGCCCGCCCGCCCCGCCTTCAGCCGCGAGGGGCTGGGCGCCGCCGTTACCGACATCCGCACCCGCCAGCGCGTTCTCGACGATGACGAGATGGCCGGCACGCACCGCGCCGCCGTGGCGCCGGACCGCATCTCCGCACTGCGCGAGGACCTGCGCGAGCTCGGCTCGCGCTTCTCCTTCGCCGGCCAGGGCGGGCGGGCACCGGCAACCAGCGGGTTGGAGACGAAGATCGCAGCCCTGTCCGAACGCCTGGACGGCTTCGATCGGCAGGAGCGGTTCGAAGCGCTGCTGAAGCCGCTCGCCAGGATCGAAGGTGAGGTTTCGCGGCTTGCTCAGGCGCGGACCGCCGCCGGCGACAGCCGGGTCCAGGGCGAGATCGCGCATCTGGCGGCCAAGATCGACGCGCTTGCGGTGCGCGGCAACGACCCGGCCCTCGTCGCTCCGATCATGCGCGATATCGCCGAGTTGCGTGACATGGTCGCCGCGGGCGGCCAGCTCGGCAAGCTCGACGACCTTGCCCACCAGGTGGCGTCGCTCGGCTACGAGGTGGTCCAGCTGCGCGAGGGCCAGCCGGACCCGCGCGAGCTGCGCAACCTCTCGGCGGCCATCGAGGATGTGCGCGGCGCCGTGCTTTCAGGGCGCGGCCCCGATCTCGGCGCAGGCGCACTGGCCTCGCTCGCCCAGCAGATCGAAATGCTCTCGCACCGGTTCGAAGAGGTCGCGGCTCATCAGCCTAGCGCCCGGATCGAGGACCGAATCGATGCGCTCCAGCAGCGCATCGAGGTTCTCGCGGAGAGGGGTCCTGCCCCCGTCGTGCGCGAGATCGAGGCGCTGGCCGGACGTATCGAGAGCCTCGCCGCTTCGAGCGAGCTCGGCCGGATGGTCGGCGGACGCGACAGCGGCGCCGGGGTCGACACCGGCCCGATGGAGCAAATGCTGCGGCGGCTCGCCGACAAGATCGACGAAGCCGGCGCACCCGGCGCGCGGCCTGAATCCTTCGAGGCGCTCGAACACCAGATCGCCGGCCTCGCCACGCGGCTGGACGAGGCTGCGGCGACCCGCTCCGCCGAGAACGGCATCGAACGGACGCTGCAGGATCTCGTCACGCATCTGCGCTCGATGCGGGAGGAGAACGCTGCGGAGCGTGCCGCCATCGCAAAGGCCGCCAGCGCGCCGGCGCATGGCTCCGGCATGGCCGATCTGTCGGATCTCGTCGCCGATCTGCGCGACACCCATGTCTCGACCGAGCGGCAGACCCAGCACGCGCTCGGCGCTGTGCACAACTCGCTCGAAACCATCATGTCGCGGCTCGCGAGCCTCGAAGCCGAGCTGCAGGGGCACGAGCCCCGCTCCGCCCCGTCCCGCGAGACCCCGAGCCGCGCTGTCAGCGTCGGCGCGGAAGACCGCTTCGGCGCCCCCGCATTCGCATCTGCCGTTGCAAGCGTCGCGCCGGCTCGCGCGGAGCCGGCCTCTGCGTTGCCAGCCTCGGCGCTGGTGGATGCAGCCTTCGACCTGCCGCTGGAGCCCGGCTCCGGCCGCCCGCGTGCGGAAGCGCCGGCCGTTGCGGGACAGGACCTGCAGTCGGTCCGGCAGAGCCTGATCGCCGCTGCCCGCCGCTCGGCCAAGGCCGCCAGCGAAGCCGCAGCGACCGCGCCCTCCGACGCGGCCGAGCCCGCGCCGAAGAGCTCGCGCAAGCTCAAGGACATGCTGGCGCGGCGCAAGCGGCCGCTGCTGCTGAGCCTCGCTGCGCTGATCCTGGCGCTGGGCACCGCCCATATCGTCACCGGAGCCCTGCGCAAGGACGACACCCAGACGGCGACGAGCGAGGCGCGCAGCCTGATCGCCCGCCCGGCGCCCCAGGCCGAGGCACCGGCGGAGCCCGCCGCCCCGTCGACCCAGCTCGCCCAGCCTTCCAAGCCGGCCGCCCCGGATGCGTTCCCGACGGGCGAACAGCCCTCGGCCCTATCGCCCGCGCCGCTTTCGACCCCCATGAACCTTGCGCCCGGCAGTGCGCTGCCCGGCCAGATCACGGCCTCCCTGCCGCCGGCCGCGGCCGAGCCTCCGGCGACGGCGGCTGTTCCGACCACGCCGGAAGCGGTCCAATCGGTGACGGGCCTCGGCGATCTGCCGGCCGGCCTCGGCAGCAACGGGCTGCGCAAGGCCGCCCTCGATGGCGATGCGCGGGCCGTCTACGAGCTGGCGAGCCGCGCCGCCGACGGACCGGCCGCGCAGCGCGACCCGAAGCTGGCGCTCAGGCTGTTCGAGCGCGCGGCGGTGGCCGGCCTCGCGCCCGCGCAGTTCCGCGTCGGCAACATGTTCGAGAAGGGCATCGGCACGCAGCGCGACCTGTCGCTGGCGCGGATCTGGTATCAGCGCGCCGCCGAGCGCGGAAACGCCAAGGCGATGCACAATCTCGCGGTGCTCCATGCCGAAGGCGTCACCGGCAAGCCGGACTACGCCACGGCGACCGAATGGTTCCAGCGCGCCGCCGAGCTCGGCGTACGCGACAGCCAGTTCAACCTCGCCGTGCTGCTGGGCCGCGGCCTCGGCGCGCCCACGGACCTGTCGCAATCCTACCTCTGGTTTGCAGTCGCCGCCGGCCAGGGCGACGAGGACGCGGCCCGCAAGCGCGACGAAGTCGCCCAGCGGCTGAAGGCGGAAGAGCTTGCCACCGTCCGCACCCTGGCGACGAACTGGAAGCCGAAGACGCTCGATACGGCTGCCAATGAAGTCACCGCACCGCCGAAGGGGTGGGACCCCGCCCCCACGGCGGCCGCGGCCAAACCGGCGAAGCCCGCTCGGACCTGACGCGTTGCAGCGTCATGCTTTCGACGTGTTGACGCGGCAAAGAAAAAGCTATTCCTCAAGTCGGGCCGCTCGTGGCCCGTCTTTCCTTTCAGCAGCTTGTTTTGACCCGGACGGTTCAGTCCGGGATAGTTCATTGCAAGCCAACGCCGCCATACCCGCCTGCGAGGGGTAGAAGTGCAGATTTACCTGCCGATCGCCGAGCTTCCGATCAGCGTGCTGATGGTACTCGGGCTGAGCGGCGCGGTGGGCTTCATCTCCGGCCTCTTCGGCGTGGGCGGCGGCTTCCTTCTGACGCCGCTCCTGATCTTCCTGGACATCCCGCCCGCGGTGGCGGTCGCGACGGTGGCGGCGCAGGTCGCCGGCTCCTCGATGACCGGCGTGCTGACCTATCTCAGGCGCAAGGCGCTCGATCTCAAGCTCGGCGCCGTGCTGGTCTCCGGCGGCATCATGGGCACGGTGCTGGGCGTGCTGTTCTTCAACACGATGCGCCGGCTCGGCCAGCTCGAGCTCGTCATCACGCTGTCCTATGTCACGCTGTTCTCCGTCATCGGCGGGCTGATGCTCTACGATGCGCTGCGAGCCCTCATGCGCGTCAGGGCAGGCAAGCCCGCGCGGCTGAAGCGGCGCGGCGGCATGCATCCCTGGTGGATGGGGCTGCCGCTGCGGATGCGCTTCAATCGTTCCGGCCTCTATTGCAGCGTGCTGCCGATCGCGCTTCTCGCCATCGTGATCGGCTTCATCGGCGCCGTGCTCGGCGTCGGCGGTGGCTTCATCCTCGTGCCCGGGCTGATCTACTTCTTCCGCATTCCGACGGCCGTGGTCGTCGGCACGTCGCTGTTCCAGATCCTGGTCACCATGACGGGTGCGACGTTGCTGCACGCCGTGACCAACCAGTCGGTCGACATCGTGCTGGCGACCCTGCTGCTGATCGGCGGCGTCATCGGCGCCCAGTTCGGCGGGCGGGCGGCGCGCAACCTCAATGTCGAATCCTTCCGCCTGCTGCTGGCGCTGCTGATCCTGTCGGTCGGCCTGCGCTTCGCCATCGAGCTGTTCGTCCCGCCGAGCGAGCCCTTCTCGGTCGTCGTGCCGGAGAGCGCGCGATGAACCGGCTCGGCGCCCTCCTCGCCCTGCTCTGCGCCTGGATCGGCGCCACTTCCGCCCGCGCCGAGACGCTGATCGCGGCGATGTCGGCCCATCAGGTGCAGATCACTTCGAACTACACGGGCAGCCAGCTCACGGTGTTCGGGCTCGTCGAACGCGACGGACGCACCGTGGCGCGCACCGGCCCCTATGACATCCTCATCACCGTGCGGGGCCCAAGGCGCATGCTGCTGGTGCGCGAGAAGGAGCGGCTCGGGCCGATCTGGATCAACCGCACGCAGAGGCGCTTCCCCGACAACCCAGTCTTCCTGCACGTCGCCAGCAGCCGGCCGATCGACGCGATGATGAGCCTCGAGGTCGCGCAGCGGGACCGCGTAGGCCTCGCGAACGCCGAACGGGCCCCCGGCAACTGGATCGATCTCGACCCGGGTTCCGTGCGCTTCCGCGACAGCCTCGTCAGGATCATGCAGGCGAAGGACCTCTACGGATACGACGAGCGCGGCGTGACCTTCCTGTCCAACTCGCTGTTCAGCGCCCCGGTCGACATCCCGGCCACGGCGCCCACGGGCTCCTACACCGTCGATATCGTGCTCTATTCCGGCGGCGTGCCCCTGGCGCGCCAGCAGACCAATTTCGAGGTGGTCAAGACCGGCATCGAGCAGCGCCTCGCCTCGGGGGCGTATGACTGGCCGCTGCTCTATGGCCTCGCGGCCGCGCTGATGGCGCTCTTCCTCGGCTGGGGCGCGAGCGTGATCTTCCGGCGCGACTAGCCGAGAAGCCCGGCATAGGGAATGAAGGGCGCGCTGTCGCCCTCGGCCACCTGCTCGATCGCCTCAGCCAGCACCACAAGGCCGTCCGATTGCGCCAGCGAGGCGAGCGAACCCGCGCCCTCGCCCGGATGTCGGCGCGCCACGATGCCGCCATTGGCTGCCTCATCCAGCGAGGCACGCAGGAACTCCCGCAGGCCCGGCTTCTTGCGAAGAGAGAAGCCGAGCGTGACGGGCAGGGTCGCAGGCGAGCGGAAGGTCTCGCCCGCCAGCTGGGCGATGAGCGGCCGGGCCACGAAGGCGAAACCGACGAAGACGGCAACGGGATTGCCCGGCAAGCCGATGAAGGGCGTGCCGGCGACGCTGCCGATGGCGAGGGGCTTGCCCGGCTTGATGGCGATGCGCCAGAGGTCGAGCGAGCCGCAGGCGGCGACCGCGTCCTTGATATGGTCCGCCTCTCCGACCGAGACGCCGCCCGAGGTGACGATGAGATCGCAGGCGCCGGCGGCTTCGCGCAGATGGCGCTCCAGTTCGGCGGGCTCGTCGCGCAGGATGCCGAGATCGGCGATATCGACGCCCGCGCGCGTCAACAGGGCGCGCAGCATGGCCCGGTTGGCATCGTAGATTGCGCCGGCCGCCAGCGGCTGGCCGGGCTCCGTCAGTTCGTTGCCGGTCGAGAACAGTGCGACACGGGGCCTGTGGCGCACCGTGACGCGCGGGAGGCCCAGCGCCGCCAGCAGGCCGAGATCCTGCGGACGCAGGCGTTGGCCCGCCGCAAGCGCCACCTGCCCGCGCGCGACATCCTCTCCCGCCATGCGCAGGTTCGCGCCGCGCGCGATTCCCGCGGGCACAACAACCGCTCCGTCCTGCAGGACGACATCTTCCTGCATGATGACCGTATCGGCCCCTTCCGGAACCGGCGCGCCGGTGAAGATGCGCCAGGCGCCCCGCTCCAGCCGCCCCGGACCTTCGCCGGCCATGCCGCGCCCCAATATGGGCAGGACGGTTTCGCCATCCGCGGCGAGATCGGCGAAGCGCAGCGCATAGCCATCGACGGCCGAATGGGTGAAGAGCGGCAGGTCATGCGGCGCGAGCACGGCCTGCGCCAGCACATGGCCATCGGCGGCGGCCAGCGGCAGCTCATGCGTGCCGGTGACGGGCGCGACCAGCGCGACGGCTCGCGCCCCGGCCTCGGCAAGGGTGATGAGCCCGGAATGATCCTTCCGGCCGATGCCCAGCCGCGCCATCAGTCTTCTCGCCCGTTTCGGCCACCCGTCCGCATCGCGCCCGGTCTCTCCTCTGTTCGTCCCGCCTTCATCGGCGTCGCGATGGAGGCGGTCAAGCATGGTCGGCTGCGGCATGGCGGCCGTTGCCCGGCCCCGCCCCTCGTCCTATGAGATCACCGTCATCGCATCGGACCGACCCATGGACTCGATTCCGCTCGATCTGCGCGGGCTGAAATGCCCTCTTCCGGTGCTGCGGGTGCGCAAGGCGCTCGCAGCGGCCCGTGCCGGCAGCCTCCTGGTCGTGCAGTGCACCGACCCGCTGGCGGCGATCGACCTGCCCAATCTCGCGCGCGAGACGGGCGATATCATCGAGCGGCAGGGGGATGCGGACGGCGCCCTCGTCTTCCATATCCGGAAAGCGGCCTGACCGCCCCAGCGAGCCAACGGAGTTCTTCGACGTGACCGTTTCCAGAGCCGATGTCCTGCGGGCGCTCGAACTGGTGAAGCTGCCGGCGAGCGGACAGTCCCTTGCCGCCTCCGGCCGCATCGCCGACGTGCTGGTCGACGGCGGCAAGGTGATCTTCGCTATCGCCATCGACCCGACCGAGGCATCCGCGATGGAGCCGGTCCGCAAGGCGGCTGAGAGCGCGGTCGGCGGCCTGCCGGGCGTGACGCAGGTGCTCGTTGGCCTCACAGCCGACAAGGCTCCGCCATCGGCCGGCATGCAGGCCCGCCGGCAGGCGCAGCAGCCCATGCCGGGCGGGGCGCCGAAGCCGAGCGGCGTGCCGGGCGTGAAGCAGATCATCGCGGTGGCCAGCGGCAAGGGCGGCGTCGGAAAATCGACCACCGCCGCCAACCTCGCCGTGGCGCTGTCGGGGCTCGGCCTCAAGGTCGGCGTGCTCGATGCCGATATCTACGGCCCTTCCATGCCGAAGATCTTCGGCATCAAGGGCAAACCGCAGGTCGTATCGGGCCGCACGCTCGCGCCGATGGAGGCCTATGGGCTGAAGATCATGTCGATCGGCTTCCTCGTCGAGGAGGAGACGCCGATGATCTGGCGCGGGCCGATGGTGATCTCGGCGATCACGCAGATGCTGCGCGAGGTCGCCTGGGGCGAGCTCGACGTGATCGTCGTCGACATGCCGCCCGGCACCGGCGACGCGCAACTGACCATGGCGCAGCAGGTGCCGCTGGCGGGCGCCGTCATCGTCTCGACGCCGCAGGATCTGGCGCTGCTGGATGCGCGCCGCGGCGTCGCGATGTTCAGGAAGGTCGCGGTGCCAATCCTCGGCCTCGTCGAGAACATGAGCTATTTCATCTGCCCGGAATGCGGGCACCAGTCAGACATCTTCGCCCATGGCGGCGCGCGGCACGAGGCCGAGCGGCAGCAGGTGCCGTTCCTCGGCGAAATCCCGCTCGCCATGCCGATCCGCGAGACCTCCGACGGCGGCCGCCCGATCGTCGCCAGCGACCCACAGAGCCCTCACGCCAAGGCCTATGTCGCGCTGGCGCGGCAGGTGCAAGCGAGCCTTGGCGGCACGATGCGGGCCGCACCGCGCATCGTGATCGAGTAGCCGCTTCTTCTCCCCTTTATGCGATGGCTTGACAGTTTCAGGATTTTGTTCTTTTTTTGTTCTTGATCATCTTCTGAGCTTTCAGGGAACCGCACCGTCGTTCCGGGCTTGACCCGGGATCGATGCCGGAGCGCCTCCGTCAGAAGGTCAGGCATGGGTCCCCCGCTCTGCGCTTCGCTTAGAGCGGGATGGCATGCGGTTGAGTTTGAGAGGACGAAAACCATGGCCGTGCAGCGCGCCCGCCATATCGGCATCGGCATCGATCGCCCGGTCGAGGAGGTCTATGCCTTCCTCGCCAACCCCGAGAATTTCCCGCAATGGGCGGAAGGCCTCGGCCATAGCTTCGGCCATGTCGAAGGCATGGTCTGGCAGGCGCAGACGCCAATGGGTCCGATGCGGATCCTGTTCAGCGAGCCCAACAACCATGGTGTGCTCGATCATGCCGTCATCCCCGAGCACGGCCCGGCGATGCACAACCCGATGCGTGTCTTCGCGAATGGCGACGGGGCCGAGCTGGTGTTCACCCTGTTCCAGCGCGAGGGCATGTCCGACGATGAAATGGCGCGCGACGCCGCCATGATCACCCGCGACCTCGCGGCGCTGAAGGCGCTGCTGGAGGACTGAAGCTACCGAGCCTGCGCCGCGAAGCGTTCCGCTTCGGCCAGGTCTCCCGGCGCGTTGATGTTGAAGAAGGGATCGAAGGGCTCGGCCGACCATTCTGCCGTCGCGACGCCGTGTCGCCCGGTCCAGGCGCCGATCTTCCGTTCTCCCGCCGCAAGCGACCGGCGCAGATCCTCACGCAAGGAGACAGGCCAGAGGCCGATGGCGTGATGGGCTCGGCCGCCGGAAGCGGCGCAGGCGAGCGGCGTGCCGGCGGCCATGCGAGCCTCATGGAGCCGCGCGGCGAGATCGGCCGGAATGAAGGGCGTGTCCGCGGCGACGCTGAGCAGCCAGGTCACGGCCGGGCGATGCGCGGCCAGCCAGTCGAGCCCGGCGAGGATGCCGGCGAGCGGGCCGGCGAAATCCGGCACCGTGTCAGCAATGACCGGCAGGTCGAAGGTTGCGAAGCGGGCCGGATCGCCATTGGCGTTGAGGATGACGCCGTCGCACTGGCCCTGCAGGCGGCCGACGAGATGGGCGAGGATCGGCCGGCCTGCAACTGGCAGAAGCGCCTTGTCGCCACCGCCCATGCGCCGGGCGAGGCCGCCCGCGAGGATCAGGCCAACGGTTCCGAAGCCTAGGGTTGTGGAACTCATGGCCGCATCGCCGGGCCGGGTTCACGCGGCCTGACGGACGACATCCAGGACCCAGCGCTCGACAAGCGCTTCATCGGCGGGCAATTCGAGCCAGTCCTCGCCCGCGAAATCCCGCCAGGCCGGCAGGAAATCCTGACGCACGGCGATGAGCAGAGGCAGGCCGGCGAGCAGCGCATCGGCGATTTCCTGCCGCAGCCCCTCGCCTGCCGCTTCCTGCTTGCCGAACTTGTTGACGATGACGAGATCCGCGCGCTCCGCCAGCGCGCCGGCAAAGGCTGAGGCCGCGGCGGCGAGCCCAGCGGCGTCGAGATGGCAGCCGCTCGCACCGGAGCCGAGTTGCTGGCTGATCGGGAAGCGTCGGCCGTTCCCGAGATCCTCGAGCGACATGGCCATGCAGCGATCGTCGCAGGCCTCGTCATTGTGCTGGATGACGCCGCCTAGCCTCAGGCCGCGCCGCTTCAGCCGGGCTGCCGCGCCCTGCAGGAAGTCGTCGATCGCAAAACCGCTCGAATAGGGGATGGCCGCCAGCATGATCATGCTGAATTCCTGCCACGGACGCCGCCACCACGCCAGTGGCAGGCGCTTCGTCGGCTCGGGCTGGGCCAACGCCAGTTTGGAAATGGCGGAAAAGTGTTGCGCCGGACCTACAGCACTGCGCGCCGCCTCTCGCTAGGGTAGCATCGGCTCGACGCGGGCAAAGCGGCGGGCCTATGCCTTTCCTCTCGCCGAGCCAATGATCAAAAACAACGCCCAGGCCCCGCTCGACCCCGCCACCGATGCCGCCATGCTGCTGCGACGCATCGGCTTCGGCACGCTTGCGCTCGTTTTGCCGCTGGCAGCATTGGTCTCCCGTCGCGCGGCCGTGGTGCTGGTGCCGATCGGCGTCGCGCTGCTGCTGATCGCCACGCTGATCGAGGACCCGCGCCGGCTCGCGACATCGCTTCGTGCGGACCTGCTGAGCCTGCCGGGCATGATCCTGATCGGGCTGATCGCCTGGGCGGCACTGTCGCTGGTGTGGAGCCCCTTCCCGGCCGCGGCGAGCGAGAAGGCCGGCAATCTGCTGCTGGCGGTCGCGCTCGGCTTCGCTGGCTTTGCCTCCCTGCCCGAGCGGATGCGCTCATCGAACCTCAACCTCTCGCCGCTCGGCACGGCCAGCGCCGGCATCTTCGCGCTGGGCCTGATTACGATCGCGGCGCTTCGCCATGCCGACACGCCACCAGGCGCCGTCGAGCGCGGCGTCTCGGTCATCCTCATCACGGCCTGGCCGGCGCTCGCCTGGCTCTTGTCGCGCGAGAGAGGCTTGAGCGCGCTGGGGCTCGCACTCATCGTGGCTTTGCTGGCGCTGACCCGTTTCGAGGATGGCGAGACCATCGCGATGATCTGCGGCACCGTCGCCTTCGGCGCCGTGACGGCCAATCGCGAGCTCGCCGCCAAGGTCATCGCCACCATCGTCGCCGGGCTCATGCTGTTCGCGCCGGTGTTGCCCTTCCTGCTGGCGCCGCTCGTCGCGGCCCTGCCGGACTCCTCGAGCGGCTTTGCGCAGATGCTCTCGATCTGGGCTGACGTGATCCGCCAGTCGCCGATCGAGCTGATCACAGGCCATGGACTCGACATGGTGGTTCGCGGCCAGATGAGCGGAATCCTGCCGCAGCCGGCGCCCGCCACGCTGCTCTTCGAGACCTGGTACGAGCTCGGCCTTGTCGGTGCCGCCGCGGCTGCGGCCGGGCTTTATTACGCGATCCAGGCCGCCGGACGGATGCCCGGCGCGCTGGCGGCCGGCGGCGTGGCCGCCTTCACCACCGCCTTCGCGCTCAGCGTGTTCGGTTTCGCCCCGCTGCTGCCCTGGTGGCTGATGACGCTGACAGCCGTGGTCCTGCTCTTCGGCGCCATCGCCCGCGGCCAGTACCGGACCGACAGGCCGGCCGTGCCGCTGCCGACCCGCACGCCGAGCCATACGAGGCCGAAGGCTGCGCCGCCGCCACCGCGGTAACGCTCGGCCTCGGCAAAAGGGCCGTCAGGCTCCGGGCAAGCCCGAGAATGACGGCCTCATCTCAGCGTGACAGCTCGCCGATCAACTTGCGCACGAACTCCGTGCCGGCCTCGAGCTGCGAGACGGCGAGGAACTCGTCCGGTTGATGGGCCTGGGCGATGTCGCCCGGACCGCAGACCACAGTCGACCAGCCGGCGCGCTGGAAGAGCCCACCCTCCGTGCCATAAGGCACGACATGGCTGCCATTGTCGCCGGTGAGGCGGCGGCACAGTGCCTCGGCAGCGCCGTCCGTCTCCGGCCCCATGGCAGGGGTATCGGAGGTGACCTCGAAGTCGATGCCGGTCCCGGGCGCGATCGCCTTCATCCGCGCCTCGACCTCGGCCAGCTTGCCGCGATAGAGGGCGACGTAATCCTCCTGAAGTTCGCCGGGGATGCAGCGCACCTCATGGGTGAACATGCAACGCTCGGCCGCGATGTTCACCGCCGTTCCGCCCTGCACGACGCCGACATGCAGCGTGCTGTAGGGAGGTTCGAAGCCGTTACTGGACGGTGTGCGGGCCTTGTTCGTGGCCATCGTCTCGTTGGACCAGTGGATCAGCTCGCCCGCGACCATCACGGCCGACACGCCCATGTCGATGCGGCTGGAATGCACCGCGTGGCCACGCACGGTGGTGCGCATCCGCAGGCCGCCCTTGTGGCCGGTGACGACCTGCATCATCGAGGGCTCGCCGACGATGACCGCCGAAGGCTGCATCCCGTCCTTCAGCATCGCCTCGATCATGACGCGGGCGCCCCGGCAGCCGACCTCCTCGTCATAGGACAGCGCGATGTGGATCGGCCGCTTCAGCGGCGCGGCCAGCATCTCCGGCACGAGCGCCAGCGCGATCGCATCGAAGCCCTTCATATCGCAGGTGCCGCGGCCATAGAGCTTGCCGTCGCGCTCGGTCAACGTCCAGGGATCGGAGGTCCAGTCCTGCCCTTCCACCGGCACGACGTCGGTGTGGCCGGAGAGCACGACACCACCATCGACCTTCGGCCCAATGGTGGCATAGAGATTGGCCTTCTCCCCGTCAGGGCTTGGCGCCAGCCGGCTCTCGACCCCAAGGGACGCCAGATAGTCACGGGAGAAATGGATCAGATCGAGATTGCTGCGCTGCGACTCCGTGTTGAACGAAACCAGCTTCGCGAGCATCTCCTTGGGCGTCATCGTCACGAGAATGGGTCTCCTTGAAAGCGGCTGCACAGGCAGGTTTCATGCCGCCACGCTAAGCGCCGCTGCTCTGTGGTCAATGGCCCTGGGCGCTTGACGGGACCGCAATTGCGCGGCTCACCTCAACCGGGACATGAAATCAGGGAACCATCGCGCATGGAGTTCGACGTCAGCCTTGCCGACATCCAGGCGGCGGCCGGGCGGATCGCCGGCAAGGTTCGGCGCACGCCGACCTATCGCAGCGCCGGCCTGACCGAGCGACTCGGCGTCGAGACCTGGGTCAAGCTGGAGAGCCTGCAGCTCGCCGGCTCCTTCAAGGTGCGCGGCTGCTTCAACAAGATGAGCGGCTTGAGCGACGCCGAGCGGGCACGCGGCGTCGTCACCGTCTCCGGCGGCAACCATGCCATCGCCGTCTCGCTCGTCGCGCAGGCTGTCGGGACGCGCGCGCTCGTGCTGATGCCGAAGACGACGGCTGCGCTCAACATCCGGCTGACCCGGGAAGCGGGCGGTGAGGTCGAACTCTGTGAGGATTCGATCGAGGCCTTCGCCAAGGCGGAAGCCTATGCCAAGCAGGGCATGGTCCATGTCCATTCCTATGACGACCCGGCGATCATCGCAGGCCATGGCACGCTCGGCCTCGAGCTCGCGGCCGATGCCGGCGGACGGCTCGACCATGTCTTCGTATCGATCGGTGGAGGCGGCTTCTCGGCTGGCGTCGGCGCGGCGCTGAAGGGGCTCGACCCCGCCGTCAGGCTGCACGGCGTCGAGACCGAGGGCGCGACGACGATGACGCAGGCGCTCGCCGCCGGGCAGCCCGTTCCCATCCGCCCGACCTCGATCTCGCGCACGCTCGGGGCGCCCTTCGCGACGGAGCGCACCATGGCGGCCGCCCGGCAATTCCTGGAAGAGATCATCGTGGTGCCGGATACTGACGCGGTGCGGGAGCTCGTCTGGGTGCTGGAGAACGAACGCGTCCTGCTGGAGCCCGCCGCGGCCTGTACGGTCGCCGCGGCTCTGTCCCGGAAAGACAAGTTCCGGCCCGGCGAACGGGTCTGCCTCGTCTTCTGCGGATCGAATGTCGCGCTGGAGGATATCGAGGGCTGGCGAAAGAGCTTCGGTATCTGAGACGCCGCCGTCACGGCTGATCCGAAACGGCGGCGAATGTCCGGTCAGCTGCCGCTGCGGGCGAATTTCGCGTAGCGGCTGCGCTTGCTGGCAGAGGCATAGCGGCTACGCTTGTGCCCGTACCAGGCGTGCTGGAGCTCGCCGACATCGGCATGGACGATGCCGTTCGAGTAAGTGCCGACGCCGCCGATATTGTTGAGGGTGCGGGCCACGGCGGCGGCCTTTCGCGGGGATGTCGCCAGTGGGCGGAAGTCGATGGCCTTGCCGCGATAGTGCTGCGAATGGCGCGCATGGCGGCCGCCGCAGGTCGAGGTGATCTGGATTGGACCGATCTTGGCAACCAGATCGGCAACCATCGCACGGGTTTCGGCTTTCAGGCAGCCCATGCCGCGAACCTGCGGCTGGAAAGAGATTTTCTGGAGAGAAGCTTCGGCGAGAGCAGCGGAGGGCAATAACGGCAAGATTATTCCTGAAATTATTAATATACGCATTGCTAACTCCTACTACATTAATTAGACACTGTGGATGATCCTCCCGGCATTTGGATCGCGTCGCAAAAAAATCTCAGAACATGGCGAAATAAAGACTCTTTTAGGGCTGATATATTGTATAATATCAACCCCGCCATACCCCTTAATGGCTATATTACTGTGATGATCAACGCTGGAATCGCAGCGCCATTCCGCCAGGTCCAACCCCCTACGCATGATCGGCTTGGACAGGCGGGCTGCGGCTGGGCTAGCCTGTCCCGATGCGCCCGCTTTCTGCGTGGCTGCTTCCTGCGATCTCAGAGGATCAGATGCCTAAGACCGACCTCATTGCGGCGCTCGCTCCCGAAATCACCGCCATCCGCCGCGATTTCCACCGCCATCCGGAACTGATGTACGAAGTCCAGCGCACCGCCGGGATCGTCGCCGACAAGCTGCGGGAATGGGGCGTGGACGAGGTTGTCACCGGCATCGGCAAGACCGGCGTCGTCGGCATCATCAAGGGCAAGGGCTCGGATTCGGGTAAGGTCATCGGGCTGCGCGCCGACATGGATGCGCTGCCGATCCACGAGCAGACCAATCTCGAGCACCGCTCGACCGTGCCGGGCAAGATGCACGCCTGCGGCCATGACGGGCACACCGCCATGCTGCTTGGCGCCGCCAAGTACCTGACGCAGACGCGCGATTTCGACGGCACCGCCGTGCTGATCTTCCAGCCCGCAGAAGAGGGCGGCGCCGGCGCCAAGGCGATGATCGATGACGGCCTCATCACCCGCTTCGGCGTGCAGGAAGTCTACGGCATGCACAACAAGCCGGGGCTCGCCGTCGGGCGCTTCGAGATCCGCAAGGGACCGGCGATGGCCGCCGCCGATCGCCTGCACATCAAGATCGAGGGCAAGGGCGGGCACGCCGCCGCGCCGCATAACGTCAACGACCCGATCGTCGCCTCCTGTGCGCTGGTCAGCGCCCTGCAGACGGTCACCTCGCGCAATATCGACCCACTGGACTCAATCGTGGTTTCGGTGACGGCCCTCAATGCGGGCGAGGCCTTCAACGTCATTCCGCAAACGGCCGAGATCAAGGGCTCGATCCGGACGCTGACGCCGAAGGCGCGCGAGACCGCGCAGAAGCGCATCACCGAAATCGTCGAGGGCGTGATGAAGGCCTTCGGCATGAAGTACGAGCTGGATTACCATCTCGGCTACCCAGTCACCTTCAACCATGCCGGCCAGACCGACTTCGTCACGAGCGTGACCAAGCAGGCCTTCGGCTCGGACGCGATCAACACCGACATCCCGCCGACGATGGGCTCGGAAGACTTCTCCTACATGCTGGAGGAGCGTCCCGGCGCCTTCATCAACATCGGCAATGGCGACTCGGCGGGGCTGCATCACCCGGCCTACGAGTTCAACGACAGCGTGATCCCGGTCGGGGTGAACTACTGGGCGAGCCTGGTCGAGATCTCGATGCCGACGCGTAGCTGACGGCAGCACCTCGGCGATGAGCGACATCGACTGCCTTGTCATCGGGGCCGGCGTCGTCGGCCTCGCCACGGCGCGCGCTCTGGCGCTCGCCGGGCGCGAGGTCGTCATCGCCGAGGCAGCCGAGGGGATCGGCACCCAGACCTCGGCGCGCAACTCCGAGGTCATCCATGCCGGGATCTACTACCCGCCCGGCTCGCTGAAGGCGCGCGTCTGCGTCGAGGGCCGCAAGCGACTTTACCGTTACCTTGGAGAGCGCGGACTGCCGCACAAGGCCTGCGGCAAGCTGATCGTCGCCACGTCGGAGGCGCAGACACCGGCGCTGGAGACGATCATGGCGCGGGCGCAGGCCTCCGGCGTTGGCTCTCTGCGCTGGCTCTCGGGCGCCGAGGCGAAGGCGATGGAGCCCGAGGTCCGCTGCGAGATTGCGCTGCTCTCGCCCGAGACCGGCGTCGTCGACAGCCATGCGCTGATGCTCTCGCTGCTCGGCGAATGCGAAGCGGCGGGCGGCTCGCTTGCGCTCAACACGCCGATCGCAGGCTGGCGACGCGAAGCGGAAGGCTTCAGCGTCGATTTCGGCGGAGCGGAGCCTGCGACCTATACGGTCACCACCATCGTCAATTCGGCAGGGCACGGTGCGCCGAAGCTGCTCAGCCAGCTCGCAGGCTTCCCAGCCGGGCACATCCCGGTGCAGCACTATGCGAAGGGCAATTATTTCGCGCTGACCGGGCGGCAGCCCTTCACGCATCTAGTCTATCCGGTGCCGGAGGCGGCGGGGCTCGGCATCCACGCCACCATCGACATGGGCGGTCGCGTCAAATTCGGCCCCGATGTCGAATGGGTCGCGCATGATCAGGATCTCGTCGTCGATCCGACCCGGGCGGAGAAATTCTATGCGGCGATCCGGACCTATTGGCCGGCGCTGCAGGATGGAGCGCTCGTCGCCGACTACGCCGGCATCCGCCCCAAGCTCCACGGACCGACCGAACCGATGCCGGACTTCCGCATCGACGGGCCGGAGGTCCACGGCGTCGCGAATCTCGTGAACCTGCTAGGCATCGAAAGCCCGGGGCTGACGAGCTCGCTCGCGATCGCGGAGATGGTGATGGAGAAGCTGGCGTAAGATGTCATCCCGCACGCGCTGCGGCACGAAGTGCTGCTGCGCAGATGCGGGAGCGCGTGACGAGAAGGCGCCTATCCTGAAACCGGTCACGTGTCTGCGCCGCGGCATTGCATGCCGCAGCGCGGACGGGATGACGCGTTGGCTGCGTCAGCCCCTGATCTTCACGAAGGCTTCCTTCGCCTCGCGCGCCAGCGTCTCGACGCGCTTCCAATCGCCGGCCGCGATGGCGTCGGCGGGGACCAGCCAGGAGCCGCCGACGCAGATGACCTGCGGCAGAGCGAGGTAGTCGGCGAGGTTCTTCAGGCCGACACCGCCGGTCGGGCAGAAGCTCATCTGCGGGAAGGGACCGGACAGCGCCTTGAGCGCAGGCGGGCCGCCGGCCTGCTCGGCCGGGAAGAACTTGGCGGTGGTGCGGCCGGCGGCAACGGCGCGCATGCAGTCAGACGCCGTGGCGACGCCGGGCAACCAGGGCAGGCCCGCCGCGCGCAGGGCCTCATCGACGCTTTCGCTGAAGCCGGGGCTGACCACGGCCTGGGCGCCGGCATCCTTAACCTGCGAGACCTGGGCGGGTGTCACCACCGTGCCGGCGACCGCGAGCGCCTTCGGTACGGACTTCGCGATGGCGGCGAGCGCCTCCATGGCGGCCGGGCGGCGCAGCGTGACCTCGACGACGTCGATGCCGCCGGCGACGAGCGCATGGGCCAGATCGACGGCGCGCGAGGCGTCCTCGATCACCACCACGGGAATCACGCCGCAGCTCTTCAACCGGGCAATCGCGGCCGTCTCGTCCATGATCTCGTCTTTCAATGGTTCAGAAGCGTTTCCGGGCTCTACTCTTTCGCCCAGTAGACGTCGAGCCCCTGCGCGCGGCCGATCAGCAGATCCACCGGCAGAGGCGTGGTGCGCTGTTCCGCAGACTTGAGCACCGCTTCCTTGGCGGCACCCGAGACGAGCAGGCTCGCCCAACCGGCTCCGATGAGGCGCTCCGGCGAGAGCGACAGGCGCGGCGGCAGGCCGGGCGGGCGGGCGACGACGATGCCGCTGTCCGGCACGGCGTCGAAAGCCGCCTCGGCACCGGGAAAGAGCGAGGCAATGTGCCCGTCCGTGCCCATGCCGCTGACCAGCAGATCAAGCGGCGGCAATTCAGCCAGCTTGGAGCAGAGCAAGGCGGCTGCGGCCTCGATGTCGCTGCCATGGCCATGGAAGGAGATGAAGGAGGCTCGCCCGTCTGCCAGCGGCGCGAAGTTCTGGCGGATCATGCGCTCGTTCGAGGCCGCGTCATCCGGCGCGACGAAGCGCTCGTCCGTCGGCATCAGCGCGATCCTGTCCCAGGGCAGATCGGCCCGGCCGAGCGCGGCGAGGAAATGCGCTGGGGTCGTGCCGCCCGGCACGGCGAGAAGCGCCCTCTCCTGCCCGTCGAGCAGCGTCTTCAGCCTGACGGAAACGGCTTCCGCCAGCGCCTCGGACGCCTCCGGGAGGGTGGCGAAGCCATACCAGGCCAGGGCGCCGCCGGCCGCCATCAGACCAGATCCGGATCGGCCCAGGAGCGGCCCTCGCGCTCGATCAGGCCGATCGACTGCGAGGGGCCCCAGCTGCCAGCAGCATAGCGATGGGGGTGGGGCGCATAGTCCTGCCAGCCGCTGATGATCGGATCGACCCAGGTCCAGGCCTGCTCGACCTCATCGCGATGCATGAACAGCGTCTGGTCGCCGCGGATCACGTCCGTCAGCAGCCGCTCATAGGCATCCGGCGTGCGCTCGTCGAAGGCGGTGGAATAGCGCAGGTCGAGCTGGCGCGGCACGACCTTGAGCCGGCCGGAGCCCGGCACCTTCATCATGAGCTGGAGCTGGACTCCGTCATTCGGCTGCAGCCGGATAATGAGGCGGTTGGCGTCGAGCCTGTCACCCGAGCCGTTGCCAAAGATCGAATGCGGCACCGGCTTGAAGGTGACAGCGATCTCGGAATAGCGCTGCGCCATGCGCTTGCCGGTGCGCAGATAGATCGGCACGCCGGCCCAGCGCCAGTTGTCGACCTCGCAGCGAATGGCGACGAAGGTCTCGGTGTTGCTGCCGTGGCCGAGTTCCTCGGCATAGCCCTTGACGCGCTGCCCGTCGATCTGGCCCGGGCCATACTGGCCGCGCACGGTGTAGCGCTGGACATCCGGCCCGACGATGGGGCGCAGCGCCTTCAGCACCTTGATCTTCTCGTCGCGGACGGCGCCGGCCTCCAGCATGTTCGGCGGCTCGATGGCGAAGAGGGTCAGCAACTGCATGAGATGGTTCTGCACCATGTCGCGCATATGCCCGGACTTGTCGTAATAGCCGGCGCGCTGTTCCAGCCCGACCGTCTCGGCCACGGTGATCTGGACATGGTCGATGTCGCGGCTGGACCAGGAGCGCTCGAACAGCGTGTTGGCGAAACGCAGCACGAGCAGGTTCTGCACCGTCTCCTTGCCGAGGTAATGGTCGATCCGGTAAGTGCGGCTTTCCGGCAAGATGCGCGCGACGGCGTCGTTGATCTGCCGCGCCGAGGCGAGATCGCGGCCGAGCGGCTTCTCCAGGATGACGCGCGAGGTCGGCGTCAGGATGCCCGCCTTGGCGAGGTTCTCGCAGATCGGGATGAAGAGGTCCGGCGGGGTCGAGAGATAGAAGGAGCGAACGCGCTCGCTGTCGCCCAGTGCCTTCTTCAGCGCCGCATAAGTCTCGGGCTGGACCGCATCGACCTGCACCGTGGTAAGCCGACGCAGGAAGGTCTCCACCTGATCCTTCGGGATGCCCTCCTCATGCAGGCGCTTGGCGATCTGCTTCGGCAGGCCCTCGACATCCTCTTCCTTGCGGACCATGCCGAGGATGCGGCTTTCATCCGGCAGGACGCCTTCGCGGCTGCGCTGGGCCAGCGCCGGGAAGAGCTTGCGCAGCGCGAGGTCTCCACCGGCGCCAAAGATCACGAGATCGAAGGACGGAACAGGCGTCCGCTCCGGAATGGTCTCGGGGCGAAGCGCGTTGTCGACAATAGCGTCCATGGACGTGAAACTCCGTGCGGGGGTGCCGGGTCCAATCATGGCGCGCAAATCCCTGCGATTCGATTGCCGACGTCAGACGGAAGATGCGTTAGCGCAAGGCTGCGACCAGAGTGAGACGGTTTGCGATCCCTGCAAAGAGACTTCGATGCAGGGCCGCCTCCCACCGCGCTCAGCCCTCGCGCTTGAAGCCCTCGCTCGCGGTCAGCAATTGCTGGGCATAGGCCGTCTGCGGCGCGCGGCTCGCCAGCGTGCCGACAGCCATCTCCTCGACCGCGCGGCCGAACTGCATGACGAGTAGCCGCTCGCACATATGGCCGACCACCGCGAGGTCGTGGCTGACGAGGATATAGGTGAGCTTGCGCTCGTGCCGCAGCGCCGAAAGCAGGTTGAGCACCTCCGCCTGGATCGAGACGTCCAGCGCCGAGGTCGGTTCGTCGAGCAACAGGATCGAAGGCTCGAGCACGAGCGCGCGGGCGATCGCGACGCGCTGGCGCTGGCCGCCCGAAAGCTGGTGCGGATAGCGGAAGCGGAAGGAGGCCGGCAGGCCGACATCGGAGAGGGCCTTGCCGATGCGCGCCTCGGCGTCGCGGATGCCGTGGATGGCGAGCGGCTCGGCCAGGGTGTCGTCGATCGTCTTCTTGGGGTGGAGCGAGCCGTAGGGGTCCTGGAAGACCATCTGCACGTTGCGATAGAAGGCCTTGGCGCGCGTCTTGGGCTGCACGGCGCCCTCGATCGCTACGGCGCCGCTCCAATCCCGGTTGAGGCCGGAGAGGACGCGCAACACGGTCGACTTGCCGGAGCCGGACTCGCCGACGAGGCCGTAGCTTTCGCCCTGCCCCACGGTGAAGGAGAGGTCCTTCACGACATGGGAATCGCCGAAGGAAACGTTGAGCTTTTCGACGGAGATCGCAGCGTTCGTCATGCCAGCCACGCCGGATCGCGGTTGAGGGTCGGAAGCTTCTCGCGCGGACGGTCGAGGTCCGGCAGGCAGTTCAGCAGGCCGAGCGTATAGGGGTGACGGCGGCTACGCGCCGTCTCATCGGCAAGCTCGGCCGCCGGCAGCGTCTCCATCACCTTGCCGCCATACATGACGATGACGCGGTCGCAGAAAGACTGCACCAGATGCAGGTCGTGGCTGATGAAGATCAGCCCCATGCCGCGCTGGCTGACGAGATCGTCGAGGATCTTGAGGATCTGGAGCTGGACGGTGACGTCGAGCGCCGAGGTGGGCTCGTCGGCGATCAGGATCTCCGGCTCGGCGATCAGCATCATCGCGATCATGACGCGCTGGCCCATGCCGCCCGAAACCTCGTGCGGATAGAGATCATAGACGCGCGCCGGCTCGCGGATCTGCACCTGCTCCAGCATGGCGAGGCTGCGCTCGCGCGCCTCGCGGGTGCCGGCCTTGTGGTGGATGCGATAGGCTTCGGCGATCTGGCGCCCCACGGTCTGGACCGGGTTCAGCGAGAACTTCGGATCCTGCATCACCATGGAGATGTGGCGGCCGCGCAGCTTGCGTCGTGCCTTGCTGTCCATCGCCATCAGATCCTGCCCGCGGAAGAGCATGCGGTCGGCGCCGACGACCCCGGGATGCGGGATCAGGTCGAGGATGGCACGGCCGGTCATCGACTTGCCGGAACCGGATTCGCCGACGATGCCGAGGCGCTCGCGCCCGAGCGTGAACGACAGGCCGCGCACGGCCTGCACGATGCCGGTCGGCGTGTGAAAATCGACCTTGAGATTGTCGATGTCGAGAAGCGGCGCTTCGGCCTTGTTCGCGAGGTTCCGCATCAGCTCACCTCGCATCCATGACGTCGCGCAGCCCGTCGCCAAGCAGGTTGAAGCCGAGCGCGACGACGCAGATCGCGAGGCCCGGGAAGGTCGCGACCCACCACTGGTCGAAGATCTGCTCGCGGCCGGCCGAGATCATCGCGCCCCATTCCGGGATCGGCGGTTGTGCGCCCAGACCGAGGAAGCCGAGGCCGGCGGCGGTGAGGATGATGCCGGCCATGTCGAGCGTCGTGCGCACGATCAGCGAGGGCATGCACATCGGCACGACATGCTTCCAGACGATGCGCCCCTGCGAGGCCCCCTGAAGCTCGATGGCGGAGATGTAATCCGCGTTGCGGATGACGAGCGTCTCGGCGCGGGCGACGCGGGCATAGGGCGGCCAGGCCGTGAAGGCGATGGCGATGACCGCGTTCTCAAGCCCCGGCCCCAGCGCCGCGACGAAGGCGAGCGCCAGCACGAGGCGCGGGAAAGCGAGGAAGACGTCGGTGATGCGCATGAGCACCGTGTCGACCCAACCGCCGAGATAGCCGGCGGCGCAGCCGATCAGCAGGCCGATGGGGCCAACCGTGATGACGACCAGAAGCACGATGACCAACGTGACCCGCGTGCCGTAGACGACGCGGCTGAAGATGTCGCGCCCGAGCGCGTCGGTGCCGAACAGATGCGCCCAGGATGGCGGCTGCAGGCGCTGCGGCAGGTTCTGCGCCAAGGGATCCTGCGAGGCGACGAGCGGCGCTGCGGCAGCGACGAGCAGCAGCGCCACCACGATCACGAGCCCTATCATGGCGGAGGGATTGCCGCGGAAGGACAGCCACTGCCGGTAGAACTGGCCGAGCCTGGCCTGCCGGCGCGAGGCCGGCGAGGTGCTCATCAGCCAGTCGCGCCAGCTGCTGCGATCGGAGACGGAGGTGTCGCTCATGCCAGCCTCCTCAGCGCGCACGGGGATCGGCGAGGCGGCCGATGATGTCGGAGAACAGGTTGACCGCGATGAACACTGCGCCGACCACGAGCGTGCCGCCCAGCACCGCATTCATGTCGGCATTGAGCAGCGAATTGGTGATGTAGCGGCCAAGCCCCGGCCAGGCGAAGATCGTCTCGGTCAACACCGAGCCTTCGAGCAGGTGCATGTAGGACAGCGCGATCACCGTCACGAGCGGCACCACGGCGTTGCGTAGCGCATGGCCCCAGACGACGCGCCATTCCGGCACCCCCTTCACCCGAGCGGCGATGACGTATTGCTGTTGCAGTTCGTTGATCAGGAAGCTGCGGGTCATGCGGCTGATATAGGCGATCGACAGGATGCCGAGCACGGAAGCCGGCAGGATGAGATGCGAGAAGGCGTCGCGGACGGCATCCCATTCGCCTTGGATCGCAGCGTCGAGCATGACGATGCCGGTGATCGGGTCGACGAAGTCCTGATAGGCGACGGAAAGCCTGCCCGGCCCGGCGACCCAGCCGAGCTTGGCGTAGAACAGCAGGAGCCCCATCAGGCCGAGCCAGAAGACGGGGATGGAATAGCCGAGCAGGCCGACGAAGCGGGCGAGCTGGTCCGGCCAGCGGCCCTGATGCGTGGCGGCGAAGATGCCGAAGGGCACGCCAAAGACGGCGCCGATCAGCGTGCCGAGCGTGGCGAGCTCCAGAGTCGCGGGGAAGACCGTCTTGATGTCGTCGGTGACCTTCTGTGCCGTCAGCACCGAGGTGCCGAGATCACCGGTGAAGACCTTGCCGATATAGATCGCGAACTGGGTCCAGAGTGGCTTGTCGAGGCCGAGATCGAGCCGCGCCTTCTCATAGACATCGGCCGGCGCACGATCGCCCACCACGGCCAGCACCGGATCGATCGGCATGACGCGCGCGATCAGGAAGGTGACGAGGAGGAGGCCGAAGATCGTGATCGCCACGGTGACGAGCTCGCGCCCGACGATCCTGCCCCAGCGCGCACTCCGTGCTGCCAAACCTGATGCTGCTGCCATTCAACCGACCATCATTCTGTGATGCGCCCTGCAAAAACCCGCCCGCTCCAAGAGCAGCCGGCAGGGAAACGCAAGCCCTGCCCCAAGGTCATCGACGCGGAAATCCACATGCCTGGAGCATTTTCTTCACGCGAACCGGTGGCCACTTCGCTTGAAAATGCTCTCGAAACAACGAACCCGCCGCGGCCAGCAAACGGCCGCGACGGGTCGAAATCGAGCGCGGCGCGCTCAGCCCTTGCTGATGGTCCAGTAGAAGTTCGTGTCCGAGCTCGGGCCGATCACCCAACCCTTGACGTTCTTGCGCTCGGCCGTGACCTCGACCTGCTGGAACATGATGACGAAGGGCGAGACCTTCTGGTGCTCGCGCTGGAGGTCGCCATAGACGCTGGCGCGCTTGGCGCCATCGGACTCAAGCACGTTCGCCTGCGTCTTCTTGGTCATCTCCGGAATGTCCCAGGCATTGCGCCAGGCCAGCGTCTTCGACTTCGCGTCCTCGCCGTTGTTCTCGTTGATGGCGAAGGTCTCGGCGTTGGTGTGCGGGTCGAGATAGTCCGGGCCCCACTGGCCGATATAGATGTCATGGGTGCGGGCGCGGTACTTGGTCAGCGTCTGCTTGCCGTCGCCGGGGATCAGCTCCAGCTTCACGCCGGCCTGCGCCCAGGTCGACTGGATTGCCTGGGCGATGTCGGTGATCGGGTTCACCGAGCGGGTGTCCATGGTGATGGTGAAGCCGTTGGCGAGCCCGGCCTTGGCGAGCAGTTCCTTGCCCTTGGCGAGATCGAACTTGTAGGGCTTGTCGCCGATCGCGCCGAGGAAACCGTTCGGCAGGAAGGATTCGTGGGCCTTGTAGGTGCCCTCGACGATGTTCTTCTCGATCGCGGTGTAATCCACCAGCCACTTCAGCGCCTCGCGCACCTCGGGCTTGGCGAGGTTCGGGTTCTTCTGGTTCAGGCCGAGATAGAGGATGTAGCCCTTGTCGCCTTGGACGATCTCGACGTCCTTGTTGTCCTTGACGCTGGCGAGCTGATCCTTGGAGAGGTTGCGGGCCATGTCGACATCGCCCTTCTCCAGCAGCAGGCGCTGGGAAGCCGGCTCGGCGACATGGCGCACGATGATGCGCTTGGCCTTCGGCGCGCCCTTGTACCAGCTCTCATTGGCGTCCAGCGCATATTGCTCGTTCGGGCGATAGGAGCGGACCTTGTAGGCGCCCGAGCCGGCCGAATTCAGCTTCAGCCAGCCATTGCCCCAGTCACCGTCCTTCTCGTTCGTCTTGACGAGCTTGGAGTCGACCACCGCCGCGACGCCCGAGGTCAGGCAGTTCAGGAAGAAGGTCGGCGCGAAGGGCTGCGAGACGGTGATGACGACCGTGTTGGCGTCCGGCGCCTTCACCTTGTCGAGCACGGTGTCCTTGTTCAGGCCGAACTGGGTGAGGATGAAGCCGGGGGACTTGTTCAGCGTCACGGCGCGCTGGATCGAATAGACGACGTCCGCGGAGGTCAGCGCGTTGCCGGAGTGGAACTTGACGTTCGGCCGGAGCTTGAAGGTGTAGGTCAGTTGGTCCGGGCTGACGGTCCAGCTTTCGGCGAGCTCGCCGATCAGCTTGTTGCCATTGGCCAGATCGACGCCGATCAGCTTGTCGTAGACGTTGGCGCCGACCTCGACGCCGGAGAACTCGAAGGCCTCGGCCGGATCGAGCGTGATGATGTCGTCGATCTGCTTGGCCATGACGACCGTGTCCTTCGGCGTCTGCGCAAAGACCGCCGTCGTCGTCATCAGGCCGGCAAAGGCCGAAACCGCCATCAACTTGGCTACGTGACGCATCGGATTCCCCATCGTTGGTGATCGCGGGTCATTGGTGCCCGTTGGCCGCTATCTGCATCCCTTCCAGCGCGCCTGTCCAGCCTCCGAAAGTCGATCTCGAAGGCGGCGCAGGGCGTTGTGCACATTCCTTGTGCAGCCACGCGGCGTGGTGGCCACGCTGTGCCCTCCAGGCGCCTTGCGCAGGTCCGCCGCCCCGCTAACCTGACGAAGGCGGCGTTTCCGCCGTGCGACCAGGGGGCCGGGCATTTGGCTATCATCGCCGCGCTGAACCACGTCACGCACTACAGCTACGACAGGCCGGTCACGCTCGGGCCGCAGATCATCCGTCTCCGGCCCGCCCCGCATTGTCGCGCAGCGATCCAGAGCTACTCGCTGAAGGTGACGCCGGCGCAGCACTTCGTGAACTGGCAGCAGGACCCGGCCGGCAACTGGCTGGCGCGCTTCGTCTTTCCCGAGCCGGTCACCGAATTCCGCATCGAGGTCGACGTCGTCACCGAGCTCTCGATCATCAACCCGTTCGACTTCTTCGTGGAGACGGAGGCCGAGAGCTTCCCCTTCGCCTATCCGCCGGAGTTGCGGGCGGAGCTGGCGCCCTATCTCGTCGCCGAGCCCGCCGGGCCGCTGTTGCAATCCCTCCTCGCGGAGGTGCCGCGCGAGGCCACCAACACGGTGAACTTCATCGTCGATCTCAATGCGCGGCTGCAGCGGATGATCGCCTACGGCATCCGCATGGAGCCGGGCGTACAGGAGCCGGAGCATACGCTCCAGATCGGCTCGGGCTCCTGTCGCGATACGAGCTGGCTCTTGGTCCAGATCCTGCGCCATCTCGGCCTCGCGGCCCGGTTCGTGTCCGGCTACCTGATCCAGATGAAGGCGGATATCGACCCGCTGGAGGGGCCGCGCGGCACGGACAAGGACTTCACCGACCTGCATGCCTGGGCCGAGGTCTATATTCCCGGCGCAGGCTGGATCGGGCTCGACCCCACCTCGGGGCTCCTGACCGGCGAAGGGCATCTGCCGCTGGCGGCGACGGCGCATTACCGCGCGGCCGCACCGGTCTCGGGCGTGGCGAGCTATGCCGAGACCACGTTCGACTTCCATATGAGCGTGACGCGCGTGCATGAGGTGCCGCGCATCACCCTGCCCTTCTCCGACGAATCCTGGGCCGAGCTCGATGTGCTCGGCGACAAGGTCGAGGCCGATCTCAAGGCGCAGGATGTCCGCCTGACCATGGGCGGCGAGCCGACCTTCGTCTCGATCGATGACCAGACCGGCGCGGAATGGAACATCGATGCGGTCGGCCCGACCAAGCGCCAGAGCGCCGATACGCTGATCCGGCGGCTGCGCGAACGCTTCGCGCCCGGCGGAATGCTGCATTACGGCCAGGGCAAATGGTATCCGGGCGAGAGCCTGCCGCGCTGGGCCTTCGCGCTGTACTGGCGCCAGGACGGCGCGCCGATCTGGCGAAACGCCGATCTGATCGCCCGCGAGCCCGGCGCGCAGACCGGCGGCGACCGCGAGCTGGAGACGGGTGCGACCGTGCGCGATGCCGAGGCGCTGGCCACCGGCCTGTCCGAGCGGCTCGGCCTCGGCGCCGATTATGTGCTGCCTGCCTATGAGGATACCGGCCACTGGCTGCTCAAGGAGGCGCAGCTTCCCGACAATGTCGACCCGCTCGATTCGCGCCTCTCCGATCCGGAAGAGCGGGCGCGGATGGCGCGCGTCTTCGAGCTCGGGCTCGGCAATCCGCGCGGCTATGTCATTCCGGTGCAGCGCTGGCAGGCGGCGGCGAACGACCGGCGCTGGCGCTCGGAGAAATGGCGCCTGCGCCGCGGCAAGCTCTTCCTCGTGCCGGGCGACTCTCCCGTCGGTTACCGCCTGCCACTGAACGCGCTGCCCGTCGTGCCGAAGGCGGAGTATCCGCATATCCATCCGCAAGACCCGATGGAGCCGCGCCCGCCGCTGCCGCCGGCGGGACCGGCCGGCGCAAGCTGGGGCACGCATCCGGAAGCCCTGCACGACGCCCCAGCCCCGGCTGCGGCCGCGGCAAGCTCGGACGGGCGGCCGGCCTCGCCGCAGATGGCGATCGGCACAGCAGTGCCCACCGGCTCCGTGCAGGACCGGCGGGAGCAGGAGATCGGCGGCGAGCATGTGCGCACCGCGCTCAGCCTCGAAATCCGCGACAACGTGCTCTGCGTCTTCCTGCCCCCGGTCGAACAGCTGGAGGATTATCTGGACCTCGTCGCCTCGATCGAGTCGGTGGCCGAGGAGATGGGCCAGCCCGTGCATATCGAAGGCTATGCCCCGCCCTTCGACCCGCGGCTCAACGTCGTGAAGGTCACGCCCGACCCCGGCGTCATCGAGGTGAACATCCACCCGGCGAAGGACTGGCGCGAGGCGGTGGAGATCACCCGCGGCGTCTATGAGGAAGCGCGGCTGGCGCGGCTCTGCGCCGAGAAGTTCATGGTTGACGGGCGCCATACCGGCACGGGCGGCGGCAACCATGTCGTGCTCGGCGGGGTGACGCCGGCGGATTCGCCCTTCCTGCGCCGGCCGGACCTGCTGAAGAGCATCGTGCTCTATTGGAACCGGCACCCCTCGCTATCCTACCTGTTCTCGGGCCTGTTCATCGGCCCGACCAGCCAGGCGCCGCGCATCGACGAGGCCCGGCAGGACCAACTCTACGAGCTTGAAATCGCGCTCTCCCATGTGCCGAAGCCGGGCGACGCACCGGCGCCGCTCTGGTTGGTGGATCGGCTGTTCCGCAACCTGCTCGTCGACGTCTCCGGCAATACGCACCGCACGGAGATCTGCATCGACAAGCTCTATTCGCCCGATGGCCCGACCGGGCGGCTCGGGCTGATCGAGTTCCGCGGCTTCGAGATGCCGCCGGATGCGCGGATGTCGCTGGCGCAGCAGCTTCTCCTGCGCGCGCTCATCGCCTGGTTCTGGCGCGAGCCTCAGGAGGGCAAGCTGGTTAGGTGGGGCACCGCCCTGCATGACCGCTTCATGCTGCCCGAGATGGTCTGGCGGGATTTCAAGGACGTGCTCGCCGATCTCCAGCGCGCGGGCTACGCCTTCGATCCGGTCTGGTTCGAGGCGCAGGCCGAGTTCCGCTTCCCGTTCTTCGGCAAGGTCGCCCATGGCGGCGTCGAAATGGAGATCCGGCAGGCGCTGGAGCCCTGGCATGTGATGGGCGAGGAAGGCGCGATCGGCGGCACGGTGCGCTATGTCGATTCCTCGGTCGAGCGTCTGCAGGTGAAGGCGACAGGCTTCGTGCCGGGCCGGCATCTGATCACCTGCAACGGCCGCCGCCTGCCGATGTCGGATACCGGCGTGCCCGACGAGGCGGTGGCGGCGGTGCGCTTCAAGGCCTGGCAACCAGCCTCCGGCCTGCACCCGACCATTCCGGTGCATGCGCCGCTGACCTTCGACATCGTCGATACATGGGTCGGCCGCTCGCTTGGCGGCTGCGTCTATCATGTCGCCCATCCCGGAGGGCGCAATTACGAGACACCCCCGGTCAATTCCTACGAGGCGGAGGCCAGACGGCTCGCACGTTTCGAGTCAATCGGTCATAGTCCCGGCGTTCTGGCGATTCCGCCGGAGGAGCGCAGCGCCGAATTCCCGCTCACGCTGGATTTGAGGCGCTAGAGTAGATTGCTGCGCATTCTGTCCGGTCGGCTGTTCCGGCCGAACGAGAAGCGCGCTCTGGAGTCTAGAGAGACAGATGGCTGTCGAGGGCCGCACCCGGTCGGGGGGACGCAGCAGGACGGAGCGGCGCGCGGCGCTGCTTGCCGGCTATCGCCCGCTGCCCGGCGTGTTCGACGAATTCCTCGACGAGGCCGGCTCCGTGCGCCCGCATTGGGAGCCGTTCCTGTCGGAATGGTGCGCGCTCACGCCGTCCGAACTCGCGCAGCGCTTCGGGTTGGCCGACCGGCATGTCCGCGACACCGGCGTCTCCTACCGCGTCCATGGCGACATCGACGAGCGCGATCCGGGCGTCGGCGAGCGCCCCTGGCCGCTCTCGCATGTGCCGCTGGTCATCCCCGAGAGCGAGTGGGAGGTGATCGCAGCCGGCGTCACCCAGCGCGCGGAGCTTCTGTCGCGGCTGCTAGACGATATCTACGGGCCGGGCGAGCTGATCGCGAGCGGGCTCGTTCCAGCCGCCGTCGTCACCGGCAGCCCCGACTATCTGCGCCCGGTGCAGGGCACGCCCGGCGGCGGCGCGCTGCAGCTCTACGCCGCGGATCTCGGCCGCGGCCCGGACGGGCGCTGGTGGGTGCTGCAGGACCGGACGCAGGCGCCCTCCGGCACCGGCTACGCGCTGGAGAACCGGCTGGCGCTGGCGCGCGCGTTCCCGGACATGTTCCGCAACATGAACATCGAGCGGCTGGCCGCCTTCTTCCAGGGGTTCCGCGCCGGGCTGGTGCAGCATTCCAAGCGCATCGAGCCGCGCATCGCCCTGCTGACGCCGGGCCCGATGAACGAGAGCTATTTCGAGCAGGCTTATCTAGCCCGCTATCTCGGCTTCCTGCTCGTCGAGGGTGGCGACCTGCTGATGCGCGACGGGCGGGTGCATGTGCGCACCATCGCGGGGCTGAAGCGCGCCGACGTGATCTGGCGGCGTATCGACGGGGATTTCGCCGATCCGCTGGAGCTGAATTCCCGCTCGGCCCTCGGCGTGGCCGGGCTGGTCGAGGCCGTTCGACGCGGCAATGTCCATGTCGCCAACGGGCTTGGCTCCGGCGTCGTCGAGGCGCGTGCGCTGATGGGCTTCATGCCGGCCATCGCCCGGCAGCTCACCGGCGAAGAGCTGATCCTGCCGAACATCGCCACCTGGTGGTGCGGCCAGCCGCAGGAGCGGCAGACGGTGCTCGACCGCCTCTCCGAGATGAGCATTGCGCCCGCCTTCCGCAGCGGCGCGGGCGGAAACGACAACGCGCCCATGCTCGCCGGCGAGCTCTCGCCGGCCAATCGCGAGGCGCTGCGCGGGTTGATCGAGGCGCAGGGGCGCGACTATGTCGGGCAGGAAATCGTGCGGCTCTCGACCATGCCGGTCTTCCAGAACGGCCGGCTCGAACCGCATCCGATGACACTGCGCGTCTTCGCCGCCCACACGCCGGATGGCTGGAAGGTCATGCCCGGCGGCTTCTGCCGGATCTCGGACGAGCCGGATGCGCGCGCGGTCAACATGCGCAATGGCGTACGCTCCAGCGATGTCTGGGTGACGTCGAGCCATCCGGTCCCGCAGGTCACGCTGCTGCCGACGCCGGACCGCATCAGCATCCGCCGCATTACCGGAACGCTGCCGAGCCGCGCCGCCGACAATCTGTTCTGGCTCGGGCGCTATCTGGAGCGCGGCGAGGCGACGCTGCGCCTCGTGCGCGCCCTGCTCGGCCGGCTGATCGACTCCGATCCGGCGCCCGGCCGCAACGATACAGTGCGCCAGCTCGCAGGCATGCTGGCCGCCTGGGGTGCCGCCCCCAGCGGGCAGGAGAAGCGGACGCCGGGCGCGCAGGCCTATGCGGCGCTCTACAGCCTGGACGATTACGGCTCGGCCGCCGCCTCGATCCGCGAGGCACGGCGCACGGCATCGGTGATCCGCGAGCGCCTCTCGGTCGATGCCTGGCGCCTCTTCAGCGATCTGCAGCGCCAGCTCCAGCCCGAGGACGGTCGCAAGCCCAGCGAGGGCGAGACCCTCGAGATTGCCGACCGGGCGCTGAAATCGCTCGCGGCCTTCTCGGGTCTCAGCCAGGAGAACATGGTGCGCGGCCCCGGCTGGCGCTTCCTCGATATCGGCCGGCGGCTGGAGCGGGGCATCGCGACCTGCCGCTTCGCCCGCCAGTTCGCCGACAGCCACGCCTCGGGCGACAGCCTGGACGCCCTGCTCGACCTGACGGATTCGCAGATCACCTACCGCTCGCGTTACCTGCTGGGCGCGAGCCTGCAGCCGGTGCTCGATCTCGTCATGCTCGACCCCTACAATCCCCGCTCGGTCGCCTTCCAGATCGAGCGGCTCGATGCCGAGATCGCGGCCCTGCCGACATTGGCCGATGACGGCATGCTGGAAGAGCCCCGCCGGCTGGTGCTCAGGCTCGCCGCCGATTGCCGCACAACCGAGGCCGGCCGGCTCGACCGCGCCAGCATCCTGCTGTTCGAGCAACTGCTGATGGGCCTGTCGAGCGCCATCGCCGACCGCTATTTCCTGCAGAACAGCGATCCGCAAAGCACGCGGTTGACGAGCATCGCGTGATCTACGAGCTGCGCCACATCACCACCTACGGCTATAGCCGGCCGGTGCCTTTCGCCCGCTGCATCCTGCGGCTGCTGCCGCGTAGCGGCGTCGGGCAGGAGGTGCTGAAGAGCGAGCTGCTGATCACCCCGCGCCCGGCCGAGCGCAGCGACGGCATCTGCTTCTTCGGCAACCGGATGACCACCATCACCATCACCAAGCCGCATCGCGAGCTGAAGGTGGAGATGCGGGCGCGCATCGCGGTGAATCGTCCGCCGCCGCCCCACCCGGCCCTGACGAGAAGCTGGGAAGAGGTCGCGCGGCTCGCACTGAATTCCGTCAGCCTCGCGCCGGATTCCCCGTCGCATCATCTCTATCCGAGCCGCCTCGTGCCGCATGTGCAGGGCGTGGTCGACTATGCCCGCACCTCGTTCGACGCCGGCCGCCCGGTGCTGGAGGCGGCGAGCGAGCTGATGGCGCGCATCCGCCGCGACTTCACCTATGACCCCGAGGCGACGGAGGTGACGACGCCGCTGGCCGAGGCCTTCGCGGCGCGCCACGGCGTCTGCCAGGACTTCGCCCACATCATGATCGCCGGGCTGCGCGGCCTCGGCCTGCCGGCCGCCTATGTTTCCGGCTATATCCGCACCATCCCGCCGCCCGGCGAGAAGCGTCTCGAAGGCGCCGATGCCAGCCATGCCTGGGTAATGCTGTGGTGCGGACCGGATACGGGTTGGGTCGGCCTCGACCCGACCAACGATCTCGTCGTCGCCGACGACCACATCGTCACCGCCTTCGGCCGCGACTATGCCGACGTCGCCCCGCTCGACGGCGTGGTGATCGGCCCGGGCACGCAGAAGGTCGGCGTCGCTGTCGATGTGATCCCGGTCGGCTGAAAAGTTCAGGCGGCAGCTTCCGGCGCGACAGCAGGGTTGGGCGAGCGGGCATGCTCCTCGCCCCACAGCTTCAGCGCCATGATGACCGGCTCCAGCGTGCGGCCTTTCGCAGACAGGCTGTATTCGACGCGCGGCGGCACTTCCGGATAGACGACGCGCAGGATCAGCCCGTCCGCCTCCAGCTCACGGAGCTGTGTCGTCAGCATGCGCTGGGTCACGCCTGGAATGCGGCGGCGCAGCTCGCTGAAGCGCAGCGTACCGCCCGTCAGATGATAGAGCGCGATGCCCTTCCATTTGCCGCCGATCAGGCCGAGCGCAGCCTCGACGGGGCAGCCGGCCGAGCAATAGGGCTCCTGGAAACGCGGCGGCATGTCGGTATCCTTTTCGACACTATAGGCTGGATTTGTGCGTTCTTGCGCCTTTCGAGAGTTATGCGCATCTCGGCTCTATCGCAATGCAGGAGACACGCCATGCGCGCCGTCGGATATCGCCAGTCGCAGCCCATCGCCGCCGAGACCAGCCTGATCGACCTCGACTTGCCCGAGCCCGCTCCGGCCGGGCGCGACCTGCTCGTCGAGGTCAAGGCCGTCTCGGTCAACCCGGTCGACACCAAGGTGCGGATGCGCGCCCAGCCCGCCGAGGGGAAGGCAAACGTGCTCGGTTGGGACGCGGCGGGCGTGATCAAGGCCGTTGGGCCGCAGGTGACAGGGTTCAAGCCGGGGGACGAAGTCTTCTATGCCGGCGCCGTCGACCGCCCCGGCTCCAATGCCCAGTTCCACCTCGTCGATGAGCGCATCGTCGGCCCCAAGCCGAAGAGCCTCGGTTTCGCAGAGGCGGCCGCGCTGCCGCTGACATCCATCACCGCCTGGGAAATGCTGTTCGACCGGCTCGACATTCGCCGGCCGGTGCCGGGCGCCGCGCCTGCGCTGCTGATCATCGGCGGGGCCGGCGGCGTGGGCTCGATCGCGATCCAGCTCGCGCGCAGGCTGACCGACATCACCGTGATCGCAACCGCCTCACGGCCCGAGACCGCGGCCTGGGCCAAGGAGCTCGGCGCGCATCACGTCATCGACCACACCAAGCCCTTGCCCGAGCAAGTGGCAGCGCTTGGCATCGGCGCGCCGGCCTTCGTCTTCTCGACGACGCATACCGACATGCATCTGCCCGGCATCGTCGAGCTTCTGGCTCCGCAAGGGCGTTTCGGCCTGATCGACGACCCCAAGACGCTCGACGCCCTGCCGCTGAAGCGCAAGAGCCTGTCGCTGCACTGGGAGATGATGTTCACGCGTCCGGTCTTCCAGACGGCGGACATTGCCGCGCAGGGCAAGCTGCTGACGCAGGTCTCGAAGCTGGTCGACGAGGGCACGATCCGCACGACGCTCGCCGAGCATTTCGGAGCGATCAATGCCGCCAATCTGCGCCGCGCGCACGCCCTGATCGAGAGCAACCGCGCCAAGGGCAAGATCGTGCTGGAAGGCTTCTGACAACAAAAGGGGCCGCGCCTTTCGGCGCGGCCCTGCGTTCTTCCGACGTCGCGGCGGATCAAGCCAGCGTGTAGGCCGTCTTGACCGTGGAGTAGAACTCCTTGGCGTAGGCGCCCTGCTCGCGCGAGCCGTAGCTGGAGCCCTTCCGGCCGCCGAACGGCACATGGTAGTCCACGCCCGCCGTCGGCAGGTTGACCATCACCATGCCGGCCTCGCTGTTGCGCTTGAAGTGCGTCGCATACTTCAGCGAGGTGGTGCAGATGCCGGACGACAGGCCGAACTCGGTATCGTTGGCGATCGCGAGCGCCTCCTCGTAGTCCTTGACGCGGATGATGTTGGCGACCGGGCCGAAGACCTCCTCGCGCGAGATGCGCATGGCGTTGGTCGTCTCGGTGAAGAGCGCCGGCTGGAGATAGAAGCCAGGGGTGTCGCGCTTCAAGAGTTCGCCACCGAAGGCCAGCTTGCCGCCCTCGTCCTTGGCGATCTGGATGTATTTCAGGTCCTGATCGAGCTGGCTCTGGTCGACGACGGGGCCGATATGGGTGCCGCTCTTGAGCGCATCGTCGACGACGACGCCCTTCAGACGCTCGATGCAGGCCTCGACGAACTTGTCGTGAATGCCTGCCTGCACGATCAGGCGCGAGGAGGCGGTGCAGCGCTGGCCGGTGGAGAAGAAGGCGCCGTTAACCGCGACCTCGACCGCCGTCTTGAGATCGGCATCGTCCAGCACGACGAGCGGGTTCTTGCCGCCCATCTCGAGCTGGACCTTCTTCATCGGGTTGGAGGCGACGCAGGCGGCCGCCACCTTGCGGCCGGTCGCGACCGAGCCGGTGAAGGAGATGGCGTGGACGTCCTTGTGCTCCAGCAGCGCCTGGCCGACGACCGAGCCGCGGCCCATGACGAGGTTGAGCACGCCCTTGGGCAGGCCGGCGCGCTGGATGATGTCGACCAGAGCCCAGGCCGAACCCGGTACGAGATCGGCCGGCTTGATGACGACGCAGTTGCCCCAGGCGAGCGCCGGCGCGATCTTCCAGGCGGGGATCGCGATCGGGAAGTTCCAGGGCGTGATCATGCCGACGATGCCGACAGCCTCACGCGTGATTTCGATGCCGACACCCGGCCGGATGGAGGGGACCATCTCGCCGCCCGAGCGCAGGCACTCGCCGGCGAAGAAGGCGAAGATCTGGCCGGCGCGAGTGGCCTCGCCGATGCCCTCGGCAAGGGTCTTGCCCTCCTCGCGCGAGAGCAGCTTGCCGAGCTCTTCCTTGCGAGCAAGGATCTCGTCCGAGGCCTTCTTCAGGACCTCATAGCGCTCCTGCGGCGTGGAGCGGCTCCAGGCCGGGAAAGCGGCCTTTGCGGCGGCGACGGCGTTGTTCAGATCCTCGACCGTGCCCTGCGAGTACTCGCCGACGACATCGTTGGTGTTGGAGGGGTTGATGTTGCGGGAGGCATTGCCCGCACCGGCCCACTCGCCGGCGATCAGATTCTTGAAGGGCGCGTTCATCTGTTTCTCTCCCACGACACAGAAAGCTTCGCGGGCGGTGTTACCCTTTTTGGCCACGTATGGCCAATGCGCGGAAGGCGGCCGCCCATCCCCGAGCCGCAGACCGCCCAGGGAGCGCGCAGCGCTCACTTCTCCTTGATGGAGAGCCCGTTCTTGCCCACCGAAATCTCGACGCCTTCCGGCTGCTTCTTCTCCTGGTAGAGCGCATAACTGGTGACAGCGAGGCCGGCGACGAGAATAATGACGAGAGCGACGAGCAGATTGCGCGATGCGAGCATGAGGCGTCCCTGAAAGCCGCTGGAGGTTGCGGCCCCCGCCCAACGCGCTTCGCCCTGCAAGGTTCCGCGGACGAGCCACAGGATCGCCGGATGGAACTGCCGTCATCGTCGCGGACTTTCTGAGGTCGAACATTACGCGAGCAGGAGGTTGCCATGGCCGACATCGAACTGCAGGAGCGCATCTGGACGGCGCTCGCAGCACACCCGGTCTACATGGTCTCGCTCGTGGCCGAGGACGGCATCAGGACGCGGCCGATGGCGGGCGAGATCGACCGCGACCGCCACCGCATCCTCTTCGTCACGCACCGACACACCGGAATCATCGGCGAGGCGCTGCGCTCGCCGTCGATCTCCATCGCCATCAGCCATGAGGACCGCAATTTCTATGCGGCCGTGACCTGCGCCGCCTCCGAGATCCATGACCGCGAACTGCTGCGGCAGATCTGGACACCGATGGCGAGCGCTTGGTTCCCGAACGGGCCGGACGACCCCGACGCGACGCTGCTGGCGCTGACGCCGGTCTCTGCCGAAATCTGGGACGGGCCATCGAGCAGTGTGCTGGTCGCCTTCAAGCTGGCGACGGCGCGTATCCTCGGGCGCACGCCGGACCTCGGCGTCAACGCCACCGTCGACATGCGCTGACCATTCAGCCCGGATCGGACTCCGCCATCTTCCGGCCGAGCCAGGCGATGGCGAGGCTCGACCAGGCGATGCCGAGGCACCAGCCGCCGATCACATCGGTGGGCCAGTGGACGCCGAGATAGATCCGGCTGAGCCCGATCAGCACGATCATGACCCAGGCCAGCGCCAGGCAGAGCCGCGTGATGTCCTCGCGTCGCGAGGCCAGGCCAACGAAGCCCGCAATGCAGAGCAGCGTCACCGCCGAGAGGAAGGCGTGGCCGCTGGGGAAGCTCGCCGTGAAGGTCAGGGCCGAATGAACGACAATATCCGGGCGCTCGCGCCCGATCGCGATCTTAAGGCCATTGCTGACGGCGAGCGCCGCCAGCACGCTGATGACGAGGCCGACCGCAAGATGGCGATAGCCGCAGAGCCAGAGCGTCAACGTCGCAGCCGTCGTCATGAAGAACAGGCCGACGAAGCTGCCGAGCGCCGTCATGTCCCGGACTGCCTCCTGAAACCAGCTCGGGCCAATCGGCACCGAGGGATCGGCCGGATCACGCAACATCAGGATCAGGCTGCGGTCGAAGGCAAAGCTGTGGCCGGACGCGATCAGGGCAGCGAGCCCGAGGAAGACGAGGGCCGCTGCGGCCGGGACGAGCACGCGCGGCTGTCGCCAGGCGGGCGCCGCACCGCTCCAGGCCCCGACGGTTTCAGGCATGGGCGTTCCCATTGCGGAGGCTGGTCGGGCGGGCGGCGATCACGGTCAGGGCGCGCGGCAGCAAGCCGTAGGACAGCGGCCCAGCCTTGCGGGCGACCTCGCCATCAAAGGTGATGTGCCCGCGCCGCTTGTCGCGCCGGTTCAGCGTTACCGCATCGCCGGTGAAGGACCGAAGGTTTCCGGACGAACGCCAAAGGCCCGAGGCGACCGAAAGCGCGGCCTTGCCGCGCGAATAGAGACCGCCGGCATTCAGGACATGGACCTCGAAGACGCCGCCGTCGAGCCGGTCCCGGCGCCATTCGGCGCCGTCGAAGCAGTTGACGGTGACCAGCACCGCATCGGCCTCGATGACATGGTTTTCGGTGCCGACGGCGATATCGACGGTGATGGGGCGGGTGAAGAGGATCGAGCGTGTCGCGGCGACGCCGAAGGCCGCAGCGCGGCTGAAGGGGAAGCGCCTGCGCGCATGCTCGCGCTCGCGCGCCATCAGGCTGAAGAAGCCCATGCCCGAGAGCGAATGAAACAGCCTGCCATCGACGCGGCCAACGTCCATCGCCACGGGCTCGCCCTGGCAGAGCGCTTCGACCTGCTGCTCCAGCGAGCCCATCAGGCCGAGATCGCGGCCAAGTACGTTGACCGTGCCCATCGGCAGGATGCCTACAGGGCGGCCAGCCTGGATCAGCACCGGCAAGACGCCATTGATCGTGCCGTCACCGCCGGCGACGACCGGCGTGGTGTCGCCCTGCTCGATGGCCACGGACAAAGCACCGGAAATTTCGCGCGGCGGCACGAGCCGGACATCGGCGGAGCAGCCCCCGGCAACAAACGCGGCCGCGAGCCGCTTCGCAAAGGCATCGGCGCCGGCTTCGAGCACGGCTCCGGCGCGCGCATTGACGACGACGGTGTGACGCATGGTGCTGGCGAAGATAGGTGCCGGCCCTCGCAACGCAAGGGAGGCAGCTTTCGGTCAGGCAGCGGCAGGGTGCGAGTTGAACTGTTCCGGCATCGCCGGCATCAACGGCATCGGCACGTCCTCGATCTCCTCGGTGACGACTTCGAAACGCTGGATCGTGTGGGTGCCGAAGGAGCTGATCATCGCAGCATCCGTGGCGTCGCGCCCACGTGCGATCACAACCCGGCCGATGCGCGGCTCGTTATGGCGCGCATCGAAGGTGTACCAGCGACCGCCGAGGAAAACCTCGAACCAGGCGTTGAAATCCATCGGGGCGGGATTGGGCGGCACGCCGATGTCGCCGAGATAGCCGTTGCAGTAGCGCGCCGGGATGTTCATGCAGCGGCACAGCGCGATGGCGAGATGGGCAAAGTCGCGGCAGACGCCGATGCGCTCCTCGAAGGCCTCGGCCGCCGTGCGCGTATGGCGCGCATAGTGATAGCCGAAGGTCAGGTGGTTGTGGACGAAGTCGACGATGGCCTGCACCCGCTCCCAGCCGGGCTCGATGGCGCCGAACAGCGCCCAAGCCTGATCGTAGAGCCGATCGGTCTCGCAATAGCGACTGCCGAGCAGGAACACGAGCGCCTCGTCGGGGAGGCGCGAAGGCCCAGCCTCCCGCGCCGCCGGATTGACGACGTCGGGCTCGCCGGAATCATGGACGATACCCTCGGATTCCAGCCGGATGCCGCCGGGCGGCGCGACCATGCGCCGACAGATATTGCCGAAGGCATCGAGGTGCTGGGTAACGGAGATCGGCAGGGTCGGATCGGCGAGAGCGCTCACCTTCATCTCGTCGGGCATGGTCAGGTCATGGCGACGTGACGGGTGGACGTCGAGCAAGGTCACGAGCGGCATCTCATGGGCGCAGACCAGCTCTATCCGATAGCCGTAACGGATGCGCATCGCGATCTCCTGGTGTCTGGGACTGCCGCATGGCGCAGGCCATCTGCAGCGCGTCGGGCGTCAGGCCCTGCTGAGCAGACGCGTGAAACCCCTCGGGGTTCCAGATCAGGAGAAAAAGAAAACGGGCCTCAAAGGGCCCCAAAAAGAAGATGCGGGCCTTTCGGCCCGCATCCCGCCGTCACGACGGTTCGGCTGGGGGGATAGCAACCGCCGCGACCTGCGCCCGGAAGCCGCTACATCATCCAGTAGGGCATAGTTCCGTAGTAATCGTGGACTCGCTTGCCGTAGGCCTTGTCTTCCCAGTCCGGCTCGCCTTCGCTGTCGTACATCGGCGCCGCCTCGAGCTTCTCCCGGGTCAGCGGCACGACATAGCCGGCTCGCTGCGGGTCATAGTCGAGCACGCTCCAGGGGATCGGGTGGTACTTCTCGCCGAGGCCGAGGAACCCGCCGAAGGACATGATGGCGTAGGCGACCTTACCGCTGTGCTTGTCGAGCATCACGTCATAGATCTCGCCGAGATGCTCGCCTGAGGCGTTGTAGACATCCGTGCCCGCGACGCGCGCACCGGCGATCAGCGGATTGCCGGAAGTTGTCGTGGTGGTCATAGCCATGTCTGGCCCTCCCCTTCGTCGGCTTGGTCAGGTGCGCCGCGGCAGCGGCGCAAAGAACGCAAGGCCACAACGTCCCTTGGAAGGGGAAGGTTCCAGGCCGGTGGAGAGATTTTTCAGATATTTGCAGACCCGACGGAGCCGCGCCGAAAGCGCGCAAAAAGGCCGCCCTAAGCCCCAACGAGGAACCTTTGCGCGTCGGAAGCGGTTCCTGTCCCGATCCATATCGCGCTTGTGTGATGGAGGAGGAGCATCCCAATGAAAAAAATCATGGTCATCGTCGCGTTCGCCGCAGCTCTCGGAGCTTGTACCCCGCGCGAGCAGAATGCCGCGACGGGCGGGCTGATCGGCGCGGGTGCCGGAGCGCTCATCGGCGGCGCCGCGACCGGCCGTGCGGGCGGTGCGCTCGCGGGCGCAGCCATTGGCGGTGCGGGCGGAGCGATCATCGGCGGCGCGGCGACACCGCAGAACTGCTATGGCCGCGACGAATGGGGCCGTCGGGTGGTCTACGCCTGCTGAGCCACGACCACAGCGAGATACCGAGGCCCGCCATCAAGGCGGGCCTTTTTCGTTTCAGACCGCGCCGTAGGGGCCGAAACGGCCGACGAAGCGATGGCGCGAGCCGGGATGGAGAAGCCGCACCGCGGTTACGGGCTGCGTCTGGTTCCAGGTGCGGCGCTCAACCAGCAGGCAGGGCTCGCCTTCGGCGATGTCGAGGAGAGCCGCCTCTTCGGCGCCGGCGCCGACGGCGCTGATCGCGTGCTCGGCCTGCGACCAGAGGCTGTGCTGCAGCAGCCAGTCGCCCGGCGGGGTTTCCACGAAATCCTCCTCCGCCAGACCCTGCACCCCGGCGGCGTGGATGATGCGCTCTTCCAGCACATGCGGCTTGCCGTCCGCCCGGTGCAGCACGACGAGATGCGTGACCTTCTCAGAGCGCTTGATCTGGAAGCGCTCTGCCACCTCCGGCGACGGCCTGCCGTCGCTGCGCGAAAGCACCTTGTAGGCGTAATCCTGGCCGAGCCGGCGCACCTCCTCCGGGATCGAAAGGATGTCGAACATGGCGTGGCTGGCCGGCGGGCTCGCCACGATGGTCCCAGAGCGGCGGCGGCGGGTGATCAGCCCTTCCCGCGCCAGCTGCACGAGCGCGCGGTGCACCGTCATGCGCGAGGCGCCGAGCTGGTCCATCAGCGCGTGCTCGGGCGGGACGCTCGTGCCCGGCGGCCAGGCGCCGCTGACCACCAGATCGCGGATCGCGCGCCGGATCTGGTCATAGACCGGCCCGGCACCGTCGAGCTTCACCGCGTCGAGCTGGGTGTCCATAAACCTCTGTCCTAAGCCGCCAGCAGGCGGCGCATCACGCCGGCAAAGCGCGCTCTCACCGAATCGCGGGCGATGTGACGGCCCTCCGCCACGACCCTCCTGCCACCGACGACGACATCGCGCAAAGGCATGGCGTTGGCGGCGAAGATCGCGCTGTCGACCGCCTCCGCGCCACTCCGGCCGACAAGGGCCGGATGGTCGGTATCCAGGGTGATGAAATCGGCCCGGCAACCCGGCGCGATGCGGCCGATGGAGCGACCGCAGGCGCGGGCGCCGCCGTCGCAGGCGGCCTGCCAGAGCGCGAGCCCGGTCGAGACCTGTTCCTCGGCGAAGAGGGCGCGGCGGCGATCGCGCAGGCGCTGCGAATATTCGAGCTGGCGCAGCTCGGCGCCGGCGTCGATCTGGATGTTGGAATCGCTGCCGACGCCGAAGGCGCCGCCGGCCGCACGATAGCGGACGCCGTCGAAGATGCCGTCTCCCAGGCTCGACTCGGTGATCGGGCACAGCCCCGCCACCGCGCCACTGCGGGCGATTCCGTCGCGTTCCGCCTCCGTCAGATGCGTCGCGTGGATCAAGCACCAGCGCCGGTCCAACGTAACGGTATCCATCAAAAGCTCGACCGGACGCCGGCCAGTGATCTTCAGGCTGGCCTCGACCTCGGGCACCTGCTCGGCAACGTGGATATGGATCGGATCGTCCGGCCTCAAACCCGCCAGCCAGCCGAGATCGTCGAGCGCGATGGCGCGCAGCGAATGCGGTGCGACGCCGAGACGCGCGTCCGGCAGGGAGCGGATCGCGGCGGCGCTGCCTTCAAGCAGCTTCAGATAGGCCTCGCGATCGTTGACGAAGCGGCGCTGGCCGTGGACCGAGGGCGCCTGCCCGAAATTGCCGAAGCGATAGAGCACCGGCAGGAGGGTGAGACCCAACCCAGTCTCATCGGCCGCCGCGGCGATGGCTTCGCCCATTCGCGCGATGTTCCCGTAAGGGCGGCCGTCCCTGTCGTGGTGGAGATAATGGAACTCGGCCAGGGCCGTGAAACCGCCCTCCAGCATTTCGACGAAGGCCTGCGCGGCAATGGCCTGCACGTCCTCCGGGTCGAGGCGGTCGAGGAAGCGGTACATCACCTCGCGCCAGGTCCAGAAGGAATCCTCCGGAGCCCCGCGCCGCTCGGACAGTCCCGCCATGCCCCGCTGAAAGGCGTGGCTGTGCAGGTTCGGCATGCCGGGCAACGCCAGACCCTTGAAGTTTGTCTGCCCGGAGGCAGGTGGAGCGCCTGCCTGGACGGTGGTGATGACGCCCTGCTCAATGGTCAGCGCCACATCGCTGGCAAAGCCTTCTGGCAAAAGGGCCTCGGCCAGATGCAGGGTCTCGGTCACCGGCTTGCTCCGTCGTTCAATTGCATATGCAAATAGAGACTTGCCATTTGCATATGCAATTAGATAGCATATTCGCAACGGAAGAATAGCGGGAGGGCGCTGGGTGTCGAAGGCTCAAGGCGAGACGCTGCTCTGCGAGAGGCTCTGGACGAACACACGGCTGGCGACGATGGCGCCCGACAACGCGGCGCCCTATGGCGCGGTCGAGGACGGCGTGGTCGCGGCGCGCGACGGGCGCATCCTCTATGCCGGGCCGCGCGCCGGCGCGCCCGCCTTCAAGGCCGCGGAGACCATCGATTGCGAGGGGCGCTGGATCACGCCCGGCCTGATCGATTGCCACACCCATCTGGTCTATGGCGGCGACCGCGCCCATGAGTTCGAGCTCAGGCTGCAGGGCGCGACCTATGAGGAAATCGCGCGCGCCGGCGGCGGCATCCTCTCCTCCGTGAAGGCCACGCGCGCAGCCACAGAGGACGAGCTCTTCGCCTCGGCCGATCGTCGTCTCCACGAGTTGACCCGAGAAGGCGTCACCACCGTCGAGATCAAGTCCGGCTACGGGCTCGATACCGAGAGCGAGACGAAGGTTTTGCGCGTGGCGCGCCGGATCGGCCGCGAGCGCGACGTCACGGTCCGGACCACCTTCCTCGGTGCCCATGCCGTGCCGCCCGAATACAAGGGGCGCTCCGGAGATTATGCGGCGTTGGTCGCCGGACCGATGCTCGATGCTGTCGCCGCAGAGGACCTGGCCGACGCGGTCGATGTTTTCTGCGAGGGCATCGCCTTCTCGCCGGAGGAGACGCGGCTGGTGTTCGAGGCCGCGAAAGCCAAGGGGCTCGCGATCAAGATCCATGCCGAGCAGCTCTCCAACCTCGGCGGCGCGAAGCTGGCAGCGGAGATGGGCGCGCTATCGGCCGACCATCTCGAACATCTCGGCGAGGCCGGCGTCATCGCGATGGCGAAGGCGGGCACGGTCGCCGTCGTGCTGCCCGGTGCCTTCTACTTCCTGCGCGAGACGGTGAAGCCGCCGATCGACCTGCTGCGCCAGCATGGCGTGCCGATCGCGCTCGCCACGGACGCCAATCCCGGAACCTCCCCCCTCACCTCCCCGCTGATGACGCTCAACATGGCCTGCACGCTCTTCCGCCTGACACCGGAGGAGGCACTGGCCGGCATGACGCGCAACGCTGCGAAGGCGCTCGGCCTTCAGGACGAAACCGGCACGCTCGAAGCCGGGAAGGCCTGCGACCTCGCGATCTGGGAGATCGAACGCCCGGCCGAGCTCGCATATCGCATCGGCTTCAACCCGCTTCACACCCGCATCCGGAACGGACAATGACCACGGTTTCGCTGAACCCGGGCACAGCCCCCCTTACCGACTGGCGCGCCATTCTCGACGGCGCAACGGCCACCCTCGCCGACGACAGCGTTCGCAGCATTGCGGCCGGTCAGCAGATCGTCGAGGACATCGTCGCGGCCGGCACGGTGACCTATGGCGTCAACACCGGCTTCGGCAAGCTCGCCAGCGTGCGCATCGCCGATGTCGATCTCGCGAAGCTGCAGAGCAATCTCATCCTGTCGCATGCGGTCGGCACCGGCCCTGCCCTGCCTGATGGTGTGGTGCGGCTCCTGCTCGCGATGAAGGCGGCGAGCCTGGCGCGCGGCGCTTCCGGCGTGCGGCCGGCCGTGATCGAAGCACTGACCGGCGCGCTCAAGGCCGATGCCCTGCCGGTCGTGCCGGCCAAGGGCTCCGTCGGCGCCTCCGGCGATCTCGCGCCGCTCGCTCATATGACGGCCGCGCTGATGGGCTTCGGCGAGATCAGGCTGAAGGGCGAGACGCTGCCGGCAGCGGAAGCCCTGCAGCGCGCCGGCATCACGCCGCTGACGCTTGGCGCCAAGGAGGGTCTCGCCCTCATCAACGGCACGCAGGTCTCGACCACGCTCGCGCTGACCGGGCTTGCCTCCATCGCGCGCGTCTTCGATGCGGCGCTGGTGGCGGGCGCGCTCTCGGTCGATGCGCTAAAGGGCTCCGACACGCCGTTCGACCCGCGCATCCAGAACCTGCGCGGCCAGCCCGGCCAGATCCGCGTCGCCAAGACCCTGCTCGACCTCATCGCCGGCAGCGCCATCCGCGAAAGCCATCGCCATGGCGACAGCAAGGTGCAGGACCCCTACTCACTGCGCTGCCAGCCGCAGGTGATGGGCGCGGTGTACGGTCTCCTCGACACAGTCGCCGCCACGCTCGCCATCGAGGCCAATGCCGTCACCGACAACCCGCTGGTGCTGGGGCCGGGCGAAATCGTCTCGGGCGGCAATTTCCACGCCGAGCCGGTCGCCTTCGCCGCCGACATGCTGGCGATGGGGACCTGCGAGATCGGCAACCTCTCCGAGCGGCGCATGGCGCTGCTGGTCGATCCGGTCATGAGCGGGCTGCCGCCCTTCCTCGCCCGCGATGCCGGGCTGAATTCCGGCTTCATGATCGCGCAGGTCACGGCCGCGGCGCTCGCGTCCGAGAACAAGCAGAAGGCTTACCCTGCTTCTGTGGACACCATCCCCACTTCAGCGAACCAGGAAGATCATGTCTCGATGGCGACGCATGGCGCCTTCCGCCTGATCGACATGGCGCGCAACGCCGCCAGCATCATCGGCATCGAGCTGATGGCGGCGGCCGAGGCCATCGAGCATCACCGCCCGCTGAAGACCAGCGCGCGGCTGGAGCCTGTACTGGCGCTGCTGCGCGGCAAGATCGCTCCGCTGACCGAGGACCGCTATCTCGCGCCCGATCTCGCGGCGGCGACGGAGCTGGTGCTGTCGGGGGCGGTCGGTGCAGCGGCGGGCCTGGATTCGTTCGCGGAGTTCGGGGCGTGAGCGGCATGAGCAACGACATCGTCAGCGTCACCCGCGGCTCCTCGCCGTTCATCCTCTCCATGCCGCATCCCGGCACCGGCCTGCCGCCGGAGGTCGCGGCGGCGCTGAACGAGCGCGGCCGACTGGTCGAGGATACCGACTGGCATATGCGCGAGCTCTATGGCTTCGCAGCGCAGTTTGAGCCCACCATCGTCGAGGCGCAGCTTTCGCGCTTCGTCATCGACCTCAACCGCGATCCGTCCGGCGTCTCGCTCTATCCGGGACAGGCGACGACCGAGCTCGTGCCGACGACGACCTTCGACGGAGCGCCGATCTGGCAGGAGGCGCTGGATGCGGCCGAGATCGAGCGGCGCAAGGCGGCGTATTTCCAGCCCTATCACGCGGCGCTTGCCGGCGAGATCGCGCGGGTGAAGGCGCAGCACGGCTATTGCGTGCTGTGGGACTGCCACTCGATCAAATCTGTGATCCCGCGGCTCTTCCCCGGCACGCTGCCGACGCTCAACCTCGGCACCAATTCCGGCGCAAGCTGTGCGCCGAGCGTGGAGGCTGCGGCCATCACCGCGATGGCCGGACAGCCTCTCACGCAGGTCGCCAATGGCCGCTTCAAGGGAGGCTGGATCACCCGGCATTACGGGCGCCCCTCGGAGCATGTTCACGCGCTCCAGATGGAGATCGCGCTGTCTGCCTACCTCGCTGACGAAGCCGCGCCCTGGGCCTTCGACGCGCCCAAGGCGAGGCCGTTGCAGGACGCGCTTGCCGCCATCATCGAAGCCGCGCTCGGCGCGGCCGCCGCCATCGAACGGAGCCGCTCATGACCCGCCTCGACAACACCCGCACCATCCGCGCCGCGACCGGCACGGAGCTTTCGGCCAAGAGCTGGCTGACGGAAGCGCCGCTGCGCATGCTGATGAACAATCTCGACCCGAATGTCGCGGAGAACCCGCATGAGCTCGTGGTTTATGGCGGCATCGGCCGCGCCGCGCGATCATGGGAGGATTTCGACCGCATCGTCTCGTCGCTGCGCGCGCTGGAGGCCGACGAGACGCTGCTTGTGCAGTCCGGCAAGCCGGTCGGCGTCTTCCGCACGCACAAGGATGCGCCGCGCGTCCTGATCGCCAATTCGAACCTCGTGCCGCACTGGGCGAACTGGGACCATTTCAACGAGCTCGATAAGAAGGGGCTCGCGATGTACGGCCAGATGACGGCCGGTTCCTGGATCTATATCGGCACGCAGGGCATCGTTCAGGGCACCTACGAGACCTTCGTCGAGGCCGGGCGCCAGCATTACGGCGGCAGCCTCAAGGGCAAGTGGGTGCTGACCGGCGGGCTCGGCGGCATGGGCGGCGCTCAGCCGCTGGCGGCCGTGATGGCCGGCGCCTCCTGCCTTGCCATCGAATGCAACCCGGACTCGATCGATTTCCGCCTGCGTACCCGCTATCTCGACGAGAAGGCCGAGACGCTGGACGAGGCGCTGGCAATGATCGACCGCTGGACCAAGGCCGGCGAGGCGAAGTCGGTCGGCCTGCTCGGCAACTGCGCCGAGATCCTGCCCGAAATGGTCCGGCGCGGCATCCGCCCCGACATGGTCACCGACCAGACCTCAGCGCATGATCCGGTCAACGGCTACCTTCCCAAGGGCTGGACGCTGGGCGAATGGCGCCAGCGCCGCGAGGGCAATCCCAAGGCCGTCGAGCAGGCGGCACGCGCCTCGATGCGCGAGCATGTCGAGGCGATGATCGCCTTCCAGGAGATGGGCGTGCCCACCTTCGACTACGGCAACAACATCCGGCAGGTCGCCAAGGACGAGGGGCTGGAGAACGCCTTCGCCTTCCCCGGCTTCGTGCCGGCCTATATCCGCCCGCTGTTCTGCCGCGGCATCGGCCCGTTCCGCTGGGCGGCGCTCTCGGGCGATCCGGAGGACATCTACAAGACCGACGCCAAGGTGAAGGAGCTCACGCCCGGCAACACGCACCTGCACAACTGGCTCGACATGGCGCGCGAGCGCATCGCCTTCCAGGGCCTGCCGGCGCGCATCTGCTGGGTCGGCCTCGGCGACCGCCACCGCCTCGGCCTCGCCTTCAACGAGATGGTGAAGAACGGCGAGCTGAAGGCCCCGGTCGTCATCGGCCGTGACCATCTCGATTCCGGCTCGGTCGCTTCGCCGAACCGCGAGACGGAAGCGATGAAGGACGGCTCGGACGCGGTTTCCGACTGGCCGCTGCTCAACGCCCTGCTCAACACCGCATCGGGCGCGACCTGGGTTTCGCTGCACCATGGCGGCGGCGTCGGCATGGGCTTCTCGCAGCATTCCGGCGTCGTGATCTGCGCTGATGGCACGGAGGATGCGGCGGCCCGCCTCGGCCGCGTGCTCTGGAACGACCCGGCGACCGGCGTGATGCGCCATGCGGACGCCGGCTACGAGATCGCGCAGGACTGCGCCCGCGAGAAGGGGCTCAACCTGCCGGGCATCCTCTGATGCGCATCATCCGCGCCGCCGACTGCAAGGTCATGCCGTGGAAGAACGGCGGCGGGACCACCACCGAAATCGCGGTCTCGCCGGAAGGCGCTTCGCTCGGCGATTTCGACTGGCGGATTTCGATGGCCCATGTCGGACAGGATGGGCCGTTCTCGTCCTTCCCCGGCATCGACCGGACGCTCTCGGTGCTGACCGGAAACGGCATCCGCCTCGCTTTCGGTGACGGCGAGACGGTGGCGCTCGATGGGGAGACCGAGCCCTTCTTCTTCGCCGCCGACCGGGCAGTGGATGGGCTGCTGGTCGATGGGCCTATCGACGATCTCAACGTCATGAGCCGGCGCGGCGGCTGGAGCCATCACGTCGAGCGACTGTTAGGCGACGGGCCTCGCGAGATCACAGCGGAACGGCGCGTGCTCGTTCTCGTCGCCCATCAGGGCAACTGGCAGGTGAACGGCACGACACTCTCCACCGGGGACAGCGCCGTGCTCGAAGCCCCCACCGATACGATACTCTCCGCCGATGGCAGCGGAGAGCTCTTCGTCGTGACGCTGGCTCCGGCGAAGTAGTCGCCGGAGCGCTTGTCTTACGCCGCCTGCCGCGGCTGCGGGCCGACATAGACCGATTGCGGGCGGATCAGCTTGCCGCCGGCGATTTGTTCATGGGCATGGGCAAGCCAGCCCATGGTGCGGCCGAGCGCGAAGACGCAGGTGAAGGAATCCGGCGTGAAGCCAAGCGCTTCCAGCAGCAGCGCCGTATAGAACTCGACATTCGTCTCAAGCGTCCGGTTGGGCTTGCGCTCGCGCAGGATGGCGAGCGCCGCCTGCTCAACGGCCTCAGCCAGAGCCAGACGTCCGCTATCGGCGCCGAGCTTGCGGATCGCGCCCTTCAGCGCATCGGCGCGCGGATCCCGCACGCGGTAAACCCGATGGCCGAAGCCCATCAGGCGGTCGCCGCGATCGAGCGCGGCTTCGAGCTGAGCGCGCGCATTCGCCGGCTCGCCGATGGCATCCAGCATTTCGATGACCGGTCCCGGCGCGCCGCCATGGAGCGGCCCCTTCAGCGCGCTGATGCCGGCAAGCACGGCCGAGACCAGCCCGGCACGGGTCGAGGCGACGACGCGCGCGGCGAAGGTCGAGGAGTTGAGGCCGTGGTCGGCGACGGTGACGAGATAGGTGTCGAGCGCGGCCGCCTGCGCTTTCGTCGGCGCGGCACCCGTCAGCATGTGCAGCGTGTCGGCCGCCTGCGATAGAGCCGGATCGGGCGCGATCGGCGCGAGCCCCTGCCGCAAACGCACTGCCGCGGGCGTGAAGACCGCGGGGGCAGCCAGAAGCCGCAGCACCGCGCCGACATCCTCGCCATCGGGAATGAGCGCGGTCATCGCCCTGACCATCTCGACCGGTCCAAGCTCGGCCGGCAACTCCGCCTTGGCGACGACGGTCTCGAACAGCTCGCGACGCGCCGCACCGAGCGCCGCCGGCAGATCCTTCGCCGCGGGCAGGTCCTGCACGAAGCCATCCAGCATCAGTGCGGCCATCGTCTCAAAAGACGTGTGTCCCGCAAGCTCATCCAGGCTGTGACCGCGGATCACCAGCCTACCGGCCGCTCCATCGACGTCCGACAGGACGGTGTGGGCGGCAACGACATTCTCAAGGCCATCAGACATGGCTCTCTCCTCATCATGAATGACTTGAGGATCGGGAGCTTCATCGCTAGAATCAATCTTGAACAATATAATCAATGTATTTCGATGAGCGACTGGCTGACGGCGCAACAGGTGATGCAGCGGCTCGGACTGAAGCCGCAGACGCTCTATGCCTATGTCAGCCGTGGACTGATCGAGGCGCGTGGCGACGCGGATGATTCACGCCGGCGGCTCTACCGGGCCGAGGACGTGGCGCGACTGGAACATCGCAAGGCTCGCGGGCGGAAGCCCGCCGCCATCGCCGAGGATGCGATCGCCTTCGGCGAACCGATTCTGGCCTCGGGCATCGCCACGATCCAGCGCGGCAAGCTCTGGTACCGCGGGCAGGATGCGGAAATGCTGGCTGAAACCGCGAAGCTGGAGGATGTCGCGCGGCTGCTCTGGGATTGCGGCTCGCAGCGCTTTCCACCGCTGTTCACGATCGTGCCGGAAGCGCCCGCCCGCCAGCGCATGTTCGCGGTGATTGCCGCACGTGCCGCCAGCGACCCTGCCATGGCCGGGCGGACGAAGAGGGCGCTCTATCTGGAGGCGGCTTCCGTCATCGATGCTCTGGTCGATGCCATTGCCGGGCGGCCGGGCCAGGGGCCGATCCATCACCGGCTGGCGCAGGCCTGGGGCTGCGACGCTGATGGCTCCGACCTGATCCGCCGCGCGCTGGTGCTGCTGGCGGATCATGAGCTCAATGCCTCGACCTTCGCGGTCCGGGTCGCGGCTTCGACACGCGCCTCGCTCGCAGCCTGCGTGCTGGCCGGGCTCGCGACGCTGTCGGGCCCGCTGCATGGCGGGATGACGCCACGCGTGCTCGGGCTGATGCGCGAGATCGCGAGCGAAGGCGTGGAGATGGCGGTCTCCGCCCGGCTTGCCACCGGCATGCCCCTGCCCGGCTTCGGCCATCCGCTCTATCCGGATGGCGATGCGCGGGCCCGGGCGCTGCTGACCGCCTTCACGCTGCCGCCGGCCTATGAGGAAACGCGCCTCGCCGTCACGGCGCTGACCGGAGAGGAGCCGAATATCGATTTCGTGCTGACAGCAATCGCGAGCGAACTCGGGCTCGCAGCCGATGCGTCCTTCCAGATCTTCGCCGCCGCGCGCTGCGCCGGCTGGATTGCGCACGCGCTGGAGCAAGCCGAGACCGGGCGATTGATCCGGCCTCGCGCCCGTTATGTCGGGCCGGAGCCGGTTTAAGCCGGCTCTGCTTGCTTGTGTCGGAGGGTACGCTCGCGTTTCCCGATGTAGTCGCGCGTGATCGGCAGCCCGTCGAGCTTCTTGGCGAGCTGGAACTGGAACACCACCAGATCGTCGTGCCGGAAGCTCGCCTCGCAAGCCGCGAGATAGAACTCCCACATGCGGGCGAAGCGCTCGTCATACATCGCGATCGCTTCGTCGCGCCGGGCGAGGAAGTTCTCGCGCCAGGCTTTCAGCGTCTCGGCATAGTGGATGCGCAGCACCTCGACATCGGTGATGACCAAGCCCTCCAGCTCGATCGCCGCCGCGACCTCCGACATCGCCGGAATATATCCCCCGGGGAAGATGTATTTGGCGATGAAGGGATTGGTGGCGCCGGGCGGCGTCGAGCGGCCGATGGTGTGGATCAGCGCCACGCCGTCATCGCTGAGCAATTCGCGGATCTTGCCGAAGTACTCGCGATAGTAGCCGACACCGACATGCTCGAACATGCCGACCGAGACGATGCGATCAAAAGGCTCGGCCAGTTGGCGATAGTCCTGCAGCCGGAATTCGACCGGCAGGTCCGAATCCGCGCCGCGCTGCCTCGCAACGGCGAGCTGCTCTTCGGATAGTGTGATGCCGGTGACCGAAGCACCTGTCTCTCCTGCGATGGAAAGCGCCATCCCGCCCCAACCGCAGCCGATGTCGAGCACGCGCTGGCCCGGCTGCAGATCGAGCTTGCCCATGATGTGGCGCTTCTTGGCGAGCTGCGCCTCGGCGAGCGTGATGTCGGGCTCGGCGAAGTAGGCGCAGGAATACTGCATGTCCTCGTCGAGGAAGAGCCGGAAGAAGTCGCTCTTGAGATCGTAGTGATGCGAAACGTTGCGCCTGGCGAGCGCCGGCGTGTTGTGCTGGTGAAAGCGCCTGATCGCGGTGCGCAGGCCTTCAAGCGTCTTGCCCCATCCCTTGGGGCGGGCCTTATGCATGGCCGTGACGAGTGCGTCGAGCAGGTCATAGAGCGAGCCCTGCTCCACGACGACCCGCCCGTCCATCACCGCCTCGCCCAGCGCGAGTTCGGGATTGAGCGCGAGTTTCAGCTCCGTCGGCGCATCAAGGATCCGCATGCGCAATCGCGGAGCCTCGCCATGTCCGAGCGACTGAAACGTACCATCGGGAAAAACGACATCGATGCGCGGCTCTATCGCGAGCCGTGACAACATCCTTGCGATCAGAGAATGCATTGGCCCCACCTTTGGCAGCGCCCCTTCTCTCCTCAAGATGGCAGGCCAGATTGTGCCGACAACGCCGTTCGCGCGCAAGGCAGACCCTCGCCCGCAGCATGGAACCGCAGGCGAGAACCCTTTGTTCCGCGCCGACGTCAGATCGCGTCAGCGCCGGATTTCCGTTCGCCGCCCTACCGGAGCATGCCCATCGTCCGGGGCAGCCATAGCGTCAGCTCCGGGATGAAGGTGATCGCGATCAGCGCCGCAAAGAGCGGCACCAACCAGGGCAGGATCGCCATCGTCGTCTGCTCGACCGAGAGCTTGGCCACGCGCGAGAGCACGAAGAGCACCATGCCGAGCGGCGGATGCAGCAGGCCGATCATCAGGTTCAGCGTCATGATGAGCCCGAAATGGATCGGATCGACGCCGAGCTTGAGCGCGATCGGCAGGAGGATCGGCACCACGATGGTGATCGCTGCGATGGTGTCCAGGAAGCAGCCGATGAAGAGCAGCAGCAGGTTCACCAGGATCAGGAAGACCCATTTGTTCTGGGTCAGGCCGAGGATCGCGTCGGAGAGGATCTGCGCGGTGTTAGAGACCGTCAGCAGCCAGGCGAAGATCGAGGCTGCGGTGACGATGAAGAGCACCGAGGCCGTCGTCTCGATCGTGTCGAAGGTCGCCTTGGCGAGCGTGCGCATCGTCATGGAGCGATAGCGCACGAGGCCGAGGAAGAGCGACCAGATCACGGCGGCGGCGGCGGCCTCGGTCGGCGTGAACCAGCCCATGGTCATGCCGCCGATCAGGATGACCGGCGTCATCAGCGCCATCACCGCCGAGAAGTCGAAATAATAGTCGAGCGCCAGCAGGGCCGCGAGGGCGAGCCCGATCGCGACGTTCTCATCGAGGCCCGCCCAGACCAGGGCATAGGCGAGAATGGGGAAGCCCATCACGACCATGACCTCGAGGCCGGCCGTGCCGAGCACCTTCAGCGAGAAGGGCGAATCCGAGCCCCAGTTGCGCAGCCGGGCGAAGATCGCGACCGTCGCCATCATGAACAGCGTCATCACCACGCCGGGGATGACGCCGCCGAGGAAGAGCGCGCCGATCGAGGTGTTGGCCATCATGCCGTAGATGACGAAGGGCAGCGAGGGCGGAATGATCGGCCCGAGCGTCGCGGAAGCGGCGGTGACGCCGACGGCTACGTCAGTCGGATAGCCGTGGTCCTTCATCGCCTTGATCTCGATGGTGCCGATGCCGGCGGCATCCGCGATCGCCGTGCCGGACATGCCGGAGAAGATCACCGAGCCGATGATGTTGACCTGTGCGAGGCCGCCGCGCATCCAGCCGACGAGCGCGACCGCGAAGGAATAGATGCGCCCGGTCACGCCGGCGATGTTCATCAGGTTGCCCGCGAGGATGAAGAACGGCACGGCCAGCAGCGGGAAGCTCTCGACGCCGGCGATCATGCGCTGCGCCATGATGACATCCGGCACCGTGCCGGTTGCGATGATGTAGGTCAGCGAGGCGACCGCCATCGAGATGGCGACCGGCACGCCGAGGATCATCAGCCCGAGGAAGGATCCGACAAGGATAAGCATGGTTTCAGGCCTCCGATCCGTCGAAAGCGGCGGGGTTTTCGAGGACGGAGTAGCCACGCCGCCAGTTCTGCCAGGCGACGATTACGGCGCGCAGGGTCATCAGGGCGAAGGCGGCGAGCACCGCATTGAAGACGAGCGACTTCGGCAGGTCGACCGTGGTCATCATCTCGTCGGGGATGAGGGAGGCGTATCTCCACACGAGCAGGGTGGCGTAGCCGAGGAAGCCGATGCGGATGATGTCGACGACCGTCGACAGCGCCCTGCCCACCGGCTTGGGCAGGTAGCGGTAGATGAAGTCGACCTGGATGTGGCGCGAGGCGCGCACGCAAAGCGAGGAGCCGAGGAAGACGACGACCACCAGCGCGTAGATGGCGATTTCCTCCGTCCAGGCCAGGCTGTTGTTGAGGACATAGCGCGTGACGAACTGCGCCACGACGCAGGCGACCATCAGCCAGAACACGGCGAGCGTCACCCAGTCCTCCAGTCCGTAGCCGGAGAGATCGGCGGGCGGCGGCGGCTCGTCGAAGACGTGAGCGATCTCCTCGCTCGTCACCTGGGTATGGATTTCGGGTGTCGTCGTCATCCTGGGCTCTTCTTTCCGGGATCCGGCTCGCCGTCATGCTCGCCCGCGTGGCGAGCATCCACGTCTTGAACACGGCTTCGCCGGATGAAGACGTGGATGGTCGGGACAAGCCCGACCATGACGGCAGGGTCGCAGTCGTGAATCCGGAATGGCGAAGCGCCGCCCCGGAACGAGGAAGCAGGCTTACTTGACCGCCTGGATGCGCTCCCAGTCGGCCTTGCGGTAGCCGAACTGCTCGAAGGTGACGTTCTTCTGGACGTTGGCGAGGAAGTCCGCCTTGTCGACCTCGGTGACGCTCAGGCCCTTGTCCTTGAAGAACTGGACGAGCTTGATCTCGTCCGCCTGGATTTTCTTCGTCGTGCGCTCGGCGGCCTCCAGCGCGACGTCCGAGAAGATCTTGCGGTCCTCGGGCGAGAGCTTGTCCCAGAGCTGCTTGGCGACGACCGTGTTGAGGTGGTCGACGATGTGGCCGGTCAGGACGATGTTCTTCTGCACCTCGTAGAACTTCTTGGCCTCGATCGTGGTCAGCGGGTTCTCCTGCGCCTCGACCGTGCCGTTCTGCAAAGCGAGATAGACCTCGGCGAAGGCGATCGGCGCGGTGTTGGCGCCGCAGGCGCGCGGCATGGCGAGATAGGCCGGCACGTCCGGAACCCGGATCTTCAGGCCCTTCATGTCGGCGCAGGACTTGATCGGCTTGTTCGAGGTGGTGTGCCGCGTGCCGTAGTAGCTCACCGCCACGATCTGGTGACCGCTCTTCTCCTGATAGCCCTTCGCCATCTCCTTGAAGATGTCGCTCTTGGTGTAGGCCAGCAGATGGTCCGGGCCGCGGAAGGTGAAGGGGTAATAGGTGACGCCGATCGGCGGATAGGCGCGGGCGGCGAAGCTGGAACCCGAGATGATGATGTCGACGGTGCCGAGCGTCAGGCCCTGGTTGATGTCGGTCTCCTTGCCGAGCTGCGACGCCGGATAGACCGTGATTTCGTATTTGCCGTTGGTGCGCTTCTTGAACTCGTCGGCGGCCCAGACGGATTCGGTGTGGAAGGGCTCGGACGTCTCGTAGACATGCGCCCATTTCAGCTTGGTCTGCGCCTGCGCAGGCACTGCGAGCAGGCCGGCGGCCGCGAGCGCGGCGAAGGTGAGGCTTTTCTTCATCTTATGTCTCCCTGCTTGCGTTTCGTTCCCATAAGGCGCCCGCTTTTTTTGATCGGGCCGGCCTGGGCATCGCCCGGCCCGTTGCTGGTCCCTGCATCGCCGAAGCTTTGCGAGAAGCGTTCCTGTGATTTCTGCAGATGTCGATGCATCGCCGCCTGCGCGCCGGGGCCGTCGCCACGCGCCAGCGCGTCTCGGATGGCGCGATGCTCGGCCGTGGCGCTGCGCCAGGACTCGGCCGTCTCGAAATGGCGGGCGAGCTGCCGAAAATAGGGGCTGATGCGCTGGTCGAAGAGGTCCCCAACGAAACGCACGAGCACGGCGTTGCGCAGGATGCCGGCGACGGCCGTATGGAAGGCGCGATCGAGGGCGAGGATCTCGTCGCCGCGGCCGCCATAGGCGTCCATCTGCTGAAGAATCAGGTCGAGCGCAGCGATGTCGGAAGGTTCGACATGGGCGACCGCCTCGCGGCAGACCGCGCTCTCGACCAGCTCACGGGCCTTGAGGACTTCGAAGGGCCCTTCCGGCGGGCTGCCGGGCCAGAGCCGGGCGATCCCTCGCGGCGGTGGATCGACCACATAAACGCCCGAGCCCATGCGGATGCGGACCCGGCCCTCGACCTCGAGCGCGATCAGGGCCTCGCGGACGGAGGGGCGGGAGACGCCGAGCTTCTCGGCCAGCTCCCGTTCCGGCGGCAGCCGGCTACCCGCCGGAAACTCGCCACTCTCCATGAGATGGCGAAGCTGGTCGGCGATCTGGCGATAAAGGCGTGGCGACTCGACAGCCTCGAGCGGCACGGACGGCTCCCTGGTTCCCTCGCATGGCGCCGGTTCGAGGCGGCGCCTTTGGCCATATGGTCAGGCCAATTGAGAGCAAGGAAACAAAGCTGCGACAATCTGTCAACCAAGGCGCTTCGTAGCCGCGGAGACAGTGCCGCACCTATACCGCCGTGGCGATGACCTCGGCGCGGATCTCCTCGACCAGCCGCTCCTTCAGCGCCACGAATTCCGGGCTCGTCTTAATCGTGTAGGGGCGCGGATGCGGCAGGTTAACCGGGATGTCGGCCTTGATCCGGCCGGGCCGCTTGCTCATCACCACCACGCGCGAGCCGACGAAGATCGCCTCCTCGATGTCGTGGGTGACGAAGAGCACGGTCTTGCGCTCGCGCTCCCAGATGCCGAGCAGCATCTCCTGCATCAGCGCGCGGGTCTGGTTGTCGAGCGCGCCGAAGGGCTCGTCGAGCAGCAGGATCTTGGGGTCGTTGGCGAGCGCACGGGCAATTGCCGTGCGCTGCTGCATGCCGCCCGAGAGCTGCTTGGGGAAATGATCGGCGAAGCCGCCGAGCCCGACGCGCTCTGCCCAGTCGCGCGCGATCTTCAGCCGCTCGGCTTCGGCCAAGCCTTTTTCGCGCAGGCCGAAGGCGATGTTCTGCTGCACGGTGAGCCAGGGAAAGAGCGTGTAGCTCTGGAAGACGAAGCCGCGATCGGCGCCCGGCCCGATCACGGGCGCGCCATCCAGCAGGATGCGGCCTTCGCTGGCCGTCTCCAGCCCTCCGACGATGCGCAGCAGCGTGGACTTGCCGCAGCCGGAGGGGCCGAGGATGGCGATGAAGTCGTTGTCGGCGACGTTGAGCGAGGTCGGCATCAGAGCCCGCGTCGGCTCGCTGCCATGGCGTGCCGGGAAGACCTTGCCGACATTCTCGATGAGAAGCTTGCTCATGCGCTTGCCCCTTACGCCTGCGCCCAGGGGAAAAGGCGGTGGTTGACCGCCTTGAAGAGGAAATCCGAGACGAGCCCGATCAGACCGATCACGATGATGCCGAAGATGATCTGCCCGGTGTTCAGCAGCGCCTGGCTGTCCGTGATCATGTGGCCGATGCCGGAGGACGAGCCGATCAGCTCCGCGACGATGACATAGGTCCAGGCCCAGCCGAGGACGAGGCGGAAGATCTCTGCGATCTCGGGCGCGGCATTCGGCAGCATGACCCGGCGCACCACGGAGCGGTCCGTGGCGCCCAGCGTATAGGCGGCGTCGACGAGGTCCCGCCGGATCGAGCCGACCGAGACCGCGATCATCAGGATGAGCTGGAAGACCGAGCCGATGAAGATGACGAGCAGCTTCTGCGTCTCGCCGATGCCGGCCCAGAGGATCAGTAGCGGAATGAAGGCGGAGGCCGGCAAATAGCGCGCGAAGGAGACGAAGGGCTCGAGGAAGGCTTCGACCGGCTTGTAGGCGCCCATCAGGATGCCGAGCGGCAGGGCGACGAGGGCGGCGAGGATGAAGCCGCCGACCACGCGCCAGATCGTCATCATGATGTCGAAGCTGAAGCCGTAGCGGACGATGAGGTTATAGCCCTCGCTGACCATGGTCAGCGGATCGGCCAGGAAGAGGCGCTGGACGAAGCCGCCGAAGGTCGCGACCGACCACAGCGCCACGAAGAGCGCGAAGAAGGCGAGGCCATAGCCGAGGCGGGCCGTCGTGGAGACGGGCTGCAGGGGTCTCATCGGGATGCGGTTCCGGTCACGGCCGAGGCCAGTTGCTTCCAGGGTTCGATCGACCAGAAGCCGGCGGCGGCACCAGAGGTCGAGGGGAGGACATAGACGACGGCACCAGCAAGGCTTTCGGCCTGCCGGCCGTAGGCGAGCGCCGAGGCCTGCGGGCCGAGGACCGCCTGCGCCGCGCGTTTGCCGTTGAAGGCGATGAAGCGCGGCGAGAAGCCCGCCATCCGCGTCCGGAAGCCGGTCGCATCGAAATGGCTGCCGCGCAAGGCGGAATCCGGGCCCGAGGAGCGCTTGGCCACGTCAGTGAGACCGAGGCCGTAGCGCGGCAGCTCGCGGAACGCCTCCGGCTCCAGCCGCTCCGGCAACAGCCCAATCTGATGCAGCACCGTCCAGAACTTGTTGCCCGGTCCGGCATAATAGGCGCCGCGCCGGGCTGATGCCGCGCCGGCCTGCGTGCCGCAGAAGACGACGCGCAGGCCGGGCTCGAGAACGTCCGGAAGGATGTCTTCCGTCACGGGCTCCGCGTCACTTGCCTGCGACGAACTTCGTCTCGACCAGCGCGGCGAGGTCGGGCTTCGTCTTGATCAGGCCGATCTCCAGAAGGAGGTCGGCGGCCTTGGCGGAGAAGGCCTGCCAGTCCCCGGAGAAGAACTTCTTGTTGCCCTCGGCGTCCGACCAGCGCAGGAAGCCGGCCGACTTGCCGAACTGCTCGCCGGTCTGCTTCACGTCGGCGCCCATGATGCCGTAAGCCTTGGCCTGATCGGCCTTGATCAGGTCCAACGCCTCGAAATAGCTCTTCGTCAGCGCGGCGGCGGCCTTCTCGTCGACGAGGAAGGCGGGCGTGCAGCCGAAGGTGTCCATCACCATCGGGTAGTCGAGCGTTGTGGCGATGATCTTGCCCGCGTCAGGCTTCTCGCGCACGGCCGAGAGATAGGGCTCATAGGTCATGGCGGCGTCGTTCTGGCCGGCGATGAAGGCTTGGGCGGCCGGGCCCGGCTCCATGTTGACGACGTTCACGTCCTTCACGCTCATGCCGTTCTCCTTGAGGAACCACGCGAGCGCGAAATAGGGCGAGGTGCCGGGCGCCGAGGCCGCGACCGTCTTGCCCTTGAGGTCCTTGATCGAGCCGGTGGCCGAGCGCACGGCCATGCCGTCGGCGCCATAGCTCTTGTCCAGCTGGAAGATCTGCTTGGTCTTCACGCCGGCCGCGTCCCACACGATCCAGGTCTCGACGGTGGTCGCGGCGCACTGGATGGCGCCGGAGGCGATGGCGAGGTGGCGGTCCTTCTGCGGGATCTTCTGGATGGTCACATCGAGGCCGTTTTTGGCGAAGATACCGGCCTCCTTGGCGAGGACGAGCGGCGCGAAGCCGGTCCAGCCGGAGATCCCGATATTGACCTTGGTCTGCGCCTGGGCGCCGCCCGCCGCGAGAAGCGCCGCGAGGCCGAGAGCCGCCGCACCGATGCTCCGGATTGCTGCCATGTTGGAAACCCTTCCCCTGTTCTGCCGGCGGCATGATCTACACAGGCGCCTCAGCGGCGCCATGGCGGGCGTCATGCAACCTTCGTTCCAGATCAGGTTAAATGCCTATGCAAAACCGTCAAGCCGCCGATCACCGAGACGAGGGTCAACCATGACGTTCTGTCGTTTGACAGGCCGCGAGTAATTCCTTCCCTTCCTTGCCGCGGGCGCCAGGACGCCCTTCTTCGAATCGAGGTTTTGGTATGAACGGCGCCGATCGCCTTTGCGACACTCTTCTCATCAACGGCGTCGACACCTGCTTCGCCAACCCCGGCACCTCCGAGATGCATTTCGTCGCGGCGCTCGACCGCAAGCCGGAAATGCGCTGCGTGCTCGGCCTGTTCGAGGGCGTCGTGACCGGCGCCGCCGACGGCTATGCCCGCATGGCCGACAAGCCGGCTGCGACGCTGCTGCATTGCGGGCCCGGCATGGCGAACGCGCTCGCCAACATGCACAACGCCCGCCGCGCCCGCACCCCGATGATCAATGTCGTCGGAGACCACGCGACCTATCACCTCGTCCATGATGCACCGCTGACCAGCGATATCGAGAGCCTGGCCGAGCCGATGTCGCATTTCGTCCGCCGCATCGCGACGCCGGAGGATGTCGGCCCGGCGATCGGGGAAGCCTATGTCGCCTCGCTGACCCTGCCCGGCGTCACCACCGTGATCCTGCCGGCCGATTGCGCCTGGGGCAGCGTCGAGCCCGCCACACTGAAGCCGACCGAACTGCCGGCGCTGAAAAGCGCCGATGACGCGACGATCCGTGAAGTCGCGGCCGGCCTGCGCAAGCACGGCAAACGCGGTGCGATCATGCTGACGGGTCTCGCGCTCCGCGAGAAGCCGATGGAGATGGCCGCGCGCATCTGCGCGGTGACCGGCGCGCAGATATTCAGCCAGATGTCGAACGGGCGCATCCAGCGCGGCGCCGGCCGCGTCGCCATGCCGAAGGTGTTCTACCCGATCGACAAGGCGCTCGAGCAGCTCAAGGACGTCGATTATCTCGTGCTCGTCGGCGCGCAGGTTCCGGTCGGCTTCTTTGCCTATCCCGGCAAGCCCGGCCGCCTGATCCATGACGGCTGCGAGGTCGCCAAGCTCGCGATTCCCGGCGACGACCTGCCGGGCGCGATCACTGCGCTCGCCGAAGAAATGGGCGCGACGAAGACCGCACCGGTCTACATCGCCCCGCCGCGCAAGGAGCAGCCCGGCCTGCCGACCGGCAAGCTCGATGCCGACAAGGCCTGTGCCATCGTCTCGGCCCTGCTGCCGGAGAACTGCATCGTCTGCGACGAGTCGGTCTCGTCCGGCCGCAGCTTCTACTATGACTGCCACAGCGCGCCGCAGCACGACTATATCCAGCTCACCGGCGGCGCGATCGGCGAAGGCATCCCGCTCGCTATCGGCGCGGCCGTCGCCTGCCCCGACCGCAAGGTCATCGGCATGCAGGCCGACGGCTCGGGCATGTACACGGTGCAGGGGCTGTGGACGCAGGCGCGCGAGAATCTCGACATCGTCACCGTCGTCTTCGCCAACCGGACCTACCAGATCCTGCATGGCGAGATGCGCGCCGTCGGCGTCAACGATTTCGGCCGCAACGCCACGTTGATGCTGAACATCGACGAGCCTGCGCTGGACTGGGTGCTGATGGCCCAGGGCATGGGCGTCGAAGCCGCCCGCGCCACCACGGCCGAGGAGTTCGCCAGCCTGTTCAAGGCGGCGCTGAGCCGGAAGGGGCCGTTCCTGATCGAGGCGGCGATCTGAGGGGCGTCAGAAGGCGACCTGAAGGATGTCATCCCGCACGCGCTGCGGCACGAAGTGCTGCGGCGCAGATGCGGGGTCGTCTTCAGAAAGAGGCGCCTTCTCGTCCTCCGATCCCGTGTCTGCGCCGCGGCATTTCATGCCGCAGCGCGCACGGGATGACAGGCGCTACTTGAACTCGCCGAGGAAGGCGTCGAGGCAATCGCCGATCGCGTCGATCGCGTAGCCGCCTTCCTGCACGACCAGCGTCGGCAGGCCGAAGGCCTTCACCTTCTTCCCGATCGTGCCGAAATCCGAGGCTTCGAGCTTCAGGACGCCGATGGGATCGTCCTTATGGGCGTCGTAGCCCAGCGCCAGCACCACCGCCTCGGCGCCAAAATCCCTGATCGCCTTGCCGGCCGCATCGACTGCCGCGTCCATCGCGTCGCCGCCCGTCCCATGCGCCAGCGGCAGGTTGAGGTTGAAGCCCTCGCCCGGCCCATTGCCGCGCTCATCCGCATAACCGGTGAAGAAGGGGTAGTAGTCGGCCGGATCGGCATGGACCGAGATCGTCAACACGTCATCGCGGCGATAGAAGATCTGCTGCGTGCCGTCGCCATGATGGGCGTCGACGTCGAGGATTGCGACCTTGCCGAACTTCGAGCGCAGGCGCTGGGCGGCGACCGCGGTGTTGTTCAGGTAGCAGAAGCCCGAGGCGCGGTCGGCGCGGGCATGGTGTCCGGAGGGGCGGCAGAGCGCATAGACCCCGCGTTCGCCGGCCAGCACCGCATCGGCAGCGGAGACCGCGGTCTCGGCCGAGCGCAGGGTCGACTGCCAGCAGTGCTCGCCGACCGGCACAGAGAGATCGCCGAGATACCAGCCGGCCTGGCCCATCAGCCCGGTGGGGCGGCAAGGCGGGCGGACGGCTTCGTCCGTGCGGCCGCTCCAATACGGAAAGGTATTCGCCCAGGTCTCCGGACCGCGCTCGGCCGGCAGCTTCTGCCAGCGGTCCCACACCGTCTCGAGGAAATGGACGAAGCCGGCGTCGTGGATCTTCAGGATCGGGTCCGTGCCGTGCGCCGACGGGCGCTCCGGCGTGATGCCGTGCTTCGCCAGTGCTCCGAGCAGACGCTCCGTACGCTCCGGCAGATCCTTGGGCGCAACGACCTTCCCGAAGCGCATATATTGCTGCGGGTCATGGAGCGCCTGATCGGGGTGGTAGAAGGCTCGCATCGGCGGAGGAATCCTTTGGCAGAGCCGCTCGGCAGCGGCGATAACGGTGGCATCGTAACAAGCTGACGGCGCATCGCCAGTCGTTCCGTGCCACCCGCCCCTGCGTCTGGAGATGTTGCCTTCAGGCGCTCGCGGGCGAGAGCAGCGCGGCGAATTCGCGCGCGAGCCCGTCGATCCCGAACCGCTCCGGCCGGTACCAATCGGTCGAGCCGTTGAGCGCGCCGAGCAGGAAGAGACGCAGCGCGTCCGGCGCTCGCTCCGCCGACAGGGCTCCGGCCTGCTGCAATTCGGCGATCAGCGCGCGCCAGACATCCTCATAGGCGCGGCGCACGGCCCGCACGCTTTCAGGCGCCGGGCCCGCGCCAAAGGTGAAGACCTTGATGCTGGCCGAGGTGTAGTCGCCATGGCCGTGAAGAGCGGAAAGATGGGCGTGAATCGCCGCCTCCAGCCGCTCGTGCGGCGGCGCGCTTGCCGTCTCCGCAAGTGCTGCAACGACGGCCTGATGGACGAAGCGCACGCCGTCATTGACCACCTCCTCGACGATCTCCTCCTTCGAGGCGAAGTGGTAGTAGAGGCTCGCCTTGCGGATGCCGACCGCCTCGGCGATTTCGCGCAAGGTCGCCCGATGATAACCGCCATTGCGGAGCAGACGTGCGGCGTGGTCGAGGATGAGGCGGCGTGAACCGCCCTCCGCGCTGATGACGCCTTTCTCGGCAGCGACGCTCACAGCCGCTTCGCCACCTCTTCCAGCATCACCTCGGTGGCGCCGCCGCCGATGGACTGGACGCGAGCGTCGCGGGTCATGCGCTCGATGGCGCTCTCGCGCATGTAGCCCATGCCGCCATGGAACTGCAGGCAGTCATACATCACCTCGTTGACCAACTCGCCGCAGTAAGCCTTCACCATCGAGACCTCGCGGGTGGCGTCGAAGCCCTGCGCGTCCAGCCATGCCGCGTGGTAGACGAGCTGGCGGCCGGCCTCGACCTTGCCCGCCAGTTCGGCGAGGCGCTGGCGGATCGCCTGCTTCTCCCAGAGCGGCGCGCCGAAGGCCTTGCGCGTCTTCACATAATCCAGCGTCAGGTCGATCGCGGCCTGCGACTCGCCGATCGCCATGGCGCCGATCACCGTGCGCTCGTTCTGGAAGTTGCTCATGATCGCGTAGAAGCCGCGCCCCTCCTGCCCGAGCAGGTTTTCGGCCGGCACGCGGCAATCGACGAAGGAGAGCTCGGCCGTATCGGACGATCGCCAGCCATGCTTGTCGAGCGCCCGCGAGACCGAGAAGCCGGGCGTGCCCTTCTCGACGAGGAAGATCGAGACCGATTGCGAAGGCTTGGCACTCGGATCGGTCTTGGCCGCGACGCAGTAGAGATCAGCATGGACGCCGTTGGTGATGAACATCTTGGCGCCGTTGAGGACGTAGTGGTCGCCCTCGCGCCGCGCCGTGGTGCGGATGCCCTTCACGTCCGAGCCGGCATCGGGCTCGGTGACGGCGACCGCGACGATCTTCTCACCCGCGATGATGTCCGGCAGGTACTTGTCCTTCTGCGCCGGGCTGCCGGCATTGGCGATATGGACCGAGGCCATGTCGGTGTGGACGAGCGCGGTGATCGCGACGCCGGAAAAGGTCGAGCGGCCCAGCTCTTCGGCGAGAACGACCGTGGCGAGCGTGTCCATCTCCGAGCCACCATACTCGGCCGGATAGCGGATGCCGAAGAAGCCAAGCGCGCCCATCTTGCGCAGCACATCGCGCGGGACGAAGCCGTCTTCCTCCCATTGCAAGGCGTGCGGCTTGATCTCAGCCTCGACGAAGCGGCGGACCTGATCGCGCAGCGCTTCGTGCTCCTCGGTGAAATAGGGCGAGCGGCGGGCTCCTTCGCTGAGCTTCTCGACGGCCGACATGGCGTTCTCCCTGCTTGACCGCTGCGTCGCGATCTGACTACCTACCGGACGGTAGGTGAATTGCCGATGACGATCAAGCCGTCATTGCGAGCGCAGCGAAGCAATCCAGGGGCGGCAGCGCTCTAAGCCCCCTGGATTGCTTCGTCGGCTTCGCCTCCTCGCAATGACGGTGGAACGGATCGCATGACTGGTACGACGACAACCGCGGCGTCCCCTCCCCCGCTCGCCGCCATGATCGAGACGCTGCGCGAGCACCATGCGCTGGCTGCGACCGGCGGCGGCGAGAAGCTGCGGGCGCGGCATGAATCCCGCGGCAAGATCATGGTGCGCGAGCGCATCGATCTGCTGCTCGACCCGCAGACGCCCTTTCTCGAGCTCTCGCCGCTGGCCGCCCACGGGCTCTACGGCAACGAGGTGCCGGGCGCCGGCATCGTCACCGGCATCGGTATCGTCGAGGGCCGCGCCTGCATGCTGATCGCCAACGACGCCACTGTGAAGGGCGGCTCCTTCTTCGCCGAGACTGTAAAGAAGCATCTGCGCGCGCAGGAAATCGCCGAGGAGCACCGGCTGCCCTGCCTCTACCTCGTCGATTGCGGCGGCGCCTTCCTGCCCGAGCAGGACCGTGTTTTCCCTGACCGCGACCATTTCGGCGGCACCTTCTACAACCAGTGCCGGATGTCGGCGGCGGGCATCCCGCAGATCTCGCTGGTCTTTGGCGGCTGCACGGCGGGCGGCGCCTATATTCCGGCGCTGTCCGACCAGGTGATCATGGTCAAGGGCACGGGCCGCATCCATCTCGGCGGACCGCCGATCGTGAAGGCCGCGATCCATGAGGTCGTCGACGGCGAAACGTTGGGCGGGGCGGAGATGCACACGCTCGTCTCCGGCGTCAGCGACCATCTGGTCGAGAACGAGATGGAGGGGCTCGCCAAGCTGCGCGAGATCGTCGGCGCGCTGGGGGAGATCGGCAAGGTTGCCGCGCCGCCCCGCCCCGCGACGCCGCCGAAGCTCGACCCTGCCGAACTGATCGACATCGTCCCGACCGACCTGCGCCGCCCCTACGATGTGCGTGAGGTCATCGCCCGCATGGTCGACGACAGCGCCTTCAGCGCCTTCAAGCCGGATTACGGCGCAACACTCGTCACCGGCTTCGCCCATATCCATGGCTACCCGGTCGGCATCCTCGCCAATAACGGCGTGCTGTTCTCGGAGGCCGCGGTGAAAGGCGCGCATTTCATCGAGCTCTGCGACCAGCGTCAGATCCCGCTTCTCTTCCTGCAGAACATCACCGGCTTCATGGTCGGCACCGAGGCCGAGCGCGGCGGCATCGCCAAGCATTCGGCCAAGCTGGTCTATGCCGTCTCGAATGCGCGCGTGCCGAAATACACGGTGCTGATCGGAGGGTCGTATGGCGCCGGGAATTACGGCATGTGTGGGCGGGGCTTCCGCCCGCGTTTCCTGTTCTCCTGGCCCAATGCGCGCATCGCGACGATGAGCCCGGAGGTCGCCGCAACCGTGGTTACGGAGCTGCGACGCCAGTCGCTCAAGGGCTCGGGCGACGAGGCCGCCATTGCCGAACTAGACCGGCGCACCCGCGCCCAGTTCGAGGAGCAGAGCGATCCCTACTACGCCACGGCCCGGCTCTGGGACGATGGCATCATCGAGCCGACGCAGACACGCGACGTGCTGGGCTTATGCCTCGCGCTCTCGGCCGGCGAGGCGCGCGATACCGGCCCACGGCCGGTCTACCGGATGTGAGCGGCGCCATGTTCGACACTCTGCTCATCGCCAATCGCGGCGAGATCGCCTGCCGCATCATCCGGACCTGCCGCAAGCTCAGCATCCGCACTGTCGCGGTTTATTCGGAAGCGGACAGGGACGCGCTGCATGTGCGCCTCGCCGACACGGCGGTTCACATCGGCCCCGCCCCCGCCCGCGATTCCTATCTGCGCGCCGACCGGATCATAGAAGCGGCGCTCGCGACCGGCGCTCAGGCGATCCATCCGGGCTACGGCTTCCTGTCCGAGCGGCTTGACCTGATCGCGGCCTGCGAGGCGAACGGCATCGCCTTCATCGGCCCCTCGGCCCGCGCCATCGAAGCGATGGGCGACAAGATCCGCTCGAAGCAGATCGCGCGCGAAGCCGGCGTGCCCGGCGTGCCCGGCTATGACGGCGCGGATCAAGCCCCCGAGACCTTGAAGCGGGAGGCGTTGCGGGTCGGGCTGCCGGTGATGGTCAAGGCGTCTGCAGGCGGCGGCGGCAAGGGCATCCGCAAGGTCGAGGCGGAAGCCGATCTCGACGCCGCCATCGCAACCGCCAGCCGCGAGGCGGAGGCCGCCTTCGGTGACGGGCGGCTGCTGATCGAGAAATTCGTGACGCGGCCGCGCCATGTCGAGGTGCAGGTCGCGGGTGACCGGCACGGCAACATCGTTCATCTCTTCGAGCGCGACTGCTCGGTGCAGCGCTCCAACCAGAAGCTGCTGGAAGAGTCACCGGCGCCGAACCTGAAGCCAGAAGCCCGCGCCGCGCTGCATAGCCACGCGCTGAAGCTCGCCCACGCCATCGCCTACGACAACCTCGGCACGGTCGAGTTCCTCGTCGACGCCGTGACGCAGGAGGTGTTCTTCCTCGAGATGAACACGCGTCTCCAGGTCGAGCATCCCGTTACGGAAGCCATCACGGGGCTCGACCTCGTCGAATGGCAGATCCGCATCGCAGCCGGCGAAGTCCTGCCGCGCTCCCAGCAGGAGATCACCTGTACCGGCCACGCCATCGAGGCGCGGCTGACGGCCGAGCGGGCCGACGAAGGCTTCCGCCCCGATACCGGCACCATCACGCTCTGGCGAGAGCCCGAGGGGCTGCGTGTCGACAGCGGTGTTGCGACCGGAAGCGCCGTCTCGCCCTTCTACGATTCCATGCTCGCCAAGGTCATCGCCTATGGACCGGACCGCGAAGCGGCGCGACGTCGCCTCGCGGACGGGCTCGATCGCATGACGGTGCTGGGACCAGCGACGATCCGGTCCTTCCTCGTCGACGCGCTCAGACAGCCGGCCTTCGTCGATGGCGAGGCGACGACCCTTTTCGTTAGCGAGAGCTGGCCCGGTGGCTGGCGGCCGGCGGCCTTCGATGCGCTGGAGCGCGACGCCATCGCCGCCGCGATCTGGCTCTCGAACACGGAGGCGACAGCTGCCGGTCCCTGGGGCAGCCTGACGCGCTTTCGCGTGCTCGCGCCGGCCGGCAGGCCGGGCACGAGCTATCTCGCACTCGCATCCGGCGGCGAAACGCGCCGGCTCGTCGTCGAAAGCGTTGAGGCGGGTTTCCAGATGCGTTCGGGCGACCGGGCGATCGAGGTCTCGGTCGAGGCCGCCGGTGGGGCGAACTGGTCCGTCACGCTCGGCGGCCGGCGCCGGACCGTCGATGCGGTGCGCGATGAGACCGGCCTGTTCCTGCGGGACGGCGGCTTCGAGGGCCGCATCGGCATCGAACTCGCCGTCACGGCCGAAGCGGCGGCGCGTCAGGCGAAGGGACAGGGCGGCGATTCCGTGCGGGCGACCATGCCCGGCACCGTCGCCGCCATCCATGTCAGCGAAGGCGAGAACGTCGCGGCCGGCCAGGTCGTCGCGGTGCTCGAATCGATGAAGCTGTTCATGGATTTGAAGAGCCCGGCCGCCGGCACGGTCACACGCGTGGCGGCGAAGCCTGGAACGACAGCGGCAGCCGGCGAATTGCTAATCGCGATCGAACCGGCCTGAGCCTTTTCGTTATCAGGCGGCGATCATGCTGCGGCCCTTGCCGGCGCGCTTGGCGTCGTAGAGGGCCTTGTCGGCCGAGCGCTTGAGCGCTTCGGCTGACTTGTTCTGACCATGCTGCGCCGACTTGCCCGCAACGCCGACGCTCGCGCCGACGGAAACGGTGTGCCCCAGCACCGTGAAGGGAGCCTTGCAGGCAGAGACCGCAAGGTCGGCGACCTTGGCCAGGGCGCAAAGATCATCCACGCCACGGACGACGATCGCGAACTCGTCGCCGCCCATCCGCGCCACGAGATTGTCCGGCCCCACGACCTGGCGAAGCCGCCCGGCGACCTGCTTGAGCAGATCGTCCCCGACATGATGCCCATGGCGATCATTCACGAGCTTGAACCCGTCCAGATCTACCAGCAGCAACCCTGGCGGCTCGTCCTGCGCGAAGGCTTCGTTGAGCGCCCGGTCGAAGCCGCGACGGTTGAACAGCCCGGTCAGCGGATCGTGGCTGGCGGCGAAATCCAGCTCGCGGCGAACCAGGAGCAGCTCCTCGAACTGACCGATGATGTGGTCCGAGCTTTCGTAGATCGAAAAGAGGTAAAGGCTGAGCAGCAGGCCGAGCGCCTGATAGAGCGGATCCCCCGAGATCAGGAAGGCGACGATCATCGTGCCGACCGCCACGGTGGAGAGGCCGGCGCAAATCCAGTAGCGCAGCGTCCGCAGGTAGGAGCCTGCGGTCAGCGCCATGACGAGGCCGAGGCTCAGCACATAACCCGCCGGGTCCCCTACCCAGGCGGCGACGATCGTGAGCGAGGAGATGACCAGCGTGAAGGCAAAGGCCGAGTAGGCGTAGCCAGCCTCCCAACGCCGCGCCTCTGCCAACGTCAGCGGCCGCGATGGATCGCGCCGCTTGAAGCCGATGATGTTGGTGACCCGGAACGCAGTCGTCACCACGCCGGCAGCAGCCAGCCACCAGAAGACCGGCGTGCCGGTCTTCACGGCCATGATCGCCGAGCCGATGATCAGGCCAGCGGCAACGCACAGGATCTGAGGCAAAGCGGCGAAGAGACGCGAGATGATCTCGATCTCAATCTCCGCGGGCAGTCGGGTCGCGCGCTTGCGAGGCCACACTGGAAAGGACATGGCGGAGCCTCTAGCCGACCGCCCCTAAGACTCTGTCTGCCGGATACCCAGCATTTTAAGCGTCCTCGGAATTCGCGCCAACACTGCCTCACGCGCCTGAAAACGCGCGAGGCTCGCTTACCGCACTCCGCGGCGGCTCTCGGTGCCGAGATAGCAGATACCTTCGCCCGGCTTGGCCTTCGGGTTCGGGAAGATGATGAAGCCGTCGCGCGGCATCGTCACCACGCTGCCATCGGCCCGGCGCGCGACCGGAGTGCCCTTTGCCACGCGGTCTCCGGTGCGCCAGCCCGTGCCTTCGAGGTGGTCCCCCTCGCTCTCGCAGAGGACAAGATCGTCCATATGGACGACAAGGCGCTTCGTCGGCTCCGGCGCCGCCTCGTCGGTCAAGCCGAGATGGGCGAGGACGTTGCGGATGGCGCGATAACCGACCTCGACGGAATCCGGGTCTTCATGCCGGCCGCATTCCAGCGTGACGCCATAGCCGCCGGCGAAGCGCATGTATTCGGTGGTGCCGAAGCCCTCGGTGACGGCAAGTCGCGGCAGCCCCAGCCGCTCGCGCGCCGCGATCAGCCGGACATAGATGTCGAGCCAGCCATGGATCATCAGATCGACGCCGAGGCTGGCGGCGAAGGCGGCCTCGGCCGCCGCATGGCGGAAGGGCTCCAGCTCGCCGCGATTGTCGTCCGGCCCGAAGAAGACGAAGGGCACACCCTCCCCGGTGAAGGAATGGACGTCGAGCAGCATGTCGTGCTGGCGCAGGATCGGGGCCAGGCGATTGCCGATCCTGTCCTCGTTATCGGCCGGCTGGGGCCGCTCGCGCAGGTCCCGGTTGAGGTTGCGGTCGCCCTCGCGGGTGTTCTGCCGGTAGGCCTTCGGATTGGCAACGGGCAGGAAGGTGACCTCGCCACGGGCGATGGTGACCCGGCCCGCACGGCAGTCCTCGACGACACGCGCGATGGCGTTGGGCCCGCAGGCCTCGTTGCCATGGACCGCGCCGAGCACGAGCAGCTTCGGCCCGACCTTGAGGCCGTGGAAGCGGATGGTTTCGAGCGGCGGATCGAGAGGCGTCTGCGTGGTCATTACGAATACCGTCAGGCTTTGCGGAGTTGGGAATGCGGGTCAAGGATGTCGCGCAGGCCATCGCCCAGCAGGTTGAGGCCCAGCACCGTCATGAAGATGGCGAGCCCCGGAAAGATCGAGATCCAGGGGGCCGTGGTGATCTGGTCGCGCGCATCGGAGAGCATGCTGCCCCAGCTCGGGAAGGGCGGACGGATGCCGAGCCCCAGGAAGGAGAGCGCCGCCTCCGCCAGCACGGCGCCGCCCATGCCGAGCGTGCCGATGACGATGATCGGGCCGGCGATGTTCGGCAGGATCTGCAGCAGCATGATGCGCAGGTTGCTGGCACCGAAGGAGCGCGCCGCCTCGACATAGCCCTGCTGCTTGGTCGACAGCGTCGCAGCCCGCGACAGGCGACAGGTGTAGGACCAGTTGGTCAGGCCGAGCGCGATCAGCAGGCTGGTCAGACCCGGCTGGAGGATCGCCATGATGGCGAGCGCGAAGACCAGCGAGGGGATCGACAGCATGAGGTTGGTCAGGCCGCTGACGAAATCGTCCCACCAGCCGCCGAAATATCCTGCCGACATGCCCAGCGCCACGCCGATCACGGTGTTGATGAGCTGCGAGACGATGCCCACCGTCAGCGAGATGCGCGCGCCGTAAAGGACACGGCTGTAGATGTCGCGGCCCTGCGCATCGGTGCCGAACCAGAACTCGGTGCCGGGCGGAACCTCGGCATTCATCAGATTGGCGTCCATGACGGGGTCCGTATGCGCCAGCCAGGGCGCCAGCGTCCCGCCGATCACGACGGCGGCAAAGAGCACGCCGCCGATCCAGAGATTAGCCCGGAATTTCATCGAGTGCCCGCCCCTAGGTATATTTGATGCGCGGATCGATCAGCGCGCAGAGCACGTCCACGATCACGTTCACGACGAGAAAAAAGAGCACCAGCAGCAGGATGCAGGCCTGCACGACGGGGATGTCCCGCAGGGACACGCTGTCGACCAGCAGCGAGCCGATGCCCGGCCAGGCGAAGAGCTTCTCGATCACGACAGCGCCGCCCATGATCGAGCCGAACTGCAGGCCCAGCGTCGTCATCACGATGACCATGGCGTTGCGCGCCACATGCCAGCGCATTACCCGGACCTCGCCATTGCCCTTGGCGCGGGCGGTACGGATGAAATCGGCGTTCATGACCTCGAGCACGGCGGCGCGCGTCGTGCGGGCGAGCAGCGCGAGCGGGGCCACGCCGAGCGCGACGGCAGGCAACACGATGTAACGCGGATTGCCGTCGCCATAGCCGAAGCTCGGGAACCAGCCGAGAACCAGCGCGAAGGCGTACATCAGCATCAGGCCGAGCCAGAACTGCGGCAGGGACAGGCCTGACACGGCGACGAACATCGACTGCATGTCGAGCCAGCCGCCCGGCTTCAGCGCCGCCAGAAAGCCGAGCGGAACACCGAATACGATGGCAAACGCCATGGCGGCGATGGCGAGCTGAAGGCTGGGCCAGATCCGCTCCAGCAGCGAATTGATCACCGGCTGGCGGGTGCGGAACGAGGTGCCGAGATCCAGCGTCGCAAGCTTCATCGCATAATTCGCGAAGCGCACATGGACGGGCTCGTCGAGGCCGAATTGCTTGTTCATGCGCGCGACCTGCTCGGCATCCACGACCGAACGGCCGTCGGCCATCTGGGTCGAGGCGAAATCGCCGGGAATGACGCTGAACATCACGAAGACAAGCCCGGCTACCGCAAGCAGGATCGGGATGGCCTGCAGCAGGCGGCGGACGACATAGGGCAGCATGGTCAACTCCTGATCGCCGCCAAGGGGCGGACTCAGGTCAATGCTCGGAAATCTCCGTCATCCCGGACGGACGGCAGAGCCGTACCGATCCGGGATGACGGAGGTCCTTGAGCTGGCGGGAACCTCCGTGGAGGCGCGCTTACTTCGCCGCGGGCGAAGAGGCGTCGACCCAGAGGTCCTCATAGCGCTGGAGCGCGAGCTCGGTCGCGTTCGCCTGGAGGCCGTGCAGCCAGGGCTGATAAGCCAGGACCGCCTTGTTGTAGTTGAAGAACCAGACCGGGGCTTCGTCCTGCAGGAGGGCGTTGGCTTTCGTCAGCAGCCCGAGCTTCTTGGCTGCGTCCTTCTCGGCGGCCGCCTCGTCGAGCACCTTGTCAAAGGCCGCGCTCTTGAAGGCCGTGTAGTTGCAGGAGGAGCGCGGCGTCGTCGAGTGGAAGCACTTCAGCGCCGTCAGCGGGTCGGGACCGGAGGTGTTCGACCAGATATAGGCCTGGAAGTCGCCCTTCGCGATGACGCCGCCAAGCGCCGAGGTCTCGACCGGCTTGACCTTCACCTTGATGCCGACCTTGGCGAGCATCGGAATGGTCGCCTCGACGATCGGAATGCCCCAGCTCTCGTTCGGCGTCGCGGTCCACTCGAACTCGAAGCCGTCCGGGTAGCCGGCTTCAACCAGCAACTTCTTGGCCTTCTCGGGATCGAAGGCGTAGGGCTTGGCGTCCTTGTCGAAGCCCGGGACCGAGCTCGGCAGCCAACTCACCGCGCGATAGGCCTTGTCGCGGACGAGGCGCTTGATGATCAGCTCGCTGTCGATCGCGTGGTTGATCGCCTGACGCACCCGCTTGTCGGAGAAGGGCTTGAACTCCGGGTTCATGCCCATATTGCGGGTGAAGACCTCCGCGACCTCGAGGATGCCCTTGGAGAGGTTCGGATCGGCCTTGTAGGCGACGTACTGGGTCGAGCCCAGGATCGAGACGTCGATCTCCTTGTTGCGGAAGGCGACATCGCGGGCAGCGGCCTCGCCCATCGGGGAGATCACGAGCCGGTCGGCATAAGGCTTGCCGGCCTTGTAGTACTTCTCCCAGCGCTCGAAGACCATGCGCGAGCCGGGAACATGCTCGACGAACTTGAACGGGCCGAGACCGATCGGCTTGTTGAAGAAGTCCGGCTCCTGCGCCTCCTTGGCCGGCATGATCGCCGTCGGGGCGCTGTAGAACAGGAAGCCGGGATCGACCGCGTCGGTCATCGTCATCTCGATGGTGAAATCATCGATCTTCTTGAGACCCGAGATTTCCTTGGCCTCGCCCTTGCGGACCTCGGCACCGCCCTTGATGCGCGAGACGTGGCGCGCGCCGGGATAGTTCTTGGAGCCGTCGACCAGACGCGTGAACGACCAGATCACGTCGTCCGCGGTCATCTTGCGGCCGTTGTGGAAGAAGGCGTCGTCACGCAGCTTCAGCGTATGCGTCAGCCCGTCAGCCGACGTCGTCATGCTCTTGACCAGCTCGGGCTCCGGCTTGCCGGCCTTCGAATCCCAGCGGAACAGCATGCCATGCAGCGCATAGCCGTAGATCTCGTCCTGGATCTGGTTCGAGACGTGGCTGTCATTGCTGACGAAGGAGGCGCCATAGGGCGCCGTGAAGCGGATCGTTCCGCCGCGGCGCGGCTCCTGGGCCTGCGCCTGCACCGTAAATGCCGCCATCGTCAGCGCGGTGGCGAAGGCAAGTTTCTTCAACAACACGATTAGTCCTCCCGACTTATTCACTCCGGCTGATCCGGAATTTTTTGCTTCCAATTGGAACCATAGCGGCTTTGCCGCGCTTGTCTGCCCCTGCGCGGTCAAATCCCCCGGGTAGATCCGCAATTCAGGATGTCACGGAGTTACCCAGGGTTATTTTTCGAATTTTCTTCGCGCGAACCGTTCTTCTTCGCTCGAAAATGCTTCGTATCAGGCGCCCCGCTCGTAGACGACCTCGCCGCCGAGAATGGTCAGGTCGCAGCGCGTATCCTTGAGGATGTCGGCCGGGTCGGCGCTTAGCAGATCGCGCGAGAACACGGCCACGTCAGCCAGGAAGCCGGGCACGAGACGACCCTTCACCTTCTCCTGCTTCTGCGAGAAGGCGCCGAATTCCGTATAGGCCTGCAGCGCCTCCTCGATCGAGACGCGCTGCCCCTCGTCCATCACGGTGCCCTTCCAGGTCTTGCGGGTCAGCATGTTGTGGAAGTTCGGGAAGGGGTTGGGGTCGCAGACGGGCGCGTCGCTGCCGGTCGCCGGCTTCAGCCCGAGGTCGAACCAGGTGCGGAAGGGATAGCTCGACAGCGCGCGCTCCGGCCCGAGCACCTTGAGGTAGGCATCGCCGAAATCATGCATGAAGACCTGCTGCGGGCAGGGATAGATGCCGGCCTTGACCATGCGCTCGTGCTGCGCCGGGGTCGAGAAGCCGCAATGCTCGATGCGGTGGCGCCGATCCGGATCGGGATGGGCCGCGAGCGCCTTCTCATAGGCCGTGATCAGTTGCTCGATGGCGGCGTCGCCGATGGCGTGGCAGACGAGCTGATAGCCCTTCTTGTGGGCGTCGAGCACCATGCGCTCCAGCTCGGCATCGGACCACATCCAGACGCCGGTGGTCTTGTCCTCGCCCAGATAAGGCTCGGTCATCCAGGCGGTGCGGCCGCCGGCCGAGCCATCGAGGAAGAGCTTGACGCCGCCGATCATCAGCATCTCGTCGCCGGTGCCGGAGATCAGGCCGGCGTCATAGCATTGCGGCACGATCGAGCGGCCTTCGTCGCCGAGCAGCGTCAGCCAGGCACGAACCGGCAGGCGCCCGTCGCGCTTGGCGCGGTGATAGGCCGCGATCTCACGGAAACCGCCCTTCTGGCCGACGGCGGCGTCCATGCAGCTGGTGATGCCGAGCGACAGCAGGTACTGGCCGCCGCGCTCGATGCCGGAGATGATGTCCTCCTCGGTCGCAGCCGGGATCGCGGCCTGCACCGGGGCGCGGGCGTTCTCGGCGAGCATGCCGGTGAGCCGCCCGTTCTGCTGCTCGATCAGCCCGCCCTGCGGAGCCACCGACTTCTCGTCGATGCCGCCGAGCCGGAGCGCCTCGGAATTGCAGATGGCGATGTGGCCGCAGGTGCGCACGACCATGACCGGGTTGTTCGGCGCCGCGCGATCGAGCTCCTCGCGATAGGGATGGCGGCCGGTATCGAGCTTGGTCTGGTCGTAGCCGCGCGAAAGGATCCACTCGCCAGGCTTCGAGACGGCGGCACGCTCAGCGATGGCGCCGAGCAGCGCCTCCAGCGTCGGCGCCGCCTCGGGGCGCGAATCGACCCAGCCCATGGTCATGCCGAGCGAGACCAGATGCAGGTGAGAATCGTTGAGGCCCGGCGTCGCCAGCCGGCCCTTGAGATCGATCACGCGGGTCTTCGGCCCGGTCAGCGCAGCGATCTCGGCATCGGTGCCTGCGGCCAGGACCTTGTCCTGCCAGATCGCCAGCGCCTCGACGACGCCCTCCTCGCGCCCGCACCAGATCGGGCCGTTGCGCAGCACGATATCGGCCTGAATTGTCATGGTTTTCTCCTATGTCCCCTGTCGTCGCCGGCTCGCGGGCCAGCGCTTAGATGTCGTCGAGCGGGAAGATCGGGCGGCGCACTTTCTTGTACGGCCGCTCCTTGAAGTTGCGGGTCGAGATCGCGCCGGTGTCGACCTCAAGAACCTCGCGCGCGATCGGCTCGAAGGCGGCGCGGAAATGCTGCATCGACTTGACGATCACGGTCGACTTCCGCGTCGGGTCAACGCCGAGCGAAGTGAATTGCGCGAGGTCTGTCGCCTGGCCGTTATGGGTGATGACGATGATCTCGACATCGTCCACCCTGAGCAGGGCCGAAAGCCCGTAATTGCGCCAGACACCGCCAGCCATCGGGCCATGGCAGAGGAAATATCCGTCGGTGATTGCGACGACATGGGCGTCGAGATCGAGCGGGCCGCCGCCCATGGTCGGATCGACCTTGCCGCCGAGCTTGATCCGGCCACGCTTGCCGACGCCAATCGCCTGCGCCGCCAGCGCGGCTTCAGGGTCGCAGATGGCGTGGAAGCCGACATTCCTGAGCTTCGCCTCAAGGATCGCGCGCAGCAGATTGGTGGCATCGCCATAGGCACCCGAGCCCGGGTTGTCGGAATAATCCGAGATCACCACTGGCTTGTAACCGGGCTTGCCCGCATCGGCCTCGCCGGCCTTGGCGCGGGCCATGGCCTCCGCCAGCGGCGTAAAATGGATGGACGAGAAGCGGCGCTGCTCCCAGGCATAGTCCATCAGCTCCTCGGCGATGCCTTGAGCCTTGCTGCGATCATCGGCCGTGACCGCGATCGAGGGGCCGATATCGTGGACGTCGGCCGAGGAGAAACCGGCCTGCACGCTGACGACCAGCGCATCGCCGGAGGCTTCGAGCGCATCGCCCCGGCGCAACAGCTCCAGGAAAGGCGGCGAGGTCGTGCGGCCGCCGTCGAGGGCGTAGAGGATCGGGCGCCGAGCGAGCGCTACCTTGGGCTTGATTTCGCCCTTCATCGCGCGTTCGAGCAGCTCGGCTGCCTGCCAGGTCCGTTCGTACTGATCGATATGCGGATAAGTGCGGTAGGATATCAGCGCGTTGGCGTTGTCGGCCATCAGCTGCGTGACCGTGGCGTGCAGGTCGAGCACAGCGACGACGGGCACGTCGGGGCCGATATGCTTGCGCAGCCGCGCCAGCAGCTCGCCCTCGCCATCGTCGGAGCTTTCCGTCGCCATCGCACCGTGCAGATGCAGCAGCACGCCATCGAGCCCCTCGGCGGCGTTGACGATATGCCCGGCAAAGACGTCGAAGGCCGCGTCGGTCACCCGGCCGGACGGGTTGGCGCCGGTCACCAGCGGGTGGGTCAGGCTCCAGCCGAACTTGTCGGCGGCCTCGAAGGCAGCGCCCATCGAGGTGCGGGTGCCACGGAAGGCCTCGGGAATCTCATTGCCAAGATAGGCGCCATGCGCCCGGAAGGTGGCCTCGTCCGTGAGCTGAACACTGAAGGTGTTCGTCTCATGCATGAACTCGGCGATCAGCACGCGGCGCGTCATTCTCTCCCTCGACCTTCTGTTGAAATTTTTTAACAGTCTTGGCCCGCTCCCCGCAGGATTGCCACTGATTTTCGCGCATACGCCACCCGAGAGCGCCTTCTTGCCGAATGGTGGTGAATATGCTCGACTTGGCGGAACCATCCGGGCCATGGCGCATTCTCCGCAGCGGAGTTTCCGAGGGCCCCGCGATGACGGCCGCAGCCAAAGCCAGCCGACGCCCCGATGCGACGCGATTGCGGCGTGTTTCTTCCGACGAACTGACCATCCGGCGCGTCCGCCACGGCCGCTCCTTCGGCTATCGCGACGCGGATGGCGGGCGGGTCAGCGATGAAGAGACGCTGGCGCGCATCCGCTCGCTCGCGATCCCCCCGGCTTATGAGAATGTCCGCATCGCCGCCGACCCGCGCGCGCATCTGCAGGCGATCGGCCATGATGAGGCGGGGCGCATCCAGCATCGCTACCATCCCGACTGGGAGAAGGTGCGCGAGCGGCGCAAGCTTAAGCGCCTCGCCGCGCTGATCGCGGCGCTACCGAAGCTGCGGGCGCGCATCGCCGCCGATCTGAAGGCGCGAACCCTGTCGCAGGAGAAGGCGCTGGCCTGCGCCGCCGCCATCATCGACCGCTGCCATCTACGCGTCGGCAACGAGGCCTATGCGAAGGAGAACGGCAGCCATGGCGCCTCGACCCTGCTGAAGCGGCACGCCACGCTGACGGGCTCCCGCGTCGCACTGCGCTTCCGCGGCAAGAGCGGCAAGGACATCGCCTGCACGCTCGACGACCCGCCGCTGGCGCGGGCGCTCGGACGAATCGTCACCCTGCCCGGCCGCCGGCTGCTGCAATATCGCCGGGAGGACGGCACCGTGGCGCCGATCCATGCCGCCGAGATCAACGCCTACATCAAGCGCGCCTGCGGCCTGCCCGTCAGCAGCAAGGATCTCAGGATGCTCGCCGCGAATACGGCGGCGGCGGAACTGCTGCTCGCAGGGGAGGAGATGGCGAGCGAGACCGGGCGCAAGCGCCAGCTCGCCGACATCATGCGCGCCATCGCGCAGAGGCTGGTCAACACGCCGGCCGTGGTCCGCAAGAGCTATGTCCACGCCATCGTCATCGAGGCCTATGCCAGCGGCCGGCTGCAGCGCAGCTATGCCAAGGCCCGCTCGCGCCCCGGCTGTTCGCGCATCGAGCGGGCGCTCGGCCTGCTCGCCGCCTAGACCGCGACGGTCTAGGCTTTTGATCTTGCATCGGCTTTTCCCGAAAACCGCTTCCCACTTTTCGGGCCGATGCTCCACGCGGGAACAATGGCGTCCTTACGGGCTTGGTTCGGAAAGCCCCAGCCAAGGAGAACCGCCATGGCCGAGCCCGAGAAGAAGCGCGAGAATCCCGCGCTGCTCGAAGACGAACGCAGACAAACCAATCCGACCGAGATCGGCATTGGCAACGACCCGTCCGACACGCACCGCACCAGCGAGCGCACCAATGTCCATGATGCGGGCAGCGACGCGAACGACACGCCCGACGGGCTGACGGAATCCGAAGAGGCCGTGCGGCAGGCCGCCGAGGACATCCCGACCGGCGGCTCGCTGACAGGCCGCACCGAATCCGTGCCGGTCTTCGATCGCGGCTCGCTGCCACCGAAAATTTGAGCGGGAGGACGAGATGACCGGTGAATGGAGCTTCGTCGTCTGGATCGTGCTGATCGGGATCCCGCTGGGGATCGTGCTGGCCTCCGTCTGGGCGCGCTCGCACCGTGCGGGAGAAGCTAGGCTGAGCAAGGAAGAGCTGGACGAGCCGATCTAGCCCGCGCGTCCGCTGCAACATCCTTATCTCGTTGGCTAATTTTATTTTTTTCCGATGCGTCGGAACCCTCCAGCTGCATGCGGCGTTTCCCCGCCGCTGAATCTTCGCGGCGGAGACAAGAATGGACGAAGAGAGAATCACGAGGATCGCACGAGCGATGTGCCGCGCGGCACGGCTCGATCCCGACAAGCCGGCCGGCAACAAAGGCCCCTACACGATATCGATGCGGGAGCCCGGCCATGAAGGGCCGCAGCCGGCCTGGATGCTGTTCCGACAGGAAGCGACGCAGTTCGCAACCCGCCACAGGGACGTCGCGGCACAGCTCTGAAAAGTTCGAGGAAACAACCAAGGCGGCCACCGCCTGCATGCGGCGGTGACCATGACAAGGCCCGGTGCTCCGAAAGGAGGCCGGGCCTTTCTATTATTGTCTGGAGCCGGCCTGCAGCGTCCTGAACGTCGGATAGAAGCCGCCATAGCTCTTTTCGAGGATCGCGCTGCCGCCGCGCTCCTTCAGCGTCTCGGCGACGGATAGGCCGAGTTCGCGCGCGCGCTCCGGCGCCGCACTGCTGCCGGCGACGACACGCTCGGAGCCCTCGACAGAGGTGACCTGCCCCTGCAGGACGAGGCGGCCTTCGCGCCAGCTCGCGCTGGCGCCCACGGGCAGGCTGCAGCCGGCGCCGAGCGCATGCAGCATCGCGCGCTCGGCCTCGACCTCCGCGCGAGCCTGCGGGCACTGGATCGACTGCAGGATCTCGATCACGGCCGTGTCGGCGGCCCGGGCCTCGAGCCCGAGCGCGCCCTGCCCCACCGCATAGGGAAACGTCGTCGGCTCGAACACTTCTGCGGAAGCCGTATCGAGCCCCAGCCGCCTGAGCCCCGCCTGCGCCAGAATCACCGCATCAAGCGAATCCTCGCCCTCGATGCGGGCGAGGCGCGGGCCGACATTGCCGCGGATCGGAACCACCTGCACGTCCGGGCGCAGGTTCAGGATCTGCGCGCGGCGGCGCAGCGAACCCGTCCCGACCTTCGCGCCGCGCGAAAGCGAGGCCAGCGTCGCGCCGCAGAGCGCATCGCGCGGGTCCTCGCGCTCCGGCACGCAGGCGAGGACGAGCCCCTCATGGAGGGTGGTCGGCAGATCCTTCAGGGAATGGACGACGAAATCGACCTCATTGGAGGTGAGCTGCCGCTCATGCTCGACCGCGAAGACGCCGACCATGCCGAACTCGTGGAATTCCGAGGACCGGTCCCGGTCGGCGATGGTGGTGATCGGGCAGAGGGTGAATTCGGTGTCGGGGTGCTTCGCCTGGATCAGGTCCATGACATGGCGGGTCTGGGCCATCGCCAGCGGGCTGCGGCGCGTGCCGATCCTGAGATGCATTTAAGCTACTTTCGATCCTGTCCAGGCTAGCCGGCTCTTTCGGCGTCTATATCAGGGGGGAAGCGCGAGCGGGTGCGACACAATCTCGCGCCTCCGGCTCAACCGCGCCCGCCTTCGCGCAGGGCGGCGATCGACTGTCGCAGCACCTCGATCACGCGCGGATCGCGCGACTGGGCGACGTTGAAGCGCATGAAGCTGCCGGCGCTCTGCGAGACACTGAAGACATTGCCGGGCGCCAACACCACGTCATGCGCCACGGCGAGCCGCGCCAGCTCGGCGGAATCGATGCCCTCCGGCAGGCGGCACCAGAGATAGAAGCCGCCGCGCGGAACGAGCCAGGGCCGGATGCCGAGCGTCTCCAGCCGCGCAGCGACCTCCCGCCTCGCCTGCGCGAGCCGGCGGCGCAGCTCCTCCATATGCTTGCGGTAGCTGCCACCCGCGAGGACGCCGGCGACCAGTTCAGCCGCCACGGGGCCGGGGCCGCCGAAGGTGGTCGCGACCTGCAAATCGACGAGCCCCTCGACCCAGTCCGCCCGCGCCGCGATGTAGCCGCAGCGGACAGAGGCCGAGAGCGTCTTCGAGAAGCTGCCGATCCGGATGACGCGATCCAGCCCATCAAGCGTCGCCAGCCGCGGCGAAGGCTCCGGCTCGAAATCGGCGAAGATCTCGTCCTCGACGATGGTCAGCTCGCAGGCCGCAGCCGCGCGCAGGACACGATAGGCCGTCTGCGGCGACAGGCTTGCGCCCGTTGGATTGTGCAGCCCGGAATTGGTGATGTAGAGCCGCGGCCTCTCGGCCGCCGCCAGCGCCTCGAAGGCCGCGACGTCGGGGCCGGAGGGCGTATAGGGCACGCCGAGAATGCGCAGCTGATGCGCCCGCAGCAGCGCCTGGAAGTTGAAGTAGCAGGGGTCGTCGACGAGCACGGTGTCACCCGGCCGCAGCAGGAAGCGGCAGATCAGATCGAGCGCCTGCGTGCCCGAGCCAGTCAGCAGGAGCAGTTCGGGGCCTGCGGTCAGCCCTTCCTCGGCGAAGCGGCCGAGCAGGAGCCGCCGCAGCGCCGGCGAGCCGCGGGTGCTGCCATAATCGGAAAGAATGGGGTCCTGTGCTCGCGCCAGCGCCCGGAAGCCGCGGCGCAAGGCCTCGCCCGGCATCCAGTCGGCCGGCAGCCAGCCGCAACCCGGTTTGAGCACGGCCGGATCGGCATCGAGCGACTGCCGCGAGACCCAGAACGGATCGACCGTCTGCTCGCGCGGCGTGGCCGCACCGGCCAGCGCAAGCGGCGGCAGGCCACCGCCTGTGACATAGAAGCCGGAACCGGGCCGCGCCCGGATCAGCCCCTCGGCGGCGAGGCGGTCATAAGCCTCCACCACGGTCGAGGGCGAAACCTGCATCGCTGCGGCGAAACGGCGGATCGAAGGCAGCCGGTCGCCGGGCGCCAGAAGCCGACCCGCCAGCTTGCCACGTATCGCCGCCATGACTGTGTCCGTGCGGGTCTGCCGCCGGGCAGGTGTGCCGGGCTCATCGATCGTATGGGCATCCATAGCCATACAGTTTGCCACGAATGTATTGAACTGTCGCTGTCGCCTTTCAGCGCGTGCGCGTAGTGCTAAGCGTGTCATTCAGGCGAAAAGGCGAAGAATGTTCAGGGATCGTGTCGGCGCGGGATGGGGCAGCGGCTTGCTCGGCGTCCTGATCTTCAGCGGCTCGCTGCCTGCGACGCGCATAGCGGTCGCGGGCTTCTCGCCGCTGTTCCTCACCTCGGCGCGGGCAGTGATCGCTGCGCTGCTGGGCGGCGCCTGCCTTGTTCTGCTGCGCCAGAAACGGCCGGCCGGGACCGATATCGGCCCGCTCACCATCGTCGCCGTCGGCGTGGTTCTCGGCTTCCCGCTGCTGACGGCCCTGGCGTTGCAGCATATTCCGGCGGCCCGCTCGATCGTGTTCGTCGGGCTGCTGCCACTGGCGACGGCGCTGTTCGGCGTCATGCGCGCGGGCGAGCGGCCGAAGCCCGCCTTCTGGCTGTTTTCCGTGCTCGGTGCGGCCACCGTCGCCGGCTTCGCCTTCGCCCATAGCGAAGGCGGCTCGCTGACCGGGGACCTGCTGATGATCGCGGCGATCCTGCTCTGCGGGCTCGGCTATGCCGAAGGCGCGGCGCTGTCGCGGCGGCTCGGCGGCTGGCAGGTGATCTCCTGGGCCCTGCTGCTCTCGCTGCCGGCGATGGCGGCGCTCGCGCTCATGTTCCTGCCCGCCTCCTGGCAGGGCATCGGCACGCCGGCCTGGCTCGGCCTCGCTTACGTCTCGGTGTTCAGCATGCTCGTCGGGTTCGTGTTCTGGTATCGCGGACTGGCGCTTGGCGGCATCGCCGGCGTAGGCCAATTGCAGCTGCTGCAGCCCTTCTTCGGCCTGATGCTCGCCGGTCTGCTGCTGCGCGAGCCCGTCGCCTGGACGATGATCGCGGCGACGGGGGTGGTGGTGCTCTGCGTCGCCGGAGCCAAGCGCTTCGCCTGACCCGAGACCTTCTCACGCGGCATACGCATTGCACGGTCCCGCACCCGGCCCTTACGAATCGGCCGGGGCTCCGGCACTTCTTCGGGCCGGGATCAGCGGAGAGTGCCAGTGGAAGATCACGTCAATGCCTTCGTGCCCGGGCCGCGGGTGCATGTCAGCGGGAAGCCGGGCGGGCCGCTCGCCGGCCTGACCTTCGGAGCGAAAGACCTGTTCGACGTGGCGGGCGTGCCGACCGGCGGCGGCAACCATGACTGGGCGAAGTTCAACCCCGTGCCCGAACACCATTCCTGGGCGGTGCAGACCCTGCTCGATGCCGGCGCCGATCTCGTCGGCAAGACCATCACCGACGAGGTTTCCCTCGGCATCCTCGGCGAGAACGCCTTCGACGGCACCCCGATCAACACGGCTGCCCCTGAACGCGTCCCGGGCGGCTCCTCCTCCGGCTCGGCGGCGGCGGTTGCGGCCGGACTCTGCGACACCGCGCTCGGCACCGACACCGGCGGCTCGGTGCGTGTGCCGTCGAGCTTCTGCGGGCTCTACGGCATCCGCCCCACCCATGGCCGGGTCAACGTGGCCGGGATGATGCCGCAGGCACCGAGCTCGGACACGACCGGCTGGTTCGCCCGCGATGCGAAGACCTTCGCCCGCGTCTCGACGGTGATGCTGGGCGAGGAGCCCGGCGCCCTGCCGACGAAGCTCATCATCGCCACCGATGCCTTCGGCTTCGCCGATCCCGAAGTCGCCGCGGCGCTGCAGCCGATGGTCGCGCGCCTTCAGAAGATCGTCGGCGAGAGCCGCGAGGACCTGATGGCGCCGCAGGGGCTTTCCGTGTGGTCACGGGCGCAGCGGACGCTGCAGCCCGTCGAAGCCTGGCAGACCTTCCAGCCCTGGGTGGAGAAAACCAATCCGCGCATGGCCTTCGGCGTCGTCGCCGGGCTGCTCAACGGTGCGCAGATGCCGGTGGCCGAGCGCAACTGGGCCGCTCTGATGCGGCAGGAAGCCCGCGCGCGGCTGCGCCATCTGCTGCCGCCCGGCACGATCCTGTGCCTGCCGACCACGCCCTTCCCCGCCCCCTTGCGCGGATTGCCGATGCCCCAGCTGCAGCCGCTGCGGGACCGGATCAACTGCCTCTGCGCACAGGGCGGGCTCACCGGCTCGCCGCAGGTCAGCCTGCCGGGCGCCACGGTGGACGGCGCGCCCGTCGGCCTCTCGATCATCGGCGGGCGCGGCACGGATGCCGCGCTGATCGCCGTCGCACTCGCTATGGAGGAAGCCGCGTGACCGATTTCACCCCGAACATTCCCGAGGTCGTCGCGGAGGTCTCCGCCCTGTTCGAGCGCTATGAGACGGCGCTGGCGGAAAAGGATGTCGCGGTGCTCGACGCGACCTTCTGGGACAGTCCCCACACCATCCGCTACGCCCTGCACGAGAACGGCTACGGCTTCGAAGCGATCCATGCTCATCGCGTCGCCCGGCCGCCGGGCCCGAGCATCAAGGAGAAGCGGATCCGGCTCGAGATCCTGACGCTGGGCCGCGACATCGCGACCGTGAACCTGGAGTTCAAGGTCCGCGGCAAGGACCTGATCGGCCGGCAGAGCCAGAGCTGGGTGCGCTTTCCCGATCTCGGCTGGAAGGTGATCTCCGCCCATGTCTCGACCATGGACGGCGCACGGCTCTGGTGAGCCCTGCCCACCTCACCCGCGATAGCGGGCGGCGGGGGTGCTGAGCGAGAGACCGGGGCGCAGAGCCTCGCGGGCCGCGACGAACGCGTCGAAGGCCTCGGTCTCCGGCAATGAGGGAATGGTGACCGTCTCGCCCAAGTCGAAGCCGGCGAGCGCGGCATCGACCATGTCGTCCACGGTCATCACCATCCCGGCCGGGATTCGCGCCATCGCCTCCTCGTTCCAGATCGCGGTGCGGGTAATGCCCGGCAACACGGCCTGGACACGCACGCCCTTGGGGCCGAGCTCGGCATGCAGCGTTTCCGAGAAGGTCAGCACGAAGGCCTTCGTCGCCGGATAGACCGCGGTGAAGGCAGCCGGCATCAGCGCCGTTACCGAACTCAGGTTGATGATGGCGCCCGAGCCGTGCTGGGCGAGCCGCGGCGCGATGGCGGCGGCAAGCCGCGTCACGGCGAGCACGTTGAGCGCGATCATCCCCGAGAGATAGGCGGCGTCGGCGTTGAGGATCGGCCCCTCGCCGGCGATGCCCGCATTGTTGACGAGGCCGGTGACCGCCTCGTCCGTGCGCAACCGCGCTTCAATGCGGGCGAGATCGGCAGGCTGGGAGAGATCGGCGGCGATGGTCTCGACGCTGACGCCGTGGGCGGCGCGGATGTCCCGGGCCAGCGCCTCGAGCTTGTCGGTGCGGCGCGCCACCAGGATGAGGTCATGGCCGTGCCGGGCGAGGCGCTGCGCATAGACTGCGCCGATGCCGTCCGAGGCGCCGGTGACAAGGAAGGTTCCGTTCGACATGGTTCTAACTCCTGAGGAAAGCCGGGAGCGGCGGGCGAGGCCCACCGCATCCGTTCAGCCCTTGATGAAGGCGAGGAGATCGGCGTTGAAGCGATCCTGATGGGTCTGGGTCAGGCCGTGGTCGACGCCTTCGTAGACCTTGAGCACCGCGTGCTTGACGATCTTGACCGTCGCGAGCGCCGAGGCGCCGATCGGCACGATCTGGTCGTCATCGCCGTGGAGCACGAGCGTCGGCTTGTCGAAGCGCTTCAAGTCCTCGTTGAAGTCGCTCTCCGAGAAGGCCCGGATCGAGTCGAGCTGGCCCTTCAGCCCGCCCATCATGCCCTGCAGCCAGAAGCTCTCGCGGATGCCCTCCGAGATGACGGCGCCCGGCCGGTTGTAGCCGTAGAAGGGGATCGTGATGTCCTTGAAGAACTGCGCGCGGTTGTCATAGGTGCCCTTGCGGATACCGTCGAAGACGTCGAGCGGCAGGCCGCCGGGATTGGCCTCGGTCTTCAGCATCAGTGGCGGCACGGCGCCGATCAGGGCGACCTTGGCGACGCGGCCCGTGCCGTGGCGGCCGATATAGCGGGTGACTTCGCCGCCGCCGGTGGAATGGCCGACCAGGATCACGTCCTTCAAGTCGAGCTGCTCGATCAGCTCAGCGAGGTCGTCGCCATACTGGTCCATGGTGTTGTTCTGCCAGACCTGGTCCGAACGGCCGTGGCTGCGGCGGTCATGGGCGATGGTGCGGAAACCCTGGTTGGCGAAGAAGACCATCTGCCCGTCCCAGACATCGGCCGTGAGCGGCCAGCCATGGGAGAAGACGATCGGCTGCCCGTCCTTCGGACCCCAGTCCTTGTAGAAGATGCGGGTGCCGTCCTTGGTGGTGATCGTGGCCATTGTCTTAATTCCCTCAATGCGTTGCTTCAGATCGCCGGGACGTCCGCGCCCCGTGGTTGAAGGATTACGCTGGGTGAGGAATCATCGGGATTGGCGGAACCGACAATCGCCGGGTCAAAACCGACAAAGAGGCTGATCAGATGGGTTCGCCCGCTCACGAGACAATCAAGGCCGAGGTCGGGATGGTGCTCTACCCCGGCTGCCAGACAGCGATGATCCACGGCATGACCGACCTGCTCGACATCGCCGGACATTTCTCGGAGAAGCGCGGCGGCCGCAGGCTGCGCGTCAGCCACTGGCGGCAGGACGCGGATGGCAGCTGGGGCCGCGACTTCGACACCCATGCCGATCTCGGATCAGCCACGGAGCCTGAGGTGCTGATCGTGCCGGGCCGGCTGACCGGGCCGATGGAAGCGGCCGAGGCCGTCCCTTACGCCCGCTGGCTGCTCGACCGGCATGCGCGCGGCACCACGCTCGCGGCCAATTGTGGCGGCGTCTTCGCATTGGCCGCGACGGGGCTGCTCTCCGGCCGGCCCGCCACGACCCACTGGCTCTTCGCCGACGCCTTCCGCAGCCGCTTCCCCGATGTTCGCCTCGACACCGACCGCATGGTGATCGAGGACGGCGACATCCTCACCGCCGGCGGGCTGATGGCCTGGACCGATCTCGGCCTGCGGCTGGTCGACCGGCTGCTCGGCTCAACCGTTATGGCCGACACCGGCAGCTTCATGCTGATCGATTCCGCCGGCCGTGAGCAGAAGCATTATTCGCGCTTCGCGCCGAAGCTGACCCATGGCGACGAGGCCATCCTGCGGGTGCAGCACTGGCTGCAGGCGCGCGAGGCCAAGGCCATCAGCGTCGGCGAGATGGCGAAGATCATCGCGATGGAGGAGCGCACCTTCCAGCGCCGCTTCAAGGCCGCGACGGGGCTGAAGCCGACGGAATACGCGCAGCATCTGCGCGTCGGGAAGGCGCGCGAGCTGCTGGAGTTCACCCGGCGCTCGATTGAGCAGATCGCCTGGGCGGTCGGCTATGAGGACGCCGCCGCCTTCCGCAAGCTCTTTCACCGGCTCGTCGGGCTCTCGCCCGGCGATTACCGCAACCGCTTCGCGGCGATCGCGGCGGAGTAAGCGGCGCTCACGCCGCCTTCTTCGCCTGCGCGCGGGCCTCCACGACGGCAGCGAAATGCGCCTCGGCCCAGTTGACCAGCCCCAGAAGCGGGCCGGCGAAGCTCTGGCCGAGCGGCGTCAGCGAATAGGTGACGCTCGGCGGCACCGTCGGCTGGACATCGCGGTGGACGAGGCCGGAAACCTCCAGCATGCGCAGCGTCTGCGTCAGCATGCGCTTGGAGATGTCGGGCACGGCCCGCGCGAGCGCGCTGAAGCGCTTCGGTCCGCCGGCCAGCGCCGCGAGCAGCAGCATCGACCAACGGTCGCCGATCTGGTCGAGCAGGTTGCGGACGGGGCAGCGCTCCTCGTCCAGCCCCAGCGCCTGCCAGTCCTCGAATTTCTCGCCCAGCGTCTTGCAGGCATCGTCCATGACGGTCTCCCCGCAGTAACCAGGTGACGGGAAAGTGCCGTCTTCCGGGCTCCGCCCCAAGTCTCTATCTGAGACTTAGTCTAACACAGAGACCGGAGATTTGTCATGTCCACCGCCCCTCGCTTCGTCGTCACCGGCGCCAGCGGCCAGCTCGGCCGACTCGTCGTCGCCGCGCTCGCCCGCCGCATCGGATCCTCAGCCGTCGCCGCCGTGGTGCGCGACCCCGCGCGTGCCGCCTCGCTGTTTCCGCAGGGCGTCGCTATTCGCAAGGGCGATTACGAGCAGCCTGAAACGCTGGAGGCCGCCTTCGCCGGCGCGGAACGGCTGCTGCTGATCTCGTCCAATGCGATCGGCGCGCGTGTCGCGCAGCACCGCAATGCCATCGAGGCGGCCAAGCGGGCCGGGGTGAAGCGCATCGCCTATACCAGCCTGCTCCATGCCGATGTCTCGAAGCTCGGGCTCGCCGAGGAGCACCGCCAGACCGAGGCTCTGATCGCCGCAAGCGGCCTCGACCACTCGTTCCTGCGCAATGGCTGGTACACGGAGAACTACACCGCCTCGATCCCGCCCGCGCTGCAGCACGGCGCCTTCATCGGCAGCGCAGGCGAAGGCCGCATCGCCAGCGCCGCGCGGCAGGACTATGCCGAGGCTGCGGCCGTCTCGCTGATCGGCGACACGGCGCCACGCGCGATCCACGAGCTCGCGGGCGATGAATCCTATTCCCTGTCGGAGTTCGCCGCTGAGCTCTCGCGCCAGACGGGCAAGCCCATCCCCTATGTCGACATGCCGGAGGCCGAGTACCGCGCGGCGCTGCTCGGCGCCGGCCTGCCGGAATGGCTTGCCGACCTCATCTCGGACTCCGACGCCGCCGCGGCGAATGGCGCGCTCTTCGACGGGTCGCGCACGCTCTCGCAGCTGATCGGAAGCCCGACGACGCCGTTTGCCGCAACCATCGCAGAGGCGCTGAAAGCGGCCTAAGCCGCTACGGCATCCCAATCCGGGCCGAAGGACGGGCGGACGAAACGCTGGTCCTTCGGCAGGGCGGCGATGGCTGCGCGGTCCGCATCGTCGAGTTTGATGTCCAGCGCGTCGAGATTGGCCTTCTGGCTCTCAGCGCGGCCTGCTTTCGGAATGGCGACGACACCTTCCTGGTCCATGAGCCAGGCGAGCGCGACCTGCGCAGCACTGGCACCGTGCTTCGCGCCGATCTCGTTCAGCGTCGCGTCGCTGGCGGCCCTGCCCTGCGCGAGCGGGCAATAGGCCGTCAGCGGAATGCCCTTGGCTCGCAGGTAAGCCAGCATCGGTGCCTGAGAGAGGAAGGCGTGATACTCGATCTGGTGGCAGGCGATGGGCGCGCCGATCTCCTCCACCGCGCGGCGGATCATCGGCAGGTTGAAGTTGCAGACGCCGATGGCGCGCGTCAGCCCGCGCTCGCGCAGCGAGAGCAGCGCCTCCAGCGTCGCGGCCATGTCCATGTCCGGCGCGGGCCAGTGGACGAGGTAGAGGTCGACATAGTCGAGCTTGAGCTTGCGCAGGCTGGTGTCGAAGGCACGCTCGACAGCGTCCGGCGCAAGTTGGTCATGCCAGACCTTGGTCGTGACGAAGAGATCGCTGCGCTTGATGCCCGAGGCCGCGATGCCCGCGCCGACACCGGCCTCGTTGTCGTACATCGCGGCGGTATCGATGTGGCGGTAGCCGAGCGCGATCGCGCTCTCGACCGGCGCCTGTGCGTCGTTGCCCGCGAGGCGGAAGGTGCCGAGGCCAAGACGCGGAATCGCCACGCCCTGGGTGCTGATCGTTTCCATGACGGGGTTCCTCTCGAAAGCGACGACTGGTTGCCTGGATGCCTGCAAAGGAAGCAGAGCCTAGCCCGCGCAAGCGCCTTCGACGACAGCGCCTGGCGAGGTGCCACGTCGCGCCCCGCGCATTCCAATGTGAGCTGCATCGCAGTCGCAATGGCCGCCATGGCCTCTTCTGCCGGCGTCGGCGCTCTCCCGGCACATCGTCACGGAGGAACCATGGCATGAACCGCATCACTTCGCTGCTCGAGGGCCTCTTCGCCGGTGCCGTCTTTTTCGTCACCTTTCTTTACGCCGTAAGCTTCATCGCCGACCGGATCGCCTCGCGGGCAGTCAATTCGGGAGTCCCCACTCCGATGCCGGAGCTACTGAGCATCAACCTGCTGATGCTGGGGGCCTTCATGATGGAGCACAGCGCCATGGTGCGGCGGGCTTTCAAACGCGCCATCCGCTCCGCATAGGATTTTCGCCCATGCGGACGCTGCCGCGCCAGACGCTCGGGCATGGGCGTCGCGGAAACGCGCGACCGAGACATGGCATTGCCAATCTCGAATTCGGGGTATATACGCGCATTATGTATAACCCCTGCCACTGCACCCGTCTGCGGACGGCGACCCGCAAGGTCGCCGCCTTCTATGACGCTGCGCTGGCGCCGACCGGCATCAACATCGCACAGTTCGCGCTATTGCGGACGGTGGCGCGCCGCGGCGCCCTCAGCCTGACGGAGCTCGGTCGGTTGCTTGGCCTCGACCGCTCGACGATGGGGCGCAATGTCCGCGTCGTCGAGAAGGACGGGCTGGTGACGATCGGCAAGGGCAAGGACCAGCGCGAGGCGGTGGTCAGCCTGACCGACCAGGGACAGGCCGTCCTGCAGGCCGCGGAGCCGCGCTGGGAGAAGTCCCAGGACGAGCTCACCGCCCGGCTGGGCCCCGACCGGATGCAGTTTCTCGACGAACTCGAACGCCTTTTGTGAAGCATCATCTCCGACCCGAATTCACACCCATATACGGGCATATGCCCGCAGAAGGATGAGCCCATGTCGACAGCAGCTGTCCCCGCTCGCAACGGTGCGATATCAACCTTTGTCGCCCGTCGCGGCATCCATTACGGCTGGGTCGTCGCGGGCGTCACCTTCCTGACGATGCTGGTCACGGCCGGCGCCGTCGGCGCGCCCGGCGTGCTGATCGGGCCGTTGCAGGCCGAGTTCGGTTGGGCGACCTCCGACATCTCCTCGGCCTTCGCGATCCGCCTCGTCCTCTTCGGCCTCCTCGGTCCCTTCGCGGCCGCCTTCATGAACCGCTTCGGCGTCCGCCGCGTCGCGGCTGTCGCGCTGAGCCTGATCGCGGCCGGCGTGCTCGGTTCCTTTGCCATGACGACGCTCTGGCAGCTCTTCCTGCTCTGGGGCGTGGTCGTCGGTTTCGGCACCGGGCTCACCGCCATGGTGCTCGGCGCCACCGTCGCGACGCGCTGGTTCTCCGCCCGGCGCGGCCTCGTCGTGGGCTTGCTGACTGCGAGCACCGCAACGGGACAGCTCGTCTTCCTGCCGCTGCTGGCCTCGCTGACCGAGCGGCTCGGCTGGCGCAGCGCGCTCGGCTTCGTGCTGGTCATGCTCCTCGTCGCAGCGCTCGTCGTGCTCATGCTGATGCGCGACCGGCCGTCCGATGTCGGGCTTGCGGCCTATGGCGCGACCGGCCCGGCGCCGGCTGCGCAGCCTGCGCCCGCAACGTTCAAGGCTATGCTCGCTTCGCCGCTCGTCGCGCTCCGCGAGGCGGCCGGCACGCGCATGTTCTGGGTGCTGTTCGGCACCTTCTTCGTCTGTGGCGCCAGCACGAACGGACTGGTGCAGACGCATTTCGTCTCGCTCTGCGGTGATTTCGGCATGGCGCCGGTGGCGGCCGCCGGCATGCTCGCGGTCATCGGCATCTTCGACTTCGCCGGCACCGTCGGCTCCGGCTGGCTCTCCGACCGCTACGACAGCCGCAAGCTGCTGTTCTGGTATTACGGCCTGCGCGGGCTCTCGCTGATCTACCTGCCCTTCACCTCGTTCAGCTTCTACGAGCTGTCGATCTTCGCCGTTCTCTATGGCCTCGACTGGGTCGCCACCGTGCCGCCGACCGTCAAGCTCGCGGCTGATCGCTTCGGGGAAAAGGCGAACCTCGTCTTCGGCTGGATCTTCGCCGGCCATCAGCTCGGAGCCGCCTTCGCCGCCTGGGGCGGCGGTTTCAGCCGCACCGCCTATCAGAGCTACCTGCCGGCCTTCTTCATCGCCGGGGTGCTCTGCCTGATCGCCGCGCTCGCCATCCTAGCGGTGCGCGAGCCACGCGACGAGGCGCTGGCGCCGGCCGCGGCCTGAGGAGTGCGGCCGTCCTTCCGATGCGATCAGCTCGAAAAGCTGCCGCGCAGCAGACTTGTCGCCAGCGCGAGCATCATGATGCCGATGGCGAGGTCGAGAATGCGCCAGGCGACGGGCTTGGCGAAGAGCGGCGCCAGGACTCGCGCGCCGAAACCAAGAGAGGCGAACCAGGCGAGACTGGCGCTCACCGCGCCGATGACGAAGGGCGTGCGCTCATGCGATGGCAAGCTCGTTCCCACGGCGCCCATCAGGAGAACGGTGTCGATGTAAACATGCGGGTTGAGAAAGGTGAAAGCTGCGGTGCCGGCGAGGGCCGCTCCCAGCGTCATCCCCGCAGCCCTGTCGACCACCATTGCCTGTGAGATCGCTGCGCGTCGCAGGGCCGCGACGCCATACCATGCCAGAAACGCCGCCCCGGCCAGGCTCAGAGCCACGGAGAGTCCGGGCACCAGGGCAAGAGCGGTGCCCAGGCCGTTGACCCCGGCGACGATCAGCGCGGCATCCGCCGCCGCGCAGAAGAGCACGATGGGCCAGACATGCTCGCGTCTCAGCCCCTGCCTGAGCACGAACATGTTCTGGGCGCCGATGGCGGCGATGAGGCCGAGCGAGAGGGCAAAGCCCTTGGCAAAGGCGGGGAGGAAAGCAGCATCTGTCATGGGCTCTTGATGCCGATGAGCGCCGATGTAGACTAGATAAATCTCCTTAATTGGATTTAGGCAAACTAATGCTGGACTACCTGTCTCTGGCCGCGGTTGCAGCTGTCGCGCGAGAAGGCAGTTTCGAGAAGGCCGCTGCCGCTCTCGGCGTCACGCCCTCAGCCGTCTCGCAGCGCGTCAAGGGGCTGGAAGATCGTCTCGGTGCGATCCTGTTGGTTCGCGGATCGCCCTGCCGCCCGACCGAAATCGGCGCGAGGATCTGCGCCCATGTCGAGCAGGTCAGGTTGCTCGAAAGCGAGTTCGCCGAGACCCTGCCGGGCCTGTCTTCGCAGGACAGAGGCCCCGCCTGCATCCGGGTCGCCGTGAACGCCGACAGCGTGAGCACCTGGTTTCCCCGGGCAGCGGCCCGCTTTGCAAGCGAGACCGACGGCCTGCTGGATCTCGTCCTCGAAGACGAGGCGCATACGGCCCAACGGCTTCAGAGTGGGGATGTCATGGCGGCAGTGACGGCCGACCCCGCGCCGGTCATCGGTTGCCGGACCCATCCTCTGGGGCAGATCGAATATCTGGCCGTCGCGACTCCGGCCTTCGTCGCTTGCCACTTTTCAGCCGGCGTCGATGAGCCAAGTCTGCAGAAAGCGCCCATGCTGCGGTTCGACCGCCGCGACGATCTGCAGTTTCGCTGGGCCCGGGAGGCGCATGAGACGACCTTCTCAGCACCCACCCACTGGACCCCTTCGACGCAAGGCATGCTGGATATGACCCTCGCGGGCCTTGGCTGGTCGATGGCGCCGATTCAGCTGGCGAGCGACCTGATCAAGCAGGGACGACTTGTCGAGCTGCCGCCGCAGAAGCGGATCAAGGTGAGCCTCTATTGGCAGCGGACCCGGCTCGCAGCGCGCCTGCTCGACCAACTCACGGAAGCGGTGCGGACAATCGCCGCTCAGGAGCTTCAGCCGAGCCAATGAGGCCGAAGCGCACCGATGCCAGGGCCGACGGCAGTCTTTAGTCCCGCGAGACCGCCTGCCGTCATCTTCATGCGGTCTCCAACGCTTCGGCAACCAACTGCCCAAAGCGCTTGGTGCCCGTCTTCCCGCCGAGATCGGGCGTCCGGGAGGCAGGGTCGGTCAGGACGGTGTCGATGGCCTTGTCGATGGCATGATAGGCCTGCTCGAACGCCGGCAGACCGCGCTTCTCGCCGAGCCACTGCAGCAGCATTCCACAGGACAGGATCATCGAGACCGGGTTCGCCTTGTCCTGGTTCTGGATGTCGGGCGCCGAGCCATGCTGAGCCTGGGCGCAGCAATGCGTATCGCTGGCCATCATCGAGCCTGCGAGACCGAGGCTGCCGGACAGCTCACTGGCGAGATCCGAGATGATGTCGCCGTAGAAATTGGTCGCGCAGATCACGTCGAAGCGCTCGGGGCTGCGGACCAGATGAGCGGTCGAGGCATCGATCAGCAGGTCGTCGAGCTGCACTTGCGGGAACTCCTGCGCCACCTTGCGGACTTCGCGCAGGAACAGGCCGTCGGTCTGGTGGAAGCTGTTGACCTTGTGGACGGCGGTGACCTTGTTGCGGCGCTTGGCGGCGAGCTCGAAGGCGCGCCTTGCGATGCGGTTCGAGCAATGCGTCGTGATCTTGCGCAGCGAGATCGCCATGTCCGGCGAAGGCATCAGCTCGGCCCAGCCGAGATGCATGTTGCGGTCGGGATAGAAGCCTTCGGTCGCCTCGCGCATGATGACGAGGTCCATCGTCTTGCCCGGCTTCATATTGGATTCGATGAAGGGGCGCGTGCGCGCCGGGCGGACATTGGCGTAGAGGTCGAGGCCGATGCGGAAACCGGCGGAGACATTCCGCCCACCCTTGTCCGGAGCCGGATAGTCGGCATGGGACTGCGTGCCCAGGATGACGCCGTCATAATCGGCGCGCGCCTTGTCGAGCACGCTTTCACGCAGCGTCGTGCCATGCTTTTCGAGGCTCTTGAACCCGACATCGTCATACTCGAATTTGAGATCGAGGCCGAAGCGGCTGCTGGCGACCTCCAGCACGCCGATCGACGCGGCGACGATTTCAGGCCCGATGCCATCGCATTGCAGAACGAGAATCTTCATGAGGTTTCCTCCACGTCCGAGGCACCGCCTTGGAATTGGCTATTTAATCGTATAAATCCAATTATCGGTCAAGCTGTGTTTGGCGATTGCGATGATCGCCTCAACCTGCGATCAGTCGAGACGACCCAAGCGACAGCACCATGGCAACCAGTCCTCTCGCCCTGCGCATAGCCAACGACATCATCGCACGGATCGGCATGGGCGAATTCGGCCCCGGCTCGCATCTCGCGACCGAAGCGCTGGCGACACGCTTCCAGGTCTCGCGCTCGCCGGTGCGGGAAGCGCTGTCGCTGCTGTCGGACCGTGGGGTGATCGAGAACCGTCGGAATCGCGGCTTCTTCGTGCTGGCGGCTGCGAGTGGCGCGCCTGAAGAGGCCGCCATCGGCTCACTCGGATCGGCCGAGGAAGACCCCTATTACGTTCTGGCGGAAGACTGGCTGAACGACCGGATCGGCGCCGACCAGACGGAGCAGGCTCTGCGCGATCGCTACGAGCTGACGCGCTCCCAGGCTCAGGAGCTTTTGCTGCGCGCCGCACGGGAAGGCTGGGCCGAACCAAAGCCGGGCTATGGCTGGCGGCTCAAACAGGTCGCCAAGACGGCCGAAGCCTTCGAATCCATCTATCGCTTCCGGGCCGTCATCGAGCCGGCCGCTCTGCTGGAGCCGACCTTTCGCTTCGACAAGGCGGCGGCGGCAACGCTTCGGCGCACGCAGGAGCGCCTAGCGGCGGGAAATCTGGAGGGCCTGGCTCCGGCCGCGATGACCGCTGCAGGCGCGGAGTTTCACGAAACGATCATCAAAATGTCGGGGAATCCGATGTTCTTTCAGGCGCTGGAACGCGCGAACCAGTTGAGAAGGCTGGCGGAGTACCGCCTCAAAGTGAACCCCAAGCGGATCGCTGTGCAGAGCACGGAGCACCTCCAGATCCTCGACCTTCTCGCCAAGGGCGACAATCTCGAAGCTGCGCATCTGATGCGCCGTCATCTCAGTGGCGCTCTCGCGGCGAAATCGCCCGTCATCCACCCGAGGCAGGACGACGAGTCCCGGACGATCTAAGCCCCTTTCATCTCCCATCAATTTCCGCCCACCCGGGCCGCGGCTTCGCTCGGCAAAAACGATGTTGGTTTTATATATTGATAAAACCAATCACGATCACTAAGGTCTCCTCCCATAACAACAACATTAGGGAGGTCCATGATGTTCAATCGCCGCCAACTCATCCTCGCCTCGACTGCCAGTGCGGGAGCTCTGGGTCTCGGCATGCCCGCCCGGGCGCAGACTCCGCCCGCGGGTTATCCGGCCGGGTACAAGGACATCGTCGAGAAGGCCCGCACCGAAGGCGCCGTCGCGATCTACACCTCGACGGACGATGTGCAGGGCCGGCCCCTCGTCGAAGCGTTCCAGAAGGCCTTTCCGGGCATCCGCGTCGACTACAACGACATCGGCACGAACGGCGCCTATAACCGCGTCATCTCGGAAGCCGCCGCCAAGCAGGTCGGGTCGGACGTCGTCTGGACCTCGGCGATGGATCTCCAGATGGTGCTGGTCCAACGCGGACTGGCAGAGGCCTACAAGTCTCCCGAGGCCAGCAAGCTGCCCGATTGGGCCAACTTCAACGACACGCTCTACGGCACGACGGCTGAGCCGGTCGGCATCCTCTACAACAAGGCACAGACAGCCTCGCTGAAGCTGCCGAAGACGCGCGCAGAGCTGCTCGCCTTCATGAAGGACAACAAGGACGCGCTGAAGGGCAAGCTCGCGACCTTCGATCCGGAGAAGAGCGGGACCGGCTTCCTGTTCTTCAACAACGACGCGAAGACCCGGCCCGAGACATTCGATCTCGTGCGCGCCTTCGGCGCGGCGGATGGCAAGATCTATGGCAGCTCCGGCGCGATGCGGGAGAAGATCGTCTCCGGCGAGCATGTCTTCGCCTTCAACATCATCGCCTCCTACGCGATCGAGTGGGCAGCCAAGAACCCGGCGCTCGGCTACATCCTGACCTCGGACTATACGGCGGCATTCTCCCGAGTGGCGAACATCTCGAAGGGTGCTCCGCATCCGAATGCGGCCCGCGTCTTCCTCGACTTCCTTCTCTCTCCGGCCGGGCAGTCGGCGCTCGCCGCTAATGGCGCGCCATCGATCCGAACCGACGTCACCAGCGGGCTCAACCTCGCGAAGCTCAACGAGATGGCGAACGGCAACCTGAAGCCGATCCCGATCACGACGGCACTGCTTGAGGCAACCGAGCCGAAGAACCGCGCGGAGTTCTTCCGCCGCTGGAAGGAGGCACTGCGCGGCTGAGCCGCGCAGGTCCCCGGAGCCGCCATCATGTCTCTCGCAGCTCAAGCACCTCGCTACAGGTCCACGGTCATTCTGGCCCTGTTCGCGATGGTCGCGGCTCCGGCCGTCCTGATCATCTACCAGAGCTTCCTGAACGCGCCCTTCTTCGACGAAACGGCGCGCCCCAGCCTCGAAGCCTATGAATTCATCCTGTCCGACCCCGAGTTCTACCGGGCGCTCTGGACGACGACGCTCTACGCCTTCGGCATGGTTGTCGTGGCCGTGCCGTTGGGAGGCGTCCTGGCCTTCCTGATCACGCGGACCGACCTGAGGGGGCGTGGCTGGCTCGAGCCGCTGGTTCTCGTTCCGATGTTCCTGTCCTCGATCGTGCTTGCCTTCGGCTACACGGTCGCGATTGGCCCTTCCGGCTTCGTCACGATCGCTTTCAGGAACATCTTCGGAGCCGCGCCCTGGAGCATCTATACGCTGCCAGGGATCATCCTGATCGGCGGATTGAGCCACGTCCCGACCGTCTATCTCTATGTCGCCTCGGCAATGCGGCGGCTGCCGAGCGATCTCGAGGAAGCAGCGCGAACGGCTGGCGCCAGCGTGTGGCGCGTCTCCCTCGACGTGACGCTGCCGATGGTGCTGCCCGCTCTGGTCTTCAGCGCGGCGCTGAACCTGCTGCTCGGCTTCGAGACGTTCGGTATCCCGCTCGTTCTAGGCGATCCCAACGGCATCCTCGTGCTCACGACCTACATCTACAAGGTCAACACCATCTTCGGGGCGCCGACCTATCAGGTCATGGCTGCCGTCACCGTTTTCCTGATCCTGATCACGCTGCCGCTCGTCTTCATCCAGCGTCGGCTGCTGCGCCATGCCCGCCGCTTCGCGGCGGTCGGTGGCAAGGGCGCGCGAACCAACCTTCTAAAACTCGGTCGCGCCGGACAGGTCATCGCGCTCTCGATCATCGGCATCTGGCTGATCGTCTCGGTCTTCCTCCCCGTCGGCGGCGTTATCCTGCGTGCCTTCGTCGAGAACTGGGGTGAAGGCATCCGCATCACCGAGCAACTGACGCTCGACAACTTCAGGCGCATCTTCGAGCTGCCCAGCCTCTCCCGCGGCATCGTCAACACGATCCTGCTCGCCGCGGTCGGCGGGGCCGTTGCCGTCGGCTTCTATCTGATGGTCGGCCTTGCCGGTCATCGCAACCATGGCAAGACCGGCACGCTGCTGGACTACTCCGTGCTGATCCCTCGCGCGTTGCCGGGGCTGATCGTCGGCCTCGCCTTCTTCTGGCTGTTCCTGTTCGTGCCGTTCCTCGTGCCATTGCGCACGACGCTGTTCAGCCTGCTGATCGCTTACATCATCGTCGGCCTGTCCTATGGGCTGCGCATCATCCAGGCGACGCTCCTGCAGGTCGCTCCCGAACTCGAGGAGTCGGCGCGTACGGCCGGCGCCACCACCTTCCGGACCTGGCGCGACGTCGTGATCCCGCTGGTCCGGCCCGGTCTCGCCGGCGCCTGGGCGATGATCATGATCGTCTTCCTGCGGGAATACGCCACCGGCGTCTATCTGATGAGTGCGGGCACCGAGGTCATCGGCTCGCTGATGGTGTCGCTGCTGACCTCCGGCGCGATGGACCAGATCGCCGCGCTCTCCTTCATCTCGATCCTGCTGACCGCAGTCGGGCTTACGCTCGCCCTGCGCCTCGGAGCCAAGATCCATGACTGACCTCGTTGTCGACAACGTCCAGAAATGGCTGGGCGGCCTCCAGATTCTTTCGGGTGCCAGCTTCTCCGCCTCGAAAGGCCGCATCGTCGCCCTGCTCGGAGCCTCCGGCAGCGGAAAGACGACGCTGCTGCGCTGCATCGCCGGCCTCGAACAGCCAGAGATCGGCCGCATCACGATCGGCGGTACCCCTGTGCTCGACGACAGGGCCGGCATCGCCCTGCCTCCCGAACAGCGGAAGATCGGACTGGTCTTCCAGTCCTACGCTCTGTGGCCCCATCGCACGGTCTTCGAGAACGTCGCCTATGGCCTGAAGCTGCGGAACACGCCTCAGAGCGAGATCAAGGCCAAGGTCGAGGCTATCCTGGAGAAGCTCGGCCTCGCCCATCTCGCCGCACGCTATCCGGACCAGCTTTCCGGCGGCCAGCAACAGCGCGTCGCGATCTGCCGGGCCCTCGTCTACGAACCCAAGGTCCTGCTGCTCGACGAGCCGCTCTCCAATCTCGATGCCAAGCTACGCGAGGAAGCACGGTTCTGGATCCGCAAGCTGATCCTCGAACTCGAAATCTGCGCGATCATGGTGACGCATGATCAGAGCGAGGCCCTCGCCATCGCCGACCAAGTGCTTCTGCTGAAGGGGGGCGCCATCGTTCAGTCCGGCAGCCCGCGCGAGATCTACGGCAAGCCCGAGACCTTCTACGCCGCGGATTTCATGGGCACGAACAACGTGCTCGCAGGCAAACTCGTCCGTCACGCCGGAAAGCCTGATGCCATCGACTGTGCCGGGCTGGCCCTCGCTGGCATCTGGAAGGACAGGGATCCCCCGACCGATCCTGCCTCGGTCAAAGCCGTCATCAGGATGGAAGCGATCTCTGTCACGGCGGATGCCGTTCCGGACAGTGCTCCGTTCGATGTGGAGGGCTGCATCTATCTCGGCGAGAAGTGGGAGTACCGCCTGAAGCGCGGCGACCTGCGCCTTCGCGCCCAGGGCCATGACGAACTCCCCGGCCCAGTCGCCCACTGCCGGATTCCGGCCTCAGCAACCTGGCTGTTCAACCCGTGAAGTTCGCTCGATGATCAAGCGCAGCCGTATCGCCCTGATCCATGCCACCCCGGTGGCCGTCGATCCGATCGCGCAGTCGTTCCGGGACCTCTGGCCGGAAGCGGAGCTGCTCGGCGTCCTCGATGACGGACTGGCCATCGATCGAGCCTCCGCGGGGGCGCTGACCACCGAACTCTCCGACCGCATCGGAGCGCTGGCCGCCTATGGAGCCTCGTCAGGTGCGAGAGCGATCCTCTTCACCTGCTCGGCCTTCGGTCCTGCGATCGAGGCAGCCGCGCGCTCGCTGCCGATCCCCGTGCTCAAGCCGAACGAGGCGATGTTCGAGGAAGCGCTCGGCTTCGGCGACGACATCGGCATGGTCGCGACCTTCGGACCCGCAGTCGCCGGGATGGAGGAGGAGTTCGTCGAGGAGGCTAAGCGGATCAGGCCGACCGCCCGGATCAGAACGCACCTGACTACCGGCGCGATCGAGGCGCTGCGCGGCGGCGACAGCGAGACCCATAATCGTCGCGTCGCCGAAGGCGCAACAACGCTCGCCGAGTGCGACGCCATCCTGCTCGCTCATTTCTCGACGTCGCGCGCTTTGGTGGCGTGTCAGGCCGCGACCTCCCGCCCCGTGTTGTCGTCCCCCGATGCCGCAGTCCGCAAGCTCCGGCGCCTGCTGGAGACGTGAAGAACCGAGCCCGCGAAGTCGAGCCATTTGAAGGGAGGCCTAGATGACCATGACGAAGGTCGGAGTCGGAGCATTCCTCGCCGGTGCACTGCTGTGCGCAGGACCAGCGCCGGCCGGGGCGCAAGCCTTCCCCGAACGCCCAATCACGATGATCGTGCCCTTTGCCGCCGGCGGCGCTGCCGATGCGACCGGACGCATCCTCGCTGAAGGCATGGGCAAAGCACTTGGCAAGGCTGTCCTGATCGAGAACGCCGGCGGCGCCGGCGGGGCAACCGGGACGGCTCGGGTCAAGAATGCTCAGGCTGACGGCTACACGATCGGCTTGGGTCATACGGGCACGCTCGCTGCAGCGGTGACCGTGATGCCGAAGCTGCCTCATAATCCCCGAGCGGATTTTGCCTACCTCGGCATTGTGGCTGCGACGCCAAACATCATTTTTGTTCGCAAGGACTTCCCGGCGAACAACCTCAAGGAGTTCATCACCTACGCGCAGGCCAACAAGGACAAGCTCACATTCGGTCACTCCGGCAATGGTGCGGCGTCTCATATGACCTGCCTGCAGTTTTTCGGCTTGCTCCAGGCTCCGCCGACATACGTTCCGTACCGGGGCTTCGGACAGACGATCAATGACATCATCGCAGGCAAGATCGACGGATCCTGCGATCTCGTCGCCTCAGTTGCTGGGCAGGTTCAATCCGGATTGGTGAAGGCCTACGTGGTTGCCGCGAAGGATCGCTCGCCAACACTGCCCGACGTTCCGACGGCCGCTGAAGCCGGCCTTCCGGAATTCGTGGCCGAGACTTGGACTGGGCTTTTCGCTCCCAAGAACACGCCAAAGCCGATTCTGGATATTCTGGAGAACGCCGTCGCGACGGCACTGAGCGATGCGGAAGTGGTCAAACGCCTGAATACGATTGGTGCGCGCGTTCCGAATGCCGACGAGCGAGGTGGCCCGACGATGCAGAAGCTCGTCAACACGGAGATCGACCGCTGGGCCGAAATCCTCAACAAGGCGGGTTTCAAGCCCGATTGAGCGACGTGAAAGACGAAGACACGACACCACGCTGGACGCCGTTCGAGGCTGGAGGAGAGGCCCTCTTCCACCTCGACTGCGTGTCCCTGCTTGGCTCCGACTATCTCAGGCTGCCGCATGTGCTCCGCATCCTGTTCGAGAACGCGATGCGGACGGCTCCGGCCGCGGAGACGAAGCATCTGCCCCAGGCGTTCCGGGACTGGGTGAGGACCGGTAGCAGCCTCGCCGAGATCCCGTTCCTGCCGAACCGGATCATGATGCATGACACGACCTGCGGCCCTGCCCTGGTCGACATCGCCGCGATGCGCGACGTCCTGAGCGAACACGGCCGGGATCCCGACCTGCTGATGCCGCGGATCCCCGTCGACGTCTCGACCGATCACTCCTCCGGCGTCGACTTCTTCGCACGCTCCGATGCCTTCCAGCGCAATCTGGAGAAAGAGTTCGGGCGAAACGCCGAGCGCTACCGGCTGATGAAGTGGGCCTCGTCGGCCATGCCCGGCATCCGGGTGCATCCGCCAGGCTCCGGCATCATGCACACGATCAACCTGGAGCGCCTGTCGCGCGTGGTCGTGTGCGATAACCGTGACGGCCGGAAGCGTGCCTTTCCTGATGCACTCCTTGGCACCGACAGCCATACGCCGACCGTCAACGGTCTCGGCGTGCTCGCGTGGGGCGTCGGCGGCCTCGAGGCAGAAGGCGCCCTGTTCGGCGTACCGGTGGTGCTGCGCATCCCGGATGTGATCGGCGTGCGGTTGACGGGGAAGCTACGCGAAGGCGCGATGGCGACCGATCTGGCGCTGGAGGTCACGCGGGCTCTGCGCGAGATCGGCGTGACCGGAGACTTCGTCGAGTTTCACGGCCCTGGCGTCGCTTCGCTATCGGTCGGCGAGCGAGCGGCGATCGCCAACATGGCGCCGGAGTACGGGGCTTCGACCGGCTATTTTCCGATTGATCGGGAATCCCTCGCCTACCTCCTGAAGATCGGCAGATCTGCCAGCGATGTCGGCCTCGTTGAGGCGTATGCCAAAAACGCCGGCCTCTGGTTCGATCCCGAGGCCGAGATACGCTTCACGGGCGAGCTCTCCATTGACCTCGACGCCATCGAGGCCAGCGTGGCAGGTCCCCGACGCCCTCAGGACCGGCTCCCGGCGGGTCAGACACGTGCCAGCTTCGTGCCGCCGCTTGTGACCGACCATGAACAGGTTCCCGATGGAGCGGTTGTCATCGCCGCCATCACAAGCTGCACCAATACCTCGGACGCCAGCATGCTGGCGGCAGCTGGCGTGCTCGCGCGCAAGGCCAACGCGCTGGGGCTTCGGCCCAAGGCCTATGTGAAGACATCGCTTGCACCGGGGTCACCGACTGCCGAGCGTTTCCTGCGTCGGGCCGGGCTGTTGGCAGATCTGGAAGGGCTCGGCTTCGGCATCGTCGGCTATGGTTGCACGACCTGCATCGGCAATTCCGGAGCGTTGCCTGAGATGGTGCGAGCCGAATTGGGCCGCCCGGGATTTCGCCCCGTCGCCGTCCTGTCCGGCAACCGCAACTTCCCGGGCCGGGTCCATCCGGATCTTGAATACGGCTTCCTGGCCTCGCCACCCCTCGTCATCGCTTTCGCGCTCGCCGGGACCGTCGACATCGACATCACGCGCGACCCGATTGGCGTCGCGGCCGATGGCCAGCCTGTGATGCTGCGCGATATCTGGCCGACGGGTGAGGAGATCGACGCGGCGGTCGCCGGCGGCTGGGAAGTCGGTGATTTCGACGCCGCCTATCGCGAGGCGGCGACGCGTCCACTCTGGGTCGATCTCGACGCGCCCGCAGGTCCGCGTTTTCCCTGGGACCCCGCCTCGACCTATCTACGCAGGCCGCCCTTCGTCCGCCCGACCGGGCTGCCGGCAGCAGATGGGTTTGCACGCGCGCTGCTTGTGCTGGGCGACGACGTCACGACCGACCACATTTCCCCGGCGAACCAGATTCGGCCCGACAGCGCGGCTGGACGCCATATCATCCAGCGCGGCGGCGATCCTGCGGATCTCAATGTCTATGCCTCGCGGCGCGGCAATTATGAGGTGATGGTGCGAGGGGCCTTCACCAACCGCCTCGCAATCAACCGGCTCGTGCCGGAGGCGCCAGCCGGCATGACGCGGCACGAACCATCTGGCGAGGTTGTTCCGCTGACGGAGGCCGCCGAGCGCTACGGTCGCGAAGGCACACCGCTGATTCTTTTTGCCGGGGAGCGCTACGGCATGGGATCGTCGCGGGACTGGGCTGCCAAGGCTGTCGCCCTGCTGGGTGTTCGGGCTGTGGTGGCGTCGAGCATCGAGCGTATCCACCGGACGAACCTGATCGGCATGGGCGTGCTGCCCCTCCAGCTGCCGGAAGGCATATCGCCCCACATGCTGGGCATTCATTCTGATGACCTCTTCGTGATCGGCCTTTCCCCCGATGGGCTGGCCCCGCGTTGCGAAGTACCGCTGTCGATCATTAGGGCTGACGGACGCAAGGAGCGGATCACGCTGCGAGCGGCGATCGAGACCTCGCTTGAGGTTTCGCTTCTGAAATCAGGCGGCCTCATCCCGCATGTCCTGTCGGGCTTGTTGAGCGAACCGGATCTGGCCAAGGGGGCGGCATGACCACGGCCATTGCGATGCCGGAAGGAGCCTGCGATTGCCACGTTCATGTCTTCGGGCCGCCGGAGCGTTACCCGTTCGCGGCGGATCGTGTCTACACGCCCGGCGAGGCGGATGAGGAGATGCTGCTCGCCTTGCACGAGCGTCTCGGCATTGAACGCGTCGTGCTGGTGCAGCCCAGCTCCTATGGGACCGACAACAGCAGGATGATGGCCGCACTGTCGCGGTTGGGCGCCCGGGCTCGTGCGGTTGCGGTCCCAGCCCGCGGCTTGCAGCCTGAAGACCTGATCGCGATGAAGGCGGCTGGCGTGTGCGGCTTGAGGCTCAACGTCGACACGCAGGGCGTCGTTGAGCCCGAAGCGGTCTGGCCCGCACTCGCTGCGGAATCCGAGCGCTGTGCGAGCCTCGGTCTTCACACCCAGATCCTGACGCGGCTGTCGGTGATCGAAGCGCTCGAAGCGCGCATCGCCACCCTGCCCGCCCCTGTCGTGGTTGATCATTTCGGCCGCCCTGACATCGACGAGGGTGTCGATCAGCCCGGATTCCCCGCGCTGTTGCGCCTGCTGGAAACCGGCAATGTATGGGTGAAGCTCTCGTCGATCGGACGGCTCTGCGGTCCGCGGCCGCAGGATCGGATCGCTCCCTTCGTACGAGCTCTCGTCAAGGCCTGCCCTGATCGTCTCGTCTGGGGCTCGGACTGGCCGCACACCGGCGGCGGGCGGAGCCATCGATCGATCGAGGAGATCGAGCCGTTCTCCCCGGTCGATGACGAGGCATCGCTGGCGGCATTGTCGCGAGCAATCGACGATGAGGCTACGCTCAAGCGAATCCTCGTCGAGAATCCGGCGAAGCTCTATGGATTTCACCCATGACCAGGCCATTCGACACGCCGGCGGAGCTGACCAACTCCAATCTCGATCTGGTCATCTGTGGGTTTCCGGGCAAGTCCGCCTGCCATGGCGGGATGGGCTGGAGCACCGTAGCCCTGTTGCGCTCAGAGGAGCGTGTTGCGCTGGTCGACGCCGGTAATTTCGGCATGCGCAAGCTGATCATCGAGCAGTTGGCAGAGCGCGGGCTCAAGCCGGCTCAGGTCACCGACCTGCTGCTGACGCATTCCCATTACGATCATTCGGTCAACTGGACGCTGTTTCGCGATGCGCGGATCGTCGTCGGACGCGACGAACTGGACTGGGCGCTGAACGAGCCCTGGGGTGAGACCCCCGTGCCGGAACTCTATGTGCGGGCGCTGGCCGATTGGCCGACCTGCGAGAAGGTCCCCGACGGCGCCGAGGTCTTCCCGGGTATGACCGCGCATCTGGCGCCTGGGCACACGCCCGGCTGCCTCGTGTTCCATTGGCGCACGCCGTCGCGCGACATCATCTTCACGGGCGACGCCGCGAAGAATCGCGCCGAACTGGTTTCGCGCGATACCGACATGACCTACGACGCCGCGATTAGCCGCGCCTCGATCGAGATGATCTGGGAGCGCTGGCGCAGCCGCCCCGGCACAGTCGTCGTCCCCGGCCATGATCTACCCATGGTTCTCGTCGACGGAAAGCCGCAGTATCTCGGGAAACGCAAGGCGACGATCCGAGCCTGGTTCGGCGACGACATGAAAACGCTGACGGAGCTGGACCTGGCATCGGCTGGACAAGGCTGAGGCTTCTCATACCTCAAGGCGCGTCGTCAGTTCGGCGCATGACATGGATCGACGACATGAACGCGCGTGCCGACTGGAATGCCGACCTCTATCTCCGCTTCGAGGACGAGCGCACGCGGCCTTCTGTCGACCTGATCCAGCGGGTCCGGCTCGATGCGCCTTCGCGCTGCATCGACCTGGGCTGTGGCCCCGGAAACAGCACCGAGCTGGTGGCCGCTCGCTTTCCCGGCGCCGTAACCGAAGGCTTGGACTCATCGCCCGACATGCTCGAAAAGGCACGCAAGCGCTTGCCCGGATCGGAGTTCGTACTCGCGGATCTTGAGACGTGGTCGGCAGCGCAGCCCTATGACCTGATCTTCGCCAATGCGGTCCTGCAATGGATCTCGGATCATGCCGGACTGTTCGCGCGTCTGGCAGGCAGCCTGGCACCGGGCGGAGTCCTTGCCGTCCAGATGCCGAACAACCTCGCGGAACCGTCGCATGTCGCGATGGCCGAGGTCGCGGCGAACGGTCCCTGGGCAGAGCGCCTGGCAGATGCGGGCAAGGCCAAGGCGCCGATCGGCTCGTTCTCCGACTACCGCCGCTGGCTCGCCGCGGCCGGGTGCGAGACCGATCTCTGGCAGACGACCTATGTTCACGCCTTGGCGGGGCCTCAGGCGATCGTCGACTGGTTCATGAGCACGGGTCTCAAGCCCTATATCGATCCACTGCCGGATGCGGAGCGCGCGCTGTTCCTGGATCGCTACCGGGAGAAGATCACGAAGGCTTATCCCGCCGAGCCCGATGGTCGCGTCCTGCTGCGCTTCCCTCGCCTCTTCATTCTCGCCACGCGCCGAGCAAAATAAGCTTACGGAGGGCAGCCAGGATCTCGATGCTGATGGCTCGCCGATCGGGCGCTTGCCGAGATCGGCGCGAGCCAGGCTCAGCAGCCAGCGGACCTTGCTGACCGTCCGCTCCGCCTTCCCCGCCTTCTCCGCGACTGTCAACGATCGCCTACGAACGTCAACGAACGCCGGACACGAAAAACCGGCCGGTTCGTGAACGTCAGCGACAGCTGGTGAACATAAAAGTGGTGCCGCAAGAGGGATTCGAACCCCCGACCCCCTCATTACGAATGAGGTGCTCTACCAGCTGAGCTATTGCGGCGACGGGGGCGCTGTAACAGCAGGGCGCCGGCTTGGCAAGAGTCCTCGGCCAGTCGCACGAGGCTTCATGCACAGCCCCACTCCATCGTGGGGAAATTCGTGGGACGTCCCGCCTGCTCCCCGGTTCAATCCTTGCGCAGCTTCTCCGTCTCCGGCTTCTCCTGGCCGAGCGCGACGATGCCGCGGCGGATGGCGCGGGTGCGGGTGAAATGCTTGTGCAGCGTCTCGCCGTCGCCATAGCGGATGGCGCGGGTGAGCAGCGCGAGATCCTCGTTGAAGCGGCCGAGCATCTCCAGCACCGCCTCCTTGTTATGGAGGAAGACGTCACGCCACATCGTCGGGTCCGAGGCCGCGATACGGGTGAAATCGCGGAAGCCGCCGGCGGAGAACTTGATCACCTCCGACTGCGTCACCGCCTCCAGATCCTCGGCCGTGCCGACGATATTGTAGGCGATCAGATGCGGCAGGTGGCTGGTGACGGCGAGCACGAGGTCATGATGCTGCGCGCTCATCACCTCGACCAGCGCACCCATGCCTTCCCAGAACTGGCGGGTCTTGGCGACTGCGGCCGTGTCAGTGCCCTCGGGTGGGGTCAGGATGCACCAGCGATTGAGGAAGAGGCTGGGGAAGCCGGCATCGGGGCCGGAATTCTCAGTGCCCGCCACCGGGTGCGCGGGCACGAAGGAAACACCCTCCGGCAGATGCGGCGAAACCGCATCGACGACCGAGCCCTTGACCGAGCCGACATCCGACACGATCGCGCCCGGCTTCAGAGCGGACGCGATCTCGGCTGCGACCGCGCCGCAAGCGCCGACCGGGACGCAGAAGATGATGTGATCGGCGTCGCGGGCAGCCTCGGCCGACGTGTCGACGACGGCATGGCCGAGCCCGAGTTCGCGCGCCCGCTTGCGCACCGCCTCGTCGCGATCCGCCAGCACGATCGTGCCGGCGAGGTTCAGTTCCTTCGCCGCCCGCGCGATCGAGGAGCCGATCAGCCCGACGCCGATGATCGCCAGCCGGCCGAAGACCGGGTCGGCGCGGCGCGGCGCGAAGCTCTCTGTCGCCGAGGTCACGGCTTGCCGGCCAGGAAATCGGCGAGCGCGGCGACGACGAGGCGGTTCGCCTCCTCGGTGCCGATCGTCATGCGCAGCGCATCCGGCAGGCCATAGGAGGCGACGGCACGCAGGATCAGCCCGCGCTGCGTCAGGAAGGCATCGGCCTCCTTCGCGCTCTTGCCCGGCGCCTTCGGGAAGTGGATCAGGATGAAGTTGCCGACCGACGGCGTCACCGTGAGCCCAAGCTTCTCCAGCTCGGCCGTCGTCCAGGCGAGCCATTTCTCATTGTGTTCGAGGGCTGCAGCGACATGCGCCTCGTCGGCAACGGCCGCGGCACCCGCCTCGATCGCGGCGCCGTTGACGTTGAAGGGGCCGCGGATGCGCTCGAGCGCGTCGATGACATGAGCCGGCGCATAGATCCAGCCGATGCGCAGATTGGCGAGGCCGTAGATCTTCGAGAAGGTCCGGGTCATCACGACATTCTCGCTCTCGGCGACGAGCTCGATGCCGGAGGCGTAATCGTTGCGGCGGACATATTCGGCATAGGCAGCGTCGAGCACGAGCAGGACATGCGGCGGTAGGCCGGCCTGCAGGCGCTTGACCTCGTCGAAGGGCAGATAGGTGCCGGTCGGGTTGTTGGGGTTGGCGAGGAAGACGATCTTCGTCCTGGGCGTCACCGCGGCGAGGATGGCATCGACATCGGCGGTGTAGTTCTTCTCCTTGACGACGACCGGCTTGCCGCCGGCGGCGAGGATCGCGATGCGATAGACGAGGAAGCCGTGCTCGGTGAAGACGCCCTCGTCGCCATCGCCGAGATAGGCCTTGGTGACGAGCTCCAGCAATTCATCCGAGCCGTTGCCGCAGATGATGCGCGCCGGATCGAGGCCGTAGCGGGCGGCGATCGCCTGCTTGAGCTTGCTCGACGTGCCGTCGGGATAAAGCTCCAGCTTGGCGGCGATAGCCTGGAAGGCGGCGATCGCCTTCGGGCTTGGGCCGAGCGGGGTTTCGTTGGAGGAGAGCTTGTGCAGCTTGACGCCGGCGGGCGCAGCGGATTTTCCGGGGACATAGGCCTCGATATCGAGGACGCCGGGACGCGGGGTGGGGCGGGTCGCCATGACGATTGACCTTGCAGCAGGAAACGATGCGAGCCCGCTCAGCGGGCGGATTTGAGGGCGAAACGGGCGGCGTGGCTGCCCACTTCGGCAAAGTCGCTGAGGCCTGCCGGCGTGAGCGCCTCGCGGATCACGGCCTGGTCGACCTCGCCGGAGGCCGCGACGAGCAGGGAAAGATGCGAGCCGTCCGCCGCCGAGGCCGAGACCTCGGCCAGATGCTGGGCCAGCCCGTGGCGCAGGCTCTCGGACCAGCGCTCGACGCGGGCGGCATAGAGCACGATCTCGCGCACGGCCGCGTCAGCCAGCGGCTTGGCGATGCAGTAGACCGGCGTGCCGGCAGGATGGTCCGGCCGCTCGACGAAGGGCAGGCGCGCGATGATCTTCGGGCTGTCCGGCCCGACCAGATCCCGCCACCAGATGCCGGCGCTTGCGCCCTGGTCCATGCGGAAGATGCCGAGATCGCCAGCCGAATCCGCCACGGCGCGGATCACGGCGCGCGCATCCTCATGGGGCACGAAGGGCACGGTGAAGCCGAAATGGAACCGGGCGGAATCGCGCATCGCCGCATCGCCACCGGAGACGTCGGCATGAACCGAATAAGGCGCCTGCACATAGGTGAAGGTGGCGATGATGATGCGCCAGACGCTTTCCACCGTATCGAGCGGCAGCAGGCCCTTATGGCTGAGCGCCAGCCGCTTCATGATGTCGGCCTCTCGGCCGGGGCGGAAGGCGGAGCCGGAGGCCTGCGTCTTCTTGATCGAGATGAGCGTCTCTATGATCTGCGAGCGCTCCATCAGCAACGCGTGCATGGCACTGTCGATGCGGTCGATCTCGCTGCGCAGATCGGCGAGGGAGGTGGGGGCGGCTTCGGTCATCGTGGCGGACGCACTTCTCGACAGGGCCACGCTCCTTAGCGCCCCGAAAGCGCGTTGGCAAAGCCGGCTGCGCAGTCCTGCATTGACAGAGCCTCCGCGGCACGGCATCGCTAGAGTTCGATTTTCCGAACGCCCGGACCGGCAAGACAAATCATTCTGGCGATACGGACGATATGAGCGATCTTTCCCCCAGCCTCGCCGACCCGCTGAAAGAAGCCAACGAGCCGTCGAGCCCGGTTGCACGCTTCGGGCCCGATACGCCGCTGCTGATGGATTGCGGCGTGGTGCTGGATCGCTGGCAGATCGCCTACCAGACCTACGGTGAGCTCAACGCCGCGAAGTCGAACGCGATCCTGGTCTGCCACGCGCTGACCGGCGATCAGTATGTCGCGAGCCGCAACCCGATCACCGGCAAGGGCGGCTGGTGGACCTCGATGATCGGGCCGGGCAAGCCGATCGACACCGACCGCTTCTTCGTGATCTGCGCCAACGTCATCGGCGGCTGCACCGGCACCACCGGGCCGGCCTCGACCAATCCGGACACGGGCAAGCCCTGGGGCCTATCCTTCCCGGTCGTGACCATCCGCGACATGGTGCGGGCGCAGGCTGCGCTGGTCGACTCGCTCGGGATCGAGACGCTGTTCTGCGTGGCCGGCGGTTCGATGGGCGGTATGCAGGTGCTGCAATGGGCCGCGAGCTATCCGGCCCGCGTCTTCTCCGCGCTGCCGCTCGCGACCGGCGCCAAGCATTCGGCCCAGAACATCGCCTTCCACGAGGTCGGCCGGCAGGCGGTGATGGCCGATCCGGAGTGGCGCCGGGGCCGCTATCTCGAAGAGGGCACGCGGCCGTCGAAGGGACTCTCGGTGGCGCGCATGGGCGCGCACATCACCTATCTCTCGGAGCAGGCGCTGCATCGCAAATTCGGCCGCAAGCTGCAAGACCGCGAAGCGCCGACCTTCTCCTTCGACGCGGATTTCCAGGTGGAGAGCTATCTCCGTCATCAGGGCTTGAGCTTCGTCGAGCGCTTCGACGCTAACTCCTATCTCTATGTCACCCGCGCGATGGATTATTTCGACCTCGCCGACGATCATGACGGCATTCTGGCGCGCGCCTTTGCCGGGACGAAGACGCGCTTCTGCGTCGCTTCCTTCACCTCGGACTGGCTGTTTCCGACGGCGGATTCCCGCGCCATCGTGCATGCGCTCAACGCGGCCGGCGCCTCGGTCTCCTTCGTCGAGCTGGAGAGCGACAAGGGACACGACGCCTTCCTGCTGGAAGAGCCCAACCTCTTCGCCACGACGCGCGGCTTCATCGGCGCGGCGGCGCGGGCACGGGGGCTTTGATGGCGCTGGCCGACAACAACACCAACCGCATCGACCTGAAGCTCGTCGCCGAGATGGTGCAGCCGCATACGCGCGTGCTCGATGTCGGCTGCGGCGACGGGGCGCTGCTGGCGCTGCTCGCCGAGACGCGCGATGTCGACGCGCGCGGCATCGAGCTTTCACGGGAGGGCGTGGCGGATTGCGTCGCACGCGGGCTCTCGGTGATCCAGGGCGACGCCGACACCGATCTCGCGGACTATCCGGATGACAGCTTCGACTACGTCATCCTGTCCCAGACCATCCAGGCGACGCGCAATCCCCGCCTCGTACTCGAGCAGATGCTGCGCATCGGCCGGCACGCCATCGTCTCCTTCCCGAATTTCGGGCATTGGCGCATGCGTTCGCAGGTGTTCTTCCAGGGCCGGATGCCGGTGACGGATTCCCTGCCCTATTCGTGGTGGGACACGCCCAACATCCATTTCTGCACCATCCGGGACTTCGTCACGCTCTGCGAGCAGGTTGGCGCCAAGAAGGAGCGCGCCGTGGCGCTCGACGCAGCCGGCGGCAAGGTCGGCGTCAATGCGCCTTGGTGGTTCTGGAACCTGTTCGGCGCACAGGCGGTGTTCCTGCTGAAGCGAGGCTAATCCCTTCGTCCCTCGGGGAGAAGGTGACAGCGCGTAGCGCTGACGGATGAGGGCAGCACTACGGCCAAAGGAAAAGGGCCGCTCGCGCGGCCCTTCCCTCATCCGTCTGCTCCGTGACACCTTCTCCCCCCGAGGGGAGGGGCGGCTCAATTCAGCACGACACCGGACGGCCGCTTTTCCTTTGCGGCCGCGATATGGCCGAGCATCAGCGAGCCCGGCCCGACCGTGACGGGGACCGTCTCGCCGTCGACGATCTCGCCGGCCAGGATCGCTTCGGCCAGCGGGTCCTGCACAGACTTCTGGATCACGCGCTTGAGCGGGCGCGCGCCGTAGGCCGGATCGTAGCCCTTGTCCGCCAGCCACTCGCGCGCCTCCTTGGAGAGCTCGAGCGTGATCTTGCGGTCGGTCAGCAGCTTCTGGAGGCGAGCCATCTGGATGTCGACGATCGCGCCCATATCCGCCCGCCGCAGCCGGTGGAACAGGATGATGTCGTCGATGCGGTTCAGGAACTCCGGCCGGAAGGCCTGCCTGACCACACCCATCACCTCGTCGCGGACCGCATCGCTGTCTTGCCCCTCGGGCTGGTTCACCAGGAACTCCGAACCGAGATTCGAGGTCATGATGATCAGCACGTTGCGGAAGTCGACTGTGCGGCCCTGGCCATCCGTGAGGCGACCATCGTCGAGCACCTGCAGCAGAACGTTGAACACGTCCGGATGCGCCTTCTCCACCTCGTCGAAGAGCACGACCTGATAGGGCCGGCGGCGCACCGCCTCCGTCAGGGCACCGCCCTCCTCATAGCCGACATAGCCGGGAGGGGCGCCGATCAGACGGGCGACCGAGTGCTTCTCCATGTATTCCGACATGTCGAGGCGCACGAGCGCGGTGTCGTCGTCGAACAGGAACGATGCCAGAGCCTTCGTCAGCTCCGTCTTGCCGACGCCGGTCGGGCCGAGGAACATGAAGGAGCCGATCGGGCGGTTGGGGTCCTGCAGTCCGGCGCGCGCGCGGCGGACCGCCGTCGAGACGGCTTCCACCGCCTCGCGCTGGCCGACGACGCGGGAGGCCAGGACCTCCTCCATGCGCAGCAGTTTCTCCCGCTCGCCTTCCAGCATCCGATCGACGGGCACGCCGGTCCAGCGCGAGACGACGGCCGCGACGTGATCGGGCGTCACCGCCTCCTCGACCATGCCGGCGCCCTCGCCTACGGCCTCGACCTCAGCCAGACGCTTCTCGAGCTGCGGGATCTCGCCATAGGCGAGTTCGCCCGCGCGCTGGTACTCGCCCTTGCGCTGCGCCTGCGCCAGCTCGTTCCTGGCGTTGTCGAGCTTCGTCTTGATCTCCGCGGCCTGGCCGAGCTTGTCCTTCTCGGCCTTCCAGGCAGTGGTGATCGTGTCGGAGCGCGACTCCAGATCGGCCAGTTCGGATTCGAGCCGCTTCAGCCGCTCCTTCGAGCCGGCGTCGCTCTCCTTCTTGAGAGCCTCCTGCTCGATCTTGAGGCGGACGATCTCGCGGTCGATCGAGTCCAGCTCCTCGGGCTTGGAATCGACCTGCATGCGCAGCCGCGCCGAGGCTTCGTCGACGAGGTCGATCGCCTTGTCGGGCAGGAAGCGGTCGGTGATGTAGCGGTTCGACAGCGTCGCGGCCGAGACCAGCGCCGAGTCCGTGATGCGGACGCGGTGATGCTGCTCGTACTTTTCCTTGAGGCCGCGCAGGATCGAGATCGTATCCTCGACCGTGGGCTCCTCGACGAAGACCGGCTGGAAGCGCCGCGCCAGCGCAGCGTCCTTCTCAACATATTTGCGATACTCGTCGAGCGTGGTCGCGCCGACGCAGTGCAGTTCGCCGCGGGCGAGAGCAGGCTTCAGCAGGTTGGACGCATCCATCGCGCCGTCGGTCTTGCCGGCCCCGACGAGGGTGTGCATCTCATCGATGAACAGGATGACGCCGCCATCCGAGGACGAAACCTCGGTCAGCACGGCCTTCAGCCGTTCCTCGAACTCGCCGCGATATTTCGCGCCCGCGATCAGCGAGCCCATGTCGAGCGCGAGCAGTTCCTTGTCCTTCAGGCTCTCCGGCACGTCGCCATTGACGATGCGCAGCGCGAGGCCTTCGGCAATGGCAGTCTTGCCGACACCGGGCTCGCCGATCAGGACGGGGTTGTTCTTGGTCCGGCGCGAGAGCACCTGGATGGTGCGGCGGATTTCTTCGTCGCGGCCGATCACCGGATCGAGCTTGCCCTCGCGCGCCGCGGCGGTGAGGTCCCGCGCATATTTCTTCAGCGCGTCATAAGCCTGCTCGGCCGAAGCGGAATCGGCGGTACGACCCTTGCGGATCGCCTCGATGGCAGCGTTCAGCGCCTGCGGCGTGACGCCGGCCTTCGACAGGGCCTTGCCGGCCTCGGTGTCCTTCTCGATGGCGAGAGCAAGCAGCAGGCGCTCGACCGTGACAAAAGAGTCGCCGGCCTTCTCAGCCGCCTTCTCGGCCGCATCGAAGACGCGCGCCAACCCTTGCGTCAGGTTGAGGCCGCCCGAGCCGCCCGAAACCTTCGGCAGCTTCGCCAAGGCCTGGTCGGTCAGTTGCAAGGCGAGCTTGGCATTGCCGCCGGCCCGGTCGATCAGGCCAGCCGCCATGCCTTCATTGTCGTCCAGCAACGCCTTGAGCAGATGCTCCGGCGTGAACTGTTGGTGGCCCTCACGTAGCGCGATCGTCTGCGCCGCCTGGAGAAAGCCCTTCGCGCGATCGGTGTATTTCTCGATGTTCATTCAGATCACTCCGCCCGCAGACCACCGCCCCGAAGCGACGCCAGCCCGCTGCCTTTCATCAGGATGGGGCTCCCTACGGGCCGCCCCTCGCCATCCAAGATAGTGTGGCATCTGCGCAACGGAAGGGGTCTGCGCCCGTAATTGACCTGACGCAAGCGCTAAGCGCAGATCAGGCATGGCCGGAACCAAGCGACAACAGGCGATTCGCAAGGCACTCAGGGCCATTGCGCCCGGCATCCCGCTCTCGGATGCAGAGGCCGTGGTTGCGCTGGCCGAGCGCAAGCACATGAAGGACCTGCCGCCTTCCACGGCGCTCTGGCTCTCCCTGGGCAGCCATGTCCGCCATGTCCACACCGACTATGAGCGCCTGCTGTCGGAAGGTTACGACCGCGACGCAGCCCGCTTCTTCGTCGCTGATGACACGGACGCGATACTGGCCGGCTGGGGCTGCCAACGCTCCGTCAGCGAGGGCGAAGACGAACCGGATTGATAGAAAACGATAGAAGAATTGATCACTCGTAGCCGAGCAACAAGGCTATATGGCCGTCGTCTTGCTTTGCTGGGGCCCGTTATGCGCATCGAAACGCTCTACCGCTATCCCGTCAAAGGCCTCTCGCCGGAACGGCTTCAGCATGCCGAACTGCCGGCCGAGGGCTATTTCCCCGGCGACCGACTCTTCGCCATCGAGAACGGCCCCTCTGGCTTCGATCCGGCCGATCCGGTGCACCAGCCGAAGATCAAGTACCTCATGCTGATGCGCAACGAGTCGCTGGCCACGCTGCGCAGCCGCTATGACGACCCGACGGGCGATCTCGTCATCCAGCAGGCCGGCCGCGAGGTGCTGCGCGCCGCGACCGGCAACGAGAGCGGACGGGCGGAGATCACCCGCTTCTTCGAGGGCTTCATGCCCGACGAGCTGCGCGGCGCGCCCAAGCTGCTGACCGCGCCGCCGACCTATCGCTTCACCGATTCCCGCTCGGGCTTCGTCTCGATCATCAACCTCGCCAGCGTCTCCGATCTCGAAGCGCGGCTGGGGCGCCCGGTCGATCCGCTGCGCTTCCGCGGCAATGTGATGGTGAGCGGGCTCGAGCCCTGGGAGGAGAACGACCTCGTCGGCCGCGATATCACCGGCGCCAACGGCGTGCGGCTCCATGTCCTCAAGCGCATCGAGCGCTGCGCGGCGACCAATGTCGATCCCGAGACCGGCGCGCGGGACATGCAGATCCCGAAGGCGCTGATGACCCATTACGACCATGTCGATTGCGGCATCTACTGCCGCATCATCGCCGGAGGCGCCCTCAAGGAGCGAGACGAGCTCAGCGTCGAGGAAGCCTCCGCCGAACGCGGCGCGGCCTGATCCAGGCAAAGAAAAAGGGCCCGCAAGGGCCCTTTTCATTTGCGGGATGAGTGAACCGATTACTCGGCCGAGCCATCCGTCTCGGAGCCGAGCGCGTCCATGACCTCGCGCGGCGAGCGGCGGCGGCGGGTCTTCTTCGGCGCAGCTTCCGCGGACTCGGCCGGAGCCTCCGCGGGAGCAGCCTCGACGGCCTCCACGGGAGCGGCGACCCGCACCGGGTTGGTCAGGAAGGACGGCAGCGCGGCAGCGACGTCCTCGCCCGCATCGGATGGCTCTTCACGGCGCGGACGACGTTCACGCTGCGGTCGCTCGGTACGTTCGGGCCGTTCGGCACGCTCCGGACGCTCGAAGCGACGCTCGGCCTGCGGCTGCTCGGACGGCACATCAGCCTGCGGCTCGCCACCTACCGGGATGTCGGAACGCGGCGCGTCGGGACGCGGGGCATAGCCGCCCGGGACGCCCTCGGCATTGCGATCGAAGCGACGCTCGCCGCGGTCCTGCCGGTCGAAGCGGTTGTTGTTATTGTTGTTGAAGCGTTCGCGGCGGTTTTGGCGGTCGAAACGCTGGCCGCCCTGAGGCTGCCCCTCGCCGCCATCGCCCTCGGCGCGCTGGCCGCCATGACCGTTATAGCCCTGACCATTGTAGCCGTTGGCGCCGCGCTCGGGCTGCGGGCCGGTGCCGGGCTGGAACGGCGGCATGTCCTCGTCGCCCTCCTCCTCGCCATCATCGGCGTCTTCGACGAAGGCGCGATTCGGCGGGAAGGAATGGCCGAACTGCTGGGACATCTGCTCCTGTGCAGCGAGCAGGATGCGATAGTAATGCTCGGCGTACTGGAAATAGCTCTCGGCCGCGACAGTGTCGCCCGAAGACTGGGCATCACGCGCAAGCTGCAGATACTTCTCCGCAACGTGCTGCGCCGTGCCGCGGACCTTTACGTCCGGCCCGTTCGATTCGTAGCTACGCTGGAGCGGATTCGGAGATTTGCGGTTGCCGTTATTATTATTGTTGTTATTGCGGCCGCGCATACGCCGGTTCTGACCTGGTCTCATTCGCGTCTGTCTCGCGCTTCTGTGCTCAAGGCAACCGTGCTGTCATTATGCGCGTTGCGAAGCACAGCGGGTTGCGACGCTGTGTCGGCCTGAGTTGACCTGAAGGGGCTTTGCGCCGTTCCTGGTCTTCACGCGCTCTTTTCCAAAAAGGGGCTCCAACCCCGCGGGGATCCACCCCGATCGAGCCGAATCGGCGCCATGGCACCTTCGGAATTCCACCCGGCTAGTCAGCTGCGTCGCTCCAGGATCACGCCTGCGAACAACGCTGATCCTGAGCAAATCCTGTAAGATCGGGAACTGCCCAAAGACTCGGCTCTGACGCCACCAGCTTCGGCTGGAATGCTGCATAGCTGCTTTCGGTCACTTCTCCAAGCGAAATCGACCAAAAGCCTGTGCATGATCATGCGAGCCCGAAGATCAGTGCCCGCTCATGTCCTCCAAGATCGTGACGGCTGCCGCGGGATTCAAGGCCTCCCGCTCGCATGAGCGCGACGACATCCTCCCCCTGCCCGGCTCCGATCTCGAAAACGACGATGCCCCCGGGCGCCAGCAGCCCCGGCAGGGTGCGGGCGAAAATGCGATAGGGACCGAGACCATCCGCGCCGCCGTCGAGCGCCAGCACCGGGTCGTGCTCTCGCACCTCGACCGAAAGCTCCGCGATGTCGGCAGAGCGAATATAGGGCGGGTTCGAGACGATGAGGTCGAAAGGCCCAGCGAGGCCCTCGGTCCAGCTGCCTTGCCGGAACTCAGCCCTGTCACCGAGGCCGTTCAACGCGGCGTTGCCCGCTGCCGTGCGGCAGGCCTCCTCCGAGAGATCGATGCCGAGCCCGCGCGCGTGAGGCAGTTCGCTGAGAAGCGAGACCAACAGGCAACCTGTGCCCGTACCGAGGTCCAGCACCGAGAGCGCTTCATCGCGCCGCTGCTTCAGCTCGGCCAGCGCCGCCTCGACGATGGTTTCGGTGTCGGGGCGTGGTTCCAATGTGGCGGGCGAGAGCAGGAAGCGCAGCCCCCAGAACTCGCGTTCGCCGAGGATACGCCAGACCGGTTCGCCGGCCAGACGCCGTGCGGCAAACTCGCTCAGCCGGGCGAGCGCGTCGGCGGGAATGGGCCTGCCTGGGTCGGGATTCTCGACGCCGAGGCTGCCCTCGACCAGCAAGCGCGCATCAAGCCCGGCCGTCCCGCCGCCGGCCTGCATCAGCCTCTGCGCAAGCAGACGCCGCGCTACCCTGACGGTGAGCGCGGCGCCTTCGGAAAGCCAATCGATCCCGTCACTGGCGCCGGTGTCGCCCGGTGCCTGCGTGCTTGAGATCAGCTGTTGCCCTGCATCTTCTGGTCGATGCAAAACTTGGTCTTGGTGCGGAGGGCGGACTTGCTGTCGCGAGAGCCCTTCATCTCCATCTGGCAGGCCTTGCGCGCCTGCGCTTCGGTCATCGCGCCCTGCAGCTTGGCCGGCTGACCGGACGTCATCTTGCGCATGGTGCTGCTTTCCTGAGCCTGCGAGACGCCGCTCACCGCGAGCGCCATCAGACCCGCCATCGCAACCGTGGACATCATCTTGATCATGGGACGAAACCCCCTCTGCTGCTTTCGATACGTCAGCAACGTCGGAAGGGGATTTTGGTTTCATCACGCCATGCCTTCGGCGGCGAGCAACTTCGCTTGGTGCTCGGCAGTCAGCGCATCGACGATCTCGTCGAGCACGAGGCCCTGCATCATCTCGTCGAGCTTGTAGAGCGTGAGGTTGATACGGTGGTCGGTGACGCGCCCCTGCGGGAAGTTGTAGGTGCGGATGCGCTCGGAGCGATCCCCGGAGCCGACCTGCGCGCGCCTGTCAGCCGAGCGCTCGGCATCGATCCGCATCCGCTCCATGTCGAAGAGCTTGGCGCGCAGCAGCTCATAGGCGCGGGCCTTGTTCTTGTGCTGCGAGCGTTCGTCCTGAACGAGGACCACCGTGTTGGTGGGAATATGGGTCAAGCGCACGGCCGACTCCGTCTTGTTGACGTGCTGGCCGCCGGCGCCGCCCGAGCGCAGCGTGTCGATGCGGATATCGGCATCGTTCAGCGCGACATCGACCTCGCTCGCAAGCGGCAGGGTCGCGACCGTCGCGGCAGAGGTATGGATGCGGCCGCTCGCCTCGGTATCCGGCACGCGCTGGACACGATGGACGCCGGATTCGAACTTGAGCCGCGCATAGACGCCACGGCCGTTGATCTCGGCGATGACCTCCTTGTAGCCGCCGACCGTGCCCTCGCTCTCCGAGAGAACGTCGACGCTCCAGCCCTTCTGGGCGGCATGGCGCTGATACATGCGCAGCAGGTCGCCGGCGAAGAGTGAGGCCTCGTCGCCGCCGGTGCCGGCGCGGATTTCGAGGATGACGCCACGTTCGTCGGCGGCATCCTTCGGCAGGAGCGCGATCAGGATCTCGCGGGCGCGGGCGTCGATCTCGGCGCGGGCGGCATCGCGCTCCTCATAGGCGAGGTCGCGGAATTCGGCGTCGGTCTCGGGGTCGGCGATCAGCGCCTCCGCCTCATCGAGCGAGGTCTGCGCCTGCCGCCAGGAGGCGATCGCCGCCACGACGGGATCGAGCTCCGCCAGCTCCTTGGCGAGCTCGACGGTGCGTGCCGCCTCGGTGGCGTGGTTGATCTCGTCGGTCGCGGCGGCATGGCGCGCCACGATGACGTCGAGACGATCCTGGGGAAGCTGAAGAGACATGGGCAACTCTTGAAACGAAAAGGGTCCGAAGCCGCAAGGCCAAAGCGACGCGCTTCGCTAGACCGGGACCTTGAACTCAGCCGCGAAGGCAGCGAGCTGGGGACGCAGCGAGGTCGCCCCCTCGGGAGACGCCAGCATCCAGTCCATCCGCTCGCGGAGCTTGCGCGCATCGAGCCCGCGCAGCATGGCCTTGACCGGGCCAATCGAGGCCGCGGACATCGAGAAGCCGCGATAGCCCAGCCCGATCAGGGCCATGGTCTCGAGCGGCTTGCCACCCATCTCGCCGCAGACCGTAACCGCGCAGCCGGTCTCGGACGCAGCCTCGACGATGCGGCGCAGCGCCCTGAGCGCACCGACGCCGAGCGGGTCGAAGCGGTCCGCGACGCGCTTGTTCTCGCGATCGGCGGCGAAGAGGAACTGCATCAGGTCATTGGTGCCGATCGAGAGGAAATCCGCCTCGCGCGTGATCTCGGACAGCTCGAACAGCAGCGACGGCACCTCGACCATGACGCCGAGCTTGAGCAGGCGCGGCGGCTCGACGCCCTGCTTCTCCAGCATCGCCTGCTCGCGGCGGATGATGACGCGAGCGCGGCGGAACTCGTCGGTGGTCGCCACCATCGGCAGCATGATCCTGAGATCGCGCCCGGCACCGGCCCGCAGCAACGCTCGCAACTGCGCCCTCAGCAGCCGCGGCTTGTCGAGGCCGATGCGGATCGCCCGCCAGCCCAGGGCCGGGTTCTCCTCCTCGACGCGCTCCATATAGGGCAGCACCTTGTCGCCGCCGATATCGAGCGTGCGGAAGGTCACCGGCCGGTCCTCGGCCGCGTCCAGAACGGCGGTGTAGAGCGCCTGCTGCTCGGCAGTGGTCGGCATGTGCTGCGCCACCATGAACTGCAGCTCGGTGCGGAAGAGCCCGATGCCGGAGGCGGCCGTCGCCTCGATGTTCGGCATGTCGACGATCAGGCCGGCGTTGATCTGCAACGTGATCTCGGCGCCGTCCTTGGTGACCGAGGGCAGCTCCTTGAGCTTGGCATACTGCTTCTGCTTGCGGGCGCGCAGCCGCGCCTTGTCCTTGTAGGCGTTCTCGACGTCCGGCTGCGGGCGGATCTGCACCTCACCAGCCTGGCCGTCGACGATGATCGCATCACCGCCCTCGACCAGTGCCGTCGCATTGGCGACCTCGCCGACGGCGGGAATACCGAGCGCGCGCGCCACAATGGCGATGTGACTGGTCGGGCCTCCCTCCTCCAGCACCAGACCGCGCAGGCGGGCCCGGTCATAGTCGAGCAACGCGGCGGGGCCCATCGAGCGGGCAACGACGATGGCATTCTCCGGCAGCTTCTCGCGCGGGACGCCATTGGCCTTGCCGACCAGCGTGCGCAGCAGCCGGTTGGCGAGGTCGTCGAGATCGTGCAGCCGCTCGCGCAGATAGGGGTCGGTCTGGCGCAGCATCTTGGCGCGCGTGTCGGACTGCACGCGTTCGACCGCGGCCTCGGCGGTCAGGCCCGTCAGCACGACCTCGCGCATGCGGCGCAGCCAGCCCTGGTCGTGGGCGAACATGCGGAAGGTCTCGAGCACGTCACGGTGCTCGCCGGTATGGGCGACGTCACCGCGCTCGACGAGCTCGTCGATCGAGGCGCGCATCTCGCCGATCGCCGCCTCCAGACGCGCGACTTCGGTCGCGGGGTTCTCGGCAATCAGGTTGGTGATCGCGACGCGCGGCTCGTGCAGCACCACATGGCCGAGGCCGACGCCATCGGCGAGCGAGACACCGACGCCGTGGATCGGGCGGTCGAGGCCGATCGAGGCGCCGGGCGCGGCGAGCGATTTCAACCCGCCGGCGGCGATCATCTCCGCCATCAGCATGGCGGTGGTCTGGAGGGTCTCGATCTCCTCCTCGGAATAGATCCGCGAGGCCCGGTTCTGGATGACGAGCACGCCCATCACCGCGCCGCCGCGCAGGATCGGCACGCCGAGGAAGGAGCGGTAGACCTCTTCGCCCGTCTCCGGACGGTAGGAGAAGGAGGGATGCGCCTGCGCATCCGACAGCGCGAGCGGCTCGGCCTCGCTGGCGATCAGGCCTACGAGGCCCTCACCGGCACGCATGGTGGTGAGGTGCACGGCCTCGCGGTTGAGGCCTTCGGTGGCATAGAGTTCGAGCGATCCGTCCTCACGCAGGACGTAGACGGAGCAGACCTCGGCGACGAGATTGCCGGCGATCAGGACGACGAGCCGGTCCAGGCGCTCCTGCGGGCTGATCGATGCCGCCATGACCTCGCGGAGGCGGCGCAACAGAACGCCCGGTCCTCCCAGAGCGCCTCGCATCGATCTCAAGCCCTCCGCCGCCTCCTCAGCCATCGAAGATACGATGCCTGTCCTGACTTGAGTCGCCCACCCAAGCCATGCCGCCTTCTAACGAGCAAAGGCCGCATTCCGCAAGGGCCGCGAGCATGCCGCGAACTTTGCCCCCGCAATTCGCCCCCCGATTTGGCCGAAAAGGGGATCACGGTCGGATGGCGACCGGCATCTCGGCCACAGCTTTCCGGCTCGTGCCGGCCGAGACCGCACGGTCGGCAGCGCCCGACTTGCGGGGCGCCGCCGGCGTATCGGCGCGGGCCGAGCGGCGCGCGGCGGCGCGCGGCTTTTCGCGGACTTCGCCAGCCGGAGGCACCGCAGTGGCGGCCGCTCCGCCCGCCAGCACCTCCAGATAGCGCCTCGTCCACCAGTTTATGTCCGTGGTGGCGATCGTCGCGTAAAGCTTCTCGAAGCGGCGGATGCGCTCCGTCTTCGGCATCGCGAGCGCGGTGCGGATCGCTTCCGCGACCTCGTGAATGTCGAAGGGATTGACGATCAGTGCCTCACCGAGCTGCTGGGCGGCGCCCGCGAAGCGCGACAGCACGAGCACGCCCGGATCGGCCGGGTCCTGCGCGGCGATATATTCCTTCGCGACGAGATTCATGCCGTCCCGCATCGGCGTGACGAGCCCGACCTGGGCGCGCCGATAGAAGCCGGCGAGCGCGCTGCGCGAATAGGCTTTCTTGACGACGCGGATCGGCGTCCAGTCGAACTCGCCGAGCTGAGCGTTGAGGCGCCCGGCCACCTCGTCCGACTGACGGTCCAGCTCGGCATATTCGGGCACGTCGCTGCGCGAGGGCGGCGCGATCTGGAGCAGGCTGACGCGGTCCCGGTGCTCGGGATGGCTGCGCAGGAACTCGCCGAAGGCCTCCAGGCGCTGCACGATGCCCTTCGAATAGTCGAGCCGGTCGACACCGACGACGAGCTTGCGTTCGCCGAGCTTTTCGCGCGTCGCACGCAGGGTCGTCGGCGCCTGACGGACGGATGCGGACGCAAGCCGGCGGAACGATTCGACATCGATGCCGATGGGGAAATGCTGCACCGTCGTCTGCCGGGCGCCCAGCCGCACGCGGTCTCCATCCGCCCGCGCGCCGCAGAGCGAGACCAGCCCCCCGATCAGGTTGCGGGCGTCGATCTCCGTCTGCATCCCGACGAGATCATAGGCAGCCATGGTTCGGATCAGCGTGGTGCTGAACGGCAGCGCACCGAACACATCGGCCGAGGGCCAGGGAATATGATGGAAATAGCCGATCCGGTTGGTGACACCGCGCCGGCGCAGCTCAGCCGCCAAAGGGATGAGGTGGTAATCGTGGATCCAGATCAGGTCGTCGGGCTGGATCAGTGCCGCGAGCGCCCGGGCGAAACGACGGTTGACGCCGAGATAGCCCATATAGTCGCCGCGCTGGAAATCGGTGAGGCCGAGGCGGTAGTGCATCAGCGGCCAGAGCGCGCGATTCGAGAAGCCGAGATAGTAGCTCTGGCGCTCCGCCTCGGAGAGGTCCGTCACGGCATAGGTGACGTTTCCGCGCTCGACCTGCCGGACAGGATGCGCGCCTTCGCTGATCGCGCCGCTCCAGCCGAACCAGAGACCGCCGCGCTGTTCCAGCGCCTCGCGCAGCGCGACCGCCAGCCCTCCCGCCATGGCCTTCTCGTTTCGTTCGGGAATGGTGACGCGGTTCGAAACGACGACGAGGCGCATAAGGACGAGTTCTCCAGGACGAGCCGCCCGAATTTCGCCATCGGCGGCAGGAACAGAACGCCTGCAAAGGCGTAATGTTTCCGGGAAGCGGGGCTGGCCGCGTGGCGAAGCGGTGGCAGCCCGGCGGTGAAATCGTGTTCGTCACTGTGCGGCGTTCAGTCGATCGAGGCAACCCCAAGGACGATTTTTCTCCCGCAACCTACCCGTTTAGACAGAATGAAAGGATTGGCGGGGCTATCGGCCGTTCTTCTGCCGTCTTCCCTGTCCAGACAGCAAGCGATGACGACATTGATCGATCCGGAAACTATTCCTGACGCCCGCGACATCCATGATGCGGGAATCGCTCTGTTTTTGGATTTCGACGGAACGCTTGTCGAAATCGCTCCCTCACCGGAGGATGTGAAGCTCGACCGGCGCGTGGCGCCGGCGCTGGAGACGCTGCGCGACAGCCTCGGCGGCGCGCTCGCGCTGGTCTCCGGGCGGCCGATCGCGTTCCTCGACGAGATCCTCGCCCCTTACAGTTTCGACATCGCGGGGCTGCATGGCGCCCAGATCCGGCTCGGCGGCGAACTCCGCTCGCAATCCGACGCGCCGGAGCATCTGCGCGAAGTGCTGCGCGACCTCGTGCGCTTCGCCAACAGCCATGTCGGCATCATTGTCGAGGACAAGCGCATCTCGACGGCCCTGCACTGGCGCCTCGCGCCGGAACTGCAGGACGAGGCGCTGGAGTTGATGCGCAGGACGGCCGCCAAGCTGGGCCCCGGCGTGCGGCTGCAGGAAGGCAAATCCGTCGCTGAAATCGTCCCGGCCGGCGCCAGCAAGGGCAACGCCATCGCCTGGCTGATGGCGACACCGACCTATGCCGGGCGCCGCCCCGTCTTCATCGGCGACGACATCACCGACGAGGACGGCTTCGAGGCCGTCAACGCGATGGGCGGCCTCTCGGTCCGTATCGGGGCCGACAGGGAGAGCCTCGCCACGGTCCGCATAGCCTCTCCGACCGCCCTGCGGCATATCCTTCTCGAGGCCGCCGAGTCCGGCAGCCTGACCGCATCGAGCTTCGTTCAACAGGACTGACCATGACTGTCACGACCACGGCCGCGGGGCATCACTCCGCCTCGCTCGACCTCGGCGTCATCGGCAACTGTTCGATCGCGGCGCTGATCGACCGGCGCGCCCGCATCGTCTGGGGCTGCTTCCCGCGCTTCGACCGCGACCCCGTCTTCTGCGCTCTGATCGACAACGAAGCCAATGATGGCGACACCGAGCAGCAGAAGGGCGTCTTCGCCATCGAGCTCGTCGGCATGACGCGCTGCGAACAGGGCTATCTCGACAACACCGCGATCCTGTCCTCGGTGCTATCAGACGACCAGGGCAACGCCATCGAGATCCTCGACTTCGCGCCACGCTTCGTGCGCTACGAGCGCTTCTTCCGGCCGCCGCAGCTGGTGCGGCGCGTCAGGCGCATCTCGGGCCGGCCGCGCATCCGCGTGGTCGTGAAGCCCTGCCTCGGCATCGGCGAGGAGCCGGACGAGATCACGCGCGGCTCCAACCATGTCCGCTATGTCGGCGCCGACCAGACCATCCGCCTGACCACGAACGCGCCGATCTCCTATGTCGTCGAAGGCACGCCCTTCGCCGTCGACCAGACCTATTCCTTCTTCATCGGCTCCGACGAGGCCCTGCGTGCCGAGATTGAGACGACCTCGCGCGAATTCCTCGACAAGACCACCGACTACTGGCGCGATTGGGTGCGCGCGCTCTCGATCCCCTTCGAGTACCAGCGCGAGGTGATCCGGGCTGCGATCACGCTGAAGCTCTGCGCCTTCGAGGAGACGGGCGCCATCGTCGCGGCCCTGACGACCTCGATTCCGGAGGCGCCGGGCACGCAGCGCAACTGGGACTATCGCTTCTGCTGGCTGCGCGACGCCTATTTCGTCGTCCATGCGCTGAACCGCCTCGGCACGACGCGGACGATGGAGGATTATCTCGGCTTCATCACCAACATCGTCGACACCTTCGCGGAGAGCGGAGCCGAGCATCTGCCGCCGCTCTATCCGATCACGCGCGGCGGCACGCTGACCGAATTCGAGGCCCCCAATCTCGCAGGCTATCGCGGCCACAGGCCGGTGCGCTTCGGCAATGGCGCGGCAACGCAGATCCAGAACGACGGCTATGGCGCGGTCGTCCTGGCGGCGACGCATTCCTTCTTCGACCGCCGTCTGATCCAGCCCGGCAAGGATACGCTGTTCGCGCAGCTGGAACGCATGGGCGAGCTTGCCGTCGCGGTCTTCGACAAGCCCGATGCCGGGCCCTGGGAGCTGCGCGAGAAGGAGGCGGTGCATTCCTTCTCAAGCGTGATGTGCTGGGCAGCCTGCGACCGGCTCGCCCGCATCGCTGGCACGCTCGGCAGGGCCGACCGCAAGGACTACTGGAAGACCGAGGCCCGCCGGCTCAAGGAGATCATCCTCGAGCGCATCTGGAACCAGGAGAAGGGCCATTTCGTCTCGACCTTCGACGGGGACGACCTGGACGCGACGCTGCTGCTGCTCGGCGAGCTCGGCTTCGTCAAGCCGGAGGACCCCCGCTACATCGCCACCGTCGAGGCGATCGGCCGGGACCTGACGCGCGGCGATCTCCTTCTGCGCTACGCGACGCAGGACGATTTCGGCTACATGCACACCGGCTTCCTGATCTGCGCCTTCTGGTATGTCGATGCGCTCTACGCCATCGGCCGGGTCGACGAGGCCCGGGCGCTGTTCGATCGCGTCCTGAAGCGGCGCAACAGCTTCGGCCTGCTCTCGGAGGATGCCGATCTCAAGACCGGCGAGCTCTGGGGCAATTTCCCCCAGACCTATTCGCATGTCGGGCTGATCAACTCGGCGATGCGGCTGAGCCGCAACTGGGAAGAGGCGTTCTGAGAGCGGCTCTCTCGTCATGCTCGGGCTTGTCCCGAGCATCCACGTCTTAAACACCGCATCCGGAAGACGTGGATGGTCGCCACAAGGGCGACCATGACGGGCATCACCTAGTCAAAAGGTGTCTTTACTCCATCAGCTTCGCGGCGCGCATCACCGAGAGCGCCAGGATCTGCGCCGCCGGGACGAGGCTTTCGACCTCGAGGAACTCGTCCGGCGTATGGGCCATGCCGCCGATGGGACCGACGCTGCAGAGCGTCGGCGTGCCCTGCGCGGCGGTGAAGCCGGAATCGGCGCAGCCGCCGGTGAACTCCGCGACGGTGGCGATGCCGAAGCCGGAGGCGGCCTCGCGATAGGTCTGAAACAGCTTCTGCGACTCGTCCGTGCCTTCGAGCGGCAGGAACTCGCCCTTGATGGTGAGGCTCGCGCCCGTGCCCTCGACGATCGGCGTCTCGATGATGTTGCGGATCGCTTCGACCATCTCGCCGCGCTGGGCGGCGGTGACGTAGCGCAGGTCGATCTCGCACCAGGCATGGGGCGCAACGGTGTTGACGGTCTGGCCGCCTCCGATCAGCCCGACATTGACGGTGATGCCTTTCTCCAGATCGGTGAGACCCTGGAGCTTCGGGATCTTGTGGCCGAGATCGACGATGGCCGAGGCGCCCTTCTCGTAATTGGCGCCGGAATGGGCCGGCTTGCCGGTGAACTCGGCGCGCATGAAGACGCCGCCCTTGCGGCCACTGGTCACGGATTGCTTGTGGTCCTTCGCGAAATCGCTGCCGACCGGCAGGCGGCTCGGCTCCGCATTGAAGACGCAGCGGGACTCGCGCGCCGCCGCCTCGATCACGGGACGCGAGGACGGCGAGCCGATCTCCTCGTCGCTGGTCGTCAGCATCATCAGCGGCGCGGACAAGCCTCCGCATTCGGCGAACGCGGCCGCAACGAAGGCGGAGATCACGATACCGCCCTTCATGTCCGCCACGCCCGGCCCATAGGCGCGCTGGCCCTTGATAGTAAAGGGCCGACGCGTCGGCTCCCCTTGCGGGAAAACGGTGTCGCGATGGCCGAGCAGCAGCACCGGGCGCTGGTCGTTGGCAGTCGGGTTCGGCAGCCGCGCCTTGACCGCGTCGCCGAAGCGGGTGTCCGGCAGGACCTCGACCTCGAGCCCGTTCGCGCGGTGGAAGCCGGCCACGACCTCGCCGGCACGATCGACGCCGGCCTTGTCATAGGAGCCGGAGTCGGTGTCGACGAGCTCGCGCAGCAGCGCGATCATGCCTTCCTTGCGGGTGGCCAGCCAGTCGACGACGGTCTGTTCTTCAGCGGTGAGGGACAAAGGCGCAGTTTCCTTCTGAGAGATAGGGTCAGGCGAGGCCGGCGAGCCACATGGCAACAAAGGCCACGGTGCCCACGGCCATCGGCACGAGCGGATTGATCTTCGAACGATAGGTCACGACCGCCGTCGCCGCGGTGATGGCGAAACCGATCAGCCCGGCATCGGCGGCGAAGGCGGCGACGATGCCGCTCGCGAGCATCAGGCCGAGCGCGATCGGCACCAGCGCCAGCGTCGCGATGCGCACGGCATGGTTGCCGCTGTAGCGCTGCAAGCCGCGGCTGGCGGCGAGCGCGAGCAGCGAGGAGGGCGTCAGGATCGCGGCGGTGGCGACCAGCAGGCCCGGCGTTCCGGCAACGTGCCAGCCGAGGATGCTGGCGAGCATGACATTCGGCCCCGGCGCCGTTTGCGCGATGGCGAAGAGGCGGGCGAAGGTGGGAGCATCCATCCAGGAGAGGACGTCCACCATCTGCCGATGAAACTCCGGCACCACGGCATTGGCGCCGCCGATGGCCATCAGCGAGATCGTGCCGAAGGTGATGACGAGCTGAGTGAAGACACCGCGTTCCATCAGATGCGTCGTGCTCCGAAGGTGGCCGCGACGAGGCCGAGCGGCACCAGCACCAGCAGGGTCGGCAGCATCGGCAGCCGCAGCACCCCGATGGCGAGGAAGGCCACGGCGGCCATGACCCAGGCCCAGCGCGCGAGGCCGGCCTTGGTAAGCAACCGCGCAGCCGTGCCGAGGATGAGCCCGGCCGCGCTCGCCGCAGCCCCGGTCAGCGCAACCTGCGCCAGCGGATGGTCGGACACCGCATCGTAGAAATTGGCGATAGCGACCAGCGAGAGCAACGGCACCGCCATCAGCCCGAAGACGCAGATCAGTGCCCCCGCCATGCCCCGAAAACGGTCCCCCAGCATGACGGCGGCGTTGACGGTGTTGGCGCCGGGCAGCGCCTGGCAGATGCCGATCAGTTCGGCATAGCCGCGATCGTCGAGCCAGTTGCGCTCGGTGACGATGATATGGCGGGCGATGGGGCCGACGCCCCCGAAACCCATCATCCCGATCTTCAGGAAGCCGGTGAACAGGTTCGACAAGGTCGGGCGCTTTGCGTCCGTTGCGCTTTCGAGTGTCGACATTGATCCTAGCGCCGCGATTCCATGGCCATGCGCAGTGCGAAGCCGGCCAGCACCGTGCCCATCAGCCAGCGCTGCACCAGGGACCAGAATGGCCGCGTCCGCAGGAAGAGCGCGATGCTGCCGGCGGCGACGGCGATCAGGGCGTTGACGCTGCCGCTGATCGCGATCTGGACAAAGCCGAGCACGACCGACTGGCTGAGCACATGGCCGGCGGCCGGATCGATGAACTGCGGCAGCAGCGCGAGGTAGAACATCGCGATCTTGGGGTTCAGCAGGCTCGTCAGGAAGCCCATGGCGAAGAGCTTGCGCGGGCCGTCATGCGGCAGATCCCGGACATGGAAGGGCGAGCGGCCGCCAGGCCGGACCGCCTGCCAGGCGAGCCAGAGCAGATAGGCCGCGCCGCCGAGCCGCAGCGCGTCATAGGCATAAGGCACCGCAAAGAGCAGCGCCGTGATGCCGAAGGCGGCGCAGAACATGTAGACGAAGAAGCCGAGGATCACACCGCCCAGCGAGATCAGGCCCGCCGCCTTGCCCTGCGCGATGGAGCGCGAGATCAGGTAGATCATGTTGGGGCCGGGCGTGAGCACCATGCCGAGCGCGATCAGCGCGAAGGTGATCAGGTTCGTCGTGTCGGGCATGGCTGAGCGCTCCGGGATCGAGCGCTTGGAGCATGGTTTGCGGATCGCGGCAATCGGCCCGCGCGCAGGAACGGCCATGCAGGGCCTCGCTAGTCGGAACCAGCCGCGGCCCGGCCCGTTATGGCCTCCAATCCAGGGGGACGACATGACGCTGTTCAGCAGGCTGCTCTACACGGTCATTGCCTTCGCGCTGCTCGGCGCCTCGATCACGCTGATCGGCGTTGCGGTCTGGCGCACCACGCAGGGCTTCTGGACGGGCGACGGCGCGCTCGACACCATGCTCGACGCGATCGGCCTCGTGATCATCGCGGTTGCCGTCGCCGATGTCGGCAAGTTCCTGTTCGAGGAGGAGGTCGTCGCCGACCGGGAACTCAGGCGCCCGGCGGAGGCGCGGGGATCGCTGACCAAGTTCATGACGATCATGATCGTGGCGCTCTCGCTGGAATCGCTGGTGCTGATCGCCAAGACCTCGCGAGACAGGATGAGCGACATCGCCTATCCCGGGCTGCTGATGCTGGTCGCCATCGCAGCGCTCGTAGGGCTCGGCCTGTTCCAGAAGCTCAGCCAGAACGCGACGGCGGCCGTGCCGTCCGATCATGAGGAGGACGAGGAAGGGATGAAGGAAGGGCGGCGGAAGCGGCCGGGCCAAGTCGCCGCATCCGCTGCAACCGAGAGCTAGACCTCACCGCGGCTCGTCGACGAGGAACAGATCCGTATCTTCCGGCCTGGCGCCCGCGGCGGTCAGCATTGCGTGGATCTGGCCGCGGTGATGGGTCTGGTGGTTGAAGAGATGCGCGATGACGAAGGCGCGCGGTTTGCCGATCTCCCGGCCGGCGGCGCCGGAGTACCAGATCAGGGTGCCGCCCAACCAATCGCCATCCATGCCTTCGGCCCAGTCGATGAGCGTCCGGTCGCGCTCCCGCCTGCGCTCGCAGAACGCGGCCCAGTCGTCGATGTAGATCGACGAGTCGCGGCCACCGATCGGCGGCTTCTCGCTGCCGGTCAGACGGCTCAGCCAGACCTCGTCGGCCCAGAGGACATGGTTGAAGGTGCCATGAACCGACTTGAAGAAGGCGCCGCGGTCGAACCGGCGCGCCTCGTCGGTGAGCCCGTCGGCAGCCGTCATAAGGCTCTCGTTCTGCCAGGCGTTGTAGCGGGCCATGGCGCGAACAAAAGCGGGCTCGATCATGGCTTGCTCCCGGTCAGATGATATTGGCCTCCTTGAGCGGCCGCCTCGCCACGATGCGCTCATGGCCGAGATCGGCAAGGTCGAGCGCGCGATAGCCGCCATGCAGGATATGCTCGGCCAAGCCCCGCCCCACGGCCGGGGCCTGCTGCAAGCCGTGACCAGAGAAGCCGTTGGCGAGGTAGAGGTTCGGCACGCCGATGGCCGGGCCGATGATCGCGTTGTGGTCGAGCCCGCTCATGTCATAGGGCCCGGCCCAGGCGCGGCCGGGCTTGATCTGCTCGAAGGCCGGAATGCGGTGGGCGAGCGGCACCCAGACCGCCTCCTCGAAGAAATCCCAGTCGACATCCTCGACCGACGGGTCGGTCTCGACCCATTCGACATCCTGCTCGGGCGTCAGCGGCGAGCAACTGCCGATGAAGAGCTGGCCTTCGGCGCTGCGCTTCCCCTCGGCCCGGCACCAGGCGCCGCTGGCGTCGATCAGCAGCGGGCAGCCCTCGACATCGCCCTTGCAGGTGAAGGAGAAGACGTATCGCTTCATCGACTTGACCGCGATGTCGATCCCGGCCGTGGCGGCGAGGCGCGCGCCATGGGTGCCACTGGCGTTGACGGCCGCGCCGCAGGCGATGCGGCTGCCGTCAATCAGCTCCACAGCGACGACGCGTCCGCCCTCCGTGATGTAGCGCGCGACCTCGCCCTGGCGGTATTCGACGCCGAGGCTGCGCGCCTTCTTGCGGAAGGCCTGAAGCAGCGCCCAGCCGTCGAACCAGCCCTCGCCGCTGACGCCGAAGGTGCCACAGGCGAGATCCTCGACATTGAGCCAGGGGAAGCGCTGCTTCAGCGCCGCCGGATCGTAGAGGGCAATGTCGGCGCCCTCCTCGGCCTGAAGCTTCTGGTTCGCGGCGAGAACCGGGGCGCCGGCTTGCGTCGCCAGATAGAGGTAGCCGCCCTCATGCAGGTCGATGGTCGGGGTCTCGCCATCCACGGCCAGCCGCGTGCCGATATCGCGCAGAAAGCCAATGCCGTAGAGCGAGATGCGGATATTCACCGCGCTCGAATATTGCTGGCGGATCGAGGCGGCCGACAGCGCCGAAGCGGCATAGCGATAGGTCGGGTCCTTCTCGATCACCAGGACCTTGCCCTTGAAGCCGGGGTCGGCAGCGAGATGATAGGCGACGGACGAGCCGATCGCCGCGCCTCCGCAGATCACGACATCGGCGCTTTCGGAGACGGGCGGCATGGCAGGCCTCGCGCGGGCCGGCGTCCAGCGGAGCGCCGGGTTGGTGAATTCCACGCATGAATGACGCGGGCGACGACGCTTGTCGAGAGGGCGCTCACGCTGCCGGTGCACATTCTCCAAGCAGCCAGTCCCGGAATGCGATGACTGTCGGCAGGTTCGCCTTTTCCTCGGGATAGACGAGATAATAGCCGTCGCGCCCCGTCAGCGGCCGATCGATCGGGATTACGAGTGCGCCCGAGCGCAGCTCCTCCTGCACCAGGAAGCGCGGCACGATGGCGAGCCCCAAACCGGCCACCGCCGCCTGCGCGATCATCGCGAACTGCTCGAAGCGCGGCCCCATCAGCGCGCGCTCGGGCGCCACGCCTTGCTGTTCCAGCCAATCCGCCCAGGCGCGCGGCCGCGTCGATTGTTGCAGCAGCGGCAGACGCAGCATGTCGGCGGGCGTCGCAATGCTCGCTCGCGCGAGCAGCGAGGGCGCCGCGACGGGCACGACCTCCTCCCCCATGAGCCTGTGGAGGCGCGCGCCCGGCCAGCTCTCGGCGCCGAAATGCACGGCCGCATCGACCTGCTCGCGGGCGAAGTCGAAAGGTACCAGCCGCGTCGTGAAATTGATGGTGATGCCGGGATGTGCCTCGGTGAAGCGCGGCAGCCGCGGGATGAGCCAGCGCGTGCCGAAGGTCGGGAGCACGGCCAGATTCAGCACGCCTGCCGCTCCGCGAAAGGCCATGGCCGAGACGGTGGCGGCGGCCAGACGCGCGAGCCCGTCGCGGATATCGGCCGCATAGGCGGCGCCGGCCGCCGTCAGCGTCACGCGCTTGCGGACACGTTCGAACAGGCTGACGCCCAGGGTCTTTTCCAGCTGCGCGACCTGCCGGCTCACCGCCCCTTGCGTCAGGTTGAGCTCCTGCGCCGCGCGGGTGAAACTGCCATGCCGGGCCGCGGCCTCGAAGGCGGCCAGCGCCGAGAGCGAGGGCACCGAGAGGCGGCCGGGAACGAGTGCATCATCCATGACTTTTTCTCACCAAGTGGTGAGAACATATCGGTTGCCGCGCCCCCATGAAAGAGGGCATTCTCCGCGGCCATAAGCGCGGCGCCTGTGCTCCCGCGCCCATTCGTCATGCGCCCAAACGCATTCGCCCGCGATCTCTGGAAGAACGAAGATGGCCACGAACCTCCCCAAGGATACGCTCGCCCTGCTCAAGCGCCTCGGCGTTTCGGAAGCTGCTCATTCCTCGGCTGGGCTCTCGGCCCGTTCGCCGATCACCGGCGAGACCGTCGTGACGCTGAAGGAGACGAGCGCGGCGGAAGCCGAAGCCGCCATCGGCCGCGCGCAGGCCGCCTTCCTGGCCTGGCGCAAGGTGCCGGCGCCGCGGCGCGGCGAGTTCGTCCGCCTGCTGGGCGAAGAGCTGCGCGCCGCCAAGACCGATCTCGGCATGCTGGTGACGCTTGAAGCCGGCAAGATCGTCTCCGAAGGCCTCGGCGAGGTGCAGGAGATGATCGACATCTGCGACTTCGCGGTCGGCCTCTCGCGCCAGCTCTACGGGCTCACCATCGCCACCGAGCGCCCGAACCACCGCATGATGGAAACCTGGCACCCGATCGGTGTCTGCGGCGTCATCTCGGCCTTCAACTTCCCGGTCGCGGTGTGGTCCTGGAACGCGGCGCTCGCTTTCGTCTGCGGCGACAGCGTCGTCTGGAAGCCCTCCGAGAAGACCCCGCTGACCGCGCTCGCCGTGCAGGCCATCGTCGAGAAGACGATGAAGCGCTTCGGCCCCGAGGCGCCGGCCGGCCTTTCGGAAGTCCTGATCGGCGGCCGCGAGATCGGCGACGTTCTCGTCTCGGACCATCGCGTCCCGGTCGTTTCGGCCACGGGCTCGACCCGCATGGGCAAGGATGTCGGCCAGAAGCTGGCAGCCCGCTTCGCCCGCGCCATCCTGGAGCTCGGCGGTAACAACGCCGCGATCGTGGCGCCCTCGGCCGATCTCGACATCGCGCTGCGCGGCATCGCCTTCGCGGCGATGGGCACTGCCGGCCAGCGCTGCACCACGCTGCGCCGCCTGATCGTGCATGAGAGCGTCTACGACCAGCTCGTGCCGAAGCTGATCAAGGCCTATGGGTCGGTGAAGATCGGCGATCCGCGCGAGGCTGGCGTGCTGATCGGCCCGCTGGTCGACGAGGCGGCCTATCAGGGCATGCAGAAGGCGCTCGGTGAGGCCCGCGCCGAAGGCGGCAAGGTCCATGGCGGCGAGAAGGTCGATGTTGGCGCTGGCGGCTTCTATGTCCGCCCGGCCCTGGTCGAGATGCCCAAGCAGTGCGGCCCGGTCGAGCGCGAGACCTTCGCTCCGATCCTCTATGTGATGAAGTACAAGTCGCTGGACGAGGCAATCGCGATGCAGAACGCGGTCGGCGCCGGCCTGTCCTCCTCGATCTTCACGCTGAACATGCGCGAAGCGGAGGTGTTCGTCTCGGACGAGGGATCGGATTGCGGCATCGCTAACGTCAATATCGGCCCCTCGGGCGCCGAGATCGGTGGGGCCTTCGGCGGCGAGAAGGAGACGGGCGGTGGCCGCGAGGCCGGCTCGGACGCATGGAAGGCCTATATGCGCCGCGCCACCAACACGCTGAACTACGGCACCACGCTGCCGCTGGCGCAGGGCGTCAGCTTCGACGTGGATGCGTAATCGGTAGCCTCTAACAACATCCGCGTCGTCATCCCGGCCGGAGCGAAGCGCAGAGCCGGGATCCATGCCTGAACCGTTCCGGCATGGATCCCGGGTCTCCCTCTGGTCGCCCGGGATGACATCGCAACAGGTTCAAGGGAGACGAACACCATGGCCGGCAGCCATAAGCTCGCGAAGTTCACCTGGGACGATGCCTATCTGCTCGACGAGCAGCTCAACGAGGACGAGCGGCTGATCCGCGACACCGCCCGCGCCTATGCGCAGGAGAAGCTCGCTCCGCGCATCCATGACGCCTATCTCGAGGAGAAGACCGACCGCGAGATCTTCAACGAGATGGGCGAACTCGGCCTGCTCGGCGTGACGGTGCCCGAGGAATATGGCTGCGCCGGCGCCAACTACGTCTCCTACGGGCTCGTCGCCCGCGAGGTCGAGCGCATCGACTCGGGCTATCGCTCGATGATGTCGGTGCAGTCCTCGCTCGTGATGTTCCCGATCTACGCCTATGGCAGCGAGGAGCAGCGCAAGAAGTACCTGCCGAAGCTCGCTTCCGGCGAGTGGGTCGGCTGCTTCGGCCTGACCGAGCCGGATGCCGGCTCCGACCCCGGCGGCATGAAGACCCGCGCCGAGAAGGTCGCCGACGGCTACAAGCTGACCGGCTCCAAGATGTGGATCTCGAACTCCCCGATCGCCGACGTCTTCGTCGTCTGGGCGAAGTCATCAGCGCATGACAACCAGATCCGCGGCTTCGTCCTCGAGAAGGGCATGAAGGGCCTTTCCGCGCCGAAGATCGGCGGCAAGCTCTCGTTGCGCGCCTCGATCACCGGCGAAGTCGTCATGGACGGCGTCATCGTGCCGGAAGAGAACCTGCTGCCGAACGTTTCGGGCCTCTCCGGCCCGTTCGGCTGCCTCAACCGCGCCCGTTACGGCATCTCCTGGGGCGTGATGGGCGCCGCCGAGGACTGCTTCCACCGCGCCCGCCAGTACGGGCTCGACCGCAAGCAGTTCAACAAGCCGCTCGCCCAGACCCAGCTCTACCAGAAGAAGCTCGCGGACATGCTGACCGAGATCACGCTCGGCCTGCAGGGTAGCTTGCGCGTCGGGCGCCTGCTCGACGAGGGCAAGATGGCCCCGGAGATGATCTCGCTGGTCAAGCGCAACAATTGCGGCAAGGCGCTCGACATCGCCCGCCAGGCCCGCGACATGCATGGCGGCAACGGCATCCAGATCGAGTATCAGGTGATGCGCCACGCAGCGAACCTCGAGACGGTGAACACCTATGAGGGCACGCATGACGTCCATGCGCTGATCCTCGGCCGGGCCATCACCGGCCTGCAGGCGTTCTTCTGAGCCACAGAGGCGTCATGGCCCCTCCCCTCGCCGGCCTGCGCGTCCTTGAACTGGCGCGCATTCTCGCAGGTCCCTGGATCGGCCAGCTCCTGGCCGATCTCGGCGCCGATGTCGTCAAGGTCGAGGCGCCTGAGGGCGACGACACCCGCAAATGGGGCCCGCCCTTCGTCGAGGGCGAGAATGGCGAGCACCTTTCCGCTGCCTATTTCCACTCGGCCAATCGCGGCAAGCGCTCGATCACGGCCGATTTTCGCACGCCGGAAGGACAGGCCCTGGTGCGACGGCTCGCCGCCCATGCCGACGTCGTCGTGGAGAACTTCAAGGTCGGCGGGCTGATCAAGTACGGGCTCGACGCGGCTTCACTGCGCAAGAATTTCCCGCGCCTGATCTACTGCTCGGTCACCGGCTTCGGGCAGGACGGGCCCTATGCGCCGCGCGCCGGCTACGACTTCCTTGTGCAGGGCATGGGCGGGCCGATGTCCGTCACCGGCGAGCCGGCAGGCGCGCCGATGAAGGCCGGCTATGCCGTGGCCGACATCTACACCGGCCTCTATGCCTCGGTCGGCATCCTCTCGGCCTTGCGCCAGCGCGACGCGACCGGCGAAGGCGCCCATCTCGACATGGCGCTGCTGGATTCGCAGATCGCGGTGCTCGGCAACCAGGCGATGAACTATCTCGTCGGAGGCCAGCCGCCGCCGCGCCTCGGCAACGCCCATCCCAACATCGTGCCCTACGATGTTTTCCCGGTCGCGGACGGGCACATCATCATCGCCACCGGCAATGACGGGCAGTGGCAGAAGCTCTGCGCCGTGCTGGGCGAGCCGGCGCTGGCAAGCGAGCCCGACTATGTCGACAACCGATCGCGGGTGAAGAACCGGGTCGCGCTGACGGCGCGGCTGCATCTGCTCTGCCAGCGTTACGCCAAGGCCGATCTGCTGGCCGGCCTGGAAAAGGTCGGCGTGCCCGCCGGCCCGATCAACGACATCGGCGAGGTCTTCGCCGATCCTCAGGTGGTGGCGCGCGGCGTCAGGGTCGACCTGTCGAGCGCTTCGGCCAAGGGGGGCAGCATCCCGACGGTCGGATCGCCCATCGTGATGGACGGCGTGCGGCAGGTTTCGCCGCGCCCGAGCCCGCAACTCGGCGAGCATGCCGACGAGATTCTGAACGACCCGGCCTGGGGAGGGCCGCAACATGGCTAATCGCACCGGCGGACAGATCCTCGTCGACCAGCTCATCCTCCATGGCGCCACCGACGCCTTCTGCGTGCCGGGCGAGAGCTATCTCGCCGTGCTCGACGCGCTGCACGACGCCTCGATGAAGGTGACGATCTGCCGGGCCGAAGGCGGCGCGTGCATGATGGCGGAGGCCGCGGGCAAGCTCACCGGCAAGCCCGGCATCTGCTTCGTGACGCGTGGCCCCGGCGCCACCAACGCCTCGCCCGGGATCCATATCGCCGACCAGGACTCGACCCCGCTGATCCTCTTCGTCGGCCAGATTGAGCGCGGCATGCGCGAGCGCGAGGCCTTCCAGGAGCTCGACTACCGCGCCGTCTTCGGCACCATGACGAAGTGGGCGACCGAGATCGACGATGCCGCGCGCATCCCGGAAATCATCAGCCGCGCCTTCCACGTTGCGACCTCGGGCCGCCCCGGCCCGGTGGTGATCGCGCTGCCGGAGGAGATGCTGACGGAGCTGGCCGACGTCGCCGACGCGGAGCCCTATCAGGTCACCGAACAGCATCCCTCGCCGGTGCAGATGGAGGATCTCGCCAAGCGCTTTGCCACGGCCAAGTCGCCGATCGCGATCCTCGGCGGCTCGCGCTGGTCGCCCGAGACGATCGCGCAGTTCCAGGCCTTCGCCGAGCGTTTCGACCTGCCGGTCGCGGTCTCCTTCCGCCGCCAGATGCTGTTCCCGGCCGATCACCCGAACTTCGCCGGCGATCTCGGCATCGGCGTGAACCCCAAGCTGCTCGCGCGCATCAAGGAGAGCGATCTCGTCCTGGTCGTCGGCGGCCGTCTCTCGGAGATGCCGAGCCAGTCCTATACCCTGTTCGGCATCCCGAATCCGGGCCGGCCGCTCATCCATGTGCATCCTGATCCGGAAGAGCTCGGCCGGGTCTATCGCCCGACCCTGGCGATCAACGCCTCGCCCGCCGGCTTCGCCGCCGCGCTGGCCACAATCGAACCGCCGAAGGCTCCCGCCTGGGCCGGCGCAGCCTCTGCGGCGCATGAGGCCTATATCGCCTGGAGCGAGCAGCCGGCGGCCGTGCCGGGCCAGTTCCATCCGGGTGAGATGGTGCGCTGGCTCAGGAGCCAACTGCCGGACGACGCCATCATGTGCAATGGCGCCGGCAACTACGCCACCTGGGTCCACCGCTTCCACCGCTTCAACAAGTTCGCGACGCAGCTCGCCCCGACCTCGGGCTCGATGGGCTATGGTGTGCCGGCCGCGATCGGCGCCAAGCGGATGTTCCCGGAGCGGACCGTGATCGCCTTTGCGGGCGATGGCTGCTTCCTGATGAACGGGCAGGATTTCGCGACCGCCGTTCAATACGACCTGCCGGTGATCGTGATCGTCGTCGATAACGGCATGTACGGCACGATCCGCATGCATCAGGAGCGCGAATATCCCGGGCGCGTCTCGGCGACGACGCTGAAGAACCCGGATTTCGCAGCCTATGCCAAGGCCTTCGGCGGCCATGGCGAGCGTGTCGAGACGACGGCGGAGTTTGCGCCGGCCTTCGAGCGAGCTGTGAAGAGCGGCAAGCCCGCGATCATCCACTGCATGCTCGACCCGGAGGCGATCACCCCAGCGAAATCCCTCTCGACCATCCGGGCCGAGGCCTTCGCGGCGCAAGCCAAGAAGTGATCCGGGATCAGCGGCGGCCGAGGCCCATGCGGCTGAGTAGCCCGTCGCGCCAGACCAGCATGTGGACGGCCACCGCCGCCACATGCGCGACGCCAAGGGCAATCAGCAGATTGCCGATGCGGCCGTGCCAGAGCAGCATCGCCTTGTAGATCTGCGGGTCCGCGCCGACCGGGTGCGGCACGGCGAACAGGCCGAAATAGAGCGTGGGGATCTGGATCGGCGCGGCGGCAGCCATGAGCAGCCCCGTGACCGGCAGCGCCAGCAGGCAGAGATAGAGACCGGCATGGACGGCGCCGGCCGCGCCACGCAGCCAGGGATTGCTTTCGAAGGGCTGTGGCTGGGATACCGCGAACCGCAGGGCGAGACGCAGCACCGCGAACAGCGCGATCGTCAGTCCCACCGATTTGTGGCGCTGATAGAGTTCGAAACGGGAGAGCAGATCGCGCGTCTCGTCGCGCATCGGGCCCGCCACCCAGAACTGGAACAGGATCAGCAGCAGGGTCGCCCAATGCAGGATGACGCTGGCCGGGTGCCAGCGCACCGGCGGCCCCGCCTTCCTGTTCATCGGGTCAGGCGTCCCTTGATGACGATGTCGATCCGGTCATCGACGATGTTCACCTCGCGGCCGATCCCGTAGGCCGGGCGCAGGAAGCTGCCCAACGCCTGGAAAGGCAGCGCCTCCCCACTCTTCGCCCGATCGAGATCGCCGTCGACGCTCGCCGTCACGACGAAGGGCTGCGTGATGCCCTTGATCGTCAGCTTGCCGCGGATATCGAGGCTGCGCTCGCCGGTTCTGGACACGCTCTCGGAGATGAAGCTCGCCGCAGGAAAATGAGCGGCATCGAGCATGCTCTCGCCCGCGATGAAGCCGTCGACCATCGCCGAGCCCGCCCTGATCGAAGCCGTATCGAGCGTCACACGGATGCGGCTCTTCTCGGGGCGCTCGAAATCGATCGTGAAGTTGCCGTCATAGCGCTCGAAACGTCCGTTCGTGACGACCGCTCCGAAACGGCGGCCGACGAAGCTGACCTCGGTCGAGGCCCTGTCGAAACGCCAAAGCGTCTGAGCATCGGCCTGCCAACCGGCAGGGAGCGTGGCGAGAACGAGAGCGAGAGCAGCGATCCGGATCATGACCTCCCCCTCCGAACCGAATTCGGGACGCCGCACGATCCGCTCGCTTGAAGGAAAAGCCATGGCGAAGCGGCCCGAACACGGAAAGGTGATGCAGGTCACTGCACGGACCGGCGCGAGCGCCGATGCTCCTGGTGGCGCAAAATCCGGTTCACGCAAAATTTCTTAACGACATCCGTGAACCTCGGCCGAACTTTTTGCGACCATCCAACGTTGAGCGAAGTGGATGCGGAGGGTCGAGACGATGGCACATGGGACGCTGATGCGATTTGCGATCGTGGCGGCTGTGGCCGTTTCGGCTGCGCCAAGCGCCCAGGCCGCCGGGCTCTTCGACGAGTTGGCGCGCGCGCTCTTCGGCGGCGGCAGGCAGCGCATCTATGCATCGCCGATCTACGAGTATGATGAGCCGCGGGCACGCCCGGCCAAGCCGCGTGCGGAGGCTTCGACGAAGCCCAAGCCGCCGGTCGTCCAGCTCGATCCGCAGACCGATCAGCAGTGGTATCTGAAGGACCCGACGCTGCGGCGCGGCGACATCGTCGTCACGGCCAATGGCGTGCTGGTTTATCAGGGCCGCGACAGCGACGCGATGCGCCCGGCCGATTTCACCGCGCTCGGCGGCAGCGATTCCAAGGGCTGGAAGCAACGCCTGAACGAAGCCGCGGCCGGCGGCCGCAACGTCTTCGGCGTCGGCACGAATGTCGAAGCGCCGGCCAAGGGCGATGCCAAGCGCATCGAGCGCGTCGAGGCAGCGAACCGCTAGGGGCTATCTAGGCTCTCCGCGTGATCCTGCCGTCGAAGGTCGAGCGGATCGCGCGGGCGAGCGCGATCGTGGCGAAGCCCTGAAAGATCAGCTCGATCGCCAGGAAGGTGCCGAGCACCCAGAGGCTCGAGGCCGGCCACCGCATCAGGATCATCCCGCCAAGCACCAGCGAGAGCACGCCAGAGAAGGCGATCCAGCCCCAATACGGCAATTGCCTGTTCTGGAAGGCGACGATGAGGCGCAGCAGACCGGTCGCGACCAGCGCTGCGCCGGCGAACAGTGTGAGCGAGGCCGTCGCGAGCAACGGATTGGCAAAGGTGATCGCGCCGACACCGAGATAGAGCAGGCCGATCAGGATGTGGAACAGCCGGCTCTTCCAGGCCTGTTGGCGGAAGGCATCGATCAGCATGACGATGCCGCCGACGAAGATCATCGCGCCGAACCAGATCGCACTGGCGACGCTGAGGAGCGTGGCGGCACCCAGCCCCATCACGCCGAGGATCACGAGGGCGATGCCCGCCGCCATGAGCCAGCCCCAGTTGCGCCGGAGCGGGATGAGATGCGTACCGAGGGAAGGCGGAGCAGAGGTCTGCGTGCTGGTTTCGGACGGTGTGCTCATGACGACCCACTCCGCGTTCAGGCAGCCGCGACAGCCGGGGCCGCCTCATTGGACTGAGCGGCATGAGAGACCCGCGCGGCTTTGGCGTCAATGACCTAACGCAAACCGCGATTCAGTAGGTCGCGCGGCCGCCGGAGAGGTCGAAGACGGCGCCCGTCGAGAAGCTGCAACGCTCGCTGGTGAGCCATGCCACGAGTTCGGCGAGCTCATCGACGGTGCCCAGCCGCTTGAGCGGGCTCTTGCCGATCATCGTCGCCACCGTTTCCTCGCTCATCTGCTGGAGCAGCTCGGTCTCGATCGCAGCCGGCGCGACAGCGTTGACGAGGATGCCGCTGCCGGCGAGTTCCTTGCCATGCGCCTTGGTCAGGGCGATCACCCCGGCCTTGGCGGCGCTGTAGGCGGCCAGCGTCGGCGTGCCCTCCTTGCCGGCGAGCGAGGCGATGTTGACGATACGGCCGTAGGCCCGCGGGAGCATGACGGCGGCCACGGCCCGCGCGCAGAGGAAGGTGCCGGTCAGGTTGATGGCCTGCACCTTCTGCCATTGCGCGAGCGGCGTCTCGGCCACCGTGGTCGAAGGGCCGGTCAGGCCGGCATTGTTGACGAGCACCGCGATCGGCCCATGCTCGCGCTCGGTCGTCGCGACGGCTGCCGCCACCGCCTGCTCGTCCGAGACGTCGCAGGCGAGATGGCGCCGCGGCCCGCTCGGCGACGCGATGTCCCAGACGACGGGGGTGAGCCCGTCCTGTTCCAGCCTGTCGGCAACGGCCGCGCCGATGCCCTTGGCGCCGCCCGTGACGACGGCGATCCGTAGCTCGGCCATGGCCGGCTCAGCCGAGCCTGGCCGAGACGAGCTTGCGCAGGCCCCGCAGGTCCTTGACGAAGCCGCGGATGCCCTCCGCCAGCTTCTCGGTGGCCATCGCATCCTCGTTCATGGCGAAACGGAAGGCCTTCTCGTCGAGCACGATGCGCTTCGCGATGTCCGAAGACGTCTTGGGCGAAGCGGCCGGGGAGAGCCGGCGCGGCAGATCGCCGGTCGCGGCGGCGAGTTCGTCCAGCAGGCCGGGGCCGATGGTCAGCCGGTCGCAGCCGGCCAGCGCCTCGATTTCGCCGGTGTTGCGGAAGGAGGCGCCCATCACCACCGTCTTGATGCCGTAGCTCTTGTAATAGGCATAGATGCTCTTCACCGAGAGCACGCCCGGATCGGTTTCGGCCGTGTAGGGTCCGCCGCCGGCCTTGACGTGCCAGTCGAGGATGCGCCCGACGAAGGGCGAGATCAGGAAGGCGTTCGCATCCGCCGCCGCAACCGCCTGCGGCAGGGCGAAGAGGAGCGTCAGGTTGCAGTCGATTCCCTCGGCCTGCAGCACCTTGGCGGCCTGAAGGCCTTCCCAGGTCGAGGCGACCTTGATCAGGATGCGGTCCTTGCCGACACCGCGCTCCTTATAGGCCGCAATGACGGCGCGTGCCTTCGCGATGGTGGCTTCCGTATCGAAGGAGAGATCGGCATCGACCTCCGTCGAGACGCGGCCGGGGACGATCTTCGTCAGTTCGGTACCGAAGCTGACGGCCAGCCGGTCACAGACCGCATGGACCGCCTTCTCACCGCCGCCCTGCTTCTTGCCCCAGCCGATCGCCTCCTCGACCAGATCCGCATAGGCCGGCGTCTCGACCGCCTTCAGGATCAGCGTCGGGTTCGTGGTGCAATCCACGGGTTTGAGACGGCGCACCGCTTCGATGTCGCCGGTATCGGCGACGACGGTGGTCATCTCGCGGAGCTGATCGAGCTTTGAGGCAGTCATGAGCGATTCCCGACGTCTTTTCGTTCTTTGGGTAGCATGTGCAATGTGACGCCTGTTTCGCGCAATGGCGAGAGGCCACAAAGCCGCGCCGCCATGCCGCGGCCGGATAGCTGCCCGGATTCTCGCGCCGGCTTACGAAGATGACAGGACATTCACTGAACTGTCATCTAGGAGGTCTACCGGCAGCGCCATCTCGCAGATGCGATGGAAGATGGAGAGACAGATGCAGCGCAAGGCCCTCAGCGCCTTCACCTTCGTGGCCGGCCTCGCCGCCACCGCTTTGGCCGCGCCTGCCGCGCTGGCAGCCGAAGGCAAGCTGGTGCTCTACACCAGCCAGCCCAACACCGACGCGCAGCAGACCATCGACGCCTTCAAGGCGAAGTACCCGAAGGTCGACGTCTCCTTCGTCCGCGACGGCACGCCCCGCATCATGGCCAAGCTCAAGGCCGAGTTCGAGGCCGGCGCGCCGCAGGCCGACGTGCTGCTGATCGCCGATGCCGTGACGATGGAAGGGCTGAAGAAGGACGATCGCCTGCTCGCCCATGACAAGGCCGACGTCTCCGCCTTCCCGGCCGGCGTGCACGACCCGAAGAAGATGTGGTTCGCGACCAAGCTGATCACGACCGGTATCGTCTACAACACCAAGGCTGCGATGAAGCCGACGAGCTGGACCGACCTGACCAAGCCCGAGGTCAAGAACCAGCTGGCCATGCCGAGCCCGCTCAACTCCGGCGCGGCGATGATCCACACCATCACCCTGACCAGCAACCTCAAGGACGGCTGGAGCTTCTACGAGAAGCTGAAGGAAAACGGCACGCTCGCCGCCGGCGCCAATGGCGACATCCTGCGCCAGGTCGCCACCGGCGAGAAGCTCTACGGCATGATCGTCGACTTCATGCCGATCCGCGAGAAGGCCAAGGGCGCGCCCGTCGAGTTCGTGTTCCCGAGCGAGGGCGTCTCCGCCGTCAGCGAGCCGGTCGCAATCCTGAAGAGCAGCAAGAACCCCGAAGCCGCCAAGGCCTTCATCGACTTCCTGCTCTCGAAGGAGGGCCAGGAGCTCGCGCTGAAGCAGGGCTATGTCGCGGCCCATCCGGCTGTCGCCCTGCCGGCCGGCTATCCCGAGCGCAGCGCGATCAAGCTGATGAGCTTCGACGCCGCCAAGGCGCTCGCCGACGAGGCCGCCACGCGCAAGCGCTTCAGCTCGATCTTCGAGTGATGACGGACTGCATCCTGCACAGGACGGCGCGGTGACGCTGGTCATTGCCCGAAACGGGAGGCGGGAGCCCGCAGATGCGGCCCCGCTTCTTTCGCGTCTGAAGCTGCCGGCCGATATCGGCCTGCCGGCGCTCGTCGTCGCGGTCGCCCTGCTGCTGGGCGGCATGCCCTTCTTCCGGCTGGTGCTGGCCGCCTTCGCGCCCGGCTGGCAGTTGGCACCGGAGGCGGCGCTCGCCGAAATGGCGAGCCGTTCCGCAGTGGCCGCGACCTGGCATACGCTGGAAACCGCCGTGCTCTCGGCGCTCGGCGCGCTCATCATCGGCGGCACGGTCGCGCTGACGCTCGGCGTCACCGATGTGCGCGGCAAGCGGCCGCTCGCCTTCGCCTTCGTCTTCTCGATGATGATCGCGCCGCAGGTGGCGGCGCTGGCCTTCTTGAGCCTCTTCGCGCCCAATTCGCAGATCCTGTCGCTGCTGGGCCTCGCGCCCGAGCCCGGCACGCCGAACCCGTTGCTTGGACGCGGCGGCATCATCCTGGTGATGGCGCTGCACCATGCGCCCCTCGTGATGATCACGCTCTGGACGGGGCTGCGCAGCATTCCGCAATCTTTGGTCGAGGCTGCGCAGATGGAAGGGGCGGCGCCCTCCACCATCACGGCGCGGATCATCATCCCGGTGCTCAGGCCGCAGATGGTCGCCGCCGGGCTGATCGCCTTCGTCGCGGGCGTCGGCAATTTCGGCATTCCGGCCCTGCTCGGCCTGCCGGTGAACTACCTCACCCTGCCGACGCTGATCTATCGCCGGCTGTCGAGTTTCGGCCCGTCGAGCCTGGGCGAGACGGCGGCGCTCGCCGTGATGGTCGGCGTGGTCGCAGCGCTGGGCATCGCCGCGGGTGCGTTCGTCGCCAGCCGCCATCGCGGCAAGGTCGAGATCGAGCGGCCGCTCGAGCCGTTCTGGCTGCTGGGCTCAGCCCGGCCCTTCGTCGCCGTGGCACTCTGGCTGCTGCTCGCCTTCAAGCTCGGCCTGCCGCTGCTCGCCCTGCTGACGGAGGCGCTGACGCCGGCGCTCGGCGTCGCCCTCTCCTGGCAGACGCTGACCTTCGACAAGTTCACCGAGGTGCTGCTGCGGCAGGCCGTGACCATGCGCGCCTTCCGCAACTCGCTGTTCTTCGCGGGGGCGGCCGCCGTGATCCTCGCCTTCCTGTCGATCGCCTTCGCCTATGGGCTGGAGCGGCGGATCGGCAGCAGGCTCAGGCGCCCGGTCGAGCTGATGATCGAGCTGCCCTATGCCCTGCCGGGCATCGTGCTCGCCATCGCCTGCATCCTGATCTTCCTGAAGCCGCTGCCGCTGATCGGGGTGAGCATCTACGGCACGTCCTTCATCATCCTCTTCGCCTATCTCGCTCGCTTCCTGCCGCTGGCTCTAAAGGCGCCCGTGGCGGCGATGGCGCAGATCGAGGCGCATCACGAGGAGGCCGCCCGCCTGGATGGTGCGGGCCTGTGGCAGATGCTGCGCTACATCGTGACGCCGATCCTGGCTCCCGCCGCAGCCGTCTCGGCGCTGATGGTGTTCCTCGTCGCCTTCAACGAGCTCACCGTCTCGGCGCTGCTCTGGTCCTCCGGCACGGAGACGCTGGGCGTCGTCCTGTTCAGCCTCAAGGAGGCGGGACTTGCCGGAGAGGCAGCCGCCATCGCCGTAAGCGCCTCGGCGGTGATCCTGGTCGTGATGCTGCTCCTGGACCTTCTCGGGCGGCACCTGCCGCAGAATATCCTGCCCTGGAGACTGTAGGGTTTCGATGGCGCTCGGAAAAAACGCCGCAAATCGCCGATTTTCCAAGACGCCTCATTTATTCATGACGGAAAATTAAACGAAATCGGCTTCATAGGCGGCTCTATGGACGCCCTGCCTATGAACCACCCTCGCCCCGAACCCTCCGTCGATGCGCGGAGGATCCTCGTCATCGAGGACTCGCGAACATTCTCGCTCGCTCTACGGCAGCTGCTCGAAGCCGAGACCGGCCTGCATGTCACGACCTGCGACTCGCTGCGGGAATTGAGTGCACTCATCGTCGCTGCGCCCGGCGCCTACGCCATTGCCGTCGTCGACCTCAACCTGCCCGACGCGCCGCGCGGCGAGGCCCTGGACTGGACCGTCACTCACGGCATTCCCTCGGTCGTCTTCACCGCCACCTTCGACCTCGCCACCCGCGGGCGGATCATGGAGCGGGAGGTGATCGACTACGTCCTCAAGGACAACGAGTTCGCGCTTCCCAACCTCGTCGCCACGGTGAAGCGGGCGCTCGACAACCGCAACACCCGCATCCTCGTCGTCGACGACACGCGCACCACGCGCAAGGTGCTCGCCCGCATGCTGCTGATCCAGCAATATTCGGTGGTCGAGGCCAGCTCGGGAGAGGAAGCGCTGCACCTGCTCCAGGCCAACCCCGACATCCAGCTCGTCGTCAGCGACTATTACATGCCCGACATGGACGGCTTCGAGCTGGCGCGGCGCATCCGGCGCCTCAACCGCGGCATCCGGGTCATCGGCATCTCCTCCTCGACCGACCGGCAGACTTCCGCAGGCTTCCTCAAGGCCGGCGCACACGACTTCGTCGCGCGCCCCTTCGTGCTCGAGGAGCTGCAGTGCCGCATCGCTTCCAATGTCGAGACGCTGACCCAGCTCCGGCAGCTCAAGGATCTGGCGGCGCGGGACTATCTCACCGGCCTCTACAACCGACGCCACTTCTTCGAGCGGGGTGACTACCTCGTCAACGAGGCGCGCGCGCTTGGCCTGCCCGTCTCGGTCGCGATCCTCGATATCGACCATTTCAAGGAGCTCAACGATCGCCACGGCCATGATGTCGGCGACAAGGCGCTGGCGGCGGTCGCCAAGACGCTGAACCAGTCGGCCTCGCGCGGCTTCAACCTCATCGCCCGCGTCGGCGGCGAGGAGTTCGCGATCCTCTTCCCCGGTGCCGGTCTTGCCGAGGCCGCCCGGCTCTGCGAGGTCATCCGGGAAACCATCGCGCGCGAGCCGCTGGTGCTGGAGGGGCAGGAGCTGCCCCTGACCGTTTCGCTGGGGGTCACCGAGATCGCACGCGAAGACGCCTTCGACACCTGCCTCGGCCTTGCCGACGGCGCGCTCTACGCCGCCAAGCAGGGCGGCCGGAACCGGGTCTGCACCAGCGCGGCCTGAGTCGGCCCGCTATTCCGCCGCAGCGCGCTGCGGCGCCTGTCGCGGCTCGCCCATCAGCAGGCCGCGCGACGCCTTGGTTTCGCGCACGATGAAGTCGACGATGGCGCGCACCCGCGCCACATCCTTCAGATCGGCATGGACGAGCAGCCAGAAGGACCGGGTGATCTGCACGGTTTCCGGCAGCACCGGCACGAGCCCCGGCTCGTCCTCCGCCATGAAGTGATGGATGACGCCGATGCCGGCGCTCGCCAGCACGGCATTCTTCTGGGCGATGACGCTCGAGCTCTGGAGATGGGCGCGCAGGCCCTTGGCGACCTCGTCGAGATAGTCGAGCTCGGGCGAGAAGATCAGGTCGTCGATATAGCCGATGATGCGGTGAGCGAAGAGGTCCTCCGGCTTCGTCACCGGCGGCATCCCTGCGAGATAGTCGGGCGAGGCGTAGAGACCCAGGCGGTAGTCCGAGAGCTTGCGGGCGACGACCTTGCCCTCTTTCGGCGGAGCCAGCGTGATCGCGACATCGGCCTCGCGCTTCGAGAGCGAAAGCAGGCGCGGCATGGCGATGAGCTGGAGCTCGAGGCCTGGATAGGCGCTGGCGAAGCCCGCGAGGCGCGGCGCCAGGAAGGCCGTGCCGAAGCCGTCCGGCGCGCCAATCCTGACTGTGCCGGACAGCGCCATGTCCGCGCCTCCGATGTCGCTCTGGATCGCGAGCGCTTCCGTCTCCATGCTCTCGGCCTTGGCAAGCAGGCGCTCGCCATGGGCCGTCAGCGTGTAGCCCTGCGGGCGGCGCTCGAAGAGCTTGGCCTTCAACGCTTCCTCAAGCGAAGTGATCCGGCGCGAGACGGTGGCGTGGTCAGCGCCCAGCCGACGGGCCGCCGCCGTAAGCCGCCCCGAGCGTGCGACGGCGAGAAAAAAGCGGAGGTCGTCCCAGTCGAAGCGCTCCAAGACCCTCTCCCTATATTTGTGTTTTCGCACGACCGGCGTTTCACCATCGCTATAGCCGTGCATAAACGGGAATGGTAGGGAGACGGCAAGGCCACGTCACCACCAATTCGTAGGGAGGGCGCCATGCGTCAGGTCGGACATTTCATCGGCGGCAAGCAGGTCGCCGGCACTTCGGGGCGGACCTCGGACATCTTCCAGCCGATGGATGGCTCGGTGATCGGCAAGGTCGCGCTCGCCAGCGCCTCCGAGCTCGACGCTGCCGTGCAGAACGCCGCCGAGGCGCAGCCTAAATGGGCCGCGGTCAACCCGCAGCGCCGCGCCCGCGTGCTGATGAAGTTCCTCGATCTGATCGCGCAGAACAACGAGGAGCTCGCCGAGCTGCTCGCCCGCGAGCACGGCAAGACCATTCCCGACGCGAAGGGCGACATCCAGCGCGGCGTCGAAGTGATCGAATATTCGCTCGGCGTGCCCGGCCTGATGAAGGGCGAGTTCACCGACGGCGCCGGCCCCGGCATCGACATCTATTCGCTGCGCCAGCCGCTCGGCGTCGTCGCCGGCATCACGCCGTTCAACTTCCCGGCGATGATCCCGCTCTGGAAGCTCGGCCCCGCGATCGCCTGCGGCAACGCCTTCATCCTGAAGCCCTCCGAGCGCGATCCCGGCGTGCCGATGCGCCTCGCCGAGCTCTTCATCGAGGCCGGCGGCCCTCCCGGCATCCTGAACGTCGTCAACGGCGACAAGGAAGCGGTCGACGCCATCCTCGACCATCCCGAGATCAAGGCGGTCGGCTTCGTCGGCTCGACCCCGATCGCGGAATACATCTACTCGCGCGGCTGTGCGAACGGTAAGCGCGTGCAGTGCTTCGGCGGCGCCAAGAACCACATGATCGTCATGCCCGATGCCGATATGGACCAGGCAGTCGATGCGCTGATCGGCGCCGGCTACGGCTCGGCCGGCGAGCGCTGCATGGCGATCTCGGTCGCAGTGCCGGTCGGCAAGGCGACCGCCGACGAGCTGGTGAAGCGCCTGATCCCGCGCGTCGAGAGCCTCAAGGTCGGCCCCTCGACGGACCTGACCGCAGATTACGGCCCGGTCGTCACCAAGGCGGCGATGGAGAAGATCAAGTCCTATGTCGATGTCGGCGTGCAGGAAGGCGCCAAGCTCGTCGTCGACGGCCGCGGCTTCAAGATGCAGGGCTATGAGAACGGCTTCTATGTCGGCGGCTGCCTGTTCGACAACGTCACCAAGGACATGCGCATCTACAAGGAGGAGATCTTCGGCCCCGTGCTCTCCGTGCTGCGCGCGGACAGCTATGACGAGGCGCTGAAGCTCACCAACGACCACGAGTACGGCAACGGCACCGCGATCTTCACCCGCGACGGTGATGCCGCGCGCGACTTCGCCTCGAAGGTGCAGGTCGGCATGGTCGGCATCAACGTGCCGATCCCGGTTCCGCTCGCCTACTACACCTTCGGCGGCTGGAAGCGCTCGGCCTTCGGCGACCTCAACCAGCACGGCCCGGATTCGATCCGCTTCTACACAAAGACGAAGACGGTGACCGCACGCTGGCCGAGCGGTATCAAGGACGGTGCCAGCTTCGTCATCCCGACGATGAGCTGAAGGCTGCGCCCGCGGGAGGAGGCCATGGAGCGATCGCTGCGCATCATCGCATCGTCGCTCGCCCTCCTCTGCGGCGCGGCGCTGCCGGCCGGCGCGCAAGAGCCGTCCGCTTCCAGCGACGATGCACTTTGTGAGCCGGGCGTCATCGAACACCTGACGCTGAATGCCGAGCAGCAACTCCGCTGCCGGCAGCTCCGGCAGGCCCGGATCGCCGAGATGCGCCGGCTCAACCGCGAGCACGTCGCCCGCATCGTCGAGGAGAACCGGCAGCGACGGGCGCTGGAGGCCAGCCTGCCTCCGCCGCCGTCTCCGCCCGTGACAGTCGAGAGCTTCCTCGGCAGCGATGTCGCCTATGGCGACGTGGTGGTGACGGACAAGGGCCCCCGCGTCTTCGTCGGCAAGGAAGGGGAGTTTCCCCGGCCCGAGGATTTCGTCACCCTCGACTCTCCCCGCTCGCCGCATCGCGGCCGCACCCAGGCCTATGACGGAGCCTTTCCCGAGCGCCGACGCCAGCCGGCACCGAAGGCCCGGCCAACCGCCCCACCCCATCAGGAGCGCCAGCCTTGAGCCCGTTTTCGCTGACCGAGGACCAGATCGCCATCCGCGACATGGCGCAGGACTTCGCCGCAGAGACGCTTGCCCCCCATGCCGCGCGCTGGGACGAGGAGAAGCACTTCCCGGTCGAGGAGATGCGCGCCGCCGCCGCGCTCGGCATGGGCGGCATCTATATTCAGGAGGATGTCGGCGGCTCAGGGCTGTCGCGGCTCGACGCGGCACTGATCTTCGAGGCGCTCTCGACCGGCTGCCCGACGGTCGCGGCCTATATCTCGATCCACAACATGTGCGCCTGGATGATCGACCGCTATGGCGACGACACGCAGCGCCAGGAATTCCTGCCGAAGCTCTGCACGATGGAGCATCTGGCGAGCTACTGCCTGACCGAGCCCGGCGCCGGCTCCGACGCCGCCGCGCTGAAGACCAAGGCCGTGCTCGACGGCGACCATTACGTGTTGGACGGCCAGAAGCAGTTCATCTCCGGGGCCGGCGTCTCCGACATCTATGTCGTGATGGTACGCACCGGCGAAGCCGGCGCCTCCGGCATTTCGACCATCGTCGTCGAAAAAGGCACGCCCGGCCTCTCCTTCGGGGCCGAAGAAAAGAAGATGGGCTGGAACGCCCAGCCGACGCGCGCCGTGATCTTCGAGAACTGCCGCGTGCCCGTCGCGAACCGCCTCGGCCCTGAGGGCATTGGCTTCAAGATCGCGATGGCGGGTCTCGATGGCGGACGGCTCAATATCGGCGCCTGCTCGATCGGAGGCGCCCAAGGAGCGCTCGACAAGGCGATCACCTACGCGAAGGAGCGCAAGGCCTTCGGGAGCGCCATCGCCGATTTCCAGGCGTTGCAGTTCAAGCTCGCCGACATGGCGACGGAGCTGGAAGCGGCGCGGACCTTCCTCTGGCGTGCGGCCTCCGCGCTCGACGCCAAGACACCCGACGCGACGAAGCTCTGCGCCATGGCCAAGCGCGTTGCCACCGACACCGGCTTCGAGGTCGCCAACGACGCCCTGCAGATCCATGGCGGTTACGGTTATCTGGCCGACTACGGCATCGAGAAGATCGTCCGGGACCTGCGCGTCCACCAGATCCTCGAAGGCACCAACGAGGTCATGCGGATGATCGTGGCGCGCGGCCTCGTCGGCCGGGCGAAGGGCAATTGAAGCGATCGCGTTCGAACGGGAGATAGACGCCAATGACCAACATCGCCTTCATCGGCCTGGGCAACATGGGGGGGCCGATGGCCGGCAACCTCGTCAAAGCCGGGCATAGCGTCAGTGCCTTCGATCTCGTGCAGGAGTCCAAGGACGCCGCCGCCAAGCTCGGCGTCGGCATCGCCGGCTCGGCCACGGAGGCGGTCGCGGATGCCGCGATCGTCGTCACCATGCTGCCGGCCGGCAAGCATGTGCTTTCGGTCTGGGCGGACATCCTGCCGGCGGTGAAGCCCGGCACGCTGCTGATCGATTCCTCGACGATCGATGTCGAAAGCGCCCGCAAGGCGCATGCGCTGGCAGAGGAACACGGCTGCCTGTCGCTCGACGCGCCGGTCTCGGGCGGCACGGGCGGCGCCAAGGCCGCGACCCTGACCTTCATGGTCGGCGGCAGCTCGAAGGCCTTCGACAAGGGCGAGCCCGTCCTTGCGAAGATGGGCCGCAAGATCGTGCATTGCGGCGGCGCCGGAAACGGGCAGGCCGCGAAGATCTGCAACAACATGGTGCTGGGCATTTCGATGATCGGCGTCTGCGAGGCCTTCGTGCTCGCCGAGAAGCTCGGGCTGTCGCATCAGGCGCTTTACGACGTCGCCTCGACCTCGTCGGGCCAGTGCTGGTCGCTGACGACCTATTGCCCGGTGCCGGGCCCCGTACCGACCTCGCCGGCCAACAACGAATACAAGCCGGGCTTCGCCTCGGCGCTGATGCTGAAGGATTTGAAGCTGTCGCAGGAGGCGGCGCAGGCGGCAGGCGCCTCGACCCCGCTCGGCGCGGCGGCGGCCCAGCTTTTCGGGCTGCACAACGCCTGGGGCGAAGGCGGGGCGGACTTCTCCGGCATCATCCATCTCCTGCGGGGACGCGGAGGTGCGTGAGACCCGCTTGCGCGGCAAGGTGTCGCGGGGCTAGACCCAAGTCATGACCGACGCCTCCCCTCGCCGCGAACGCTCCTCCCTCACCGGCTTCGCAATCAATCCGCTCGACCGGCGCGAAGACCTTCGCAACAAGCCCGACGCGGTGGCGGCATTGCGCCACCGCTCGGACACCCGCATCGCGGCCGTGGCCGGCGAGACGCCGATCATGAAGCGGCTCGACGGCGAGGCGCTCTCGGTCTGGTTCAGCCATGGCGAGACGGAGATGCTCGGCGCCGCCGCCGAGGAGATCTTCCTCGGCATGGCGGAGGACGGCACGCCGCGCTTCGCGCGGCTGCTCGACAAGGCGCTGGCCGAGACGCTGAAGGAGCGGCCGGAGCTGTTCGTGACTGACCTGCGCACGGTGGCGCTGAAGCACCTCGTGCCGGCTGACGAGGTCGGGCCGCTGGGCGAGGCCAAGGCGGTGCTCGACTGGCACGCCCGCCATCGCTTCTGCGCCCAGTGCGGCGGCCAGACCGTGGCGGGAGCCTCCGGCTGGCGGCGCGAATGTACCGCCTGCGGCGCCATGCATTTTCCCCGCACGGACCCGGTCGTCATCATGCTGGTGACGCGCGGCGACAGCTGCCTGCTGGCGCGCCAGGCCCGCTTCGCGCCGGGCATGTATTCCTGCATCGCCGGCTTCGTCGAGCCGGGCGAGACGCTGGAGAACGCCGTGCGCCGCGAGAGCTGGGAAGAGGCCGGGCTCCGGATCGGGACGGTGCGCTACCTCGCTTCGCAGCCGTGGCCCTTCCCGTCCTCGATCATGGTCGGCTGCATCGCGGAGGCGCTCGGCGACGAGATCACGCTCGACGCGACCGAACTCGAGGAAGGGCGCTGGTTCCCGCGCGCCGAGGTGCTGCAGATGCTGGAAGGCACGCATCCGGACGGCCTGGGCTGCCCCCAGCATATCGCCATCGCCAACACGCTGGTGCGCGCCTGGGCGCTCGAAGGCGAGCTGCCGTAGGAACCCGCTCCCGACAGCGCGAGATCGAGCTTTCGGTTTCCTGTTTACCTTTCCTTAACCCAGCGGGCGTCCCCTTGGCGCATGTCCAACCGGGGCTTCGGGGGCTCGGAAAGGACCGTGACCATGCACGACCTCGATCCTGAGAACACCGTCGTGGAGCAGCTCGTCGGCCTGCCTGTCGCCGATGTTGAACGCGACCTGATCCTGGCGACCTTGCGCGAAACCGGCGGCAACCGCACCCATGCGGCGCATATGCTCGGCATCGCCATCCGCACGCTGCGGAACAAGATCGGCGCCTATGGCGCCGAGGGCTACGACGTGCCGGAGTCTGCCCAGCCTTCGGCGCATTGACGGTGGCTCACGTGACAGCAATCGATGCCGCGGCGAGCAATCTCGTCGCCTCGTCGACCATCGCGGCGCTCATGCGCTGCCTCGTATTGAAGGGCGCGCTCTCGGCCCGCGACGTCAGGGAGATCTACGAGACCGCCCTGCTCCTGCTCGAGCAGCAGCAGGGCACGGTACCGGAGCATGCCGACGCCTTCGTCGCCGCGCGGGCGGTCATCGAGGAGGGGTTGGCGCGGTAGCCTTGATCCAGCGCGGGCCCCACCGCGTCATCCCGGACAAGCCGCGCAGCGGCGCAGATCCGGGATCCGTTCCCGAGCCTTCACCGGAGACGCTCTGGCATGGATCCCGGGTCAAGCCCGGGATGACGGCGCGGTTCTAAAGACCATTTGCAGGCCGTGACGGCCCTTACTCGGCCGGCTCGCCGATCGTCTCGCGGAAGTCGCTGGCCGGGTAGACGCCCATGATCTTCATCTCCTTGGAGAAATAGGAGAGCTCGTCGAGCGCGCGCCGCAGCGCCGGATCGTCGGGATGTCCCTCGACATCGGCATAGAACATCGTTGCCGAGAAATGGCCGTCGACCATGTAGCTTTCCAGCTTGGTCATGTTGATGCCGTTGGTGGCGAAGCCGCCCATGGCCTTGTAGAGCGCGGCGGGAATGTTGCGGACGCGGAACATCAGCGTCGTCACGGTCTTGCCGGCGCCCTGGCGGGCGTATTCCGGATATTTCGAGAGCACGACGAAGCGAGTGGTGTTGTGCTTCTCGTCCTCGATATCCTCCATCAGGATATTCAGGCCATAGACCTCCGCCGCGATGCGCGGCGCGATGGCCGCGTGCGTGATGTCCCCGGCCTCGGCGACCTGTCGGGCAGAACCCGCGGTGTCGGCCGCGACCTCGGCCTTGAGACCCAGCTTGCGGATGATCTTCCGGCACTGGCCGAGCGCGTGGATATGGCTCTGCACCGTCTTGATGGTGGCCAGCGTCGCGCCTTCCACCCCCATCAGGTGAAAGCGGATCGGCAGGAAGTGCTCGCCGATGATGTGCAGCCCCGAGCGCGGCAGCAGATGGTGGATGTCGGCGACGCGGCCCGCGATCGAGTTGTCGATCGGGATCATGCCGTAGCGCGCCTTGCCGTCGCTGACCGCGGCAAGCGCATCCTCGAAGGTGGGGCAAGGCAGGAGCTCGCTGTCCGGAAACACCTGGAGCGCGGCCTGCGACGAGAAGGCTCCGGGCTCACCCTGATAGGACACGAGGAAGGACATGGGACGCTTTCCGGCTGCTCAGCTTCTTGTTCAGGCGCAGTTCCAAACGCGGAGCCGCGATGCGGCTCCGCTGGGACCGCTCTAGCGGGATTTCAGGATCGCGCGGGCGCGATCGAGATCGGGGGGCGTGTCGACGCCGCGCGGCACATGGTCGATGACCATGACATCGATGCGCATGCCGTCCTCGAGCGCGCGAAGCTGCTCGAGCTTCTCGCGCAGCTCCAGCGGCGATTGCGGCAGGCTGACGAAACGGTCCAGCGCGGCGCGGCGATAGGCGTAGAGGCCGACATGGTGATACAGCGGCCCCTCGCCTGTGGGCGCCGTCGCCCGGGTGAAATAGAGCGCGCGCATATGGCCCGGCGCGATCTCGCTGCCGATGAGCTTTACGACGCTCGGCGCCGTCTTCTCTTCCTCGTCGTCGATCACGCCTGCGAGCGTCGCGATATCCACAGCCGGATCGGCCAACGGCTTCACCGCGGCGGCGATGGCGGACGGAGCCAATGTCGGGAAATCGCCCTGCACATTGACGATGATGTCGTATGTCCGCTGCGGATCGAGAATGTCGGCTGCCTCCTTGATCCGGTCCGAACCGGTCTGGTGGGCAGCGCTGGTCAGCACCGCCTTGCCGCCGGCCGCCTCGATGGCTGCCACGATTTCCGGCGCATCCGTCGCCACCGCCACGTCTCCGGCCCCGGATTCGACGGCGCGGCGCCAGACATGGACGATCATCGGTTCGCCGTTGATGTCGGCGAGCGGCTTGCCGGGCAGGCGCGTCGCCTGCATGCGAGCGGGGATCAGGATCAGCGGGTTGGGCATGATTTCAGGCAAGCTCGACAGGAAGGCCACGCATGGCGCGGCGGCAAAAAGTCTCAAAGAGTGGGTGCTTATACGAGTTGCAATCGAGCGCGCAAAGCGGTTAAGCAACGGCGGAGGCTGGAGTCTTTCGAGACTGCGGCAAAGCGCTATCTCGTCTCCCGGCCTTGGCAAGGGGGCACCAGGGTTCGGATACGATGAACATCGAAGCCAACAAGATCTTCGGCGCGGTTCTCTCCACGCTGCTCGTCGTGATGAGCCTGAACATGGCCGCCGGCATCGTATTCGCGCCGAAGAAGCCTGCCGTGACGGGCTTCGACCTGCCGAGCGAGGAGCCGGCCGCTGCGGGCGGTGGTGCCGCTGCACCTGCCGCCGAGGAGCCGATCGCGGTTCGCCTCGCCAAGGCCGATCCGGCCCGCGGCGAGAAGGCCACCGCGGCCTGCAAGGCCTGCCACACCTTCGAGAAGGACGGCGCCAACAAGGTCGGCCCGCACCTCTATGACGTCTATGGCCGCAGCGAGGGCTCGGTCGCCGGCTTCGGCTACTCAGCCGCGATGAAAGGCCGCAACGACAAGAGCTGGGACGCCGACGCGCTCGACCACTTCCTGAAGAGCCCGAAGGCCTACGTGCCCGGCACGATCATGGCCTTCGCCGGCATCGCCAAGCCCGAGACCCGCGCGGACGTCGTGGCCTATCTCAACAAGCTGTCAGACGCGCCGAAGCCGCTGCCGGCGCCCTGATCGGGACCACCCACGATCTCAGAAGATTCACGAAGCCGGGCTCCAAGCCCGGCTTTTGTCTTGCATGGGTCCTTGTCTTGCTTGGGCTTTTCACGAGCACGCCTTGCTCCCGCCTTCGGCTTGCCCGCACAATCCGGCCATTGCCGTAAGCGCGCGCCACAAGCGAGATAGGCGTGCGGCGAATCAGACGGGAGACGCGGAGATATGGTGAGACGCATCACACGTCGCAGGTTGCTTGAAGCCGGAGGCGCTGCCGCCGTGGCGGCCGCGCTGCCTGCCCTGCCACAAGCAGCATGGGCGCAGGATGCCGAAACGCACGGGCTCTCCACCTTCGGCGAACTCGGGCTGCCACCGGACTTCCCGCATTTCGCCTATGTAAACCCGAAGGCGCCGAAGGGCGGCTCGCTGACGATCCAGATCAAGCGGGCCGGCGGCAACCAGAGCTTCGACACGTTCAACACGCTCAACACCTATGTGCTGCAGGGCGACGGCGCGGCGGGCATGGATGCCTGCTTCGACAGCCTGATGGCCGGCTCCGGCGATGAGCCCGGCTCGCTCTACGGGCTCCTGGCGAAAAGCGTCGCGGTCTCGTCTGACAAGCTGACCTATCGCTTCCGCCTGCGGCCGGAGGCCAAGTTCCATGACGGCTCGCGGGTGACCGCCGGCGACGTCGCCTTCTCGATGAATCTGCTGAAGGCGAAGGGCCATCCCTCCTTCCGACTGCTGCTGAACGAGCTCGTCTCGTCCGAGGCGGAAGGCGACGACATCGTCGTCGTGAAGCTCTCACCCAAGCGCAGCCGCGACCTGCATCTCGTCGTCGCGGGCCTGCCGGTGTTCTCGGAGAAATACTGGTCGACGCGGGACTTCACCGCCTCGACGCTGGAACCGCCGCTCGGCTCGGGCGCCTACAAGGTCGGGCGCTTCGAGCAGGGGCGCTTCATCGAGTTCGAGCGCTATGCCGATTACTGGGGCAAGGACCTGCCCGTGAACATCGGCACCAACAATTTCGACCGGGTGCGCTGGGAGTATTTCCGCGACCGGCAGGTGGCGTTCGAGGCCTTCAAGAGCGGCGTCATCACCTTCCAGGAAGAGTTCACCTCGCGCATCTGGGCGACGGGCTACGACTTCCCGGCCCTGCACGAAGGCAAGGTGAAGAAGGAGGCGCTGCCGAAGACCGAGCCCGTCGGCTCGCAGGGCTGGATCTACAATATCCGCCGCGAGAAATTCGCCGATCCGCGTATCCGTGAGGCCCTTGGGCTCGCCTTCGACTTCGAGTGGACGCGCAAGACGATCATGTTCGGCTCCTATGAGCGCATGACCTCCTATTTCGAGAACTCGGACTCGAAGGCCGTCGGAAAGCCCTCGCCTGAGGAGATCGCCCTTCTGGAGCCTTTCCGCGGCCAGGTGCCGGACGAGGTCTTCGGCGAGCCCTGGCTGCCGCCGGTCTCGGACGGCTCCGGCAGCGACCGCAACCTGCTGCGCAAGGCCGATGAGATGCTGCGCGCTGCCGGCTGCAAGCGCGACGGCAATGTGCTGAAACTGCCCAACGGCCAGCCCTTCGAGATCGAGTTCCTCGATTCACAGGGCGCGCTGCAGCCGCATACTCAGCCCTTCCAGGCGAATCTCAAGCGGCTCGGCATCAACGCGACCTCGCGCATCGTGGACGGGGCGCAGTACCAGCGGCGGCTCGACGAGTTCGATTTCGACATCATCAGCCGGGCGCTCGGCGGCAGCGCGATCCCGAGCGACTCGCTGCGGATCGTCTTCGGCTCGGAAGCCGCCAAGACGCGCGGCTCGCGCAATGTCGGCGGCGTCTCCAGCCCCGCCATCGACGCGATGATCGAGAAGATCGGCCAGGCGCAGAGCTATGCCGAAGTCGTCGTCGCCGCCAAATGTCTGGACAGGCTGCTGCGTGCGGGGCGCTACTGGATTCCGATGTGGTGGAACGACGAGGAATGGCTGGCCTATTGGGACATGTACGACCGCCCTTCGACCAAGCCGAAATACTCCTCCGGCGCGCCGTCGATCTGGTGGTACAACGGCGAGAAGGCCAAGCGGATCGGAAAGGCGTGACCGCGGCATGCTGAGCTATATCGCCCGGCGCCTCGCGCTGATGGTGCCGACTCTGTTCGGCATCCTGCTCGTTTCCTTCGTCATCGTGCAGTTCGCTCCGGGCGGCCCGGTGGAGCGCGTGATCTCGCAGCTCCAGAACCCGAACAGCGGCGGCGCGGCCGATCGCGTCGGCGGTGGGCAGATGGGCGACGCCGGCGCCCATGCGGAGGCCTCAGCCTATCGCGGCGCGCAGGGGCTCGACCCCGCCTTCATCAAGGAGCTGGAGAAGCAGTTCGGCTTCGACAAGCCGGCGCATGAGCGCTTCCTGAAGATGCTCGGCGACTATGCCCGTTTCGATTTCGGGCGCAGCTATTTCCGCGACGCGCCGGTGCTCCAACTGATCAAGGAGAAACTGCCTGTCTCGATCACGCTGGGGCTGTGGATGACGCTGCTCTCCTATGCGATCTCGATCCCGCTCGGCATCCGCAAGGCGGTGAAGGAGGGTTCGCGCTTCGACACCTGGACGAGCGCGGTCGTGATCGTCGGCTATGCGATCCCGAGCTTCCTCTTCGCGATCCTGCTGATCGTGCTCTTCGCCGGCGGCTCGTTCTGGCAGATCTTCCCGCTCCGGGGCCTCACATCCGACAACTGGGCGGAGCTTTCGCTGTTCGGCAAGGCGAAGGACTATCTCTGGCACATAGCCCTGCCGGTGACGGCGATGGCGCTGGGCGCTTTCGCGACCTCGACGCTGCTGACCAAGAACTCCTTCCTCGACGAGATCCGCAAGCAATATGTCCTGACCGCGCGGATGAAGGGGCTCTCGGAGCGAGGCGTGCTCTATGGCCATGTCTTCCGCAACGCGATGCTGATCGTGATCGCGGGCTTTCCGGGCGCCTTCGTGCATGCGCTGTTCGGCGGGTCCCTGCTGATCGAGACGATCTTCTCGCTCGACGGGCTGGGGCTCCTCTCCTTCGAGGCGATCGTCAACCGCGACTATCCCGTCGTCTTCGCCAATCTCTACATCTTCTCGCTGATCGGCCTCGTCGTGCATCTCGTCACCGACCTCACCTACAGCTGGGTCGACCCCCGCATCGACTTCGAGAGCAGGGAGGCGTGAGGCGGGCATGACCGACACGCTGATCGAAGCTCCCCCGCCGGCACTGCGCAGCGAAGCGGCGCATGCGCCAGCCCCAACGAAACAGGGTTGGCTGAAGCTGACGCCGATCAACCGGCGCCGGCTCGACAACTTCAAGGCGAACCGGCGCGGCTGGTGGTCGCTCTGGCTTTTCCTGATCCTGTTCGTGCTCTCGCTCTTCGCCGAATTCATCGCGAACGACCGGCCACTGATCGTCCGCTACAAGGATGAGTGGCTGTTTCCCGTCGCGATGAACTATCCGGAGGAGAAGTTCGGCGGCTTCCTCGCGACCACCGACTATCGCGACCCCGTCATCGCGAAAGAGATCTCGGAGAACGGCTTCGCGCTCTGGCCGCCGATCCGCTACTCCTACCGCACGCATAATCTAGACCTGCCGGTCCCCGCCCCCGCGCCGCCGACCTGGATGCTCTCGAACGAGCAATGCAAGCCGATCGCCGAGCGAACCGGAGGCACGATCTGCCGCGACCTCGAATGGAACTGGCTCGGCACCGACGACCAGGGCCGAGACGTGGTGGCCCGGCTGATCTACGGCTTCCGCATCTCGGTGCTGTTCGGGCTGATCCTCTGCGCCTTCTCATCGGTGGTCGGCATCACTGCCGGCGCGATCCAGGGCTATTTCGGCGGTTGGACGGATCTGATCTTTCAGCGGCTGATCGAGGTCTGGACCTCGATCCCCTCGCTCTACCTGCTGATCATCGTGGCGGCGATCATCACGCCGGGCTTCTTCGTGCTGCTCGGCATCCTGCTGCTGTTCTCCTGGGTGGCGCTGGTCGGTGTCGTGCGCGCCGAGTTCCTACGGGCGCGCAACTTCGAATATGTCCGCGCCGCCCGGGCGCTCGGCCTTTCCAACCGCATGATCATGTGGCGGCACCTGTTGCCCAACGCCATGGTCGCGACGCTTACCTTCCTGCCCTTCATCCTCAACGGCTCGATCACGACGTTGACCTCGCTCGACTTCCTCGGCTTCGGCCTGCCGCCGGGCTCGCCTTCGCTGGGTGAGCTGCTGGCGCAGGGCAAATCGAACCTGCAGGCGCCCTGGCTCGGCCTATCCGGCTTCATCGTAATCGCGCTGATGCTCTCGCTGCTGATCTTCATCGGCGAGGCCGTTCGCGACGCCTTCGACCCGCGAAAGACCTTCGCATGAGCGCGCCGCTTCTCTCCGTCGAGGACCTCTCCGTCGCCTTCCGCCAGGGAGGGCGGGAGACGCTGGCCGTCGACCATGTCTCCTTCTCCATCGGCCGTGGCGAAACGCTGGCGCTCGTCGGCGAATCCGGTTCCGGAAAGTCGGTCTCTGCGCTGTCGATCCTGAAGCTGCTGAACTATCCGGCGGCCAGCCATCCCTCTGGCCGCGTCGTCTTCGACGGGCAGGACCTGCTCTCCGCCGATGAGGACGCCATGCGCAAGGTGCGCGGCAACGACATCACCATGGTGTTCCAGGAGCCGATGACCTCGCTCAACCCGCTGCACACGATCGAGCGGCAGATCGGCGAGATCCTCGAACTTCACAAAGGCCTGCGCGGCGAAAAGGCGCGCGGACGCACGCTCGAGCTGCTGGAACTCGTCGGCATCCGCGATGCCGCCAGCCGGCTCGACGCCTATCCGCACCAGCTCTCGGGCGGACAGCGCCAGCGCGTGATGATCGCGATGGCGCTCGCCAATGAGCCGCATCTCCTGATCGCCGACGAGCCGACGACGGCGCTCGACGTCACGGTGCAGGCGCAGATCCTCAAGCTGCTCAAGGAACTGCAGGCGCGGCTGGGCATGGCGATGCTGTTCATCACCCATGACCTCGGCATCGTCCGACGCATCGCCGACAGGGTCTGCGTGATGCTGAAGGGGAAGATCGTCGAGCAGGGCCGCGTCGGAGACGTCTTCGCCAGCCCGCAGCACGAATATACGCGCCGCCTGCTCGCCGCCGAGCCCAAGGGCCGCCCCGCCCCCATCCCGGCGGACGCCCCGACGCTGCTCGAAGCCGGGCCGGTCAAGGTCTGGTTCCCGATCAAGACCGGGTTCCTGCGGCGCACGACGGGGCATGTGAAGGCAGTCGACGGCATCTCGGTCTCGGTCCGCGAGGGCGAGACGCTGGGCATCGTCGGCGAATCCGGCTCGGGCAAGACGACGCTCGGCCTCGCGATCCTGCGGCTGATCTCGTCCGAAGGACCGATCGTCTTCCTCGGGGACCGCATCGACGGGCTCTCCAGCCGCGCGGTCCGGCCGAAACGCAAGGATCTCCAGGTCGTCTTCCAGGACCCCTATGGCTCGCTTTCGCCCCGCATGTCGGTGGCGGAGATCGTGGCGGAGGGGCTCGCCATCCAGCAGCCGGGGCTGACCTATGAGCAGCGCCGCGAGATCGTGGCGCAGGCGCTCACCGATGTCGGACTCGACCCGGCAGCGATGGACCGCTACCCGCACGAATTCTCCGGCGGCCAGCGCCAACGCATCGCCATCGCGCGCGCCATGGCGCTCAATCCAAAGTTCGTCGTGCTCGACGAGCCGACCTCTGCGCTCGACATGTCGGTACAGGCGCAGATCGTCGAGCTGCTGCGCGGGCTGCAGGCAAAACGCAAGCTGGGCTATCTCTTCATCAGCCACGACCTCAAGGTCGTGCGGGCGCTGTCGCACCGGGTGGTGGTGATGCAGAACGGCAAGGTCGTCGAGGAAGGGCCGGCGGAGGCCATTTTCGCCAAGCCGCGCGAGCCCTATACGCTGGCGCTGCTGGCGGCCGCGCTCAACATCGAGACCGCAGGCTCCGGCGCGGTCAGGGATTGAGATGGCACGCGCGATCCTGATCGTGCTGGACTCCGTCGGCTGCGGCGGCGCCGCGGACGCGGCCGCCTATGGCGATGCCGGCTCCGATACGCTCGGCCACATCGCGCAGGCTTGTGCGGAAGGTCGGGGCGACCGCGAGAGGCTCCGCCACGGGCCGCTGAAGCTACCCAACCTCGTGCGGCTCGGCCTCGCCCATGCCTGCGAAGCCTCGACGAGACAAAGGCTCGCGGGGGTCGAGATGCCCGCCGCGCCGCAGGGGCGCTGGGGCTATGGCGTCGAGATCAGCCAGGGCAAGGATACGCCCTCCGGCCATTGGGAGATCGCCGGCTGCCCGGTCTCGTTCCCATGGGGCTATTTCACCGAGCTTGAGAACTCCTTCCCGCCCGAGCTCGTCGCCGGTATCGTCAAGGAAGGCGCCCTGCCCGGCATTCTCGGCAACCGGCATGCGTCGGGCACCGCGATCATCGAGGAGCTCGGGGAAGAGCACATCCGGACGGGCAAGCCGATCTGCTACACCTCGGTCGATTCCGTGCTGCAGATCGCGGCGCACGAGGAGCATTTCGGGCTGGAGCGGCTCTATACGCTTTGCAAAACGGTGCGCGGCCTGGTCGACCCCTTGAGGATCGGGCGCGTCATCGCGCGGCCCTTCGTGGGCACCGTCGAGGAAGGCTTCACGCGGACCGGCAACCGCAAGGATTTCGCGATCCCCCCGCCCGCCGAGACGATCCTCGACCGGCTGACGGCACAGGGGCGCAAGGTCGTCACCGTCGGCAAGATCGGCGACATCTTCGCCCATCGCGCCACGGGCGAGGAGATCAAGCCCTTCGGCAACCCTGCGATGGTGGAGGCTGCGCTCGCGGCATTAGACGATCTGCCCGATGGCGGCTTCTGCTTCGTCAATCTCGTCGATTTCGACACGGAGTTCGGCCATCGCCGTGACGTGCCGGGCTATGCCGCGGCGCTGGAAGCCTTCGACCGGCAGCTGCCGCATCTGGAGGCAGCGCTAAGGCCCGGCGATATCGCGGTCATCACCGCCGACCATGGCAACGATCCGACATGGCCCGGCACCGACCACACGCGCGAGCATGTACCGATCCTAGCCTTCGGACCGGGGATCGCTCCGCGGCCTCTGGGGCGGCGCGAGAGCTTCGCCGACATCGCCGCAAGCCTCGGGATCTTTCTCGGTATCGGGCCCGTAGGCCCTGGCCGGGCCTGGTAGCGGCTTTTTCCAGCTTCGGCTTTGCCCGAAAACCGGTTCCCACTTTTCGGGCTGATGCTCAGGCTGCAGCCACGCGCTCGCAGAAGCTCGCCACCTCTCGACGGATGTCCTGCGCCTGCCGCGCGAGCGCGCTCGCCGTGGTCTGGAGCTGCTCGGCGGCGTCGTGCGTCTCCCGGGTCATGAGATCGAAGCCGCCGGCGACGTCGGCGCTGCGCTGGGCGCCCTGGAAGGAGAGCTGAACCTGATGGGCGATCTCGGCGGTGGCGTGGCCTTGCTCGCGGACCGAGAGCGCGATGGCGTCGGCGACGCTCTCGACCGCGCCGATCGCATCGACGATGTCGCGGATCGCCTTGAGCGAGCGCTGCGAGGCCTTCTGCATCGCTCCGATCTGATAGGAAACATCGTCGGTCGCCTTCGCCGTCTGTGAGGAAAGCGTCTTCACCTCACTGGCGACGACGGCGAAGCCGCGCCCCATCTCGCCGGCGCGCGCAGCCTCGATGGTGGCGTTCAGCGCCAGCATGCTGGTCTGGGCCGCGATGCTGCGGATGATCTCGACGACGGTGCCGACATTCTCGCTGCTGCGGGCGAGCTGCTCGATCTCCTCGCTCGCATGGCGGGCGAGATCGGCCGTGGATTTCGAGCCGTCGGCGGAGTCCGCCGCATTGCGGCCGATCTCGCCGATCGAGGCGACGAGCTGCGTGCTCGCGGCCGAGAGATGCTCGATGCTCTGCATGGTGCCCGCAGCGGAATCCGAGACGAGCGCGGTCTGCAGGCGCACCCTGTCCGAGGTCGCCGTCAACGTGCCGGCCTCTCCCTTCATCGCCACGGCGGAATGGTCGAGCACAGCCATCGCTTGCTCCATCTGGTCGCGGAAGCTGGCAACGACCCCTCGCAGCGCCTCCGCGCGGCGGGCGAGCTCGTCCGACAAAGCGCGCTCCTTGTCGCCGGCGACGCGCTCCCGCTCGGCCACGGCCTGGGCCTGTTCCAGTGTCTCCTCATGCCGCGCAAACATGCGCTGCATCACGACGGCGAATACCGCCAGGAACGTCGTCTCGATGACCACGATCACCGCGTGCAGGAGCACGCGCAGCAGGCTGCCGCCCTGATAGAACACCGCGGCGGGCAGCACATATTGCAAGGCGAGATGGTGCAGCGCCGTCAGCACCGCCCCCACCAGAACAGGCCGCCAGTCGCAGAAACCGGCGAGCAGCGCCAGCACAGCGAAATAGTACATGTGCATGTCCGGCTGCCAGGGATGCCCGGCGAAACTGAACACGAGCGTCGAGACCTGCCCGATCAGCACCGCCGCAATGACCAGCTGGGTCACGATCGCGGTTCCGACCAGCCAATAGAGCAGGACAGCGACAGCCACCGTCGCCGCGGAGAGAGCGATGGGGATCAGTCCCGAGGCGTCGTTGGCCCAGAAGGCCAACGCCATGAGGGGCAGATGGATCACCGACAGCGCGAGCAGGACCTGCGCCACGCCGCGGCGCACGGCCAGAAGGGACCAGATCATGTCGTGACCTTCGCCGGGCCTGCGGCATCGAGACAGCCTGCGAGGCCGGCCAGCACAAACGAAAGCCAGGCGCCCTTCGGCAGTGGCCGCGCCTGAGCCGCCGTCGCAGCGGGAGCCACCACGACGATCGAAGGCAGGCGCCCGCTGCGCAGCACCTGATGGCCGGCGGCAAAGCTGAGCGCCACGGCTTCCGAGGCAGGGACCCAGGGCGGGAAGACGATCGCGACCGGTTCGGCACCTTTACGGGCGCCCGCCAGGCTGGCCAGCGGCGCGAGACTAACGAGCAGGCAGATCGCCCCGACCAAAAGGCCGCCGCCCGGCGAGAGCCGCTCCTTCCGGAGCGTGCCGGAGTTCATTGGGCGAGGCGAAGGCATGGACGGGGGATCACTCGATACGGCGGGGCCAGCCCACCCAAGCCGAGTTGCGTAAAATTTCACTTACGCAGTGCAACAGAAATTATCGACACATCCTCGCCTGAGCCGAATTCTCGTTTCGCCGCCGCGCCAGTATTGCAACCTATGGTTTCTATATTCGCACGATACTCGTTCGAAACCGTCCCGCGCCCTCGCCCTCGCTGCAACGCAGCGCATCAGCCCTGCAGGCGATCCTTGATGCGTCGGATCAACCCGTCGCGGACATCGCGATAGGCGTCGAGCTTCTGCTCCCGCGAGCCCTGGAAGGCCGTGGGATCGACGGTCGGCCAGTACTCGACATGCGCGGCGACGGTGCGGGTCAGCTCAAGCGCCCTGTGATGGGCCTCCGGCGAGAGCGAGATGATGAGGTCGAAGTTCAACCCCTCCCACTCCTCCAGTTCATCGACCGATTTCGGCTTGTGGCGGCTGAGATCGATGCCGATCTCCTCCAGCACCGCATGCGCGAAGCCGTCAGGCTCGCCCTTCCGGGCGCCGGCGGACTGGACATAGATCGACTTGCCGAAGAAGTGCTTGGCCAACGCCTCTGCCATGGGCGAGCGCACGGCGTTCATCGCGCAGATGAACAGGACGCTCTGCACCTTGCGCGGCGCGGCCGGCTGCGCGTTGGGCGCATTTTCCAGGGGCGCGCCGAGGCCCGCTTCGCCCGAAAATGCCTTGGGCTCCTCCAAGCGCGTCAGCCCTTCCAATGCAGGGCGAAGATCAGCGTGAAGAGCCGGCGCGCCGTGTCGAAGTCGATCTCGATCTTGTTGGCCAGCCGCTCGGCGAGAATGTTGGCCGCCTCGTCATGGAGGCCGCGCCGCCCCATGTCGATCGCCTCGATCTGCGCCGGCGTCGCCGTGCGGATAGCGGCGTAGTAGCTCTCGCAGACCAGATCGTAGTCCTTGATGATGCGCCGGAACGGGCTGAGCGAGAGGTGATGGGTCACCACGGCCGCGCCGTGCGCCTCCTTGACCTCCAGCACGAGGCGGCGCTCGACCAGAGCGAGATGGACGAGATAGGGGCCGCCATCATGCTCCGGCACCGCGAAGCGGTTGCGCTCGATCAGGTCATAGATGGCGACGGCACGCTCATGCTCCTGGTCCGGCGTGCCGCGGCCGAGGGAGTCTTCATCGAGCGTGACGCCAATCAAGCAGTTCCTGTCGGAAGACGGGACCGTGGACATCGCTTCTCCTGCCGCGGCACCGGCGAGAGCCGGCGTTCAGAGATTGAGCCTGATCGTCACGGATCGACCATGCGCCTGCAAGCCCTCCGCTTCGGCGAGTTGCGTCGCGGCCGTGGCCAAAGCGCGCAATCCTTCGGGGCCGCATTTCAGCAGCGAGGTGCGCTTCATGAAGTCCCCGACGCCCAACCCCGAGGAGAAACGCGCCGAGCGGGCCGTCGGGAGGACATGGTTGGGGCCGCCGACATAGTCACCGATCGCCTCGGGCGTATGGCCGCCCAGGAAGATCGCGCCGGCATTGCGGATCAGATTGCTGAGCCGCTCGGGATCGGCCGTCATGATCTCGAGGTGTTCGGGCGCGATGCGATCGACCAGCGGCACGGCCGCCTCGAGGTCGGCGACGAGCAGGATCGCGCCGAACTCCTGCCAGCTCTGCCCGGCGATCCCGGCGCGCGGCAGGGTCCTGAGTTGCGCCTCGACCGCCTTCTCGACCTCGGCTGCGAGGCCGGCGTCGTCGGTCATCAGGATCGACTGGGCCGAGACGTCATGCTCGGCCTGCGCCAGCAGGTCGGCCGCGATCCAGTCGGGATTGGCGGAGCGGTCGGCGATGACCAGCACTTCGGAGGGGCCGGCGATCATGTCGATGCCGACCTGGCCGAACACGCGGCGCTTGGCGGCGGCGACATAGGCGTTGCCGGGGCCGACGATCTTGGCGACGGGCGCCAGGCTCGCGGTGCCATAGGCCAGCGCGGCGACGGCCTGCGCGCCGCCGATGCGATAGACCTCGTCTACGCCGGCCAGGCGTGCGGCTGCCAGTACGAGCGGATTGGTCTCGCCGCGCGGGGTCGGCGCCACCATCACGACGCGCGGCACACCGGCGACCTTGGCCGGAATCGCGTTCATCAGCACCGAGGACGGGTAGCTCGCGGTGCCGCCCGGCACATAGAGGCCGACGGCCTCGATGGCGCTCCAGCGCCAGCCGCTCTCGACGCCGGCTGCGTCCTTCACCCAGGAATCCACGGGCTTCTGGCGCTCGTGATAGATCTGGATGCGGTCGCGCGCCGTTTCCAGCGCAGCGAGAAGCTCGGCCGAGCAGGCGGCGACGGCCGCGTCGATCTCAGCCTCGCTGACGCGCAGCGTCTCGGGCGTCAGGTCAAGCGCATCGAAACGGCTGGTACAGGCGATCAGCGCGGCATCGCCCTTTTCGCGAACCTCGGCGATGATATCGGCCGCGACGCGATCGACCTCCTCCGAGACCTCGCGCTTGGCGGAGAGCAGCGCCGCGAAGCCCTCAGTGAAGCGTGCATCCCTGTCGTCGAGCCTGATCGGCATCGCTGTAGTCCCCGGCGATCTCGCGAGAATGATGTGGGCGGATCAGGCTTCGTCGGGATGGCCCGGCGTCGCCACGGCCTCCCAGACCGGCCCGAGATCCTTCATCTGGGCCTCGACGCATTCGACCGAGAGGCGGATCGCCGCGCCTTCCGAGAAATGGAGCGTCACGTCTCCGGCCGGCTCCTCGCCCTGGTCGAAGGTGATCGCGAGCAGGTTGAGAACCTTGCCGGCATCCTTCGGGTCGAGCTTGGCGCTGCGGACGTTGAGCACCCGGTCGAAATGCAGCGCCGTCAGCCGTCGCCGGCGTTCGCCGTGCTGCACACCCTCCCAGTCGAAGCGCCGCGCCGCCAGGGCGAAGCGCTTCTCAGCCGGCAGGTAGACGAGATCGACCGCCTTCAGCACCGCATCCTGAAGATGGGCTGAGACGATCGCGAGGTCGTCGGCATCGAGCGCGATGAGCTTCAGCGGGTCAGCGGCGGCGTCAGACATGAAACTGTTCTGGCGAGCCGCCCCGAGAAAATCAACCGTTCAGAATCAGGTGCTGATCCGCTCGACCACCGCGCCGCAGCGGGACAGCTTGGCTTCCAGCGCCTCGAAACCGCGATCGAGGTGGTAGACGCGGTTGATGGTGGTGTCGCCCTCGGCTGCGAGGCCGCCGATGACGAGCGAGACGGAGGCCCGTAGATCAGTCGCCATCACGGGGGCGCCGGTCAGCTTCGGCACGCCGTCGACATGGGCGACGTCGCCATCGAGCCGGATTTTCGCGCCGAGCCGGGCGAGTTCCTGCACATGCATGAAGCGGTTCTCGAAGATGGTCTCGCGAATGCGCGAGGTGCCCTTCGCCTTGGTCATCAGCGCCATGAACTGCGCCTGCAGATCGGTCGGGAAGCCGGGGAAGGGCGAGGTGTCGATATCGACCGCGTCGATGCCGTGGCCATTGCGGCGCACGCGGACGCCCTCATTGGTGGCGCTGATCTCGACGCCGGCCTTGACCAGCGTGTCCAGCGCGTCCTGCAGCAATTCGGGGCGAGCGCCCTCCAGCATGACGTCGCCGCCGGTCATGGCGACAGCCATGGCATAGGTGCCGGTCTCGATACGGTCCGGCAGCACGGCGTGATGCGCGCCGCCGAGACGCGAGACGCCGGTGACGACGATGCGCGAGGTGCCGGCACCCTCGATCTTGGCGCCCATCTTGACGAGGCAGGCAGCGAGATCGGTGACCTCGGGCTCGCGGGCCGCGTTCTCGATCACGGTCGTGCCGTCTGCGAGGACGGCGGCCATCAGGGCGGTGTGCGTGCCACCGACCGTGACCTTCGGGAAGACGATCTCGCCGCCCTTGAGGCCCTTGGGTGCGCGCGCCAGCGCATAGCCGTTCTCGATCACGATCTCGGCGCCGAGCTTTTCGAGCGACATCAGCAGCAGGTCGACCGGACGCGTGCCGATGGCGCAGCCGCCGGGCAGCGACACCTTGGCCTCGCCCATCCGCGCCAGGATCGGCGCGATGACCCAGAAGCTCGCGCGCATGGTCGAGACCAGCTCATAGGGCGCGCAGGTGTCGACGATCTGGCGCGCCGTCAGCGAGATGTTCTGGCCCGTCTCGGCCGACTGGCCGATGCGCTTGCCCGCAACGGTGCGGTCGACGCCATGGTTCGACAGGATGCGCGAGAGCGCCGTGACGTCCGACAGGCGCGGGACATTGGTCAGCGTCAGCGTCTCGTCCGTCAGCAGGCTCGCGATCATCAGCGGCAGCGCGGCATTCTTGGCGCCGGAGATCGGAATCGCGCCATTGAGGCTCTGGCCGCCGGTGATGCGGATCTTGTCCATCTTCAGGTCCTGCTCGGCCAGCCGGCGCAAAGCCGGCGGCCCGTGAAACAAAGGGAAATCAGGACCGGGGAGGATCGGCCTGAGGGGACGTCGCCGGCTCCTCCGCTTTCGCCTCTTCCGAGCGGCGAGCGCGAGCCTGGGCCTTGCGGCGCTTCAGGTTCTCACGGAGCGCGGCGGCTAGGCGCGCCTGCTTCTCGTCCTCGGCTGTCTGGCGAGTCACGGCATCAGCTCGACATCGGTGTTGAACGCTGGGAACGCGGCGAATTCGGGGCGCGGTATCGTTAGCCGGACCGCCGGCTGGGGACAAGCGTTCAGCGCCGGGCAGCAGCCGCACTCGCTGCCGCCGGCCGGCATGATCTGCACGCTCGACCACGAAACATCTTGTCGAGACGACGATCGTCGAGAGACGTTTTGTATCGCAACACTCTCTCATCTTGGAATTTTCAGAAACGCCCCGGCGCTCGCCGCACGCCCACCGACATCGATACGATTCGCGATCGATGAAATGAAGTTAACCGTATTAACCATTTCAAGGAGAACTCGTTTACAACTTGTTAAGCCTGTTTACCCTGCAGGCGTCGATGCGTTGCGTTGCGGAGTAGCGAGATGTTGCAGTCCCTGATCGGCAGAGCCGAGTTCGCAGCTCCGGTTCTGCAGGAGAGCTGCGAGGTCATCGACGCGATCCGCTACAAGGCCGGGTTTCTGCCGGAGGTAGAGATCGCCTATGAGCGGGAGATCCAGACGCTCTGGGTCACGATCCGCCCCGAGCTGAAGCCGGTCTTCACGCTGCAGCTGCTCGACAGCCTGGTTAAGATCCAGAGCGCGATCGTGGCGCTGTGGGGCGCGCCGGACCAGTATCACCGGGCTCCGGTGCGCTTCGTCGCCTTCCGCGGCACAGGCCCGTTCTTCACCCTCGGCGGGGACCTGGACTTCTACCTCGACTGCCTGGCGAAGAACGACCGCGCCGCGCTGGCCGAATATGCGCGACTCTCGACGGAAGGGGCGATCTGGAACTCGAACGGCCTGAACGGGCTGGTCGTAACGCTATCGACAATCCACGCCAAAGCCATCGGCGGCGGCATCGACGCGCCGCGCTCCTGCAACATCATGATCGCCGAGGAACAGGCCTCGTTCGTCTATCCCGAGATCAAGTTCAACCACTTCCCGATCACGGCGGTCGCGATCCTGTCGCGGCGGATGGGGCAGCGGGCGGCCGAGCAGATGCTGCTCTCCGGCGAGGAGATGAGCGCCAGCGCCTTCATGGCCGCAGGTGCTCTGGACGCCGTAGTGCCGACCGGGACGGGCGAGGCCTGGATCCGCAAATACTGCGCGGACGCGCTGCCGAGCCACGCCGCCCGGACAGCTCTGTTCTCCGCCTTCAACCGTCGCTCGGGCGATCTGAGGGAGGAACTGGGCTATCTCGGCCAGATCTGGACAGACTGCATGCTGCGCCTGACCCCAAGCGCGATCTCGAAGCTGCAGCGCATCGCTCAGACGCAGGACCGCATGCTGACACGGGTCTATCAACGGCATCTCGCCACCGTTTGAAACGGTTTAGCGACGAAGCCCGCAAATATGCGGGTGAATCCGTCCAACTCTCAGAAAACTTGCGACAAAGTCACACGAACCATTTACCTCTCACGCCTTACAAACCTCCGCATGATAGGCGACATCTGGGTATCGCCCATCGCGCCGCAGCAAGCGGCAAAGGCAGGAGTGGATGGCAGGCGCGCTCAAGCGACTGATGGCGGCTGGCGGGCGCGAGCGAGGCGATGATATCGACCTCGCTGGCTATACGCTGCTCGTCTCGTCGCTCTTCTCCTCGCCGGCCTCGATCATTCCCGGCGGCATTGCCGGCATCCTGACGCCTTTCCTCTGCTGGCTCTCCACCGGCCTGGACGTCTTCATGACCCTGACCGTCCTCGTGACGGTCATCGTGGTGCTGCGGGTGATGACCGTCGTCGCCTATCGGCGGCGCAACCATGCCAATGACAGCTATGCGCAGACGCGCCGCTGGGACCGCGATTATTTCATCGGCGCCACCGTATTCAGCGCAGTGCTGGGCTACAGCTGCTACATCGCGCTGGTCCAGACTGACGATGCGGCGGCGCATATCACCTCGGTCTCGTCCACGATCGCGCTGGCCTCGGGGTATGTCGCGCGCAATGCCGGCCGGCCGAAATTCGTCGCCGTGCAGCTCATGATGTTCTGCATCCCGATGGCGATCGGCCTGATCGGGGCGCATAACCCGTACTATCGCTATATCGGCTACTTCGCCTTTCTCTATCTCGGCGCCAACATCGCGATCACCAACTCGCTGCATCGCAACCTGCTGGCGCTCAGCGACGCGACCAAGCAGTCGAAGGCACTCGCCTCGGCACTGCATTCTCAGAACCTGACGCTCGACGCCGCGCTCAACACGATGATCGACGGGCTGGCGATGTTCGACGCCAATCTCAAGCTCGCCGTCAGCAACGCCCCGCACAGCAGCCTGTACGGCCTGCCCGAGACCCTGGCCCTGCCCGGCACGCCGATGAGCGCGATCAGCCGCTTCCTCGTCGAGCGGCAGGTGATCAGCGAGGATCAGTTGTGGGACCTGCGGGCCGCGCTGGAGACGGTGCAGAAGACGCAGGCCGCGGCGAGCCACGAGATGGTGACGCGCGGCGGGCTGGTGCTCGTCGTCACCTTCGCCCCGGCAGCCGAGGGCGGCATCCTGATGCTGACCGAGGACGCGACCGCGCGGAAGGCGACCGAGGCCCGGATCGAGCAGATGGCCCGGTTCGACGAGCTCACCGGGCTCGCCAACCGCTTCGAATACAACATGCAGATCTCGGAAGCCTTCGCCCGGCTGGAGCGGACGGGCGAGGCCTTTGCGCTGTTCTATGTCGATCTCGACGGCTTCAAGCAGGTCAATGACAGCCTGGGCCATGACATCGGCGACCAGGTGCTGATGGAGACGGCCAGCCGCCTGCGCAGCGCGATCCGCGGCAATGACCTGCTGGCCCGCTTCGGCGGGGACGAGTTCCTGGCGATCCTGCCTTCGGTCGATCACGCCATCGTCACGGCCATTGCCCAGCGCATGATCAATTCGATGACGCGTGTCTTCGATATCGATGGCAGGACCGTCTACATCACCGCCAGCATCGGCATCGCCATGGCACCGAGCGATGGGCGCAGGCCGGCCGATCTGCTGCGCCACGCCGATACCGCGCTCTACAAGGCGAAGGCGGCCGGTCGTAACACGCTGATGTTCTTCAACCCGGCCATGGCCGAGGAGATGCTCGAGCGGCACGAGCTCGAGGTCGATCTGCGCAGGGCCTTCGCCGACGGCTCGCTCGAGCTCTACTACCAGCCGATCGTCGATCTGAAGACGCAGGAGGTCATCTCCCGCGAGGCGCTGATGCGCTGGGCCCACCCGACGCGCGGCATGGTTCCGGCCGGCGTTTTCATCCCGATCGCCGAGCAGTCCGGCCTGATCAGCATGATGGGCGACTGGGCGATCCGGCAGGCCTGCATGGATGCGGCCGGCTGGGAGCCCGGCATCGGTCTTTCCGTGAACGTCTCGCCGCTGCAGTTCCGCGAGCCGCGGCGGATCGTCGAGACTGTCAAGGAGGCCCTGCTGGCCTCCGGCCTGGAATCGAAGCGCCTGATGCTCGAAGTGACGGAGTCGCTGCTGATCGAGGACAACCGGCTGACGCTCTCCGTCCTCGCCGATCTGAGGGCGCTCGGCGTGACCTTCGCGCTCGACGATTTCGGCACCGGCTATTCCTCGCTCGCCTATCTTTCCACCTACCCGTTCGCGCAGGTGAAGATCGACCAGAGCTTCGCCCGCGAGGTCCATACCAACGAGGCTCCGAAGGCGGTCATCGAGGCGGTCTGCCAGCTCGCCCGCCGCCTGCAGATGACCGTCGTGGTCGAAGGCATCGAGACCGAGCAGCAGCGGATCGCCGTCCAGCTTCTCGGCGCGCATCGCGCGCAAGGCTACCTGTTCGGCCGGCCGGAACCGCTGGCGCTGATCAAGGCCCGCGGCGGCAGCCGCAGCGTCGCCTGACAGACCCACAGGGTTTTTGCGCGGCAAGTGTGCAACGGCCTTGATTCCGCCCCTTCGACGACGCATCTGCGATGAAGATGGCAGCGAAGCGGGGCTTTACGTGAGCGAGGGCACGGCCAAGGTGGCAAAGCTGGCCGCGTTGACACCCGACATCTGCATCATCGGCGCCGGTGCGAACGGCATTGCCGTGGCGACCGCCGCAGCGGCCTTCGGCGTATCGGTCGTGCTTGTCGAGCGCGGAGAGACCGGCGGCAGCAGAGCCCCACTCGCCGCACGGGCGCTGATCGAGGCCGCCGCACAGACGGAGGCGCTCCGGAAGGCCGGAGCGGCCGCCCTGCCCCCGCCATTCCATGACCATGTCCGGCGCGTGCTGGCCAGCGAGGCCATCGGCCATACCGAAGAGCGGCTGACAGCCCTCGGGATCCGTATCGTCAGCGGCGCGGCGCGCTTCGCCAGCCGCAGCACCGTCATGGTCGGCGACCAGCCGATCAAGGCGCGGCGCTTCGTCGTCGCATCCGGAAGCCGCCCGGCCCCATCGGAACTGCCGGGGCTCGCCTCCGTGACCGTGATCGGCGAAGACGATCTGCCGGGGCTGACCCGCCTGCCCGAACGCCTCATCGTGCTGGGCGGCAGCGCCATGGCGGCCGCGCTCGCACAGGCGATGCAGCGGCTCGGCAGCACGGTCGCGCTCGTCGCGCCCGGAGGGTTGATGCCGGAGCACGACGCCGAGGCGGTGAATATCGCGCGCCGGCGCCTGCTGCGCGAGGGGCTGACGATCCACGAGGGGCACGAACCGCTGCGCGCGGAGCGTTCCCGCACGGGCCTGAGGCTCATCCTCTCCACGCCTTCGGGCGAGACGGTGGTCGAGGGCTCGCAGCTCTTCGTCGCGCCGCCCCGACGGCCGGATATCGCGGAGCTCGAACTCGATCTCGCCGGTATTCGTCACGACGCCACGGGCATTCTCGTCGACAAGGGCCTCAAGACCGCCAATCGCCGCGTCTACGCGTTGGGCGGCTGCGCGGGCGGCACGGGAGCGGCGGCTGCCGATCAGGCCGGTGACGACCATGTCGGGCTGATCCTGCGCAACATGCTGTTCCGCCAGCCGGCGAAGATCGATGCGGCGAGCTATCCGCGCATCGCCCCATGCCGGCCGGAGATCGCCGCGATCGGCCTGTCGGAAGATGCCGCGCGGGCCCGCGCCGGCGCGATCCGGGTGCTGCGCTGGCCCTTCGCCGAGATCGCAGGAGCGCGCGCTGCCGGCGAGACAGACGGCTTCGTCAAGCTCGTCACCGATGCGAAGGGCCGCCTGCTCGGCGTCACCATCGTCGCTGACGGCGCCAGCGAACTGATCGCGCCCTGGTGCGTGGCCGTCAAAGCCGGGCTCGACGCCGCCGCGATGGCCAACGTCGCCATGCCCGCGCTCGGCCGCTCGCAGGCCTCGCGCCGTGCCGCGCTCTCCTTCCACGCCGCCTCGACCACAAGCCCCCGCATCCGCCGCCTCATCGGCTTTCTGCGCCGTTTCGGCTAAGATCGCCGTCGATGCACAAGCCAGGGCTGCAGAGGAACGACCTGTCGATCAGTCAGCCGCGGGGCCTGACCCGGCTCGGACTTTCGGCCAAGCTCCTGCTCGTCACCGTGCTCTTCGTGATGCTGGCGGAGGTGCTGATCTATGTGCCTTCCATCGCCAACTTCCGGCGCAATTGGCTGAACGACCGGATCGCGGCGGCGCAGGTCGCTGCGCTTGTGCTGGAAGGCGCGCCCGAGGACGGGCTGCCCGAGGGCAGCGAGAACCGGCTGCTGATGGGCGTCGGCGCGCGGGCGATCGCGGCGCGTGTCGGGGGCGCGCGCCGGCTGCTCAGCCTCGATTCGATGCCGCCGCCGGAAGTCTCCCGCTCCGTCGACCTGCGCAATCTCGACTGGCTGAGCGCGATCAACCAGGCGCTCGACGTGCTGGTCTCGCCGGCGACAATGCCGATCCGGGTGGTGGGCGAGGCGGTCGGCGGCGCCGATTTCGTCGAGATCGTCATCGACGAAGCGCCGCTGCGTCGGGCGATGTTGAAATTCTCCGCCAACCTGCTGCTGATCTCGCTGGTCATCACGGCGCTGGCGGCGCTCGCGCTCTATGTCGCGCTCAACTCGCTGATCATCGACCCGATCAGGCGGCTGGCGACCAACGTCATGGAATTCGAGAGCGACCCGGAGAATCCGCACCGCATCATCGAGCCGACCTTGCGCGCCGACGAGATCGGCGAGGCCGAGCGAGCGCTCGCCCGCATGCAGGAGACGCTCGCCGAGGAGTTGCGCACCAAGAAGCATCTGGCCGAGCTCGGCCTCGCCGTCTCCAAGATCAACCACGATCTGCGCAACATGCTGGCGGCGGCGCAGCTCATGTCGGACCAGCTCGTCGAGACCCGCGATGCCAAGATCCGCCGCTTCGCCCCGCGGCTGATCGCGACGCTGGGGCGTGCCATCGACTTCTGCCAGGCCACCCTCGTCTATGGCCGCGCCGCCGAGGCGAACCCGGTCATTCGCGACGTCGTTCTGCGCCAGCTCGTCTCCGAGCAGGCGGAGATGCTCGGCATCCCCGGCAATGGCCAGCTGCGCTTCGAGAACCAGGTTCCCGACGGGCTGAGCGCTCCTTGCGACCCCGACCAGCTCGCGCGGGTACTCACGAACCTGATGCGCAACTCGGTCCAGGCGCTGACGCAGGCCGGAGCCGAAGAAGGACATCGGCCTCTGCTGACGGTGACCGGCGGGGCGGAGAACGGTTCGGTGGCGCTACGCATCATCGACAATGGCCCGGGCGTGCCCGAGCGGGCGCGAGCCAATCTCTTCCAGGCCTTCCGCGGCTCTGTCACGCCGGGCGGGACAGGGCTGGGGCTGGCCATCGCCGCGGAGCTGGTCCGGCTCCATGGCGGCCGGATCGCGCTCGAGCCCTCGCCCGCCGGAGCCGTGTTCCTGGTCGCGCTGCCGGCCCGGCGCGGAAACGGGCATTAGGCCTACTGGCTCGCCCAGATCACCCGCGCCATGAAGGCGATGTCAGCGAGGTTCAGTACACGATCGGGATGTTCCGGGTTGAGGGAAGCCAGCTCGACGGTCTTCGCCGTCTGGCGCCGGAGCTGCTTGGCCAGCACCTCCCCTTCCACCGTCTTGACCACGACGCGGTCGCCACGCCGGACCGTCGCTGTCGGCGAGACGATGATGGTGTCGCCATCGCGGTAGAGCGGCAGCATCGAATCGCCCGCGATCTCCAGCGCATAGGCTTTTTCGCCGGTCACGCCGGGAAAGGCGACCTCCTCCCAGCCGGTGCCGACCGGGAAGCCGCCATCGTCGAAGAAGCCGCCGGAACCCGCCTGGGCGAAGCCGATCAGCGGAATGGTGCGTGCCGGCGCGGGCTCCCGCCGCAGCACCACGCTCATGAACTCGTCGAGCGAGGCGCCCGTGGCTGCCAGGATCTTGGCGATCGACTCGGTCGAGGGCCAACGCTCGCGCCCGTCCGGCGCGACGCGCTTGGAGCGGTTGAAGGTCGTGGCGTCGAGGCCCGCCTTGCGCGCCAGCCCCGAGGCGGTGAAACCGTAGCGCTGGGCGAGCGTGTCGATCGCCCCCCAGATCTGGTCATGTGACAGCATCGGGCGCGCCTCGCTTCGCTGTTGCCGTGGGGCGGGGATTGAAAATAGGAAATATACCCTATCTTGTAAGACTTCAATCCGATTTTTGCCATGATTCGCTGGCCGCTTGCGGAATCCTGCTGCCAGTGCTTATCGGGGTATCCAGATGTCCCCGAGAGATTTCCGGTGCCCCTGATCTACAAGATATGCCCTGCCGCGCTCTGGGCCGCTGCGGAGGCGAAAGGCCGCTTCGACGGCGCTCCGGTCGATCTGGCGGATGGCTATATCCACTTCTCGACCGCCCCCCAGCTCGCCGAGACGGCAGCGAAGCACTTCGCCGGGCAGGACGGGCTGCTGCTGATTGCTGTCGATGATTCGCGGCTCGGCGCGGCGTTGCGCTATGAGCCCTCGCGCGGCGGGGCGCTGTTCCCGCATCTCTACGCCCCGCTTGATCCGAAGGCCGTGCGCTGGGTCGCTCCGCTGCCGATGAAGCCCGACGGCGCCCACACTCTTCCTGAAAGCCTCGCATGATCGGCAGTCTGTTCAATCTCGCCCGCCCGCTGATCCACCGCATGGATGCGGAGACGGCGCATCGCCTGACCGTCACCGCGCTCGCCGCCGCTCCGGCTCTGAAGCCGGCGCCGGACGATCCGGTGCTGGCGACGGACGCCTTCGGGCTCAGCTTCTCCAACCCGGTCGGTCTCGCCGCCGGCTTCGACAAGAATGCCGAGGCTATCGACGGTGCGCTCGGCCTGGGCTTCGGCTTCGTCGAGGTCGGCGGGGTGACCCCACTGCCGCAGCCCGGCAATCCGCGCCCGCGCGTCTTCCGTCTGACGGAGGACGAGGCCGTCATCAACCGCTACGGCCTCAATAGCGAAGGCATGGAGGCGGTCGCGATGCGGCTTGCCGCCCGGCGCAGCCGCGGCGGCCTCGTCGGCGTCAATCTCGGCGCCAACAAGGAATCGGCCGACCGCGCCGCGGATTACGCGATCCTTGCCCGCAAACTCGCACCGCTCGCCGATTTCCTGACGATCAACGTCTCCTCGCCCAACACGCCCGGCCTGCGCGACCTGCAGGCGGAAACGGCGCTCGACGATTTGGTGGCGCGCACGCTCGCCGCCCGCGACGAGGTGGCGGCCGGCGGCCGGCGCACGCCGGTGCTGATCAAGATCGCGCCCGACCTGACGCCGCCGGAACTCGACGGCATGGTCGCGGTTGCCCGCAAGCGCGGCATCGACGGGATGATCGTCTCCAACACCACGATCGACCGGCCGCAGAGCCTGCGCAGTGCCTCAAAGGCCGAGACGGGCGGGCTCTCTGGCAAGCCGCTCTTCGCGGCCTCGACCCGTATCCTGGCCGAGACCTTCCTGCGCGTCGAAGGGCAGTTCCCGCTCATCGGCGTGGGCGGCGTCGATTCGGCCGAGGCGGCCTTCGCCAAGATCCGCGCCGGCGCGACGCTGGTGCAGTTCTATTCGGCGATGGTGTTCAAGGGGCCGGGGCTGGCCAAGGAGATCAAGCTCGGCCTCGCCCAGAAGGCACGCCGTGCGGGGCTGACACGGCTGACCGCCTTGATCGGCCGCGACGCAACCGCGATCGCGCGCGGGGAGAAGCTCTGATCGCGTTCTGAACCGGGGAGAAACGCAGGCGCGCAACTGAAAGCCCTTGCGCCGCCCAACGCCCTGCCATATCCGCCGCGCTGCACGTCGTCAGGCGGACTCACGGGCAGGTCGGTCGCTTTCGCAACCAGCCCCGATCTCGCCGAAGACGGCGCAGGGGGGTTCTAGGTGCCGACCGACTACAAGAAGCGCTTTCGGAGCGCTCTTCTGCCCGCGCTTCTCATCGCGTCGATTCTGGGCGCGATGCTTTGGCACCAAGCCCGCAGTCTCGACGACGTCGCCGAGCGGGACCGCGAGACACAGATGCGGCTCGTCGGCACGCTGCTGAATTCCAGCTTCGACCAGGCCGCGAAATTCTCGCTCTCGCTGGCGGAATCCTTCGCGCGCAATGCTCAGATCCGCGAAGCCCTCGCCGCAGGTGACCGCTCACGCCTCGAGGAGCTGTCGCGGGACGCCTATCTGTATCTGAGCCGACAGGCCAACATCCAGATCTTCGGCTACCACAGCAAAGATCTGCGCTATCTCCTGCGGATGCATCGTCCCGACCAGCATGGGGACGACATCTCTTCCTTTCGCGCGATGATCGTCGCCGCGAACCGCCTGCGACGAGCCCAGACCGGTGTGGAAATCGGCATCGCCGGCATCGGAATCCGTGGCGTGGCGCTGGTCGAACAGGGCGGGGAGCTGGTCGGCACCATGGAGACCGGTGTCGAGCTGCGCCCTCTCCTCGAAGTCGTGAAGGCCTCGACGAATGCCGAGGTCGCCGTCGTCGCCGCAAGCTCGCTCAGCGGTGTCGCGCTCGACCCGAAGCTGCCCTCCGTCGGCAATTTGACGGTGATGGCCTCGACCGACGAGGCCCTGTTCACGACCCTGCTGCGCGCGCAGCCGATCAAGCCGCTGCGCGACGTCGAGATTGGCAAGCGACAGATCGGCGAAGGCACGTATGGCTTCATGGCCCAGCCGCTGGTCGATTTTTCCGGCAAGCTGGTGGGCATAGTCCTGGTGCTCAAGGAGGAGCCCCGCTCCGACTGGCGACGCCTCATGACCGAGCTCTGGGTGATCGCGCTCTGCGGTGGCATCCTCGCCTTCGTCGGCTTCCTCATGCTGGCGCCCCGGCGGCGGCAGGACGCGTGATGCGCGCCATCCTCCTCGTGCTCCTCATGTTCGGCGCGCTCGGGCACGGAGCGCTGGCCGACGATGCGGGAAGCGCCGGCAAGCCGGGCCTGCCTATGTCTGTCGAGCTGCCGGTGCGGGTGCGCGTCGCCCTGCGCGTCCTCAACGTGCTCGAAATCAAGGAGGTATCAGGACAGGGACGGCTGCATCTGGAGCTGACCCAGCGCTGGCACGATCCGCGTCTGGTCTTCGATGCCGTCGCGCGAGGGCTCGCCCGCGAGGACCGCGTCAGCGACGACGCGGACGAGTATCTCAAAACGATCTGGTCGCCCGGACTGTCGCTCGACAACCAGATCGGCGAGAAGGATTCGCGCACCGTCGCCCTGTCCGTTCACGCCAATGGCGAGGTCGTGCTGATCGAGCGCTTCGAGAGCGACTTCCGCTTCCGGATGAACATGGACGCCTTCCCCTTCGACAGGCAGAAGCTGACGATCGGGCTTTCGCTGCCGCGCTATGCGCAGCAGGAGGCCGTCGTGCTGACCACGGAGGACGACCGCTCGTTCTCCGGTATCGAGAACAGCCTCTCGGTCGTCGACTGGCGCCCCATCGGCCTGCGCTTCTCCAACGATCTGGTGATGGGCTGGAATGCGCGCTCCTATTCGCGGCTGAACGCCACGGTCACGATCGCCCGCTATGCCGAGCGCTACCTTCTGCGCGTCTTCATCCCCATCATCGCCGTTCTGGCCGTGTCGCTCTTCGTGCTCTGGTCGCCGGGCCTGAAGGAACAGGACAAGGGCGGGCTGATCTTCTCGTCGCTGCTGGCGCTGGCGGCGATCAGCTTTACCTTCGAATCCAGCTTTCCGGGGTCGATCTCGCTGAATACGCCCGTCGCGGAGATGATCTCGCTCGGCTATCTCTATCTGGTGGCGGTGCTGCTGTTCGAGATCGTGCTGTCGGTGGCGGTGGCCAGCCCCCATTTCCGATGGAGCGGCGAGGCTGCGGCGCTTCGCCTGCATCTCCGCTGGGCCATGCCCGCGATGATGCTGATCATCTGCCTGGGCGCGGCGATCCGGGCGTTGCCGACCTGACGGCCCTTCAACGCCGCGCAGCGAAGAGCCGCATCAGCAGCCAGAGCGGGACGACGATCAGCGCACCCGCCACGAGCCACTGCCCGACCTCGCGCACCGCGCCGAAGCCGAGGCCGGTGACCGAGCGGATGAAGCGCATGGCGGCGCTGAAGAGCCCCTGCGGCGACAGGCCGAGGAAAGCCATGGCCGCGCCGACCAGCAGCGAGATGAAGATCAGGCGGACGAGGACGCTGAGAGGCGAGCCGCCGAGAAACCGTTCCATGGAAGCCTTGGCCATCCTATTGCGCGTCCCGCAATCGCGAGGCGCTTCGTCTTAACCTGAAATCCGTTTCGCTTGAATGGCGGCTGAACAGCTCAAACCGTCGCGGCGGCACCGGCTGTCGCCCAGGCGGTGCCGGCGATCTTCGAGGCGGCGATGACCGCCTGGGTGCGGCTGTCGACGTCGAGCTTGGTCAGGATCGCCGAGACATGCGCCTTCACGGTCGCCTCGGAGACACCGAGTTCATAGGCGATTTGCTTGTTGAGAAGCCCCTCCGACAGCATCATCAGCACGCGCACCTGCTGCGGCGTCAGGGTCGACAGGCGGCGGACCATGTCGGCGACCTCGGCATCGACCGGGGCGGAAAGGTCCACGCCGGGCGGTGTCCAGACCCCGCCGTCGAGCACGGCGCGGATCGCCTCGCCCATCTGGGGCACATCCGCGGTCTTCGGCAGGAAACCGAGCGCGCCGAATTCGATGCAGCGGCGAATCACGGCCGGATCGTCATTGGCCGAGACGACGATGACCGGGATCTCGGGATGGTCGGCGCGCAGAAAGAGCAGGCCGGAGAAGCCCTGCACGCCCGGCATGGTGAGATCGAGCAGGACGAGATCGGCGTCGCCGCCGCTGGCCAACGCCTCCGTCAGCGCTTCGAGAGAGCCGACTTCGCTGACATCCGCGCCCTCGATGGCGTGTGAAACCGCCTGGCGCAGCGCGCCGCGAAAGAGCGGATGGTCGTCCGCGATGACGATCCGTGTCGAAGGCTGCTTGCTCATCGCATCCACTCCCTTGTCCGGCCCGAATATTTTGCCTCAGGGCGGGAGTTCACCACAAGCATTGCAAACGCAAGGCTGCAACCCATTCGGGCCTCAACCATTCGTCGGCAGCATCGCTTCGAGGATGCCGATGCGGTCGGCCTCACGCGGTGGCTTGTCCCAGCGTATGCGGTTGATGCGCGGGAAGCGCATGGCGAGGCCGGATTTGTGACGGGTCGAGCGCTGCAGCCCTTCGAAGGCGACCTCGAAGACAAGACCGCTGCCGGCATCATGCGTGACCTCCCGCACCGGGCCGAAGCGGTTCACCGTGTGTTTGCGGACGTATTTGTCGATCTCGACCAGTTCCTCGTCGGTAAAGCCGAAATAGGCCTTGCCGACCGGCACCAGTTCCTCGCCGTCCTCCCCGCTCCGCCAGACGCCGAAGGTGTAGTCCGAGTAGAACGAGGAGCGCTTGCCGTGGCCGCGCTGGGCATACATCAGCACGCAGTCGACGAGCCGGGCGTCGCGCTTCCATTTCCACCAGTAGCCCTTGGGCCGGCCGGCGAGATAGGGGGAATCCAGCCGCTTGATCATGCAGCCCTCGACCGCTTCGGCATCGGCGCCCGCGCCGGCCGCGGCGGGGTCGGCCCGCGCCGCCGTCAGTTCCTCCCATGACGCGAAGGGAATGACCGGCGAGAGATCGAAGCGCACGCTGGCGAGCCGCGAGAGGAAGGTCTCCAGCCGTTGCCTGCGCTCAGCGAAGGGCAGATGGCGGATGTCCTCCTCGCCATCGACCAGTAGGTCGTAGACGCGGATATGGGCCGGGAACTCGCCGAGCATCTTCGCCGTCACCGTCTTGCGGTTGAGCCGCTGCTGCAGCGTGTTGAAGGTCTGGACGGCGCTCTCGCGCATCACCAGCAATTCGCCGTCGAGCGCGCCGTCCTGCGTCAGTTCTTCGACCAGATCGGGAAAGGCGGCGACGATGTCCTCCCCGGTGCGCGAATAGAGCCGCGTCACCCGTGTGCCGTCGGCGCGCAGGCCACTGGCTGCCTGAACGCGGATGCCGTCCCATTTCCATTCGGCTGAGAACTCGGCCGGGTCGAGCTTGTCGAAGTCCCCGTCCTCGATCGGGTGGGACAGCATGACCGGGCGGAAGGGCGCGGGATCGCGCGCCTCCGGCCGCGGCCCCTGCCCTTCGAGCCAGGCGAAGAGGTCGGCATAGGGCGGCTCAAGCCCGTGCCAGACCTGCTCGACCTCATCCACGGGCACACCGCCGATGCTGGCAGCCGCCGTCTTGGCGAGGCGGGCCGAGACGCCGATGCGCAGGCTCCCGGTGATGAGCTTCAGCAACGCCCAGCGGCCGGTCTCGTCGAGCGCGTCGAGCCATGAGGCGACGAGGCGGGGCAGATCGGTCTTGCCGGCCTCGCGCAGGCTCTCGACCACCTCGGGCAGATGCGGCACGGCGTTGGCGCCGTGCCGGGCCGGCCACATCAGAGCGACCGTCTCCGACAGGTCGCCGACATAGTCATAGGAGAGCGCGAAGAGCACCGGGTCCGTCCGCTCGGCGACCAGCGCGCGCACCAGCCCCGCCTTGGCGTTGCGGAAGACGAGCCCGCCCGTCATCGCCGCCAGCGCATAGCCGCGGTCGGGATCAGGGGTGGAGCGCAGGTAATCCGCGATCAGCGCGAGCTTGGCATTGCGGCGCGGCTCATAGGCGAGGCGGTCGAGCAGCCAGGCGAAGCGGTTCATGGGCGTAGCTCGCGGACCGCGCCGTCATGCTCGCCCTCGTGGCGAGCATCCACGTCTCGAACACCGCCCCGCCCGAAAGAAGACGTGGATGGCCGGCACAAGGCCGACCATGAAGAGAAAGGCTCGCGGGCCTTTCCGGCACAAAGCTTGCTGGCCTTCGACATCGCCACCTGTCCCTCGCGTTCAGATAGCATTCAGGAACGCGTCCCTAAGGAAGCGGACGTCATCACACGAATGCCGGAATCGACGCCGCGATGCGCCTGCTTGTTTCCAGCCTTGTCGCGGCGACGCTGCTTGCCTGCAGCGCGCAGGCCGCCCCTTTCGAGTGCCGCCCCGCCACCATGACCGCCGCCGAGGCGAGCTTCCCGGTGGCGCCCGGGCGACTCGCCCAGGATCATGAGCTCAGGATCCTCGCGATCGGCTCGTCCTCGACCGAAGGCGTCGGCGCGACCGCCAAGGACAAGACCTATCCGGAGCGGCTGCGCGTGCTGCTCGAGCAGGCCTGGCCGAAGACCAAGGTCGAGATGGTCAATGCCGGCATCGGCGGCGAGACCGCGCCGCAGACCTTCCAGCGGCTGCGCAAGCTGATGGCCGAGCGCCAGTTCGACCTCGTGATCTGGCAGGTCGGCACCAACGACGCCGTCACCGGCGGCAACATGGATGTCTTCAAGGAGCTGATCCGCGAGGGCATCGACATCGTGCGCAGCGCCGGCGCCGGGCTCGTGATCCTCGACCAGCAGTTCTACCCGGGCATCAAGGACCCGCAGCGCTACGGAACCTACGTCGCCGCGGTGGCCGAGACGGCGCAGGAGCGTTCCGTGCCGGTTCTCTCGCGCTATGCCGCGATGACCGGCTGGTACAAGCGCGATGCTGCCGCCTTCGCCAGCGCGCTCGCCGGCGACAGCTTCCACATGAGCGATGCCGGCTATGACTGCCTGGCACGCGGCATGGCGATGTCCTTCGCGGCCATGACCGCCAAGGGCCAGCCGGTGGCTGCCGCCTCGCGCTGATCCGCGTTCAGACCGCCACATCGGTAGCCTCCTCGGCCGGCTCCGCCTCGCCCTCGTCGCCATAGCCGACGAGATGGAGCGGCTTGGCCTTCAGCCCCGCCGTGCCGCACCAATGGACCAGCGCATCGGCTTCGCCATGCGTGACCCAGATCTCACCGGCCTGGACCTCCCGGATCGTCGCCAGCAGATCGTCCCAATCGGCATGGTCGGAGATGACCAGCGGCAGCTCCACGCCCTTCTGCCGGGCGCGCGCCCTGATCCGCATCCAGCCCGAGGCGAAGGCGGTGACGGGATCGGGAAAACGGCGGGCCCACAAATCCTGCGCCGCGCTCGGCGGGCAGATGACGATCTCACCGCCGAGCGTCTTGCGGTCGGTGCCCGCAACCGGCCGGATCTCGCCGAGCGGGATGCCCTCCGCCTGATAGTATTCGGTGATCTTCTCGACGGCGCCGTGGATGTAGATCGGCTCGGCGTATCCGGCCTCGCGGATCAGGGCCATGACGCGCTGCGCCTTGCCCAGCGAATAGGCGCCGACGATATGCGTGCGCTCGGGGAAGAGCCTGACGGACTCAAGCAGCTTGGCCACCTCGCCTGCCGCCGAGGGATGGCGGAAGACCGGCAGGCCGAAGGTCGCCTCCGTGATGAAGATGTCGCAGGGCACAGGCTCGAAGCCGGCGCAGGTCGGATCGCGCTCGCGCTTGTAGTCTCCGGAGGCGACGATCCGCAGGCCGCGGCTCTCGACCACGATCTGGGCGGAGCCGAGGACATGGCCGGCCGGCACGAAGCGGAAATCGACCTCTCCAATCCGGATCGTCTCGCCCGGCACGGCCACCTGCTGCGAGCCGGTGAAGCCCTCGCCATAGCGCAACGCCATGATGGCAAGCGTCTCTGTTGTCGCCAGCACCGAGCCGTGGCCGGCGCGGGCATGGTCGGAATGCCCATGCGTGATCAGCGCCCGCGCCACCGGGCGGACCGGATCGATATGGATGTCGGCCGGTGGGCAGAATAGCCCGTCGGGAGTCGGCACCAGCAATTCGGAGGGGCGCCAGCGGGCGCTCTGTCTGGCCAGCGTCATGCTCCTCGGCTAGAGCGGTGGACATGACCGAGACAGGCCAGTCCAGTTATTTCGCCAGCTCCGGCGACCCGCTGCTCGATCGCCGTTACGGCTGGGCCGAGGCTGCGCTGAAGGAAGGCGACGCGCAAGCCGCGGTCGAAATCCTCGACCAGACCTTGGCCGAGGCCTATCACTTCACCGCCGCCTGGCATCTTTACGGGTTGGCGAAGGAGGCGCTGGGCCACCGGGAGGACGCCGCGACAGCCTGGCGGCAATGCCTCGACCTCGACCCCAACGACCATTTCGGCGCGCGGCTCGACCTTGCGCGCATCGGCGCGATGCCGGCCGAGCAGGCGACGTCCGAGAACTTCTCCGGCGCGCTTTTCGACGCCTATGCCGACCGTTTCGACAGCCATCTCACCCAGACCCTGCAATACAACGCCCCCGAACTGCTGATGGCGGCGCTGGAGCGCTGCTGCAGCAACGCCGAGCGCCCCTTCCGGTTCGAGGCCGTCTACGATCTCGGCTGCGGCACCGGGCTGATGGGCGAGGCGATCCGCGAGCAGAGCGCGTTCCTCGCCGGCTGCGATCTCTCGCCGCGCATGATCGAGCGGGCACGCGCCAAGACCATGCCCGCCGGCACGCCGCTCTACGACAAGCTCGCGGTGGCGGGGCTGACTAGCTTCCTCACCAGCCGGCCGGACCGCTCCGCTGATCTCGTCATCGCAGCCGATGTTTTCGTCTACATGGGCGAGCTCGGCCCCTGCTTCTCGCAGAGCGCGCGCGTGCTCACGCCGGGCGGGCTCCTGGCCTTCACCGTGCAGACGCATCCGGGCGAGGGCGTGGTCGTCGGCGAGGATCGGCGGTTCGCGCATGCGGAGACCTGGCTGCGGCAGCGATTGAAGAAGACGAAGTTCAACCCCGTACTCATCGAGCCGGCCAGTACGCGTCAGGATCGCGGCGTGCCCGTGCCGGGGCTGCTGGTCGTGGCGCGGAAGGCGTAAATCATCGCCGGCGCGGCGATTGCGCGGCGTCCGAAATTCCGAAAGACTGTCGGCAAGAGGCGAGACGACGCGCCCGCAACGGGAGGTCCACCGGATGGCGACGATGACGATCATGGCGTTCGCGCTCGTCGCCTTCATCGGCATCGCCACGCCGGGGCCGACCGTTTTGCTCGCCCTGACCAACGGCTCGCGCTTCGGCGTCAGGCGCGCCGGCTTCGGCATGCTGGGCGCGGTCGCCTCGGATTTCGTGCTGATCACGGCCGTGGCGATGGGGCTCGGTGCGCTGCTGGCGGCCTCGGAGTTCTGGTTCGGCGTGCTGAAATGGGCCGGCGTCGGCTATCTCGCCTTTCTCGGCGTGATGCTGCTTCGCTCGCGCGGAACGCTGGACAGCGCCTTGCACGGCGATGCGGCCGAGAGTTCGGGACGGCCGGGCGCGCTCTTCTTCAAGAGCTTCCTCGTCGCCGTGACGAACCCCAAGGGTTATCTGTTCTTCTCGGCCTTCCTGCCGCAGTTCATTGACCCCGCCGCGCCGCAGTTGCCGCAATACGCCCTGCTCGCCCTGGTCTTCGCTAGTCTCGATCTCATCATCATGCTGGCCTATGCGCTGCTCGGCTCGCAGGCGGTCAGGCTGCTGCGCCGCAACGGCGCGCTCTGGCTGGACAGGATCTGCGGCGGCGCGCTGCTGACATTGGCAGGCTCGCTCGCCTTCTACCGCCGGGCCTGAACCGGCAACGAAAGGGACCGCACTCGCTCACATCAAAGAAGCCAAGGGAGGATCGCAGTATGCCCGCAAGATGCATCGGGATTTTCGCCGCCGCCGGGATCATGGCGTTCGCCGCAGGCAGCGCGCAGGCCCAGACGTCCAATATGAGCTTCTTCGTCACCAGCGCCGGCTCCGGCAAGGGCGCGGATCTGGGTGGGCTCGCAGGCGCGGACGCGATCTGCCAGCGCCTGGCTCAGGCGGCCGGCGCCGGGGCCAAGACGTGGCGGGCCTATCTTTCGACGCAGGCTGTCGGCGGGGCGCAGGCGGTCAATGCGCGGGACCGGATCGGCGCCGGCCCCTGGCGCAACGCCAAGGGCGCCGTGATTGCCAGCAGCGTCGCCGATCTGCATGGCGGCGCGGCGAACCTCACCAAGCAGACCGCTCTCAACGAGAAGGGCGAGCCGATCAACGGACGCGGCGACACGCCCAATACCCACGATATCCTGACGGGCTCGCAGGCGGACGGCACGGCCTTCGGCCCCGGCGAGGACCGGACCTGCGGCAATTACACGAAGAGCGGCACAGAAGGCGCGGTGATGCTCGGGCACCATGATCGCAGCGGCCTCGACGACTCGGCCGCCGCGAAATCCTGGAACACCTCGCATCTCTCGCGCGGCGGCTGCAGCCAGGACGCGCTGAAAGGCACAGGCGGCGCCGGCCTGCTCTATTGCTTCGCCACAAATTAGCGCGCGCGAACACCCAAATGAGCGAGCGCGGCTTCGAACGATGGAAGCCGCGCCGCTGAGACCACGGGCTTTCGACTGCTACGCCGGCAGCACGATCACCTTGGTCTTGACCGGGGTCTGGTCATAAAGGTGGATCATGTCCTGGCTCAGCAGGCCGACGCAGCCGCTGGTGATGCCCGACCCGATCGATTCCGGGTCGCTGCTGGCGTAGATCGTGTAGAGCGTATAGGCGCCGTTCTGATAGAGATGCAGCGTGCGCGCGCCCAGCGGATTCTCGAGGCCGCCCGGCATGCCGCGCGCCCATACCGCAACCTCAGGCTGGCGCTTGATCATCTCCCGGGGCGGAGTCCAGGTCGCCCATTCGGACTTGCGCCCGACATAGGCGTTGCCGGTCCAGCGGAAGCCGTCGCGCCCGACATTGGCGCCGTAGCGGGTCGCCTGCCCGTCGCCCTCGACGCGGTAGACATAATAGTTGCCGGGATCGACGATGATCGTGCCGGGCGCTTCCTTGGTGTCATAGGCAACGGTCGCGCGGAAATACTTCGGGTCGACCTTGGTGACGTCGACCGCCGGGATCGGGAACTTCTCCTGCGGCACCGGCCCGTAGACCTTCTCCGCCTCGGCGAGGCTCATGCCGCCCGTCGCCGAGCAACCGCCCAGCGCGAGCGCGCCGAGACCAGCGGCAGAACCGCCGAGGAACGCGCGGCGGTTGAGATTCCAAACATTGATGCTCATGACCCTGCACTTCCCGCTGCTGCCCGGCGGGGAGAATTCCCCAGCCCTACGCACCAAGCCCCCTGGCCGCGCGGGACATTGCCGCTACGCGGCCCTGCTGGCAAGCGCGGTATTGGCGCATCCGCTCATCGGCGCGACGTTTCTTCGGGCCGGTCGATCTGAGCACAGACGACATCATCGCCTCCGTCATTCCCCTTTCGTTCTCCCTTCCCTGCCCCTATCTTCGGCCGGCATGGCCGCCCCCTCCCCGCTCCCCCCTGCCTTCGAGGCCTGGTTCGCCGGCCGTGGCTGGAGCGTGCGGCCACATCAGCTCGCGCTGCTGGAGGAAGCCCGCGCCGGGCGCTCGACGCTGCTGGTCGCGCCCACAGGCGCCGGCAAGACGCTCGCCGGCTTCCTGCCCTCGCTCGTCGAACTGTCCGAGCGCAGGGGCAAGCATGACGGGCTGCACACGCTCTACATCTCGCCGCTGAAGGCGCTCGCCGTCGACATCGCCCGCAATCTCGAAGCACCGGTGCGCGAGATGGCGCTGCCGATCACTATCGAGACGCGCACCGGCGACACCTCCGCCGCCAAGCGCACGCGGCAGATCCAGCGCCCGCCCGACATCCTGCTGACGACGCCGGAGCAGCTGGCGCTGCTGGTCTCGCATCGCGATGCCGCGACCTTCTTCGCAAATCTGCGCCGCATCGTGCTCGACGAGCTGCACGCCCTGGTCACCTCCAAGCGTGGCGATCTGCTCGCGCTCGATCTCGCGCGGCTGAAAGCGCTGGCGCCGCAGGTCTCAGGCGTAGGCCTCTCGGCGACGGTGCGCGAACCGGCCGATCTCCAGCGCTATCTCGGCGGCGCCGAGACGCCGGCCGGACTCGTGACGGTCGCGGGCGGAGCGAAGCCGCGCATCGGCATTCTCGACACCGAGCGGCGCCTGCCCATCGCCGGCCACACGACGCTGCATGCGATGGCCGAGGTCTACGAAGCCATCCGTACACACAAGCTGACGCTCGTCTTCGTCAACACGCGCATGCAGGCGGAGTTCGCCTTCCAGGCGCTGTGGAACCTCAATGACGACAATCTGCCGATCGCGCTGCATCACGGCTCGCTCGATGCCCAGCAACGTCGCAAGGTCGAGGCGGCGATGGCGGAGGGGCGGCTCAAGGCCGTGGTCTGCACCGCGACGCTCGATCTCGGCATCGACTGGGGCGATGTCGACCTCGTCGTCAATCTCGGTGCGCCGAAGGGCGCGAGCCGGCTGATCCAGCGCATCGGCCGCTCCAACCACCGCATGGACGAGCCCTCCGAGGCGCTGCTCGTGCCCTCCAACCGCTTCGAGCTGCTGGAATGTCGCGCGGCGCTCGAAGCCGTCCACGAGGCGGCGCAGGACACGCCGCCGCCGCGCTTAGGGGCGCTCGACGTGCTGGCCCAGCATGTGCTCGGCGTGGCCTGCTCTGATGGATTCGAGGCCGATGCGCTCTATGAGGAGGTCCGCACGGCCTCTCCCTACGTCGATCTGGCGCGCGAGGACTTCGATGCCGTCGTCAATTTCGTTGCGACCGGCGGCTATGCGCTGAAGAGCTATGAGCGCTTCGCCAAGCTCAGGCAGGACAAGGACGGGCTCTGGCGCGCGAGCAATGCCCGCGTGATCCAGCAATACCGCATGAATGTCGGCACCATCGTCGAGGCAACGATGCTGAAGGTCCGGCTCGGCCGGGCGCGGGCCGGAAAGCCCGGTCAGCCCGGCACGATCACCCGCGGCGGGCGCGTGCTCGGCGAGATCGAAGAGTATTTCGCCGAGACGATGGTGCCGGGCGACACCTTCGTCTTCGCCGGTGAAGTGCTGCGCTTCGAGGGTATCGTCGAGAACGAGGCGGTCTGCTCGCGTGCCAGCGCGGGCACGGACCCGAAGATCCCCTCCTATGACGGCGGCAAATTCCCGCTCTCGACCTTCCTCGCCGCCCGCGTGCGCGCCATGCTGGCCTCGCCCAGCCTCTGGCACACGCTGCCGGAGGAGGTCTCGGCCTGGCTGCATGCTCAGAAGCTGAAGTCGCGCCTGCCGAAGCCCGGCGAACTGCTGGTCGAGACCTTCCCGCGCGGCGGGCGCTTCTATCTTGTCGCCTATCCCTTCGAGGGGCGCCTCGCCCACCAGACGCTCGGCATGCTGCTGACGCGCCGGCTGGAGCGCGCCCGAATGCGCCCGCTAGGCTTCGTCTGCAACGATTACGGCATGGCCTGCTGGACGCTGGGCGACATGACAGCGGCGATCGCGCGCGGCGCACTCGATCTCGACGAACTGTTTTCGCAGGACATGCTCGGCGACGACCTGGAAGACTGGATGGCGGAATCGGCGCTGATGAAGCGCACCTTCCGCTCCTGCGCCATCATCGGCGGGCTGATCGAGCGGCGCTTTCCGGGCCAGGAGAAGAGCGGGCGCCAGGTGACGATCTCGACCGATCTGGTCTACGACGTGCTGCGCCGGCACGAGCCCGACCATATCCTGCTCAAGGCGGCGCGGGCCGATGCGGCGACGGGCCTGCTCGACATTCGCCGGCTTGGTGAGATGCTGACACGGATCAGCGGCCGAATCGTGCATCAGCCGCTCGACCATGTCTCGCCGCTCGGCGTCTCCGTGATGCTCGAGATCGGGCGCGAGGCTGTCTATGGCGAGGCGGCGGACGAGATCCTGGCGGAGGCGGAGGCGATGCTGACGGAAGAGGCGATGGCGTGACGCTGGCTCAACGCATCACGGTGGCGGAAGCGGCGGGCTTCATGCTCGGCCGGCTCGCCATCGTGCCCGACATCTCAGGCGCGCTCTGGCTGCCGGAGGAGCGCACGCTCGTCGTCGCCGACCTGCATCTGGAGAAAGGCTCGGCCTATGCGGCGCGCGGCGTGATGCTGCCGCCCTATGATTCGGCCGCGACGCTCGCCGCGCTAGCCTCTGTGGTCATGCGCTTTCAGCCAGCCCGTATGATCGCGCTCGGCGATTCCTTTCATGACCGCGACGCGGAGAATCGCCTTGCGCCGGAGACACGCGCCGCGCTCAATCATATGCAGCAGGGCCGCGACTGGCTCTGGATCACCGGGAACCACGATCCTTCGATCAGCCGCGCCATGGGCGGCGAGAGCACGGCAGAGATCGTGCTTGCTGGCGTGACGCTGCGCCACGAACCCTGCCCCTCCCAAGGCGGGTACGAGATCGCCGGGCATCTTCACCCGGCCGCCAAGGTCAGGATGCGCGGACGCGCGATCCGGCGTCGCTGCTTCGCGCTTTCGGCGCAGCGCTGCATCATGCCGGCGATGGGGGCCTATGCGGGCGGGCTCAACCTGCGCGACACGGCGTTTCGACCGCTCTTTCGCGAGGGGCTGAGCGCCCACCTCATCGGCGACGGCCGATTGTTTCGGATCGATTCACGGTTATTGCTTCCGGACTGATCTCGCGGGTTGCGTATGCCGCGCGCATGTGGCATCAGGGCGCCGCTTCGCAACGAAGCCGCGACGAATGATGCCTCAAGGCAAGACGTCGCGGTTGGCTGACGAACCTGCTGCCGTAGCTCAGTGGTAGAGCACTCCCTTGGTAAGGGAGAGGTCGGGAGTTCAATCCTCCCTGGCAGCACCAGCCCCAAGCATCTGAAATTTCCGAAAATCGTTGCTCCACAAGGGCTTGGTAACCACCGCGTGGTACACATGGTACTTTGCATGGCCAATCCTTGGAAACACCCACAGGGTTCTACTACCTCCGTGTCCGCGTTCCGAAAGACCTCCAGAAGCAGGTCGGCGCCAAACTGATTAAGCGATCGCTTCGAACCTAGGACGTCAACAAAGCCGAACGCCTCCACAGCGCGGCAATCACGGAGCTGTTGCAAGGTTGGGAAATGTTCAGGAAGGGCGTTCCTATCCGAGGCGGCTCCAGCATCTTGAAGAGCCAGAGGCCGCGACGCGACACTTCCGGACGTTGATCTATCGCCCGGAGCCGGACGTTCCAAAAACGACAAGGTGAAGTCACGTTATTCGTAGCGGACATTCGGGGTACCCCGTCGATGGGGCGGGCGTCAGCGGCGGCTGACAGCCCTGACGACTCCGCTCTTACCGCTACCGCAATAGAAGCGCCCCTTGCTATCAGCCTCCAGGCCCGAGACGAATGCGCCCTCCGGCATGCGCAGGGTCTCCAGCACCTTGCCGGTTTTCGGGTCGACATGTCTGAGTTCGCTTTGGTCGTCTTCCCAGGTCGCGTGCCAGAGTTCACCATCCGTCCAGGTGACGCCGGTGACGAAGCGGTTCGACTGCAGCGTGCGCAAGACCTTGCCCGTGCCGGGGTCGATCTGATGGATCTGGCGCTCGCGGTAATGTCCGACCCAGAGCATGCCCTCTGCCCAGGCGAGGCCGGAATCGGCGCCGCCGGCCGGCGCCGGGATGGTGGAGAGGACGCGCCCGCTTTCCGGATCGACCTTCTGGATGCGGTCCTCGGCGATCTGATAGAGGTGCTTACCGTCGAAGGCGGTGCCGGCATGGGCGGGCACGTCGAGGCTACGGACGGTCTCGCCGCTCTCCGGGTCGAGCGCGTTGAGCTTGTCGCCCGAGGCGAACCAGACTTGTCTGCCGTCATAGCTGACGCCATGCACGGCCTCAATTCCGGGGAAGGGGCCGTATTCGCGAAGGATCGTGGCCGTCCTGGTCATGGTTGAACTCCTCTGTTCGGTTGGTCCGGGACGAGGTCTAGCCATCCCGCAGCGGGGCCGGGAGTAACAAGGCTGTCGGGAAACCCGGCACCGGCGGAGTCAGCCAGCGCCGGGCCCGCGCCTGGCCGAAGGACTGGATCCTGCCAGCCGCGGCCAGCGCCTCGAGAGCGCGCTGCATGTTGCGCTGGCTCGTGCCGAGCGCCAGCGCCAGCGCCGAACTGGACCAGGCCTCGCCATCGGCGAGCAGGGCGAGCACGTCGGCATGCGGCTCCTCCAGCGGCGGCGCCAGCACGGTGACCTCGCAGCTTCGATACGGCTTCAGGGCAAAGCCGCGCCGGGTCGCGCTGATCTGCGCGATCCCGTGCAACTCGGCACGCAGCCGTCCGATCTCGACTCGCAGGCGGGCGCGGTGCGATTCATCCGCCTCCTTCGCCCGGAACGCGCTCCTTAGCAGTGCTTCGCGCGAGACATCGGCCGGCCAGGCCTCGGCGAGCGTGCGGGCGAGCGCGAATAGCACCGGGCGTGTCGCCAGCGGCACGGCCGTGCCGGCCTCGCGCACCACATTGCGGCAGGCGTCGACGATGAAGGCCCCGGAGGCAAGCAGTGATGCGACCTCCGCCAGCATCAGCGGTCGCTCTTCCCCTTGGACGATCAGTCGCGCCGCCGGCGCCTCCAAAACCCGCGCGGCGGCATCGACCTCGGCAACCAACGCCGGGATGCCTGCGTGCCCAGCGGCTTCTACCGCCCGTGCGAACGCCCTGCGGGCCGGCTCCGCCTGCAGCCGCCGCAGCGCGATGCCGCCGATCGCCAGCGACCGTGCCGCCTCCAGCGCGGGAGGCAATGGATGCCCGTCGAAGCCGGCGAGCACGTGCTCGGCCTCGCCGAGCCGGCCGATCAGCAGCAACCGGCGCACCGCGATCGTGCGGGCATGGGCGGCGTTGAGGCGGTCGCCATGGGCCGCCAATGTCACCCCCGCGGCGTCGAGCGTCCTGGCTGGCCAGCCGAGGTCGCGCGAGACCAGGGCGATCTCGGCTTCGGCGACTATGCAGCGCGCCCGCGCTACCGGCTCCTTCGCGCCGAAGCCCTGGCCCGCGCGTTTGAGCAACGCCTTGGCCCGTGCGAGGTCGCCGAGCTGCGCCATGGCAATGCCGCGCAGGGCCAGCGCCGGCGAATCCTCGCGCAAGGCGACATGATTCAGCGCCTTGAACGGATCGCCCGCCGCCAAGGCCCGCCCGGCTGCCGTGATCAGCGAATCCATGCCGCGGCCCGAAATCCCGCCAAACTTGTCACTCCCGCTCACTGTCGCCCGGGGCCTACCCCTGCTCCCGACGCCGCATCGCGAGACGGTGAGCGGCGAATGTCAACCGACGACAGGAGCAAGCACCATGACGGCTCATCTCACTGGAACGCGCGACGACTGGCTCAGGGCCCGGCTGGACCTGCTCGCGGCCGAGAAGGCGCTGACGCGGCAGAGCGACGCCGTGGCGCGCCAGCGCCAGACCCTGCCCTGGGTCGAGGTCGACAAGGATTATCGTTTCATCACCGAGGCGGGCGAAGCCGGGCTAGCCGAGCTCTTCGCCGGCCGCTCGCAGCTCCTGGTCTATCATTTCATGTTCGGCCCGGATTTCTCCGGCGGCTGCCCTTCGTGCTCGCTGATCGCCGACGGCTTCAACGGCATCCATGTCCATCTCGCCAACCATGATGTGACGCTGACCGCGGTGTCACTGGCGCCGCTCGACAAGCTCGTCGCCTTCAAGCGTCGCATGGGCTGGAGCTTCCCCTGGGCCTCCTCGGCGACGGGCGACTTCAACCATGATTTCAGCGTCTCCTTCACGCAGGAGCAGCAGCGGCAGAGCGAGATCACCTATAACTTCCGGAAGGAGCCGGAACGTGATTGGCGCGAAGGTGAGCCGGGTGCGGAAGGAGCGGAAGCTCTGTTCGCCCGCTTGTCCGGTACCGATACCGGTACCTACCAGCGTGAAAGGCCAGGGATGAGCGCTTTCATCCGCGAAGACGGCATCATCTATCACACCTATTCGAGCTACGGGCGCGGCATGGACGCGATCTGGAGCATGTACCCATGGCTCGATCGTGCGCCGAAGGGCCGCAATGAGGCAGGTGGCCCGTGGTGGCGCCATCGCGACGCCTATGATGCGCCGGCACCGGAGATCCCCATGTTCACTCCGTCATGCTGTGGCTGAGGCACCGTATAGAAAATCACCGAGGCGTGCCGAGCCTTCCGCCCGGCACGCCTGTCGGGCCTTGACGCACGTCCAGCCCGGCAGCGGACCTTTTGCGTCGCGAGCGGCGTTGCAATTGCGAGATGCACCGGAAGCTCAAAGGCGGGACAGGCGACGAAGGTGTCCATATGTCCTTTTCTGCCAGAGAGCAGCTTCGGCAGCCTGACGATGAAGTAACACCCGATTGGATTGGCGGATGCGCCTGCGCTACCTGATCTGGGTCGGATTGGCCCTCGGCATATTGCCCATGGCAGGCTTTGCCTTCTGGTTGGGGACCCTGCCGGGCGTGCCGGCCACCTTCTCGCCACCGACCGTCCCCAAGGCCGAGGCGGACGCCATGCTGAAGGCGTTGAAGCCGCCGAAGCGCGCCCGGCCGCTGGTCGCCGTCATTGGCCTGAACAATGCCACGGAGACGACCGACTACCTGATGCCGACTGGGATCCTGCGCCGGGCGGATGTCGCCGATGTGGTGACGCTTTCAACCGAGCCTGGCCCGGTCAAACTCTATCCGGCGCTGACCGTCGAAGCCGACACAACGATCGCGGCCTTCGATGCACGCCACTCCGAGGGCGCCGATTATGTGATCGTTCCGGCCATGAGCCGTGATGACGATCCGCTCGTCACGGCCTGGCTACGGAAGCAGGCGAAGGGCGGAGCCGTCGTCATCGCCATCTGCGCCGGCGCGAAGATTGCTGCTGCCGCCGGGCTTCTCGACGAACGGCAGGCGACCACGCATTGGTATTATCTCAAGGATCTGCTCAAGAGCCGTTCGTCCATCCGCTATGCTGCCGACCGGCGGATGGTGATGGACCGAGGCGTCGCCACCACCACCGGCATCACGGCCTCGATACCGATGATGCTGACATTGATCGAGGCAATCGCAGGACGGGACAAGGCCGAAGCGGTCGCCCGGGAGTTGGGTCTGGACCGTTGGGATGCCCGGCATGACAGCCGCGCCTTTAAACTGACCCGCCCTTTCGTCACGACCGTGATGGGGAACCGCCTCGCCTTCTGGAGCAGGGATCATTTCGGTATCGCGCTTGAACCCGGCCTGGATGAAGTCTCGCTCGCGCTGGTCGCAGATGCCTGGTCGCGCACCTATCGCTCACAGGTCGAAGTGACCGCGACATCCCCGGCCGCCGTCGCGACGCGCAACGGCGTGCGCCTTCTTCCGGATCGCGTGAGTGCGGCTCGGTCCGACGAGCGCTTGCCCCATGATTGGCGCGGCAAGAAGCCAAACGAAGCTCTTGATGAGACGCTGCGGAGCATCGCAGCTCGGTACGGGGAAGCCACAGGGCGCGTCGTCGCGATGCAGCTCGAATATCAGTACGACGGTAGTGTCCAATCGACAGCCGCGTTGCGAGATGCCGATTTAAGACGCTAGGGGGCGCGAAGTCGAAGGGACGCCATCTGTTTATTGCACCCGAAAGCGCGGTCACCGCCGTTGCAGAAACGCGTTCGTCATGCGCCCGGAATGCGGGCGATGACCTTGATCTCGAAGTCGAAGCCCGCGAGCCAATTCACGCCGACCGCCGTCCAGTTCGGATAGGGCGCCTGCGGGAAAACCTCGCTCTTGACGGTCATGACCGTGCCGAACTGGCGCTCGGGATCGGTATGAAACGTCGTGACATCGACGATATCGTCGAGCCCGCATCCACCCGCCTTCAGTATCGCCTCAAGATTGGTGAAGGCCAGCCGGACCTGAGCCTCGAAGTCCGGTTCCGGCGAGCCATCGCTGCGACTGCCGACCTGGCCAGAGACGAACAGGAGATCGCCTGATCTGATCGCAGCCGAATAGGTCTGCGACGTGTAGAGGTCTTGCCGTCCTGCGGGAAAAACGGCGTCACGCGGGGCCATATGGATTTCTCCTGTTGTGGGCTGCTCGAAAGCGGTGCTGACGGACCGATGCCCGTCAGATGTGGATCTCTCGCTTGAAGAAGTAGTGCAGCACGAAGTGGCCCGGAGAGACGACTGCAACGAGCTCCCAGCCGTCAGCACCGAGTTTCCCGAGGGCGCCAGCATCCAGAGTATTCTCGACCACCAGATATTCCCATTGCATGGCTCTCTCCCTTTTCCTGATTGAAGGATGGCGCGGGCCTTGCCGACTACGTCGGCGAAGGCGGCCGATCAGCGGGCAGTCGGGGTGACAACGAGCTCGACGGTGGATCGGTTCACGTCGGCAGCACCACGACCCTGGAGCCCACCGGGACACGACGATAGAGGTCGATGACATCCTGGTTGATCAGCCTGACGCAGCCGGATGAGACCATTGTGCCGATTGTCCACGGCTCAACCGTTCCATGCAGCCGATAGAGCGTGTCGGCGCCGTCCCGGTAGAGATAGAGCGCCCGCGGGCCAAGCGGGTTATCCGGCCCACCGGCCAGGCCACCAGCGAAGCGACCATAACGATCAGGCTCGCGCCGGATCATGTTCGGCGTAGGGGTCCAGCGCGGCCATTGAGCCTTGCGACCGACCAGTGCGGCGCCCCGGAAATTGAATGCCTCCTCCTTGCCGACGCCCACGCCGTAGCGCAGCGCGCGCCCATTCTCGCCGACGAGATATGCATGTCTCTGCGCCAGATCGACGACGACGGTCCCCGGCAAATGGCTCGTCTCGTACGGCACAACCTGCCTGAGGAAGCGCGGGTCCATTTCTGATGTGTCGACCGCAGGGACGGGAAACGGCTCGCCATCGAGAGCGGCATACATAGCCATCCGGCCCGCATCGACCGCGGAAGGAAGTGAAGCTGCTTGGTCGACCGGCTGCCGGGCGATGCAGCCCGACAGGATGGCAGGTGCTCCGATGATGACGGCGCGGCGGGTCAGAGGCATCGGTGAAAATCGGCTCTCGGGACGGGATGACCCGGACAGAAGCGCCTCGCTGCCGCCACGTCCATTGGCTATGCAGTGATTGCAATCATAGCCAGATGGAATAAATGGATCTCACACTCGCCCTTCGCGCCTTCGTCCGCACTGTCGACCGCGGCTCCATGACCGCTGCCGCGCGCGACCTCGGCGTATCCCAGCCTGCCATCAGCAAGCATCTGCGAAATCTGGAAGCGCATGTCGGGGCGCGCCTGTTGGAGCGCTCGGCGCGGCTCGTGCGACCGACCCCACAGGGTCATCGGCTTTACGAAGTCACACAGCCGGCGATCGGTGCAATCGATGCTGCGCTGGAGGATTCACGGCGGGAGGCCGGCGTCGTGGAGGGACGGGTCCGCCTCCATGTCCCGAGTTGCATCGGGTCTAAGCACATCCATCCGATTGTGAACGACTTCCAGGCGGCCCATCCGGGCGTGAGCATGGAGCTCGTCCTCGAAGATCGCGTCATCGACCTGGTGCATGAGGATTTCGATCTGGCCGTGCGCTATGGGCGGCCAGAGGCGCGCAACGTCATCGTGCGTCGTATCGGGTTCATTCGGCGTTTTCTCGTCGCGGCGCCATCCTACCTCGCCAAGATCGGCGGGCTGGACGATCCTCGGCGCCTTTCGGAGATCGATATCGTCATAGCGAGCGCCATTCCGGCTCTGTCCGACAGTCTCAGCCTTCAGCACGACGAGGGTGAATTGAGCGTGCGCGTGAGCCCGATTCTGCGGACGAACAATGCACAGGTGCTGATTGCCTCGTTGTGCGAAGGTCGCGGTGTTGGGCCAGTGCAGCATCCCCTGGTGGCCGGCGATCTCGCTGCGGGGCGGCTGGTTCGCGTGCTGCCGAGCTACAAGATCAAGTCGACAGAAGCATTCCTCGCCTATCCATCGGTGCGGTACATGCGGCCCGTGATCAGGGCCTTCACGGATTTTGCCATCGCTCGCCTCCGTGCCGTCGACGGCATCAGCGCAACCGCCTGAACGCGCCAGGAGCGGACATTGGCGCGCTGGCGGGAAGCAGACGTTGAGCGCCTGCTTGGCCATCGTCATCTGGCGACCCAGATCAGCCATCCCAGAGAACAAGACATCTGGGCTGCGGTGCGCCTGCTTCAGACGTCATCAAGCCGGCAGGCAGCGGGCCCACAAGGACGCAATACAGGCGGCTTCCGCAGGAGGCTCATCACATCTGAGCATCAGGAGAGATGGCTATCGCATGCTCCGACAGGCGTCATGTACTCTGATCACCCTCGGACATCAGAGGTTGCTCGGCCATTTCCGCGACGATGGAATTGTCGATCGGCGTCTCGTAGGTCATCAACATGTAGCCGAGCACCGAGTAGAAGCCGACCGTCGCCATCAGGTCGAACACCGCCTCGCGCCCCAGTGCCGTGGCCAGCTCGGCTTCCAGCGCCAGCGACAGTCGCTTCTCGTCGAAGAGGGCATCGACCGCGCGCGCGATCAACCCATCCTCGCCCTCCGGCATACCGCGCAACGCGGCGATGCGGGCATCGCTCATGCCGAGCACGCGCGCCCGGCTGACATGATGCGCCCACTCATAGGGCGAGCCCATGCGATGGGCGGCGCGCAGAATCACCACCTCCGAGCGCACCGGGCCCAAAGCGCTGTCCTTGACGATATGCTGGCGCAAGGGCGCCCACGCCTTCAGCAGCGCCGGGTGATGCGCCATCGTCCTGTAGACGTTGAGCGCGCCGGCGAAGCCATCCTTCATTTCGGCGATGGTCTCGGGCCAGTCGGCATCGGCGATCGGCGGGCAGGGAGAGATGGTCATGAAGTGCCTCGCAGCCGCTCAGGGTTTGAGATATCGGTCGTAGAGCGCGGGCACCCGGTCGGCCCAGATGCCGGTGAAGCTGCGATAGCGCGCGACCTCAGCAAGGTCGATCTCGACACGCAGCACATCCTCTCGATCATGGTCGAGCGCGCCGAGCAGCTTGCCGTCTGGCCCGACCGCGCAAGAGCGACCGAAGAAGCGCTGCCCGCCGCGGCTGCCGCTGCGGTTGCAACTCAGGAAGAAGACGCCGTTCTCAGTCGCCCGCGTGTAGGCCCGGTGAACGAAGAGCGCCTCGTCCGTCACCGCCGCATCCTCCGCGCCGAAGGAGGCCCAGACCGAAGTGACGATGCTCGCGCCCTGAAGCGCAAGGATGCGGGTGATCTCGGGAAAGCGGATATCGTAACAGACCTGCATGCCGAGCCGCGTCCCGAAGACCGGATAGGTGTCGATGCTGTCGCCGCCGGTGAAGAACAGCTTCTCGTTCTGCCATTGATGGATCTTGGTGTAGTCGCCGATCACGCCCTCCGGGCCGATCAGCAGCGAGGCGTTGCGCATGACCCCGGCGCGCAGGCGGTCACGCAGGCCGAGGCCGATGACGAGATGCACGCGATGCCGCGCCGCGAGCGCGACCAGCGCCTTGATCTCCTCGCCATCGGGCGCCGCGCAGGCCTCGTAGAGCGCCGCGCCAAAATGCGGCACGTCGGCGACCATCGCCCCACCCGGCACCAGCGGCTCGACATAGCCGGTGTTGACGAGCTCCGGGAACAGGATGAGCTGTGCACCGCGCGCCGCTTCCGCCGCGACGAACTCATGGATGCGACGGAAATTCTCGGCCGGCGCCAGAGACTGGACATCGAGCTGGACGAGGCTGGCGGATATCATGCGTCTGCTCCGGCGATGCGGCGGCCGGCGGCGAAATCCCAGTCTCGCCCCGGCGCCGCGTTGATCAAGGCTCGCGTATAGTCGTGGCGCGGCCGGGCCAGCACTTCGGAGGCCGGCCCGTCCTCGACCACGCGGCCGCGCTGCATGACCATCACCTCGTCGCAAATCTGAGCCGCGACACGCAGGTCGTGGGTGATGAACAGCACCGCGATATCGCGCCGTTCCTGGATCTCCGCCAGCAGCGAGAGCACCTGCGCCTGCACGGAGACGTCAAGCGCCGAGACGGCCTCGTCAGCAACGATCACCTCCGGCTCCATCATCAGGGCGCGCGCGATGGCTATGCGCTGGCGCTGACCGCCGGAGAACTGGTGCGGGAAGCGCTCGAGGCTCGTGCTCGGCAGGCCGACCACCTCGATCAGCTCGGCCGCGCGCTTCAGCGCCGAAGCCCGATCCTCGCCGAGATTGAGCGGCCCCTCGATCAAGCTCTCGCCAATGCGCAGGCGCGGATTGAGCGAGCGGTTCGGATCCTGAAACACCATCTGCACGCGCCGCCGGGCGGGCGCGAGCGCCGCCTGGCCCTGAAGCTGGGCAATGTCCTGGCCATCAACGCGAATCTCGCCACCGGTAGGATGTTCCAGCCGGAGCAGGCAGCGCGCCACCGTCGACTTGCCAGAGCCGCTTTCGCCGACGATGCCCAGGGTGCGCCCGCGCGTCAGTGTAAAGCTGACGTCGTTCACCGCGCGGACCGTGCGGCTGTCCCGGCCCAGCAGCTTGCCGAGCAACGAACCGAAGCTGAAGGTCTTCTCGAGGTTGAGGATCTCGACGACCGGCTCGGCCTTTGCGACGGCCGCGCGCGCGGGGCGCGGCACCAGGGACGGCACGGCCTGTAGCAGGGCGCGCGTATAGTCCTCCCTCGGCCGGCTCAGCACCTGTTCGACCGGGCCGGTCTCGACGATCTCGCCATGCCGCATGACGCAGACCCGGTCGGCAATATCGACGACCACGCCCATATCGTGGGTGATGAACAGGACGGCCGTATTCTGCTTTTCCTGCAGTTCGCGGATCAGGCTCAGGATCTGCTTCTGCGTGGTGACGTCGAGTGCGGTGGTCGGCTCGTCGGCGATCAGGAGCTTCGGCTTGAGGGCTAGCGCCATCGCGATCATGACGCGCTGACGCTGACCGCCGGAGAGCTGGTGTGGATAGCTGTCGTAGATCCGCGCGGGATCGGGCAGATGCACCGCCTCGAAGGCGGCGAGAGCCGCGTCGCGGCGCTCCTTGGGCCGCATCTTCGTGTGCGCCCAGTAGACCTCGTCCATCTGCAGGCCGATGGTCAGCACCGGGTTCAGCGCCGTCATCGGCTCCTGGAAGATCATCGCCATCTCGGCGCCGCGCAGCGCCTTGGTTCGGGCCGGCGTCGCGGTCAGGATGTCCTCGCCGTTGAGCCGCACCGAGCCGACCGTCGCCCGCAACTCGTCGCGCGGCAGCAGGTCCATCGCCACCAGCGATGTCACCGACTTGCCCGAGCCGGATTCGCCGACGAGGCAGAGCGTCTCGCCCGGCATGATGTCGAAGGCGATGCCCTTCAGGATCTCGGTGGGTTCACGCCCGCAGGTCGCGACCCTGAGGTCGCGGATCGCGAGTACCGGCTGGGAGTCAGCGGTCGTCACGGTCACGGTGCCCTCCCCTGCATTTTCGGATCGAGCCGGTCGCGCAGCGCGTCGCCGAGCAGATTGATCGACAGGATGCAGGCCGACAACACGATCGCAGGCCAGAACACCAGCCAGTGGTTCATCGCGAAATAGAGCCGGCCCTCGGCCATGATGTTGCCCCAGCTCGGAATCTCGGTGCCAATGCCGACGCCGAGGAAGGACAGCGCCGCCTCGGTCAGGATGGCGGAGGCGTACATGTAGGTGCCCTGCACGATCAGCGGCGCGATCGTGGTCGGCAGCAGGTGCTTCCAGATCAGCTTGGCGGGGCGCGTGCCGAGCAGCATCGCCGCATCGACATAGGTTTCCTCGCGCGCCGCGATGACGCGGGCGCGGACGAGCCGCACCACCTGCGGGATCGCGGGGATCGTGATCGCGACGATGACGGTTACGAGCCCGCCGCGGACCAGCGCGACGATGGCGATGGCGAGGAGAATGCCGGGGATTGCCATCAGCCCGTCCATCATCCGCATGAGCACGCCGTCGACGCCACGATACCAGCCCGCGAGCAGGCCCAACGGCAGACCGATCAGGATCGCGCCGGCCGCGACGCCAGCGCCAACCAGCAGCGAGACCCGCGCGCCGTAGACCACGCGCGAGAAGAGGTCGCGACCGAAACTGTCCGTCCCCAACCAGTAGATGTTCGAGGCCGGCTTCAGGCGCATCGCAGCATTGAGCTTTGTCGGCTCGAAATTCGCGATCAGCGGCGCGAAGACGGCCATGGCGACGACTGCGACAAGCACCAGCACGGCCAGCACGGTCGTCCAATGCGGCGGGTTGCGCAGCAGGCGGCGGCGCGGCAGCGCGCTATGCATGGGGTTCGTCGAGGCGCTCATTGGTAGCGGATCCTTGGGTCGCTCAGCGCGTAGGACAGGTCGATCAGCAGGTTGATCAGGACATAGGCGCCGGCCGTCAGCAGGATGATCGCCTGAATCAGCGGGTAGTCGCGGGCGAGCACGCCGTCGATCACCAGCCGGCCGAGGCCGGGAATATTGAAGACGGTCTCGGTGACGACGACGCCGGATACCATCATGGCGAAGCCGGTGCCGACTACGGTGAGGATCGGGATCGCAGCATTGCGCAGCGCGTGGCGGAAAAGCACGATGCGCTCGCCCAACCCCTTGGCCCGCGCCGTCCGCACATAGTCCTCGCGCAGCACCTCGAGCATCGAGGCCCGCGTCATGCGCGAGACCAGTGCGATGTAAAAGGTCGAAAGCGCCAGGCCGGGCAGCAGGATGCGGTGAATGAACGGGCCGAAGCCCTCCGCCAGCGGCTTGTAGCCTTGTACCGGGAACCATTTCAGGTCGACCGCGAAGACCGCGATCAGCACATAGCCGATGACGAAGATCGGCACCGAGAAGCCGACGACCGAAAGCGCCATCACGAAGCGATCCACCATCCCGCCATGGCGCCAGGCGGCGAGCACGCCGAGCGGCAGGGAGATGACGACCGTGAAGATCATCGCCATGACCGCCAGCGCCAGTGTCGGCCCGATGCGCTGGCCGATCATCTCCAGCACCGGTCTCTGCGAGATCAGCGAATGGCCGAAATCACCGCCTGCCATGCCGCCGAGCCAGGTCGCGAACTGGTTCGCGAGCGGCTTGTCGAGGCCGAGGTTCTCGCGGATCGCCTCGAGCTGAGCCGGCGTCGCCTGGTCGCCGGCGATGGCCTGAGCCGGGTCACCGGGCGTCAGGCGCAACAGCAGGAAGACGAACAGCGCCACGAAGAACATGACGGGGATCGCCATGAGCAGCCTGCGCAGGAAATAGGAAGCCATGAGCGCTCCATGGACACGGCACCAGCGCAGAGCCGGTGCCGAAACAGGTTCGACAATGGCGGCGGCGGCGGGCGAAGCCGCCGCCGCGCGCCTGCCGGCTTACTTGCTGACGCCCCAGAACAGCGTGAGGGGGCCGGGCTGAAGGTTCTTCAGCTTCGTGCGCCAGGCAGCAACGGCCTGGAACTCGCCGGCGTTGAAATAGAAGCCCTCATCATAGGCGATCTGCTGGATCTCCTTCGCGATCTTCTTCTGATCGTCGAGCGTCGCGGCGGTGAGATAGGCGTTGCGCAACTCCTCGACACGGGCGCTACGCGGCCAGCCCGACCAGGCAGTATCCGAGCCGGATCCATCGAGCAGCGCGTGCACCGTGGGGTTCCAGATGCCGGCGACGCCCCAGTAAGTGAAGAGCATGTTCCAACCGCCCTGCGCCACCGGCTGCGTGCTGTTCTTGCGGGACTGCAGCGTCGCCCAATCCATCGCCGCGACGTCGACCTTGAAGCCGGCCTCGCGCAGGCGCTCCGCCGCAACGATCGGCTGCGTCGAGAGAATGGTGAGATCCGTCGGCTGCATCATCAGAACCGGTGTACCGTCATAGCCGGACGCCTTGAGCAGCTCCTTGGCCTTGGCCATGCGCTCCTTGGCGCTGCCTTTGAGATATTCCGAGCCCGCGTCGGAGGCCAGCGGCACGTCGCAACCATAGTCCGAGGCGCAGAGCTTGTAATACTGGCTGTCACCGATCGCAGTCTGCATCAGCTGTTCCTGATCCAGCGCATACATCGCCGCCTGGCGGACCTTCGGATTGTCGAAGGGCGGCAGGCGATGGTTGAAGCGCCCGGTCACCTGGCTGCCCAGCGCATTGATGGCATCGGTCTTGATCTCGTCATTGGCCTTGAGCAGCGGCAGCAGATCGATCGTCACCTGCTCGATCAGGTCGACATCGCCGGATTGCAGAGCATTGATCGAGGTCTGCATGTCGGGCATCGCCTTCCAGACGACCTTGTCGACATTCACCACCTTGCCGCCGGCAGTCCAGCTCATCGGCTCGGAACGCGGCTTGTAGTCGGCGTTCTTGACGTAGACCGCCTGGTCGCCGGGGCGGTACTCGGCAGCAACGAACTTGAACGGTCCCGAGCCTACCATCTCTGTGATCTGCTTGCCCGCAGGTGTCTCTGCGAGCCGCTTCGGCATCATGAAGGGCGGGACCGGCGAAGGCTTGGCGAGCAGTTCCAGCACCTGGCCGAAAGGCTTGGCGAGCTTGATCACCAGCACCTTGTCGGAGCTCGCCTCGATCGAGGCGACATGCGCCATCATCGTGCGGCCGGCGCCGTCATTGGCGGCCCAGCGCTTGAGAGAGGCGACGCAGTCCTCAGCCGTCACCGGCGTGCCGTCATGCCATTTCAGACCGTCGCGCAGGGTCAGCGTGTAGGTCAGCTTGTCGTCCGACACCGCATAGTCGGCCATCTGCGGCTTCGGGTTGTACTTGGCATCCATGCCAAGCAGCGTGTCGAACACCATGAAGCCATGGGTGCGGACGATCTGGGCCGTGCTCAGGATCGGATCGAGCGTCCTGAGCGGTGCCTGCATCACTGCGTTGATCGTTGTCTCGGCAAATGCCGGCAACGCGTGAAGAGAGCCAGCGAGCAGTGCTGCAGCGCCGAATGTCTTGAACCGGATCGTCATGTTACCCCTCGTTTTTGATTGCGTGTCTGTCGTCGTCAGGCGGGAGCGTCGCTCCACGGATACGCTTTCGCCGTGTCGAGCTGGCGGTATGGGATCAGCCGCACATCGGCGGGCCCGAGATCGGGCGTGTCGACCACGAGGATGCGGTCGGCCATCGGCTCGTAATAGTCACGAAAATGCGTCTTCGAGCGCAGCAGGATGACGTCGTAGTCCTCCGGCCGCTCGCCGAAGATGAAGAACGGGTCGCCATCGACGGCGAAGGCGAAATGCGAGACCACCGAGACGCGGATCGCGCCGATCTGGAGCAGCGCGGTCAGCCCCAGATCGACGAAGGAGCCGTGCTGGTAGCGTCCGGACACCGTGAAGGATTTCGGTCCCGACCAGAGCACCGTTGCGGCGACCTCGACTGGCCCTCCGGTTTCAGGCGCCGTCTTGCCGGCGAGCGCGACCTCGATACGAGCCCCCTTGCCCGCTTCATGAGCCCGAGCTGCGGTTTCCGGATCGAGCAGGAACGGCACGGCGACGCGCCCGACATCGCGGCCTAGCAGAGCACGCAGAAGATGGGTCGAGTCGTTCATCCGGTCGGCATGTTCGAGCAACACGATCGGCCGGCCCTTCGCGGGCTGGCGTTCGACATTGGCCAACGCCTCCTCGACACTCAGGATCGAGATGGCGTTTGCGATGTCCTGTCGCGCCCCGCGCAACCGCTCGGAAAAGGCCTGCGCCTTCGCTTCGGCGGCATCCTGCCCCTCCCAGTCGAGGCAGATCACCGACATGCCGGTGTTGGCGCTGTCGGCATAGGAAAAGCCGGCCATGATCGAGATATCGCAGTCGCCCGTCAGTTCCGCGCCGCGTGCCTCGGCGATGATGGAGGCGAGAGGCTGCAGTGCTGTCGCGGACATGATCGAGGGAATGACGACATCCGGCCGCGCCACGGCGACGCCGGGGCGCTTTCCCTCGCGCAACAGTCTGAGCAACGCTCGCGCCGCGCGCTCGCCGGTTTCGCCCATGTCGATATGCGGCGAATGGCGATAGGCGACGGCGATATCGGCGCCGCGCACGGTCTCCCGATCGATATTGCCGTGATAGTCGAGCGCGACAGCGACCGGCAGCGCCGGGAAGGCCGCGCGCACCGCGTCGATGACGTGCCGCTCGACATCCGGATATCCCGAAGCCCAGCAGGCGCCGTGCAGGAACAGGATGACGCCATCGAGCGGGCCGTTCTGGCCGAGGCCGTCGAGGATTTCGCGCGTATAATGTTCGACAGCGGGGTCGGCCGCCGGCCCGAGCGCGCCGAGCAGCGTATGGAACAGCGGCACGAACTCCGCGCCTTCCGCCTCGCAGATTTTCAGGCAGCCTCCTGGCACCGTGTTGGTACCGCGGAACCGCTCGATCAACTCGGCCCCTCGCACGCAGACCCGCTCGAACTCCGCCAGTTCCACGATCTGCGGAACGGCCGTGACCGATTCGAGATTGAAGCCGGCGAAGGCGATGCGCGGGTTCATGGCAGCCGTCAGCCCCTGACCGCCGCGTCGATCGCGCCGCCGATGCGCTCGACGATCTGGTCGACCTCTTCTGGGGCGATGATGTAGGGCGGCGCCAGCAGCACATGGTCGCCGAGCCGGCCGTCGATGGTGCCGCCCATCGGATAGCTCAGAAGGCCGCGCGCCATCGCCTCCTTCTTGATCTGGGCGTGGATCTTCAGCGCCGGATCGAAGGGCGTCTTCGTCTCCTTGTCGGCGACGATCTCGATCCCGCGAAACAGGCCGCGCCCGCGGATGTCGCCGACATGGGCATGCTGGCCGAGCCGCGCATCGAGCCCCGCCTGCAGACGTTCGCCCATCAGCCGGACGTTCTCCAGCATCGACGGCTTCGAGATCAGCTCGACGACCTTATTCGCCGCAGCCGCCGCCATCGGATGGCAGATATAGGTGTGGCCGTGCTGGAAGAGGCCCGAACCTTCGGCGAAGGCGCGATAGATCCTTTCGGAGAGCAGCACGGCGCCGATCGGCTGGTAGCCGCCGCCAAGCCCCTTGGCGATCGTGACGAGGTCGGGCGAGATGCCATCCTGCTCGCAAGCGAACATGGCGCCGGTCCGCCCCATGCCGCACATCACCTCGTCGAGGATGAGCAGCACGCCGTATTTGTCGCAGATGCGGCGGATGCGGGCGAAATAATCCGCGACCGGCCCGACCGCGCCGAGCGTAGCGCCGACCACCGGCTCCGCGATGAAGGCGATGACCTCTTCGGCGCCAAGTTCGAGGATCTTCGCTTCGAGCTCGTCGGCGAGTCGGGCGGCATAGGCTTCCGGCGCCTCACCGTTCCTCTGGTCGCGGTAGGCATAGCAGGGCGAGACATGGTGGGTTTCGGGCAGGATCGGCTGGAACTGCGCCCGCCGCCAGGCATTGCCGCCCGCCGCCAGCGCCCCCAACGTATTGCCGTGATAGCTCTGCCGGCGCGCAATGAAGTGACGGCGCTGCGACTGGCCGATCTCGACGAAATATTGCCGCGCCATCTTCATCGCCGCCTCGACAGCCTCAGAGCCGCCGGAGACGAGGTAGACGTAGTCCAGCCCTTCGGGTGCGAGCGCGACAAGTCGCTCGGCAAGCTCCTCGGCCGCCTCGGTCGTGAAAAACGAGGTGTGCGCATATGCGATGCGGTCCATCTGCGCGCGCATCGCGGCCATGACTTGGGGGTGGCCATGACCGAGGCAGGACACCGCGGCACCGCCCGAGCCGTCGATATAGCGACGACCCTCCCTGTCGGTGATGAAGACCCCATCCCCCGCGACTGCCTCGGGCAGTCGGGCTCCGATCGAACGGTGAAGGATTCGAGTCATGACGTGTCCGGGGTTGCGCGGACCGAGATCCGCTGCGCCAAGCGGTTCATGGCATGCCCTCCCCTCTGTTGCAACGTTTGTATTATCACGCAGCAAAAGAAAACAATTGACGCCTATCGTGGCGCGGCCACTTTCCTCCAACTGTGATCGCTAGCGCGCACGGGCGACGAAATTCGTTTGAATTCCGCCTCAGATCGCGAAATGGTCGGGCGCGAAGGACGTGATTCAAATGTTGCAGAACGATTCATTGCGCGACCGCATCATCGCTCGTTTCGAGACGATGTCGCCGCAGCTCCAGCAGGCCGCACGCTATATTCTGGAACACCCGCAGGAAGTGGCCCTGATCTCAATGCGGGAATTGTCGCGCAATGCCGGCGTCCAGCCCTCGACGATGACGCGACTGGCGAAGTTTCTCGACCTTCCCGGCTATGACGACATCCGCGCCCATCATGCCGAGGCGCTGCGCCTGCGTGCCGACGGCTTCGCCGCCCGCGCGGTCCTGCACGGTGCCGAAGCGCAGGACATGGCGGCAACGCAGCTCTCGCTCCGCATGCTGCAGGGGCTCGCGGCGCAGATCGCGCGCCTGACTGAACCGACCGCGCTGGAGCGCCTTTCAGCCGCCGCCGACCGGCTGTCGCGGGGCCGCCGCGTCTTCGTGCTCGGCCTTCGATCGTGTCACTCGGTCGCCTGGCATTTCCATTACGTCATGGCGCTGCTGGGCGAGAAAACCATCCATCTCGACGGCCCTGCCGATACGGTCGGTGACGGGTTGATCCGGGCCGGCACCGACGATGTCCTGCTGGCGATCTCGATCAACCCTTATGCGTCGCACAGCCTTGAATTGGCGCAACTCGCACGCGACAAAGGGCTCGGCATCGTCGCAATCACGGACAGCGAGGTTTCGCCGCTGGTCGGCATCGCCGACCACACGATCTTCTGCCCAACGGAGAGCCAGAGCTTCTTCCACACGCTGACGCCGGCGCTCGCGATCTCCGAGGTGCTGTGCAGCCTGTTGGCGAACAAGGACCGCGCCGCCGCTCTGGACGCCCTGCAACGCGCTGACCGGCACCTGCTGTCCCTCAACACCTATGCCAGCGCCATTCCACGCCGGAGGATTTGAGCCATCGGCTTGGCGAGGTCTGGGCAGCTGATGAAAGCGGCCTGGCCCGAGCGATCACGAGTCGGGCCTTCGCGGCGGCAAACCGCGCCGGGATCATAGCGATCTCGGCAGGAGCAGTCCTTCGAATGCGGGACAAGCGGTCCCTATCGACCGGTTATCATCCTGACCTATAGTCAAGCCTGTGCATGACGCCGGCAATAAAGGGACGGGCGATGGCGATGAAGACGAGTTCGGCCTTCGAGGGATTCGCGATGTTGGCCGGCATGGCGGGGCTCATGGCAGCCACCGTTGCTACGGCGCAGGACAAGCCGCTGGCGAGTATCAAGGGCGCCGACCCCGATGTCCGCATCGACATTACCTCGCTGAAGCGAACTGAAGCCGAGACTCTGACGCTGCGCCTCCAGGTGACCAACAACGGCAACAGCAGCTACAGCATGGTGGCCGACAACATTCGCCTGATCGACCTTGCCGGCCGGCGCAGCTATACGCCCGGCGTCACTGGCCCAAGCTGCTCGACGCAAGCAGGCAAAACCTCCTCTTGCTACGCCATCTTCGGCGCGCCGCCGGCGACGACAAAGACGATCAACATCCAGTTCTACGAAAAGGTCGATCTCATCTCCGGCGTGCCGATCGATGTACGATAGCCCGACCGCCTGGCGCGGCCTGCTCTGCTGCGCAGGGCTCGCCTCCGGCCTGCTCCTTCCATCTTTTGCCGCGATGGGACAGTCGAGCCCTTCCCCCACCTTTCGCAGCAGCGAGATCGTTTTTCGCTCCTCGCCGATCAGCTTCCCGTCCGGAAACATCACCTTTCCAAGCGCGCCGCTGCAGACCGAAACGCCGACAGCGATCGAGATCACCTTGCCGGCAGACGTGCTGTTCGACTTCGACAAGGCCGAACTGCGCCCGGACGCGCTGGATGCCTTGCGAGAGCTCGCGGGAATCATCAAGGCCAAGGCCCGCGGCCCGGTGACGATCCAAGGCTATACAGATGGGCTGGGCGCCGACGCCTATAATCAGAAGCTGTCGGAGCGCCGTGCCAACGCCGTCAAAACCTGGCTGATCTCCCGCGAGGGCGTGGCGATGAAGGCCCTGACGGCTTCCGGCTTCGGCGCGAGGAACCCCGTTGCCCCCAATCGCAAGCCGGATGGCAGCGACGATCCGGATGGCCGGCAGTTGAATCGCCGTGTGACCATCGTCATCCGGAAGTAGCTGGGTCGATCAACACGAAGCCACGGCGTGCGCGCCATGGCGAGTCATGCAGCTTGCAAACAAGCAACACATCGTCGCCAAGCCGCCGAGATCCCGATTTGCGCCTTCTCCGCCTTCGCGCGCCATGCAGAATAATCCGATTGATTTGCCGGGCGGCGCTGCGTCTCCCCGAAATGCGAGCGAAGCTTGTGGCTATCAACGGAAGAGTCTCGACCAAGCGTCGTTCGGCCGCTCGGGCTTTGCTCGTCTCGACGGCGTTGAGCTCGGCGGCAATCGCGCTCTTCGGCGCCCCGCCAGCAATGGCGCAGACGGCCTACTGGAACGGCCCTGCGGTGGGCGGACCGGGAACAGGCACGGTGAACGGCGGCACCGGCACCTGGAGCGTCTTCAACGCCAACTGGACGGATGTCGGCGGCGTATTCAATGCGCCGGCGGCCTATCCGGTCTCCGCCATTTTCCTGGGCACGCCGGGCACCGTGACAGTGGACAGCAGCTCCGGTGCCATCACTGTCACCGGCATGCAGTTTGCGATAAGCGGCTATCAGGTGATCGGCGATGCGATCACGCTGACCGCGCCGCAGACCACGATAGGCGTCGGCGACGGCACGCTGGCGGGGGCCGGCTACAACGCCTACATCGACTCAGCCCTAACGGGAGCGGGCGGGCTGCAAAAGACAGATCTCGGCACGCTGGTCCTTTCCGGCGCCAACAACTATGCGGGCGCGACCATCATCGACCAGGGTGTGTTGCAGGCCATAGCCGCGAATACCTTCAGCCAAGCCAGTGCGACCACGGTGAACACGGGCGGGACGCTCGATCTCGGCGGCTTCGCCCAGTCGATCAACAGCGTGGCACTGAGTGGCGGCACCCTGCGCAACGGTGCGCTGTCCGGCGCAATCAGCTCCACCGGCGGCAACGTTTCCGGCCTTCTTGGCACTGCATCGCTGTCGGCGAGCGCGGGCACGACGACGCTGTCCGGCGCGAACAGCTATACCGGCACGACCTCGATCACCGGCGGCACGCTGACGGCCGGGAACGTCAATGCCTTCAGTGCGCTGAGCGCGACGACGGTGGGCGCGGGTGGCACGCTCGATCTCGGCGGCTTCGCCCAGATCATCAACACCGTCAATCTCGCTGGCGGCACCCTGACCAACGGCACGCTGACCGGCGCGATCAGCTCGACGGGCGGCACCATATCCAACCTCGCGGGCACCGCGTCCCTGTCCGTGAGCGCCGGCACGACGACAGTGAGCGGCTCGAACGCGTATACCGGCCCCACCTCGGTGTCCGGCGGCAAGCTCTCGGTCGACGGCTCGCTGTCGAGCTCGGCGGTCACCGTGCTCTCCGGGGCTACGCTCGGCGGCAACGGCACGATCGGCGCGACGACCATCCAGTCCGGCGCGATCATCGCACCCGGCAATTCGATCGGCACGCTCAACGTCATCGGCAACCTGACGCTGGCGCCGGGTTCGACCTATGAGGTCGAAATCGCGGGCAACGGCACCTCCGACCGCATCGCCGTGACCGGCATCGCCACGCTGACAGGCAGCCAGGTCGGCGTCACCGCGCTCGACCCGCAGACGAGCTACGTCAACGGCCAGCGCTACACGATCCTGACCGCGACAGGCGGCGTGGCGGGCGCCGCGCCGGGCGCGGTCTCGCACTCGGCCTTCCTCGATCTCACGGTGGACAAGCAGGCCAGCCAGGTCGACCTCGTCATCGCGATCAAGGGCAAGGGCAGCGATCCCAGCACGGCTCCGGCGATCTTCCAGACGGTGGCGCAGACGCCCAACCAATATGCCACTGCGGCCGGGCTCAACTCCCTGCCTCAGGTCGGCGGGACGCTGGCGCTCTACAACAGCCTGCTGACGCTCGATGCGCCCGGCGCGCGCGCCGCCTTCGATGCGCTTTCCGGCGAGATCCACGGCTCCGCGAAGACCGCTCTGATCGAGGGGAGCTGGTTCCTGCACAACACCATGAACGACCGCCTGCGCTCGACCTTCGGCGCGGTCGGCGCGGCCCCGATGGTGACGATGAATTATGGCTTCACGGCCGATCTCGCCCCCGCCGTGAAGGGGCCGATGCCGCGGCTCAGCACCGAGCGCTTCGCGGTCTGGGGCCAGGGCTTCGGAACCTGGGGCAAGAGCGAGGCTCAAGGGGGCATCGCCAAGCTGACCCGCTCGACCGGCGGCCTGATGATCGGCGCCGATGTCGGCATGTTCGATGCCATGCGTTTCGGCGTCGTCGCGGGATATAGCCGTTCGGAGTTCGACGTGAAGGGCCGCCTCTCCTCGGGCGAGAGCGACAATTACCATCTCGGTCTTTATGGCGGCGGTCAGTGGAGTGCGCTCGGGTTGCGCACCGGGGCCAGCTACACCTGGCATGACGTTTCGACGCGGCGTACGGTCGCCTTCGCCGGCTTCAGCGACAACCTGCGGAGCGACTATAATGCCGGCTCCGCGCAGGTCTTCGGCGAACTTGGCTATCGCATCGATCTCGGCCAGGCGTCGTTCGAGCCCTTCGCGGGCCTGACCTATGTCAACCTGCACACGGAGGGTTTCCGAGAGATCGGCGGCGCAGCGGCGCTGTCGGCTCGCAGCGACGACACCAATGTCGGCTACTCGACACTCGGCCTGCGCGCCTCCACCAGCTTCGCATTCTCGCAGATGGACCTGACGATTCGCGGCGCCCTCGCCTGGCGTCACGCCTTCGGCGACGTCGATCCAGCGGCCAGGTTGGCCTTCTCGGGCTCCGACGGTTTCACGGTGGCGGGGCTGCCGATCGCGAAGAACGCCGCGCTCGTCGAGGCCGGCCTCGACCTCGCCATCAGCAAGAGCGCGACGCTCGGCATCTCGTATACGGGGCAGCTCGCCACGGACGCCCAGGACCACGCCTTCAAGGCAAACCTCGCCATGAGGTTCTGACGCGGAAACGGCTCCAGTCGACATCTTTGACCTTCCATCATTCGAAGGCCCTGGAGAGGGATGCCGGCCGAGGTCATTTACCCAATGGGGCGCCGGCAGCGGGGAAAGCTCCACACTGACCCGTCTCCGCGGAGCCAACCGACCGTTCAGGTCTTCGAGTACGGGGCCAGGCGCGCCGTCACAGCCCGCTCGCGCTGGCGCGCAGATGTTCATGCGCCAGCGTGGCCGTGATCCAGTCGACGAAGGCGATGATGTCCGGGTTGCCTCGATCTTCCCGGCGGTAGAGCAGGCGATGGGCGATCGCTGAAATCCCCAACGGGCCGAACGGCATCACAAGCTGACCGCGACGCAGATGATCATGGGCCTGCAGCGTCGATTCGAGCGCGAGTCCCAGGCCGTCCGCCGCGACGGCGAGCGCGAGATGAGCCCGGTCGAACTGCAGCCCGCGCGGATTGAGCGGCACCAGCGGCGCATGTCTCGCCGACCATTGATCCCACGGCACCACGCAGCGCAGCGAGTGGATCAGCGGCACGCGTGCGATATCCGCCGGATGGGCCAGCCGGTGCTCGGCGATGAAGTCGGCGCTCGCCAATGGCGTGATCAGTTCCTCGGCCAGCGGCACCGCCTCGCAGGATTCGGGTACCGGCCGCGCATATTGGATGTCGACGAGGATGCCGTCCTGGCCGAGCCGCGCCGGCTCATGGCTGGCGTAGAGCGCAATGTCGATCGCCGGGTGCTCGCGCAGGAACTGCCCGAGCCGAGGCGCCAGCCATAATGTCGCGAAGCTGGGCGAGGCATGGATCGGCAGGCGGCGCACGCCGGCGCCCGACGCGACGCGGCTGGTGGCGGTCACCAGCCGGGCAAAGCTCTCGCCGATCGAGGCGCTGTAGGTCAGAGCCTCCTCGGTCGGCACGACGCTGCGCTTGACGCGCAGAAAGAGCGGACGGCCGAGCATGCCTTCGAGCGCGCGCATCTGATGGCTGATCGCCGAAGGGGTCAAATTCAGCAGCTTGGCCGCGCCGGCAAAGCTTCCCGCCTCCATCACGGCCCGGAAGGTCGCGAGCCACTGCAAAGGAGGAAGGCCGCGGATCATTGGCAAATCCTGCTCACCGATAGCGCCATCCTTATTCGTTTTTGGCGCGGCATTTGGCCATGCTAGCACTGAGAAATGAGGAATGCAGCTCACCAAAAGAAGCTGCTGATGTTCGGGAGGAGACGTTGCCCGCATGAGCGGGGAACGAGGGTTGGCGGGAGGGTTCAAGCCCCCCGTTCATTCGCCGCTGGTGCCTGCCCGGCCCGGTGCGCGCTCTTTCCGTTCGTCAGTTTCCTCGCTCGATGAAGCTGGCCCGATCCCAGATCGGCCTCAAGGCGGAAGGCTGAGACGACATGAACCTGCATCGAATGCTCCTCGAACGTAAGGCGGCCGGAAAGCCCGTCACGGTCGCCATCATCGGCGCCGGAAAGTTCGGAACCATGTTCCTCTCGCAGGCTCGGAATACCGACGGCATGCACATCGTCGGCGTCGCCGATCTCAACACCGACAGGGCGCGCTCCCAGCTCAAGCTCGCCTGCTGGCCCGAGGAGAAATACGCGGCAACCAGCATCGATGATGCGCTCAAGCACGGCGCGACGATGATTACGGACAATGCCGAAGGCCTGATCACCCATCCCGGTGTCGAGGTCGTCATCGAGGCCACCGGCGATCCCGGCGCGGGCATCGCCTTCGCGCTGAAGGCGATCGAGCACGGCAAGCACATCATCATGGTCAATGTCGAAGCCGACGCTGTCGCCGGCCCGATCCTGGCGCGCAAAGCGAAGGCCGCCGGCGTGGTCTATTCGCTCGCCTGGGGCGATCAGCCGGCCCTGATCGCTGACCATGTCGACTGGGCCCGGGCGGCGGGGTTCAAGGTGGTCTGTGCCGGCAAGGGCACCCGCTACCACCCGACCTACCACCAGTCGACGCCCGACACGGTCTGGGACATCCTCGACAAATACATGAAGATCAAGGATCGCAACTCGATCAATCCGAAGATGTTCAACTCCTTCGTCGACGGCACGAAGTCGGGCATCGAGATGACGGCGGTCTGCAATGCGACAGGCCTCCATGCGCAGGCCGAAGGCCTCTCCTTCCCGCCGGCGACGCGCTTCGAGCATGCCGAGATCTGCAAGCCGAAGGCCGATGGCGGCGTGCTCGAACGGGCGGGCGTCACCGAAGTGACCTCGTCGGTCTATCGCGACGGCACCGACGTGCCGCATTCGCTGGTGATGGGCACCTATGTCGTCTTCGAAAGCGACAGCGCCTATAGCGAGGAGTGCTTCCGCGAGTACAGCATGCTCCCGGACAAGAGCGGCCGATATGCCTGCCTCTACCGGCCGATCCACATGATCGGGCTCGAGCTCGGCATCTCCGTCGCCTCCGCCGCCCTGCGCAAGGAGCCGACCGGTGCGCCGATCACCTTCAACTCCGATGTCGTCGCCACCGCCAAGCGCGCGCTGAAAGCCGGCGAGATGCTGGACGGCGAAGGCGGCTTCTGCGTCTGGGGCAAGCAGACCCCAGCATCGGCCTCGCTCGACGAAGGCTACCTGCCGCTCGGCCTCGCCCACAACGTCAAGCTCAAGACCGACATTGCCGAAGGCCAGCGCCTGAAATGGAGCGATGTCGCCTACGACCCCGCCAGCACCGCCGTGAAGGTCCGGCGCGAGATGGAGGCCGCTTTCGCCCGCCCCAATACCCGGGCGGCGTGACCACGACGCCGCGCCTTAAGGCGCGGCGCCGCATCCCGAGCCCGAAAACGGGCCGTTCATAATCGAGGAGGAGACCATCATGAGGATCGAGGGACGTCGCTTTCCTACCCGCCGCGCCGCGCTCCGGGGGCTCGCCACCGGTGCGGCGCTCGTCGCCATGCCGGGTGTGCTCAGGGCACAGAAGATCAGCTGGATCGGCGCCAATGCCGCCTCACAGCAAGACTTCATCGGCATCAGTCTCGACTTTTTCGGCAAACGCCTCGGTGAACTGAGCAAGGGCCAGATCGACGTTTCCAGTCATCATGGCGGGGCGCTCGGCGGAGAACGCGAGCATGTCGAGGCGGTGCTGCAGGGCGCCATCCAGATCGCAACGCCCGGCCAGGGCGTCGTCGCAGGGTGGTACCGCCCCGCCGAGGTCTGGACCCATCCCTATCTGTTCAAGGACGTCGCCCATAAGGATCGGGTCTGGGACACGATGCGGGGGGAATACCAGGACGACATCGCCAAGGCCGCCAAGCTGCGGCCGCTCGGTGCGATCCCGCGCATGCCGCGTATGCTCTCCTGCAACCGGGTGGTGAAAGTGCCCGCCGACATGAAAGGCCTGAAGATCCGCGTGCCGGAAACGGCACTCTGGCGCCGAACCTTCGAGCTCTTCGGCGCCTCGCCCACGCCGCTGCCCTTCCCGGAGGTCTTCCAGGCGCTGAAGTCGAGCGTCATCGACGGTCAGGAGAACCCGATGGGGCTGACCTACAACTCCGGCATCTTTGACGCCAACACCCATCTCTCGCTGACCGAGCACATGATGCAGGACAACTGCATTCTGATGGGCGACCAAGCCTATCAGAAGCTGACGCCGGAACTCCGGCAGGCGGTCGACCAGGCGGCGCGCGACATGGAAGCCGAGATGCGCCCCAAGGTGATCGCCGACGACGCCCGCATCCTCGAGCTGATCAAGGCCAAGAAGATCGTAATCTCGGAGGTCGACAAGGCCGCCTTCACCGCAACCGTGAAGAACCTCACCACCGAGTTCCCGGCCGGGAAAAAATGGGCCGACCGCATCGGCCAGATCGCCTGACGCGCGAAGCCTTGCCGCGCTGACGCGCCGCCTCGGCTCCCGCCGCAGCGGTGCGTCAGCGTCTCCCAATTCCCCGGACAGACAGCGGAGCTTCGCATGAAGGCGGTCATCGGCAGCCTATCGAACACCGTCACCGAGATCGCCAAATTCGTGCTTGGCCTGTGCGTCGCCGCGATCGTGCTGATCACGCTGGCCGCCGTCTGGTGGCGTTACGTCATGAACGCGCCGATCGCCTGGATCGAGCAAGTCTCGAACATCCTGTTCATCTGGATCACCTTCATCGGCGCCGCCGTCCTGTACCGCCAGAAGCTCCATATCGGCGTCGACATGTTCATCAGCATGCTCAGGGGGCGCTCCCAGCAGATCATGTTCTGGGTGATCGAGATCGCCAACCTGGCCTTCATCGTCGTGCTGTTCATCTACAGCGTGAAGCTGTCGATCGACGTCCTGCCGAACACCTATGGCGCGCTCGATATCACCCCTGCCTGGTTCTATTTCTCCGCGCCGGTCTCCTGCGCGATGATGATGCTCTATTTCGTCGAGAAGATCGTCGATCCCTCGAAAAGGCAGCCTGAAGGCTACGCGGGGGACTTCTGACGATGAGCACCGTCCTGATTGGCAGCTTCTTCCTGCTGCTGACGATTTCCGTGCCGATCGCATTCGCGATGGGGCTGGCGACGATGGCCGCGATCATGGCCCATGGCTCGCTGCCGATGTCGATCCTGGCGCAACGCACGCTCGTCGGCGCCGACTCCTACGCGCTACTCGCCATCCCGTTCTTCATCCTGGCCGGCAACCTGATGAACGGCGGCGGCATCACCAACCAGATCATCAGTCTGGCCAATGCCATGGTCGGCCGATTCCGCGGCGGCCTGGCGCTGACTTCGGTGACGGCGGCGATGATCTTCTCCGGCCTGTCGGGCTCAGCCGCGGCCGACGCGTCGGCGCTCGGCAAGGTCCTCATCCCGGCGATGAAGAAGCAGGGCTATGGCGGCGGCTTCGCTGCTGCGCTGATGGCATCTGCCTGCGTCAACGGGCCCATCATCCCGCCCTCGATCCCGCTCGTCATCTACGGGCTGTCGGCCGGCAAGGGCGTCTCGATCATCGCGTTGTTCCTCGGCGGCATCGTGCCGGGCATCCTGCTGGCGCTCTCGCTGATGATCGCGGCCTATTGGGTTTCGGTTAGGCGCAAGTACCCGGTCTCGGAAGCCGTGCCTGTCCGCGAGATTCCCCGGCTGATCATACCGGCCAGCTGGGCCTTGATGATGCCCGTCATCATCCTGATCGGCGTCACGGGCGGTGTCGTCACGGTCACCGAGAGCGCGACGATCGCCGTCGTCTACGCCGCCTTCATCGGCTTCTTCGTCTACAAGGAACTCAGCCTGAAGACGATCTGGCCGATCCTGGTCCAGACGGCTCTCGACACCGCGCTGGTGATGTTCATCATCGCGCTGTCGTCAGGCTTCGGCTGGCTTCTGGCGGTCTCGGGCACGCCGCGCGCCATTGCGATCTGGATCGCCTCGGTCTCCTCCGATCCCACGATCATCCTGATGATGATCAACGTCTTCCTGCTGATCATCGGCATCTTCATGGAACCGCTGCCGGCGATGTTCATCCTCATCCCGGTGTTGGTGCCGGTGGTGCAGGCCGTCGGCATCGACCTCGTCCATTTCGGGCTGGTGATGGTGTTCAACCTGTGCCTGGGGCTGATCACGCCGCCGGTCGGCATCCTGCTCTATATCTGCGCCAACTTCGCCGGCGTGACGCTGGAGGAAGAGAGTCGGGAATTGGGTCCGTTCCTCGGAGCCGGCTTCGTCGTGCTGGTGATCATCTCGCTGTTCCCCGCGACAGTGCTCTGGCTGCCGAGGTTGCTCGTCGATTACTGAGCGGCTCAGCCCAATTTCGGGGTGGCGGCGGCCTGGTCGCCGGCACCTCCAGGCTTCTCGCCGCGACGCGCGGAACCATCGCGATGCGGGACGGTTCCTCTCCGTCGGATGGAGGCTCCAGCATGGCACCGCGGGCGATCTGGAAGGGCGTCTTGAAGGTCGCCGAATTGACCTGCCCCGTTTCGCTTTACACGGCCGCGTCCACCGCGGAGCGCATTTCCTTCCACACCCTGAATCGCAAGACCGGCAACCGCGTCCAGCGACAGTTCGTCGACGAAGTCACGGGCAAGCCGGTCGAGCATGACGACCAGGTCAAGGGATATGACCGCGGCGGCGGGGACTATATCGTCCTCGAACCCGAGGAGATCGCGGCCGCCATTCCGGAGAGCGACAAGACGCTCGACGTCTCCACCTTCCTGCCCTGCGACGAGATCGACGACATCTTCCTCGATCGTCCCTACTACATTGCGCCGAGCACGCCCGTGGCGGCCGAAGCGTTCGCGCTGATCCGGGAGGCCATGATCGAGCAGGAATCCGCGGCTCTGGCCCGGACCGTGATCTTCCGGCGAATGCGCTCGATACTGATCCGCCCCCACGGCAAGGGCCTCATCGGAACCACCCTGAACTTCGATTACGAGGTGCGCTCGGCCGAGGATGCCTTCAGCGACGTGCCGAAGATCAAGATCCAGGACGAGATGCTCGATCTCGCCAAGCACATCATCGAGACGAAGGCGGGCGCATTCGATCCCAAAGCCTTCGATGACCGCTATGAGGCCGCTCTCGCCGAACTCGTCAAGGCGAAGATCGAAGGCCGGAAGTTGAAGCCGAAGAAGCTGCCCGCGCCGGCGAAGGTCGTGGACCTGATGGAGGCTCTGCGTCAGAGCGCAGGAGGCACCGGCAAGGCTTCGTCGAAGGCTCGGGAACCCGCGAAGCGGAAAGCAGCCGCCGAGCGGCGCAAGGCGAGCTGATTCAAGAGCGACGAGGCTCAAGGCTCTTCTTCAGCGCATCCATGATGCTGATGACGTTGCCTTCGCTCTTCGGCTTGGGGCGGGACTTCGTCGCCTTGCGGCCCTTCTCCTTGGCCTTGATGATCGACAGAAGCTCGTCCTGCACGGGGTCCTCTGCCAGGTCGGGCGACCAATCCTTCGTCCGGGATTTGATCAGCTTCTCCATCAGCGGCTTCATGTCCGCCTCGGGCTCGGCCTTCTTGATCCCGGCGAAGTAAGGCTTCTCGTCGCGGACCTCGTCGCCATAGCGCAGTGTCCAGAGGACGATGCCGTTGTCGCGGGGTTCGAGCAGGACAGCGCGCTCGCGGCGATACAGAACCACCCGCGAGATCCCCACCGTCTTCGTCGCCTTCATCGCCTCCCGAATAACCGCAAAGGCCTCCTCTCCGACCTTCCCGTCGGGCACGAGATAGTGCGGGGCGTCGTACCAGATCCAGCCGACAGAGGAGCGCGGGGCGAAAACCTCGATATCGATGGTGCGGGTGCTTTCGAGCGCGACGGCATCGAGCTCGTCTTCCTCGAGCATGACATAGTCGTCGTCGCCTTTCGGATAGCCGCGCACTTCGTCCTCGTCGGCGACGGGCTTGCCGGTGACCGCGTCAATGTAACGGCTCTGGATGCGGTTTCCGGTGGTCCGGTTCAGCGTATGGAAGCGGACCTTCTCGCTCTGGGAGCGCGCCGGCATCATCGCGACAGGGCACGTCACCAGCGACAGCTTGAGGTAGCCCTTCCAGAACGTTCGCTGCGCCATGATGAACCTCCTCGACGGTAACGGCGGCAATCTCCGTTCGTTCCTCGGTCCCTCACGCGGCGCGGCTGCTCCGGCCCAGCCGTTTGATCGCATCCGCCAAGGGCACCTCCGCATCGCAATAGCCGTCCCAGGCGTTGTCGCCGGCCAGCTGAGCGGGAACGGTGCGAACCGTGTAACGAGCGGGATCGAGCCCCTTCTTCACCTGCGGCCATCGCAAGGGCATCGAGACATGCGCGCCCGGCCTCGCCCGCGGCGAGAGCGGGGCGACGGCCGTCGACATCCGGTCATTGCGGAGATAGTCGAGAAAAATGCGGCCGTTGCGGAGCCGCTTGGCCATGTTGATCACGTAACGTGACGGATCGTCGGCGGCCATCTCGGCGCAGAGCTGGCGGGCAAACTCCTTCGCCGCTGCCCAATCCTGCTTGCCGCGCTTGGCGCCCTTCAGCGGGGCGACGACGTGGAGCCCCTTGCCGCCGGTCGTCTTGCAGAAGCTGTTCAGTCCGAGCGCCTCCAGCCTCTCGCGCATCGCATTGGCGGCGGACACCACATCCTCGAATCCGACGCCGGGGCCCGGATCGAGATCGAAGACGAGGCGCCCTGGCACCTCCGGATCGCCCGGCTGACAGTTCCAGGGATGCAGCTCTATCCCGCCGATCTGGGCGGCTGCGATGAGCGCCTCGATGCGATCGATCTGGAGATAGGGCTTCTTGTCGCCGAAGACGTGGACGAGCTCGAAGAGGTTCGAGGTGCCCAGGCCAGCGTGGCGCTGGAAGAAGGTCTCGCCGCCGATGCCATCGGGTGTCCTCAGCAGCGAGCAAGGCCTGCCCTTGATATGCGGCAGCATCCATTCGCCGACCGCCTGGAAATAGGTCGCCAGGTCGAGTTTCGAAACGGGTTTCCCATCCTCGGCGTCCGGCCAGAGGGCCTTGTCGGGGTGCGACAGGCTGACCCCGAGCACGTCGACGCGGGCACCCTTGCGGCGGGGTGCCTCGGCGACAGGCTTGGCGGGCTCGACCTCCTGCGAAGGCGCCGGCAGCTCGGTTTCGACCTCGGCCGCCGGCTTGTCCTGGCGCACCCCCTTGAAGGCCGCCTGCCGGACCATTCCATCGCCCGTCCAGCCCGCGAACTCGATCTCGGCGACGAGAACAGGGTCGAGCCAGGTCACGCCAGGCGCTCGCCGCGGCGCGTTGGCACCGGTGAAGGGCGAGGCCTTGGCCGCATGCTTCTTCAGCTGCGGAAGCAGGGCCGCGACCTTCGCGGCGCTGTAGCCGGTTCCGACCCGGCCGATATAGACGAAGTGCGAACCGCGATTGACGCCGACAAGCAGAGAGCGGAACTTTCCCTCCGTCGTCGCCCAACCGCCGATCACCACCTCGTGCCCGGCGCGGCATTTGGCCTTGGTCCAGGTGTCGCTGCGCCCTGAGACGTAAGGCGCCTCCGTCGCTTTCGAGACGATGCCTTCGAGCGAGAGCTTGCACGCCGATTTCAACACGGCATCGCCGCCGCTTTCGAAATGCTCGACATAGCGAAGCAGGACGCCGTCGCCGTGGCGCTCGACCAGCTCCTTCAGGCGCGCCTTCCGGGCCAGCAGCGGTTCGCGCCGCAAGTCCTCGCTCTCGATCCAGGGAAGGTCGAAGGCGAAATAGACGAGATCCCTCGTCTTGCCTTCCGAGAGCGCCGCCTGAAGCGCCGCGAAATCCGGAGCGCCGTGGTCATCCAGCGCGACGACCTCGCCGTCCAGGATGCAGTCCGGCCAGTCTTCTGCAGCGGCTGCGATGGTCGCGAACCTCTTCGTCCAGTCGAGCCCGTTGCGCGTCTTCAGGGTGGCCTTGCCGCCCTGCACGCGCAGTTGGATGCGATAGCCGTCGAACTTGATCTCGTGGACCCAGCCCGCCCCGGATGGAGGCCTCTGGACCGATGTGCAGAGCTGGGGCGGCAGGAAGTCCGGCATGTCCGCGCTCGCGGGTGTCTTGCCTGGGGATTTGCCCCTTCGCGCAGGCGTGCCGCGTTCGGCAGCCGCCAGCCCGGCGTTGGAGTTCCACACGGCGTCGGCATCGACCGCCTGTTCCGCGAGCAGGAACGGCTTGGGAGAGCGCCCCTTTCCGGCAGCAATGGCCTCCATGGAGCGCCCAGACGCGACCGACGTTTCGCTGGCCAGGATTTCCTCGCCGTCTCCGTCCGTCGCGTGCTCATCCCGGTGCTTGATCAGGAGCCAGTTGGTTCGCTTGCCGCCGTCCCTGTCGTTCCGCATCCGCACCAGAACGAAACTGCCCTTCAACCTTTCGCCGTCGAGCGTGAACTTCAGATCGCCTTTCTGGAGCTGACGCTGCGGGTTGAGCTTGCCCTCCGGCTCCCAATAGCCCCGGTCCCAGAGCATCACGGTGCCGCCGCCATACTGGCCTTTGGGGATCGTGCCCTCGAAATCGCCATAGGCGAGCGGGTGATCCTCGACCTCGACGGCCAGCCGCTTGTCGTCGGGGTCGGTGGAGGGGCCCTTGGTCACCGCCCAGGACTTGAAGACACCGTCCAGTTCCAGCCGCAAATCGTAATGCAGCCGCGTTGCATCGTGCTTCTGGATCACGAAGCGCAGACGGTTCGAAGACGCCACGGCGGCTTCGCCGCTCGGCTCCTTCGTCTTCTCGAAATCTCGCTTGGCCCGGTATCGCTGCAGCTTGCTCGACATCGACGGCGCTCCCTGTGGAGCGGCAACCGCGCTACGCGACGACGGGTTCCACAGCGCACCCTGGCGAGGGCTTGGCGAATGCCATTTAGCTTGATCGAACAGGATGTGACGGGCGAACCCAGTCACACCCTGTTCGCCTCGATGACTCAGGTAGCCGGCGGCATCGCCGCAGGGTCCATCCAGACCGCCTCCCAGAGATGGCCGTCCGGATCCGTGAAGCTGCGATTGAACATGAAGCCGAGATCCTGCCTCGGGTTGATGTCGGCGCTGCCGCCATGGCGCCCCGCCGCATCCGTCATCTGATCAACGTCCTCCCGGCTCGTGCAGGAGAGCGCGAGCATCACCTCGCTCGCCGTCGTCGGCGGGATCGGGCGCGTGGTGAAGCCCTGCCATTTGGCGTGGGTCAGCAGCATCACATGGATGGCCTCGCTCCAGACCATGCAGACGGAGCCGTCGTCGCTGAACTGCGGGTTGCAGACGAACCCCACCGCTTCATAGAACGCCCTGGCGTGCGCGAGCTCCGCGACGGGCAGGCTTACGAAAATCATCTTCGGCATGTCACCTCTCCTTCGAGGAAAGCGGATGCCTCCTCGGTCCAACCCGCACCGCGATGACCGCCATCCCGGTGCTTGCCGACGAGTGGTAGGAGCCCGGTGGGCTTCGAGCATTGATGTTTGGTAAGAAGAGGTTCCAGCCGTCCGTCAGTGGCCATATGCGATGGCACGCCTCAACCGGCTGAGACTTTCCGGCGTGATGCCGAGCCAGGCTGCGATGTAGTGCTGCTTCAGCCGCCGGTGGAGCTCAGGCTCGCGGCGAATGAAGTCCCGATAGCGCTTCATGGCGCTGTCGTGTCGAAAGGAGATCTCGTCCGGCTCCTTGTCGATGATCCAGTGGCGTTCCATGTAGCGGATGTAGAATTCGGCGATGTCCGGGAATGTAGCGGCGAGCGCCCTGAAAGCGGCGAAGTCGTATTCAAGCACCGTGCTGTCTTCAATCGCCGCGATCGTGAAGGCGCTCGGCTTGCCCAGCAATGTGGCGCTGACCGAGGCTGCGATACGGTTCTCGGGGAAGAAATATTTGACGATCATATCGCCGCCAGGCCCGACATAGTGCTGGTAGAACAGGCCTTCGACCACGAAGGCATAGGCTGTCGGGACGTCACCAGCCCTGATGAAGATCTCATCCTTGCGATACTGCTTAGGGCGAAGGAGCGACGCCCAGGCGCTCTCGGCCGCCTGGGACAGATCTCCGTAGGTCCGGATTGTCGCGAAGAAGCTCTCTTCCATTGCCGCTCGACCTGCCATCCCGAAGCTGCTGGCTGACCGGCTCAGCGTTCGCGGCCGGCTACACGGGATGAAAACCCGCCATGGGCCAGCGCCCGTTTGCCAGCGCGTCGCGCGTCATCATCGAGCCTCGGGAGAAGCCGGGCAACCCGGCCGGGATTTGCTGGCCGGTTTCTTTACCCGGCCGTTCAGGGCCAATAAGGGTGTTATGCTGCGAGCCGGCTTCGGCCCTCTCGGCAGCGTCGCGATCCAGTTCGTCCGAGAGGAAGCGCCGTGGACATGCCGATCAACGCCTTCAAGGCCGCGCTTGCGCGCGGTGAGCTGCAGATCGGGCTGTGGAGCAGCCTGTGCAGCCCGATCGCGGCTGAGATCATCGCCCATAGCGGCTTCGACTGGATCCTGATCGACACCGAGCATTCGCCAAACGAGCCGCCGGCCGTGCTGGCCCAGCTTCAGGCGATGCAGACCGGCACGGCGACGCCGATCGTACGCCCGGCCTGGAATGACCCGGTCCTGTTGAAGCGTCTGCTCGACATCGGGGTGCAGGCGGTGCTCGTGCCCTTCGTGCAGAATGCCGAGGAAGCCGCGAAGGCGGTTGCCGCCTGTCGCTACCCGCCCGTAGGGATGCGCGGCATCACGACCAGCGGGCGTGGCGGGCGCTACGGCCGCGTTGCCGATTATCTCAAGCGGGCCGATGGCGAGATCAGCGTGCTGGTCCAGGTCGAGACCGCGGAAGCCCTGAGCCAACTGGAGGCGATCGCCTCCGTAGACGGGGTAGATGGCGTCTTCATCGGGCCCGCCGACCTCTCGGCCTCGCTCGGCCATATCGGCAACCCCGGGCATCCGGAGGTCCAGGCCGCGATCCAGGATGCCGTGAAGCGCCTGACCGCGGTCGGCAAGCCGGCCGGCATCCTGACGGCATCCGAGGCCGATGCGCAGCGCTATATCGAATGGGGCTATCGCTTCGTCGCCGTCGGCTCCGATCTCGGCCTGCTGGTGCGCGGTGCGGATACCTTGGCGAAGGCCTTCGCCGGCGCTGCGATCAAAACGCGCCCGGTGACCTGAAGCCTCGCTCCCGATCGGGCGAGGATCGGCTAGAGCGCCACAAGGCCTCGCAGGGCGACGAGGCCAGCGAGGCAGGCCAGCATCCCCGCGCTCAGGCGGTAGCCGATCTTCGCGCTGGCCGGGTTCTTGAACTTCGCGTGGAACGCGCTCCCGAAGAGGATCCAGGAAAAGCCGATCGCGACGATCTCGACCGCCAGCACTGCAAGTCGGAACAGCGCCTCGTCATCCCCCGTCGGGAGCAGGGCGAAGGCGAATATCAGGCCTTTCGGATTGAGCAACGTCGTCAGGAACACACGCCGGAAGGTGATCGATCGCCCGGTCGACTCCTGAACATTGCCGCGCTTCCAGACGGCGACGGCGAGATGCAGGACGTAGGCGACGACGACGGGCTGGAGCGCCAACGCAAACTCCGGCCTTCCGGCGATCATCGGGCCCAATGCCAGCCGCAGGATCGTTATCGCCAGCAGATATCCGGCAAGCTCCGCGAGCAGCAGATATCTGGCGGAGCGCCATCCCGCTTCCGCGCCGGCGGTCGCCAGCAAGGTATTGGTCGGGCCGGGCGTCGCAAGCAGCGTTGCGCAGGCGAAGACGAATAGACTCAGGCTCATGGCACCTGGATATCAGGAACGGATTCCGGGCGCCTTGATTTCGATCAGCGAAGGCTCAGGCGTTGCGCCGGACGTTCCAGAAGATCGGCGTCGGCCAAGGGACGAAGCCCGTCAGGTCGGCCCGCGCCGCCGTCGCGAAATAATACTGGCCGAGCGGGATGAACGGCACGTTCTCGAAGGCGAGCGCCTGCATCCTGCGGGCGATCTGCTTCTGGGCGGCGAGGTCCGGCGCATCGATCCAGGCGTCGCGCAGTTTCTCCATGTCGGGATCGGTCGGCCAGCCGAACCAGCCGGCCTTGCCGGTGCCGCGCAGCGGCAGGTGCACGGCCGGGTCCATGACGGAGAGCCCGGTATAGGAGGTGCAGAACATCGACCAGCCGCCCTTCTCGACCGGTTCCTGGCTGGAGCGGCGCTGCACCAACGTGCCCCAATCGGTCGTGACATGGTCGACATTGATGCCGATGCGCTCGAGCGTCGCCGCCATCACCGGCGCGAAGGCTCCGAGCACGGCCTGGTCGCCCGGCGCCATCAGCACCGCGCGCTCGCCCTTGTAGCCGCTTTCGGCCACCATCTTCTTCGCCAACGCGATGTCGCCCTTGAAGACGCCGATGCCCTCGTCATTGTCCATCGGCAGGCCCTTGGTGAAGACGCCGACGCCGGTGGCGAAGAGATCGGGCTCGTTGTTGAAGGCGGCCTGCATGAACTCCTTCTGGTCGACCGCTGTCAGCACCGCCTGCAGCAGCTTGCGGTTGTCGAAGGGCGGATGCAGGTGGTTGATCGCCGCCATGCCGATGGCGCCGATGCGGTCGTTGCGGAGCACGCGCGTCGCCGGGTTGCCGCGCAGAATCGGCAGCAAATCGGGCAGCGGACTCTCCAGCCAGTCGGCCTCACCGGTCTGGAGCGCTGCGGCCGCTGAGGCGGGATCGGGCATGACGACCCATTCGATCCGGTCGAAATGGGCGATGCGCGCCCCGGCCAGCAGGCTCGTCTCGTCCTGGCGCGGCACATAGCGCTCATGCCGGGCATAGGCCGCGCCGGCGCCGGGCTTCCACTCGTCGCGCAGGAAGCGGTAGGGGCCGGAGCCGACATATTCGGAGATCTGCTTGAACGGATCGGTCTTGGCGATGCGTTCCGGCATGATGAAGCAGTAGTCGGCGAGCGCGTTCAGCATAAGCCCGAAGGGTTTCTTCAGCCTGACGGTGAAGACCTTGTCGCCCTCAGTGGTCAGCTCGGCGCCGAAGCTCATCATCAGCTGGCCGAGCGGCCGACGCTTGGCCCAGCGCTGGATCGAGGTGACGAGGTCGATCGAACGGACAGGCTCGCCATCGTGGAAGACGAGCCCGTCGCGCAGGGAGAAGCGCCAGGCCAGCTTGTCGTCGGAGAGCTCGTGGCCCGCCACCATCTGCGGCCTGGGCAGGTAGTTGGCGTCGAGCGCATAAGGCGTGTCCCAGACCATGAAGCCGTGGTTGTAGGCGACGGTGGTCGTGGTCCAGATCGGGTCGGGGTTGGCGAGGTCGGCCTGCGGGATGAACCTCAGGACGCGCTGGCGGCTTTGCGAGAGCGCCGGGCGGGCGATGGCGGTCGCGGCGGCAGCGGCGAGGAAATCACGGCGTCTCATCACGAAGCCTCCCTGATACGGAGCGGATAAAGGGTGGGCGGGGCCAGGCGGAACGGAAAGCGATTGATCTCGAGCGCCGCGGGGCCCGGCGCATCGATGTCGATCATCGTCGGGCAGATCGGTGTGAAGGCGGCGCGGAAATGGTTCTTGGCCTTGGCGCAAAGCAGCGCGACCTGCGTGAAATCGACACCGTGGAGCGCATAGAAGGCCGGATCGTGCGCCGAGCCGCAGGCGGTGGTGACGATGACCCTGACCTGGCCGATGGCGATCACGGCCGTTGGTCCCAGCGACATCGGCAAACCACGCATCATCGGGCCGCTGTTGACGTAGTGGCCGTCGGTGAGCTTGAGCACACTCCCCGAAAACGGCACCGGCAAGCCGAAATCAGTGCTGATACGCCCGCCGAGCGTGCCGCTGATCGCAGCGCCCTCTCCTGCCGCGACGCAGCGCTCGACCAGCGCCGGATCGGCGAAGAAGGCGAAGACGGTGGGCACCTGCGGCGCGGCTTCCAGCAATGCGCGCAGCATTTCCGGCGTGTCACCGATGCCGCCGGAAAGCGGGTTGTCGCCTGAATCGATCACCGCGACGGGCTGGGCCTCCGGCCCGAGCCTGAGCGCCTGCGCGATGCCCGCCGCCGCATCGGGCAGCGCGATATAGAAGCGGTCGAGCCGCCTGCGGGTCTCCTCGACGATGCGTTCCGCGGCGCGCTGCGCCAGCTCCCGGTCGCCATCGGCATAGACGAGCGCGCCAGCGCCCGCGACGACCGTGTCGCCGTAGGAGAAGCCGCCGAAGGGCGAGGCGTCGAGGATGCGCGGATCGAATTCGAGGCCGCGCGCGAAGGCCTCCAGCTCCGCCATCGGGCCTTCCGCCGTGCGCATGTTGATGCTGGGCAGGATCGCGTCCAGCTTGGCGATATGGCCGACAGGGCGGACCTCGCCCTTCACCGTCCGGTCGAGCACGTCGAGCACGCGCTCGGCGGTCTCCTTCATGTCGATATGCGGATGCTCCTTGAAGCCGGCGGCGAAGGTGACGAGATCGGCGATGCGCGGGTCGAGATTGGCGTGAAGGTCGAAGCTGACGCCGAAGGGCATCTCCGGCCCGATGGCCTCGCGCACGCGCCGCACGATCTCATAGTCGGCGAGGTCCATGCCCTCGACCACCATCGCCCCGTGCAGCGAGAGGAAGACCGCGTCCCATTCGCCCTGGGTGAGGTCGGCGACGATCTCGTCGAGGATCGCGTCATAGGCCTCGCGGGGGACGGGGCCGGCGGGCGTCGCGCCGGTCATGCGCAGGAAGGTGCCGCGCCATTCGGGATGGGCGTCGAGGAAGGCGACCGCGCCGCCGCCCTCGGTCGTGGTGCCGCGATAGACGGCCTCGGCCTCCTGGCCCTGATACCATTCCCGCCGGAACTCGCCGAGCCCGGTCGTCACCGGCGAGAAGGAGTTGCCTTCATGAGAGAACCGGGCAACGGCGAGGCGGGGCATCAGCGATAAACCTTCAGGAAGCGAGAGCCAGATCGACCGCCTCGCCGAGGATCTCGACGATCCGGTCGATCTCTTCGGCCGTGACGATGTAAGGCGGGGCGAGCAGGACATGGTCGCCCCGTGTTCCGTCGACGGTTCCGCCGGAGGGGTAGCAGGCGAGGCCGAGGTCGAAGGCGGTCTGCTTGATCCGCTCGTTGAGCCTGAGCGCCGGGTCGAAGGGTTCCTTGGCAGAGCGATCGGCGACGAGCTCGATCGCCTGGATCAGGCCGCGGCCGCGGATATCGCCGACATGGGGATGGTTGCCGAAGCGGGCGTTGAGCCGCTGCGAGAGCCGCTCGCCCATCGCATGGACCCGATCGAGCAGCCCTTCGGCTGCGATGGTTCGCTGCACCGCGAGCGCCGCCGCGCAGGCGACGGGGTGGTTCATATAGGTGTGGCCGTGCCAGAGCCGCCCGCTGCCGGTGCGGATCGCGGCGACGATCGGCTCGCGCATCAGCACGGCGGCGATGGGCTGATAACCGCCGCCCAGCCCCTTGGCGACGGTCTGGAGATCGGGGCTCGCGCCGTCCTGCTCCCAGGCGTGCATGGTCCCAGTCCGGCCCATGCCGCACATCACCTCATCGAGGATGAGCAGCGCGCCGTGCCGGTCGCAGAGGCGTCGCACCATCCCGAGATAGCCGGCCGGCGCCGGCATCGCGCCTGCCGTCGCGCCGATCACCGTCTCGGCGACGAAACCGGCGACGCTGCCAGGCCCGAGGCGCTGGAACTCGGCCTCCAGCTCGGCTTCGAGGATATCGACGAAATCGGCCTCGCTGGTGCCCGCCGGCCTGCGATAGGCGTTCGGCGCCGAGACATGGCTGAAGCTCTCCGGCAGCAGCGGCGCATAGGGTGCGCGGCGGCCCGCATTGCCGCCTGCCGCCAGGGCCCCGAGCGTATTGCCGTGATAGCTCTGGCGCCGCGCGATGAAGTGCGTCCGGCCGGGCTGGCCGATCTCGAGGAAGTATTGCCGCGCCAGTTTGAAGGCGCCCTCGCAGGCCTCGGAACCGGAGGAGACGAAATAGGCGTGGCTGAGCCCTCCCGGCTCGTGGCCGACGAGGCAGTCGGCCAGCTCCTCCGCCGGCGCGCTGCTGAAGGCGCCGCTATGGGCATAGGAGAGCTTGCCGACCTGTTCGCGGATCGCCGCGACGACCGCGGGGTGGCCATGGCCGAGGCAGGAGACGGCGGCGCCGCCGGCGGCATCGATGATCGAGCGCCCGTCGGCCGTGCGGATCAGCATGCCACTGCTCTCGGCGGCGATGGGCGGCGGCGAGGCGGGCGAACGGTGCAATAATCGTGTCATCGGCGGCGCGGCCCGGTTTCGAGATAGGGCGTGTGCGCGGCGATGCGCGCCTCGGTGCGGCGCAGCTGCTCTCGGCCGGCATCTCCGGCGCGCGAATAGAGCGTCGCGGCGAGCGCCTGGACCAACGCGATGCAGCCGGTGAGCGAGGGGAAGAAGCCAGTCGAATCCGTGCCGAAGGTGAGCACCGCCGCCGCGCCCTCGGCGACCGGCGCATCGGGCCGATCGACGATGGCGACGACCTTGGCGCCGGCATCGGCCGCGGCCTCCGCGCAGAGCAGACCGTCGCGCGAATAGGGGTCAAAGCCGAACAGCACCAGCGCATCGCCGGCCTTGAGCGCCCCGAGCTCGACATCGAGCACGCCACCGACACCGCCCATCAGCGCGATATCCGGGCGGAACAGCCGGTACTGGTAATGAAACAGCAGCGCCGGAGCATGGCAGCTGCGGAAGCCGGCGACGAGAACACGCGGCGCGGCCTCCAGCAGCGTCGCGGCCTGCTCGATGCGGGCGGTATCGAGATTGTCGAGGATGGCCCGGTCGGCCGCGATCATCGCGCCCGCCAGCGGCTCGGCGCCGCCATCCGGCAAGGGGCGGACGGAGAAGGGCCGTCGCGCGCCGAGATCGTCGCGGGCATCCGCGATCAGGCCGGCACGCAATTCATCCCAACCCGGCAGGCCCAGCGACTGGGCGAGCCGCGTGAACGTCGCCGGCGGTAGTCCCGCGGCCCGGGCCAGCCCGCGCATCGGCATCGTCGCGGCCTCGAAGCTGCGCCCGATGACGAAGCGCGCCGCATCGGCCTGCTGTGGCGGCAGGCGGCGCAGCGCGGCGGTGAGAAGGGCAACGGTATCGGGAGCGTCGGAACGCATGTTTACTCGTTCTCATAGAAACGAAACGAATGTTTCATAGGCAGGCGCAGCACGTCAAGGCGCTCTGCCTCTCATATCCCTGCCCTCAGGCTTTTGCCCGCGTCGGAACCATGATTGCTCCGGACGCGGCGATGACGAGTGCGAGGCCGAGCCAGTCGGTCGGCGTCGGCCGCTCACCGAGCAGCAGCACCGAGCCGAGCACGCCCACTGCCGGCACCATCAGTGTGCCCAGGCTGGCGATGCCGGCCGGCAGCCGCGAGACGACAACGAACCAGAGGAAATAGGCCAGCGCCTGCGCGCCAATGATGTGGAAGGAGAGCGCCGCGGCCACGCGCGGCGAGAGCAGCTTCGGGACCGGCAGCCCCTCGAAGACCAGCATGCCGATGCCTGCCGCGGCGCCGCCGATCAACAACTGCCAGGCGGCGACCGTCAGCGCCGGCGCGGCGACCGGCCAGCGCTTGGTCACCATGGTGCCGAGCGCCCAGCTCACCGCCGCTACCAAGGCGAACAGCAGCCCCAGCGAGAGCTGCCCGGCCATGATCAGCGGCAGGCCGAGGCAGAGGAGACCTGCGATGCCGAGCCCAAGCCCCGCCAACCGCCTGCCGTCAAAGGCCTCGCCGAGGATGGGGCGGGCGAGCAGCGTCGCCCAGATCGGCATGGTGAAGGTCAGGATCGCGGCACGCGAGGTCGGCGCCGCGAGCTGCGCGAAGGCGAGCAGCACGTTGAAGGCCGCGATCGACAGGAAGCCGGCCACCATCAGGCGCGGCCATTGCCCGCGCGGCACGGCAAGCGGCACGCCGCGGGCCAGAGCCACCGCGACGAGCACGAGCCCGGCGAAGCCCATGCCGGAAGCGCGCAGCGTCCAGGGCGCGATCTCGGTCAGCGAGATCCGGACCGCCGGCCAGTTGAAACCCCAGAGCAGGCCCAGAAGCGGGACGAGCAGGACCGCCCGCCCCGCGGGAAGCCCGCTCAAGCGGAAATGCTCTCGACGCCGCACCATTCGGCGATGAACAGCGCCATCGCCCCGGTGATGCGTTTGACCGAGGCGAGGCTGACGCGTTCGTCATAGGCGTGGACGCGCTCCCCCTTGGGCCCGTAGCAGAGCGTCGGGATCTTGTCGTAGAGCGCGTGGACGCGGGCATCGAGATAGGCCGCCGTCATGAAGCTCTGCAGCGGGGAGCCGATGGCCGCCTCGTGAGCGCGGCCGAGGACGGCCTCAGCCTCGGTTCCCGGCTCCTGCACATAACCCTCGGCCCAGAAGCCGTTGAAGGTCACCTTCGGCGGGTTGTTGGCGAGGAAGGCATCGGTCCGGGAGGCTGCGCGAATGCAGTCCTCGACGCGGCGCGCCACCTCCTTGGCCGTCATGCCCGGGTAGAGGCCGATGCGGCAATCGACCTTGCACCAGCACGGCACGGAAGAGGCCCAGTCGCCGCCCTCGATCTTGCCGATGTTCAGGTTGATCGGGTGCGGCTCGTTCTCGAAATGCTCCCGCCCGACCTTCTCGGCGTTCAGCTCCTCTTCGAGCGTGCGCAGCGCCGCGACGACGCGATAGGCGGCGTCGATCGCGTTGGCGCCGATGCCCATCTCGCGAACATGGGCGGGGATGCCGCGCACCTCGAACTGGAACCAGAGCACACCGATATTCGCCCGTGCCAGCATCTCGTGCTCGGGCTCCGGGATCAGCGCTGCATCAGCGCGATAGCCGCGCAGATGCGTCATCAGCGCGCCGTTTCCGGTCGATTCCTCCTCGACGACGGATTCGTGGTAGACCGTCGCCGCCGGCTGCAGGCCGATGCGCCTCAACGCGTCGATCGCGTAGAAATTGGCGGCGGCGCCCGCCTTCATGTCGGCGCTACCGCGGCCATACATCCAGTCGCCCTCGATGACGGGGTCGAATGGGCCGTGCTTCCACTGGTCGATCGGGCCGGCCGGCACCACGTCGACATGCGCCTGCAGGATGAGCGAGCGGCCCTTTTCTTCGCGTGGATGATAGATGCCGACGACGATCGGCGCGTCGGAATGGAACTCCGAGAAAGGCGCACCGCCGGGATGGGCGGCGATCGCCGCCTCGTCCATCTTGAAGCGATCGACTGTGAAGCCGCGTTCCTTCATAGCGCGGAAGATGAAGTCCTGGCAGGCATGCTCCTCGCCGCGTAGCGAGGGAAAACGCACGAGTTCCTGCGTAAAGGCGACCTGCTCGGCGAAGCCCTCTTCGACGGAGGCGAGGATCTTGTCACGAAGGGCGGGGTCGAGAGGCATGGGCGGGTCTCCTGCGGCGTAAGCTATTAGTGCCCGAAGCGCCCGCCGCCCGGCACGGCTGCCAGCAATTGCCGGGTATACGCGTGCTGCGGGTCGGCGAAGAGCGCCGCGGTCGAGCCGCTCTCGACGATGCGGCCGCGCTGCATCACGGCGATGCGGTCGCAGATCTGCGCGGCGACGCGCAGATCATGCGTGACGAAGAGGATGGCGAGACCCAGCCGCTGCTGGATGTCCTTGATCAGCTTCAGGATCTGCGCCTGGACGGATACGTCGAGCGCCGAGACCGCCTCGTCCGCCACCAGCACATCGGGCTCCAGAGCAAGCGCGCGGGCGATGCCGACGCGCTGGCGCTGGCCGCCGGAGAATTCATGCGGATAGCGGTCGATCGCATTGGCGGAGAGGCCGACGAGTTCCAGTAGTTCGCGCGCCTTCGCCAGCGCCTCCTTGCGCGACATCCCGTGCGCGACCGGACCGTCAGAGATGATGCGGCCCACCGTCTGGCGCGGGTTGAGCGAGGCGAAGGGGTCCTGGAAGACCATCTGGATGCGTTTGCGCTGCCGGCGCAGTTCGGCGGACTTCAGCTCCGAGAGGACGAGATCACCGAGCGCGATGCGGCCGCGGTCGGGCTCGATCAGGCGCAGGCAGCAGCGCCCGACCGTCGACTTGCCCGAGCCGGATTCGCCGACGAGGCCGAGCGTCTCGCCGCGCATCAGCGAAAACGAGATCTCGTCGGCCGCCTTCACCTCCCTGGCTACGCCGAAGAAGGAACGCTTGCGATAGGTCTTGCCGAGGCCCTCGACGCTGATCACCGGCGCCGTCTCCGGCAACGGCGGACGCTCCGGCGGGGTCAGCGAGGGCACGGCGGCCAGAAGCTTCTGCGTGTAAGCATGCGCGGGCGCGCCCAGCACCTGATCGGCCGCGCCCTCCTCGACCAGCACGCCCTTTTCGAGCACGGCGATGCGATCCGCGATTTCGGCGACCACGCCCATGTCATGGGTGATGAAGAGCACCGCCGTACCGTGGCGATGGCGCAGATTGTCGATCAGCTTGAGGATCTGCGCCTGCGTGGTCACGTCGAGCGCCGTGGTCGGCTCGTCAGCGATCAGGAGCTTGGGTTCGAGCGCCAGCGCCATCGCGATCATCACGCGCTGGCGCTGACCGCCCGAGAGCTCATGCGGATAGGCCTTGGCGAGGCGCGACGGCTCCGGCAGGCCTACCTCGGTGAGGAGGTCGATGGCGCGGGCCCGGCGCGCCGCCTTGTCGTGCAGGCCATGGGCCTCGAAGGTTTCGACGATCTGGTCGGAGATGCGCATGACCGGGTTGAGCGAGGTCATCGGCTCCTGGAAGATCATGCCGATCTCGCGGCCGCGGATATCCTGCATCGCCGCCTCGTCGAGGGCGAGGAGATCCCGCCCCGCGAGGCGAACTGCGCCGGCAACAGGCTTCACCGCCTTGGGCAGCAGGCCCATCACGGCATGGGCGATCATCGACTTGCCGGAGCCGGATTCGCCGACGACACAAAGCGTCTCGCCCGGCGCGATGGCGAGCGTGACGGTCTCGACCGCATTGGCGCGGTCGGCCATCGCCGGCAACGCCAGCGTCAGCCCTTCGATGGAGAGCGCGGGAGCGGTCATTCGCGCCCCCTGGCCAGACGCGGGTTCAGGGCGTCGTTCAGCCCCTCACCGGCGAGGTTGAGAGCCAGCACCGTCAGGAAGATCGCGAGGCCGGGGAAGAAGGAAATCCACCAGGCATCGAGCAGGCGCGTACGGCCGGCGCCGACCATGTAGCCCCAGCTCATCAGATTCGGGTCGCCGAGGCCGAGGAAGGAGAGCGAGGATTCGAGCAGGATCGCGGAGCCGATCATCAGCGAACCCATGACGATGATCGGGGCGAGAGTGTTGGGCAGCACCTGGCTGAAGATGATGCGCGGCGTCGACTGGCCGATCGTCACCGCCGCCTGGACGTATTCGCGACTTCGTAGCGAGAGCACCTCGCCGCGCACCAGCCGCGCCACAGGCGGCCAACTGACCACCCCGATCGCCAGCACGATCGAACCGAGTTGCGGCTGCAGGATCGCGACCAGCACGATGGCGAGCGCAAACGAGGGGATGGTCTGGAAGAACTCGGTGAAGCGCATCAGCGCATCGTCGACGAAGCCGCCGGCATAGCCCGCGACGGCGCCGAGCGGCACGCCGATCACCAGCGCGACCAGCGTCGAGACCACGCCGATCATCAGCGAGACGCGGGCGCCATGGACGAGGCCGGCGGCGAGGTTGCGTCCAAGCGTGTCGGTGCCGAGCAGGAAGCGCTCGTTGACGAAGGGCGCGAGGAAGGGCCGCGCCACCGGTCGCCAGGGTGATTGCGGGTAGAGCGTCGGCGCCAGGATCGCAAAAGCGACGACGGCGAGCAGGATGACGATGCCGATGACGGCGCCGCGGTTTCGGGCGAAGCGCTTGAGGAAGTTCATGCGTGCGCCTCGATGCGCGGATCGACGATCCGGTAGACCAGATCGGTCGCGATGTTGAAGCAGACGACCATCGCCGAGGAGACGAAGAAGACACCGAGCAGGACTGAATAGTCGCGCTGGACCAGCGCATCGAACATCAGGCGGCCGATGCCGGGCCAGGCGAAGACCGTCTCGGTCAGCACCGCGCCGCCGACGAGTTGGCCCGCCTGCAGGCCGGCAAGAGTCACCACCGGGAGGATGGCATTGCGTGCGACGTGCCGGCGCCAGACCCGGGGCTGCGAGACACCCTTGGCGCGGGCCGTCTTGACGAAATCGGCGCCCGCGACCTCCAGCATCGAGGCGCGCATCATCCGGGCATAGAGCGCCGTGAAGAAGAGGCCGAGCGTCAGCGAGGGCAGGACGAGATGCTGGGCGATATCCAGCGCGCGGGCGAGGCCGGTGTAGTTCGCGCCGATGGTCTCATAGCCGACATTGGGGACGAGCCCGAGCTTCAAGGCGAAGACGATCTGGCTCATCAGCGCGATCCAGAACAGCGGCGTCGCATAGAAGACCAGCGCAAGCGTGGTGATCAGGCTGTCGGACCATTTGCCGGCCCGGCGCGCGGCGAGCGCACCCATCGCCGTGCCGACGACGAGCGAAACAAGGAAGGCCGCGCCGGTCAGCAGCAACGTCGCCGGCAGGCGCTCCATGATCAGGTTCAGCACCGGCTGTTGCTGGCGGTAGCTGAAGCCGAGATCGAAGGTGAGATAGCCCTTCAGATAGATCCAGAGCTGCGTCAGGAAGGGCTGATCGAGGCCGAAGCGGGCCCGCAATTGTTCGAGGAGCTGCGCATCGGCGGCCCCCGCCTCGCCGGCGAGCACCTGCGCCGGATCACCCGGTGCCGCGCGGATCAACAGGAAATTCAGCACGGCGATCGCGAAAAGGACGAGAACGCCCTTCACGAGCCGGCCGGCGAGAAATTGCGCGAGATTCATTCAGTCCATTTCCCGATGGCGGGGCTCCGCCGTCATGCCCGCCCTTGTGGCGGGCATCCACGCCTTGAACACCGTCCCCGACGAAGGAAGACGTGGATGGTCGGGACAAGCCCGACCATGACGAAAAACGCGAAGGCGCGTCTCCCTCGAAAGGGCTGCGCTCACTCCTTCCAGGCGTCGCGGAAGCCGTCGTTCACGCCGACACCGGTGGTGACGAGGTTCTTGACGTTGCAGCGGTAGATGGTCGGAAAATCCATCTCCAGCAGCCAGAGCACCGGCAATTCGTCGGCCAGGATCTTCTGGACCTTGGTGTAGAGGTCCTGGCGTTCCTTGTCGGTCGGGGCGATCGCCGCATCGGCGAAGAGCTTGTCGACCTCGGGGTTGGAGTAGCCCCCGACATTGGCGAAGGGATTGCCCTTGGCGATGTTGGACGAGATGTAGGAACGAGCCACGCCCATGGCGGGGTCGCCGAGCTGGTAGAGGAAGTTGAAGTTCAGGTCGAAATCCCAGTTCGACGCCTTCTGCGTCCAGCCGGGAACGTCGGTGTTCTCGATCTGCACCTTGACGCCGACATCCTCGAGATTCTGCTTGATCGCTTCGGACCAGCGGCTCCAGGTCTCGCCATAGGGCAGGTTGAGCAGCCGGATGGTCTCGCCCTTGTAGCCGGAGGCCTTGATCAGCTCCTTCGCCTTGGCGGGGTCGAATGTGTATTTCGGTACGTCTCCCGAATAGAACTTGGTCTTCGACGAGATCGGCCCGGTCGGCAGCTTGCCGAGGCCGCCCCAGACGACGTCCTTCCCGAATTCGCGGTCGATCGCGTACATCAGCCCCTGGCGGAACTGTTTGTTGCCGAGGATACCGTTGCGCACGTTCGGTGTGAGCCAGGCGTGCGGGGCAAACATCTCCCAGCCCTTGGTGGTCATGCAGGTGTTGGGCAGCTTGGAGAGGCGCGCCACGTCATAGACATCGACCGAGCCGCCGGTCAGCACGTCGACCTTGCCCGTCTCATAGGCAACGGCGCGAGCGGCTGCATCGGGAATGATCTGCCAGTAGATCTCGTCGAGGTTCGGCTTGCCCTTCAGCCAGTAGTCCTCGTTCTTGACGAGGTGGATGTAGGAGCCCTTCTTCCACTCCTTGAGCTTGAAAGGGCCGGTGCCGATCGGCGTGTTGTTGGCGGGGTTCGCGCGATAATCCGTGCCGTCATAGATGTGCTTCGGGATCATCGGCGCGGAGGCGACCTCCTGCGTCATGACCATAGGGCCGAAGGGCTGCTTCAGCGTGATCTTCACGGTGAGGTCGTCGACCTTCTCGATCTTCTCGACCTGGGCATTGACGATCGGGCGCCAGCGCGGATGCACGTCGCGCAGGAACTTGTCGAGGGTGAAGACGACATCGTCGGCCGTGAAGGGCTTGCCGTCATGCCACTTCACGCCCTCCTGGAGCTTGAAGGTGTAGACCTTGGCGTCCGGCGAGATCTCCCAGCTCTTGGCGAGCGAGGGCTGCGGCTCGAGCTTCTCATTATAGCGCAGCAGCGATTCGTAGATATTGCCGGCGACCATGTTGGTCGGGCCATTCTGGTTGAGGCCCTGCATCAGCATCGGCGGCTCGGGCTGCACCACGACATGGACGGTGCCGCCCTTCTTCGGCTCCTGTGCCTGGGCTGCTCCCAGCGCCAGCAGCGATACCGCGAGCGTCAGACCGAACCGAAAACCCGTCACATTGCCCGTCATGTGCCTATCCCCTGTTTCTTGTCGCGTCGTCCGATTGCATCGCGCGGATCGATCGTCTCCATCGCAACCGATCACGCGGCGATTGGCAAGCGCGACCCGACAGGTAGCAAGCCCTGCGCCACGACAGCAAAGCGCCGCCCCAGGATGGAGCGGCGCATGACAGTGTTGCGTGCCGGCTGCGGCGGAGGCAGGCTCTCAGCGCGCCTCCTCGACATAGGTCGCGACGAAGCGGACGAGCTCGCTCTGGCGGGCGGTGCCGGTCTTGGCGAAGAGGCGCTGGAGATGGGTGCGCGCCGTCGTCGGGGCGATGCCGAGGCGCTTGGCGGCGACGATGGTGTCGAGCCCCTCGACGATCAGGGAGAGCATGCGCTCCTCGGTCGGCGTCAGCCCGCAGGCCTCGCTGACCTCTGCGACCTTGCGGTCCATGGCGCTTTCGGGATCGTCCACGGTCAGGACGAAGAGCTCGATACTCGCCAGATAGACAGCGTCGATCGCGATCTGCCGGCCGCAGCGCAGGGAGAGCGGCAGCCTCGTCTCGCCGGCGGCGCCGCCGTTCTGGCAGCGCTTCAGCCAGCCGTGCAGCCGCGCCATGAAATCCTTGTCGGAAGCGGTGAAGCGATCAGCGCCGCCCAGCCCCTCGCCAGCCAGTTCCGTCGCTCCGCGATTGCTGAAGCGGATGTTGAGGGAGGCATCGATCACGAAAACAGGGCGGGCAGCGCCACCGAGCTCATCGGACGAAGTCTCGCGGCGCGGCGAAAAGGGGGTGAAGCTCTGCCTGCCGGCAATCGAGACGTGGAGCGTCATGGCAATATCCATCCTGCGACCTGGCGGATCGCTAGATGTGCGTCCGCTCCCATTCGTCGCGCGAGGATGCGTTTGGGTTCACCCGCCGTTCAGTTTCGGGCGATGGAGCCGGCCTCCCGTCATCGGCTGCGGCACGCCGGTGGTCGAGGGCAGGCTGAGCGGCAGCCCCTTCACCGAGCGGATGGCGAAATAGGCGAAGATCTGCGCCTCCAGCGCATCGCCGTCCCAGCCCACGGCCTCGACCGGCTCGACCGGCACGCCGAGGCGTGCGCCGAGCCGCGCCATGAAGTGGCGGTTGAGGCGCCCGCCCCCGCCGACGAGCCAGCGCTTCGGCGCATGCGGGACATGACGCAGCGCTGCCACGATGCTCTCGATGGTGAAGGCAGCGAGCGTGGCCGCGCCATCGGCGTCCGACAGCGCCTCCACGACCTGCGCGCGGCGGTGAAAATCGTTGCGGTCGAGAGATTTCGGCGCCGGACGGTCGAAGAAGGGATTGGCCATGAAACTGGCGACGAGCTCATCCTGAACCCGCCCGCTGGCGGCGAGCCCGCCATCCGCGTCATAGGCGCGGCCGAGGCGGCGCAGCACGAAATCATCGAGGATCGCGCTCGCCGGGCCGGTGTCGAAGGCGATGACGGTGTCCCCGTCGATATAGCTGACATTGCCGACGCCGCCGAGGTTCAGCACCATCACCGGCTGATCGAGCCCCTGCGCCAAAGCGCGGTGCCAGAGCGGGGCGAAGGGCGCGCCCTCGCCGCCGGCGGCGACATCGGCGTCACGGAAGCGGTCCACAGCGGGAATGCCGAGCGCATCGGCAACCGCTTGGCCATCGATGAGCTGGCGGGTGAAGCGCTGCGCGGGCCGATGATAGACGGTCTGGCCATGCAGGCCGACGAGATCGACCGCGGAAAGATCAAGACTTTGGTCCGCTGCATAACTGCGGATCGCGGCGAGATGGTCCGCGGTGACCGCGGCTTCGAGCTCGGCCAATGGCTCCAGCGCGGCGCGCTCGGCATCCGCGATCACGGCCTGGAGCGCATGGCGGGTGTCAGGCCGATAGGGATAGGATGCGCCAGCGCCGAACAGGACGGCGTCGCGCCCGTCGCTCGTCACCAGCGAGACGTCGATGGCATCCATCGACGTGCCGCTGATGACGCCGATGGCAGTCAGCGTCTCGCGCGTCAGGTCCCGCCCGGCCAAGTGCTATTCGCCCGGCTGCGGGCCTTCATAGCCGCCGATGATGACGAGGTCGGACTTGCCGGCGGCGCTGAGATGCTTCACCGCCTCCTGATATTCGGGCGAAGCGTAGCAGGCGCGCGCCGTTTCCTCATCCTTGAACTCGATGACGACGTTGTGCTTGCGGCCCTCGCCGCGGGCGAGCTTGTACTCTCCGCCGCGGACGATGAACTTCGCACCGTATTTGGCGAAGGCGATGGCGTTCAGCGAGCGATAACGGGCATAGGCCTCATCGTTCTCGACATCGACGCGCGCGATCCAATAGCCCTTCGCCATGGATCACATTCCTTCGACGACAACGATGTCGATCTCGCCTGCACCCTCGCGCAGCTTGCGGGCCTCGGCATATTCGGGCGACGAGACATAGGCCTTCGCCCCGGCGAAATCGGCAAACTCAATGACGATGTTGCGGGCACGGCCCTCGCCTTCCGCCACGGTCATCTGGCCGCCGCGCACGATCGGCGTGCCGCCATAGATCTTCATCGCCTCGGAGGCCTTCGCGGCATAGGCCGCCCATTTCGTCGCATCCGTGACCTTGGCGCGAGCGATGACATATCCCTTGGGCATGGCTTCAAATCCGTTCGTTGAGCGGAATCGGTGGGAGGCGGAGCTTACGAAGCCCCGACGATCTCGTCCATGACCGCGCCAGCCGCCGCACGCGGGTCTGCCGCGCGGATGATGGGACGCCCGACGACGAGATGGTCGGCACCGACTGCAATGGCCTGAGCGGGAGTCAGCGTGCGCTTCTGGTCACCCGCCGCGCTGCCGGAGGGGCGGATGCCGGGGGTGACGATGACCATGTCCGGGCCGATGACGCCGCGCACGATCTCGGTCTCGGCGGCCGAGCAGACGATGCCGTCGATGCCGGCGGTGCGGGCCTGCTCCGCGCGCAGGCGCACGAGATCGCGCACCGCCAGCCCATAGCCGGCGTCGCGCAGATCGGTGTCGTCATAGGAGGTGAGCGCCGTGACGGCGAGCAGCTTCATCGCCGCGTCGCCGCGCCCCTCGACAGCGCCGCGCATGGTCTGCGGATAGGCATGGACGGTGAGGAAGGTGACGCCGAGCTTGGTCAGCGAGTCGACGCCTTCGGTGACCGTATTGCCGATGTCATGGAGCTTCAGATCGAGGAAGACCTTCTTGCCCTCGGCGACCAGTTGGCGCGCCAGATCGAGCCCGCCGGCGAAAGCCAGCCGGTAGCCGATCTTGTAGAAGGTGACGCCGTATCCCAGCGTGGAAACGAGGCGGTAAGCGTCCCAGACGGTCGGCACGTCGAGCGCGACGATCAGGCGGTCGCGGACGTCGTTGAGCTTCTGCGGCATGGCCATCTCCCGAGTTTCGAGGGAAGGCGCATGATTCGAAGGCAGATGCAAGGCTGCGGCGACGCCAGACAAAGGCCCGGCCGCATGTTCGGCCAGGTCACGCCGCCGGCAGGGCGCCTCAGTTCAGAGCGGCCCACTTCTTCCAGTTCTCACGCGCGAATTTCAGCTCGTCGGGCGTGTAGCGCTCCTTCTTCTTGATCTTGAGCACCGTCCCAACCGGCACGCGGTTCGGATTATTGCCGATGGCCTTGTGGTTATATTTCCAGATCAGCGGCCAGAGCTCGAAGACGCCGTAACGCTCCTTGGAAACCTGCGAGAGCATGGTACCCGCCTTGGTGGGCGGCGTGTCCGGCATAAAGTCGGCCGGGTTCAGCGCCGGTGGCTCGCCGCTGGCGCGCGCGGTCTGCGCATCGAGGCTCGCCTTCACCGCCTGTATGCCGAGCTTGAGCTTCTGCAGCTGTAGCTTTGCATCGAATTCCGGTGCGTTTGCACCGTAGTGTTTCGGCTCTGTCGCAAGCGCGCTCCAATATTCGGCCGCCGCCATCCAGCCCTTGAGATCGACATAGAGAAACTGGCTGCCGTTGCGCTTGAAGGATTCAGGCAGGTGCGAGGCGATGCCGAAATAGGAGAGCTGATACCAGACCGCGGCAAACGCATTCAGCCCGCTGTTCTTATCATACGCCCGCTTGGCGCGCATGATCGGTTCCTTGAGGAACGGGTCGAAGATCATCTCGTAGGCTCCGGCGGCGAGAAAGCTCGCAGCCGGCGTCAAGACGACGGAGAGATAGGCCGCGCGATAGACGTGCTCGACATTGGCGCAGTGCTCCCGGTTGAAGTAACCGTCCGGCCTGCTGAGGCCCATGTTGACGTCCTCGATCGCCCAGTCCTGCCCTTCGGCACGTGTCTGGCTGATCCAGTCGCTCGCGGTAACGAGGATCCGAACGTTCGGCGTCGGCTCGATGAGCAGAAACGCATCGGTCACGGGCGTCGCGGTCCATCCCCGCGCGAGAAGCTGTTTACCCTTGTCCCAGACGAGAAGAGCCAGCTCTTTCTCTTTCGGGTCGGTGAAGAACGAATCGATAGACCGGATGCCCATGGCAAATTTTCTCGCTCTTCACGTGCCAGCGCCGCACCGGCGGTATCCGACCTGCTACCTCCTGCCGTAACGTCATTTATTCGGATGATCCAGCCCGGCCAATTTCGCAGCGCAGCAGCGCCGGCGGGAGCTGGCGGCTACGCGTCAGCGGGGCGTTACAGTGATTAGGCCTCAACGGCCCGAGGATAAGTTTCGCGGGGCGCGAACAGCATCGTTCAGTAGCATTGCGCGCCCTGGCCTCTCATTTTGCAGGTGCTGGTCGGCCGTGTTTCAGCCGAGGGCGGCGCGTAGAAATCCCCTTCTCGCGGAACATAGATCTGCACATCGTTCTGCATGCCATCGATGCCGCCGTGCCCCGCCAGATCATTGCCGGCGGCACAGGCCGTGAGAAGAAAGCCGCATGCGACCACGAAGAATTTGATCATAGGGTAGACTCCTGATTGTGCCGATCCTGCCGCGAGGCAGGCGCGAAGTCACGTCCGTGGTCCGACAAAAACGCCGGCCTTGAAGGATACGGACCGAGCGGTCATCGGCGAGCACCGGGCGCATGCATGAGGGAGAGGCGCAGCCATGGGCAAAAATGAGACGAACGGAACCCCGCAGGCTTCCGAACTGATCCACGGTCGGATCAGGGAGCTCGCCGACTGGCGGGGCGAGCAACTCGCCCATGTTCGCGCGCTCATCAAGGAGGCGGTGCCGGAGGTGATCGAGGAGTGGAAGTGGCGAGGCGTTCCCGTCTGGTCCCATCACGGGCAGATCTGCACCGGCGAAAGCTACAAGAGCATCGTCAAGCTGACCTTCGCGAAGGGCGCCTCGCTCGCCGATCCCTCATCGCTGTTCAACGCCAGCCTGGACGGCAATGTCAGGCGCGCCATCGACATCCACGAAGGCGAGACGCTGGACGAGGAGGCCTTCAAGGCGCTGGTCCGCACGGCCGCCGCTCAGAACCTGTCCCGCAAGCGATAAGCCCCGCCCTTCGGCGCACACTCTGTCGCAGGCAGATATATCGTCACAAAGTCGCCGAACTTCCTAATCATATCGCGCTCATCCAACGCGTATCACCCATCAAAATCGGAACGAGTCAGTTTTGTCAGATAAATAACGCAGCCATAGCTGCTGAAATAACTCAAATAAGCTCAGAGACATCAGCTCTCTGATTCAAATTCACCTGCCTCGTTCGATCATCCCCCCTTATTAGATCGACGCATCGGCCGTCTATTCGATCTCGAATAGCGCCGAAGCGATGGCGCTCGGCTGCCCCCATCCCCCGGAGATTCCCCTCATGACGCGCATCGCCTCGCTGGCGCTGCTCGCGCTGACGGCTTTTGTCCAGCCGCTGGCCGCATCCGCATCCACGCCCACACCGATCACGTCGCTCATTCTCGCAGGCGCATCCGTCGTTCTCGACGGAGAAACGCTGGCCAAGGAGCAGCGCTGCCTCGCCGAGGCGATCTATTTCGAAGCCCGCTCGGAAACGGAGCCCGGCCGCATCGCCGTCGCTCAGGTCGTGGTGAACCGTGTACGCAGCGGGACCTATCCGGGCTCGATCTGCGGCGTCGTCTACCAGAACCGCCATCGTTACCTGGCCTGCCAGTTCTCGTTCGCCTGCATGGGCAAATCGCTGCGCGTCACCGAACCCGAGTCATGGCAGGATGCGGTCCGCCTCGCGCGAGACGTCTACGAGGGCAAGGTCTATCTCGAAGAGATCGGCGACTCGACGCATTATCACGCCGATTATGTGCAGCCGGACTGGGCGAAGCGGCTGAAGAAAATGGACGTGATCGGCCGGCACATCTTCTACAGCGGCGAGACTGTCAGGCATGCGTCGAACGGGCAGCCGTGATGGCTGATAGCATCGGTCATGTGTAGCGCGAACTTTCAGATGGCAACGTACGCACGATCAAATGGCAACAGATTGGAAAAACGTCAGAGGCCCAGCTAGTGCTTGATCGCGGCCGCCACGGTGCCGGTTAGAACCGTGACGGCGCCCTTCGCTGCTCCCTTGGCGGCACGCCCGATCCAGCCCTCAGATGGGTGATGGGTTCCGGTCAGCGGCGCCCCATCGCGATCGCCGTCAGAATCACCAGCACCGCGGCGAAAGCGAGATAGAGCGGGATCGCCAGCCAGAACGGCCAGAGCAACCACCACCACGGAACGGTCACGATCCCGACGAGCCTAAGGATCGCAAGCCCCACCGTGAGTAGGATGCTAGTGCGAAGTACCATCAGTACAGGCACATATCTCTCCCACGCGTCCTGGCCGGAAACCGAGCTGGACGTGACGGTTGCACATTTTATGTGCTGCGATGCCGCAATTCGTCGGTGCGCTGCGCAGAGCCATGGGTGATGGGTTCTAGGCTGCGGCCTTCTAGGCGACCACGGCGTTGGCCATGGCGTTCTGTTGCAGCCATGCGTCGGGTGCGTGCCATCTGGCGAGGAAACGGTCCGCACGATCGAACCGGCCGGGCGCAACCGGTCACAGATAGCGTCGGCCATGGGGGTTGCAGCTAAGGTGACGGCGATCGGTGTTTAGTATCCCGAAACCACTCCTCTGAACCGGGAAGTTACGGATCATCGGCTAGGAGAGGCGGCAACAGGGGACGATCCATGCCGCGCATTCTCATGACCTACACCGAAATTGCCGAGACCTTTGGCGGCGATGCAGCAACCGCCCGGCAGGAAGCGATCGCCATGGGCCTTCGTCGATACAAGGGCTCGGACGGCATCTCATATGTTCAGCTGCCGGACATGATGGCGCAGCGCTATCTTCAGGAGCTTGCGTCCGTCAGCATCGACCGTCAGGTGTCTGCGCTGCGGGAAACGGCGAGCCTCATGCGCAATATCGAAACGCCGCCTGCTCGGCGAGCCGCCTAGCTTCGGCCCTCAGGCCGCAATGGACAGGGACGGCGCTAAGCCGACCCCGGTTTACTCCATCGTCCGTTCAAAGCGCAGGATGCCGGCGAGCCGCGGCTTTGTGCCCGCGGGCTGATCGCTGGGGTGATTGACACCGTCATTGACCGGCACCTCCGCGAAATCGAAGGGGCTCGCGCCTTCGATGCAGGCCACGTTCACCGCGATCGCACCGGGGCTCGAACGGCGCTGATGATGGGTGTAGATGCCGCAGGACGAGCAGAAGAAGTGCTTCGCCGTCCTGGTGTTGAACTGGTATTCGGCGAGCGTCTCCTCGCCCGAGACGATCCGCACACCATCACGTTCAGCAAAAACGACGACCGCGCCACGCATCCGGCAGAACGAGCAGGTGCATCGGCTCGGCTTGTCGAGGCCATCCGCAAGCTTCACCTCGAAGCGCACGCGCCTGCAGTGGCAGGCTGCCTGAACAAACTTCTCGTCCGCCATCGCCGTTTCCTCACCAGAGCTCGCGAACCGCGTCCGCACTGCAGCCGGCCGTAGCAGAGCGCGGCTGCATTTTCATGAAGCGCCGGTCATCCCGGGCTCAGCATGCGCCTTGTGGAGTCAGAAGCCCGGCATCTGGGGCGCCGGCTGGCGCTGCGTGAGCACCTGCTGGAAGACCTGCGTCCAGACTTCCGGCGGCTGCGCGCCGGAGACGGCGAGCTTGCCGTCGATGATGAAGAAGGGCACGCCGGTGACGCCGACCTCGCGGGCATGGTTCTCCAGCCCGACCACGGTCTCCCGCAGCTCGTCGTTAGTCAGCTCCTCGCGGGCGGCCTGCTCGTCGAAGCCCTGCTCCACCGCGATCTGGATCAGCGTCTCGAGGTCGCCGACATCGCGCCCATCCTGCCAATAGGCATTGAACAGGGCGGCCGTCATGTCGCCGCCGCGCTGCACGGTGGAGGCCGCGGCGACCAGCATATGGGCCAGCCGGGTGTTCACGCTGCGCGTGACCTTGCCCCAGTTGAAGGTGACGCCGCTCTCCAGCGCCGCCTCCGAGAGCCTGACCTCGATCTCGCGGCGCTTGCCCGGACCGAACTTGGTATCGAGATATTGCGCGCGGTCCATGCCGCCTTCGGGCATGTCCGGGTTCAGCTCATAGGGCAGCCAGGTGATGGCGACGCGCTCGGTCAGGCCATGGCGTTCGAGCGCTGTCTCCAGCCGCGCCTTGCCGATGAAGCACCAGGGGCAGGCGATGTCCGAGACGATCGCGAGCGGCAGCTTCTCTTCCATGATGGCTCCTTAGCCGAGTCTATTTGGTCAGGCGGGCGGATAAAGATGCCGTTCGCCATGGCGGTCCTCGGCAAAAGCCTCGGCGCCCGGCGTCTCGCAGCCCGAGAGGAATGACGGCCCGACCGGGATCTTCCCCGCTCCGCCGGGGATGTCCAGGATATAGGTCGGCTGGCAGAGCCCCGAAAGATGGCCGCGCAGGCTTTTGACGAGGGCCTGCCCCTCCTCCAGCGAGAGCCGGAAATGCGAAGTGCCGGGGGCGAGATCGGGGTGGTGCAGGTAATAGGGCTTCACCCGGTTCTCGACGAAGGCGCGCATCAGGCCCGAGAGCGTCTCGACATCGGCGTTGATGCCCTTGAGCAGCACGGACTGGCTGAGCAGCACATGGCCGGCATCGGCGAGCCGCGCGATGGCCTCGCGGGCGTCGTCGGTGAACTCTCGGGGATGGTTGGCGTGGATGGCGATATAGCTCGCCTTGCCGGGGATGCGCAGTGCCTTGGCATAGTCCGGAGTGATCCGGGCGGGGTCGACCATCGGCACGCGGGTGTGCCAGCGCGCCACCTTGATATGCGGGATCGCGGCGAGGCGCCTGGCGACCTCGCGCACGCGGCGGGCGGAGAGGATGAAGGGATCGCCGCCCGTCATGATCACCTCCCAGATCTCGGGCCGGGAGGCGAGATAGGCGAGCGCGGCGTCGAGCTTGGCGCCGGTCAGGGCATCGCCGCCGGGGCCGACCATCTCGCGGCGGAAGCAGAAGCGGCAATAGACCGGGCAGGCATGGACGAGCTTGAGCAGCGCGCGATCGGGATAGCGATGGACCACGCCCTCGACCGGGGAATGGGCGTCGTCGCCGATCGGATCGGTGAGTTCCTGCGGCAGGGTGACAAGTTCGGCAGCGGCGGGAATGAACTGGCGCGCGATCGGATCCACCACATCGGCCGGGTCGATCAGCGCGGCCATCGCCGGCGTCACCGAAACGGCGTAGCGCTCGCTCACTGCCTGCAGCGTCTCGCGCTCGCCGGGCGCGACGAGGCCGGCTTCGACGAGGGCGTCGATGCTGCGCAAGGGCTGGCCGCCGGGGGGCTGGTGGACCGTCATGCCCCTCCCCTGCCCGGTTCCGCGACCGGCGTCCAGAGCACATCCTCGATCCGCCGCGCGCCCGTCACCAGCATCACGAGCCGGTCGAAGCCAAGCGCGATGCCGGAAGCGGCCGGCATTCCGCCGAGCGCAGCCAGGAAATCCTCATCGACAGGATAGCGCTCGCCATAGATGCGCTCCTTTTCGTTCATGTCGGCCTCGAAGCGACGGCGCTGCTCTTCCGGGTCGGTGAGCTCGCCGAAGGCATTGGCGAGTTCGACGCCGCAGGCATAGAACTCGAAGCGCTCGGCCACGCGCGGATCGCCGGGCTTGGGCCGGGCGAGCGCGGCTTCGCTGATCGGGTATTCGCAGAGGATCGTGGCGCGGCCACGGCCGAGATGCGGCTCGACGCGCTCGGAGAGCACGCGGCTGAAGATGTCGGACCAGGTGTCGTCGGCCGCGAGCCTTATGCCGGCCTTCTCCGCAGCGGCGGCCAAAGATGCGCGATCCGTAGCGCCGCCGGGCGAGATGGTGGCCAAGAGATCGATGCCGGCGTGGCGGGCGAAGGCATCCTGCAGGGTCAACCGCTCGGGCTCGGCGAAAGGGTCGGCCTCGACATCGCGCCAGCGCAGCATGGTGACGCCAGCGGCTCGTGCGGCCTCGGCCAGCAGCGCCGCGCAGTCCGCCATCAGCACCTCGTAATCCTCGCCGGCGCGATACCATTCCAGCATCGTGAATTCGGGGTGATGAAGCGCCGTGCGCTCGCGATTGCGGAAGACGCGGGCGAAATCGAAGATGCGCCTCTCGCCTGCCGCCAGCAGCTTCTTGCAGGCGAATTCGGGCGAGGTGTGCAGGTAATAGGGATGCGGCGCGGCGGCGTTGTCGATCAGCGTGGTCGCGAAACCATGCAGATGGGTCTCGTTGCCGGGCGAGAGCTGCAGGATAGCCGCCTCGACCTCGATGAAACCGCGCTCCTCGAACCAGCCGCGCAGGCGTGATTTCACGCGTCCGCGGGCCAGCAGCGCGGGGCGACGGTCGGCATGGATGTCGGGCCGCCAGAAGGGCACGGGGGCTGAACTCATCGAATCTCGCGCCGGATAGCTTTCGTTTCGCGCGCGGATGCGGTAGTTGCGCGGCGACAGGATTTCGCATAGCGCGCGGGCGCTCCGCGCACCAGAAGGACATTCACGTGGTCAAGGTCATCGCCTCTTCCGTCCGCAAGGGCAACGTCCTCGAGCTCGACGGGCATCTCTGCACGGTCATCTCGGCCGAGAGCTTCTTCCCCGGCAAGGGCACGCCGACGACGCAGATCGACATGCGCCGCATCGCAGACGGCGTGAAGATGACGCAGCGCTACAAGACGACCGAGCAGGTCGAGCGCGCCTATGTCGAGGATCGCGACTTCACCTATCTCTACCAGGACGGCGAGCAGTACGTCTTCATGAACCCGGAGACCTACGACCAGATCCATGTCGACAAGGACGTGATCGGCGACGCCGCTCCCTATCTCCAGGAGAACATGAAGGTTTCGCTTTCGGTGTTCGAGGACAAGGCCGTCGCGATCGAACTGCCGCAGCGCGTGACGCTCGAGGTCACCGAGACCGAGCCGGTGACCAAGGGCCAGACGGCGTCCTCCTCCTACAAGCCGGCGATCCTGTCGAACGGCGTGCGCAGCGCGGTGCCGCCCCATGTCGGCGTCGGCACCCGCGTCGTCGTGATGACGGCGGACGGTTCCTATGTCGAGCGCGCGAAGGACTAATCTCCCGGCGCTGGGCGGACGAGAAGAATTTCCTTTATAGCGATGTGCGGCGGGCCCCTTCCGGGCCCGTTGTCATTTCAGGGACAGTCCATGCCGCTCACCGTTCAGGCCGCCGCCCTTTCCGGCTTCGTTCAGACGCTCAACGCGCTCGACGCCATTCTCGACAAGGCCGTTGAGCAGGCCGAGGCCCGCAAGATCCAGGCCGAGGTGCTGCTCTCGGCGCGGCTCGCGCCCGACATGCTCGCCTTCACCCGCCAGATCCAGCTCTGCTGCGACTTCGCCAAGAACGCTGTGGCGCGGCTTTCGGGCGGCGAGAACCCGCGCTTCCCCGACGAGGAGAAGAGCTTCCCGGAGCTGAAGGAGCGCATCGCCAGGACGCTCGCCTTCGTCGCAGCCGCCGATGCCGCCGCGCTCGATGCGGGACTGACCCGCGACGTCACCTTCCCGCGCGGGCCGTCCGCCACCGTGACGATGACGGGCGAGGCCTATCTGACTCGCTTCGCCATTCCGAACTTCTATTTCCACGCCACGACCGCCTACGACATCCTGCGCGAGAACGGCTTCCAGATCGGCAAGCAGGACTTCCTGAAGGGCGTCTTCGACGCCTGATGACGGAGCGGCCTTGAAAAGGCCGTATCCCCCTCCCATATGAGGTTCACGACGATGTCGAGGGCGTTCCACAGTCCTCCATCGCCGTTGAAGACGGCCATGGGTCGAACGAGTGACGCCGGATGTACGCGCACCGTTCTGCTGCATGGCCGTTGGCGTTTTCAGGACATGCAACAGGCGTCGTGCTCGGGCTCGATCCGAGCATCTCTTCCAGCGAAGGGCGCCTTATCCTGTCAGAGATTCTCGGGTCGAGGCTTCGCTTCGCCCGAGAATGACGGTTTTCCTCACCCCTGCAGGAATGGATTGTTTCGCCGCTCCTCGCCGAGCGTGCTCGCCTGGCCATGGCCCGGCAGGAACTGGACATCGTCGCCGAGCGGCAGGAGCTTCGTCCGGATGCCCTCGATCAAAGTCTCGTGGCTGCCATAGGGAAAGTCGGTGCGCCCGACGGATCCGGCGAAGACCGTGTCGCCTGCCAGCAGGAAACGCAGATCCTTCTGGAAAAAGGTGATGTGGCCGGGCGTGTGGCCGGGCACATGCTGGACGGAGAAGGTTAGCTCGCCGAGCGAGACCTCGTCGCCGTCCTTCAGCCAACGCGTCGGCACCACCGCCTTCATATCGAGGATGTCGAACCGTAGGCCCTGCTCCGGCAAGCCGTCGAGCAGGAACCGGTCGCCCTCATGCGGGCCGATGATCGGCAGCATAAGTGCCTCGGCCAGCGCCGTCGCGCCGCCGGCATGGTCGAGATGACCATGGGTGAGCCAGATTGCGGCCGGCGTCACGCCGAGCTCCTTCAGCGCCTCGATCAGGCGCGGCACGTCGCCGCCGGGATCGACGATGGCGGCCTGCTTCGTCTTCGTCTCCCAGATGATCGAGCAGTTCTGCTGGAACGGCGTCACTGGCACGACGGCGATCTGGAGCGGTGCTTCGGGGGTGTCGGTCATGGGATGCTCTCGTTCCGTATTCTCACCGCCCGCCGCAGCGGTTCGCGATCAGCGCGCGGTAGTTGACCAACTCGGAATCCATCTCGCCGACATTGCGTTCACGCTCCCGGCCGGTCTGGCAGGTCGCGAAGACGGCGCGCGACTTCTGGAGATAGCCGACATGCTCGCGATAGGCCCGGCATTGCGTCGCCTGGTCGGCGCTGGCAACCGCGGCGAGCCGCGCCTGCTGCTGGCGGAAGCCGGCCTCGTTCTGGAAGAGATCGCGCGAGCAGGTCGCGGGGCGCGGCTGCTGGGCGAGCGCAGGACTCGCCAGCAGAAGCGCCACCAGGGCGAGAGCCGACCTCATCCGAGGTTCAGCTCCTTGAAGAAGTCGTTGCCCTTGTCGTCAATGACGATGAAGGCCGGGAAATCCTCGACCTCGATCTTCCAGACCGCTTCCATGCCGAGCTCAGGATATTCCAGCACCTCGACCTTACGGATGCAGTCCTGCGCGAGGCGCGCCGCCGGGCCGCCGATGGAGCCGAGATAGAAGCCGCCATGAGCCTTGCACGCTTCGCGCACCGCCGCCGAGCGATTGCCCTTGGCGAGCATCACCATCGAGCCGCCGAAGGACTGGAACTGGTCGACGAAGGAATCCATACGGCCGGCCGTGGTCGGGCCGAAGGAACCCGAAGCGAAGCCTTCCGGCGTCTTGGCCGGGCCGGCATAGTAGACCGGGTGGTTCTTGAAATACTCCGGCATGCCCTCGCCGCGCTCCAGCCGCTCGCGGATCTTGGCATGGGCGAGGTCACGGGCGACGACGATCGTGCCGGTCAGCGACAGCCGGGTCTTGACCGGGTGCTTCGACAACGTGGCGAGGATTTCGCTCATCGGCTGGTTGAGATCGATCTTGACGACCTCACCGCCGAGCTTCGCTTCATCGACATCCGGCAGGTACTTGGACGGATCGGTTTCCAGCGCCTCCAGGAAGATGCCGTCCCTGGTGATCTTGCCCTTGGCCTGACGATCGGCCGAGCAAGAGACGCCGAGCCCGATCGGCAAGGAGGCGCCATGGCGCGGCAGGCGGATGACGCGGACGTCGTGGCAGAAATACTTGCCGCCGAACTGCGCGCCGACGCCGAGCGCCTGCGTCATCTTGTGGACCTCTTCCTCCATCTCGATGTCGCGGAAGGCATGGCCCGAGGGCGATCCCTTGGTCGGTAGCGCGTCGAGATACTTGGTCGAGGCGAGCTTGACGGCCTTGAGGTTCTGCTCGGCAGAGGTGCCGCCGATGACGATGGCGAGGTGATAGGGCGGGCAAGCCGCCGTGCCGAGTGTCAGGATCTTCTCCTTCAGGAACGCCATCATGCGGTCCTTGGTCAGGAGCGAAGGCGTCGCCTGATAGAGGAAAGTCTTGTTGGCCGAGCCACCGCCCTTGCAGACGAAGAGGAATTTGTAGGCGTCCTCACCCTCGGCATAGATGTCGATCTGCGCCGGCAGGTTGGTCGCCGTGTTCTTCTCCTCGAACATCGAGAGCGGCGCGAGCTGCGAATAGCGCAGGTTGCGCTTGAAATAGGCGTCCGCCACGCCCTCGCCGAGCGCCGCCTCATCCTCGCCATCGGTCCAGACCTTGCGGCCCTTCTTGCCCATGACGATGGCGGTGCCGGTGTCCTGGCACATCGGCAGCACGCCGCCGGCGGCGATATTGGCGTTCTTCAGGAGGTCATAGGCGACGAACTTGTCGTTCGAGGTCGCCTCGGGATCGTCGAGGATCTTGGCGAGCTGCGCGAGATGGCCCGGGCGCAGGAGATGGTTGATGTCGATGAAGGCCTGCTCGGAGAGCTTGCGGATGGCCTCGCGCGAGACGCTCAGCACCTCGCGGTCGCCGATCTTCTCGACGCTGACACCCTCGTTGCCGAGCTTGCGATAGGGGGTCGTGTCCTCGCCGAGCGGGAAGAGATCGACATGCGTATAGGCCATGGTGAGCGGCTCCGAAACATGGCGCGCCGCGCTCGCTGCATGGAGAGCGCGTCGCCGGTCAGCCGGCGTCATAGCCGGTCAACCCCGCGCGTCCAAGCAGTCTTTAATCGATATAAGGTCAGGCAGCCTGCGCGGCGGACTCCGCCAGCACCGCATAGATCGCGCCGGGATCGCGGATCTTCCGGACCTGCTCCAGCACCGACTGGTTGCGCAGCACGCGCGCGACGCGGGCCAGCGCCTTGAGATGGTCGGCGCCCGCCCCTTCCGGCGCGATCAGCACGAAGATGATGTCGACCGGCTGGCCATCCAGCGCGTCGAAATCGACGGGCTTCTCGACGCGTGCGAAAAGCCCGACGAGACGCTCGATGCCCGGCAGACGGCCATGCGGGATGGCGATGCCGTCGCCGATGCCCGTCGAGCCGAGGCGCTCGCGCTGCAGCAGCGCCTCATAGATCTCGCGCTCGGGCAATCCGGTCAAAATGGCGGCGTGCTGAGCGAGCTCCTGCAGCGCCTGCTTCTTGCCGTTGGCCCTGAGCGGCGAGATCACCGCATTCGGGGTGAGGAGATCGGTCAGCGTCATACGCCCGCCCATGCATGTCCCGTGCCGGCCGGCAGGCCGCCCACGAGTCAGGTTCGACGGCCGGTGCAGGTCCCTGCCGGCCTCAGAGAGCGCGTCTGCCGATCAGATTACCCAGCCTGATCGAATCCGGCCCTAGGACAACGATGCCGGCGGGTCGATCCAGCCGATATTGCCGTCGCCGCGGCGGTATACGATGTTCATGCGGCCATTGCCAGCATGGCGAAAGACGACAACGGGCGCGCCCGTCAGATCGAGCTCCGCCACCGCATCGCTGACCGTCCGGACATGCAGGGATTTGGTGCTCTCGGCGACGATCACAGGGTTATCGCCCGTCGAAACGCCATCAAATTCCTCGATGTCGTCATCGGGAGCGGCAATCACATAGCTGGGGATTTCGATGCCGGCCTCGCGTCCATTGGATGCCGAGCGGTCCTTCAGCCTGCGCTTGTAGCGTCGCAGCCTCTTCTCGATGCGCTCAGCCATCTTGTCGAGGCTGGCATAGGCGTCATGGGCCGTAGCCGATGCTTCCAGCGTGATCCCCGAGGAGAGATGGATGACGGTATCGGTCCGGAAGGCGGTGCCGTCCTTGTCGACCGTCACGTGGCCCTGGTAGCCACCCTCGTAATATTTGCTGACCGCCGCAGCGACCCGTTCCTCGGCCTGGCCACGCAGGGCCTCGCCGACATCGAGATTCTTGCCGGAGATTCGCAAGCTCATGGAGTGCTTCCCCTTCTCAGTCATGGCCAATAGCCGGCCATGTAAAGGAGGTAAGAACTGCGAGTCCGGTCTGTCAATGAGTGAAGAGACTCATGGCCCGTATGCGTCAGAGCTTTGGAACAAAACCCGCCGGACTTACCGGGCGGACATAGCGACTTTCTCCCGCCGCCGCTCCATCGAGGAGGGGATGCGCAGGGATTCGCGGTATTTCGCCACAGTGCGCCGGGCGATATCGATGCCGCCGGCCTTCAACCTGGTGACGATGGCATCGTCCGAGAGCACGTCGGAGGGGCTCTCGTCGTCGATCATCTGCTTGATGCGGAAGCGCACGGCCTCGGCCGAATGCGCCTCGCCATAGCCGGTCGCCGCGATCGCCGCCGAGAAGAAATATTTCATCTCGAAGACCCCGCGCGAGCAAGTCAGGTACTTGTTCGAGGTCACGCGCGAGACTGTCGACTCATGCATGCCGATGGCGTCGGCGACCGTTTTGAGGTTGAGCGGGCGCAGATGCTCGACGCCATGGGCGAAGAAGCCGTCCTGCTGGCGCGCGATCTCGCTGGCGACCTTCAGGATGGTGCGGGCGCGCTGCTCCAGCGAGCGGGTCAGCCAGTTCGCCGTCTGCAGGCATTCGGCGATGAAAGCCTTCTCCTCGTCGTTGCGGGCCGCCTTCGAGACACGGGCGTGATAGGTCTGGTTGACGAGCAGCCGCGGCAAGGTGTCCGGGTTGAGGTCGATCAGCCATGAACCGTCCGGCGCGGCACGGATGAAGACGTCCGGCACCACGGTTTCAGCCGCCGAGCCGCCGAAGGCCCGGCCGGGCTTGGGATCGAGCCTCCGGATCTCGCCGACCATGTCGGCAATGTCCTCGTCATCGACGCCGCAGACGCGCTTCAGCGCCGCGAAATCGCGCTTGGCGACGAGGTGGAGATTGGCGACCAGCGCCTGCATCGCCGGGTCGAAGCGATTGCGGTCGCGCAGCTGGATTGCCAGGCATTCCGCCACGTCGCGCGCCGCGACACCGGAGGGATCGAACCCTTGGACGATGCCGAGCACGGCCTCGACCCGCTGGGGCGTGACGCCGAGCCGCTCCGCGATATCGGCGACCGGCTCGCCAAGATAGCCGCTGTCGTCGACCGCATCGACGAGGTGGCGGCCGATGATCCGATCGGCGGGATCGGTGATCGCGAGGTCGAGCTGGGCGCTGAGATGGTCATGCAGCGAGGTCTCCGCCGTCAGCCCGCTCTCGAAACCATCCGGCCCATCCTCAAAGGAGCCGCTGCGCGAACCATAGGCGCCGCCGATGATCGGCAGGCTGTCGGCGCCGCCGGCATCGCTACGCGCCGTGCTCGGCTGCTCGCTCTGGAAGACGTTATCCAGTCCGGTTCCGAGGCGCCCCTCGATGCCCTCCTGGGTGTTGAGGCTCTCGGCGCGGGCATAGCTCTCCGGATCGGCTTCATGCGGGCTGTCGCCTCCCTCCGCCCACCCCGGCAGATCGGGGCCGTCGTCACGCTCCAGAAGCGGATTCCGCTCCAGCTCGCCGTCGACGAAATTCTGCAATTCAAGATGAGAGAGCTGAAGGAGCTTGATCGCCTGCAGCAGCTGCGGCGTCATGACCAGGGACTGTCCCTGGCGCAGCTCCATGCGCGGCATCATCGCCATGCGCCAAAGGCCCTTTCGACAGGCGCGCCGGTCGGCACGCTTTTTGCTTCTAAGGGACAGTAGCGCCAGCTTTTCGCCGCGTCAAAGGCCCTGCCTTATCCGCAGGCAGGAACGTTAATGCGCCGCAACACGATCTCGCAACTGCAAAATCAGCAGATGCTCTTGATCAGAGGCGGAAATCCTCTCCGAGGTAGACGCGGCGCACATCGGGATTGGCGATGATGTCGGCCGGCGAGCCCTCGGTCAGCACGCGCCCGGAGTGGATGATGTAGGCGCGGTCGACCAGGCCGAGCGTCTCGCGGACGTTGTGGTCCGTGATCAGCACACCGATGCCGCGATCCGTGAGCTGGCGCACCAGCGCCTGGATGTCGCCGACCGCGATCGGATCGATGCCGGCGAAGGGCTCGTCGAGCAGGACGAAGGAGGGCTTGCCGGCGAGTGCGCGGGCGATCTCGCAGCGACGGCGCTCACCGCCCGACAGCGCAATCGAGGGCGCCTTGCGCAGGCGCGCGATGGTGAACTCTTCGAGGAGCTGGTCGAGCTGGCGCTCGCGCGCCTTGCGATCCGGCTCCACCACTTCCAGGACGGAGCGGATGTTGTCCTCGACGGAGAGGCCGCGGAAGATCGAAGCTTCCTGCGGCAGGTAGCCGATGCCGAGGCGGGCGCGCTGATACATCGGCAGCGCGGTGATGTCGTTGCCTTCCAGCGAGATGACGCCGAAATCGGCGGCGACCAGCCCGGTAATCATGTAGAAGATCGTGGTCTTGCCGGCGCCGTTCGGGCCGAGCAGACCGACCGCCTCGCCCTGGCGCAGATAGAGGCTGGCATCGCTGACGACGGTGCGCCCGCCATAGCTCTTGCGCAGGTTGCTGACCGCCAGGATGCCCGGCCCGCCAATGGCGGCGGCGGTCACGTCCGAGCGCCGCTCCGCCGCGCGACCGCGCCCGGAGAAGAGGTCGCGCAGGCGGCTGAAGGCGCCGCCTGCCTGCGGGCCAGCAACGGGGCGCGCCGGCGCAGCCGAATGGCTGGCGGCGGGTCGGGGGGCTTCGAAAACGGTCACTGCTGCTCGATCAGTTGGTGGGCGACATCAGTTGGTCGGCTTCGGGGCGGGCTTGTTCGCGTCCGTCTTGCTGGCATCGGTCGAGTTCGGCACGAAGAAGCCCTGCACACGGCCGCCCTTGTTGGTCTCGACATTGGCGACACCGGTGACCGTGTTGTAGGTCAGCTTCTCGCCGCGCGTGATGTTGGGCCCGTCGTTCAGCGCCACATTGCCGGTCATGATGACGACGTTGTTGGCGCGGTCGAACTCGGCATTGTCCGAAGTCGCCGCCTGCGTCTTGGAGACGACCGTCACCGGCCCCTTGCAGAGGATGCGCTTGATCGAGCTGTCATTCGCCTGGTTACCGCCCGCGGCGGCAGCGGCCGGCGCCGGCGTGGCGGCGCGCGCCGAGGCCGCACCGCCCTGGCCGCCGCGCCCTTCGTAGAGCACGGTCATCTCCGTGCAGCGCACGGTGGTCTCGCCCTGCACCGCGACGACATTGCCAGTGAAGACCGCCTTGTTCTCCTTGTCGAGCACGTCGAGCTTGTCGGCGTCGATCTTGATCGGCTCCTTGCTGTCGCCGCCCAGGCCGCCGAGCGGCGAGGACGCATTGTTGGCGCCGCCGCGGGCCTTGCCCTGCGCCTGCGGCTGCTGCGCCCATGCGGCCTGCGGCGCGCCGATGAGGATCAGGCTCGCCGCGAACAGCAGCGCCGCCCCGTGAAACCCCTTCGCGGAAGGAACGATCCTGGCGAAGGAAAAGGTCTGGCCAGCCTTGCTCATGTCACTGTCTCTTCCCGTTGCCGGCGCCATTGGCCGGCGCCTCGCCCGCGGGTGCATCCCGATTCGCCTGCAGCAGCTCCAGCATCGGCGTGCTGCCTTCGCGCTCGGGCCCCGCAATCGTACCTTTCGGCGCGTTCGGAATGAAGACCCGCACTCGCCCCTCGAAGACGATCAACTCGCCATTGTTCTTTACGTCAAGCGTGGCGGCGTCCACCGTCGTCTCGCCGAGGCTGACCTTGACCGGCTCCTTCGAAACGACGGTGCCGGATTTGAAGTCGACATCGGCGGTGCGCATCTGCGCCGCATGGCCGTTCTCGGTCCTGATATTGACGTTGTCGACGAGACGCAGCTTTTCCTTCTGCGTGTCGAACAGGCCCGTCGTGGAATTCACCGTCACCCAGCCCTCGCGCTCCATCTGGATGCGTGCCGTCAGCGTCTGCAGCTCGATCTGGGTCGGGTTGCGGATCTCCTGGAAGGCGTTCTCGGCCGTGACCTGATAGGGCCGGTTGTCCTTGCGATAGCCCGAGAGCTTCGGCGTCTCCATCTTGACCTTGCCGCCGCTGATGCCGACCGAACTGACGGAGACATTGGCGAGCTTGCCGCCAAGCGGGCTGAGGAAGGGGATCACCACCAGCGCCATCACGAGAACCACGGCCGCGACGGGAATCACGCCGCGCAGGATATGGACGAGCCGGGTGTGCCGGCGCGCAGCACCGAAGGCCGCGCGGCGTCGAAGCGCCTGCGCGGTCAGCCCACCGGCCGGATCATTGAAGGTCATTGCCACAGTCATGCCCCGCGCAATGGCAGCCGCTCACGGCATTTTCGTGTCGCAGGCAAACGGAATCGCGCGCCCCCGCACCCATTCGCGTGAAGACTGACGCTAGAACCCTTCAAATTTGTCAAGCGTGCGCGAAAATATCGGTCTCGCCCCAGCCGGCCAGATCGAGCTCGGCACGATAGGGCAGGAAGCCGAAGCAGGCCTGGGCAAGATGCGTGCGCCCTTCGCGTGCGAGCATGATCTCAAGCTTCGCGTACAGGGCGTGCAGATGCAGCACATCGGAAGCGGCATAGGCGAGCTGCGCGTCGCTCAGCGTGTCCGCGCCCCAGTCCGAGGACTGCTGCTGCTTCGAGAGCTCGACGCCCAAAAGCTCCCTCACCAGATCCTTCAGCCCGTGGCGGTCGGTGTAGGTCCGGGTCAGCTTCGAAGCGATCTTCGTGCAGTAGATCGGCGCGGTCACGACGCCGAAAGCATTGCGCAGCACGGCGATGTCGAAGCGGGCGAAGTGGAAGAGCTTCAGCACCGCCGGGTCCTCCAGCAGGCGAATCAGGTTCTTCGGCCGCTCGCCGTCCTTCGGGATCTGAACGACATCCGCGGTCCCGTCGCCGCGCGAAAGCTGCACGACGCAAAGCCGGTCGCGATGCGGATTGAGGCCAAGCGTCTCGGTATCGATCGCGATGCTCGCCCCGGCCTCATAGCCGTCCGGCAGGTCGCCGCGATGGAAACGGATGGTCATGCTCGAAACCTCGCTGGCCGGCGGGAGGCCCCCGTCAACGGCCCTGTTCACGATTCGATGATCGCAGCGTCGCGCCCGCCGTGACGGGCGCATTTCCGCAGCTAGCGGCCGGCTCGGCGCGGTTCAAGCTCTTTCTGCAAGTACTGCCCAATGCGGCACAGGCCGCGGGGCGCGCCGTTAACCTTTTATTCACCATGTGCTTCAACTGCCCGGCCCGACATGCGACAAGGCAGGAGGGAGCTCGAAGCATGGTTCTGATCCGCTTGTTCAGCGATTTCGACGGCCGCATCGGCCTGCGGGCCTTCTGGTTCGGCAGCGCCATCGTGGCGCTGACGCTGCTGGCGCTGCAGCGGATCGTGCCGCAGCTCACCGATCGCCAGACCGCGCAGACCGTCCTGGCCTTCGCCCATGCCTTCGCGCTGTTTCCCTGGGCTGCGCTTGCGGCCAAGCGCGCCAACGACCGCGGCAGCGTCCCGCTCTTCGGCATCCTGCTGATCTGCGCGATCGTGCTGCCGGAGCAGTTGCGCCAATACCTGCCCTTCGGCTGGCGCCCCTCGCTGGAGGCGATCTCGACCGTCGCCTGGATCGCGGCCTTCATCGATCTCGGCCTGATGCCCTCGGCCAAGCCTCAGGAGGCCGCTCAGCCGGCCGCCGCGGAGGCCAGTTCCGCCTGAGCCGAAAGCGCGCTAAAGCGGCGCCATGACGACCGAACTCGCCGCCTCCGCACTCGCCCTTTCCTTCGACCCGGCCGATCCGGTCGCCCTGACGCAGGCGCTGGTGCGCTGTCCTTCCGTGACGCCTGACTCGCGCGGCGCGCTCGCGCTGCTCGCCACCGTGCTGGAAGCCGAGGGCTATGGCGTGCATCGCCCGGTGTTCAGCGAGCCGGGCATGCCGGATATCGAGAACCTCTATGCCCGCATCGGCACGGAAGCGCCGGTCCTCGTCATTGCCGGCCATGCGGACGTTGTGCCCGTCGGCGACGAAGCCGCCTGGACCCGCGAGCCCTTCGCAGGCGCCATCGAGAACGGCATCCTCTACGGGCGCGGCGCCTGCGACATGAAGGGCGGGCTCGCCTCGATGGTCTCCGCCGCGATCCGCTATCGCCGCGAGAACCCCGAGGCGCCGGGCTCGATCGCCTTCCTGATCACCGGCGACGAGGAAGGCCCTGCGGTCAACGGCTCGGTCAAGCTTCTGGCCTGGGCCCATGAGCGCGGCGAGCGCTTCGACCACTGCATCCTCGGCGAGCCGACGAACCCGGCCACCATGAGCGACATGATCAAGATCGGCCGGCGCGGCTCGCTGTCCGGCGAGCTGACAGTCAACGGCATCCAGGGCCATGTCGGCTATCCCCACCTCGCCGACAATCCGATCCGCGGCATGGTGCGCTTGCTGGCAGGGCTTGATGCAACTCCGCTCGATGCCGGCACGGAGCATTTCGACGCCAGCAATCTCGAGGTGACGACGCTCGATGTCGGCAACCCCGCCACGAACGTCATCCCCGCTCAGGCGAAGGCTGTCTTCAACATCCGCTTCAATGATGTCTGGACGCCGGAGACGCTCGCTGCCGAGATCGAGCGGCGGCTGCAGGAGGCCGCCGGTAATGCCGTGCGTTACGAAATCAAGTTCCGCCCTACCAACTCCGTCGCGTTCCTGACGCAGCCCGGCCCGTTCGTGGCACTGGTCGCCGATGCGGTCGAGGCCGAGACGGGCAAGCGGCCGGCGCTCTCGACCACCGGGGGCACCTCCGACGCCCGCTTCATCAAGAATTACTGCCCCGTGGTGGAATACGGCGTCGTCGGCAAGACGATGCACCAGATCGACGAATGCGTGGCGGTGGCCGATCTCACAGCGCTGGAGCGGATCACGCATCGTTTGCTCGCCCAGTATTTTGCAGTGCAACATAGGGCTTGACGCGCCGGAACCGAGGTCCATTATCTCCGTTAGACGAAAGTCTAAGAACACGGAGTATGGAGTATGAGGCTGGCGGCCGATGACGTCGCGCGCTCGCTGCGCGGTTCGTGGCACCTGATGACCCAGGGCGCCGAGGCGATGCAGGAGCTCGACCTCAGCCGCGACGGGTTCTGGCGCTCCTTCCTCGCCTTCGCGCTGATGCTGCCGGCGACAATCGCCATCCTTGCCGCCGTGCGCCTGACCGCGGGCCTGCCCAACAGCGCGGGCCTCTTTACCGCGCCCGTGCTGGTGCTCGCCGTCATCGGCGCACTCTGCCTCGCCATCCTTGCGGTGCCGGCGCTGCTGATCGCGCTGAGGCCCGAGCTAGGCCAGGCACCCCGTTTCACCAGCTTCGTCATCGCCTGGAACTGGGCCGGCATCGTCTCGGCCAGCCTGATGGCGGTTCCCGCAGCCGTCTATGCGATCGGATGGTCACCGCCGGAACTGGCTCTGATGCAGTCGGCCTTCTTCGCGGCGATCGTGCTCAGGCTGCGCTATTGCGTGGCGCGCGCCGCCTTCGGGCCGGAACTGCGCGGCGTCGCGCTGCCGCTGGTCATCGCCAGCGTCGTGCTCGACTACGGCGTGATCCGGCTGTTCGGGCTCTTCTAGTAGTCCACACCCGCGAGATAGAGCCCGCAGGAGGGCGCGAGCGCGGCGCATTGCGAGCGATCGCGCGAGCCAAGCACCTCGCCCATCTTCTTCTCCGGCCAACGGCCGGCCCCGACCATCTTCAGGCTGCCGACGATCGAGCGGATCTGGTGGTGCAGGAAGGAGCGGGCATGGGCATAGACCACGATCTCGGCCCCCTCGCGCCGGACATCGAGCCGGTCGAGCGTGCGAATCGGGCTGTTGGCCTGGCATTCGGCGGCGCGGAAGGTGGTGAAGTCGTGCTTGCCCAGCAGCGCCTTGGCCGAACGGTCCATCGCTTCGTGATCGAGCTTGACCGGGACGTGCCAGACACGGCCGCGATCGAGCGCCGGCGGGGCGCGCCGGTCGAGGATGCGGTAGATGTAGTAGCGGCGCGTCGCCGAGATGCGGGCGTCGAAATCGCCCGGCACGATCTGGGCGCTCAGCACGCTGACCGGGACGCGCGCCTTCAGCCTGGCATTGGTGGCGTCGCGCACCACATCGGTGCGCCATTCCTTGTCGATATCGACATGCGCGACCTGATGCGTTGCATGGACGCCGGCGTCGGTGCGGCCGGCGCAGTGCAGCCGGACGGGATGGCCGCAGAAGGCTTCGACGGCCTCCTCGACGCTCTGCTGCACGGACGGGTCGGTCGCCTGGCGTTGCCAGCCCGAGAAGGGCGTGCCGTCATATTCGATGACGAGCTTGTAGCGCGGCATCAGAGCCGGCCGCCCGCTCCGAGGCGTGCTCCACGCAGGAACTCGGCCCCGCTCATCGGCGCCTTGCCGGCGCGCTGAACCTGCAGCAGCTTCACCGCGCCGACCGCGCAGGCGACGGTGCCCTCATCATCGAGCAGCGTGCCGGGCTCGGCAGCACCGCCCGCGCGGGCCGTGCGCAGCACCTTCAGGCGCTCCTTGCCCTTGCCGAGATCGATTTCGGCGAAGGCGCCCGGGAAGGGCGAGAGGCCACGCACAAGATCATGAACCTGCTGGGCCGGCAGCTCCCAGCTCAGCTTCGCCTCGGCATTGGCGATCTTGGCGGCGTAGGTCACGCCCTCCTCCGGTTGCGGCGTGAACTGGAGGCCGCCACGGCCGAGCGCGGCGAGCGCGCGCACCATCAGATCGGCGCCCAGGCGGCTCAGCCCATCGTGCAATTCGCCCGCCGTCATGTCCGGCCCGATGGAGAGCTTCTCGACCATGCCGACCGGGCCGGTATCGAGCCCGGCCTCCATCTTCATGACGCAGACGCCGCTCTCGGCATCACCCGCCATGATCGCGCGCTGGATCGGCGCCGCGCCGCGCCAACGGGGCAGCAGCGAGGCATGAAGATTGAGGCAGCCCAGTTCCGGCAGATCGAGGATCGCCTGGGGCAGGATCATGCCGTAGGCGACGACGACCGCGACATCGGCCTGATGCGAGGCGATGATCTCGGCCTGCTCCGGCGTCTTCAGCGTCGAGGGCGTGAAGACCGGGATGCCGAAGCGCTCGGCCGCCCTGTGGACCGGCGAGGGCTTGAGTTCCAGCCCTCTGCCCGCCTGCGCCGGTGCGCGGCTGTAGCAGGCGACGACCTCGTGCCCCTGTCCGACGATCTCGGTCAGCACCGGCACGGCGAAATCCGGCGTGCCCATGAAGATGACGCGCAAACTCATACGCTGAATATGACTCCGTAACGGACAGCGCCCTGGCGGCCAGAGACTGGACCAGGACCCATGCCTGAACCTTTCGGCAGGCGCTCAGGCACAGTGGCCGAATGGGGGCCTCTCCCCATCCGGGACGACAATCACCGCGGTCGAAAAACCTAGGCGGCCCGCTCGCGCTTGGCTGCCTTGGCGAATTTCTTGGTGACGCGCTCGCGCTTCAACCGCGAGAGATGATCGATGAAGAGCACGCCCTCGAGATGGTCGATCTCGTGCTGCAGGCAGGTCGCCAGCAGCCCGTCCGCCTCGACCTCCTTCGCCTTGCCGTCCAGATCCATGTAGCTGACCTTGACCCGCGCCGGGCGCTCGACCTCCTCGTAGTATTCGGGGATCGAGAGGCAGCCCTCTTCGTAAGCGCTGTACTCTTCCGAGGACCAGGTGATCTCAGGGTTGATGAAGACCTGCGGGCTCCTCGGCTCCGCCACCTCGCCTTCCTTCGCATCGTGCTTGGCGAGGTCGATGGTCACGACACGAACGGGCACGCCGATCTGGATCGCCGCCAGGCCGATCCCCGGCGCATCGTACATGGTCTCCAGCATGTCCTCGACCAGCGTCCTGATCTCGGGCGTGACGACATCAACCGGCTTCGAGACGAGACGAAGCTGGGCGTCGGGCAGAATGACGAGGGGGCGAATGGCCATGGAAATCCGCAGGATGGGGAGCTTGTTGCCCGGCACATAAGCATTTGTGGGCAAGCGGTCAAACTGTTCCGCTTTCGTTCGCCATCCCGCTTCGAATCGGCTAGGCTGGCTGGATGAATCTGATCGCCTTCACCCTGCTCGAACGGCCCGTGACCTGGGCTGAAGCGGCCTTTGGCTTCGCGGCCTTAAGCCTCGCGCTGCTGCTTGTGGCGGTGATCGCAGCCTGGCGCGGAGGCAACAGCCGCGCGATCGAGGCCGCGATGGCCGCCGAGCGCGCCCGCGAGATGGACGACAAGGTTGCTGAGATGAACCGCCAGCAGGCGGAATTGGCCGGCCGTATGCAGTCCATGGCCGAGATCCTCTCGACGCGGCAGGGCGACCTCGCCCGGCTCGTCGCGGAGCGGATGGACGGGCTGAGCCACAAGGTCGGCCAGGGGCTGGAGCGCAATGCCCAGCAGACCACGGAGAGCCTCGGCAAGCTGCAGGAGCGGCTGGCCGTCATCGACAGCGCGCAGAAGAACCTGACGGATCTGACCTCCAAGGTGGTGACGCTGAAGGACGTGCTCGCCAACAAGCAGGCGCGCGGCGCCTATGGGCAGGGACGGATGGAGGCGATCATCCGAGACGGGCTGCCCGCCGCCTTCTTCTCCTTCCAGCCCCAGCTCTCGAATGGCCGCCGGCCGGATTGCCTCGTCACCCTGCCGGGCGACGGGCGCGGGCTCGTGATCGACGCCAAGTTCCCGCTGGAGAGCTTCACCATGCTGCGCGAGGCGCGCGGGGACGACGCGAAGAAAGCGGCCGGACAGCGCGTGCGCAGCGATGTCGGCGTGCATGTGAAGGACATCGCCGAGCGCTATTTCCTGCCCGGCGAGACGCAGGACATCGCCCTGCTCTTCGTCCCGTCCGAAGCCATCTACGCCGACCTGCACGAGTATTTCGACGATGTGGTGCAGCGCGCGCACCGGGCGCGCGTCATGATCGTCTCGCCCTCGCTGCTGGCGCTGGCGATCCAGCTCATGCAGTCGCTGGTGCGCGACGCGCGGATGCGCGAGGAAGCCCGCGTCATCCAAACCGAGGTCGGCAAGCTGCTCGACGACGTGCGCCGGCTGGGCGAGCGCGTCGACAAGCTCGACAACCATTTCCGGCAGGCACAGGACGATGTCGGCCAGATCAAGACCTCGGCCGGAAAGGTCACAAGCCGCGCCGAGAAGATCGGCGCGCTCGATTTCGACGACGAGAAGAGCGAGCCGAAGCTGCCGTTCGCAGCCGGGCTGCAGCTCAAGGCCGCCGCGGAGTGATCAGCCGCGGTTGAGCGCCGCGGAGAGCTCCGGCTTCACGTTCAGCGTCTGGAACACGACGCAATAGCGCTCCGTGAGCTTGAGCAGCGTGTCGAGCTTCTCCTGCGGGGCGTCGGTCTCGACATCGAAGGAGAGGCGGATCGCCTTGAAGCCGACGGGCGCGTCCTTGGCAACGCCGAGCGTGCCGCGGAAATCGAGATCACCCTCGGCGCGGACGACGCCCTTCTTGAGGTCAATCTCCAGCGCCGTCGCGACAGCCTTCAGCGTGACGCCAGCGCAGGCGACCAGGGCCTCCAGCAGCATGTCGCCCGAGCAGAGTTCGGCGCCCGAGCCGCCAGTGGCCGGATGCAGGCCAGCGAGAGCCATGGCGCGGCCGGTCTCGACCTTGCAGGCGATGTGCTGGTCGTCGAGCTCGCCATGGGCCTTGAGCGTGATGACCGCCGCGTCAGGATTGTTGCGGTATTCATCCTTGAGCGGCGCCTGCAGCGCGCGGAGAGCGGTGATGTCCATGGCGGTTTCCTCGACGCAAACGGGTCGTGGCACCCTTAGCGGCTCGGGCACCCGCACGCCACCGCGACGATGGAGCCCGCTCGGAGGATGTCAGGCAGATGCCGCCTCGCCCCGGCAGCAGGCCTCGATATTATTGCCATCCGGATCGAGCACGAAGGCGCCGTAATAGGCACCCGCCCCGTCGCGCGGCCCGGGTGCGCCATTGTCGGTGCCGCCAGCGGCCAGCGCAGCGCGATAGAAGGCATCGACCGCCTCGCGGCTCGGCGCGATAAAGGCGACGTGCATCTGGTTCAGGCCGGCGCGCGAGCCTTCGACCCAATAGGAGGGACGCGTCGTGCCGATCCACAGATAGGGGATCGGGTCCTCGGCGCTGCGGCCGAAAAGAAAGGATTCGGGGCTGTTGGACGCCGTGCTGAGTCCGAGCGGCTTCGCGATGGCATCATAGAAGCGCCGGGCGCTGGCCAAATCGGTGACGACGATGCCGGTATGATCGATCATGATCGGCCAACGTCCCGGCCCACCGCAGGGTTCCTCAGGCCGGCCCTACCACCACATGCCGGCGGTCTCCGCCGTCTTCTCCTGCTGCGGGGCGTCGTCGCGCAGCGAGCGGTCGAGCGCGCGCAGGGCCTCGCGCTTGCCGGCCTCGAAGGTCGGCGAGAGCCGGTCTCGCGGGCGGGCGAGCGGGTTGTCGAGCTCGTCGAAGATGCGGCCGGGCTTGGGCTGCATCACGACGATGCGGTCTGCGAGCGTGACCGCCTCCTCGACATCGTGCGTCACCATCACCACGGTCGGGCGGCTCTCCTGCCAGAGCGCCAGCAGATGGCCATGGAGGCTGGCGCGAGTGGTGGCGTCCAGCGCCGAGAAGGGCTCGTCCATCAGCAGCAGCTTCGGCCGGGTGACGAGGGCGCGCGCGATGGCGACACGCTGCTGCTGGCCGCCTGAGAGTTCGCGCGGCCAGCGCTTCTCGTAGCCGGCGAGCCCGACGCGTACGAGGGCGTTGGTCACCAGCCCTTCGCGCTCGAATGCCGACAGATGCGAGAGGCCGAAGCCGGCATTCTCGGCGACGTTGAGCCAAGGAAACAGCCGCGGCTCCTGGAAGATGACTCCGACATCGGCGCGCGGCTCGGCGATCACCTCGCCGTCGAGGCGGATTGCGCCGGCACTCGGCCGGTCAAGCCCCGCGACAAGGCGCAGCAGCGTGGTCTTGCCGCAGCCGGAGCCGCCGAGCAGTGCAAGGATCTCGCCCTGCCTGACATCGAGCGTGATGGCGGAGAGCGCGCGCGTGCCGTCCGCATAGGTTTTCGAGAGCTGGTCGAAGCTCAGCACGGGGTGAAGCCTTCAGAGCTTGTCGCGCGCCGTATCCTGCCAGGCGAGGAAGGGCCGCGTGATGGCGACGAGCAGCCCATCCGCCAGCTTGCCGAGCACGGCAAAGCTGATGATGGCCGCGATGATAGTGTCCGGGCGGCCGAGTTGCTGGCCGTCCACGAGCAGATAGCCGAGCCCCTCGCTCGCCCCCATGATCTCGGCGGCGACGACGAACATGAAGCCGAGGCCGAGACCGGCGCGCAGCGAGGTGATCCAGGACGGCAGGATCGCCGGCAGCAGCACGCGGCGCACCATGGCGAGCCGCGAGAGCCGGAAGACCCGGCCGACCTCGACGATCTTGCGGTCGATGCCCTGTATCGCCGCGGCGACGCCGAGATAGACCGGGAAGAAGACGCCGACCGCGATCAGCGCGACCTTCGACGCCTCGAAGATGCCGAGCCAGAGGATGAAGAGCGGCACCCAGGCGATGGAGGGGATCGCCCTCAGTGCCTGCAGCGTCGGGTCAAGGAGGGTGCGGGCGACGGGCAAAGCCCCCGTCACCGCGCCGAGCACCGTGCCCGCCAGCGCGCCGAGGCCGAAGCCCGCCGCGACACGCCAGAGCGTCGCCCAGGCATGGGTCAGAAGCTCGCCCGAAGCCGCAAGGCCCCAGAGGGTTCCGCCGACGACGCTGGGCGGCGGCATCAGCCGTCCATTGGCGATGCCGCCGGCGACCAGCAATTCCCAGAGGATGGCGAGCAGGACCGGCAGCACGAAGCCGGCAATGGCGAAGCCGTAGCGCGGACGCCGGGAGGCGGGCCGCGCTTCCAGTTGCTCAGCCGCGGCTTCGACGTCCAGAACGCTCATCGGCCCGACGCTACACCGTCAGTTGGTGGCTGCGAAGCGCCGGTCGACGAGGCTGTCGACGGCCGCCTTCACATCGGTCGTGGCCGGCAGCACGCCCGCCTCCTTCAGCGCGAGGCCGGCGGCGGTGATGGTGTCGACCTGGGCTTGGCCGATCGACGAATGGGTCAGCTCGGTGCGGGTGAGCTGGCGCTCGATCACCGGCTCGGAGAGCTTGGTGTATTCGACCAGGATCTTCTTCAGCTCGGCCGGATTGGCGCGCGCATAGGCCCGCGCTTCCTCGTAGGCGGCGAGGACCTTCTTCACCAGCGCCGGATTTTCGTTGGCGAAGGCCTCGCGGACGTTGAGGACGCCCCAGGTGTTGTCCTCGGCCTTGCGATAGAACAGCTTGGCCCCGCTCTCGACCTCGGCGGCCGCCATCAGCGGGTCCAGCCCGGCCCAGGCGTCGACATCGCCGCGCTCCAGAGCGAGGCGGCCATCGGCATGCTGGAGCAGCACGAGCTTGACGTCCTTCTCGGTCAGCTTTGCATCGGCGAGGGCACGGACGAGGAAGATATGCGGGTCGGTGCCGCGGGTGACGGCGACGCGCTTGCCCTTGAGCTCGGAGACCTTGGTGATCTCGCTCTTGGCGCCGGTGACGAGCGCCGTCCATTCCGGACGCGAATAGACATAGATCGACTTGATCGGGTTGCCGTTGATCTTGCCGATCAGCGCGGCGGCGCCAGCCGTCGAGCCGAAATCGATCGAGCCGGCGTTGAGGAATTCGAGCGCCTTGTTCGAGCCGGCCGAGAGGACCCAGCGCACCTTGATGCCGTCAGCCTCCAGCGCCTTCTCGAGGATGCCGCGCTCCTTCAGCACAAGGCCGACCGGATTATAGGTGGCGTAGTCGATGCGGATTTCCTTCGGCGCCTGCGCGAAGGCCGGGGCGGCGAAGCCGGCGGCCAAGGAAGCGCCCGTCACGACGGCGAGCGCAAGGCGGCGGGTGATGCTGCTCATCTGGTTGGTCCCTCTCCGTGATGCGGGGGACCGGAGCGTCTGGCGCTCTTCCCCACGCTTTAGCTGCACTTGTTTCGCGCCCGCAAGCTGGTGGCTCAAATCGGCGCGTATCCGTCTTTTAGGTTCAATCGTTCTGTTTGTCAAACAATACAGTCGGCGCTGTTGTTTCTCATATTTTACATTCTATATCTGTTTTTTATTTCCACTCTCCCGCCCTGCTTCGCCGTGCTAGAAAACGGCTTCGTCGGAATCGAGCCCACAAGTGACAGCCTCCCCCGAAAAGCCCGCACTCCCGCTCGCCGACATGCTGCAGAATCCGGAGCGGACGGTTGCGCAGCTCCTGCAGAGGGTCGCGCAGGGGAGCACGCAGGAAACGCGACAGGCGCTGATCTCGGGCTTCCGGCAACTGCTGGACGATGGAAAGGATTCGGCGCGCGCCATCCTCGATACGCCGCGCAGCGGCATCGCCTGCGCGCAACGGCTTTCGGCCGTGATGGATGCGGTGGTGATCGGGCTGCACAAGGCGGCGACGTCGTATTTCTATCCCGTCGACAACCCTTCGCAATCGGAGCGGATCGCCGTCGTCGCGGTCGGCGGCTACGGCCGTGGCACGCTGGCGCCGGGCTCGGATGTCGACCTGCTGTTCCTCTTTCCGCACAAGCAGACGGCCTGGGGCGAGAGCGTGGTCGAGTCCATGCTCTATCCGCTCTGGGACCTGAAGCTGAAGACCGGGCATTCGGTGCGCTCGATCGATGATTGCGTGCGCGAGGCCCGCGCCGACATGACGATCCGCACCGCCCTGCTGGAGGCACGCTTCCTCGCCGGCGACGAGGCGCTCTTCGCGGAGATGGCGCAGCGCTTCGATGCCGAGGTGGTGCAGGGCACGGCATCGGCCTTCACCGAGGCGAAGCTGGCCGAGCGCGAGACACGCGTGCAGCGCGCCGGCGCCTCGCGCTATCTCGTCGAGCCCAACGTCAAGGACGGCAAGGGGGGCCTGCGCGACCTCAACACGCTGTTCTGGATCGCGAAATACGCCTACCGCGTCCAGGACGTGCGCGAACTGGTCGCCGCCGGGCTGTTCGACAGGCAGGAACTCCAGATGTTCCAGCGTTCGGAGGAATTCCTCTGGCGCGTGCGCTGCTGGATGCATTTCATCACCGGCCGCGCGGAGGAGCGCCTCTCCTTCGACCTGCAGCGGCAGGTTGCAACGGCGATCGGCTATGCGGGCCGCAGCGGTCAGGCGCCGGTCGAGCGCTTCATGAAAGGCTATTTCCGGGTCGCCAAGGATGTCGGTGACCTCACCGCCATCGTCTGCGCGGCGCTGGAGGCGCGCCAGCAGAAGCCGCGCGCCTCGTTCTCCCGCCTGCTCGGCTCCTTCGCCAAGCGACGGCGCGAGCGCGCGCTCGGCCACCCGGATTTCAAGCTCTCGAGCCAGCGCCTCAACGTCGCCGACGACGAGGCGTTCAAGCGTGACCCGGTCAATCTGCTGCGGCTCTACGAGATCGCCAGCCGCGACGACCTCGCCATCCATCCCGATGCCAGCCGGCTGGTGACCAAGTCGCTCAAGCTGGTGACGCCGGCGCTGCGCAACAATCCGGAAGCCAACCGCATCTTCATCGAGATCCTGACCTCCCGACGCTCGCCCGAGATCGTCCTGAGGCGGATGAACGAATCCGGCTTGCTCGGCCGCTTCATCCCGGATTTCGGCCGGGTCGTGTCGATGATGCAGTTCAACATGTATCACCACTACACGGTGGACGAGCACCTGATCCGTGCCATCGGCGTGCTGGCCGAGATCGACGCCGGGGCGCTGGAGGCCGAGCATCCGCTCGCCAACGAGATCATGCCCTCGATCTCGCACCGTCGGGCGCTTTATGTCGCGCTGTTCCTGCACGACATCGCCAAGGGCCGGCCTGAGGACCACTCCATCGCCGGCGCGCGCATCGCCCGCAAGCTCTGCCCGCGCTTTGGGCTCAACAGCGCGCAGACCGAGACCGTGGCCTGGCTGGTCGAGCACCATTTGGACATGTCGACCGTGGCGCAGAGCCGCGACCTCGGCGACCCCAAGACGATCGAGAGCTTCGCGGCGACGGTGCAGACGCTGGAACGGCTGAAGCTCCTGGTCGTGCTGACGGTCGCGGACATCAAGGCCGTCGGCCCCGGCGTCTGGAACGGCTGGAAGGGCCAGCTCCTGCGCACGCTCTATTACGAGACCGAACTCGTCCTCACCGGCGGGCATTCCGGCACCGGCCGCCGGGCTCGCATCCAGGCCAAGCAGGATGGCCTGCGCGCGCGCCTGTCCGACTGGAGCGCCGAGGAACGGGAAGCCTACGTCGCGCGCCATTATCCGGCCTATTGGATCAAGGTCGACGCGGCGGAACAGGAGAAGCATGCGCGGTTCCTGCGCGATGCCGAGCAGGCGGGCCGCACCACCGCCACCCGGGTCGAGACCAACCAGTTCCGCGGCGTGACCGAGTTGACCGTGCTGGCGCCGGATCATCCGCGCCTGCTCGCCATCGTCACCGGCGCTTGCGCGGCGGCCGGCGGCAACATCGTCGACGCACAGATCTTCACGACGAGCGACGGGCTCGTTCTCGACACCATCTCGGTCTCGCGCGCCTTCGACCGGGACGACGATGAACTGCGCCGGGCCGAGCGCATCGCGGCCGCGATCGAGCGCGCGCTCAAGGGTGAGATCAAGATTGCCGATCTGGTGGCGCAGCGGCGCGCCCCGCCGCCGCGCGGCCAGACCTTCCAGGTCGAGCCCGAGGTGATCATCGACAACGTGCTCTCGGCGCGTCACACCGTACTCGAGGTCTCCGGGCTCGACCGGCCGGGCCTGCTCTACGACCTGACCACGGCGATCGGTAAGCTGAACCTGAACATCGCCTCCGCCCATATCGCGACCTTCGGCGAGAAGGCGGTCGACGTGTTCTACGTCACCGACTTGACCCATGCGAAGATCACCTCGACCGCCCGCCATCTCGCGATCCGCAAGGCGCTGCTCGAGGTGTTCCATCTTGAGACCGAGAAGACGCCCTCGCCCAAGGCCCGGGTGCCGGCCCGCGCTTGATTTAAGGCATCATAAGTCCGATATGCGGCTCGAACGCGGTTCCCGCCCCGGCGCTTGTCCGGCGCGGCCCTGACGGGCGGCGGAGCCAGCCAGATGATGAGGAATTGGAAGACGCAATGACGCAGAACCCTGCCACGGAAGACCCGAAGCTCGACGCCGAGGCGCCCGAGCAGGCCGCCGCGACGGGCCCCGAGGCCGAGATCGCCAAGCTCCAGGCCGAGCGCGACGACCTCAAGGACAAGCTGCTGCGGACGCTGGCCGAGATGGAGAACCTGCGCCGGCGCACCGAGCGCGAGGTCGCCGATGCGAAGGCCTATGCAACGACGAGCTTCGCGCGCGACATGCTCGGCTCCTCCGACAATCTCCGCCGCGCGCTGGAGAGCCTGCCGGATGCCGCCCAGGCCGACGCCGCCGCCAAGGCCTTCTATGACGGTGTCGAGTTGACCGAGCGCGAGCTGCTCAAGACGCTGGAGCGCCACGGCGTCCGCAAGATCGACCCGCAGGGCGAGAAGTTCGACCCGAACCTGCACCAGGCGATGTTCGAGGCGCCCGATGCCACGATCGCCAAGGGGCTCGTCTCCAAGGTCGTGCAGGTGGGCTACAAGATCGGCGAGCGGGTTCTCCGCCCGGCCCTGGTCGGCGTCTCGGCGGGTGCCCCCAAGGCGCCAGAGAGCGACGCCGGCAACGGCGCAACCTCTCACTGACGCCGTGTTCGAAGGCGTCGGCGTCGCCATCTTCGCGTTGACCGGCGCGCTCGTCGCCGCCCGCAAGGGCATGGATCCGTTCGGCTTCGTCCTGCTCGCGACTGTGACCGGCGTGGGCGGCGGCACGATACGAGACCTGCTGCTCGACCGCACCGTGTTCTGGGTGCAGGCACCGTCGGATGTCGTGATCTGCAGCCTCGTCGCGCTCGGCGCCTGGGTCCTCGCCTATATGAAACCGGGCATGCTCGAAGGCTGGGGCGGGCGCAAGCTGCTGCTCTGGGCGGATGCGGCGGGCATGTCTCTTTTTGCCGTTAACGGCACGCTGAGGGGCCTAGAAGCCGGCGCGCCGGTGCTGCCCGCCGTCGCGCTCGGCGCCATGACGGCAACCTTCGGCGGCATCCTGCGCGACATCCTGGCCGGCGACCGACCGATGGTGCTGTGGAGCCGCGATTTCTACGTCACCGCCGCCAGCGGCGGGGCTGTGACGACCGCCCTGCTGGCGGGACTGGGGCTGCCGGGAATCGTCGTCATGATCGGAGGGTTCGCCGCCGGCTTCGGGCTCAGGGCGGGCTCGCTGCTGCTGGGCTGGTCCTTCCCGAAGCTGCCCGGCAAATCGCAGGACTAGAGCGCCGGCTTCGTCACGCGCCGCAACGTGAGATTGATCCGCCCGCCTTCCGGCAGCAGCGTCGAGGAGCCGGAGAGGATGCGGTCGATGCCGTGATAGGCGAGCCGGGCCTCCCCGCCGAAGAGCAGCACATCGCCCGAGGCGAGCTTGAGCGAGGTCGTGGGGCCGCCACGCGTCGTGCCGCCGATGCGGAAGAGCGCGGCGTCACCGAGCGAAACCGAGAGCACTGGCGCCTCGAAATCCTGCTCGTCGCGATCCTGATGCAGCCCCATCTTGGTGCCCGCCGCATAGAAATTGATGAGACAGGCTTCCGGCGGATGCGGATAGCCGGACAACTCCTCCCAGAGGGCCAGAAGCGGCGCCGGCATCAACGGCCAAGGTTCGCCCGTCTCAGGATGCTCCGGCTGGTAGCGATAGCCGCGTTCGTCCGAGACCCAGCCGAGCGGGCCGCAATTCGTCATCCTGACCGAGAAGGGCTTGCCGGTCTTCGGCATGCGCGGCTGGAAGAAGGGCGCCTTGCGCGCAACAGCACGCAGTTCCGCCACCAAGGCCGCCTGCTCGTCCGGGGCGAGGCGGCCCGGCCAATGGACGACGCCCGGGGCGATGGCGATGCGGGTCAAAGCGCGTCGAGGCCGAGCACGTCGGACATCGAATAGAGGCCGGGAGCCCTGCCCTTGCCCCAGAGCGCGGCCTTGACCGCGCCCTGCGCGAAGAGGCTGCGATCCTCGGCGACGTGGGCGAGTTCCAGCCGCTCGCCGGCGCTGGCGAAGATGACCTTGTGGTCGCCGACCACCGTGCCGCCGCGCAGCGCCGCAAAGCCGATCGTGCCGGCCTCGCGCGCACCGGTGATCCCGTCGCGGCCGGCGACACGCGCCTTCGCCAGATCGACCTCGCGGCCTTCCGCCGCCGCCTCACCCAGCAGGACCGCGGTGCCGGAGGGGGCATCGACCTTCATGCGATGATGCATCTCGACGATCTCGATGTCCCAATCCGTGCCGAGCGTGGCCGCAACCTTGCGCACCAACGCCGCCAAGAGGTTCACGCCGAGGCTCATATTGCCGGAGCGGATGATCGGCGTGCGCTTGGCAGCTTCCGCCAGCTTTTCCAGATGAGAGGGCTCCATGCCGGTGGTGCCGACGACATGCAGGATGCCGGCTTCCGCCGCGAGCCCCGCGAAGGCGACCGTGGCGTCCGGCGCGGTGAAATCGAGCACGCCATCGGCCGCCGCAAAAGCAGCCGCCGGATCGCTCATGACCGCCGCGCCGAGAGCGGGAAGGCCCGCCAGAACGCCCGCATCGCTGCCGATGGCCGGATTGCCCGGGCGCTCGACGGCGGCGACGAGACGGCAGCCCTCGGCCTGATCGATGGCGCGGATCAGCATCCGGCCCATCCGCCCGGCAGCACCGACGACGACGAGGCGCATGTCACTCATGGAAGGCGGACTCCGTTAGCGTCCAAACGGAAACAGATCCGTCCTGGCAGCTATCGCTATAGGCCGCTTTTTGCCGCTGCGACACCCGGAAGCCGCAACGAAAAACGGCCGGGTTTCCCCGGCCGTCTCTCTATCCTTGTCGCGCTGACGCTCAGGACGCCTGCTGGATGCCCGAGAGCTTCCAGGCGCCGCCGCGCTCGCGCAGGAAGGTCCAGTATTCCTTGACCTCCTGGGTTTCGTTCGGGTTGCCCTCGACGACCTGGCCGGTCTTGCGGTCATAGAGCGCGTTGACCAGGCTGAAGCGCATCGCGACCGTGGCGTAGTCGGCGGCGCCTTCGCGCCAGGCTTCCGACAGGTCGCCCTGCAGCAGCTTGACGTCCGTGACACGGTCGGCGACGCCGCGACGCACGTTCTGCGTCAGGTCCTCGTCGAAATAGCCGAACATTTCCGGCGTGACGCGCTGGCGCAGGCCGGCTTCGTCCTCGTTCGAGTAAGCCGTATTAACCTCCCCGAGCAGGCGCTCGAAGGTGTTGAAGTCCTCGCCGGAGAGCTCGATCGGCTCGGGCTTCGCCTGGGCAGCGGCGCCCATGCCGAAGCCACCACCAAGGTTCGCGCGCGGCGCGGCCTGCGGGGCATCATGTCCTTGACGGGCATAGCCCTGATGGCCGTCCTGGCCCTGGCGGGCATAGGGCGCGCCCGCGCCGGCGAGCTGCGGCTCGGAACGGCGGCGGAAGAAGCGGATGGCGAGGAAGATCGCGCCGGCGATCAGGCCGATCTGCAGCAGGAAGCCGAGCATGCCGGCGAGCGAAGCCAAGCCGCCGAAGAAGCCGGAACCCGAGAGCAGGCCGAACAGGCCGGCGCCGAGCAGGCCAGCGCCGACGCCCATCATCAGGTTGCGGGCCATCGAGGGCCGTGCGGCCTGTGCAGCCGCGGCGCCCATGCCGGGGTTGGCATAGGACGGCGAGGCAGGACCGGCGCTGCGCTGGAAGGACTGTGCGCCGCCCGGCGTCGTAGCGGTCGAGGGCGGAGCGCTATTGGTGAGGGAGCCGCGGCTGCCGGAGCTCCTGCCACCGCCCGGACGGGCTTCGGCAACGAGCGGCACGAGCATCAGGGCACCGACGACCAGGGCGACGGCGCGTCCACGGCGTGCGAGCGAAATCAGAGACATTGTTCCTCCCGGGGCCCCCCAATAGGACCCTTTGCGCGTTCGAATATGGTGGGAGATCGGCCGGCGCGCAAGGAGGGCCCCGGCTAACGATCTGAAAAGTCAGACTATTTCAAATGAATGCATAATCATTCGGTGTGATCGGGGCTGCGTGGTAGACTGGGCCATCGCCTGCCGGCGGCGGGCGAGAAGGAGAGCGCCATGACCGGATCCGGACGCAGGCCTCACCGATACAGGGACGGATTGCTGAGCTGGCTGCTTGCATTCGCCATGCTGCTGCTCGTCGTCGAAGCGGCGGCCGAGCCCGCCATCCCGCTCGATCCGCCACGACTGGCGCAGGCGCCCGAGCCGCTCTGCTTCTGCTGGAACAACGGGCGCAAGATCGCCGAAGGTGCGACATCCTGCATCCGCACGAACCAGGGCGAGCGCGTCGCGACCTGCGGACGGGTGGTCAACATGATGTCCTGGCAGGTGACGGAAACGCCCTGCCCCGAGAGTTGAGCAGCATCGGAGCAGAGCGGAAAACAAAGACGCCGCCGGGGGCTCCCCGGCGGCGCTGCTCTACATGGCTCTTGAGGTCCTAGCGACTTCGAGACTGACCTTGTCAGAACGCTCCCAGAACGATCGCCATCATGAAAACGAACGCCGCTCCCATGACCAACCGGTCGAGACGTAGCGTGACACCCATCACACCCTCCTCCTGTCATTGACCTGTCGCGGAAGCTAGCAGAACTGACGGAGGCTGCAAGGGGGCGGCACAGTGGCGGCGCCGCGGCGCAGGCTAGATCATCGTTAAAATGCAATTAAATCACTGATCTTCCAGAACGATTTTTCTATCCCCAGGCGTCCCGAAAACCACCTCTTCCAGCCCTTCGCCACAGCGTCGCCGTGATTTTTTCCCGGGGACTCCGGCCTGATCTTGGGGAAGGTGGCAGGCCAGGCGCCATGCCGGGAGCCGGCAACCGGTAAACGCTGCCGGACCCCGATTTAAGCGCTCGTTAACCACCCTGCCAAAGTTAATCCGGCTGTGGCGAGCGGGGCGCAGTCGGTTGAGAAAGCGTTCACCAAGCGCTTCGCATTTGATTGAGTTATGCGACGCGCAAAACACGCCCTCATCCTCCTCGGCCTCCTCGCGGCAGCGGGGCTCGCCGGCTGTGGCAAGTTCCAGAAGCCACAGCGGGCGGCCTGGCGCGACCAGGCAGAGGCTGCCTGCATGGCCTCCCGCCAGGTCCAGCTATCGAGCTATGTCAGCCTGCGCGGCAAGGCCATCGACGGCCCGGGTGTCTGCGGCATGCAGCAGCCGCTCAAGGTCTCGGCCTTCGCCAATGGCGGCATCGGGCTGACGAGTTCCGCCACCCTCTCCTGCCCCGTGGTCGCGACCACGGATCAATGGTTGGCCGAGGTGGTGCAGCCGGCGGCGATGAACATCCTCGGCGCGCAGGTCATAGAGATGCGGGCGGGCTCCTATTCCTGCCGCGCGATGAACAACGGCACGGCGACCTCCCGCACCTCCGAGCATGCCTTCGGCAACGCCGTCGATGTCTTCTCCTTCCGGCTGAACGATAGCCGGGTCGTCACGGTCAAGGATGGCTGGCGCGGCTCCCCTGAGGAGCAGAACTTCCTGCGCGAAGTCTTCGTCGGCGCCTGCAACTATTTCGGCACGGTGCTCGGCCCAGGCGCCGACCCGATGCACTACGACCACATCCATATCGATCTGGCGCGGCATTCCAAGGATCGTCGCATCTGCAAGCCGATCATCAAGTACACCCCGAACTACAACTTGCCGCCGCCGGACCCGGCGCGCACCTATTCCTCAGCCAAAGCTGGACCGCAGCAACGCAACGCCGCGCCCATGGCCGGCGCCATGGTCGCCGGTGGGCCGCTGCTGCGCCAGCCGAGCGACGGCCTGCGCCCGCCGGGCTCCGTGCAGAACGGCTACCCTGTCGCCGCCTACAGCCAGAATCAGAGCCAGAGCCTGGATGCGCAGCGCCGCTATCTCGATCAGCCGGGGGCGCGGCCGCCCGCCTACGGCCAGGGTGCCCACCCGCAGCCCTATCATCCTGAGCCGCTGCCGAGCGAAAGCCGGGGACCGCTGGCGCTGCCGGGCGCGGTCGCGCCGACCGAGGAAGGCGTCATCCTCGGCGACGAAGGCGGCACCGGCGTCGTCGATGAGGATGGCTACGACCAGGCCCAGCCGATGATCACGCCCAGACGGGACCCCTTCGCCTACAGCTCGGGGCGCGCGCCGCCGCGGCGCTGAGCCGCTCCTAGTTTGAAACCAGCACCTGCCGGCATTCCGGCGGCAGGGCATCGAGCGACATCGGCGGCTTGGGCTTCGGCTTCGGACCCGGCTTCGGCTTGGGCGGATTGAAGATCGCCTTGTGCTGGCGCTCGACCCACTCAGAGAGCTCGGCGCCACAGCCATCGCCAAAATTCGGCGGCTCCTGCCCCTGGCAGCTCGCCATGCCCGCCGGGCAGGCCATCCGGATATGGAAATGGTAGTTGTGGCCCCAGATCGGCCGCACCTTGTCGAGCCAGCTCTTGTCCGCTCCCGCCTCCCGGCAAAGCGCGACCTTGAGCGCGGAATTGACGAAGATGCGCTCGACGCGCGGCTCGGCGGCGACGGCTTTGATGAGGCGCGTATGGTCCGGTGACCAGTTGCGCGGGTCGACATCGCGCCAGTCGGCTCGTGCCATGTTGACCGCCGGCATGTTCTCCCGCTGATCGCCGTTGAGCCGTGCCCTCGGCATCGGCGTCAGCCAGACATCGGCGTCGAGGCCGATCTGATGCGAGGCATGGCCAGTCAGCATCGGCCCGCCACGGGGCTGTGACATGTCGCCGACGAGCAGACCCGGCCAGCCGGTGATGCGTGGCACGTCGGCGGCGAGCTTCTCGAGATAATCGATGAGGACGGGGTGGCCCCAGTTGCGGTTGCGGTTCAGCCGCATGACCTGCCAGGTCGCGCCGTCGACGGGCAGCGCCCGGGCGCCGGCGAGGCAGCCGCGGGCATAGGAGCCGATGGCGCGCGCCTGCATGCTGGCCGGCGTCGTCTTCTGGCCGAAGAGCGCGCGTGCCGCATCCGGAAAGGCCGCGATGTTGGCGGCGCGATTCTTCGCCTCCTGATCAGCCGTCGACTGCGCCAGGCCGATGGCTGGGATGAAGGCTGCGAGGGTGGTGGCGAGGGCCGCGATTCGCGAGATCTTGCGCATGAGCGGGAGGATCATCGCGCCGACCCGCCACGGTCAAGCCGTGACCGCTGGACAAGCCTGACGCTGGATTGCAGCCTTACGCATAGGGAGGCGCCGTCTATCGCGCCACAGGAGGATAAAACGATGAAAGCCCTGATCGACCGGCGCGCCTTGCTCGCGGGCGCGAGCGCAGCGCTCGCAGCGCCCATTCCCGGCTTCAGCCAGCAGCCCTGGCCGCAGGGACGAACCCTCAAGCTCGTCGTGCCCTTCACGGCCGGCGGCGCCACCGACGTGCTGGGCCGGCTCGTCGCCGACAAGCTCAGCCAGAGCTGGGGCACGGGCATCATCGTGGAGAATCGGCCGGGCGCCGGCAGCAATATCGGGATTGAGGCTGTCGCCAAGGCCGAGCCGAACGGCGACACGCTGCTGATCGCCTCCGTCGGGCTCGCCACGAACCCCTATCTCTACGCCAAGGTCAATTACGACGCGGCCAAGGACCTCGCGCCGATCACGATGGTCGCGCTGGTGCCGAACCTGCTCATCGTCAACAACCAGCTTCCAGTGAAGGACGTCACCGAACTCGTCGCCTACGCCAAGGCCAATCCGGGCAAGCTGACCTACGCCTCCTCCGGCGTCGGCACCTCGCTGCATCTGTCGGGCGAGCTCTTCCAGAAACTGACCGGGACCAAGATGGTGCATGTGCCCTATCGCGGCTCGTCTCAGGCGGTCCAGGACCTGATCGGCGGGCGCGTGGACCTGATCTTCGACAACATCACCTCGGCGCTGCCGCATGCGAAGGCCGGTACTGTCCGCGGGCTCGGCGTCACCACGGCGAAACGCGCGCCGACGGCGCCGGAATTCGCGCCGATCGCGGAGACCGTGCCGGGCTTCGACGTCTCGTCATGGTTCGCGCTCTTCGCGCCGGCGAAGACCCCGCCCGCGATCATCGCCAAGGTCCAGGCCGACACGAAAGCCGGCATCGCCGACCCGGCCGTCCGGGCCAAGATGGACGCGCTGGCGGCAGAACCCGGCGGCGGGACGTCTGCCGAACTCGGCGCCTTCCTGCAGGCCGAGATGAAGAAATGGGGCGATCTGATCAAGGAAGTCGGCATCAAGGCCGAGTAACCGGCGTCGAATCACGGAACCAGCGCTTCCCAGACCGCGTTTCCCGTCGGAATTGCCTGCAAGGGCATTGAAACCGACGGGAGATTATCATGTCCACAGTGCTGATCGTTGTGCTGCTTCTGGTGCTGCTTGGCGGCGGCGGATATTACGGCCACAGGAGCTATGGCGGCGCCGGCCTCGGCGGCGTCGTTGGCCTCGTTCTTGTCGTCGTGCTGGTGCTATGGCTGCTCGGCGCGATCGGCCGCGCGCCAATCGTCTGACGCCTGCGACAGATCCTCAGGCGCCGTCGCGGTGTTCCCAGACCGCGATGGCGGCCGCCAGATCCTCGAGCGCGACGCCGACCGACTTGAACAGCGTGATGCCGCCGCCCTCGATGGAGCCGGCGATCTTGCCCTGGCAGAGGTCGGCGAGCGTGCCGGCGACCTTGTCGGCGCTGTAGCTGCCTTCGGCGATGGCAACAGCGACATCGCCGCCCTCCTCGATCGCCTTGACCGAATCCACCACCACGCGGGAGCGGTGCAGCGCGTCTGCATCGGCCTCTCGCATCTGCATGGTGAAGCCGCCGATCAGGTCTAAATGGGCCTCGCGCTTCAGCCAGTGGCCGTGAATCAGCGGCTCGGTGGCGTTGGTCGCGCAGGAGATGATGTCGGCCGTGCGCGCCTCGCCTTCGAGGTCGATCGTCGCGCGAGCCTCGATCCCCTCAGCCGCCAGCGCGGCGACAGTGGCCTCGGCGGCTTCCGGACGGCGCGCCCAGACGGCGATGTCGGTGATCGGGCGGACCGAGCGATGCGCCTTGATGACGAAGGGCGCCAGCGCGCCGGCCCCCACCATCAGCATGCGGCTGGATTCAGGATTGGACATGTAGCGCGAGGCGAGCGCCGAAGCCGCCGCGGTGCGCCAGAGGGTGAGACGATTGCCGTCCATCACCGCGAGCGGCCGGCCGGTCTCGCCGTCCATGAGCAGATAGGCGCCCATCACACCCGGCAGGTTGCGCTTGCCGTTGCCGAAGAAGACCGAGAGGATCTTGGTGCCGATATAAGGTTTGGCGGAGCCAGGGCCGCTCCAGGCCGGCATCGTCAGCAGTATCGCGCCGTCCTCGCCGGGGCGCTGGATCTCGTACTGGCTGCGCTTGGGCGCGATGACTTCGCTGCGGAAGGCCTCGTCGAGGATATCGATCAGCGACGGGTAGCTCAGGGCCGAGTCGAGTTCGGCGTCCTCGAAAAGGCGCATCAATTTCTTCCGCTGGTCAGGGCCGGCAAAGCTGAATCGGGAACGGCCGAGCGAAGTGCCTGCGTTTCGGAGCGCAGCGCCTCAACCTCCCGGCGGCCACGACGCGCGGCCTTCCTGTGCTTGCCCTGGGCGATCCAAGAGGCAAGCCCGCCGACGAACACGCCGACGAAAATCGCCGCCAGGACGATCAGGAAGAGCGGCAGCTCATAGGACAACGTCGGCAGGTCACGGCTGAAGGGGTCGAGCGAGACACGCACCGGCGCCCGATTGGCGACCGAGAACAGCACGATCACCAGCGCGATCGGTATCAGCACCAACGCCTTGAGAAAGGCCTTCATCGCTATCTCCGTGCCGGCGCGACAGAAGCGCCGGACCTTGGTTCCGGGCTTGGCCTGCTACAGGGCTTTGCCTGTTTCAGGACTTGCCCGTTTAGGACTTGCCGTTGAGGCGCAGCCTGAGCTCCTTGCCCGTCTTGAAGACGGGGACGAACTTCTCCTCCACCTCGACGGCATCGCCGGTGCGGGGGTTGCGGCCGATGCGGGCCGAGCGAGCCTTGCGCGAGAATGCGCCGAAGCCACGCAGCTCCACCCGATCGCCCCGCTCCAGCGCCTTCACGATCTCGTCCAATATGGCCGAGACAATGTTCTCGATGTCGCGCTGATAAAGGTGGGTGTTCTGATCAGCGATCCGCTGAACGAGTTCGGACTTAATCATCGCCGGAATATAACCATTTGTATCAACATCATTTTTCGGTTCCGGCAGGCTGCCAGAGCGCCAAGGGCGCGTCAAGCCGCAAGCCGACCGGCTGATCGGCCACGCGCGCTATGGTTGCAGCCAGACCATCCCACCCGACAGCGCGGGCCAGCGCCTCGCTCAAGCTCCACAACCCGAAGGAGGAGGATTCGCTGCGCCGGCGCCAATCCCGCACGCTCAGGTTGCGGGCGACGCCCTTCTCCCGCTCCAGCCAGGCGATGGCTTCCGGCTCGCCGCCGATCTGGTCGACCAGCTTGAGGCTCATCGCCTGACGGCCGGAGTGAACGCGGCCGTCGGAGACGGTGCTGAGCTCGGCGTCGGCGAGATGGCGGCGGTCCCGGACCATCTGCTTGAACCAGGCATAATTATCGTCGACGACGCGCTGAAGCGCCTCGCGCGCCTCCGGCGAGGTCGGCTCGAAGCCGCTCGGAGCGGCCTTGAGTGGGCTGGACTTGATCGCCTCGACCTTCACGCCGACCGTGTCGAGCAGATTCGAGACATTGGGGAACTGGAAGAGCACGCCGATCGAGCCGACAAGCGAGGTCTGGCGCGCGACGATGCGGTCCGCCCCCATGGCGGCGATATAGCCGCCGGAAGCCGCGACGCCATCGACGACGGTGACCATCGGCTTCTTGGCGGCCAGCCCGCGTAGCGCCGTATGCAACGCTTCGGAGCCGGAGGTGGTGCCGCCGGGGCTGTCGACGCGGACGACGACCGCGGCGACGGAGCTGCTCTCCTCGACCGACTTGATCAGGTCGAGCGTGCGGCGATCCCCCGAGATGAAGCCGGAAATGGTCAGGCGCGCGACATGCGGGCTCGCCAGAGGGCCGGTTGCGCCGCCCCGCCAAGCCAGCCCGCCGATAACCGCCGCGGCGATGACGCCGAGCAATGCAAGCCCCCGCCAGAGGGTCAGCTTGCGCCTGAGACTGCGTCGGTCTGCAAGCAGATCGGCATCGGACGACATCGGGTACTCCTGTCGGCTGCGGGTCCGTGATGTAGACCCGCCATGTCAGCCCGGCAAGTGACGTGAGGCCGTGACGTCAGGCCGCGGCCGCAGCCTGCGCCCGGTCGAGCGCGAGGAGGGCGAGGCCGCTGGCGACGGAGCGGAAGGCATCGCCGATATGCACCCTGGCGGCGCCGAAGCGGCGGTCGAAGAGGGCGCGCACGGCCGGAACGTAGGATGTGCCGCCGGTCATGAAGACCGCCTCGATCTTATCCGAAGCGAGTCCGGCCTCGGCCAGAGCGCGATCGAGCGCGGCCTCGATGGCGCCGACATCCTCCGCGATCCAATTCTCGAAATCGGCGCGGCGGATTGGCGTCTCGATGGTCACGCCCACCTGGGCGAAGCGCAGAACAGTCTCCTCGTGGTCGGAGAGCGCGACCTTGGCGGCCGAGACGGCGCGGTAAAGCTCGTAGCCGAGATCGTATTCGATCACGGTCAGCAGATCCTCGAGCTTGGCCGGTTCGACAGCCTCACGGATCAGGGCGTTGAGCTCGGCCATGGTCTCGCGGCTCTTCATCAGCGAGAGCTTGTGCCATTGCGCGAAGGCGGCGTGGTAATGCGCCGGCACCGGCAGCAGCTTGCCGAAGGAGCGGTAATCCGTGCCCTTGCCGAGCGCCGGCGAGACCGCATGCTCGATGATGCGGTAATCGAAGGTGTCGCCGGCGACGCCGACACCGGCGTGGGAGAGCGGGATGGCCTCCAGCCGCCCGCGCGCGCCGGGCTCGAAGCGCATCACCGAGAAGTCGCTGGTGCCGCCGCCGAAGTCCGCGACGAGCATGGTCTGCCCCTGCTTGAGGTCGCGAGCGTACCAATAGGCGGCGCCGAGCGGCTCATAGGCGAAATCGACCTGCTTCATGCCCGCTGCGGCGTAGGACGCGCCGAGCCGGCCGAGCGCCAGCTCCTCGTCCGGCCGCTCGCCGGCGAAGACGACCGGGCGCCCGGAGACGAGCGGCAGCGCCTCACGGCCAGCAAGACCGGTCGCGAGATCGTTCAGGAAGACAGCGATCAGGTCCTCCAGCTTGAAGAGCTTGCCGAACAGGCGCGTTTCCTGGAAGGCGCGGCTGGAGAGATGGGTCTTGAGCGATTGCAGGAAGCGGTGCTCGGACGTCATGCCGAGCGCCATGTCGAGTGCATCAGGGCCGCTGACATGGGTGATGCGGGATTCAGGCGGCCTGCCCTCCCGCCAGAACATCAGCGCCGAGCGATAGGCGTCAACCGCACCCTGCTTGGTCGCGAAGGAACGCGTCATGACCGAGCCGTCCGCACCTGCCAGCGCGACGACGCTGTTGGTGGTGCCGAAATCGATGCCAATGGCGGCGGGGGTCATGATGCGGTTCTCCTTTCGCAGGCCATACTCAGATTGTCATTCCGGGGCTTCGCGTCAGCGAAGAACCCGGAATGACAAGGTCGTTCGAAACAAAAGCCCGCGCGGATCGCTCCGCGCGGGCTGTCTTGGATGTCCGGCTGCCGAAGCAGCCGAAATCTCACTTCTTGTCGGTGGCCTTCTTGAGCGCGGCGCCCAGGATGTCGCCGAGCGAGGCGCCGGAGTCGGCGGAGCCGTACTGCGCCATCGCCTCCTTCTCCTCGGCCATCTCCAGAGCCTTGATCGAGACCTGGATCTTGCGGGCCTTCTTGTCGAAGAGCACGACGCGGGCATCGATGCGCTCGCCGGGGGCGAAACGCTCAGGGCGCTGCTCGGCACGGTCACGCGCCAGCTCGGCACGCTTGATGAAGGTCATCATGTCGGTGTCGGCGATCTTGACGTCGAGACCCGACTCCTTGACCTCGACCACCTCGCAGGTGACGATCTGGCCCTTCTTGAACTCGCCGGCATCCACGAAGGGATCGCCGCCGAGCTGCTTCAGGCCGAGCGAGATGCGCTCCTTCTCGACGTCGACGTCGAGAACAACCGCCTGAAGGACGTCGCCCTTCTTATACTCCTCGATGACCTGCTCGCCCGGACGGTTCCAGTCGAGATCCGAGAGGTGGATCATGCCGTCGATGTCGCCTTCCAGGCCCAGGAACAGACCGAACTCGGTCTTGTTCTTGACCTCGCCCTCGACCGTCGAACCCGACGGATGCTGCTCGGCGAAGACTTCCCACGGGTTGCGCAGGGTCTGCTTGAGGCCGAGCGAGATGCGGCGCTTGACGGGATCGACCTCGAGGATCGCAACGTCGACTTCCTGAGAGGTCGAGACGATCTTGCCGGGGTGGACGTTCTTCTTGGTCCAGGACATCTCGGAGACGTGGATCAGGCCTTCGATGCCCGGCTCCACTTCGACGAACGCGCCGTAGTCCGTGATGTTGGTCACGCGGCCCTTGAGACGGGTGCCGACCGGGTAACGCTCGGCGATGCCATCCCACGGATCGGCCAGCAGCTGCTTGATGCCGAGCGAGATGCGGTGCGTGTCCTGGTTGATCTTGATGATCTTGACCTTGACCGTCTGGCCGATGGTTACGACCTCGGACGGGTGGTTCACGCGGCGCCAGGCCATGTCGGTGACGTGCAGCAGGCCGTCGATGCCGCCGAGGTCAACGAACGCACCGTATTCGGTGATGTTCTTGACGACGCCGTCGATGACCTGACCCTCTTCGAGCGAGGCGACCAGCTCGGAACGAGCCTCGGCGCGGGTCTCTTCGAGGACGGTGCGGCGCGACACGACGATGTTGCCGCGGCGGCGATCCATCTTGAGGATCTCGAAGGGCTGCGGCTGGCCCATCAGCGGACCGACGTCGCGGATCGGACGGATGTCGACCTGCGAGCGCGGCAGGAAGGCCACGGCGCCGTCGAGATCGACGGTGTAGCCGCCCTTGACGGTGTTGAAGATCATGCCGGTGACCTTCTCGCGGGCTTCGAAGGCCTTCTCGAGCTTGACCCAGCTCTCTTCGCGGCGAGCCTTGTCGCGCGAGATGACGGCTTCGCCGAGCGCGTTCTCGATCCGGTCCAGATAGACCTCGACCTCGTCGCCGACGTTCAGTTCCTGCTCACGGCCGGGGCCGGTGAATTCCTTGAGCGCGACGCGACCTTCGGTCTTCAGACCGACGTCGATGATCGCCATGTCCTTCTCAATGGCAACGACCTTGCCCTTGATGACGGAACCTTCCATCGCCTCGTTGCGGGCGAAGGACTCTTCGAGCAGGGCGGCGAAATCCTCGCGACCTGCGCTATAGCTTTCAACAGCTGACATATGAACTCCTGGAAGCCGGCCGCGTATCCCGCGGATGTCCGGCATGGGCGCCGTGGCTGGTGTTACGATCCAGATCGCTTCCGTCGGCGCCTCCTCTCGGAGGACTGCCGGCCTTTCAGGCGAAAAGCCGGGGCGCCATGGCCGCCGGTTCGATCCGTATCCCAAGAGCTCGCTTGCCAAGCACGAAACGGGAGCAGGCCTGACGGACCGCCCCCGGCGCATGATCGATCACGGCCCTTCGGACAGGGGCGGTGTAATCCAAGCCTCGCCCGGAAGCAAGGTCGCAGGCGGCTCCCGCATTCCTAGGATGACCGCTGGGCGCCGCTTCCCCAAGGTCGCCCGCCGTGCCAGTGTGGCGCGGAAAAGCGCAGGAAGGGGCATCCTATGGGCTGGGTCGTACTGGGCCTTATCGTCGCCGTCGTCGGCTATCTGATCATGACCTATAACGGGCTCGTCGCGATGCGGCAGCGCGTCAACCAGGCCTTCGCGGATATCGACGTCCAGCTGAAGCAGCGGCACGACCTGATCCCGAACCTCGTTGAGACCGTGAAGGGCTACGCGACCCACGAGAAATCGACGCTCGATGCGGTGGTCGCGGCCCGCAACGCCGCCCAGGGTGCTAGCGGCGTCCACGACAAGGCTGCCGCCGAACAGCAGCTCTCCGGCGCGGTCGGCCGGCTGCTCGCCCTCGGCGAGGCCTATCCCGACCTCAAGGCTAGCGCCAACTTCCAGCAGCTCCAGGTCGATCTCGGCAATGTCGAGGACAAGCTGGCGGCGGCGCGGCGCTTCTTCAACAATGCGGTGAGCGAGTTCAACGCGGCGATCCAGGCCTTCCCGGCCGTGCTCTTCGCGCCGCAGATGGGCTTCAGCCAGCGCGAATTCTTCGATGTCGGCGAGCAGACGCGCGCGCAGATCGAAGTCGCGCCCAGCGTGAAGTTCTAGGGCGCCCGGAGCCGGACAAGCGGAGCGGCGGCGATGGCCGAGGCCTTCGGTCTCTACACCCATCAGCGCAACAACCGGATCAGGTCGAACCTCCTGATCGCCGGACTCTTCCTGCTCGTCTATCTCACGACCTGGGGGCTGCTGCTCGTCGCCTTCGGCTATGGCGGCGTGCCCGTGGGCCGCACCGCGTTCGGCGAGGCCAGCCGGATCTTCCGCTCCTGGTTCCCGCTCATCACCGCGGGGACGATGCTGTGGGTGTTCATCGGCTTTCGCGCCAACGTCGCGCTGATCGGCGCCGTCACCGGCGCGAAGGGCATTGCACAGGAAGACAACCCCAAGCTCTACCGGATGCTGGAGAATCTCTGCATCTCGCGCGGCATGACCATGCCGAAGCTCGCGATCATGGAGAGCGAGGCGCTCAACGCCTTCGCCAGCGGCGTCAACGACAAGCAGTTCACGGTGACGGTGACGAGCGGGCTGCTCGCACAGCTCAACGACGCGGAAGTCGAGGCTGTGCTCGCCCATGAGCTGACCCATATCCGCAACGGCGACGTCAAGCTGATGGTCGTCGCCGTGGTGATCGCGGGTGTGATCTCCTTCATCGGAGAGCTGGTATTCCGCGGCTTCGGCCGCACCCGCATCCGCTTCGAGACGAACGACTCGAAGCGGGGCAACGCAATCGCCATCGTGATCGGCTTTGCGGTGATCATGATCTCCTGGCTGCTGGCTGTCCTGATCCGGCTCTCGCTGTCGCGCTCGCGGGAATATCTCGCCGATGCGGGCGCGGTGGAGCTGACCAAGAACCCGGATGCGATGATCTCGGCGTTGCTGAAAATCTCGGGCCGGGCGGATATCGACGACGTGCCGTCCGGCGTGATGGATATGTGCTTCGAGAACGACCCGGACGATTTCGCCGACCTGTTCTCGACCCACCCTTCCGTCACCAAACGGGTCCAGGCGCTGGTCGAGACCGCCGGCGGGCGGGCGCCGGCCATGCCGCCCCATCCGCCCAAGCTCGCCGAGCGGCCCGACCTGCCGTCGATGGTCGAGGCTTCGGTCCATCACGAGATCGGCGCGGGGCGCGGCCCCTGGCAGAGGCCGCCGACTGGGTAGCCCATCTGCACCGCGCCGCGGATGGACGAGCGCGGCGCAGCCGCCCTATCTTACGCTAGGTAAGATCGGAGGACGGCCATGAAAGCGACGATCCTGATCACGCTCACTCTTGCGGCATGGTTCGCGGCGCATCAGGCCGCCAGCGCGCAGGAAGGATGCCGAGCCTCGCAGAATTCCTGCTCGCAGATCAACGCCTCCTGCGAGCAAAACTGCCAGAAGGGCAACAATCCCAGCGCCTGCGTGGCGCGGCTCTGCTCCGTCCCGCTGAGCGGCTGCAAGGCCAACGGCGTCTGGAAATCGGTCGCCAGCCAGAGTTGCTGGAAGACCAACAACCGAAGCTGAAACCGCCGCTAGATCATCGGACCGAATACGGTATTCGGTCCGATGATCTAGGCTGAGATGGGCGCCTAGCGCCCTTCCCGCGCCCATTCGAGCGCTTCCTCGAGCCGGTCATCGCCCCAGAACGGTTCGCCGTGCTCGGTGACGAAGAAGGGCGCGCCGAAGATGCCGATCGACTTGGCGTATTCGATCTCGGCCTTGAGACGGGCGCGGACATCCTCGTTGCGGGCCAGCGCCAGCGTCGCCCCCGGATCGCGCCCCGCCTCCTTCAGCGCCGCGCTCAGGACGGCCTCCTCGGCAATATTCCGGCCCTCGCTGAACTGCGAACGGAACAGCGCCTTCGAGAAGGCAGGGGTCCAGCCCTCCTCCCGCCCGGCCAGGGCCAGCCGGGTCGCCGCCAGCGAATTCTGCGGAAATCCGTCCGGCCTGACGAATTCGAAACCGTGCTTGAGGGCGCGGCGCGCAGTGTCCCGCCACATATAGCGGCCCTTGCTGGGATAGAGCTCGAAAGGGGACGTATTCCAGCCCTGCGCCGCAAAGATCGGGCCGAGCAGGAAGGGCCGCCAGCGCAATGCCACCCCGGCCTCATCGGCCAGTTTCTCGATCCTCAGCGCAGTCAGGCAGGCATAGGGGGACGCAAGCTCATACCAGAAGTCCAGAACGGGACGATTCGGCATTCAACCTCCAGGCGGGTACCATCTTACAGGTCGCGCGCCGTCGGGCTAGCCGCCCACGGCGCCCGACACCCGGCGCGAGAGAACCGCGCCAGGCCGGAAGGAGCGTCGCTATTCCCGCCTGATTCATCACATGATGACGCGGGAACGATCAGAAGGTTCCGATTGCTTCGCTCCAATGCCTGCGATAGTGCGCCATTGCGTCCGAAACGCGGCCCGCAGTCACCAGCAGGAAATTGATCAAGATGGCCGATACCAGCGTCAAAAAGGTCGTCCTTGCCTATTCAGGCGGACTCGACACCTCGATCATCCTCAAATGGCTGCAGACCACCTATCGATGCGAGGTCGTGACCTTCACCGCCGATCTCGGCCAGGGCGAGGAGCTCGGCCCCGCGCGCGACAAGGCGCTGCTGCTCGGCATCAAGCCCGAGAACATCTATATCGAGGATCTGCGCGAGGAATTCGTGCGGGACTACGTTTTCCCGATGTTCCGCGCCAACGCCGCCTATGAGGGCGTCTATCTGCTGGGAACCTCGATCGCGCGGCCGCTGATCGCCCAGAAGCTGATCGAGATCGCCGAGAAGACCGGAGCCGATGCGGTCTCACACGGCGCCACCGGCAAGGGCAACGACCAGGTCCGCTTCGAGCTGACCGCCTATGCGCTGAAGCCCGACGTCGTCGTGATCGCGCCCTGGCGTGAATGGGACCTGCGCTCGCGCGAGCAGCTCATCGCCTTCGCGGAGCAGCACCAGATCCCGATCGCCAAGAACAAGCGCGGCGAGGCGCCCTTCTCCGTCGACGCCAACCTGCTGCACGCCTCCTCGGAAGGGCGCGTGCTGGAGGATCCGGCGGTCGAGGTTCCCGATTACGTCTATTCGCGCACCATCTCGCCGGAAGAGGCTCCGGACACCCCGACCATCGTCACCGTTTCTTTCGAGAAGGGCGATGCGGTCGCGATCGACGGCGTGAAGCTTTCGCCGGCGACGCTGCTCGCCAAGCTCAACGATCTCGGCCGCGACAACGGCATCGGCCGGCTCGACCTCGTCGAGAACCGCTTCGTCGGCATGAAGAGCCGCGGCATGTATGAGACGCCCGGCGGCACGATCCTGCATGCGGCCCACCGCGCCATCGAGTCGATCACGCTCGACCGCGGCGCGGCGCATCTCAAGGACCAGATCATGCCGCAGTATGCGGAGCTGATCTATAACGGCTTCTGGTTCTCGCCCGAGCGCGAGATGCTGCAGGCGCTGATCGACAAGAGCCAGGAATTCGTCACCGGCGACGTGCGCCTCAAGCTCTACAAGGGCGGCGTTCATGTCATCGGCCGGTCCAGCGACTACTCGCTCTACGACCAGGACCTCGTCACCTTCGAAGAAGGCGCGGTTGCCTACGACCACCGCGACGCGGCCGGCTTCATCAAGCTCAACGCGCTGCGCCTGCGCACGCTCGGCCAGCGCAAGAAGAAGCTGGGGCTGTAAGCAAGAACCGCGTGTCATCCCGTGCGCGCTGCGGCATGTGAATGCCGCTGCGCAGACACGGGATCGCCCGACGATAGAAGCTCCGATCACCCGGCGAGGTCAGACCACGCCGGGTTTTCCTTTTCGATCAAGCCGACCTTCCCGGCGCGACGCCATTTCAGCTTATACGACCGCCTGCTGCGGCGGATGGACAACTGGCAAGTTGCCGATGCCGCTCCCTAGCGAGGCGAAAGCCCGAGTGCTCCCACAGCTTGACGCGTTGCGTCCGCTACGACGGCGTCGATGGCGTCCGGCGAGGCTTTTTGTGCGCCCGTGAAGAACACGCAGATCAGCGCCGATGGTCCGCTTGGAGGCCAAATGATACCGATATTGTTGTGCGTCGCCCGCGCACCGGTGCCGGTCTTGTGGCCGACGGTATAGCCGGCGGGGACGCCTGCCTTGATCCGGCCTGCGCCAGTCGGAGTCTGGGTGATCCAGCGCTCGAGCAAGCGCAGATGCGCGGCTGAGAGCACGTTGCCGCGCAAGACCTTGTCGAGATTGGCGACATATTGCTCGGCCGTGGTGGTGTCGCGCATGTCGCCGGGCACCGCGCTGTTCAGCTCGGTTTCCCATCGATCGACGCGCGTGATCTGGTCGCCGATACTGCGATACCACTGCTGGAAGGCAGCGAGCCCGCCCAATTCGCGGATCAGGATGTTCGCCGCCGGGTTGTCGCTGATCTCGACAGTCGCCTTGCACAGCTCTTCGAGCGTGAGCGTCCGACCGATCGCTGGCTGCGTGACCGGCCCGTGCGCCACCATGTCGGCCGCAGTGACCGGGACGGCGCGGTCGAGCCGCTCGCGCCCCTGCTGCACGGCCTGCATCACATAGGCTGCGAGGAACAGCTTGAAGGTCGAACAGAAGGCGAAGCGCTCGGTCGAGCGCCAACCGACGCGCCGGCCCTCCCGCGTGGCGAAAAGCCCGAGGCGGCCGCCATGGCGCGCTTCCAGCGCCCGAAGATCGAGGCTCGCTTCAGGCGCTGCTGCGGCATGTCCGGCGCCCAGCAGCGCGGCGCCGGCGCCGATCAGGAACGAGCGCCGGCCCGACACAAATGAATCGATGATGCGAGTGGTCATGTGCCTTGCGTCTCCATAGGGAGCCGCAGAGGTAGCGAGGCTGTATGCCCCTAGCCAAATGATCGTTCGTCAGATTTGATATGAATAAAATCGGGGCTTAGACCGAGATGGATGTTTCGAGATTGCCGCTCAACGCGTTGCGCGCCTTTGAGGCGTCGGCGCGGCTCGGCAGCCTGACCAAGGCCGGGATGGAGCTGCGCGTCGGCCAAACCGCAATCAGCCATCAGATCAAGCTGCTCGAGAAGGATCTCGGCTTCACGCTGTTCGAGCGCTTGCCGCGCGGCATCGCCCTGACCGAGGAGGCCCAGGCGTTGCTGCCAGTGCTGACCGATGCGCTGCGGCGGGTCAGCGACAAGTTGCACCAGCTGCGTGCCGGCGGCACGGCCGAGATTGTCACGATCGGCGTGGTCGGCAGCTTCGCCCTCGGATGGCTGCTGCCACGCCTGCAAGACTTCAACGCGCGGCACCCGCAGATCGAGGTCCGGATCAAGACGAACAACAACCGTGCCGACACGCTGCTCGACGGCCTCGATCTGTTCATCCGCTTCGGCGATGGTGCCTGGCACGGCACCGAGGCGGTCGAGCTGACGCGAGCCCCACTCTCTCCAGTCTGCAGCCCTGCCCTCGCCGCGGCGGTCCGCTCTCCGGAAGACCTGCTGGCGCAAAACCTCCTGCGCTCATACCGCCAGGACGAATGGCCGCTCTGGTTCCGCGCAGCGGGGCTGACCCCGCCAGTGGCACGAGGCTGGATTTTCGATCACTCGCTGGCCCTGGTCGAAGCGGCTGCACAAGGTCTCGGCGTTGCGCTGGTCCCCGCCGCGATGTTCGCGCGCGATATCGCGTCCGGACGCATCGTGCAGCCGTTCGACCTCGGTATCGTCACCGGGGCCTATTGGCTGACGCGACTGAAATCACGGGCCGAGACCAGCGCCATGACGGCTTTCCAGGAGTGGATCATCGCGGAGCTCAAGTGATGTTCACCTCGGCACTTCGCGCCGCAGCGCGCACGGGAAGACGCTCTTCTTGAACCGGCGCCCCGCTCGCGCGTTCAGCACTCGCCGATCAACCCGAGTGCTCCGCGCATGCTTCGTTTCCTCGCCCCTGCCCTGATCTCCGCCGTTCTCTGCGCCCCCGTCGTTGCGCAGCAGGTTCCGCCCATCGGCGAAAAGCCTGCAACGCCTGAGATCGCGACGTGCAAGGCAGCCGCACTCCAGACGCTCCACGCGAAGGAGCCCGAAATCAAGGACATCTATATCGAAGAAGACGGCGCGACCGTCGCGGTATCGGAAGCGAAGATCGAGGAGATTCCGATCACCCGCATCATCATGAGCGAGGCCTATCTGCGGACAGATCGCTCCGACAAACCCCGCCGCTTCCTTTGCCTGCTCGGCGAGAAGAACAAGGTGCTCCTGACCTTCTTCACCGCGCGCTAGACTATCGGAACGAACATCGTATTCGGACCGATGATCCAGCTCTTTGATCTTGCATCGGCTTGATCCGAAAACCGCGTTCCACGTTTCGGGCCAATGCTAGCCACGGCAAAGGCCGGCCGAGGGCTCAGGCCTTAACCTCTGTCGAAGGGCGGTCATGGCCGTCGGCCAGTTCCTCGTGCCACTGGCCGTCCTTGTCCTGGTAGACGATGCCGTCGGTGCTTCCGGCGATGGTCTGGCGGGCCGCGGCCCGGGTCGCCGCCTTCAGCGCCGAGTCGTGCGAAGAGAAGGTCTCCGACAAAACGTCGCCGACCTTGTAGGCCCAGCCGCCATCGTGCTCGACGACCTCATACTTGACCATGACCATCACGCACCCTCCTTTCGATGAGAGGGGAACGGCGGCCTGGCTCTCGGGTTCCGCCTATTCCCCGTTGCCGCTATCGGCAGCCCGCAAGCTCTCCAGCGCCGGCATCGAGGTGATGTGATAGCCGGCGTCGACATGGTGGACGTCGCCCGTGACGCCGCCCGACAGGTCGGAGAGATAATAGAGCGCCGAGCCGCCGATTTCCTCAAGCGAAACCGACTTGCGCAGCGGCGAATTGGCCCGCTGCCAGGAGAGCATGGCACGCGCATCGGAGATGCCTGCACCGGCCAGCGTCCGGACCGGGCCGGGCGAGAGCGCGTTGACGCGGATGCCGCGCGGGCCGTAGTCGCCGGCGAGATAGCGCACGCTCGCCTCCAGCGCCGCCTTGGCGACGCCCATGACGTTGTAGTTCGGCATCAGACGGGTGGAGCCGCCATAGGTCAGCGTGATCATGCTGCCGCCCTTCGGCATGCGCTCGGCCGCGCGCTTCGCGATTTCCGTGAAGGAGAAGCAGGAGATCACCATGGTGCGCGAGAAGTTCTCGCGGCTGGTGTCGGCATAGAGGCCCTTGAGTTCGTTCTTGTCCGAGAAGCCGATGGCGTGGACGATGAAGTCCAGCGTGTTGCGCTCGGGATCACCACCCCAGGCCTCGTCGAGCGCCGCGAAAGTCGCATCCACGGAGGCGATGTCCTCGACATCGCAGGGGATGACGAGGCTGGAGCCGATGCTCTCGGCCAGCGGCCTGACGCGCTTGCCGAGCGCATCACCCTGATAGGTGAAGGCGATCTCGGCGCCGTGCGCATGCAGCGTGCGGGCGATGCCCCAGGCGATGGAGTTCTGGTTTGCGACGCCCATGACGAGGCCGCGCTTGTTATGCATCAGGGGGAGCATGGCAAACTCGGAAGCGGCTTCAGGATGTGGTCCGAAGGCGGGAGGAAGGAAAACGCTGGTCAGTTCGGTGTCGTCAAGCCCGAGCCGCGCAAGGCGGCGGACTCACAGATATTTGGTCACGGCTGCGGCTGTCGCCTTTGACGGCGCGACGGGCACGATCTCGAAGCGGGCGAGATCGCTCCACTGCAGAACCCATTCCTGCAACAGCGCGATGTCCTCGCATTCCATCACCTGGAAGCAGCGACCGAGATCGGCGGTGATCCAGCTCTCGACATAGCGCACGCCCTCCGGCGCCATACGCCCGCGCTCCTGGAAGCGGGCGTAGACATCCTTCACGCGGGCCTGGTCGAAATGCTCGATCACCATGAAGAGCATGGCCGGCTCACGCCTCCAGGCGCTTCATCACGATGGTCGCGTTGGTGCCGCCGAAGCCGAAGGAGTTGGAGAGCACGGTGCCCAGGCCCGCATTGTCGATGCGCTTGCGCACGATCGGCATGTCGGCGAAGGCCGGGTCGAGTTCGTCGATATGGGCGCTCTCGCAGATGAAGTCGTTGTTGAGCATCAGCAGCGAGTAGATCGCCTCCTGCACGCCGGTGGCGCCGAGCGAATGGCCGGTGAGCGACTTGGTCGCCGAGATCGGCGGCGCCTTGTCGCCCGCGCCGAAGACCTCGCGGATCGCCTCGATCTCCTTGCCGTCGCCGACCGGGGTCGAGGTGCCATGCGGGTTGATGTAGTCGATCTTGGTCTTCACGCCCTGCAGCGCCATGCGCATGCAGCGCACTGCGCCTTCGCCGGACGGGGCGACCATGTCATAGCCGTCGGAGGTCGCGCCGTAGCCGACGATCTCGCCATAGATCTTGGCGCCGCGGGCCTTGGCGTGCTCCAGTTCCTCGAGCACGAGGACGCCGGCGCCGCCGGCGATGACGAAGCCGTCGCGCCTGACGTCATAGGCGCGCGAGGCGCGGGCGGGCGTCTCGTTGAAGTCGGAGGACATCGCGCCCATGGCGTCGAAGAGGACGGAGAGCGTCCAGTCCAGTTCCTCGCAGCCACCAGCGAAAATGACGTCCTGCTTGCCCCACTGGATCAGCTCGTAGGCATTGCCGATGCAGTGGTTGGAGGTCGCACAGGCCGACGAGATCGAATAGTTGACGCCCTTGATCTTGAACCAGGTCGCCAGCGTCGCCGAGGCGGTCGACGACATGCCCTTGGGCACGGCGAAGGGGCCGACCTTCTTGGAGGAGCCGCTCTCGCGGGCCTTGTCGTAGGCGTCGATCAGGGCGCGGGTGGACGGGCCGCCGGAACCCATGATGATGCCGGTGCGCTCGTTGCTGATCTCGGCCGGTTCCAGGCCGGAATCGACGATCGCCTGTTCCATGGCGACCTGGTTCCAGGCGGAACCGCCACCGTGGAAGCGCATGGCGCGCCGGTCGAGCACGCTTGCGGGGTCGAGCGTGGGAACGCCAGCCACCTGGCTGCGGAAGCCGTGTTCGGCGAACTCCCCGACATGGGAGATGCCCGATTTCGCTTCGTGCAGCGAGGCCAGGACCTCCTGCGTGTTGTTGCCGATGGACGAGACGATGCCCATCCCGGTGACGACGACGCGTCTCATGCTCGCTTCACTCCAGCTGTCCGCGCGCAGCGGGGCAAGCCCCGCTGCCTCCGGATTGATACCGCGCAAATGGACCGCGCGGCAGTCGCGCGCAAGGTCGCGACGCGTTTTTCCTCAGGCTGCTTCAGGCTTGAACAGGCCGACGCGCATGTCGGAGACCGTATAGATGCGCTTGCCGTCTGCCTCGAGCCAGCCATCGGCGATGCCGAGAACGAGCTTCGACTTGAAGACCCGCTTGAAATCGACGCCGTAGACGACGCGCTTCACCGAAGGCAGCACCTGATCGGCGAACTTGACCTCGCCGACGCCGAGCGCCCGACCACGACCCGGCAGGCCGAGCCAGCCGAGGAAGAAGCCGGTGAGCTGCCAGAGCGCATCGAGGCCGAGGCAGCCCGGCATCACGGGGTCGCCCTTGAAGTGGCAATCGAAGAACCAGAGGTCCGGCTTGATGTCGAATTCGGCGCGAACAAGGCCCTTGCCGTGCTCGCCGCCCTCCTCCGCGATCTCGGTGATCCGGTCGAACATCAGCATCGGCGGCAGCGGGAGTTGCGCATTGCCAGGCCCGAACAGCTCCCCACGGCCACAGGCGAGGATCTCCTCGTAGCTGAAAGACGACTGACGCTGCATTCCCGTTCCGCTCCTCTGCACAGGCCGGATTCGGCCCGCGTGTCTTGCGGTGGCTTACACGCCGGGAGCCGGAAACGAAAGGGCGCACGCAATCGCACGCTCGGCGGATCGCTCAAAATCCACGCCATCCTTGCCACAGTGTCCAGGCCGAGACGGCGATCAGGAGCGCACCGACCGCGCGACCGACCCCGTCGACGACGAGATCCCTCCCCGTCCACACGGCCCGCGCATGTGAAACGGCCAGCGCCAGGCCTCCATAGACCAGCAATTGCGTCACCGCGATGACCAGCCCCAGCGCGACCGCCTGAACCCCGATCCAGCCCCGCTCGGGCCGGAGAAATTGGGGAAACACCGCGAGCATGAACAGATAGGCCTTGGGGTTGAGCAGGTTGGTGAGGACGCCGCTGCGAAAGGCCGCCCAGGCGCTGCCGGGCCGCCTTTCGCGGATCGCCTGCATGGCCGCCCCGCCGCGCAGCAGCCCAAAGCCGAGCCACGCGACATAGGCAGCGCCGGCCAGCAGCATGAGGCGGAAGGCCGCGGGCCAGAGTTGCAGCACGATCCCGACGCCGAGCGCCCCGACGATGACATGACAGGCGCCGCCGGCGTCGACGCCTAAGGTCGCGAGCAGGCCGTCACGCCGGCCTCCGCCCAGCGCATTGGCCAGCACCACGGTCATATCCATCCCGGGAATGATCACGATCCCTAAGACGAACAGAAAGAACAGCCAGAGATGCGCTGCTTCGATCATGACCGCCCCCTCTTCGCGAGGTCCAACCTCATGCAGACCAGGTCTGACAGACGCCGTCAGGAGGCCGCCCGCGGGCTGGCCGCTTGCGGCATGGGGGTCAAAACCTTACATTTGTCGAAGAAAGATCTATTAGGCCGACGGACGATCCCGGCATTCGCCGCGGATAAGAGGTAAAAGCAAGGTATGAGCGACCTGACCTCCCAGGACCGGGGCAATGGAATGCCGGCGCGGCAGGGCTGCCCCTTCCATGACATCCGGGAGAAGTTGCGCCGGGTCGGGCTGCGCCCGACGCGCCAGCGCGTCTCGCTGGGCTGGGTTCTCTTCGCCAAGGGCCAGCGCCATGTCAGCGCGGAAATGCTCTTCGAAGAGGCGATGAAGGAGCGCATCCCGGTATCGCTGGCGACGATCTACAACACGTTGCGCCAGTTCACCGAGGCAGGCCTGCTGCGCGAGCTGACGCTCGACGGCGCCAAGGCCTATTTCGATACCGCCGACCATGAGCACCATCATTTCGTCGTCGATGGCGAAAATCGTGTGATCGACATCCCGGCGCAGGAGATCGACGTCGCGACGCTGCCGACTCCGCCCGAGGGCTACGAGATCGCGCGGGTCGATGTGGTTGTGCGGCTGCGCAAGATTGGAAGCTGAGGCCGGGGGCCGGAAGGCCGCCGTTCAGTCGACCTTCTCGTTGGGATAGACGCCCCAGAGGCGCTCCTGCCGGATATAGCCGTTGATGTTGCCGACGCTGACGCGGCACCAGGCATTCGCGCAGGATGCGACATTCGCGATCACACCTGGCTGCAGCCGCGCCACGACGCCGCCATCCTCGCCGGAGGCGGCGCGCATCGCGAAGTTCTCCTCCCTGTTCTTCGACCAGGGAGCGACGAGCGCCGTGCGCCGTCCGGAAAGCAGGCTGTGCAGCACCCACCCTTCGGCGCCATCCGCATCGCGCACGCGCCGCCAGGTCTCGAATTCGGCCGTGATCTCGACGGGCAGACCGGCGCGCTGATAGACCCAGCGCGTGCGATGCTCCTTGGACGGCCCCTCACGCAGATTCACGCGGTCGGTCTTGAGGCTGACATAGCGCGGCACCGGCAGCCCGGTGACGGAGCCCGCCTGCATGTCCTGCGCCGCGGCGACGGCAGGGCCACCGATGGCGAAAACAGCTGCCAGAGCAAGCTCGCGCATCGACAAGGCCTTCATCCGCCGCACTCCTTCAATGTCCACGTGCAAAGTCCACTGGCAGATCCCGCTTGCCCCCGGCGAAGGGTCAAGTTGTCTTCCGCCGCCGCGCCGCCTAGACAACGAAGGTGCCCGGCGCAACTGCCCCATTCCTGAGCCACCAGAGTTAATGGTGAGTTGAGGAGATGGGAAAGATGGCCGCCAAATGACGGGAGGTGGCCGCCATGTCGAAGAAGAAGCCTTTGGTGGTGGTGACGCGCAAGCTGCCCGCCGTGGTCGAGACCCGCATGCGCGAGCTGTTCGACGCTCGCCTCAACATCGATGACAAGCCGATGTCGCAAGCCGAGCTCGTCGAGGCGGTCAAGACCGCCGACGTGCTGGTGCCGACGGTCACGGACAAGATCGACGCAGCCGTGATCGCCCAGGCGGGCGAGCAGTTGCGGCTGATCGCCAATTTCGGCAATGGCGTCGACAATATCGACGTCGCCAGCGCCGTGCAGCGCGGCATCACCGTCACCAATACTCCGGGCGTCCTGACCAACGACACGGCCGACATGACGATGGCACTGATCCTCGCCGTGGCGCGTCGGATTGCGGAGGGCGCGCGCGTCATCCCCGACGATGACTGGGCCGGATGGTCGCCGACCTGGATGCTGGGCCGGCGCATCACCGGCAAGCGCCTCGGCATCGTCGGGATGGGGCGCATCGGCCAGGCGCTGGCAAGGCGCGCCTCAGCCTTCGGCCTCTCCATCCACTACCACAACCGCCGCCGGATCGACCCGCGCACCGAGGAACAGCTCGACGCCACCTATTGGGATTCGCTCGACCAGATGCTGGCCCGCATGGACGTCGTTTCGGTCAACTGCCCGCATACGCCGGCGACCTATCACCTGCTCTCGGCGCGTCGGCTCAAGCTGATGAAGCCGGACGCGATCCTGGTGAACACGGCGCGCGGCGAGATCGTGGACGAGACGGCGCTCGCCCGCATGCTGGAGGCCGGCGAACTCGCCGGTGCCGGTCTCGACGTGTTCGAGAGCGAGCCGGCGATCAATCCGCGCCTGCTCAAGCTCGCGCGCCAGCACAAGATCGTGGTGCTGCCGCATATGGGCTCGGCCACCCATGAGGGCCGCGCCGACATGGGCGAGAAGGTCATCGTCAACATCCGGACCTTCATGGACGGCCACAAGCCGCCGGACCGTGTGCTGCCCAGCATGCTCTGAGCCCCAGCGTCAGGGCGCGCGCAGCCCCCTGAGCCGCGCGGCCTCGGCCGGCCATTCCGGATAGCCCTCGATGACGGTGGCGGCGCCAGCCGCCAGTAGGCGCTCGCGCATGGCCGGCTTGTCATGCGCCGTGCCGGTGAAGCCCGCAACCTGCATGCCGGCCGCGCGGGCCGCCTGAACGCCGGGAACGGAATCCTCCAGCACCAGGCAGCCTCCCGGCGCGGCGCCCATCTGCGCAGCAGCGAAGAGGAAGACGTCCGGAGCCGGCTTGCCGCGCGCGACCTGCGAGGCCGAGAAGACATGCGGATCGAACAGGTCAAGAAGCCCGGCGAGGGCAAGATTGCGCCGCAAGGGCTCGAGGCTGGTCGAGGATGCGACGCAGCGCCGCCCCGCGAGCTCGGACAGCGCCTCATGCACGCCCGGCAAGGCCCGCGATTCAGTTTCGAGGCGGGCTGCCACGCCATCCTCGATGCGGTCCTCGAAATCCGTCGGCAGCGGGCGGCCAAGGGCCGTCTCGACCGCCTTGAGGCCGTCCGACAGCGGGATGCCGACGAGATTCGCGTTGTAGTCGTCGAGCGTCCAGTTCCTCAGCCCGAGCTCGCGGCAGAGCAGCAGGGTGACTTCGCCATAGAGCGTCTCGGTGTCGAGCAGCGTGCCGTCGCAATCATAAATAACGAGATCGAACGGCATAGGCGGGCCCCCGCCCGAAACTCAGTTCGCCCGGGCGGTGTCGAACTGCCCGGTCTTCCGGAAGCGCCAGAGATAGGAGGAGACCACCGCCTCGACCGAGGTCGGCGCGATGCCGAGGCCCGCGAAATCGCGCCCTTCAGCCTTCGCCTGCGTGGAGACGACGTTATCGCTCTGGAGCAGGATCGCCTGATCGCTGGTCATCACGAGTTCATCCGGAATCAGGCCGAGCGTCAGCGAATCGACGACCTCGAGCACGCGCCCGGCGAGCTTCGCCAGCGGGAACGGCATGGGCACGAGCAGCGGCTTGCGCCCGGTGACCTTGCAGATTTCCTCGACGATCTTGCGCAGGCTGAGCACCTCGGGGCCACCGAGCTCGTAGGTGCGCCCGCCAGCGACCGTGCCATCGACCGCACGGGCCACCGCTTCGGCGACATCGCCGACGAAAGCCGGCTGGAACTTGGTGACGCCATCGCCGACGAGCGGCAGAACAGGCAGCATCCGCGCCATGGAGGCGAAGCGGTTGAAGAAGCTGTCCTCGGGGCCGAACATCACGGAAGGCCGCAGCAGCACGGCGCCGGGCACCGAGGCGAGGACGGCAGCCTCGCCTTCCGCCTTGCTGCGGGCATAGCCCGAGCGCGAGCCGGCATCGGCGCCGAGAGCAGAAACATGGACGAGCCGCTGAATCCCGGCTGCGGCGCAGGCCTGGGCTACGGCGCTGGCGCCATTGGCCTGCACCGACGAGAAGCTCTGCCGGCCGGCCTGCTGCATGATGCCGACGAGATTGACGACCGCATCAGCGCCCTTCACCGCCGCGGCGACGGAAGCCGGATAACGCAGATTGGCCTGCACAGCATGGATCTGCCCGACAATGCCGAGCGGCTGCAGGAAGTTGGCGAGATCGGGGCGGCGTACGGCGACACGGACCCGGTAGCCACGCTTGACGAGCGCACGCACGACATGGCGGCCGACGAAGCCGGAGCCGCCGAAAACCGTGACGAGTTGCTGGGCCGGGGCGCGATCAGCCATCGGGAAGGCTCCGTTTAGAATTCTTCTGCCCTCCTAGATCATGTTCGGCGAAAGTGGAAATCCCTTTTGCGCGCAGGCGGCTTGCCGGTTTGACGCATCGCGCCGCGCTGCGTTCGCAGGCCTGTCTTCGCGGCGCCGTGACGCGTCCGGCCGGCACCATTTCCACAGGCTGTATGCATGCCCGCATATTTCTCGTGACAGGCCGTTGACAGGACCCCGCCGCCCCCGTACACGGACCGCCGTTGCCCAGGTGGCGGAATTGGTAGACGCACCAGCTTCAGGTGCTGGCGCCTGCAAGGGCGTGGAGGTTCGAGTCCTCTCCTGGGCACCACTCTTTTTCCTCAGCAGGAGAAAGAGTTCAGCATCGATAACGGGTTAAGCGATGTCCGCTTTCATATAGCGGCTTCACACAAGCCCCTTCAGATGCCTCATCCCTTCGCTACCAAGTCGGGATAATGACTGCTTGAATGTGAAGGCGCCGCTGGCCCTTCACGGGCTGCCCTGGGGGCTGCGAGTCAACCTCCACGTCGCCCGCGAACAGCGCAGCGTCGCCATCAGCGACAAGGCAATCCCCTCGCTTCGGGCCAAAGAGACGAACGTCGCCGAGGAGCGCTTCGTGCGCCGAATTTTACGCCGGTCGCGACACGAGGCTTCATCCATTGGATGATAAGGCCTAGCGTCCGCGGCGCTTCTCCATGATTCCAGACCGCACTGGATCCAGCTCGGTAAGCGCTGCCAGAAGCCATGTCTCTGGCTATGAGGTCGATCGTGAACAGCCGGCAGATCGAGGTGTTCGCTGCAGTCATGAAGGCAGGCACTGTTTCCCGTGCCGCCGAAGTCCTGGGCGTCACCCAACCCGGCCTCAGCCGGATTGTGGCGGAGCTCGAACGCTCGCTCGGCTTTGCCCTGTTCGCACGCGTCCGCAACCGCTTCGTGCCGACCCCGGAGGGCCAACTCTTCTACCAGGAGGTGGAGGCCACGTTCCGCGGAATGGATCAGCTGCGTGCGACGGCCGCCCGCATCCGCGACCATGGTGCGGGCCAGCTTCGCGTCGCGACCCTGTCGGCGCTCAGCTCGTCGCTCGTGCCGAGCGCCGTCCGGCGCTTCCGCATCTTGCGCCCCGACGCGACCGTGACACTGATGGTGCTGCCCTCGCGTGACGTGCGCAACGGCGTCGCTTCCGGTGCCTTCGATCTTGGCCTGGCCGCCGACGAGATCGATGTCTCCGGCGTGATCCACCAGGTCTTTGTCCAGCCCCGCGCGCTCTGCGCCATTCCTGTCGGTCACCCGCTCGCCGAGCGCAGCGTGATCGGTCCGCACGATCTCGAAGGTGTCGATTTCGTCGCCTATGTCCCTGAGGATCGCGCGCGACAACGCTTCGACCACATCGTCAGGGAGGCCGGCGCGGCTCCGCCACGCATCGTCGTCGAAACCATCTATGCGGCGACCGTGGTTGCGCTGATCAACCAGGGGGTCGGTGTCGGCCTCGTCAGCCCGTATGCGATTGCCGGCCATGACCATGGCGGACTCGTGTTTCGCCCCTTCGAGCCCGCGGTCCAGAGCAGAAGCCTGTTGATCCTCCCGCCCGACCGGCCGAAATCCCAGCTCGTCCGGGACTTCATCGACTGCCTGATGGAAGCTCGCTGAAGCGACCATAACAGATCGGCATGGAGTCATGCCGGCAGCACACTTCCTCGGTCGGCACTGCCCGCTATCGTTGACGGAACGCGCTTAAGACGCGTCGTTCCAAAGGGGATCATATGACGATGGCGATGCGGCGGGCGACCCCGCCCGCGAGCGAGGATCAGCGGCCGGCTGCACTGAGGGCGAGTTCCCTCAACACGGCGGTTGCGGTCGAGATGATCGGCGTCAACAAGTGGTATGGCGAGTTCCACGTGCTGCGCGACATCAACCTGAAGGTGTCGCGCGGCGAGAAGCTGGTCATCTGCGGCCCGTCCGGCTCGG